>ERZ808240.1-NODE-1-length-443869-cov-17.265357_pt1 | contig 443869 bp, 304 predicted proteins | sample MGYA00521084_ERZ808240 | MGnify/ENA primary metagenome ERZ808240 (study PRJEB31516, sample SAMN03275571) | gut metagenome | biome: mammalia-associated habitat; material: feces | host: Papio cynocephalus | place: Kenya | collected 2012-08-06 ...
AAGAAAGGGGGGAAGGGGGCGAAGGCGTAATCTTCCCATCCCCCCCCCCCCACCCATCGATGATTTCCGCTGCCGTGACGTTTTAATTCGGCTGGTTTTCGTGAAGCTCATGTCGATGTACCTCATTATGCTTTATAGCTTGTTCCATGACTTCTATTCTTGATTTAACGATTTTGAACAAGGTTCTTACTGCTATGGCTTATAAAAGGAGTTTCAATGCGATTTTTCGTCATGTAGTATGATATTGCTTATCTGGCATATCATATAATCGATGCGGTTTCAATCGCTTCTATACGATAATCAGTAGATATACCTATACGTTTGATATGCGATATTGATTCATTGGAACGGATCGATGCTGCTTATCGGCATTTTGTATTGCTCGTCATATCAATATAATTTATATGAATGGATTGATGCCATTCATTTAAGTTATTTTTGTTCATTTACAAGTTTTTGTGTTCTATTTTGTTTGATTCTATCGCTGATTTACCTATGCGACGTGAGGTGCGAATTCCAATGGATGGAAAAATGAAATATGGGAAATCGATTATCGGAAACATTCAGAGAATGATTCCGATTGCATGCATGCTCCCTATGGTTCTTACGGCGTTGACTGGTATAAGCTATGCAGCTGATGAGAGCAGCGATACGACTGGCGGGGAAGCGATTGTATCTGGATTGACGGTTAGAAGCCAGACGGATGGCATCGGTCCATTCGACGATGACGATAGTACCGGGAATGATTCTTCCGATACGAATCTGATTGTCCGCTCATTCGATGATATCGGGTATACGCTCGAATACACGACAGCTCTGACGGACGCGACGCATCCGATAACGGGGAACGTCACGCTCAACGCCGAGTTCTCGCTTCCCGTCTCCCCTGAGCAAGCTAGATTCAATGAACAGACACTTAACTGGATGACGAATAAAAAGGTGACGTACCTGTATTCTGACGGCACGCAGAGCGATACGTGGGACAAGTCGAAGAGCGTGACGGGACAGGCTCTAACTGGGAACAGGATTCTCCGCAACTCCGGTGATGACGATAAAGTACCAGGGGCAGGGCAGTTATCTGTTGGGGTATCTGTCAAGGCGGCATCGAATGGTGAGAAGATTTTACCGACATTCAAGCTTACCGCTTCCGGAACGGATATATCAAAAACGACGCAACCAAAACAGGTGACTGTCAGTGCTGCTCCTCGGTATAACCTTGAGATGAAGAATAACTCGCATACGCCGAGCAATATGGTATATGCGAATGCCGATAACGGTACAGTGAGTTTGACGAAGACTGACGGCTCGACAAGAGGACGTATATATGGACGAAGCGTTGCGCTCGCATTATGGAATACATCGGCGGAAAAGGGTTTGAAGGGAATCGAGCTTCCGCAAGGAGATATAACATATGATTTGAAGACAACAGCGACCCTTGATGACGAGGATTCTACCGATAATGGAGATTGGGGCGTATCGCTATGGGATTACAAGGAGAACACGCAGTCAGATAGAGGGAAGCTTGGAAGAAATATGCTCCTGTTCGATGATTCTCGAACGAAATATGAGGCATACGGAGCCGTATATAACACGCGTAGTGATTCTGACGATTCTGATACACGAGATAGCGCATACAACGGCGGTAATCTGTCGATTACTGAGGACTCTAATGACCCGTCGATTCTTCACGTTATCGTATCGAAGTATGCATTTGATTTGGATTCTTTCACGTTCCCGAAGAAATACGCCCCATATGATGACGGAGAGCCTGATATCGCAGGCAATATCGGGTATTTCTCCGCTGGATATTTCCAATATCTCGCAAGATTCCCAGAACATGTCGATGACATGTCAAATTTCTATATAGAGACGAAGGCAAACAACTTTCATGTTACAACGCTGTCTGGGGATGAAACCACGACTGAGGTGAAGACGAACGATAACAGGATAGGAAACGTCGTCGTCGTATATTCGAAAGGCGAGTTTTCGAAAATGACGAGTTATCTTCATAATAGCAGTTATTATAACGCTGGCGACGATTGGAACAGACCGAGTGCCGAACAGAAGATAACGAGTCGTCTCGATTACAGCGGAAGCAATCCGATCAGAGCTATAGACTTTTTGTTAAAATTCGATACGAACGTCTTCGATTTGATGCCGTATTCGGCGTCCGTGAATCCGCTCCATCCGTCGACGGCGATAAACATGGAGGAGAACACGAAGTTTCTCTATGCCGTAAAGAAGGACGGAAACGGATGGGAATCCGATGACGAGATGCTCAACACGAGACAAGAGCAGCTTATATATTATACATCAGCAGATGATTTGATAGCATCAGGTAAGAAATGCGTCGGTATTCTATATGAAGCGAGAGACGTATATCTATATGCTGGCTCTGATAACCCAGAGTTCATATGTTCTGTCAAGATTTCAGATGACGCTCCGAGCGGATACGTGGCGCAATCGGTAAGCGATGCAAGAGCATGGACAGTACCTAATCCAGGAACAACAGCAGCAACGAAGAATGCAGACGGTACTGTCGGAGCTGTGCTGCCATCTGAATATGGAAATACCAAGTGGGTTGATGGGTATTCAGAACCTGAATATATCGACGTCACGCCTTACTCGAAGACCACCTATAAGGATGGCGTCGTATCAGGTGGGCATACGAATGGCATAAGAGGCGGGGATTCGCTTCTGATTGTTACAGCTGAAAACAGAGTTGATATAACGGTCGCTGATAAAGCAAGCGATGGTTCAGCAAAAGACGTATACGATCTCGATGCGAACGAGAGAACAGTAAAGTTCAACGTGCAACCATCGATTACATGGAAATCGAACGGTTACGTCGATTCAATCAAGGGCGGTACCGCCGATGTATACGTTACTATTCCAAAAGGGCTGACATATAACGATAAAAGCTGCACGCAAGACGTGGAATCTGTTACCCGCAACGAAGATGGAACGACGACACTTCGCATAACATATAGCGATGTATCGTTCGGAAGCAAGCTCGATTCATTTGAGCTGACATGTACTATAGGGAATGCAGGTACGACTGACGACGTTGCGAACAACGAGCAGCTTCAGGCACAGGCTCGAATAACGTCATCGTTTGATAATAGAAACGCGACAAAGGAACGTGGGAATTTGTCGGACGCAACTATTGCTGTCATCAGGCTCGCCGCAATATCGATTTTGAAATCGGTTTCTCCACAACACGGGAACGTCGGATGTAGCCATACATGGACGATGAAATTCGGGAACAGCTCACAAACGACCGTTAGCAACATGATTGTTGCGGACGTCATGCCATATGTCGGCGATGGAAGAGGAACGTCTTTCACCGGTAAATACGTTGTCAAGAAAATAACTATTAACTTCTCCGATATATCAGCAATTTCCGTTCCAACCGAACCTCTGTTCTATTCATCTGATTCCAGCGTGACGACCGACGATATCGATAATATCGTGAAAGCGAAGGCGGCATTGCAATTCACGTCACTTGGAACGCCTGATATCATTGGGAACACAATGACATTCAACGATGTAAATCTAACCGATGACCAGTTCAGGGCATTGAAGCTTGATATAGACAAGATCCCAGGTAACACATATATAACGATGAATATAGACGTATCGGTAACAGATGATAACGGCACTCTATATAATGATTCCAACGGCAAAACGCAGAAGACGGGTGATAAATATTCGAATTCATTTGCCGAGTATGCAGACGGACAGGCGTCAATCGTCTACTCGAATGTAGTAACGCATAATGTCAAGATGCGAACCATATCTATTAAAAAGGAATGGAAGAACGACGACCTATATGGATCGTTCTATCGTCCAGAATCGATTGCAGCAACGATTACGGGAAGCGACAATATCGAATATAGCGTCTTGTTATCCAATTCGAACAATTGGAGAGCATCGAAGGAACTCCCATATTACGATGATAAAGGCGACGAACTAACATATAGCGTGAAGGAAACGAATGTCGACAAGAACTTCTACATACCTTCCGTATCAGGTAATCAAGACGATGGCTTTACGATAACAAACTCATTTGTATATAAAGCTACTGGCTCAATCGATTTAAATGGAACGAAAACGATAACGGGAAGAGCATTCGAAAAAGGCGATGCAATCACATTCCACATTGAAGGAACCGTCGAAGGCGTCTCCCCGAAGTCCATTCCCGCTGGAAATTCGAGCAGCGATAGTCAGCTATCGGCACCGCTTCCAAGCAATGTCAACGATGCAGGCGACCTTACAGTCAACCCGACGTTTGGGAAATCAATCGCGATCGACTTCGGCACGATAAACGTCGACCTTCAATATCTACACAAGAACCTTGTATATACGATAACTGAGAAATCGGCAACAGGACGAGGACTCGGAATGGATTCATCGAAGAAGACAGTAAGGATATTCGTCGATGACGTCAAGAAGAACGGGAAGCTTACGCTCTCTATCGTCGACGGATCGGATGACATATCGTTCAACGATGCGTTCACACCTGAGAAAACGCCTACATCATTCACCATCAACAAGCAGCTTACAGGGCGCTCATGGAAAGCAGGAGAGGAGTTCGAAGCAGTTATCACCGCAAAAGCAAACGATACGATAAGCAAACAGGAAGCGGCTGACGCTCTCGGAAGGGAAACAAAGACGGTATCTATAGTAGCGCCTGCAAACGGTGACACAGGAACGTTAGACATACCGCTAACGGTAAAGAAACCAGGAACATATACGTATGATGTTATGGAAAAGAACGCTGATAAGCGTATCGACGGCGTATCGTATGACGGAAAGACGATAACAGCAACTGCGGTCGTCACGCAAGACGAGAGCACTGGCAAGCTGTCATCAACCGTCTCATATTCCGGTGGAAGCGGCGATAACTCGAACACGCTCATCAATTCCTATTCACCTGATGGTGGCACAATCGGCGGGATAAAGGTGACGAAGAATCTAATCGGACGCTCATGGAGAGACAGCGATAAGTTCGTCTTCCGCATATCACCAAGCGACGATGCGACGAAGACCGCAATCAATTCCGGCGACGTTGCTCTACCTGTCGACGATACGGTGACAATCGGCAACGGCAACGGGCATGCTGCGACATTCGGAGATATATCCGTCAAGAAGCCGGGAACGTACAAGTTCGACGTCGAGGAACAGCAGCACGATATATCTGGTGTCGACATCGCCCCGAAGACGACTGTAACGGTTAGGGCTGCCGACGACGGCAACGGGAATATCAAATGCTCATTCGATGGCGAATCGAACCTCGCATTCACTGATTACTATGGTAAGGATTCCTCGACTTCCATCCCGCTTATCGGTAAGAAGGTTCTCTCCCATGACGGATACGACAAGGTACCTGATATTACCGGGAGATACTCGTTCACGCTCACCGATTCGAACGGCATCAAGATAGCCGAAGCGAAAAACGACAAGAACGGTAAGATTAACCTCGGCAAGCTCGACTACACGATGGACGACATGGCTGACGCTAAATCCGATAAGGACGGGCAGCGCGTGAAGGCGTTCCGATATACGATAATCGAGAGCGGAAACGTCGACGGAATCACAAATGACACGGAGCAGACGAAGAACGTTACGGTGACAGTTACAGATGACGGAAACGGGAACCTGACGGCGACAGCGGAAAACACAGATGATAATTTATTTACATTCACCAACACATTCACGACCTCATGCGATATACCAGTGATAACTGGGACGAAGACGCTGAAGAATGCGCCCGATGGAGATAACACAGATTATTCCTTCCGTCTATCCGCAGCCGACGATTCGACAAAAAAGGCTATAGATAACGGCTCGCTGAAAATATCCGATAACGGCACATATCAAGAGACGAAATGCAAAGCTGGGGAAAAATTCTCATTCAAGACGATGACGGTGACGAAGCCGGGGACATATTCATTCACCGTATCGGAAATCGTGCCGAACGACGATAAAAAGGCAGCAGGAGTCACATATGACGATACGATATACACGTTAAGATATGTCGTATCGATGAGCAATGACGGATCAATGATTTTGAAGGCGGACGTGAAGAACCCAGAATCCTGCGACTTCACGAACGTGTACGATGCGAAAGGAATTGCCGAAATAAAGGCTTCGAAGGTTCTCGACGGGGCAGAACTCAAAGACGGAGAGTTCGAGTTTGAGCTTAACGACAAGGACGGAAAAACAATATCGACAGCTAAGAATGATTTGAATGGGAACGTCGCATTCGACGGTATCGAATATGGAATTGATGATGCAGGAAAGACGTATGAGTACACGATACGCGAGATAGTTGGGAACGAGATTGGAATCGCATATGATGACATGGTTATCAATGTATCGGTCGACGTCGAAAATGCAGGCGATGGAAAGCTCACGACGACGGTATCATATGACGGCTCCAGCAACATCGGCGTATTCCATAACGTGTATACGCCGCCTACAACAATCGGCGGGACAATCAACAAAGCTATAGGAGATACGATAAGCGAACTCGTTCAGACAGGCGTTGAATTCAGGCACCTGATCGGAACGGCGATCAGTACGGTGGCGGTCATAGCGATCGATAAACAGCGAAGGAAACGCCGAAAGTAACTTCATCGTATGAATCGACTTGAATGCTGATTCACAATGCGATGCAGGAAACTGATATAGGGCGGGAATGCAATTCAAGCAGTTATATATTCCCGTCCTATTCTTATAGCAAAAGTAACGAACGAAATGAACGCAATATTGCGAAACGAAGAGGTATGAGAATGTCGAAACACCATCATATGAGAAAACATTTGCAGGTGGGGGGGGGTATATCCATATCGCTGTAATCATTACATCGATAATTAGCCTTCTCATATCAAATCCGATTCAATCTAATGCCGAGAACACCATCCAAATATACGACGATAATATCGACGTTTCAATACCTACAAAGATACCAGTATGCGTGAAAGCAGACGGCTCGCTCCTCATGCCGAATCCCGAGACGTGGCAGATTGTCAACAACGGTTCGGGACCGGTAACGATAACCGATATTGCGACATCAGATATAACAGACGACGTAACGTCTATATCGATGCAAACCGGCGACGAATGGCAGTTCGACGATCCGAGCAATACGCCGGGGCATTGGAATTTCGCATACATGGACGGAAACGACTTTCTCACGAAGACAGCCGGTACCGTCGATAACCCGCTTGTCATCAGCAAAGGCTATCCGCTCAACTGTGCGTGGAATGTAGAAGTGACAGACTCTGCGAAACGCTCCGCGACTGGCACGGAGAGACGAATCGGGAACGTCTCGATTTCCTTCAAGGCAATCGAGAAGACGACATTCGCCGTATACAACAATGAAAATAGAACGCTTGATTTCTACAAGAGGCTTAATCTGCCGAAAATAGGCGATACGTTCGACGGAAAGAGAGTCGACGAAATATTTCCTATAGACACTGAAAACGGCTATCACCAGAAATATACAGCGAACGGAAACGCAGGAACAAACATCAGCGTTCCATGGCATGAGTTGATGAATAACTCCATGATTGATACCGTTACGGTTCGAGACGTCATATCACCGCGCAGTGTGTCTTGGTGGTTCATGAACGGATATATGCAAACACTTGACTTGACTAATCTCGATATGTCTAGATGCATCGATGCGCAACGTATGTTCTCGTCGAACAATTCGATAGTGACGTTGATCGGGCTTGACACGTGGGACACATCATCTCTTGAGAATGCATATGCAATGTTTGATGGATTCTTTTCACGCCTCACAGATATATCATTTTGCAAGAATTGGAATATGTCGAAGGTGCGGCATATAGGAGGCATGTTCTATAACACGAATAGCTTCGAAACGGCTGATTTTAGTAACTGGGATTTGTTGTCGGTAGATACGAACTCTACAGCTGATGATGGGCACACAGGAGGTACATCGATATTCGGATATACGGAGATTGGTTATTGGAAAATACGAAACATAAATATATCGAAATCAGCCGCAAGAATCGCCCGATCAATGATATTCGGTAATTATTCCAATGGACGAATAAAGAATGCGACTGGGAAATGGTATTCATTGACAGAAGATAAAGCGTATTCCGTAGCCGATATACCCGACGATTGTGCCGGTTCTTACACGGTACAAATCGATGCTGGAGCGATAAGCGGAAAGATAAGTGGAAGCGGCGTCCAGGGATACGACCTGACATGTGACACGAATACGGGGAACTGCGGTAACATACCGATGACATATCGATGGCAGCAATGGAGCGGTGACAAGACAACGACCTGGCATGACATCTATGATGATATATGGAACGATGATAGAAAAGCGATAACCGTATTAGAATCGTGGCAAAATGACCATATACGTTGCATCGTGAAACCTGCGACGTCACAATATGTCGCAAACGAGACGACAATAGAATTCGATGGGATATGCACAAGGAGCATATGGACATCGAACACCGCTGAAATCATGAACGACGGGAACAATAACATATCCGTCAATATGGACGGGCTGCCTGACGAGGAGAAATACGGGAAGACGAGCAGCACAATCGGATGGTTTGTCGATTGCGGGCCGACGGATAATGCGAAACACGATATCAAGATGTATAAATCTGTTGGCGATGCATCATCAAGGTATAACGCCTTTACGGGCTTGAATCAAACAGTTGTGATTCCGGGGCAAACGTATCGGCTGCAGTATGATTCGATAACGCAAACATATGGAGAAGATATCCCGATAGATATATTGTTATATGAATGGACAAATAATCCGGAATCGTATTGCGTTTCAGCATTCGGAACAATCCCTTATAGTGACACTGCAGGATATGTCGATATAGCGATACCGTCTGATTTAAAAGCGAATACAGATTATACGCTGACGATTGCAGCAGGTTTCGGAAAGCTAATCGATTATTCCGCCGAGATAAAGGGAGCAAAGTTCGATTGCATAACTGAAAACGGTTTTGTCCCAATTAATTGGACATACGGTAAGAACCCGTTCAATGCCATTGAATATTTAGGGCATAGGATTTTCGCGATTGTCGAACCGGAGAACAGATACTACAAGATGTCGCGGCTTAGAACTGATTCCATCATGATTGAATGACGAACGATATGTATATAGCGGTTTTCTAGAAAACTATTTATATAGCGGCGTTTATTTGATAATAATCGATGTATTAAGGTTGACGGTATGAGTCAAATCGGCGGTTTCTGATATGAGCGAAAAGAATAGCAATAACGTTGCAGGGAAAGCGTGGCTAATAAAATCAATTATGATGTGCGTCATCGCCGTTATCGGAGTTTCCGCATATCTGTATTCCGATAACAGGGGGACACCGGTGAGTGGTACGATAGGAGCGATTAAATGGACGGCATATAGAAGCGATACCATATCGGATTCAGAGGAGAACCTCGATTCGAATGGCTCAAGCGAGCAGTCAAGCGATATGCCTGTCGCGACGCATCCGGAGGATTCCTGGACGGCTAATAAAGGATCAATTCATTTACAGATAGTAGGTCCATCTATCCCTGCGATAAGCGGATTAGACGTCTCGGTAGTTGATGGTGACGGTACGCTTATCGTAACGCCGATATACGATAAATCGAATGACGGGATGCAGACGATGGATATATCGGTATCTGAGTGGGATATCGACGGCGGGAAACCGGAGAAGGTGACGAGCGTCAAGATCAAGCGCGGCAGCGATATAACGGATGCGAAGAAGATCGATTGATAATAAACAGGTTTGTTGATAGAGTAATTAAGCATCTTCGCATATGATACAGATACGGAATCGGTTCTGCTCGAGCGAGAATTCCGTATCGGATGCAATCGAGTGACGACAGGGCTCCCAGCTGGCTATATCGATTCAGACGAGATTGAACGCGGAGGTGATTTCGAGAGAATCGCCGCAGCTAGGGAGCTACGGGAGGAGACCGGTTTCGTTCTCGATTCCGGCGAGTGCGTCGTGACAGCTCCGATATACATGATCGAGTGGCGCTCCGATGAGGTGACGACTCCCGTTATCATGTTCGGAAGGTTTCGTCAGGTCGGTACAGAGCTCGATGAAACAGAGGACATCGAATCAGCATGGGTTACGATTGAAGATGCTATCCGAATGGCTGATGACGGGACGATTACGCATCATCTCAGTCTACCGCGGCATCAGGTATATCAGTGTTGAGCTATCGCTGTAGCGATACTTCTTTGAACGGTTGGTGCATGCATTTCGTATGTACTTCTTGCTGTCAGCCGGCGTCGGTATCAAATTGCGGTTAACTGAACCCCGCCGCTTCAAGGCCGGCCCTTTGTAATCGCTCTTCATTTCCCGATTTTAGACCGTTATGCATGGAAAACTCGTATATATATGGTCAATTGTTTCTCACGTATAGGCGGTTTCGTCATGGATTCGATTCGGAAATATACTGTATCGATAGCTCTTCTCGTTGCGTTCGGATGCGTCGCTGTCGGGTTATCTGTCTTGCTTGGGAATGAATTCTACTTCTGGAACTTCTCGTATATCGGCGTATCGCTGGCAATTGGCACGACTCTGTATATCGCAAAATGGAGGTATGCGCGTAATGCCGTGCAGTTCGCAATCGGGACGTACATGCTCGTGTATCTTGGTTTTATTTGTCATGAGAACATGCAGATAGAGGGATTCTGGTACTATTTGTTCTCCGGCGTGTTCGAGGCAGCGGCCATTCACTACGTTGTGGCGAAGATTTTCGGACCGCTGCTGTTCGGGCGCGGGTGGTGCGGTTACGCATGTTGGACTGCAATGATTCTCGATTTGCTGCCGTTCCGTATTCCCGCTTCGCATGAGCGGAGGAATATCGGATGGATTAGATACATCGTGTTCGCTGGCTCCATTGCATTCGTGTCGGCGCTATTCATATTCGGTGTAGAGGACAAGGAGACGGTGATGTGGTATGCGTTCATCGTCGGGAACGTCGCCTACTATATAGTCGGTATAGCCTTGGCGTTCGTATTCAGAGATAATCGTGCATTCTGCAAGTACGTCTGCCCAGTCACCGTGTTCTTGAAACCGATGTCAAAGCACGCAGCCATCCTGATTAAATGCGACAAGGAGAAATGCGTGTCGTGCGGAGCATGCAAACGAGTATGCCCGATGGACGTTGACGTTACCGATAACTCATCTGATAGGGAGAACGGCACCGAATGCATTCTATGCCTCGAGTGCGTGAAAAAATGCCCGAAAGACGCCCTGTGAGCCGTTTTTACGGGCTTTTAGCGCGCGTTTGGTATCCGAAATATCATAACCTTTTTGTCAACTGTACGTTGCGTTCTGCGTAGTACCAAAGTATTCTTACCTCCTGTCTACACGATATCCGTATAGATGGGGCGACGCGTTATATCTCACACGTTTTTCTAATATACGATGACTGGAGTCCCGTCTGGCATGTTGTCGTAGATGTACCTCGCATCGTTGTAGAACAGGCGTGTGCAGCCTGCACTCTCATAACCAGGGTCGCCGTCATACCCACTGTGGAATCCCTGCCCGTCGTCCGTTCCGTCGTCGTCCCAGCACGGCACGAAGCAGGTGAAGAATGATGCTCCTTCAGGAATCGATTCAGAACGGTGGTCGATATGCCATTCCCCGGTGAATGTATGTGTCCTCTTCGTCGCCTCGTCGATATATCCGAGATCTGCGTTGAACGCCTTCTCGAGCATATATCCGCTGTCTCTTGCGGCGAATATCCCTACTCTGCACGTCGATGTGTCGATTGCGATTGCATATCCCGTGTCGGTTGCGATTTCGTCGAGACGGACCGCCATCGATTTGACATACTTGACGTTGTCCCGCCATGCCTCATCGGATATGCTGTATTCGGCGCTCGCTGCGTCATTCGCCATGAGTTCGGATTTAACGTCGACAATCTGCGTTGGTGCTTGCCGGTCGAATACGATTGTCTTCTCCGAGCTTGACTCACAGTAGTTCGTAGAGGATGACGTCGATGTCATGGACGTGAAGATATGCAGAGCGGTGAGCAGGACGAGGAGCGATACGGAGGTTATTGCGATGTATGCTGTCGTGCGGGAGACTTTCACCATATACGTTATCCAATCTATTCTTCTACGTTTTGTTATTCCACAATTATAACGAAACTGATGATAATTATGCTATCGAATATATATGACTTCACGTTTTCGACATATTGTTTATGAAATCGATTGCGGTAATCGTTTTCATATATAGATAGATATACAATTTGAGTCCATCCAGCTCCCATGGTCACGTTCCTTATCAATGGAATGAGCCAGCCTCTTATTGAAATCGGCGGGAATGGCTTGGTGGAACTATCGGCAACAGCTATGCGACGTCGGTGTGACGCAATGGTGGAATCCCGCCATTGCCATTGCATATCGCATTGCGGAATTCCACCAATAAGTAACTATTCGATTTGATAGCCGGTCGATTATGCCTGCGGTTTTCTTGTGGTTGCCTTGTCGGCGGCAAGCATCTGCGAGAACATCGACGTTGATGATTCGAAATCGTTCGGTAAGACGACAGTTGATGACTTACCGTTTTCGGCAAATGCCGTCATCATATCAACCCATTGCGTGTACATGAACAGGAGGTTTGCGTCTTCGGCTGATACGCCTGATGCTTGAATCGTGTCGAGTGATTCCTTAATGCCGTTCGCGATAGCTTTACGCTGCAATGCAACGCCGCGTCCCTGCTGCTCGGCTGCCTCTGCCTCGCCCTGTGCCTTGATGCGGATTTTTGTTCTTTCCGCTTCGGCGAGCCCGTTCGCCGCTTCCTGCTGACGGCGCGCTGCGTTGATTGCATTCATGGAATCTTGTACGTCTTTCGGCAAGTCAATCTGCGTGATGAGCGTTCGGACGATGACGAATCCGTATTCCATCATGCGCGTTGATACCGTCTCGTTGACCATCTCTGCGATGGAGTCCTTCTCGGAGAACACCTCGTCAAGATCGTAGTTAGGAATGGCTGATCGGAGCGCATCTGCGACGTATGCGTTGATTTGATCCATCGGGTTTGCGAGCATATAGTAGGCTCGGTAAGTGCCGGAATTGAGTCCGCCGTCGCCCATGTTGTAATCAACATGATATTGAATCGAGACGTCCATAGTGATCGTGACGTTGTCTTTCGTCTTCGATTCGATATTGCTCTGCAGTGACATCGTTCTCATCGAGACATGCTGCACGACTTTATCGATGAATGGGAATTTGACGTGAAATCCCGGCCCGACAATCGATTTGAATTTACCTAGCCGTTCGACGACCGCTTCGTGCTGTTGCTGGACGACGAAGAACGATCCCCCTACGAACATGACGATGATGACTAGTATAATGATACCGATAATCATATGTACTCCTTATATATCTTGTATCGATATTGAAAGGCTATTATCTTGTTGCTTTTTTATATACAGATAATAGATTATAAGTTTGATGGCGAAATAGGAGAAACGGTTTACGACATTGCTAGTGCTCTATTCATCGCTGTATTTGTCGAGATATTCAACTACGTTGTGTGCCACGGCTTGCATGACTGGTACGCATACTGAATTGCCGAATTGATGGTATGCCTGCGTGTTTGATGCATTGATGATGAACCCATCGCCGAACCCCTGCAATCTCGCACATTCCCTTGGCGTCAATTTTCTTGGGTGTATACCGCCGTCATCTATAAGTATTTCGCTTCCGTCTTTTCCGTATCTCGCTGAAATCGTGTTGAGATACGGGGAGTCAGGTGTGAATAGCGTATATCCGAATCCGTTTCCCCTCTTTTGGTTCTTCTTTTTACGGTCTTTCAGATAATTCCATAACCTGTCGCTTAATCTGAACCGCTCGATGTAATCTTTCCATTCGTCATCATTCCATCCGGATTGCAACGCCTCGTCATGCGTCTCGAGAATATCTGACGCATGCAGATTGTCACGGCTGCATGTAGGCTCGGGGTATTCGAACTCATCAGCGGCATTCGGATAAGTGTCTCTATCAAAGCCGACTATGATGACCCTGTTCCTGTTCTGAGGGACACCGAAATCACGCCCGTTGAGGACTTGCGGAGTCGGGACGCCATAGCCGATGTCACCGAGGGCAGACAATATCGTCTTAAACGTGTTACCATTATCATGTGTGCGAAGCGCGGGTACGTTTTCGAGCATGAATGCTTTCGGGTGGCGCTCTTTTAATATGCGCGCGATTTCAAAGAACAGCGTTCCTCTCGTATCGTCGAATCCTCGTTTAAGCCCGGCATGTGAGAACGCTTGGCATGGGAACCCACCTAAAAGGATATCGAAGCTCGGGATATCGAATGCGTCTATTCCCGTTATATCGCCTACACATTCCTCACCATAGTTAATCCTATATGTCCTTACCGCATGCTTATCGATTTCCGATGAGAACACATTTGTGCAGCCGAACAGCGCATAAGCCGATCGAATACCGCCGATGCCAGCGAAAAGGTCAATTATCCGATAACCGCTACCGTTATCAGTTATCATGGGAGCGTTCCATTCGTGCTTATCAAGCAATCCGTAGGCTTTCAGATATTCTCCGAGGAAATCATCGAGTGCGTTCTCTTCGAGAACATCGACGTGTGGCTTCTTATAGGGGAACGGAGCGTTGCGTAATATGTTTCGTTTTTCCTTGATAGTCAATTCGGCAGTATTGATCATATGTGTGTATCCTAATTACGATATGTACGTATATTGGTATTATACGATATACAAGTCATGTATAAGAAAAAGCACGGAATAAAAAGTCTTTCGCCCCGTTTTCTCTTATTGATTGACGAAACGAAAGACACTGTATAATGTTTTCTACTGTTAAATTATTGAGGACTTGTTACTTTTTTTTTTTATTTTCGTTATTTCATTCGCGACTTCTTCATGATGATTGCTGATACACCGACAATTGCGATTACCGCAATGATTATGTATGGAGCTTTTTCGATACCGGTTTGCACAAGGTCACTCGTCGTTTCGGCTATCGGCGCTGGCTGCAGCTGTTTTTCTTCTGGTTCGTCTTTCGATTCTTCCTTCTTTGGAAGTTCATTATAAAGTGCGGTCACATCGATATTTGATGTGATGTTGCTGAAGTCCTTGTCCCATCCTGTGAACTCATAACCGTCTATCTTCGGGGCGTCTGGTGCTGTTGCTCCCTTTCCGTATTTGACGGTTTCTTCTTTAATTACCTTTCCGTTCTTGTCGAGAAAACGGACTTTGCACTCCTTGTGGACGAATTTAGCCGTATAGATAGCATTCTTCCATAGGGCGGCATCTGGTTTCATCGGAATGAATTTCTCATTATCGGATATTTTGTTTCCGCTCTCGTCATACCAACCGTCGAATGTATAGGCATCGGACGCATTCGCCGTGCTTCCCTTCGCGATTCCCGTGTCTGGATTCAAATCGTCGAAAGCATTGCTCAAGGTGTTTCCGCTATCGGACTCGTCATCATCCGTTTCGATGATATAAGTGATACCGACATGTGCGTTTTCAACCCACTGTGCATAGAGAATCACTTTTGCTCCATCTGTTGAGGTTAAGTTCATGACGCTCTGCTTATCGATATATTGCGTGCCGTTTGCATTCGAATCGGTGTTCCATCCTATAAACGTATATCCTGCCCTTATAAATACGTTCTGTGTGAGATTCGCTGCCTCATTGTATGTCATTTGCTGATCTGGCATCATTCCGTTCGACTCGTCGCTGTTCTTGTCGAAGGCTATCGCATAGCTGATCGGCACGTATGACATGGAGATGGTCATATCTCCTGTGACGTTTGTCCCGTCGCTATTCCATCCATTCGGTTTGTATCCGGTATGAGTAGGTACTAACGGCAACGTCGCATTGCCGCCGTAGTCGACCTGCTGCCTGCTGATGACGTCATTCGTCTTGCCGTCGATAAATGTGACTGTGTAGCGGTTGATTTTCCATTGTGCGTATAGAGTGACTGCTCCGCCGTCTTCAGACGTGAGGTTTGTTACTTTCTGCTTATCGGAATATGTGGTGCCGTTGCCATTTGCTGTATCGCTCCATCCTGTCCACGTATAGCCGGTGCGTGAATATCCGTTAGGCGTTAACGTGTCTGGTTTGTCATATTCCATCGATTTGTCGGCTGTCGTGCCGCTTACATCATCCGCATTGCCATTGAACTTGACTGTGTACTTGTTCGGACGATAATTTAGCGTTATCGTCTTGTCGGCGGTTATGTTATCCAATGAGCCATCCCATCCGGTTGTCGTGTAGCCCTCGTGAGACGGTTGGCTCGGTGCGTCTACCGACGAGCCGTACGTGACGGTCTTCGTCGTTATTGTCTTACCGTTGTGCCCGTCGATGAACGTAACGGTGTATTCGTTCGCTTTCCATTGGGCGTACATCGTTGTAGCGGAACCGTTGTCTGTGAGAAGGTTGATAACGGATTCTCGGTCTCTATATGATTTTCCGTTCGTCTTGTCGTCGCGTCGCCATCCTGAAAACGTGTAGCCTGTTCGCTTGAATGCGTTGGATGAGAGGCTATCGGCCTTGTCGTATTCCATCTTCTGGTCAGACATGGTTCCCGTGCCACCGTTTGCGTCGTATCTGATTGTGTATCCGTTTGCCTTCCATTGCGCGAGAAGCGTTACCGTTCCGCCGTCGATTTCGGTGAGGTTGTTGACTTCCTGCCCGTCAGCATAGGCTTTTATCTTATCGTTCTGCTCCTTCCATCCGGTGAACGTGTAGCCGACCTTCGTGAAGGCGTTCATATCGAGTGCCTTTGCGACATCGTATCGCATTTGCTCGTTCGGCATCGTTCCCGTGCCACCGTTCGCATTGAAGATTATCTCGTAGGCATTGGGGCGGTAGCTGATTGTGACCGTCTCATCTTGAGTAACGTTCTTATAGTTGCCTTCCCATGTGAGAGCCGTGTATCCATTGTGAATCGGCTTCGTAGGTGGCACCGCGTTGCCTCCGTAATCGACATGTGACGATGAAATGACGCTGTTATCATGTCCGTCGATGAATTTGACTGTGCAGGTATTCGTCGACCACTGTGCATAAAGCGTCACGATATCATTCGGAGCTGCGGTAAGGTTTTTGACTTCTTGCTGGTTAGAATATACGGTACCTGTGCCGTCAGGTTTCGTGTTCCATCCTGTGAATTTCGCGCTTACTGAGGTGAAACCGCTTTTCGTCAAGTTATTTGCGACGTCGAATGTCATATTCATCGAGGCTGTCGTCCCCGTAGCGTCGGTTCGATTCTTATCGAATTGAATCTTGTATGCGTTCGGGGTCCATTGGGCATAAAGCGTAACAGTACTATTGTTCTCGCTCGTGAGATTGATAATCGATTGCTTGTCCTGATAAACGGTTCCATTTCCATCTGCCTGTGTATTCCATCCAATCCACGCATAACCGGTTTTACTGAAGTCATTAGCGGCTAGGTTATCCTGCTGATCATATTTCATATTCATAGGTTGCATGGTGCCGGACGTACCGCCATTCTTGTCAAATCTGATTACATATGAATTGGGGACATAGTTAAGCGTAACAGTGATGTTCTCAGTGATGTTATCGAATTGCTTGTCCCATCCTGAGTCCGTATAACCTTCATGATATGGAGCGTCTGGGGCAGTTGCAGCTCCCCCATATTTGACGCTCTCTTGCTTGATGACTGTCTTGTCAAGACTGTCAACGAATGTCACGTTGCAGCTATTTGTTGACCACTGGGCATAGAGCGTCACAGTTCCGCCATCAACATTCGTCAGGTTCTTGACTGATTGCTTATCTGAATACGCTTGTCCGCTTCCATTTGCTACAGTGTTCCATCCTGTCCATGTGCGACCTGTGAGCGTAAATGCATTTGTAGCGAGGTTCTGCGCCTTGTCGTATTCCATTTGCATGTCCGACATCGTGCCAGTGGCATTGGCGTCGTTCTCGTCGAACCGGATGATATATCTGTTCGCTCGGTAATTGACGGTTATCGTCGTGTTCCCGGTAATATTCGTGAGCTGTTTATCCCATCCGATTGACGTGTATCCTTGATGGGTAGGAATTTCAGGCGGTGTTGCGTTGCTCCCATGATTGACTTTTTGCGTGGCGATGGTTTCCCCAGTATATCCGTCGACGAACGTGACGTTATAAGCATTAGTGCTCCATTGGGCATAAAGCGTAACGGTTGCGTTATTTTCTGAAGCGAGGTTTTCTACTGCCTGCTCATCGCTATATGATTTGCCGCTACCATCTGCTTGTGTGTTCCATCCGGTGAACGTTTTCCCAGTAAATGAGAAACCATTGCGCGTGAGATTTCTTGTTTCATCATACTTTATCGATATTGACGATGTTGAACCGCTTGTGGAACCATTCCCATCGAATTGAATCGTGTAGGTATTGGCATCCCATCCAGCATAGACTATTGTGTCAGAATAAATACTGGAATCGAATCCATAATTAGTTATTCCTGATGATGTTGTCTTCCAATCAGTAAATGAATAACCTTTTCGGATGTTGCCCGAACCGTTCACCCAAGTCGTCGGTCGGGTAGCAACGTCACCGAATAATACGGTTTGCACGCTTGGAATATTGACGGACGGGGTACCTGAAAAATTCGCGTCGAACGTGACAGTTGGATTTTTGCCCCATACAGCATAGTAATGTTTACCTGGTGCTGACATCTTCAATTCACTGATTTTGTATATTTTTGATGAGATTGCATTAAGACTCGATATAGATGTTATAGGATCGATTTGTTCCTCAGCCCACCCGAGAAACGTGTAACCATTGCGAGTCGGTTTATCGGTTGCGGCTATTGATTCCCCATCATGATAATAGAATTGATAAATTCCATTTGAATCTTTATATGATGAAATTGGACCGCCTGTGCCTCCATTATCATCGAATATTACCGGGTAAGCGATATCGAATACAATGTCATCGAGGTTGTTTCCGTTCATTTCTGTTAGTGAAGATTTTGATGCGAAGGTGAACCTTGTCGTCGTCTGCCCATCTGGAATTTGATACGTTCCGGTGTATGTTTCCCACTGACTCGCTAAATCATGCGGATCCTCCACATTACCTTTCGTTGATATTACTGTTCCGACGAAGCCTGTTTCGTCACCGTTTCCGTTGGTCGTCGTTCTTGTTGCATTCTGGGCAGTTTGCGCCGTTGTCGTTCCAATCATAACTGACATCGAATCAGTTCGATTAGCGTATGAGGAATGTTTAAGCGACCATGTATATATTGAGCCAGGCGTTGTAGATAAATCCTGATAGATTGCCGATAGGCTATGAATCCCCAGCTCAGCAAATGCATTATGTGTATTGATATCCATATTTATTTGGACTGTTTGCTCTGGAACGATTTGCGTCCAGTCGGTTACTTTCTGCTGTGTCGATTTCCACCCGAATCTGTTCATTGAGAAATTAGGAATTGTTTTCCAACCGTCAGCAGCATAATCTGTTGGTAACGCTTTTCCACCATTGACATCTATGTAGTAATCATAGTTATTGACTTGTCCGGTTGCCGCTCGTAACTCGTCATAACCTGGATATTCGAAATTCCCGTTCACGAGAGCCGTTGGCAGCGTCGCGGCATTTGCGGATAGGGTCATAATTGATAGGAACGACATGAATACCGCGACAATAATCGGTATCGATGTATGTGAATGCATTCTATTTATTCTCATACACCCCCCCCACATTCTATACCAGCAGACATTCTTCGATAAGTGCGGACATTGTGGCTAGTTAATGATGGATTTTGTGCATAAATATTGTTCATAGCTATATGTAGACCTCGCTGAGAATCGTAACCTATCTCTATAAAAGTTTCAATTTGAATTCTGGTATGTCCGAGTATAATTTATTGCATGGTAACAGATTGAAAAACTGTATCATTGATGATTTAATATAAAAAATATGTATTAGTAATTCGCTGTTCACATCGTTTTTTCTCCGCGTAGGTCGATAAGTAAGTAACATTGTTTGCACTTATTTGCATATTCCTAAATTAATCATATCTAAAGAATACGCTTGAAATCGGCTCGATTGATACTTATATAAAATGTGAATATTATAAGCAATGGGTGATTATATCGAGTAGCTAATATTTTTTAATTGTAATTTAATTTACTTATTAATGTAATAAACACATTTGAACGATATGTATTCATTTCGAATGCGATACGGTAAAAAAACACTTGAGATAAGCATGAGTTCCGTAATACCAAATTGAAATGTGCGCATGTCAGAGCTAGCAGCATATAGTTATTGGCTTATTTTTCGAGATAGGACATACATGAGAACCGAACCCTATTCGAAGATACGGGAGGACGAATGGCACGTCGTAGAATGACGAGAGTCGCATCGATGCAGGGGAGCACCGACGAGGCACTCCGTGCAATGCAGGATGACAACAGTGCCGAGGACGCTGAGGCGAGGCGAATTCGAGGCGACATCTATAAGATGCTCGATCAAGGTACCGCATCGATCACCGATTTGTGGGCGCCGCCGAGAATGAAGATTCTCTACGACAACATCGAGATGGGCGATGAGGCGTTAGCCGTATATACGATTTCGAACTGGCCGACTGAGCTCCAATACGGGTGGTTCAACAGCCTCATCGACGATGACAGCCTATCGGATATAAAGATGGACGTGTCGATGCACATTCACCCGATTCGCAAGGAATTCGCTACGACGTATCTGCAAGACAAATTCGCCGCGGCGGCGAGCGATGCGGCGGCCGAGCAGGAACGCGGAAAGGTAAAGCAGGCGAACCAGGAAATCTACCAGAGACAGCAGGATACCGCCCAGCTCATGATGAACATGCTGAAGAACGGGAACGAGAACATGTTCCAGGTATCGCTCGTGATCGGCATCTACGGGCAGAACAAATGGGCATATGATGACGACGGAAACGAGTACCTCGAGAAGGACGCTCACCAAGACCTTGTGGAGAAGACGAACAGGTTCAAGAAGGTTCTGGCGAAGAACTCACAGGGAGGATTCGGACTGAAGCCGCTACTGCACCAACAGAGGGATGGCATCAAGTCACTTATGCCGATGGGGTATGGCGGTCTGCATGCCTTCCAGAACTTCTATACGAGTGCGCTGGCGACGTCATATCCGTTTACGCAGGGTAACATGCAAGTCGAGAACGGTATTCTGTTCGGGCTGCAGCTTCCTAGCTCACAACCTGTTTTCTTTAACCCGTTTGATCGTAAATGGTTGCATTCTTATAACGGATTGGTAGTCGGCTCGATGGGATCAGGTAAATCTGCATATGCGAAAACTCTTCTCGGACGCCTCGCGCTACAGGGAACACAGCTGTTCATCATCGATCCAGCAAACAATGCCGGCGGTGAATACACGAATCTCGCCACATCGCTTGATGGAACAATCATTGACTTCGGCGGTAAGGACGGAATCTACCTTAACCCGTTCGAGCTAAGTATTCCAAGCACATGGCATAAAGGAAACGCGACAGATAGCCGCCAAGCGTCAAGCATATTCAAGGCAAAGAAGGAATATCTGAGCAACCTGATTGATATCATGGCCGATCAGTTCATGGAAGGGTCTGACGCCGCATCGGTCTTCGGTCCAGCACGTGCAAAGATTCCGTTCGTCCTAGATGCAATGCTAAACGCCGTATATGTCACGAGCGGTATCTCAATCGGAGGCAAACGATTCACATACGATCAGTGGACGCCGAAGAAGATGCCGACATTGACCGATTTCTATAACTTGGTTTCCGAATATGATAAGAATCTCGGGCTTTACCAGACTCGTGATCAAATCATGGCATGGGGGCAACAGAACCTTCGCGACGGTACGTTGATTAACAAATCATCGAAAGCCGATAAAATCATGTTCGCTTACTATAACTACATCATTCGCTCAAACAACGAAGTATGGAAGAAGGAGGAACATGACTCCGTCCACCTGCTTCGTAACATTCTCGAACCGTTCATGGCGGGAGAGGATGGGGAGGAGATGTCACCGAAGGCGGCACTGTTCCACGGCGAGCGAAAAGCAGACCTTTCGAATCAATGCATCGTATTCCGTTTCGGAGGAAAGGATAACAACGAGCAAATCAAAGAGCTTGCGATCTTCATGTGTTTCGAGCTCATCAACCAACGTGTCACTGCGGTCACAACGAATAGTGTTTATAAAAACAAGCTAGTCGTTCTCGACGAGGCTTGGAAGCTTATCAAGACAAAATCCGCACGCGCGTACGTCGAGAAGTTCTGTCGTGAGGGGCGTAAAGCAAATACGGGAATTTGGCTGATTTCGCAGTCGTATATGGACTTCCAAGGCGAGAATGCTGTATTCGCAGATTTGGCAGAGATGCAAATCATTCTGTCCGTCCCTGAGAATGAGGTATCCCTACTCATCGAGGATCTCGGTCTTTCTTCCTCGATTGCCGATATGATTAACTCCGATAAATCTAAGCATACCCCGGGAACGGGCGTGTTCGCAATCAAGGGGCGTATCAAGAAAAAGATTCCAATCTACAACTATATGTCTCCGCTTGAGACACAGATAGCCGATACAGCCGATGCGACGAAACCGCCCATGAAGATTTCCGACTTCATACCGCCAGAGGAAATGGAGAAGCTCGGAATCAAGGACGAGGACGCTGCAGGCTACGGTGCGATATATGGCGATGACTAAAGTTATGTAATGGTGACGGTAGGAACGAGTAAACTTATCTTTCTTCCCTCTTTGCTACCGCCACATACCTCTAGTAGCCATTCGCATGAATCGAAAGTATTTAATTAAAGATATTAGTTCAATCAACAATCATAAGTAATTGATTATCCTGATTTTCTGAACGCTTCCCGTCCTCTTTTCGCATATCTTTCCGTCTGATCGTATCGATAGAGGCAAACTAAAAGATACAGGCGGTTAGAATAGGCTATACGAATAAAACATATAAGGCGATTAGATTAGCCAAGTAGATAGACGAAACGAAGAACATAAGACATCAGCAGTTCGATTTAACTAAAACGGTTTTAAATATCAACGAAACGCCTGCAAGCGGAATGATGAAACAAGGAGCACCGACGATGGCGTCAAACATGAACAGAAGGAAAGGAAACCAGATGAGCGGTCAGCGGCGTCCTCAAGTCCCGCGAGACGCGGCAGCGGTTTTCTCCCAATACGACGATGACGATCCGTTCAGCGATATACCATCGTCCTCGTCGCCCCGCAAATCAGCTTCCCGTGGCGGCTCATCGATGCAACGTAGGGCATCAAGCAGTTCGAAGACGCATCGCCCGCCATCGTCGGGAGGTAGACAAGCACCACGTTCAGCAGGTACTGCACGTTCGCCTCGTAGCAGCTCGTCGCGCCTTCCAAGCGATTTACAGAATATGAATATTGACGGTTCTGTAGCCTCGTTCCGCGCGACAGATATGCCGAATCGACCGGCTAAGAGGCATAATACCGGCATGCGCGTCCAACGAGGGCAGCTAGTCGATATGACCGATGAGACGGAAGACGAGGCGACGGGTATCAAGGGGTGGTTCGGACATGATCCCGAGCATACGATGCTTATGTTGTCAGGAGGATCTTATAAGGGGAATAGCCTCTGGGATTGGGTACGTCTCATCGTCTTATGGATGAATTATCATAAGTTAGTAATTGTCCTCATATCAGCTTTGTTCGTGTTAATCGGGTTCCTGTTCAATAAGTACATTGCCGTCGGATGGGCGTTCGTCTCTGTCGTTCTAGGCGTTATCTTGACGCAAATGGGCGACGAGTACGACGAGATGGCATTCTATTTTGCCGGAATCATTTCGTTTATCGTGCCGTTCCTCTGGTAGCTGATCGTTCTAACACGCACGTTCTATTATTTCTATACATAAATGACATATTACTATTTTAATCGTGCTGAGTGGCTGCTTTATGCGATTCCATTTCCTCAATTTGTGCATGAATTGTATTCCATTATTCGTGTTTAAATTGTTTTCGCAGGTAGATGTATTTATTTATAGATTCTTATCAACGATTGGATATGAATAAAATATTTCGATGCTAGATTTTATCGATGTGCCGCTTATTGATTAATAACGAAGTCAATATTCATTTTTAGTCTGATTTTATTCATTTTATTATATTCATACATCTGTTCGCTTTTGTATGAAGCACATTGTCAACGGTAATGCAACTTATTCATAGAAAATCTTAATGCGTTAAGCTGCATGTTCATCAAACCATCAAAATTAGTTTTTTATAGAATTATGTGTGTTTTTTGCGCATCATGGGGTTTTTCATTTGCTTTTTTCTAATTTTTCATTGACACCTTAAATAATTCAATATATCTTATGCATTGTAAGGATATTAAAAGTTTGTTTATTGATATAGAGAAACTTATTAATTGATGAGCAAACTAACTTCGGTTTTTCCTGAAGGATTAGAATAGGAAATGGTGGATCGCGATTATGGGCAAGTGGAAGCGCAATTACTACACCGACGAGACCGGTCATAAGCATATTGACATCGTCAACACAGAGCAGGAGGTACCTGCCTACGTTAACCCGTTCGTGAAGAAGAATCTGACCCTCATGAAGTGGGTCATCTATATTGTGTTCGGTGGACTGAGCGTCGCTGCCCTGTTCATGGGGAGCTGGATTCCGCTGCTCATGTTCGTCGCTATCCTGTATATCGGTCGACCGTCGAAATAGCTTGGAACGCTCTTATAATCGCACAATTGGATAGTCAGCTTTGCCCATCTGATTGTCCATTTGTTGATTGTGAAATCGTTTTTCCTACGAATACTAGGCTTTAAGTGGTTCGTCCCGTCATTCGATAAGAGCGACGGGACGAACCACTTTATTACGTTGTTATATAAAAGAGGTGCGTTACTCTTCTATAAAACAAGCGTAGCGCACTTTTTATTATGATATTTAAATAGCTTTAGATGTTATCGATTTGACGAGGCGTTCCAATCATTCACATCGACATAAAATTGAGGGTTTAGCTTCTGGAATACTCGTAGATTCGTGAAGCTGCGATCTTTCTTCAGGTTTTTGAGCACCATCAGGAAATCGGGGAATGACACGGGTTTCCCTTCCGGTTCCTTGTCGGTATGCACTACCTCCAAGACCGTCGTCCCGTATGGCTGGACGAACTGATCGAGATTATAGTATGTACCGTCGATTCCGAAACTCCACCTGCGCTTCTTGACGCTGCGAAAGTTCTGCGGCATGTTCGCATAGAATTCGTCCTTCGACGCCACGTGCGAGGAACGCGCCTTAATCGGCCCAGTAGCGGAATCGCGTTTGATGCTAGCCGAATACTGTTCGGTGCCATCGTCGAGCACGAGCTTGCGGTACATAGTCTGCACGCCGTCCTGCTCGATATAGTAAATCTCGATTTCGCCTTGTGAGACGTTATCGACCCCTTTGAGCTTGTCGAGCTCCGTAGAACTCAGATTGGCGACCCTGAACTTATCAGGCTTACCGATGACGGTCGGGAGGCCGGCGGTATGGTTTGCGGCGGCGATGGCGTTACGTACCTTAGCATCGAAGGAATCCTCATTCGATATCTTCACGAACTTATCGCACCCTGACCATGCTTCGAGAAGCTTCACGCAGTTATCCTTTGCATCCATCAGCATTGAACGGTGAGCATTGAACTTGTCATAATCATAGAAGCGGTTATGAGCGCTGGTGCTCGCGGGAGTGTCAAGGAACACTACAGAGTCATAGATATCGAACGCATCGGATTCGGTCATATCGTTTGCGGCTAGTGCAGCGTTGTATACATCGTTTCCTAGCTCTATTTTCAAGTCGGCGATGCCACCATCGAATACGACAACAGTCGGTATGTTAAGTTTCTCTGCATCAGATTTAATGCACTTGATTCGATTAAGCTCGGATTCGATTGCGACTGCACCGAATGTTTCCGAATCTGTCATGAAACCGTTATCTCGCATCAGATGAGCCATGAGAGGTACGATAATCGTTTTATACCCTCGCTCAACGAGTTCCTTTCCAAGCTCTTGCGCGACAGATGTCTTCCCGGAACATTCTCCGCCTGTCACAGCTATAGTGTGAAAACCACCCACCATGCGTCCTCCCTGTCAATGTGAAATCATACGGTATATATAATAGCACATCGATATGGAAAACAACTAATTCATATCGATGCACAATATAATATAGGCATTATTAATTTGTATTATATCATAATTATATTGATTATATCATTCGATGTTTTTTGATTACTGTCAACATGACTCCGACTATTGAGATGCTTCCTGATATCGTTATTGCGATTATTTGTACGCCTGTTTGCATCAAATCGTTTTGCATGTTCTCTTGTGTCGATGTCAGTGATTCATGTGGGGCTTCCTCGGGTATGGACTTAATTGAATCGTCTTGCTTGAGAAGTTCCTTATAAACTGCTGTGACAGTGACATCCTCAGTTATGTTATCGAATTTCTTATCCCATCCAATGAACTCGTAACCGTTTATATTTGGTGCGTCTGGGGCAGTCGCTCCATTCCCGTACTCAACGGTTTCTTCCTTCAGGACGTCATTCGACTTGCTCATGAATATTACCTTGAAGGTCTTCTTCTTGAACTTTGCCGTATAAGTTTTCGTTACCCATCCGTTTTGTGGTTTTTCCGGAATGAATTCGTCATTGTTCGTTACGAGCATCTCGTCGTCATACCATCCGATGAACTCGTAGCCGTCACGAGGCGTTGCTTTGCTGCCTTTTGCTTCTCCTGCTGTCGGATTAAGCGAATCGAGCATGTTTGATACCAGTCCCCCGTCAGATGGGTCTGGCATATATGTGATAGACGCATGATTTAATTCATCCCATACTGCATATAGATTGATAGTGTCTCCGTTCACGTCTGCGAGATTTCTGATTGATGACTTATCTTGATAGATAATTGCCCCATTGCTTGACGTTGCCCACCCGATGAATCTGTATCCTAGTCTGTTAAACCCGTTTTCCGTTAGGTTCGCATTTTGATCGAACTCCATTGTCATTGGGACCATGCTTCCCGTATATGCGTTGCAGTTAGCGTTGAATTTAATTGTGTATTTAATCGGTGTATATGTGACAACAATTGTCATGTCGCTTTTGATACTTGAGAAGTCGTTACTCCATGAACTCGGTAAATAACCTTTATGTACGGGTTTTTCAGGAGCCGTGGCACCTTTTCCATATTCTACTTCCTGCCTGCTAATCACATCGTTTGTCTTTCCGTCTATGAATGTAATGCTGTATCTATTCGTTTTCCACTGTGCATATAGCGTGACGGTCGCCCCGTCTATCGACGCGAGGTTCATGACGCTTTGCTTGTCGCTGTATTGCTGCCCGTTACCATCTTTATCGGTCGTCCACATCAGCCATTTATGCCCGTTAAGTGAATAGCCGTTTTTCGTGAGATTAACTTGTTTGTCATATTCCGCATTGACATCGGGAGTCATTCCAATGGCACCGGTTGAATTCCCGTCGAACTTAATCGTATATCTGTTCGGACGATAGTGAAGAGTTACCGTCGTATCGTTTTTGATGTTTGCGAAGTCTTTGTCCCATCCCGTTGCTGTATATCCTGCATGGCGCGGTCTACTCGGTTCAGTTGCCGCATGTCCGTAATTGACTCCTACAGTCGATATCGTGCTACCGCTAAATCCGTCTATGAACGTAACCGTATATGCGTTTTGCGTCCATTGCGCATACATTGTCGTTATACCGCCGTTTGACGAGATTAGATTGACAACTTCCTGCCTGTTGCGATATTGAGTCCCTGTTCTTGCATCGTCTCGTCTCCATCCGATGAACGTGTACCCGGCGCGCTCGAACGCATTCGATGAAAGCTTATCGGAAATATCATAAGTCATCGTCTGATTCGGCATCGTTCCTGTCCCACCGTTTGGTTCGTATCTGATAGAATATTTATTTGGCGTCCATTGAGCATAGAATGTGAGAACGTTCCCGTCGACATCTGTTAGGTTTTTGACTTCCTGCTCGTCTGAGTAATCAGTACCGGTCGTTTTGTTCTCGAGCTTCCATCCTATGAATGAATATCCAGCTCGCTCGAATCGATTCTTGCTTATCTTCGATGATGTATCATAAGTCATCGTCTGATTCGACATGGCTCCCGTTCCGCCATTCGGGTCGAAAGCTAGGCAGTATTCGTTTGGACGGTATGTCAATGTTATGGTTCTGTCGCTCGTTACGCTCGTATATGTTCCGTCCCATGATACCGCCGTGTATCCGATATGCGATGGTTTCGTTGGAGGCGTCGCATTCCCTCCATATGCGATTCTGACGGATGTAATGGACGTTCCCGTAAGCCCATCTATGAATGTTACATTATATGTATTTGTGCTCCAGATGGCGTATAACGTAACCGTTTCCCCATCGGTTGCCGTAAGGTTCTTTACATCTTGCATATCTTTATATGATTTGCCTGTGCCGTCAGCCTGTGTGTTCCATTCTGCGAACTTTGAACTCGGCGATTCGAATCCGTTCCTCGTCAAGCTTTTCGCAATATCGAATGTCATGTCCATTGATGCTGTAGTGCCTAACGCATCTGTACGGTTCTTATCGAACTTGATTGTGTATCTGCTCGGAATCCATTGAGCGTACATGGTAACGGTACCGTTATCGGAATCCGAGAGATTCTTCACGCTCTGCTCGTCGGAATACGGGGTACCTGATGCCGCATCGTCTATCTTCCAACCCGTAAAGCGATAACCTTCGCGTATGAACGCATTCATGGTGAGGTTCGCCGCGACATCATATTGCATTGCCTGATTCGGCATGATTCCTTTTGCGTCAGCTGCGTTTGCATTATATTTGATAATATACCTGTTCGGAAGCCATTGAGCATACATGGTTACGGTATTGTCTTCTGCAGACGTCAGGTTGTTTACTGGATCTTCATCCATATAAGACGTACCGCTATTTTTATCGTCCATCTTCCAGCCAGTAAACGTATACCCGATTCTTGTGAAGATATTTTTAGTCAGATTGGCTTCATCATCGTATTTCATTTCCTGATCTGGCATGATTCCTGTTCCGCCATTTGCATTATATGCAATTCGGTACGCGTTTGGCGCCCACTCGACGTCGATTGTATGGTCTGACGTCGCCATGCTGAACGAATACGTGTCGGCGTTCGGGACGACAGTCCCATCAACAGACAGCTTCTTCATGTGATAGCCCGGATTTGGTGTCATCTTATATGTCTTGCCTGTATGCCAATTGACTTTTGTAGCCCCGGCGCTTGTGATCGTGCCGCCAGTGGTAGTTGACGCCGTGAAATCGTATTGATCGAAATGCTGGAAAATTGTTGTCGCTGCTCCGCCAGTAACCATCATGCGCCATGACGGCGAATTATTAGTAATAGCGATAAAACCGCTTAATAACGAATTAGTGTCATCATTTTGCGCACCTGAAAATAATGTATTATTTTCCGTGATTGTACATGTGCAATCAGGTCTTGTATATACATTATCTGCTCCATCAAGAATTTTTATTCGTTCGCCTGATTGGTCTATATCCGCGAATGCAAGAAGATACGTTCCTGAAGCTGCGATATCAGTTCCATGTTTTAATAGATGCATTGAAAAATCGGCTGATGTTGCATGCCATGATGATCCATCTTCTAGAACATTTGCTCCATTCCATAGAAGCTTTGTTCCTTTGTCATAACGCATAACGCATGCTCTGGCGCTGTTACCGGAATGCGTGAAATTAGAGACATCGAGTACAACATCGACGGAATCGCCATCGGAATCGGTTCCGGCATCGTTCCATCTTATTTTTGCACTGCCATTGTCGGTAACCGTCGATCCGTTTGTGTTTCCAGTTTCCGTAACAATCTGATAATGCAAATCTGTTTCAATAAATTCGAACGAACCGGTGCATGTAATATCGGCTTTGCTTAAATCAGGGACGAAATCAAGGTTAATAGTGCCGCCGGGCATATTGTCGAAGCCATCTTTGTGCAGATTAATTGAAGTCGCTGCTGCGTTTGCCATCACAGTGACATTGAAGAAAACCGTTACTAAAAATACGAGCCATAGCAATAACTGCCGATTAATGATTATTGCGTGGTTACGATGGGGGGGGGTATTCATCATATACGTTCACCTGATAACGATTTAAATAATGTTATTGTTATATATTAATAACGTTCAGCAAATAAAACTCGGCTCGCCGTTGAATGGTAGCATCCCATTGTAATTTTGTATCACTGAGTGCCCGTCTGCGTCGATTGTGACGACCTTATCGATTCCCATCAACCCACCGAACTTATCGCTTGTTTCAGCACACGTGATTATCGTCGGTCTATCTGCTGCGTCATCGATGAAGCTTTCAAGAACGCTATTGGCTCTGCTCGTGTCGTCTAGACGGAACGAAAGGCTTTCCATCCCGATGATATCGCCTTCTTGCGTCGCATATGAACTCGGCTGTGTGAAATCGATTAGATATTTTCGATTTGACTTTGTACCCAACGTGTATCCGCCTGTAGCGAATGCTCGGCTATCGATGACGTCATCATTCTGCGTGTCGTATACGAATCCGAATGCCATACTCGAGCCACTTCCGGTGCCTTCGCGATCCATGTTGTAGATCGCATTCATCATCGACAGATCCGCCTCGATATACTTGTCCATGATACGGAGCATGTATTCCTTGTCATCTGAGGCAACGGTCGCGATTGAGTACATGGTCGGTTCGATTCCGATTCTCTGAACGAGGGCTGCTTGCATAACGTATCGCATTTCCTTGTAGCCGTCTTCGATTGAATCGATTGCCGATGAAACGATGACTGATTTGATGTCTCGTGCATTCTTTTCCCATGCAAACTCGATCATCGACATGATAGGTGTCATGGCGTCTGACATGAATGATTGTATGCTGGTACCATCATGTTTTGAATTATCGCTTTGGTGCTTATCGATTACTGATTGGCTGATAGAATCGATTCCTGCGGCATGGTATGGTTTCTTCTTGCCATGTAATGTTTCCATACCCTTATTGTGGATACCTATAGTTGCCATTGTTACATCAAAACCGTGTTATCCTGAGCCGCATGGTATGCGGTATCTATATAGGCATGCGAAGTAATTCATATATATAAATCAATGGAACTACCTGCTGTTATGTTATCAGTTTATGGGATGAGAAAAGATGGAATCAAAATCGCTGCCGATAGGATAACTCGTCTATATGGATACAAGGCAGCATGAAAAACGCCCCACCAGTTATCTGGCAGGGCGTATCTTGCTTGCATTCTTAATATGTCACCGGTTTCCCAGCCTCACCGCTTCTCCTAATACCCGTTCGTCGGGTCCAACTTAACGAGTCTATCAAAATCAGACTGTTCTAGGCATTGTCGGGATGGCTATGCACCAGCGATAGCAATTGTCCTCAATCGTAATAGTGCACCACTCCCTTCGGAGTAATAGGCAATAGATACGAATCGAAGCACTCAGCGACACCGACCTGCTATATTCACTCCATTACTTGGTCAGTCGAAGCCTTGGCTTCTTTTCTTATTTGTAAGTATAAGCGTATCTCGATTTTTATGCAACGGAAATTCAGAAAATATCGTAACGATAATCACATGCTCGAATCAATTTGCTGCGCATGTAGAATCGCCAATTCCCTGTCGCTTGGATACTCGACGAACGCATCCGGTCCGCTCCCTGTACCAATATGCTGCTCCTGCTCGTCTCCCTTTCCGAGCAGCATGACCCAGACGCGCTTACCATCGGAAGCGATTTCATAGGCAAGTCGATAGGCTGCGTCGATTGCTTCCTTTCGGTCGATGATTGTGTGAACATCAGGCTTCCCGACATATTCTCGTGCCTCTATGAGATTCTTCTCCATCTCACGTGCGATATCGGCGGGGTTCTCGTCCCATGGATCCTCCATTGTAATGAATGCGGAATCAAGATACTTCGCTGCTACTTCCGGTAAGTCCTTCCTTCGATCGAGTGCCTTACGCCCCGGCGCGCCGAAAACGGCTATCAGGTAATCGTCAGGATGATCGGCACGTAATCCTCCTAGCAGTGCCTCATAGGACATCTTATTGTGCGCGTAGTCGACCACGCCGATAATCGAGCCGCTCAGGCATTGGTACGTCTCCATACGGCCGGGAACCGTGGCCTTTGCTAGCCCATCTGCGATGTCTGACATTCTGATTTCCGTGCTGGATATAGCGCCCGAGTCATGCGATTTACGGTTCGATGGAATCAACAACATGGCGAAGCACGCCGCAAGCAGGGCGTCATCGACGTTGAAGCGCCCCGGCATGCCGAGCCTCACGTGCAACGGCATCTGATGGGCTGTTCCATCAGCGTCTATTGTAGTCCCGCATCGCTCGGCTATCAGCGACGGCGACACGATATCAAACTCAGGCAGGCCGTTCGACTCGTCGATGTTCGCGGCGATTACGTCGACGCCATCTGGTACGTTACCGTTCTCGTCCTCCGATGCGAACGTGACGATACGGCATCCGGACTTGCTCGCTGCATCAATGACGCGATCGAAATGATCGGTTCTGGCATTGATGACAGCGACTTTCGCCCCATCGAATATCTTGAGCTTAGACGAGAAGTAGTCATCGAAATCGGGATGCTCGAGCGGCGATATGTGGTCCTCCCCGATATTAAGCCAACCGGCGATGTCGAACGGCGCGGCAGAACCGCAACGCCCGACTTTCAGTGCCTGACTCGACACCTCCATCACGAGATTATCGAACCCGTTCAGGTGGGCGTCGTGCATGACATCTGCGATAATCGGGTATTCAGGAGTTGTGTTGATTGACTCGCTGTACGTCGTTCCATCATATGTCGATACGGAACCGATTAACGCGGTACGGCTAAAACCGTCCCTGATTGAGCGGCTAGTACTATTGTCGTTGCCGAACGTCGTGAAGTCGATTCCGTTGCAACCGTTTGAGCAGTCAAGAATCGATTTCAACATATATGTTGCTGTCGTCTTCCCCTTCGTCCCCGTAATGCCGAGCACGCTAATACGGCGGCGTGGGTAGCCGTATACGGCATCCGGGACAATCGAGAGCGCCATATGCGTGTCAGACACGGTGGCGATGACCGCCTTCGTCGATTGTTTCACGGCAGATGCTACCGACTCGGAGCATACGATCAACGCAGCTCCCCTCGATACGCCGTCGACGGCGTATTCCTGCTTGAAATTCACGCCGTCGCATATCAGTGCCTCGCCTCCTGTGCAGTCACGATTCGACATGGCGGCGCCAGTGAGGCGCCTATCGATATCTGCGTCACCGGGCATGGAGACCTCTAGGAGAATGCCCGCGGACGACAGCGATGAGCACACATCGGCAATCGTCGAGGGGAGCGGGAAGCGGGCGGGAATGGTACGGTGAGCCTGCGGACGAGGAATGGTGATTTTTGATGGATTCATGGTTTCGAAGGTTCCTTTCAATGGTTCTGACGTTCGATACCTATATATGATATATCATTTAGCGTTTGAATATTACAAGCATATATAGAACTATATGCTCATTTCTTGTATTTCTGATACTTTTTAAATGATATTCATGCTCATTCGATATTCAATATGGAGTAAATTTTCTTATGAGTGTAGAAAGACGAAACGATGGTAATCGGTTTATGCGGGTGAATAAGAGCGTATTCAAGCCGAGATATATGAAGATGCTTGGTGTTTTCATAGCCGCTGCTGTCGCCGTTATCGCTACTAATGCGACGATTGATTCAAAAGCCGATGCCATAGTCGGTTCTAATGCTCAATTAACGAGTAACGGTTCATTTTCATATGGCGGTTCAAACCAGATTACAAATCGTTTTGTTGTAGATGGGCAATATACGGCATATTGTAGCGATCCAATTAAAAATGCACCTGCACCAGGGACATATAGAGTAGAAAAAGCTGATACGCATTATAATAATAGTGGCCTTAAGGCAGAATATTCTGAATTTCAATATGTAATGTATTTTGGGTATGGCGGCCCTGGATTCGATCCATCAATGTGGCCTGCAACTTATTATGATGGTTCAGCATGGACAAACGATAAATATTATGCTGTGACGCATGTTCTTATTGCTAATACAATGTGGTATAATGGAGGATATGCAACCGAGGGAACAAGCACAGCTTTTAAAGATTGGGTATGCTGGGAATTTTTTGGGTACCATTGGGGAACAAATCCAGATTCTCCAGATACAGTTCATAATACTAATACATGGCATAGTCGGGCAAGAGCGAAGCGTGATGCCATGGGTGGACTCGGAGACTATCCTGTATATCAGTTGAATACATACTCCGGTGGACTTCAGACAATTGTGTTTGCTCCTGCTCTCGGAAAAATCGCTGTTCAGAAGAAGGACGCCGATACGGGAAACAACGTTCCGAAAGCTGGATTCGAATTTCGTCTTCTCAAAAGCGATAGGACAACGGAAGTTGCCCGCAAGACAACTGATGTGAACGGGTATGCATTGTTCGATAACGTTATGGTTGGCGATTACTATATTCAAGAGACATCAACTCCATTACCGTATCTTCTTAACAGCGATTTAATTGCCGTTCACTCGTCAGCCTCGCAGACCGCTTCTGTTTCTTGTTCTGATAAGACGCCTACTGGTCGCGTGAAGGTTCTGAAGCTCGATAAGTCCGATCAGCATGAGCTTGATGGTGCGGAATTCACGATAACGAGCGACGCTGATGTGAAGCGTGTTGACGGTTCGGTAATCTATAAGGCGAATCAAGTCGTAGATATGCTGACAACAGGAACAGACGGAACCGCAACCAGTAAGGAATTATCAATTGGCGCTGATGGAACATCGACATTCACGGTGCAGGAAACGAAAGCCGCCAACGGGCATGTTCTCAACAAAGATAAGAAAAAAATTCACTTTAACGTATAAAGATATGAACACTGCCGATCTCGGCACCGTTAGCCAAACATGGGAAGATGACTATAACGGAGTAAGGAACTCGAAGAAACTCGACGACGGCACGAAGCAGGAAACCGGAACGCTACATATCGATAAATCGGCGAAGAACATGAGTGCCGTGTGTGAAGGTGCTACGTTCCGCTTGTGGAAGAAAACCGATGAGATAGTCGTCACGCCAAGCAGCGGACGAATCGCTTATGCTTTGCGCATAGACGGCGGGAAAACGAGCAAGAAGGTAACGCTTTACCAGAAAATCGATGCAGCTGTTGCTACTCTTTCATCAACTGTTGATGGTATGAAGCTCGTTCTTACCGATGAGAGCGGGAACAAGACCGTGCTAAAGAGTTCCGATACGGAAATCACTGCCGGTACGTATACGGTCACAGTGAAGGATTCCGATGATAAAGATGTCACTGATTTCACTGGTGATAAAACTCTTAAGGTCAAGAATGGCGATAAGGCTGTTTATTCAATCAGTAAAGGCACCGTCAGCGGTAAGTTGTCTGTTTCCGTTAAGAACGATGAGATTGCAGATCGTCAGCCGTCTGTTGGCGTGAATTCTTCGCAGGGCTATTATTATGCGACGTCTTTAAAGCCGAATGCGAAGTATAGTGTGAAGGTCGATGGGAAGGAAATTAAGGTTATCAGCACTAAATCTGATGACGGTGTCAAGGTTGGTAGCGTTTTGTATGCTCGTTATGATAGTAGTGCTGTTCATTATGCTTATAAGCGTCAGCCGATGCTTCTGACGAGTGATTCGAAGTTCATTGACAAATTCACGATTAATGGTAAGGATTATAAGGTTCCTACTACTGTTGATAAGAATGGCGGTCTTGAAATCGATCGCATTGTTCCTGGTTCGTACGGTTTTGGCGAGACGGATGTTCCTTTTACCGGTGAGGATTCCGTTGATAAGGACAGTGAGAGTTCTGCGACTGGTTCGAATATGAGTGCTGAGGATTATTCGTATTTGATTAGTACGGATGTTTATTATTTTACTGTTGATGATACGACCGGTGAGATCGGTGGTAATCGTTTTGGTGGTACTTCTTCAACGAATCATGTGACGAATGTTTCTTTCTCGAAGAAGGATATTACTGGCGATGCTGAGTTGCCGGGAGCTAGCTTAGAGGTGCGTGATTCTGAGAATAATTTGGTTGATTCTTGGGTTTCGAGTGATAAGCCTCACACGATTTCTGGTTTGACGCCAGGTAAGTATTCGTTGATTGAGCGTATTACTCCGAATAAGTACGATCAGTCGACGCGTATCGAGTTCACTGTTGATGATACAGAGAAGCCACAACATGTCGTGATGAGGGACAAACCGATTCATATCGTCGCTTCGTTGGACAAACGCCAGGAAATTGCCGACCCGACTGCAACTAACACTACAGCAAACGGCGACGGTAAGAACAGAGCCGATATGACTAAATCAGATACAGGCAATTATGAATATCAGCTTGACTATAAGAACGAATCCAATACATGGGTTGATGAGTTCACTGTTTACGATTCCCTCGATTGCGTGAATCAAGGGCTCGCTCGCCTTGATTCCCTGATGATGGCACAAGGCTCAAAAGACTTCGATGGTAAGTTGAATGTCTGGTATCAGACGAACAAGACGCCTGCTGACTACGCTGATGATAAGGATAAGGCAAACGCGACGATTGACGATGGACACACGAACCCATGGATTACCGGCAGCACTCGCGGTGATGATTCGAAGCGTACAGATCCTGACGGCGACGGTCGAGCCCTCGATTACACCGGTTGGAAGCTTTGGGCAAAAGACGTCTCGGCTACGGCGGCGTCGACTTTAGACGTTTCAGATTTACATTTGGCTGATGACGAGTATGTTACGGCTTTCCGTCTTGAGTATGGGCGCGTTGAAGAAGGGTTCACGACGAGAACGTCAGCATGGGACAGAGACGACCTCAAGGATCAGCACGACGATCAGAATACTGTTGAATATGTCCATGAGGAGACGTTCCAAGAGGATTCTCTGGATGCAGTTCGCTCAAATCTATCGACGCTCGTTTCCGTCCTATACGATGAAAACGGTAAGCTCAGCGATACGGCTAAGAAACTAATTGATAACGCATCTGATCGTATCAATGAAGCAGTCAATTCCAACGATGATGTAGCTATTAGCACGGCTATCGACGATATCAAGGATTACGTCGAGAAGCAGCTTGATGATGCATTGTCTAAATCGAATGTTAACAGCTCAAAGACATTGAACAAGGCAATTGATTACACTACGGCTGCATATGGACGCGTTTCCAAGATTCTCCCGAAAGATGTGACATCGAAGTTCGAGAAGGCTCTTGCAAAGGCGGCAAAAGCAGTAGATTCCGGCGATCCAGAAGACATCGAAAATGCTCGTTCGGCATTACAGAATGCTTGTGATTCGGCAGTCGATTCCTTGACGACAAACGTCCTATCAGGTGAAGCGCACTATGCGCCAACTGTAGCACGCATGCATGTAACAGATGCCTATACGCCTGGCATGAATCTCACTAATAAGGCCGTTATCGATGCCTATCGCAATGGCGGCGGGGACGGTCTTGAAGATCACAACTCAGATGAGGTCGTTCAAGTTGCAAAGAAGGAACATGACGATTTGGCAAGCGACCTCATCCAAACCGGAATTGATATGGCACCGACGGCGGCAATCATGGTAATTGCATTTGCCGCAGTAGCAACGGTCGTACGTAAGCGTCGTATCTAGCATTGGAGATGAAAGCGGCAGGTTAGTTAAATCGCAAAAATAGAAAGACTATTTGATTCAATATGGTTCGTCCCGTTCCTCGATTAGAAGAACGGGACGAACCTATCAGGTACTTAAAACGATTAGCGATAGATACTATCACTCGATGCTATCGCTTGATACTTTCGATTTCCGGGAAAACGATATCCCCATAACGATATAGCGTAACGGTACCGTTCCTCTTATCGTACGGAGAAACGATAAGTGCTGCGATAAATGATACGAAAAGAAAAAACGATGTGACGAGAAATAAACCTAAAAACATCAAGCATCATCTCCTATTGCATCACGTTGATTTGCTGCATATAGGATCGCATGAATTTGATTCTCTGCTGTCCCGGAAGATGATCGACCATAGTGACGCCGTGTATATGATCAATTTCATGCTGAAGGCAGCAGCAAAGCAAATCGTTCTCTGCTTCATACTCGCATAGCTGTCCGTTGAGGTCATATGCCTGAACCTTGATATAGTCATATCTGTTAATCATGAGCTCCGTGTATGGTACGGATAGGCACCCTTCTCGGTTTTGCATCTGCATCTCGGAAATCTCGACGATTCTCGGATTAATCAGCGTATGCGGGTCGCGCCTCGATTTACCTTCCTTACCGTATTCACAGTCGATGACGATCAGGCGTATCGGAATACCGACCTGCGGGGCGGCGAGACCGCATCCGTTAGTGTCATACATAAAGTTGAACATGTTATTCGCCAAGTCTATTACGCGGCGAGGGATGGGTAGCGGAACCTCATAGCAATTTCGATGCAGAATAGGATTTGGATAGATGCTTAAACGAAGTGGATTGTAATATCCTCCTTCCGATGTCGGAATCGTAGCAGGCGGGAAATTCAAATCGTCAAAAGAATCAGCAGTCGTGTTATCGACAGGAATGTAGTGAAGAACCTCATCTGGAATGTCGATCAGCTCATCGGTTTTATCCATATTAAGCCCCTTATCGAGAAGACGCCCGCCCGCACATTCACGGACAGGCGTCGATATCTGTAGAATGGCTGCTCGGGCGGGATTCGAACCCACGTATTCGGTACCAAAAGCCGAGGTCCTAACCATTGGACGACCGAGCAGTGTATATGATTGCGATACGATGAACGATATGGTACCCGAGGCGGGGGTCGAACCCGCATGCCTTGCGGCGACGGATTTTGAATCCGTTGCGTCTGCCAATTCCGCCACTCGGGCATTTATGCCGTCAATCACATTGCTTTTATCAATATAGCATATAGATGAGACATAGTCAAATGGCTATTATATGAAAAGCTTTATTGTAGGTGGATAGATTTTAGAGAAAGATGGTGCCCGCGGCGCGATTCGAACGCGCAAGCTCGTATCCGAGCACGGCATTCTGAGTGCCGCTCGTATGCCAGTTCCGACACGCGGGCATTCGTATATGTAACGGTTCAGTTCATGACTGTACCGCTGAGTATATGGTGCCGCATCCAGGTAACGCTCCTGGCGAGTCTCAAAGACACCGGTTTTACAGATCGGTCCACCTCTTTAGTGGGATACTGCGGCAAATGGCTGTCCCGCAACGATTCGAACGTTGCTCTTCGGAACCAGAATCCGACGTTCTACCGAATGAACTACGGGACAAATAGTATGGTTATGTTTTGATATTTTCGATTTTATTAAGACACATCAACCGATATATGAGCATCGGGCGGAGCATGTTGGATTCGAACCAACGGATGCGGTCACCCGCATCAACGCATTAGCAGTGCGCCCCAATCGGCCTCTCTGGCAATGCTCCGTTCGACACTCACGTCGGCAAATATAGGTGCTCGGCGATTCATAATCATTAGATATGCCCACCGAGGAGCAGGCGGGGGTCGAACCCGCTCATCCCCTCATCAGGGACTCGCCGGTTTTCGAGACCGGTGCCTTACCGTTCGGCCACTGCTCCCCGGCGGGTATACCCTATATCACACGGATGGGGTAATCGCCAGCCAATATCATGTGCGCTCGGCGGAGCCACTCGGATTCGAACCGAGGGAACCGCTCACACGGTTCAACGGTTTTCAAGACCGCCGCAATCAACCACTCTGCCATAGCTCCGCTGAGCACACACCGTGTCTTGGCTACATCTCATTACTATATGCTGTTATCAAAGTGCTGTCAAGCGTTTTAGAGAAAGTTTTTTTTCTTCCCGTTTCGCTTTTCAACCATTCGGCTCGGTGCGCCAGCCCGGGTTCGAACCGGGATCCCGGGCTGGTTACCGGGACGAGGACCTCAACCTCGCGCGTCTGCCAGTTCCGCCACAAGCGCACTGAACCGGATGGTATGGGAAGGAGAAATCGTAGACAGATAGATGAATCTATCTTGATTGCCACGATAAGCAGCAAGAAAAAGGTCGGCCCGCTCTTCTTCCCGTTGAGCGTGCCGACCTCATGTCCTTCGTTTCGTCCCTAACGCGCCGATGGGCGGGGAGGAGATAAGAGGCATGCCGACATCGCCCAACCGAAATACGATTGAGACAACAGTGACTGGCTACTAAGCTGATACTGCTTCATATTCGGCTCACCCCTTCTGTAAGGTTCATGCAGGTTGCTATAAGCTTAATCCTGCGGTTGCTCTTGCTTATTAATAGTATGCGGTATTGGCTTAATCGTGTCAATACGAAATATCATCTGCGCAAAAACTGCGCATTTGATATATTCCTGTTATTTTAAATATCTTATCTTCGATTCCTTTCCTGCTGTTCCCGCTCCTTACGCGCTTTTGCCTGCTCAGGCGTCTCCCTATGGGCTTTGATGAAGTCTTCCTGACCGATTTCGAAGTTCCCAGTTTTCCCGTTGTCCTTGATTTCAGCGCCGATGCTAAGGGCCATTTTATGCTCCTATTGATGGTTTGAATATATTGTTTATAGCTATATATAATTATAATTTAATAGCTATCTGTAGATTGATTAAAATCATAACGCATCGTGTATTTTGATATTAGCGCTTATTTTAAAAAAAACGGCATAATTGTTGTACTTGCATTTGATTTTGTCAATCGATTCGATCCGAATATTATATTGAGCGATTAGAATTAATCATCATGTGGAGGATTTAAGATGAATCTTAAATTTTCGTTGAGAAAGGCTTCAATAATTACGATATTGCTTGCAGGCTTCGTACCATTCACTGCGTTCGGTGCTGACGGTGGACATTTAGATAGCAAACATGTACCAGATACCATTGTCAATGGAGATTTTCAATATCCATCGAATGAGACGATCGTCTCAGTCAATCCGAAAATGACTTTCGGGAATTCCTACAACATATCACCTGATGCTGGAACGACTAACACGAAAGTCGATTGGGCTGGCGATACAGTCAAAATCCCAGGCTTCGACCAGTCAAAATTCGGTTGGAAATCTACGCAGTCCTTGACCGAACCTGGCGTCATCGAAATTCAGCATAGGGAGAAAACGAATCAATCCAATCTCTATGTCGAGCTGTGCGCTTTCGAGGCGAATACGGCGATCTATCAAGATGTTAAGACAATCGATGATAGTATTTATAGATGGGAGCTGAAGCATAGTGCAATAGATTCCAGGCACGTTGACAAGATGAAGGTCCTGATCGGTCCAGCTGGGAAGGAGACGGTATCACCGGCGACGAGAATCGAATCGGCAAGCGGGCAGGAGGTCGGGGAGACAAGCGACGTCATAACGTCTATAAATAAGAATATAGGCTATACGGTACCTCCAATGTGGAACACATATACTGGGGCTGTCTATATTCCAAAGGGGCAAACGGTGACGAGGTTCACTTTCGAAAGCGTCAGCTCGTTGACTCCTACGAATGGTAATCTTCTCGACGATGTATCGTTCAGCATTGCGTATCCACTTTATTATGATTTGAACGGAGGCGTCGGCACGGTACCGTTGCCTTCCGATAATGATTATAGCGGTTATCATGCGTGCGATGATTACGTCAATCTCGCAATAGACAACGTTCCATCTAAAGATGGATGCGTCTTCGTCGGATGGTCGACGGAACGCCTAGACACAATCCATAACCAAGCCGAGTATGATAAAGTCAAGGACAAAATCGTCACAGATGTCGTATTCGGTGATGAATCAATGACTGTATATGCTGTGTATGAGACGACCCCATTCAATGTTACGTTTGTCGATGGTCTGACCGGGAAAGTTATTTATAAACAGAAGGTTCTCAAAAACGGTAACGCATCGATACCTGAGATTCCGACACATGACGGATATATTCCCAATGGATGGGATTCCGACGGCATAAACATCACGCATGATACGACAATTACCGTCAATTATATGCCGATTGCATACGAAATCGCATTCGATAAGAACAGCGATGATGCAAACGGTGAGATGCAAACACAGAAAATGACTTTTGACGTTTCGTCTCCATTAAGAGCGAACCAATTCGTGAGAAAGGGCTATTCGTTCGTCGGATGGTCGGAACGGAAAGACGGAACCGGGCAGGCATATACGGATAGAGAGAATGTGATTAATCTCGTATCGAAAAATAACGGTAAGATAACGTTATACGCCCAATGGATGAAAAATAACAGTATATCTATTATCTATAATGTGAGAAGTGATGACAATCTCGGCGAGAATTCTGTCAGCAATTCAATCGATATAATGAATGATAACGGTGACAGTCCTGATGGAAGCACTGCTATACCTGATGAAGGATATGAATTCGTCTGCTGGTATAATGAAAGCGGAAATGTCGTATCGAATGATAAGAAGATTACGCCTGACCGCCCATCAAAGAACACGGTATACACCGCTTACTTCAAGAGGCGTGTGCTTGATGTCCGATTCATCGATAGCGATGGTACGGTTTTAAAGGAAGAGAAAGTAAAATATGGTGATAGCGCCGTCGCTCCTGATAATCCCTATCATGATGGTTATGAGTTCATTAGTTGGGATAAGGAATTCTCTAACATAACGCAAGATACCGACATCTATGCGACATACAAGAAAAAGAATCACCAAAGCGGTAATAGCAATACGAATCAGAACGATAACGGTAATATGAATGGGAATTCGGAAAATAATCAAAATACGAATTTATCTGATAATTTAGCTAGAAACGAAACGAATAAGGACAATTCAAATAGCTCTAATAACGTTAATAACAATGACGGTAACGATAATATCACCGATTTGATACAAACTGGTATCTATGGAAGAACCATTTTGATAGTCATGGTAATATCTCTATTTGTAATCTTGTATTGCAGATATAAAAAGAGAGATAAATAATATTCGAGGTTATTAATCAAGAATTGAAATCGTGCAAGTTTTGATAGCTTGCACGATTTTGTGGATTTTATCATTTGCTTCGTTTATTATAATATTTTCAATATATCCTATAATTTAGCGAAACAATACAGCGATGAATAAGAGCATTCGTTGAACATATTATATCGGCATTTAGCGATTCCGTTTTTTTGAAAGTTCATGAAATTATGCCGTGCGCAGTTTAATCACTGAAACTAAAAAGTAACGTTTTATTTGCTGCTTATAGAACGTTTATTATTTTTATTCTTATAGAATCGCTTGATTATTTAATGATAAAATGAGTATAAGTGTTTATTGCGAGGAATAAAAATATTCTGGGGTGGGGTATCCTCAATTGACCCGCTAGTCCACTCGTTTCTTTTCCTTCTTATCACCACGGTTTTTGCTACAGCAACGGCGGCAAAGGCTTCGACTGAAACGGTATCAGGGAATCAGGTGATAATCACAGATTTTATGAATGATGATTCGAATATCGATATATATTCGACAAGTGATAATGAGAATATATCGTTTTCGATACCGACTGAAGTTCCATGCATAATGAAGGCGAACGGCGATGTCATATCACCGTCGAATTGGCAAATAGTGAACACGTGTACGAAGAAAATCAAGCTGTCTGGATTCGATGTATCCGATGTAAATAGTAATGCATACATCGATATGAAGCTATACAAAGGTGATGACAATAGCGGTCAGGAAATCGTCTCATTCCAAATGGGAAATTCGAAGTATTCGAAGAATACGGTTATTGCGGCGAATGAATCGATATCATGCCGCTGGTGGTGCGATTCAATAAATAATTATGTTCGTCGCAACGCAACATCGAAGATTCATATCGTTAACGTCGCATTTCACTTCACGTCGAACGAACCGACTGAGTTCGCCATATACTCCGATGATGATAAAAGCCTGAAGTTCTATAACCGAATCGATATTCCATCTATCGGCGATACGTTCAACGGAACGTGTGTTACTGCGGTATATACGGGCTTAAATTCATATACGTACGTTGACGGTGAGGGTCATAACGGTACCCCGACGACTCCATGGGCAGATATCAGAAAAGAAATCAGATATGTTGATATCGTCGATAAAATATGCCAGTCTGGAATATCATTTTGGTTCCAGCAATGTGAATCGATAACAGAGTTCAGACATCTCGAGAACATAGATACATCGAAGATGACGCACATCGACCATACGTTCTACGATTGCGCAAGTCTGGAATCGATAGATTGCTCCGCATGGGACGTAAGCAACGTTAGTTATTTCGATCAGATATTCGGTACATGTGCGAAATTAAAAACTGTCAATATCGAAGGATGGGATACATCGAATGCTAGGCAATTCTACTATATGTTTTATTTCGATGTGGCGCTTGAAAAAATCAATGGACTTGAAGCGCTTAATTTATCGAGATGCCAAGGATTCCACCATAACTTCAATAATTGCAGATCGATAACATCTCTAGACCTGAGCAACCTACAACTTCCAAATAGTGCAAACACTATCGGCTCTATTTATCAGTGTAGTAAACTTAAGTCCGTTAAAGTTGATGAGAATTTCAAATGGACTTTGAGTGAATCGGCTGACGATACGACATGCCAAACGATTTCGTCACCGTCATCGCAGTACGTTGATGAAGCCGATGATTACGGTTACTGGTATGATTCGTCAGACGGCAAGGGATATATGCCAAGCAACATGCCGCAGAACCACGCCGCAACATATTATGCGGTCAAGCCATGCTTCGCGGTATACTCTGCGGACGACGAATCGCTACGCTTCTACAAACGGTTCGATAAACCACAAGATGGCGGTGTGATAGAGGAAAAGATTGCAACGAAAGTATACGACGGAATTGAATATAGAGACTTCGAAGCTATTAGAACAGCGGCGAGTAATCAGTATCCGCTGCTTCCGTGGATTGATGTTGTATCGAAAGTCAAATCAGTCAACGTCGTTGATAGCGGGATTCATCCGAAGGCTGTCTCAAATTGGTGCTACATGATGTCTAATGCGGTACAAATCGATTTGACGCTTCTCGATACTTCACGTTGCACGGATTTCCGTTCGCTTTTCAACAACTGCTCGTCAATTAAGGAGCTTGACTTGTCTAATATGGACATGTCGAATATGAAAGACGGGCGTAGTATATATTTTCGTTGCTCCAGCCTTCAGAAAATCATGATATCGGATACGTTCAGATACGATATGAGGGAAAGCGACTCAACAGCTTACTATTATCTACCGGAACCGAATCCTGACGTTATCGACGGTGCTGACGGAAAGTGGTACAAGGAGGAAAACGGGGAGGGATACGTGCCGGAGGACGTGCCGAAGGGTGGGAAGGGGACATATTATGCTTCCAGAAGATTGCAGCTCATCGGTAAGAATGCTGAAAAATGGACTCTAAATGATTTGGTTGCCGTATCGGACATTATTTCGAAAACAGCTGATGCATCGGATTCGTTACTGCAGAAAGTAACGATGTCGATGAATTATGGAATTAAATGGAAAATGACTTTAACCGATGGCAATGTCGCTACATATAGGATTATAGGAATCAATCATGACGATTTATCGGGCGAAGCGGGGAAGGCTGGACTGACATTCGAGATAAATAACGAGGCGTTTGGTCATTCGGTACAGTTTTTTGATAGCGGAGATTCTCAAAAAGGATGGAGCGAATCTAATATCCGAAAAGCATTGAACGCTGGAAGCTTATGGGAATTGGTTCCTAATGAATATAAGAAAGTAATGCGAAGTTGCCGAAAGATGACAGATAGCACTGGAAATCACGATGGAACGGTAACATCGACTATTGATAAAATGTTTCTTTTAAGTGAATCAGAAGTCTATGGAACTGATGAGGATAAGAACGGAAAAGATAATGATATCCTTGATGAAGGCGATCAATACGAATATTATAAGAATAAAAATGTTGGAAAATGCATGAATAACAGAGCTTACGCTGGAATCAATTTGCCATCATTTCCTTCTGAAATTGGGGGTGATATTTGGTACTCTAACAGCCGATACATTCGTACAATCGGATCTAATTCATCTACATTCGGAATAGATGGAAAGTATGGATACACTGTAACTACAACGCTAGTTCTATATGCATGCCCAGCTTTTTGCCTATAACTATAGTTATTGACATTATTAGATATATGATTCGTGCATATAAAAACGGGTATGTTAATTTTCTGGTCGGAAATTATTTTTCTTTAAACGATTTACCTGCAATTATATTAAAAAGACGTTCAAAATCCAACCACTTATTTAACATACCCATAAACATTTCTGCTAATAAACGGAATTAATGATAGTGTGGCTTCCTGCCTTGCTGTTCGGCTGAGCGGGAAGCCACACTTTTCTTTCTATATGTGATTGTATATATAAAACGTCTAATTGTTAATTAATCAAATCATATTTACTTTTCTCTGCATTCTCTTGCGAATCTGATAATAGCTTCTTGATTCCCGCTGGCGAGCAGCTCCTTCCTTGTTTTGATTTCTTTCTCGATGGAATCGCGGTTCTGCATGTATTTGTGCCTTGTCATATCTGTAATGAGTGAGGCGACGTCATCGGCCCATGAGGCATTGTTCTGGAGCGGCAGGAACGTCTGCGTTAGGAACGGTCCCAAGTTCTCTTTTTGCACGAGCGGGTATGCGAGAATCTGATACTTGAGGATTCTCATCAACTCGGCAGGAGATGCACCGGGCATCTTCTTCGATACAGGTGCGGCGTCCTCGGCACCGACCTTATAGCACATCTTGGTCGCGCATGAGTTGTCGATTGCCGCCTTTACGCCCGGATCCTTTAGCTGCGCGAGGAACTGGTGTGCAAGAAGCATCGGAAGACCGTACTTACGAAGCTCTGCCAACATGTTTTCGATATCGCCTGACATGAAGTTCTGGAACTCGTCGACGCTGAGCGGGAAGATGACGCGCTGCGGTTCTGGAATTGATTCTCGCATGAGCGCGCACTTGTAGACTGTCGAGATGATGTACGAACCGTAGAACTTGAGGAAGAAGTCGTCTGACGTGCCACCTTTCATGACGGGACAGATGACCATGGCGCCTTGGTTCATCAGGTCGAAGAACGGCACGGTCGTATGCGACTGCCCGAACAGGTGCTTCAGATATCGGTTCGACATGAAGCGCGTCATACGGTTATCCAGCGAGCCGAGTTCATCGGACTTGACCGTCGACGCAGCTTGGGAAATCTGCTCCTTTAACGCTGATTCCGGCATGAACGATAGAACGGTTTTCTGGACGTTCTCGTTGTTGTAGAAATCCATGACCTCCAGTAGCGTCGCCCCCGGAACATAGGCAAGCGCGTTGAGTGCGTTTTCAAGCGTCTTCGCCAATCGTACCATGCCGGAGTCCATGTTGAAGTGGGACGTCATCAGCGAGGTCACCGAACCGACCGCTTCCTGACGATCGGCGTCGCTCGCCTTCGGCCCGAGTTCGAGCGGATTGAACCCCGGAGAGTAGTTGCGGTCGAGGACGTTGAGGTAAAGCGTGTCGTGGATACGGTAAGGTGCGGCGTTATGGAGAACGTGCTCCGACAGGTCGCCGTGCGGCTCGAGGAGCAGGCCGCCGCGCCACGCCCAGTTGTCCTGCGTGATGACGTGCTGGATAAGCGTGGAGTTGTGCGTGACGGTGAAGTTCTCGATGAGGAACGATTCGGTCGGGTCATCGACCTTGAGACAAATCATATCGGTATATCTATCGGTTTTCCTGATATCGACGATAGGTGTGCCGTTGACGTAGATTCTCCGCTTGTCATCGCGATCGCGATATAGGACTTCGTTGCAATATGCGATTTTCTCTGGATTGGTGAAAAGTCGATCGTCGGCGATACCGATTACGAGAATCTTGCCGTGGCCGCTTCGACCGTCTTCACGGACGCTTACAGGATATCCTAGGGATTCCGCGACGTTTTTGACGCCGTTGAATACGGATTCGTTCTTTTCGCTGAACTCGACGTAACGGTTCGCGAGGGCTCCCTTCCAGTCGAGTATTGCTTGCAAGAACTCCTGCCGCGCCTTTACTGGTGCCTTCGTGAGATAGAGCTCGGGGAATACCTTCTTCTGTCGCGAAACTGCGAGGTTATTCTCGCGGGCGAGGACAAGGATCTTGTTGAGCATCTTGCCGTTCCATTGCGGGCCGCCATCTATGATGATTTTGTACCCGAAACAATCCAAATCTGGGGTCTTGCCGGTACGCGCCTTATAACGTTTGAACTCAATTTCCGGGATGAGTTCCTTGAGATGGCTCATTAGGTAATCCTGCCCGTCGGTGATTGCGACTTGGTTGCCGCTGTTCGCGCTTACGGTCATGATTCCATGAAGATACGGGGTCATCGGAAGCGACTCATAGGGAATCTCGTCGTGGAACGGGACGGGAGCGGAACGAGTGAGGCTTACCTTGGAATCTTTCCTATTCTCAAGGTATGTATCGAGTTCGTTAATTTTTCGCTCGAGATGGAAAAGCTCCCGTTTCCATTCCTCCGGTCCGATAACGGCAATATTCCATGCTCGGTCTCCGCTGACGTATTTGTCCGGACGAATATCCTCATAAATACGATAATCGAAACCGAGGGAACGGATAACGTAGATGAAGTCATCGCGAAGATACGGACTCATAGTGCAATAGGACAGACGCCCTTTATGTGCCGTGCCGTCGGTATCCATAAGACCTCGAATAAGCTCAAGACGCTGATCGATGGAAGCGTTCTTATAGATATCTGGAATGAACTTGTTATATGAATATTTGCCCCAAAGACCGAGTTTCTCCAATGCTTGAATTACTTTATCAGTCAAATCATCGGTTTTGATAATATATCCATAATCTGGCTCGATATGCGCTCGCTTGACAATATAATAACTGTTATTAAATTCAGCTTTTATTTTATTTTCCATTAGCTGAATGAGTTCATTGTCTGCAGATGACATATATGCATCCGGTAATGAACCAGTAATGCAGCCATCCCCGAGAAGGCATCCAAGAACATACGGATCAAGAGGCAAATTCTGCTCTTTAAATTGTACAGGCTCGCAAAACGGGATTTTATTTTTATAATCTTGCCTAGTCTCGTTCCCAGCACGAATGCCCTCGTTAAAAAGCTCTTCGGTTGTTTTAATGTATTCCTTTTTAGCACCTCCATGCGTTGTTCTAATGACAATCCACAAATGCTGATCTCCGCATTCTATTATTTGTCCATTAGCAAGTTCGATTTCCCAAATTTGAGAATTCCCTTGCGGATAGACAGCGATTACGTTTGTAGGATTTCCGTTCCTTGAACAAATTGAATCTCCTACCTTAATGTCCTTGACTTCTACCCACTCAGGCATTAAACTATTAGGTGACAACTTTAAAATCTTTGATGAAGAAGGAACCTTCTTGCCGGAGCCCGATCGGCCCGCTAACCAGGTGTGATAAGTTCTGTCGATTTGTGTCTGACCCCAGATTAACGGGTTCCTCCGGTCTTCCAGTGTCGTACCGAACGTCGTTAAGCGATCCGGATCGGTCATGCCTCCGTTTGCTATCGTATTCGGGATTTTTCTCATAACTGGAATGTTGTATTTCTGGATAATCGCTTTCTCCAGCGCGGCTATCTGCTGGTCGTATCGTGCGTCTTTCTGTGCTTTGCTTTGCTGACGCTCCCTGACGTTATCGATTAACTCGGCGCTCGCATTCCCTTGGTTGATGACCATCGAGTAGAGGTCGCCGCCTGCGACAGCTCGGCGCTTCGGCTTATCATCTTTTTTAGGCTTACTATCTCCTGCCGGTTTCGGCTTTGATAGCGTCGCATGTCTGATGTCGTCGTTATCCATGTTTCTCCCCTGCGGCATATTAAGATATTCTTACATTTATTATCGTTTTTTTATTATCTATGCTGCTTTTTAATTTTATCATCAGATTATGCTGATGGCAATATATCTATATTGACTTTTAATAGTTTAAGCTGCAGAAATATTCTATAGAACAAACTGATGAATAATGCCGATAATTCTGATATAATCGGTAATTGATAAAAATAAACGATTTAGCTAGCGAGATTGTATATATGCCTGATTTCGTTCATCTCCATAACCATTCTGAATATTCCCTTCTCGACGGCGCCCAGACTACTGAGGAGATGGCGAAGCGTGCCGTCGAGATTGGGGCGAAGGCTATCGCCCTCACCGATCACGGTAAGATGGGAGGGCTGCTCTCCTTCTACAACAATTGCAGAAATAACGATGTCAAGCCGATTCTCGGCATGGAGGCCTACATAACGGCGTTCGGTAAAAGCCGGCGCGATAGGACTAATTACCAGAGTGTGACGAAGGAGTTCCGAGGAACACCCGGGTATTGCCGCAACAACTACCATATCATCCTTCTCTGTAAGGACTATAGGGGATATCAGAACCTATGCCGCCTATCGAAGGAATCCTATGAGAACGGCTACTACTACAAGCCTCGTATCGATTACAATTTACTCAAGGAATGCCATGAGGGGCTTATCGCTTCATCGGCCTGTATCATCGGACAGGTGTCGAACCTCCTCCTGAACAACGACTATGAAGGCGCGCGTCGCGTCGCAACGTGGATGAGGGACGTATTCGGGGAGGATTACTATCTCGAGATCATGAACCACGGCCTCGATATCGAGCAGGCGGTGATGGGTGACATCAGGTCGCTCGGGAAGGAACTCGACATTCCCGTTATCGCCACGAATGATGCCCACTATTCGAGACGCGAGATGCATAAGCTGCAGAAGAGCCTCATGCTCATCGGTATGCATAAGTCATGGTCCGATCGCGACGTCAAGGGCAGCTTCTTCCGCGGCGATACGACCGAGTACATCTTCGATGACTATTCCAGCCAAGACGGGATTGCGGATAAGGACAGCGGCGAAACCGACCCGATTTTCGAGACGAAGCCCGAGCTGTATCTCAAGACGTATGATGAGATGCTCGAGGCGATGAGGATAAACGGAGGCGAGAACGGTGTCGCCGAGCGGGAACTTGCGATGACGGCCGAGGTCGCGGCGAAATGCAACTGTGAGCTCCCGATTATCGACGATTCCGATTTGAGCCAGTATCACTTCCCCGTATTCGACGTGAAGAAGGATTTCTCATATCCTGAATATTCGAAAGCCGACGATTTCGAGATTCCAGAACACACGAAGAAGGCAATTGTGCATGGCTTCGCGACGAACGATTCGAATGACGGGACGATTACGGACGACACGCCAATCGAGACGATTCTCAACGAGCATGAGATGAGCTCTCTTCGATTCATCACATGGAAATGTGAGAAGAACTTCAAGAAGCTGATCATCCCGAAGGTCAAGGCGAAGGGCGAACCCCTTCCCGTATCATATTGGGCAAGCGGCGATATCAGGAGCCTACACGTTGATCATGCCCACAACTCTCCGGATGAGCTGTGGCTTAAGGAGCAGTTTTCGAATGGTAAGACCGAGGACGACGTCTTCCAGATGTATCGTGACCGACTCGATTTTGAGCTTTCGATTATTGCCCAACGTCGATTCCTCGACTATTTTGAAATCGTACAGCAGTATTGCAACTACGTAAGGAATAACGGAAGTCAGGTCGGTGCGGGAAGAGGCAGCGGTGCAGGAGCGCTCATCAACTATCTGTTGGGTATTACCGCTATCGATCCATTGCCGAACAACCTTCTGTTCGGGCGATTCCTTTCGCTAGCCCGCATTGGTGCTCCCGATATCGACTGTGACTTCGTTGGCGAATTCCGCGATAAGCGCCTCTGGCCGTATATTCGAGAGGTATACGGGGAAGATTGCACGAGTCAGGTAGCGACATATACAGTGTTCCAAGGCAAGGCCGCATTGAAGGCGGCAGGGCGTGTCCTGTTCAACCCGCCTGAATCTATTACTTTGGCCGAAGAACTCTGCGATGTCGTGAACGACCGTCCGAAGCTAGACCTCAATGAGGAGATTGCCGATAACGCGAATCCGCAGTTCGTTCAAGTGATGAATTCATCACCGAAACACAGACAAATTGTCGAGTTGGCACTGATGCTGCAGGGACGTATCTCCGGCGAGTCACAGCACGCGAGTGCCTATATCGTGTCCCCAATCAAACTGACGGATTCGCTTCCACTGATGGTTTCGAAGGATGAGAGAGAGGCGTCGCAAAAGTCTGGTAAAGACGTTAACAATTACATCATCCAATATGACGGTCGTGAGGTTCAGGATCTTCTTGGCTTCATCAAGCTTGACCTACTCGTGGTCAAGGACCTTGAGGTCATTCGCCTTGCACTTGAAAGCATTAAGAAAAACTACAGTATCGAGATTAACATCGAGAACATCCCTCTCGACGATAAGCAGGTCTTTCAGATGATTCAGGATGGGCATACCACCGGACTCTTCCAGTTCGATGGTTCAGCTGTCCCGAAGCGCATTCTCATCGATTCCGGTGCTGACCGTATAGCTGACCTTTCTGCTACAAATGCTCTTGACCGGCCTGGCGCTCTAAACATGGGAGCCGATAAGGAATTCGTCGAGCGTAAGCTTCATCCGGAAAAGACGACATATATGACTCCGTATGCGGAACCGTATCTTCGAGAGACATATGGGACGGTATGCTATCAAGAACAGCTATCTCAGCTATCTCAGGACAAGCACATCATCGGATTCGATGCGGGGCAAGCTGATACGCTTCGTAAGGTAACAGCACATAAGGATAAGAAGAAGATCGAGAAGATGGTCGCCTTGGCGAAGGAAACTGCACGCTCGAACAATGTCCCAGAGAAAATCTATAACTGGTTCTGTGATTTAGCAGTTGAGTTCGGTAAGTATGCTTTCAACCACTCACATTCTCTCGCCTATGCGGTCATTGCTTATCGTGGTGGATTCCTGAAGGCACATTTTCCCGAGGCGTTCCTCGCAGCACTCTGCCAAATCAAGCCGATGATGAAGGGCAAGGATAAGATTCCCGATTATTTGACTGAGGCCCGTCAGCTCGGTGTCACCGTCAAGCCGCCTCACGTCAATCTGTCTCGCGACACGTTCAGCGTCCCGGAGCGCGGTACGATTGTTTTCGGACTCGATAAGATCAAGGGCGTCGGCGCTGCTGCGAAGGTCATCATCGACGAGCGTGATGCTCACGGTAAGTATAAGGACTTCACGGATTTCTGCACCCGCGTCCCGCGTTCCGTCACGAAGGCCGCATTGGGACCGCTTATCGATGCGGGCGCGCTTGACGGGCTCGGCTGGACGCGTAAGGCGATGCATGAGTCGCTTGACCAAATCGCAGAGTTCCGTAAGAACTGGTTCGCTGAGAGATCTCGTCAGGACGTCGTCGGCGGTTCATTGTTCGGCGGCTTCGACATGGGCGCATCATCTGGTACTGACGCATCGATTCCGCCCATCGACCTTGTGCCGCCCTTCGATACGGAGTACACGAAGAGCCAAATCATGCGGCAGGAGAAGTCCGTGTTCGGCATGTACTTCTCTGGTGACCCAGAGGATGAGTACCGCCTGTCGAAGTTTCTCGCCGACCGTCGGATGGCTGATGATTATCAGAAGGAGAAGTCCCTCGGGCATACGCAGATGGCTCGCCCGATTCGCGTCCAGGACATCGCCTCGTTGCCCGACAGGACTCCCGTCGAGTTCACCTGCAAGGTCCTCTCAGCCCGCATATTCAAGAGTGGTAAGGGGGCAAGCGTCGCGGTTTCCGATTGGGGCGTCGACGAGGAATCACGTTTCGGTTTCTCCCCGGTTTCCTACGAATCGCGCTTGACGATTTTTGACAGAATCTGGTCGACAATTCCGACTCCGCAGCCTGACACGTTCGTTCACGTAATCGGTAAGATTAACATCGATAAGAATGGTGACTTCCCGCCTTCCGTCGTCGTCGATTCGATTGAGGTGCTGCAGAGGGACGCTGAGATTTACGTCAAGCAGGACGTTGAGAAGCTTATCCCTCTCCAGCAGCAGATGATCGAGGACGAGATTGAGGTTGCCGACCCGATGTCGAAACGTTATCTCGTCCCTGTCGTGACGTTTCCTGATAGGAAGAGCCTCGATGCGTTCATGCTCGATGAGAGCACGATTCGAATACAGGACAGGCATGGGCGCGTCATCGTGAGGACCGATAGCGAATCCGATGGCGGTAGGATCGAGCATCTGAAGCAGACGATGGGCATGGTGCGGCAGGCGGCAAGGTTCGGCGGTAAGGCGACGAAGACGGTGCTTCCGAAGGCGGAATCCGCTGCCGCGCGTCTGCGTATGATGCACGGCGATAACTTCCGCGATGTGATCGCGGAGGAAATCAGGAAGTGGAACGGCGCGAAGAGGTAGCCTGCTCGTTTTACGGATCGTCTTGACGTGAAGGTTGGGCGTATCGTATCGTTTCTGCCCGTATATGCAAATAGGTCTACGGCTCGATGGACGGGAACGTAGACCTATTTTTAGTTGATATGTCGATTTTTTAGACAATCATGTTTAAATGTTAATTTCTGCTTTTAATTATCACTGTCAGCTACTTCGTTCATATTATGTTTATTTGATGTAATATTAGCAACTATTTTGTATACAAAATCATGCACAAAATCGGCGGTTCCGCGTCGCCTGTGCGGAACCGCCATATATGCTTCGCGCTCAGTCAGTAGGGAGGAGCGTTGAGCAGTGAATTAATGTGGATAACCGATTGATTAGCCTTTAGTGCTTTCTTTCCCGTCTACCTTGACCTTTTGTGTGGCTTCCCCAGCTTCGACCTTAACCTTTAACGTCTGCTCGGTTCCGTCTCGTTTGATTTTGATTGATGCGTACTCACCAATCGGTTGTTCCTCGATTGCCATCATGAAGTCTGATGGACTCTTGATGCGGCTGCTACCGACAGACATGATAACGTCCCCGGCTTTCATGCCTGCTGTGCTTGCGCTGCTGCCCTTTGACACGGAATAGACGGCGACGGCTCCGGAATCGTCGGTTCGGAGCTCAACTCCGATGCGTCCATGCATCGCCTCACCGCTCTCAAGAATCTGATCGGCTACTTTCTTCGCATAGTTCGATGGGATGGCGAACGACAGCCCATGTCCGCCTGCGGATCCTTTCGTTTGGACGTTAATCCCTATCAGATTCCCTGATGAATCGACAAGGGCTCCGCCAGCATTCTGTGCATTGACGACGGCATCTGTTTGGAATAGGCTGATGTACATCGGCATCCCGTCTGTCGTTTCATATGTTCCGTTGGTGTTGATTGCCGATATGATGCCATTCGACAGCGTCTTGTCGTAACCGTATGGTGCGCCGATTGTCGATGCAACGTCTCCTATACCGACTTTTGAGGAGTCGGCGAATGATAGTGGCTGCAAATCGGTGGCACCCTCGACATGGATTACCGCTAAGTCGCTCTCGTCGTCCTTCCCGACGATTGACGCGGAGTATTCCTTCTCTCCAATCTTGACCATGATGTCGGAATAGCCGTTCACGATATGGGCGTTCGTGATGATGTCGCCGTTCGCACTGATGACGATACCTGAGCCGATTCCGCTCATGACGGTGCTGGAATCGTTTTCGTCTGCTGACGGGTCATAGCCGAATATCCCGAACCCGTATGACGACGTCGCCTGATACGAATAGACGGATACGACTGATGCCTCGGCGTTCTTGAATGCCTCTCCTGCCGGTTGCTTGCTTACCTCGTTGATGTTATCGGCGACGCTCTGTATGACGGATTTCGTCGATGAGGTCGTGCCTGTTGCGAGCCCCGTCACGATTGCCGCCGTGGCTCCGCTCATGAGCATCGCGATGACGAGTATCGCTATGGCCGCTCCGCTTCCCTGCTTCTTGCTGATGTATCGCCCGTCAGCTGTTTCGAGTCCGATGCCTTGGCGCAGCGTTTTCGGTGCGTTAGCGGCATCGATTACGACGATTCGCCTCGGGTCGATTGGCGTGCCGTCGGGCATGATGGGCGTACGCATGCTGGCGTAGGAACGCGGGTCGATGGCGTATATGCGGTTCGTGTCAGGGTGATAGGCGTTGCGGTTGAATGCCGCTTCTGTATCGTGCCCGTAATACGCCCGTTGAGCCCTGCGCCGTTCCCTGCGGCTTGGGTGACGGTATGGATATGGTGCCCATGATTGCTGCGGTATGCGGTCGCTTGTTCTTGGCTGTGGTTTCTCGTCGTTCCACGTCTCCCCCGTTTCGCCGTTTGCCGCGTCTTCCGTCTCGCTTACGGTGTTCGTCGCATCGTCTGTCTCCTTGCCTGACGTGCTGCTTGACCGGGAGACGGTATCATGCGTGTCGCTAGGCTTGGTGCTATGTTTATCACCATTACTTATGGTTTCGGGAATCGTATTCGTCGGCGCGTCGGTAAGTTCGCATGCCTCATCGGCGGTAAGGGCGTTACGGTCGTGGGTGTCATTCTCGGATTCGTTGATTGTCAGTGAGGCATTGGCGGCATTTTCCTTGTTTTTTGCCTTTTCGTTTTCCTTTGCCTCTTGCTCGTTCCGTTCTCTCTCTTCCTTTTCGGCTTTCGCCTTCTCGTGGGCTTCCTTCGTCTCTTCGATTTTTTCCGATACGGTTTCCATTATCGAGGCGGCGGTATTCCTGATCCAATCTGCGATTGGCTTCGTGAATGCCTCTCTTGGCTCGTCGCCATTATCGTCCACATTGTCGCTGCTCGACTCGGTGTTATCGTCAGTTACGGTATCAGCCGTATCGTCATTGATATTGCCATCTGAGGTAGTAGCCGTTTCTTCCGTTTTCTCATACTCGGCGGTTGTCTTCGACGTCTCCTCGTCGATCATCTCGTCGAGCTTGGCGATTGTCTTCTTTAGGTTATCGTCGTTTCCGATTACGCTTGCTGCGATTTCATCGGCGCTCTTGATTTCGACGCCGATGTCGGGGACGGTGTTTTTATCGGTACCGTCGTCGTGCGTGCCGTTATCGTCATCACTTTTCGATTTGCCTGTAAGCGAATCAACGAGATTCTGCGCCTGCTCGATGGAATCGTTGATTACGTCCGTCACATCGATGGTGGCGAAGTGTGAGCCGCCGCCATTAGTTTTGGTATCGATTATTTTGTCGGATTTAACGTCTACGTTCTCACCGATTGATGATGAATCGGTTTCATTGTCTTTGCCGCTGCTGATTTCAGTGGTATTTTGGTCATCATCAGGTGCTGTATCATGCTTGATTGGTACGTCGATATCTGGTGTTTTCGAATCGGTGCCATGAATTATCTTGTTGCTCGTCTTGTTGTCAGACTCATCGTGTTGCTCGTTAGCAGCATCGGTTCTGGTTTCATCGTCAACAGTGCTATCGGTATTCCCGTGTGGTTCTTCTAATGCGGTTACGTTTTTAGTTGAGCTGCTGTTGTCAGGATTGGTGTCGCTCTTTGTACCTGTCTCGTTTTCCGTATTATCGGTAATATTGTTTGTGGATGCTTCGGTCGATTCGACTGTGGCGTCATGCTCGACTGAACCGTCATCGTCGTCGACATGGTTGTCGTTCAGAGTATCTGGGTTATCTTTCTCGTCACGCAAATCGGTTTTGCTTGCCGTTTCCGGATAGTTTCCATTCGTGTCGGTATCGTCATCAGACCGTTCGGTAGTGACGGTATCGTCTACGGTTCCGTCATGCTTATCGTCTACATCGACGCTATCGGTTGATGCGGCGTCATTTTGCGCCTCGGCATCTGGTGCTGTCGGCTCCGTGTCTTGCTCTTCGATGGGTTCGTTGTTGCTACTATCGTCATTCTTGACGGTGTTGCTTGACGGTACCGAATCGGATACGGGTTCTGATATGGTACCAGTTGCTGTGTCGGTCTTCTCAGTATCTGTCGGCGGCGTTTCTGTCGCAGCCTCGGCTGCTTCATTGATTTCGTCTCGGTGCTGCTCTAAGACCGTTTCCATGACCCTTGAGTGCTTCTTTGACGTGTTCCTCTTCCTCTTTGCGGACATGCCGGTTACTCCTCCTCGTTCCACTTCTCGAACTGACTGTTTATGCGATTTTTATTTATCCCCCATCGTACGTATTTATTGGTTGGCGACTGCGTGACATATGGGGATATCGCTTCTATTCATTCATGCCGTATCGTATCGTCATCGCAGCTGCATATGGCATTTTGAGATTCCTCCCATACCGGATAAAATCCATATTGGTTGCCGTCGTGCGTATGCTTTAATATTGACATGACAATACTTTGACACGGTTAGAAGTATCGTTTATGCGACATGCTGTTTCATGCGTTCAATTGGCTGTGTTGATTATGTATCGAATATTGCTCGATGTCGTGTCGGCATAATTAGCTGCAGATTAACGAACATCTTATATAGACTATGTGATTTCGATGTTGTGGAAGCGGACGTTAGCAGGGGTCGGCAAGATGAACTATTCGGAAGACGAGAAGAGAAGCGATCAGGGTATGATGTCGGTCGATTGTGGATTTGGTGTGACCGTCAAGTGGAAGCCGGCGGCGTACCGCTCCATCGATGAGATATACGACGAGGTCATATCGGAATGCCATGACCAGTCATGCCTCATGAGAATGTCTGAACATCGATTCAATCACGATTCCAACTATACTAACGATGATATAATGAGACAGAGAACGCTCATTAACGGTTATGGCGAATATGCGAGGCTATGTGTCAACGATTCCAACGATAAGCTAATCGCGCCGCACGACGGTGAGAAAATTGCTATAATCGGGGAGGCAAGACATTACAACCCGAAGACATTCGGTACTCAATGGCGTGTGAGACTTGAGGATGGGACGATGACTGTAGCGTTCTTCGACGAGATTGAGCACTTGGATTGATTGGGTTCTAACAAGGCGTGCAGCATTGCGTGAGAGGATAATAGGAATGGGAAGAACGGGAAACAAGAGTGATGATATGATGGTGAGCGGTGGAAAGCTGCTAGCTCTCGACCTTGGGATAAGTACGGTTGGTGTCGCTGCGGACATTGGGATAGGCTGGGGAATCGCCAGCGGCGTATTTGGCGCCGTCATGACACCAGCAATCGCAACCTGGTTGGGAATCACTGCGACAGTCGGGGCGGTAATCGGGACGGGAGCGATGCTACTCGTGCAGGGAGCAAGTCGATAGGTCGTTTTACCTGCGATTTTGTCGAATTGCGCAGAAAATGTGGAGATAGAAATTCTTACTTGCGTTGATTGTTCTATCGTATATACTAATTCTTGTAAGTTAAAGGTGCCGCGAGTTCAGAAAGGGAGGTCGGCACAGAGATGATGAATATGTTCTTCGATATTGATTGTTTCGGTAAGCCGATGCCCTGGCGCACGGTGCCCTGTCTGCATGACCATGAACTCACATGTTAGTGGGTTAGCATTACATATGGTTATGATGCGGCAGGGAGCGAAGCATATATTCGTTCCCTGCTTTTTTGTACCTTGAGAATCGAATATGATAGAGAAAGATTTTTGAAATAAAGATGAAAAACATCTTGACATGTTTTCATCAAACGTGTTATTATTCGCTATGTCGTTCAAAGGTAGGACATGCCCCTCATAAGGGTAATATGGAAGTTCGATTCTTCCCATAGCGACCTATCTTATCAAGACTGTTTGAGTTGGTATTACCGGGGTGTGGCGCAGTTGGTAGCGCGCCTGCTTTGGGAGCAGGATGTCGCTGGTTCGAGTCCAGTCACCCCGACAATGCCAACTTGAACACGCCTGAACGGCGTTTTCGATTTGCGCGTGCCATTAGCTCAGTCGGATAGAGCACCGGTTTCCTAAACCGGGTGTCGCTGGTTCGAATCCGGCATGGCACACCAGATTTCGTCTTTTGGGAATGCGCCATTAGCTCAGTTGGATAGAGCAGTGGACTTCGAATCCAAAGGTCGTAGGTTCGAATCCTACATGGCGCACCAATTCTTCTATTCAATAATCAATAATTCGATACAATGCGATATTAGCTCAGTTGGATAGAGCAGTTGCCTACGAAGCAGAAGATCGCAGGTTCGAATCCTGCATATCGCACCAGTTCGCGGACGTAGCTCAGTTGGCTAGTAGCGCCGGCCTGTCACGTCGGAGGTCGCGGGTTCGAATCCCGTCGTCCGCACCATTTCTCATTTTCCAATGCGACATTAACTCAGCTGGTTAGAGTAGCGGACTCTTAATCCGAAGGTCGTTGGTTCGAATCCCACATGTCGCACCAATTTGCGGGTGTAGTTCAGTTGGCTAGAACGCTTGCTTGTCACGCAAGAGGTCACGGGTTCGAGTCCCGTCATCCGCGCCATTTTGATTTCAATGCAACATAATATGTTAATAAGTTAATATCGTCGGGGCGTAGCGCAGTTTGGTCAGCGCAGGTGCTTCGGGAGCATCAGGTCGTTGGTTCGAATCCAACCGCCCCGACCATGTCAACTTGTTAAAAATGACATGTAAATGGGCAATTAGCTCAGCTGGTAGAGCAGGGGATTGAAGTTCCTCGTGTGCCAGGTTCGACCCCTGGATTGCCCACCAGATGCGCCATGTGCCGGACGGTTAGGCAGCGGCCTGCAAAGCCGTGTAATCAGGTTCGACTCCTGAATGGCGCTCCATTATAGGTGCGTAGTTCAATGGCAGAGCAGTGGTCTCCAAAACCACTAATGGGGGTTCGAATCCCTCCGCACCTGCCACTAATTCCGTTGCGATTTGCATGTATAATCGCAAATATCGGGTATGTTAAATTTCTGGTTGGAAAATTGTTATCTTTAATGCGTTTTACCTGCGATTCTATTAAAAAGACAATCAAAATCCAACCACTTATTTAACATACCCCAAATTTCATATATGCGTATATAATGCAGCTGATTCAGTAGCGTCGGTTTACCACGCCGAAGGTTGCTGAACCGGCTCTCGTGGCTCGCGCAATCAACTCATAATCATAATAACCGTTTTCTTAATATACGCGGACGTAATTCAGTCGGTAAGAATGTAACCTTGCCAAGGTTAATGTCGCGGGTTCGAATCCCGTCGTCCGCTCCATACATGACAATGCCCTGATTGACGTCTATATCAATCAGGGCATTTTGTTTAAAATTAGCTTAGTCAGCTTTCCATTTTCCGATTAGGAGCTCGTGTAGGGTGTCAACCCTATGAATCCCCACTGCGGGCCCTTCTTCAACCCGTCCGTGTTCGCGTTCGTCCCGATATTCAGTCCAGTAATCGAGTTGAGGAAGTTGATGATTGCGTTCCCGCTGTTTGTCGCCCCGTTTGTCGCCGTGTTGCCCGCTTCATTGAGTGCGTTGGTTGCATTGTCTATCGCATCGCCGACCGAGTCGCCTGCCGCCTTGAGGGCGTCGGATGCCGTCCCGCGCAGCTCGGCGATTCGTTGGGCGTTTGCTGCCTGCAGTAGTCGTGCCTTTTCGTCATCGGTGTATGAACATCGAGGGTCGTTGAGATTCGTCTCGTTAACGGGTCCGATATTCACAATCCATAGGCTCTCATCGGGGAGCTTGACAATTCCTTTCGGAAGTTCCGTAACCGACAGGTCGCCGTATGTGAGAGAAGTCGGTCCCTTTGATTCTGCGACGGTCGTCGTCCCGTCCTTCTTCTTCGTGACGGTTGCGGAAGTGTTCAATGACGAGGAATCATTACCGTTTGAAGAGTTCGTTCCGCTAACATCTGATGTCGGCATGTTAGACGAATCGCTGTCGTACTGAGATTGAGCGTCAGCGGATTGTTTTTGCGTATCGGTTACGGTTTGTCCCTGTCCGCCATTTGTCCCACCGTTCTGCGCGGCAAGCGTCTTCGCCTTTCCCGTAATCGGTATGACGTTGCTGTTCCATGCCAAGGCGCCAGAGCCGATTCCGATTCCTGCGACTGTCAGGATTATGAATAAAATTGCAAGGGCTTTGAACAGGATTCGCCATCCAGTTTCAAGCCAGTAGTATTTTTTCTTCAACTTGTACTCCTTGCTGTTGCGCGGTAGCTCGAGATATTCCGAACGGTCAGTGCAGTACCCGGTCGACATCTGCAATTTGGGCGATATGAGCCTGATGTCGCGTCCCCTGTTCTGCCCGCCCGTGTCGGTGAAGCCGATTTTAGGGGCAAACGGCCAGAAGAACTTAACGCCAGACTTACATTGCGCATCGGCATATAGGTGTGACAGTATCCCGACCTCGCATCCTGCCCAGAACCATAGCGACCCCATGAGCAGCGATGGGATGAGCGTGATGATTGACGACCCGATGAGGAAGAGGAACGAATGCGTGAACCCGCCACGGTGGGCGGCGGGGTTCTTGTCGTATTTCCATCCCATCGACTTGCCGAACGTTCTGTAACACCACTTGTAGAATGTCGTGAATGGGCCATGTGCCAACCAATTCCAAAGTTTGCCCACGGTTCCCATGATGATGTGGTCGATGACGGCGAATATCGCCACGGACAGGCGGGTCAGGGCATGCAGGACCGGTATGTGTACGATACGATGGGTGTTCGCCGCCGCCTGCGCGGTCTTCTCACCGATGCTGAAAATGGCACTTCCCTCGTGATCGATGTCTGGAAGAGCGCCGCCGAACGCACCTCCCAGTATGAACGGTATTTGCAGCGGTTGTCCCGACATAAGCATTATCGCGCTCGTCCATGCGATGCCGGCAGGTATGTGAGCCCTATAGTTCAACTTCGCTCCAACGATGCTTGAGATATGTACGTGAATATACGAACGTCAAGCGTCATGTTCGATGTGGCTTAACGTATTTTGCACCTATGTATTAGTATAGAAAAAGCGAGCTGTATATATATTCTATTCTGATTGATTTACGCCGTCTATATGGTTTTCTAGCGTCTCGACAGCCTCGTTGAAGTCCTCGTCGAAGAGAAAGATCAAATCGATTGCGTCGAAGTCGGAGCCGTCAGAAAGGCAGGTCTCGTACGCGACGATTACCGCGTCGTTAAGCGGATAGCCGAACATGCCGCATGATATCGCAGGGAATGTGATTGTCTTACAGCCGTTTTCTTTGGCAAGCTCGAGCGATTTTTTATAGCAGCAACGAAGCAAGCGCTCGCTTTCCTCATCGTCGAGCATGTAGTGACGCGGGCCGACAGCATGTATAACGTATCGTGCGGGTAGGTTACATCCGTCGGTTATTTTCGCATAGCCTGGTTCGCATCCGCCTAAGTCCTTACACTGCTTGAACATCTTATCGATTCCTGCTGCGTACCAAATCGCGCCGTCGACGCCTCCTCCGCCAAGCAGGCTCTCGTTTGCTGCGTTCACGATTGCATCAGTGCTCGCTTTCGTGATGTCGCCTTGGACTATACGGATATTCGTTCCATCTATCTTGAACGTTCTTTCATATTCCATAACTGAATTCTCCCTGACGTGTGATGTAATATATTTATTAATTATATTATAATATCATAAATTAAATCGATTAGATTGGAACGGAATGGGAATTTGCGCTTCTCTAGGAGAACGTCTGATATCTTTTGATAAGGAACAAGCTGGTGCAGTTTATCCTGACGGAGTATGGGAGAAGAATCGGAAAGCCGTATATCTCGTTTGCGAGCCGGGTTACCCGAATTACGGCGACGAACTGATTGCCAGCGAATGGCTTCGATATATCGATGAGCTTGACCCTGATTTGCCGGTAATCGTGGATTGCAGCAGACCGGGCCAGGCTACATCTATATTGCATGGTATTCATAAGAATCTCATATGTACAGACACGATTTCTCGGCTTGTGTTCGAGCCCTCACCTTATCTCCGTGGCGTATGATGCTGTTATGCCGATTGCTGAAGCTGTTTCAGATGCCCTTAACTGGAAAGACGGGAATCCTCGCTACGCAAGCGGAATCAGATTGATTGAAGACCATGTCTGCGCCATCCATTATCTTGGTGGTGGATACATGAATGGCATGTGGAAACAGAATCTCGCACGTCTAGAACTCGGTCGATGGGCAGCAGCTGCACGTGGCATTCCCGTCATTGCAACAGGACTTGGACTTATGCCGCTTGATGACGAAGACAAGGAATACGTGCGTTCTTCGACGTCAGGCTTCGAGTTCGTCGGGCTGCGTGACGAGTCGTCGTTCGAGGTGATGGGCGGAGTCGGTAACGCGTACCTCATGCCTGATGACTGCTTCATAAATGCGTTGGATGGCTGTATACGCAAGCCGAATCTAAAAACCGGGGAAACGTTTCCTGAGTTCATCGTTTGTGTGCAATCAGAGTTCGGTAGCGATTCAAAGCGTATGTTCGATACGGTTACCGGTGCTTTGGACACATGGGACGCGTCGAAGGATAACGGCTCAGTCGGCGTCATCGAATGCAATCCGGTCTGCGATAGGCAAATATATGATTATCTTGTTGAAAAAGGATACCATCCGCGTTTCTTCTCGACGCTCGAGCTTCTTGAGAAGGGGCTTCCGATAGCGGAAAATCAGAAGTGGATTTCGTCGCGCTATCATCCGCATCTGATTGCTTCGTCATTCGGTTGCAGCGGTGGTTTCCTTCTTACCGATGAACGGTACTATTCGGTCAAGCAGGAAGCTGTGCATCGAATGGGCTCGAATTGGAAGCTGATAGCGCTCGGTAACATTCCAGATACACCTGGTAGCGGGTTCGCCGATACATTGGCACGTGAGCGATATAGCGTCGAAATCCGTAGCGCAGTTGACCCGTTCTACGATAAGATTATCAGGCACTCAAGCTAGATTATTATGTTTTTATGATTATTTGCATTTAGCAGATTGTATTATTTGAGCTTTAACGTATAATACCGGTGTATCGATGGAAACGTAAGGTTGGGTTTCATATATGGCTGATAATGGCAACGCCGAATCTAAAACGACGGCGAAGATGTCGCGCGATGCGGGAAAGATGTCCATGTTGATTATCATATCGCGTATCACAGGCTTCCTACGCACGTGGGGACAGGCGTTCGCACTTGGCGTTTCCGGTATCGCCTCGTGTTATTCGATTGCAAACAACCTCCCAAACCAGCTATATGAGTTGGTCGTCGGCGGTATGCTCGTGACGGCTTTTCTTCCTGTCTATGTCTCGGAGAAGGCACGTAACGGTAAGGATGGGGCGAGTCGATACGCATCGAATCTAGTCTCGATCGTCTCTCTGCTGATGCTCGTCGTATCAGTCGTATCGATTGTGTTTGCCGTACAGGTCGTATGGACGCAATCGTTCTCTGCTACTTCCAGCTTCGATTCCGGCTTGGCGGCATGGCTCTACAGGTTCTTCGCCATCGAGATTCTTCTGTACACACTGTCGAGCGTGCTATCTGGAATTCTCAATGCGGAGCGGGAATATGTATGGAGCTCGGCTGCGCCGATTTTCAACAACTTTGTCATCTTTGGCTCGTTTGTCGCATATGCCATGTTGCATATTGACAATCCGCAGCTGGCGCTCCTTATCATAGCCATCGGCAACCCGCTCGGCGTCCTCGCGCAGGTTCTCGTACAGGTACCGCAATTGAGACGTCTCGGCATTCATCTTGTCCCGCGAATCGACATCCATGACCCGCTTCTCCTCGAGACGCTTTCCATCGGGCTTCCCACATTCGCCGTCATGCTCGTATCATTCGTGACTGCATCGTTCCAACAGTCGGCGACGCTTTCCGTGACAGAATCCGGTGCATCCGTCTCCTACTACGCCCGCCTGTGGTATACGCTTCCATATGCGGTTCTCGCGGTGCCCATCACGACGACGTCATTCACGGAGCTTTCCTCCCTCTATGCGAAGAACGATATGGAATCGTATCGTTCGATGTGTTCGCGCGGCATGGGGCAGCAGTTGTTCTTAATGATCCCGATGGCGGTTCTCCTCGTCGTCTTTTCCGCCCCGCTCGTCTCGCTGTTTGGCTTCACGCAGGACGGTCTGCGTATGACGTCGGAATACCTGGTCGGTCTTGCCGTCGCCCTGCCGTTCTATGCGATTGCCATGTATTATCAGAAGGTATGCAGCTCGCTTCGCATGATGGGAGCATTTGCGATCGCCAATGTCATCGCAGGTGTCGTGCAGTGCATCATGTGCCAGTTCCTGACTTCGGCGTTCGGACTTCCCATCGTTGCGCTCTCCACCGCAGCGTTCATGCTCATCGTCTGTATCGTCTCGACGGTTCTCGTCAGGCGTCGCATCGGCTCGATGGGGCTTCGCCGCGTCTCCGTATCGTGCGTCCATGGGGCAGTCATTGCAGTCGTATCCGGGGCCGTTGGTGCACTCGTTCTGTTCTTGCTGTCATGTATCGGAATCAAATCAGGCTCCGGCATAATGCCAGCAGTAATTCAGTGCGGCGTCGCGGGTATTGCTGGGCTGCTGGTTGGATTCTTCGCTGGAGTCAGGCTTGGGTTTGACGAGCTTGGCTCGGTCAAGCGTCTCGTCCGGCGCATCATCAATCGATAGCGGATCGTTTGAAGTAAGTCGCCTCGTTCATCTAATCGGGGAACGAGGCGATTGTTCATCGCAATATGTTTGGCGGCAGCTATACAATCACAAATCAAATCGCATCGTTGAATCTCATATCGAATTGATAGGACGTTCGGTATGTCATGTTAGACGACGGCTGGCCGTTGTTCGTGATGATGGACGGCGAGACGGGCAGGGCGAATGTCGTCTATATGATGGAGCTGGCGAGTTGTAGATACGGCGATTAGATGAGCCTATGCGATGTAACGGAAAGATGGGCGGAACGTTTTGTCGAGATCGTTCCGCCCATCTTGTGCTTCAGCGATGATATTTTGTTCTAGAACCCGTTATTCACGAGGGTATATATCAATATTGCGATGGCGATTAATGCAAACCCGCCGGCCACGATATGCTGCGTCGTGCCTCCGATGACCATCAACATACCCAATAGTGTGACTCCGCCGCATATCGATTCCGACATCGTTATGCTTCCATCAGATTCGTTCTTTTCCATGATGCTCACGTCTCCTATTCACTTTGCACATATAAGATTTTATCGCTGCTAATGATTCTTAATCGCAGCGGTTACTGTCATTGCAATCCCCACAGCTAAAAGTGTCGTGATAACATGCAAATTCTCATCGACGGCACGCTTGATGCTCCACGAAAAAGACGGCTTCGCTGATTCGACCTTGATTTGACCGACGCGCTCATTTGTGACGTTAAGTGTTGGGATATGATTGCTGCTATTGAAGTGAGCCATATCGATTATGCCTTTCGAAAATAGATATTCTCTGTTTTTTGATTATATCGCATTCAATTAATAAAACGCGATGACATATCGGTTTTCTCGGTGGATATACGGAAAACACAGAATTAACATGATATTTTTATCTGAAAGTAATATTATTTATTGCATTTACTGCTCGTCCATTCATTGCGATTGTTAGGTTATCAGATATGCCATCAAAAGATTTTGCAGTTCCATTCGGTATCAGAATCAATGCTAAGGGAAATCGTGAATCTGTATTTCTCGATGACATCAGCAAGACGGAAGAGGACGTCGCAAACAACTATGGACGTAGATGCGGTCTCATATGCCCTGAATGCGGCAAGACTCTCGTGGCGAGAAGGCGGAGCGTTGATAACAAACATGGGTTCAAATGTTTTGCCCATGAAAGTGGTGCAGGTACCAGTTGCGAAGGATACGGTGAGAAATCATCGCATAAGGCAGCAGAGGATATGCTCGCAAATAGTATCGGGCAGATATTCTACCTACCTGAAATCACGGCATTCGACATGATTCCGCACACGAGCAAATATACAGATAGCGGATACAGTCGATATACCGTCAATGAGATCAGTGATGCTCGTCATAAGATTGCCCAAGAAACATGCAATCTCGTCAATGACAGAATGATTCTGCAACCACAGATGGCATGTGTCGTCGAGAAAGTATGGCTAGAGGAAAATACGACGAACGCCCCGATTAATCTGCCGAGCAACAAGCGGCCTGATGCCGTCGTACAGATGTACAACAGGAAGAATATCGACAAGAAGTATGTCATTGCGGTTGAGTTCCGCTACAAACATGCGAAATCGCTTGAAGATATGAAGGCTTTTTATGAGTCAGGGACTGACGTTCTCGAAATCCTACTACCCGAGTTGTCTGACATAAGCGATGACTTCAAAAGAAATCTACATGATACGATATTCGGTATAAGCGGTGCAGATAATGAATCGAATAAATACGCAGGTAAGAGAGAATGGCTATATTCACATATAGCGTTACCATTGATGAGAAAGTACACGTTAGCTGTACAGCCATATATTTGTATTAAAAATGAAAACGGCTATCCCATCAAGAGACTTTGGGATTCAACCAAAACAAGAGCATGTACAATCGTTGATTCATATGTCGATGAGTCATTCAAAGGCAGCGGCATTATCGTACGCAAATCAAAATATATGTACGTTTCGGTGAACTATACGTTTTCGATTCCGTATTTCCCATTCGACGACTCATCAATATATGCGGAACTTGAATATACATTGGTGGCATGTGAAGATGATAGAACATCATCAATAAAGAATCTCAAAACAAAAGCGGACGGCTGCATCAGCGCTATGACTGAGCGAGTTGATTCTGACAACGATAAAAGAGAAAAATACCACGAGAAGAAGGTACAAGAGAGACGACGAAAAGCACAAGAACAAGCAGAACGCGAACGTATCGTTATCGAGGAAGAAGCGAAGAGACAAGCGGCGATTGAGGAAGAAAACAGAAAACGCCGCGAAAATATTGAACGTGAACGAAGAGACGAAGCTAGAATCACTGCATATACCCGATTGAGGAGGTTGGAAACAGAAGAAAAAGAAAAACGAGAACAAGAAGAAAAGAACAATTCAGACGCACGCAATGAGCGCGCAAGAATAGCCGATGAAGCGATTAGCAGCATGACATTCGAACAGGCACAAGCTGATTTCATGCAGGCAATCGCACGCATCGAGGCATTGCATATCCGCCCCGTCATCGTTGCGGATGTACTCAAACGCAGCGAAATCGATTCGAGCAGTCTATTCGGATACGATAAGCAGTACTACCCGACCGTAGCACCGTATCTGTCTAAAATCGCCGTCGACACGTTCAACCGGACATTAGATGGGAAGCAGCAGATAACGGAGGACATCGTTCTATACAAATATAAGAATGTGTACTGTTCTGACAAGCTCGACGTTCTGATGGTGACGCTATCCATGAGCGATTCGAACAATCATCGCCATAACGTCGCCATCGGAGTCCCATCGATGTCGAATACAAAACAGTATCAAGAGGAATATGAACGAATCAAGCAAAGAACCGCAATCGTCGAGATATCACGCGATGCCTTATGGGACGCCCTGAATCAAGCGAAGGAAGAGTACGTCAACTATGGGCTATATAGTACGTACAATGACAAGTTCATCACATCATTAAGACAAGTCATCACGGAAGCGATAGAGCATCGCGGCAATTGGTCATATCTACGTTAATATTCTGGTGCGACGCATTACATTTTATGTTATAATCGTGAGAATGAAACTTCTATCAATCGATAAACAATGTATTTAGCAGCGAAAACGGTAGGGAAGCATGAACCAGGAACAAATCCGCAAGTACGTCCAGCGCCAGTCTCAGCGCAACGCCGCAAATTCTCAGTACAAGCAGGGTGACTCGTTCGACATGGAGGGAAGCTTCACGGCGACACGATTCCAGAACGGTGACACAGGATTCGTCATCGGCACGTTCACTCCCGACGGCGACGACGAGCCGATTGTCTGCAAAGGAACGATTCCAGGATACGTACAAGGAGCCCCATACCACATCACCGGTACCGTCATCAACGACAAGCAATGGGGACTACAGGTGAATGTGAAAGCAGCCGTCTCCATCAAGCCGACCGGTAAACAGGCTATCATCTCGTTCCTCGGTAGCGGAGCCGTACCGGGAATCGGCCCGATGACCGCAAAGCGAATCTACAAGACGTTCGGAGACAGCTCTCTGGAAATCCTCGAAGATCATCCAGAGCGCCTCGTCGAGGTACCTGGAATCGGTGCAAAGTCCGTCAAGAAGATGATCGACACGCTCCCGAAGGTACTAAAGTACCGTGATATCATTGCATTCTTCACAGACTTCGGAATCTCGACAACAACCATCAATGCGATGATCCGAGAGTACGGGGCAAAGGCCGCTGAGGCTGTCAAGGAAAACCCCTATATCCTCTGCAAGGTGAAGGGCTTCGCGTTCACCCGTGCCGACCAAATCGCGCAGAAGATGCATATCGACCGATACGATCACCGACGCCTCGAGGCAGGACTCGTCGCCACCCTCCGCTATGGGTGCCAACGCGACGGGCACACCCTCATGCCGCGAAACATGCTCCTCCAACTCGCCTACGAGAAGCTCACCATCACCGAGACGCAAGACAGAATCGTCGAGAAGGCACTCGACCGACTCATCGAGGACAATAAGCTCATCGAGGATTCCGACGGAATCCACCTTAAGCATCTCTACGCCGCCGAAAAGACAATCAAGGCATCCCTTAAGAACGCCAAGCGCCCAGACGAGCTCGTCCCATCCGCCATCCTCGACAGAACCGTCAACAACGTCCTCACAGAGCACGGCTCCAAGCTCACCGACGAGCAGGAACGGGCAGTATATGCGGCATTCAACAGCAAGCTGTCAATACTCACGGGCGGCGCGGGATGCGGCAAGGCTCTCCTCGACGACGAACCCATCTGGTGCATCCGCAACGGCGCGGACACGGCTTCACTGGCGACGGTCGGAACGCTCAACGTCGGCGATTCCGTGTTCGGAGCGGACGGAAACCCAACCGAAGTCATCGGCGTGTTCCCACAAGGAGAGCAACCGAAGTTCAAGATGACATTTACCGACGGCACATCAATCATCTGCAGCGACGAGCACATCTGGCACGTCAACAGTAACAAGAGAATGAGCAATAACGATGGATACATCGACATCACCGTTCGCGAGCTTCTCGATGAGATAGATAAGACGGACGGAATGAAGGTCTCCGACTGGTTCATTCCTCAACCGAAGGAGCTACAGTTCCCAGCCTCTCCCACGGCTAACGAGAACGACGTCTCCGACTACCTCGGAATCGACACCAGCATGTACATTATCGGGCACGACGATGTGCTCAACGAGGAGCACGGAACGGCGAGGGGCATGCACCGAAGGAATCGCCGCCGAGCCATCCTCGATGACTCCGAGAACCTCATAACGATGGTAAATGTACCGAAGCAGCGTGGTGCGACCGCAAACGACGGTAACGATGTGGCAAGCGCAGCGAACACCGGCTCCGATTTTGAACAGACGAACGGCGATGGTGACGGCGAGACGAACGGCACGGAGAGCCGCATCTCCGAATATGTCAACGGAACGGCGGAACAGCGACTCGCCATTCTCAATCGACTCGTCCCGTACATAAACGTACTCGATAACCAAGGAAAGCGCGGAACCAATATATATAACGAGGTCAGACGCGGTATCAAGCTCATCTGCTCGTCCCTATCGATGAGAAGCGGTGCGGGAATCGCCCATATAGAATCCATCGAAGACATGGGCGAGACGGCGAACATGACATGCATCAAAGTCGCTGCCAGCGACGGTCTGTTCGTCGCAGGCGAGCAGTGCATCGTCACGCACAACACAACCGTCACGTCAACTATCGTCAAGACGGCTGAGCGACTCGGGCTACCCGTATGCCTCATGTCACCAACGGGACGAGCAGCGAAGCACCTATCTAATCAGTGCGGAGGAGTCCCAGGATATACCATGCACCGTGCCCTGTCCATCGTAGTCAAGGGTGCGTCCGACGAGGACTTCTTCGCAGACGATGAAACGAAGCAAGCGAACCGGCAGCCAAACGATGCGACGAAGGCATTCGACAAGGCAAAAATCGTCATCTGCGATGAGGCGTCGATGATGGATACCGAAATGGCGTCTATCCTATTCAAAGCATGCAAAAAGAAACATCTTGTCCTCGTCGGTGACCCGAACCAGCTGCCGAGTGTGGGACCCGGCCGCGTCCTAGGAGACATTATCGACAACAAAATCGGTAACGTCACAAAACTCACGAAAATCTTCCGACAGAAGGAGGGGTCACCCGTCATCGCAGCGGCCAATGCATGCCTCGCCGGCGAGAACCCGGCAAACGAGCAAGGCGTCGAGTTTTACGAGGCGACGAACGAGCAGATACCGCAAGCAATCGTCGAGCATGTCGTGCCGTCAATCGAGAAGGAGTACCTCGATCAGAAAACGCTGATGGTCATCTCACCTATCAAGAGAACACCATACAGCGGAGTAAACGCATTGAATGATTTCTTGCGCCCGATTATGAACAAGAGCTTCAAGGAACCGGAGAATCCAGACGACTTCTACAAGCTGCAGAAAGGCGACTACGTGTTCCAGAAGAAGAACAACTACGAATGCGATATCTACAACGGCGATATCGGCGTAGTGGAGGAAGCTGTGTATGGGAAGGACGGGTTCGTCCGAGTCGACTTCTCGATCGACGAGACTCCGAAGTCAGTCGATTTCGAACTCAGCGAGATATCCGAGAACCTGATGATGGCATTCGCAAGCACCGTCCACAAGCAGCAGGGTTCGCAAGCCGACACCGTCGTCGTGGTCATGACGATGTCTCACTTCCCAATGTTATCAAGAAACCTGTTGTACACTGCTATCACGAGAGCGGAGCGACGAGTGATTCTAATCGGCGACCGGAAAGCATTTGCCATGGCGGCGAAGAAGGAGCTCGAGAATAAGCGAATGACAGGGTTGAGGAACTATACGATTAGCTAGAACCATATCTATCTGAGCTTATTTCCAGTGGGCGTCAAGTGATTCTTGACGCCCACTTATTTTTAGAATATATCGGATTTATTACATTTTCATATTGTATTATTAGATTAATAATAATATAATAGCAATACATTGATTATGCATGACGATAAGACGATAATCGTTCTTTGATTATTGCCGATAATGCGATATAATCGATGGCGAATATGTGGATAATGTATCGAGTCATGACTAACAAGACGAGATACTTGACTGGGCGAATGCCCAATAGGAGGAATGTGATGGCGAATGCTGTGGCTAAGACCGCCAATCATGGGAAGAAGCATGCGGTAGCCAAGGTTCCACATAACAAAAGCGAGGTCGGGGTATTCGGAAAAATCGGGCGTTTCTTCCGTAACACGCGTCTCGAGATGAAGAAGTGGTCCTGCTACACAAAGAAGGACCTACTCAAGTATTCTCTCATCGTCATCTTCGGGCTGCTGCTCGTCGGTGTCGCCGTGTGGGCGGTTGATACAGGAGCCTCGTATGCCCTGATGAAGTTCGCCTCTCTCCGCCCGTAAGCGGAATATAACGGCTATTCTGCTTATCTGAAAAGAAATAAGGAGACATAAGAAGACATGGGAACTATCAAGAGCATTATTCACAACAAGGATTTGAGGAAGCGAATCCTCATTACAATCGCAATCCTCATCGTATACCGCATCGGTGCGTATATCCCGATTCCTGGAATCCCTGCAACCTCAATCATGAATGAGTACAAGAGCAGCGCGGTTAGTCAGAACGCTCTTTCTGTACTTAACCTGTTCAGCGGCGGTGCGCTTTCACGCATGTCAGTGTTCTGCCTCGGTATCATGCCATACATCACCGCACAGATTATCATTCAGCTCCTACAAGCCGTCCTTCCGTCGCTCCGTAAGCTCCAACAGGAGGGCGAACCTGGTCAGCGTAAGATTACGCAGTATACGCGTTACACGACTATTCTTCTCGCACTCGTCAATGCCATCGGCTACCTGTTCCTATTCACTAGCTCGTCGTTCGGCGTGACGTTCTCGAAGAGCGGCGTCCCCGTCTGGATGATGAACGTGATGGTTGTCGGAACGATGGTCATAGGCGCAATGATTGTCATGTGGCTCGGAGAGATTATCACGCAGAAGGGCTGCGGTAACGGCATGTCCCTCATCATCTTCGCGAATATCATTGCATCCATCCCGTCCGCCCTTATCAATGCTATCGGCGGTATGGATGAGAGCCTCGTGATTTCCGCCATCGTTATCGCAGTTGTCATCGTCGTCATCCCGTTCATCGTATATCTTGAGCGCGGTCAGCGTCGTATTCCTATTCAATATACGAAGCGTGTCGTCGCACGCGGCGCTTATGCTTCCGGCGGAAACTCATATCTTCCCATCAAGCTCAATACTGCAGGCGTCATTCCCATCATCTTCGCAAGTACTCTGCTCTACCTGCCTTCGCAGATTGCCGTGTTCTTCCCTGATACGCAGTGGCTTACGAATGTTGCCAACGCGCTTTCATCTGGCTGGGTCAATTGGATTCTTACCGCTGTGTTGATTATTGCATTCGCATATTTCTATACAGCAATCGTGTTCAACCCTGACCAGACTGCCGATTCGCTCCGTAAACAGGGCGCATTCATTCCAGGCGTTCGTCCCGGTGCAAATACTTCGTCGTTCGTCCATGATATCTCGCTCTATACGACGCTTCCCGCTGCAATCTTCGTTGCAATCATTGCAGTCGTCCCGTCGATTGTGCTGGCTATGACAGGTAACTCACTGCTCCAGTCGTTCGGTGGAACGTCCATCCTCATCATGGTCGGCGTTATCCTTGATACGCAGGCTCAGCTTGAAGGCTATGTTAAGACAAGCGAGTATGACAATGCGACGGTTGCCGCATCAGCATAAAATAATAATTGATGATTAATAATCATTGATTGAATTAATGTCCCGATGATTGAAAAAGTCATCGGGACATTTTTAATGAGCATTATTAAAATATGCCTGATAATAATATAATTAGATTTATCGAACTATGATTGATTGGGAGTACAAATGGCTAATAACTCGAATCTTTCAGCAGCGAAAACTGCGAAGAATGATGAATTTTATACGCAATATAGTGATATAGAAGCTGAGATGAATGCGTATGTTGAATATAATCCGGATGTGTTTCGTGACAAGACGATATTGCTGCCATGCGATGATCACGAATGGTCTAACTTCACGAAGTACTTCGCGGCTAACTTTGAGAGATTCGGAATCAAGAAGCTAATCAGCACGTCATACGCAAAGAGCGCGGGAAGCCAGCAATTGACTTTATTTGAGGAATTTTCTCCGACATACGATGCAGGCAATCATGATACACACGGAAAGATATTTACTGTGACAAGAAATAATGCGGGGGGGGGGGTATCGCATAAAAGAATAGGCATTGACGATATTGTTTTATCTGGCTATCTCGAAGGAGATGGGGACTTCAGATCCGACGAGGTAACAGCTCTTCGTGACGAAGCTGATATTATCATAACGAACCCAGCCTTTAGCTTATTTAGATCTTTCATCGCTTGGATTATGGAAGCAAATAAGCAATTCATTGTTATTGGCAATATCAATGCTGTTACGTATAAGGAGATTTTTCCGCTTATTCGTGACGGCAAAATTTGGCCTGGAACGTCATTTAACAAAACAATGACTTTTTCAATCTCCGATTCTTACAATACAAAAATTGATGAACGAGATTCAAGCGGTCGAAAACAGTGCCGCGTTCCAGCTATTGCTTGGTACACAAATATTGATCATGGGAAGCGCCATGAAAAATTGCTACTTGATACAATGGAACATAATCTTAAATTTAATAAACGGTTGCGGAAGAAATTAGAACGCGATTATGGGAAAATCGAATATCCGCATTATGATAATTATGATGCTATTGAGGTTCCATTCGTTGATGCAATACCATCAGACTATGATGGCGTAATGGGCGTACCAATAACATTCCTCGATAAATACAACCCAGAACAATTTGATATCGTTGCTTTCCGTAAAGGCGAAGACGGAAAAGATTTAGCCTTCACTAGAGAGAGAGAGAGAGAGTTCAACCGTACTTTCGCATCCTTGTACGACTGCGATAGCCGGGATGATAAAAAATGCAGAAGGAAAAATCAATGGGAAACCTACTTATGCGAGAATAACAATCAAACGCAAATTGAGCCAATAGATTTATTTTTTCCTTTATGCATTACGACTCGTGCTGCTGGTACGATGAATGGAACGATTAATGGGAAAGAAACATATCGTCGCATTCTAATTCGGAATAGGGGAATAGCTAGCAATGAAAACTACATTACATACTGATTTGACTGTCGGGGACATCTGCAAGGGCTTCACGTTCGATAAGAATGAAGGTAAGGGGCTTTTCGGATTAGGCGGAAAGCTCATCATCCAGCCAGAATATCAGCGCAATTATATATATGGGGACGGGAAGAAGGACGTTGCTGTAATTGAATCGCTTCTAAAAGGATACCCGCTTGGATTAATATATTTCGTTAAGAATGATGACGGTATGTACGAAGTTCTTGACGGGCAACAGCGTATTACGTCTTTCGCACGTTTTGTTAATCAAACATGGCCGTTCGCCGTGAACGATGAGAATGGAAATCCGCATTATTTCGGCAGTCTTGATGCAGATAAGCAGAGAATGATTACTGAATCAAAATTGACAATTTATGTTTGTGAAGGTTCACCAAGCGAGATTCAGGAATGGTTCGAAACAATCAATATTGCTGGTGTTCCGCTCGTTCAGCAAGAGCTGCGTAATGCCGCTTATCATGGCTCGTTTGTTACGAAGGCTCGTGAGGTATTCTCCAATACTGGAAATTCAAATATGAATCGCTGGATGACTTACGTCAAGGGATATCCGAAGCGTCAGGCGATTCTTGAAGCCGCTCTCGATTGGGTCAGCAATGGTCAGATTGATGATTATATGGCTAAGCATCGTAATGATACGAATATTGACGAACTGCAGAATCATTTCGATACGGTAATCGATTGGATTGATTCCGTATTCGAATATACGGGAAATGAAATGCGTGGACAGGATTGGGGACGCTTATATAATCAATATCATAATAACGCTTATTCGAAGAGTGATGTGAATGCACGTTTAGAGGAACTAATGGGTGACGAGTTCGTTACAAATAAGCGTGGAATTATTGAATATATTCTTGGTGAAGAACAGAATACCAACCTTCTAAATATTCGTGTCTTCAATAAATCGGTAATGAAATCTGTGTATAAGAAGCAGACTGATATTGCGAAGCAGAAAGGCATATCGAATTGCCCGATATGTGCTGCTTCTGGACAAGCGAATCTTGAGAAACGCATCTACAAAGAGAATGAGATGGATGCCGATCATGTGACGGCTTGGAGCAATGGCGGTGCTACCGATATATCGAATTGTCAGATGCTCTGTAAAACACATAATCGTGCCAAGGGAAATAAATAATAAGTATCTACATATATGAATGCCCGATTCGTTTATAGCTCCGAATCGGGCATTTCGCTTTTATTTCGTTTATTTTTGATAATGAAATATTCCTTTCTTTCTCAGTTCTTCGCTAATGCGATATTGCTCTGCTGCGGCTGCTTCGATAAATTCGACGGTTTTATCGTAATTCGCTTTTACAACATCTTCTATTTCGTGTAGTGATACCTTAAAGAACTCCTTTCGCTGATTAACAATATTAACCTTTTTATCATCAAAAGCATGATGTAATGCTGCTTCCAATTTGGGAGCATCATCGCTAAAGATCATAGCATGAATATCGAATCCGAAAGGAACTGACGCTCCACTTAATTCTTTAATTCGCTCATCAGGATCAAGTCGACGTGTCATGCCAATTTTATATATGCCTTCGCCGAACGATCCGACATTCGAAATAATATATACGAATCCAGCTTTTTGATTTGCCGCACGATAATCAACATCTTTAACTGCTTTATTAACATCATCGAGATGCTTCTTTAACTCGTCAGCTTTATCAAGCAAATTTTTATCGTTGATATTCTTTTCTATACGCTGCTGTATCTGCTCATAGGCTGATAAATATTGTTGCCGTTCTTTTTCGAGCTTTTTACGTTTCTCCTGAATTTCTTTTTCAACTCGTTTTTGTTCAGCTGCTTCAGCTCGCAGCTCTCGTAGCCTTTCTTTTTCTTCCTCCTTTTGCAGAGCAAATTCAAATGCTAATCGAACTTCATTTTTTTTTAATGTAATGTATTGATACGGAATTGATATACCAATAACTTGGCAATTCTTATTGACATTTGCTGCTATTTTATCGATTCGTTCAAGTGATTTATTGATATTAGAATAGGTTACTTTTCGAACTATTTCGTCACATTCACCATTGAAAGCAATCATAAGTAGCCGTGCCATTTGACTGACCATTTTTTGACCTTCGCTGCGTTTCCCATTAACTGTCCACATAGTTTGCTTAGCTTCTGTATTAAATTGCTTAATAAGTTCTTTCTGCTGTGTTCGGCACGCTTTTAATGCATCTTTAAATTGTGTTGAATTTGAAAAATCAAATTGCGGTTCATATAATCCGAATTCTTGTATTAAGAATTCATCATCGAATTCGTGAATTTGTCTATTTTTATCATCGATAACTGATTGCAGCTGATTTATTGTATTATGATATTGATTTATATTTTGATTATTTAAATTTATAATAGCATTTTGTTGATTAATTTTACTATTTAATTCAGCTAATTTTTGTTGTGCTGATGATGCATCTAACATAGCAGGTGTCATAACTGATTGCTGCCGTTCCACCTGCATTTCCAATTCTTGTATTCGTTTTTTAAAATCGTTTATATGAAAAATATCGGTAAATGACATCTAACTTATTCCTTTTATAGACATATAAATTATTATTAATATTTATAATTATAATAATGATATTCAAATATATCTAATTGAAATTACAAGAAACGCCCGATTCGTTTATCGTTCCGAATCGGGCATTTCGCTTTTCTATATGTTTTTAATAATCTGTCTTGTCGCTACTTGTTTATTCTTCTTTTCTTCTGTACGATTATCATAGCGGTAACCATTGCGATGATTGCGATTACGCTTTCCGTTATCTCCACGCCTGTCTGCACGAGGTCGCTGAGCACGCCGTTATCATCTATTGGCGGGTTCGGTGCGGTATAGTCGTTTGTGAATATCGCCTCGCCTTTCTCCCCGCCATACGACGCGTCAGCTGCCAGCGTTCCGTCCCCATCGTCGGTCACCTTGACGTTTACGTCGATTGATTTATCGTCGTACTTGATGTTTTGATCGTTCCCCGCGATTTCATGTATCGTGTATCTATGGTCGCCGACATCTGCTAGCGTGTATTCGATATTGTCGAACGTGATGTTACCGTTAGCATCGTTTTTTGTCTTTCCGATTGATTTTCCGTTTTCATCAAGCAGTTCGAATTCGAATTGCCCGTCAGTCAGGTTCATCCCGTTGAGTACTTTCGTTGCTGTTATCTTAGATGATCCGCTCGCTTTATATTCGTTTTCGAAATCGGCTGATTCTACGTTCTCGTTGGCAGGTGCGACGTCGAGCGTTCCCGTCCCGTTTTCCGATACGGTGTAGCGGAACGTATATATCGTCTTGTCGTATTGAACTCCTGGTATCGCTTTGATATTGGTTCCGATGGCATCGGTGTCTGATTTGTCGCCTGGGTTCGCCTCTCGGACTCGGAATGTATAGGTTCCTGCCCTCTTGACGATCATCGGCTTGAATTCGGTTTTTTCTCCGTTTCGGCAGATAATCTCTTGGAACGTTTTCATGCTGTCGGGCATCTCAATGATGTCTGATGTAATCGCCTCGTACGTCGCGTCGTTGTCCGGGGAGAGGACGAGGAGGTACTCGCCGTTAGAATTCGCAGGTGCGTTCTTCACTGTCTTCGATACGGTGATTGCGGGTATCTGAGCCGTCGCGGAGAACATGTTGGTGAACTCGAATGCGTTTCCGTTGCAGCCTCCTGATACGGAAGCGGTTATGTTCCCTTTCCCGTCATCGACTGCCGTGACGGTCACTCGCTTCGTTGACTTAGAATCGTTAGTCACTCCGTCAACGTTACCGTTTTCCGTTATGTCATATTCTTCAGTGATCGTTCTGCAGCCGTTGGCATCCGCATTGATGCCGTCGAAGTCATCCATAGTAAACGTAAGCGTGCCTAAATTAATCGATCCGTTATCGTCGTTCGTTCCGTCGTGCAACCCGTCAGTCTTAGTGCCGTTCACGGGCGATACCGTGAACGTGTACTTTCCTGTGATATCTGGGGTTTCATCGTATCCGTCGTGTGATAGGGTCTTGGTTCCTGTGATTGGGACCTGTGCTTTCCCGTTTTTCCCGTAGTAGTCTGTGAACGTTACGTTCGGCGTGTCGATTGCCTGCGCTTTAAGAGTCCCGTTGTTGTTGTCTGTGACTTTGATGCGAACGGTTGCAGGTAATGCGATGTCGACGCCAGGGATACTGTGCTGCGTCTCGCTTATAGTGAATGAGTAGTCACCGGTATGTGTGAATTCTATTGCGTCGAACCTTGGTTTCCCGTCCTTCGAGTTTATCATGACTGTTCTGTTTGACGGGAGCTTAACGTATCCGCTATCGATTGCCTTATTTGTTTCGTCGTCGCCTGCCGATATCTCGAACATGAATGAGTCGCTTGGCTTCCAGTCGCGTCCGACGAGTTTCTTCGATGCGGTTATCCCGTCGAACTTTCCCTTTGCTTCATAGGCGTTTTCGAATATCGGGTTGACCTCATTGTCGTCCCAGTCCGTATATGATGGTGTCGATGCGATTAGGGTTCCCGTCTTCTTGTCTTGCGTCACGGTTATCGTTGCGGTGTACGATTTGTTGCTGTACATTATGCCGTCGTGTCGCTTTGACGTGTCGTTGTTCGGACAGTCCTCGGTTATCGTATATGAGTACGTTCCAGGTTTAGATATGTTGAGGTTTATCGATGATTTCGCCGTGTCACCGCTGGATGGCTTCGTGAACTTGATTTTGTTACCGTTTTTAAGCGTTGCTGCCGCCTCATCCTTCGATACCGTCACAGTTCGCTGTGCGGTGACGGTTGCACTGAACAAATCGGTTGGTAGCCAGCTTCTGCCTGTCAGCCTCTTCGATGCGGTGAGCTGGGCGGTGATCGGTGAGGGGGTGAAGCCGTTATCGAATCTGATGTCATTGTTGCCTGTTGCGATTACTTGTAACGTTCCGTTCTCATTCGGGTCACTTATGCGTGCGTATGCGTGACGCGTCTGCGTATCCTTCGATATTCCTGTGCCTGTTACCGATGTTTCCGTTATGTCATAGATGAGCGTCTTGTTGTTCTGATTCAGATTGACGTGCACGGTTCCGAATGGTATTTCGCAGGATGTGCCTGACGTTGGCGTAATCGTAATGTTACCGGCTGCATCGATTCCATCTGGGAGAGGCGCCTTCTCGTTCTTGTTCCCTTCGACATAACCAGTGATATGGAACGTCATCGAGTCGCCGCTCTTGAATTCTCGTCCGGTAAGATACTTTCGTCCGCTCATCTTGAACGAGCCGGTTGTGGTATATTCATTTGCGAATTTGTTTGCATCGCCAGTCGGATACGTCACGTTTCCAGTAACTGTTCCGTCACCATTGTCGGTGACCGATACGGAAACTGGTATCGTTTTCGTATCGTATGTGATTCCGCCGCGGCTGCCTTTCTTCTCTCTGATTGTGTATTTAATCGTCTTCCCGATGTGTGATTCATCGATGCTAATTTTGTTGAATGTTACGTTACCGTTTGATTCGTTGCTCTTCGTGTCTATGACCTTACCGTTCGAGTCGAGTAGCTCGAAGGAGAACTCATCAGACTTTAGCGTTCTACCGGTGAGCGTCTTCGATGTCGTGATTTGGAACGCTCCGCTTGCCTTATAGATGTTCGTGAAGCCGTCAACAGCGGTTCCGTCTGGACGTGTCTTCGTGATTGACTCTATGGTAAGTGCTCCTGTTGATGCGTTTGACTTAACGGTAATATTGATGATGATTGGGAGCGAATCGTATTTGATTCCCTTTGTGTCCTTCGGTATCGTCTCGTTGACTCGGTATCTATATGTGCCTGCTTTCGGGAATGCGAATCCATCAATGACAGCTGCTGCTGTCTTCCCGCTTTTCGGCTTGCTGAACGTGCCGCTTCGCTTTGCCTGTGGCAATGTCGATTCGGCTGTCTCTTGGTCAATTGTTCCGTCTGCTGTGGGGGTTACGGTATAGGAGAACGTCTCGTTGCTGTTCCATTCCCTGCCAGTCAGTGTCTTCTTAATCGGAACTGAGGCTGTAATCTTATCTGGCGTGAAGGTATTCGTGAATGTCGCGTCTTTCTCGCCTGTGACGGTGCATGTTAGCTTATGGTTGTGATTCGGGTCGGTTATCTTAACGGATATGTTTTTCGTCGCTCCGTCCTTTGCCATTCCGTGTCCCGTGGCTGATTTCTCAGTAATCGTATATATGATTGTCTTTCCATCGAGGGAGGAATCGACGGTAGCCTTGCCGAAGTTGATTGTTGCTGTCTTTCCGCTCTTTGGCGTTATCGTTATGTCACCGTTCTTATCGACTCCTGATAATGTCGGTGCCTTAAGCGTCGTGTCACCGTCTATCGCACCTTCGATATGGAATGTCATCGAATCGCCGTTCTCGAAGTCTCGCCCGCTCATGTTCTTCGTTGCGTTTATCGAGAACTCGCCGCTTGCCGTGTAGGTATACGTGTTGGTTATCGTGAAGCCGTCTGTCTGGTTCCCCGTTACGCTTGACGAATAGTCATCACTTACACTCGGCTCGCTTACCGAATAGCGTATTCTGGCTCCGTCATCGTTGAATGCCTTTAGGTGCTCAAGTCGCGCTGACCATGATGTCGTGCTGTCAAGTATGACGTCTTTACTGTATCCGTCATCTGAGACGACATGAGCTGTTATGCTCTTCGGACGGAACCGTTGATCCTTGTCATCGCCTTCCCATTGCTTCTCTATATAGATGTTGTCTTCTTTTACAGTCGTTTTGACGACATTAGAATGAACGATTGCTGCCTGGTATGTTGCGTTTTCAGTGAAGGTATTCGCATATATGTCGTTCGGTTGCTGCGTTTTTCCGTTCTTATCCTTATAGAGATTCCCATTGTTGTCAGATGTATCGATTGATATATGCATGGTGACGTATTGCGTTCCGGCGAGTTTTCCTATGTCGAGAACCCATGCTTTTAACTGCTCTTGCGTCATATCGATGTTATCCCATATGAGGGATGTGTTATTTTTCGTCGGTTTTCCCAACGATTCGAATGTAGCCGTTGATGCGCCGCTGATGATTTTATCGTCTCCGTCCGTGCGGGAAACTTCATCTGACGTGTATTTCAATGGCTCTTCGCTTATCGTCGAGAATGTGCGGGGAGCTTTTGAGAAGTCAATTTCGATTTTCTTGATGCGATAGTCTCCAGTGAAGCTCGTTCCGCGTCCATCACCGACGTATGGCATCGTGTCGACCATTTTGACGCCATCGATGTCTGTTTGGGAATTGTTTCCGATGTTTAATGACCATTCATGGGAGCACCCGATGTTTCCCTCGGCCGGCGACACGCTCTTCGATATGGATAGTGCGGCAAGACGAACGACAACGATAGCTGTATCAGCTGAGTTTCCGTTCAGCGATGAAATCTTACGGCTGTCGACTGTGCTTGTTATTTTTGCGTTGGCGCTGATTTGCTGATTGTTCGTGACGTCATGATCTGTCCCGGCGGCACCGATAATACATGATATCGTGAACGTATCGAGCGGTTTTCCAACGATGGCATTATCGTATATAACGGTTATTGTTGTCGTTCCGTTATCGTTTCTGGCGACAGAATCGACCGTTTTAGAGCAGCTTCCTTCCTCATATGTGAGGTCTTTCGGTAACGTTACAGTGATTTTAGCCGTTCCTTTGATTGCCGACGATGTCGGTACGGATTGATTTGCGCTCGCCAAGTCGATTGCAGGTGTTATTTTGAATTGGACTTTACGCTCGCCAGCGTCCAAGTCATAGACGCTCTTCGTCATATTATTGGTGGTCTTATCGGCAACTTCTATATTGATTCGGTTACGTGCCGTGACAATCAGGCATGAGTCCCCCCATTGTGGACCACCTTTATGTCCACCTGACAGTGCCCCATCTTTATATGAAGCCTTCACATAGTCATATGCCTGCGTTAAATCAGGTTTTGTATAATTATCTGGATATGTTCCGTCTTCCCAATTTTCAGCGCCTAGACCGTATGTACCGTCTGCATTGATATGATTTCCAACAGTCCCTGGTGCTCCCGTCGATGTCCATACTCGAACGTCTGTCACGAATGGGGCGACATATCCGCCTACCGCATCATCGCGAGTCTTCAGTGAGACATTAAACCCGAAACCGTTACGTTGTCCATAGGCTTCAGTTCCACGCAGCTCGCGGAGGACACCGATGCATTTCTTTCCCGAAGCCTTTATATCATTAAGCGTTTTATAATAGATGAGTGATTCGACTCTTGTCTTATTCATCTCATCATCTGACGACCAGCCGCTGCCATCTGGCTTCGCTGCATACCAATATGTTATTGTTCCTTGTGTTTTAGCGTTGGCGATTGTATTCGACGATACATTTGCTATATCAAATGAAGTGGGGTCTATTTTAGTTAATTGGTCAACTGCTAAAATCGGCTTCGATCCTGAATATGAAATATATGTACTGGCTATTTGCGTATATCCTGGATAAGCAGTCGCATCACCGGCTCCCCAATGTGTATCGTTGTTGTATTGTCCCCATTTTGTAAACGTGCCAGGTTGGTAGAGCGTTACTTTGTTCGATAGGGTATTGTCTTTTGTCGATTCCTCCTCTGTAACGATTGCCCCGCTTTTTGCCTGTATCCTGACATTCTGTGCAACTGTTTTTAGATAGAAGTTCTTCGTTGAATCCACTGTACGGGGGAAACGGGCAAAATATTGGAAATGCCCGACACTGATATAGCCGATATTCTTTGCATAGCGTGGACCACTATTATAATCATCGTCATAGCTGTTTGTCGGGAAACGGAAGTTATCGAGATCGATTGCGTATCCGCTAACCGTTACATGATAAATTGTTTTATCCGATGAATCTTGAATAGCCGTCCATGTTCCGCCGTTATAGCAGCCTCCGGATTGCTCGGGATTGGTTAAATGGTAGTAGCTGTTAAGTGGCATTCCAGAACCCCACGCAGGGGTGGTCGTGACATTCCCTATTTGCATCGGTCGCCCAAGCTTACCCTTGGAACTCCCAGTTTTATTTTCATTATAGTCCCATAGTAGGCCACCATAAACGGAATCATTCGTCACGTCAATGCCATCGAGCGTCGCCGTCGTTTTTAAATCGAATGTCATGTCCCCTGTCGGGATTTCAAGACCCTTTAATCCCTTATCGGCGCTTGTATTCTGAAGCGATATAGCGAAAACGTCCCCGTAAACGCGCCCCTTATCATATCCGTCGCCTTTATCGAAAACGGATATATCGCCTGTTTCGAAATTGGCATATGCCTCGTTTCTAGAAGCCTCCCATGACTGAGCCACGCTTATATTGAAGCGCGGCTTCGCGCTTACCGTCACGGCATCTGGAGCGATTGTTTTCTTCTGTGTTGTTCCAGCAGCGATTAACTCGAAAGTCGGTTGTATTTTCTGTCCGTTAACAGCAGCGTGAACAGCGATACCTGCCGATAACTGCGCCGCTCCCGGTACTTTGTCATCTGTACTCTTGTTCTCTAGGTTTCTTTGCCCAGTGAGAATCTGCCTCGTTACCGCTTTCGTCTTGTCCCATTTGTCAGATGAGGTTCCATCGGAATATACATATTGTATTTTCCCATTGACAAGCCAATTCATCGCCTGCAGATTCCATGTTGCGTTATCTGGCGATGTCGGTAATATGAACGTTACATCGATTGACGTTCCGCTGTCGGCCGGATGCGCCGCGTCAACCAATGCTGTCGTGAACTCAATCGTATAGTTGATTTCATCGAATGAGCGGACTATCAGATTGCTATCTGATGAATCGTTCCCAGCTGCATCATCTGAATCGAAAGGGCTTATACCGTCGGTTTGCTCTTTAACTTTCAGCCCCGAGACATATGCGTCTCCAGTAGCAGCATGTGATGGGATGGAGATGAATGTCGCTGAAGCGGTCGATAATATCGCAGCAGTTGCAGTTATGATACTGACGAACCGTTTACCGAATACCCCCCCCCGATAATTATTTTTATTATACCGATTCATAAAAATACGCATCATATACACCTCGTAGATTCATAGAACATATATTTAAATATGAATAAAAACGTACTAAATTGATGATGCTCGTTATCGATATTGGATATTATCGCATCGTAAATGCAATATGAAATTAATGGAACATCACTCTCGCGATTTCGATAAATACGATTCTGCAATAAGCGCGTTTAATTGATTTCAATTAAACGAAGCAATTAATCCGATACTGATATTAAGACAGCATAATCTAATGATTTCGCAGGTCAATCAATATATAGTATCCTTTTTAAATATTTGGAAGCTTTCATTAGTAGAGAATGCATGATTATTTTTTTTTAGCAATTCGGTTCCGAAATTATAAAGCGATATGAGATAGATAAGCATAGCAGCTGCACATGATTTTGATTAGAACGTGGAGATGAAGCACATGTCAGTCGATAACGATGATTCGAACATCGAATCTATAGATGATTTATTCGGTGACGATGACATAATCGGCGTATCTGAACCAAAAGTACCGTCGTCTGCATTGAATAAGTCGGCTAAACGAATGGCAAATAACGTGTTCGATAATATGTTCGTTGACGATTCCACGCAGCAATCGAACAGTAGCGTTAGCAGCTCTATCAATTACGGAATGCTGGATTCCCAACAGGATGATTTCATCAACAGTCTGTTCGGAAATGATAATGACGGCGAGATATCGAGCCTAGTATCTGATTTCTCGAAAACAGACGCCAAACCAGTTGATGATTTCGACCTTGATTCACTATTCGAAAGCGATGACAACGCCGACGTTACAGATGATTCGACAAGCAACAAACACAATAACGACAATAACAGCGGCATACCAATCGACGTTCAACACTGCGACAATGACGGTAACGGCATCTCATCAAGACACATTCCAATGCCACAGCAATCAGATAGCATCTATGCTGATGAAGACGATGCTGGGAGCACGGAGAAAGACGCATCGCATGACGAGATGCCTGATTCCAATCATAAAACGAAAAACGACATCTATTCGGCATATGATGAACATGACGAAACAGATGCATATGATACATATGATTCAGATGATATCATAGATATGAAACAGAAACCGTCGCTACAAACCGCAAAAAGTGTACGCGATGGCATCGACAGATTAAATATTGGCAGTATTGATGACGATTCTATAGCTGATAGCGGAGACGACAGCATGAACATCGATACCGATAGTATCAAAGATGACAGTAGTGATGGCGGTTTCGATGACATCATGGCTCAGGCATATGACGATACTGACGATATCGACGACGATTCCATGTCAGGCAGCGATGACTTCGATTTGAACGATTTAGGCGATATGGACATTGACGGGTTAATCGACGGCTTCATGGAACCTGATTCAAGCAAAAAAGCGAAAAAAGGTAGAAAACGAAAAGGACGAAACAGCATCGATGCTGATTTCGACAATACGATTCTCGACACGAATGACGACAAGTACGACATCGACTCCGATGATGAAGATTACGCCATGCATGGATTCGATAAGGACAGCAACGCGACGTCTGGTGCGACAGACAATCACGAAGACGCTTACGACACGATTACCGACGAGACGGACGGAACGTTAGAAAGATCGAACCGTAATGATGCAACAAGACGTGGAAACGTCAATGACGTGACAAACGACACATCATATAATGGGAACGATGACGATAACAGCGAGTTTAACGCATTCGAGACAATCGGGACAGCTGACAGCATGACATCATCAGCATTCAAACATTCGACGGAGCAGGTTCAGCGCATGGCAGATGAGACGATAGCAGACGGAGTAGGAAGACCGACGAAGAATGAGATGGACGAGAGGCATCGTCGAGAGCGGGAGGAAAGGCGTTCGAGGCGGGGACTCTCATCGACAGTCGAGACGGAAGACGTAGACGTTCCACAATGGGTCGTGTCTATGCGCTCGAAGATACGAAGCAACGTAAGCCATGCGTTCCTCCTATCAGGTAACATCCGCGACTATATGGTGCGCAACATCTCCATACAGGACGGAATCGTGCTCACGCTAGACCCGCGGCTGAGCGAATTCGATATCGTATGCGTCTACGACCAAGCACACGGACTCAATTTCTACGAATCCGATTTAGTAATCGGCGATAGCGAACCAGAGGACTACCGTGACGCATTCATCAACGCGATGCACGAGGCGCAAGACGATTTAGGCTGGAGCAGGACGGAGGACGTACCGACGAATCCGGTCGACCTCTTTACGATAATCTCGAAGATATGCGAACAGGCACCTAGCGAAGGGAAGAGCGGCAAGATACTCATGTTCGCCGACTTCCTCGAGCTGCTAGTGCCGGATGCGAACGGCTCGGCGATGCGACCTGACGAACGCAAATTGAGCATCATCATGAGCGACATGTGCCGGAGCGAGAGAGCCGACGAATGCGGAAGCGTGTTCGTATTCTTCAGCGACAACCTCACCGCCGTATCGCAGGTAATCAGAAGCACCGCAAGCAGAACGGACGTAATCGACGTACCGTCCCCAGTGTTGGAAGAGCGCAGAGATTTCATCGACCACGTGATCGACGTCGACGATCGAAGGCTCAGCGATGGACGAAGCCTATTTGATGACGATCGCGACGATGATGCGAACGGGGAAGGCGTGACGAAACGCTGGTTCGCAATCAATACAGCAGGTCTAGCGTGCTATCAGATCGAGGACATCGCGCTCAGGTCGTTGAGCGACGACAAACCGATTACGAAAACGCTGGTAAAGGAACGCAAGAGCGAAATCATCAGGACAGACTACGAAAATGTGCTCGAAATCATGGACCCGAAAAGCGGATTCGACGCAATCGGCGGAATGGATAACATCAAAGCGTATTTCATGAAGAACGTGATACAACCGATTCACAGAGGTGATATTGCTGCTATACCCATGGGGGTTTTATTAAGTGGCCCCCCGGGCACGGGTAAACCGATAAATTATGATACCTTAATCTGGCGTTTATCTTATAGTTTTGAGCCTGAACTAACTTTTGTTGGTAACTTAAAAGTTGGGGACTATGTTTTTGAACCTAATGGTGATTTGACAAAAGTCGTTAACTTCGTTGATAAAGGAGAGTTAGAGGCATATGAACTCATATTGCGAGATGGGCGTAGTATCATTTGCAGTGCTGATCATATCTGGGCTACTAAAAAGCTCGGGGAATCTAATTATCATGAACGTACCGTTCAAGAAATGCTTGATGAGGGACTCTATGATAATCAAGGTGGAAGAATGAATCGATGCCGATTCTCGATTCCGATGAATGGAGCCGTTGATTTTCCAGAGAGGAAATTCGATATCGATCCATATGTCATGGGGGCTTTCATCGGTGATGGGAGCTGTACGCAAAAACCATTGATTCTATCAAATAAAGATCAATTCATCGTTGATGAAGTTGTAAGACTTTGTGGATTCATTGAAGCCGTTCCTCAACGAGGCTGCTCCAATTGGCAATTCGTTATGTCTGATGATCAAATAGAAAATTATAAGCAATGGTATATTGATGTACATGGTAAAAAGCCGCAAGGGAAAGTACGCAATATGCAGTGTGACTATTTCTTTAGGGACTTCCATGATATCCGAGTCCTTGCTGGCGAAAAACATATTCCGGATATTTATAAATATTCATCTATAGATCAACGTTATGCTTTGATACAAGGTCTTTTCGATACAGATGGGACGATTATTAAAGATGAGAGATATCAATTTAGAGGGAACGTTTCATTCACTTCAACGTCTAAAGCATTAATTGACGATATAAGATGGATTTTGTTCTCACTTGGAATTGATTCCACAATTACTGTTAATGATCGTAGAGGTAAGAAGCATATATCATCAAATGGTAAAGAATATATACGTAAAAGCATTGAATATAGAATTAATGTGAATTGTCCGAATAATATTAAAACGAATCTGTTTAGGCTTCCTAGAAAAGTAGAACGGTGTGCTCGTGTAAAGAACATTGAAAAGGGGCGAGACTATACACATATTCAGATTACGGATATTAAGCCGCTTCATGAACGTAAGCATATGTGCTGTGTAACGGTTAATAGAGATGACGGGTTATTCTTAGCCGGAGAAGATTTCGTTGTTACTCATAATACGATGCTCTCAAAGGCCGTCGCCTACGAATCCGGCATGAACTGCGTCAACCTCAACTTGAACCAGATTATGGACAAGTGGGTTGGTTCGTCGGAGCGGAACCTCAAACGCGCCCTCGATTGTGCGCAGGCTATGGCCCCGACCATTTTGTTCATCGACGAGATTGACGAGGCGCTGCCAAACCGTCACAATAACAATGACGCTTCAGGCGTGAATAAGCGCATGAACCAGATGCTCTTGACCTACTTCTCCGATACAACCCACAGAGGGCAAGTCGTCGTCCTCGCCGCGACGAACTACCCGGATAAGCTCGACCCAGCTATCAAACGTATGGGCCGTTTCGACGATCACATCCCGATGTTCGCACCGGATCGATTCGGTCGTGCCCGCATTCTTCTCATCGCAGCGAAGAAGAAGGGATACACGCTTTCATGGTTTGAATCGCCAGATAAGATGATTAACAACCCGTTCGCCGGCATCATCAACTGGCTTGAGGCAGGAAACCGCCCGCATAACCAGAAGTTCGTCGGTAACCAGTCGAACTACTACTACAACATCCGCATCGACGACGGGTACGGGCAATATCACAACGAGCAGCATTCCGCCTATCTTCCCGAGGCAATCCAGAAGATTATCGGGAAGCCGAAGATAGCTATACACGAGTTCTACCGTTCGATGGAGATTCTGTTCGAGGGCATCCTAACAGGGCGCACGATGGACGCCGCCCAGGGAATTCGCGAGTCAGACGAGGAGTATTTCGCCCGCATCGACAGGGTAATGTCAGACCACGCCGACTTGTTCTTCCCCAACCCGAGCGCTCCTACCGACCGTGAGATGAAGTCATTCAAGTTCGCATGCCGGCGCATGAAGCTCTACGACATGCGTTACGGTCCGTTCTACGATAAGACGGAGTACATGACGGGAGCCGAGCTCGACGTCGTCGTATCGAAGTGCATCACGCTCATGCGCGACATGGTCGCAGGCGACCCCGACAGAGTCCGCCGTTTGATGCAGGCAGGTGAGATGAAGGACGAGCACGATATTCCATTCGACATTCTCCGTGAGGCATGCGAGACGATTCTTCCCGCTACAGTCGGTATCAAATCGATGGAAGATGCCGCTCTTCTAGATGCAACAGACATGTCGTTTATCCCAGACGCGAAGTACAACACATCGGATAGCGGTAAGGACAAATCATATCGAGAGCGACTCAGCGAGCTGCGCGCGCAGATGCAGAATGCAAATGGGTAATTTTTGGTATATTAATTTTCTGGTTGAAAATTATTTTCTTTAAGTAATTTACTTGCAATTTTATCAAGAATATACTTAAAATTCAACCACTTATTTAACATACCCGTAATTTTCAAAATTATTTGAATATATAAATGCTAGAGATGAATGGTGGCTTCGAATACATAGATTTTCGAAGCCACCATTCTCTATAATGAATATATTAAAGCCGATGCGGGGCGTTTTATCGCCTTATGCGTTTAGATAGCACGACGGGTGACATAGGGGGCGACACGGACTGTGCGGCCTCGGTCGCGCGGGTTCTTCGTGGACATATCCTCATTCGTCTTGTAGATGATGACTGGGGCTCCGATGAGGTGCGGATTCGACCAGAGCTTCTTGACGAAGTCACCGTCTCGCCCGTCGGTGCGGTCACTGCGAACTGTCTCCGTCTCAGCGTCCTCGCTGTCGGTCTTGAAGGTGATGACGTAGCGGGTACTGGACTCCTCGAACTCGACGCTGATGATGGTGGCGTAGAGAGGAACGCAGCTGAGCATTCGCATCGGGAGCGACGTGTCGCGAAGCTGATAACGGAGCGAGTTGACGCGGCGCATAAGGTGCTCGTCGAGTGACGCCTGGTTCGGCTCGATTTGCGAGAAGTCGAGCGAGGCGCAGGCCGATGCGACGATGAACTGCTTCATCTCCGGCGAGAGGTCGTAACGATTCTGCTGAGTGGTGGTGGGTGCGTTATTGAAGTCTGCCATGCTGTCAACCTCCATGTTCGTTGAATACTTTTCCGTTCTGGCAGATCGGATTGGGGAACTTTCCCCTCGACTAGAAGTATATCACTTTTGACGGGTTTTCGAGACGTGATTTTAATTTTATCGATAACTATTTCAAGCTTGAAAGTATCATCTACCTGCGGTTCTACTGCGAATTTGCAGGTAGATGAATGGCATTTTCATTCGGTCTGAAGCTATGGGAGTGACTTAATAAGCTACGAGTGAGAATCCGTACTCAGTGAGGTTTTTCAGTATCTTTTCTGTCTTCTCGCTTTTCTCAGCGTATAGGACGTGCAGGACGTCGGGGCGGGGAATACTAATATTCTCATGTTCAACGATGCCATTCGCAACGATTTTATCGGTTTTCGTTCGAAGCAGGAGCCTCACACCGTCAACGGAAATCTTGATACCGTCATCATCAACGTGCGTTTTCGAATCGGGAATGACGATTTGCTCGATGATGGTCGTGGCGAGGAATGGGTCGGTTTGAGTGAGTAGAGAGCCGTTATCTGTGCGTGCGACGGACAACCAGGTCGTAAATGGGAGGCGTTTGCTTTTATGGATATATTCCTGCACCTTGGCAAGCATATCGATGCTGTGTTTTGCTTCATCCATCTTTTCTTTATACAGCTTATGCAAATCGTCAATCCTCGACAGTGTGTAGATTACATCGCTCATATAATTGTTCATAGCCGTGGCGATGTCCTTTCTATGCAATCTTTTATTGAATTATATTCAATATAATTGCAAAGTCAATAATAATATTATGTAGATATTATATGAAATAGTAATAATTTTTTTTAATATAAAACAACGATATTGCAGTTATCTTGATTTATCGTTTAAATTGTTTTATAATATATAATAATTTTGTGAATGAGCCGCTTATTGAAAGGTTCACGAATATGTGTGTTAGTGATTTCAACAATAATGTTACTGATAAGGCGCTTGTCAATTCAGAACAACCTGATAATGATGTAGACGTGCTTGAGCGGTCAAGTCGGTTCATGTCGGCGTGCCTCAGCTCGAAGATTCCGACGTTCCGTCAAGTGTCGGAAGCATTTGATGATTGGGCTAGCGAGGATAGGGATAAATACCGACTGTTGCCGAAGATGACTCTCGGGCTCCAATGGGCGTTATCGCTGCGGTACCCGTTCATGTATCCCGATGCGATGTCGATGTTCGATGAGCAGCCAGAAGATATCGTCGAGGCTGTCGGGAAATCCGCACGAGCGAACGGCATCGAGTGCGACATCAATTGCGACGGAGTCAATATTCCTTCAAATCCTATGGCTCTCTTGAAGAAACAGGGTTCATCGTGCCTTGACGGCGATATTGATGAAGATGATAACGAGAAACGTTCTATTTGGACATTCTTCGATGACTTCCCACACGGATGGCTAACTCAATTCGGACTTGAGATGCTCGAGGATTTGCGGAACGCATTGATTGACGAGGGCGGAGCGGAGCGGCTGTTTGCATATCGCGTGATGCAAATCAAGGAAAAGTTCGGGAGTCTCCATTTTTATGCAAACTATGACAGCGATGTAACAAGCGATATCATGTCATGCTACGAGGCATTGTCGTATCTATGTTGCATCGATTGCGGGTCGTTCTCTCATGTCAGACTCATGCATGGTTGGATTACGCCTGTTTGCTATGCCTGTTGGAACAGGCAATATGAAGGCAGCTTCAATGACTTCCTTGAGCATACGAACCCGGGGGCGCCTAATGGGGCACGAGAGAGCATGGGATACACAGTCTATTCGACGGACGGGCAGAGGAACGTCGACTTATACGACCTATATATAGGAAATAATGCTAAGAGAATCATCAGATACGGAGATAATGGCGAAGATTGCATATTAGCCGATATGATTAGCAATAATCAAGGAACTAAGCCTTCACCTCTTCATGTCGCCGACATATATGAACGATATATTGACGAGATGAATGGATAATCTATTAATTGCAGGAATATTGAAGCTAGCCATATGCCCGCAATATTTTTCTCGCAGCGTTGATTTAAAATAACATTCTAGTCACATTAAACAAATCTAAAAAAAATGATGGCATCTCGCGATAAGGTGCCATCATTAAAAATCGAATATTAGATGATAGATTACTCAATCTCGTAGTCATTCAAATCGGCGATGGAATCGCGTCCACGCCCCAGTACTTTAAGACCGATGCAAATGAGCACGATAAGAGCAACTGCAAGAGCGGCCGGGGCATACTGCCCGATGACGAACAGAGCAGTCGCGGAAGCCAATCCGAACATGAGAAGCAGCGACCAAGCGAACGACGAGAACGACGTCGAGTCCTCAGCACCGCGGGGCATCCAGATTGCGATGCATCGTCCGAGTGCCAACGAAGCGATAGCACCGAATGACAACCAAGCATCCGTCCCGAGGTCGAAAAGCTGAGTTCCCGTTCGAAGCGGCATGAACGTGGTAATCGATATGATGATGATTGATGCGACGGAAGCAGCGAGTAACGGACGGAACGCGGCATTAGCAAGCTCGATACGACGCTGAATCTCAGCAAGTCCATACGTCACCGAACCGTCGTCAACAGCATCCTCATCATCGTCATCATCAGAACCAAACAGGTACATATGCTTGCCGATGATACCAATTACGATAAGCAGAACGGCGAAGCCGTAGGAGACGCCCATGGCTGTGTCGGATCCAGCCAGTGCCCCGACTCCTGTCAGCGTCAACCCGCCTGCGACAATCATTGAGACGGCACGCAAGACGTCGATGAGAACCGTCTTTCCACATACGCCCCGATCGGCGGACAGATAAGCGATTGCCTTCACGTTGGCGTCGCGGTCGACCTTCTTCGCGAGCGTATCAGCTGCGACCGACTTCGATACGGCTCGCAAGGCGATGGACAGGACGAACCATGCTGCAATGGCAATCAGCATTGGGACAATCATATGTTCGATGGACGAGAAGCCGGACAGGGCGGTACCATTATCATGGACGCTCTTCAATGCCTCGTATATGGCATATCCCTCGACACCGCCGATTGATGCGATGCCAATAGCCGCCTTGATGACAGATAGCGCAGCCAGCTTTCCTGATTTATGTTTCTTGTTCCGCTTCGCGATTTCCTCGTCGATAAGCGGCTTGTCGCCGTTATTGATGATCTCGTCAACGGTGACGCCTTCCTGCTCGGCTCGCTCTGCTGCCCGCTCGGCGGCACGCTTCTCGAGAAGCTCCTGCCTTGCCTTCTCTCGCTGTTTTCTCTCCTGTCGGCGCTTCGACTTCTCGCTTTGCGGCTGGTTCGGGTTATTGCTTCCCGGACGCTGGTAGGTAGGTTCTCCGCCGTACCTATCGTAGTACTCCTTCAGCCCGTTTGACTTCGCTTCCGCATCCTCATTACTTGTCGGAACAGCTGGGGCAGCGATGCCATAGGCAGTATTAGCCGCCTCATTGGTGACGTCATGCGAATCATTGGCTGTCGCCGTAACTGCGTCGCTTTCTGAGGTATCTTCTGACGGCTGCTCGACAGGCTCGACGTATGACGTGATGTCGCTGACGAGAGCTGCGTGGCGCTCGGCGAGCGTCATATAATCGTCGCCGTCGATTTCTGCGATTGCTTCCCTCGCGTCCTCGATCGGCATTCTCTTCAGCCGATGGGCGAGTGCGTCGACTCGCTTGATACGCTCTTTTTCCTCGATTTCCGCCTCGCGTTGGGCGATGAGCGTCAACCGGTCGTCTTCGTCCTTCATGATTTTGTTATAACCGGCGATTATGTCATCGAGAGTACGGTTCTCGTCGTTTGAATCGCGCAGGGCGGCGATTGCGTTCAGTCGCTTCCCGACTCTCGCGACGCCGTTCTTGTCGTTTTTGCGTCGCAGCGCGTCTCGCTCGGTGAGGGACTCCTTGATTTTCGCGCTGATGAAGTCATCGATTTCCTTGTTGGCTCCGGATTTGTCGAGCTGCGAGTCAATTGCGGCGATTGTTCCGGATGCTTCGGCCTTTGCGATGCGGTCGGCTTGCTCCTGCAGCGTCTCATGACCGTTCGGAACGAGATTATCATTTAGCACTTCGTTAGGTACTGCGTGCTCGGTGGTCGCTGCCTGATCGTTCTCTGTTTCGGCGGCGGTGTTCTGTACATTGCTTTCGAGGTCATCATTGTCCGCGGGAACATCAGCGGTGCTCTGTTGCTGCTCGTCACTTTTGGTTCCGTCGCTGTTGATGTTATTGAAAGTCGATACATCGCTGTCGATATTCGTTGCATTGTTCTCGCCGGTCACGGAATCATGAGAATCATTGCTTAGCATATCAGTGCTGTCATCAGCCGTGATTTGGATTGCAGGTTCTGAATCCTGAACGTCAGATGGCTTATTGGAATATGTCAGCGTTTTCGGATTGTCTGGTGAATCATCGCTATTGTCATCTGGCATATCGTCATCTCCATCGTTCTTCGTGGCTCCGATTTGGGCTCCCACTGGTACTGATGGCGTCAGCTGAATATTGGTGGCGTTTTCCATCGAATCTACCGTATCAGAAGGTAATTCCTCCACGTTGATGTTCTCGTTTTTGCTCGAATTATCTGAACTGTTCGCAGATGCTGCGTCAATCATGTCTGACATGGCTTTCTGCATCTCGTAGGCGTTCCTCTTCTCCCTACGTCTCTTATGCATTCTAGACATTTAATCGCTCCTTTTGTGATGTTCAACTTTTCTTATTTAACAATCGATAATATCTAAATATATTCAAGGTTTACAGATGCAACATTATTATAAGTGTTATCGGCTTGATATCCAATAGTCGGATGATTTTCTGAGTTTGCGTTTATACGTTTTCCAAACGTAGGGGATATATGACGATTATTTTTAAATAATCGTCATTATTAAAAGTTCTTTTTTTTGTGAAATAATAGTTTTACCTGCATTTTTATTAAGAAAAGCAATGATTTTTAATAATATTCGGAAGTTTTTTATAGAAAATCATTGACATTAATCATAAGTCGTTTATTATATTAAACGAAAGCAATTTGATGTCGCGGTTATTAAGGTTTGCGGCGCATAAAGGAATTGGAGAACAGTAAATGGCGAATGTCAAGAGCAATGTTGATGAGTTCGGGCGTCCCCTTCTTCGTATCGGCGAGGCCGCTGAGTACCTCGGTGTCGGTTCAGCCACCGTCCGTGCCTACAGCGATGACGGGCGTCTCGCCTATACCCGTTCTAGCGACAAGCCAAACGCCCAGCGTCTCTATCGCATTGCCGATCTCGAGCGATTCGGTCGTGTGAACCATATCCGTCGTCGTAAGGCGACAACCGAGAGTATCGACTTCGATTCCATGTCTGATGACGCGAAGGTCGGAATCAACCATGCGGCGAAGTACCTCGGCATTTCCTCCATGACGATTCGCAATTACGTCCGGAGCGGCGATATTCCATGCAGCCGTGAGGGCGGTCGACATGCGATGATGTTCAAGAAGGGGGACTTGGACGCATTTGCGGCTTCACATACCAACATTCGTCGCCGTATCCGCCGTCGTCCCGACTCACCGGAAAACTTCGACTTTTCGTTCGATACATGCAATATGGCGAAGATGTCCATGTCCATTCACGGTAAGAAGCTGCTTGATATGGTTATCAGCCGAATCTTGGCGGCCGGATACGCCGATAATGCTCGATATATGGAGATGACGGAGGTCTTCATCGCTACCGATGGCGTCTTACATTCCACGCAGGTATATCGTGCCGAATGTGATGTTCCCATGAAGTCAATCGATAGTGCTATGTCAATCGTGAATGAGCTTGTCGGTAGCGATGGTAACGTGTCGTATAAGTGCAATCAGGCGCAGATTAATGATACCGAGGATTCGGGTTCCGAGTAGATTAATCAATACGGATAGTGAGAAGACGAACGCCGAATTCTAGAATACGGATATAACGAATGGGGCAGTTACGTATCAAGTAACTACCCCCAATTCCCGCTCGATTAGATGGATGTTTTTTTTTTAGAATCTTATCGCTTTAGTGCTTGATTTTTGCCATTTCCTTAATCTCGTTTGAGATTGGTGCTATGACATTTCTGACGAATCTGGTCTCATATTCGAATTCCAGCCAGACGGATTCCATCGTAATCGCATTGTCGCGTTTTACAGCTTCCTCGGGTTTTGGCGTGAATCCATGCGCTCGCATAATCTCGTCGATGCATTCCTTCGCATCATATGTCTTCTCCTCGCTTGAATGCACTCGAGCGAGAGCATCTTGGATTCGCTTAATATCGGCTTCCTTCGCCTCGTCCCCGCGCTTCAAATCGAACCCGTACATTGCGATGACATCGACGACTGATGCGACCGCCTCAAGCTCGTCTTGTTCACTCAGTGAATCCTCGATGACAACAGGAGCTGTAGCGAATATTCGTGATGGGACGAAATCTGGTGTGCTCATCACGAATCCGTTTCCGTTCCATGCCTCGGTCGGGACGTTCTCAAGTGCCGATACGGAATCAACGTGTGGACGAATTGAGAGATAATTCGAGATGTCATCGATGGCGGAAACATCGAAACAATACGTCGACCATTTACGGCATACCCGATATGTCCATTTGTCGCCGTCGTCTATAGGCTCTGGGTTTTCAATCTGTTCTGTATCGTATTTATGCAATGGGACGAGCACGATTTGGTGCCATTCGTCATCCTCGTCTATTTCTGCGACGCCGATGAGCTGAATAGGCAGCTTCTTGATTGCTTCGGAGATTCTCGGGATTCCGTCCTTACGCAAGGCGTTCCTATCATCGACTCCGTAGAACAAATCGTCATCTGCGGCATCGAATAGGCATTCTGCAATTTGTTTAGTTTTTCCTATGTTCTCGTAATGTTTAAGCAATTCAATCGGGGATTCGTAAATCATGTTCTTCATACTCCTCGAAATCTGAATTAATCAAGAGAATGAGATATCTAATCCATGTTTTTTTTGTATATTTTAACATATATTATATAATACATGTTATCAATTTTAGAGTTTGGATTGGAATCGTTGATAAAATATGCGAATAGTCGTTACAGGCGGACGTGATTTTTCAGACAGGGATATCGTCGTCAAGTCCATGGGCAAATTGAACGTCGGGCATGGGGACGTTATCGTAGACGGCTGCGCATCAGGTGCCGATACAATCTGTGCGGAGGTCGGCTCGAAACTCGGCGCGACTATCGAACCGCATCCGGCCGACTGGAAGAGATACGGGAAGGCGGCCGGACCAATGAGGAACCATGAGATGATTGATTCCGGCTGCGACTTTCTGCTGGCGTTCCCAGGTGGAAGAGGAACCGATGAGTGCAAGCGATACGCGAGGAGAAACGGCGTAAAGGTAGTCGAAGCGGCTGATTTAATCGATTAATGATGAGTTAACGACTCCATGTGAATAAGGAGCCGTTAACAGCATATTCATATCGATGATTAATTAAGTGTATATTTTAGCTGTTCGAATCATTATCAATGTCTGCAGTTGTATCATCCGTTACGTTCGAATCTGCAACATCAACGGTTATATCGTCATCAGGTTCTTCCTCATCTACGCCATCTGCGTTTTGCTGCTCGTCATTATTCTTGAACGCCTTCTCACAGATATCGATATCAAGCTTATCGCCCTCGTTCAGAGGAGCCGCCTCGTCATCGCTCTTGCGATACAGACGAATCTTCTCATCATATGGTGTCTTCAACGTCCCGAAGCAGTTTACGACCTCCTCCCAGAAGTCAATTATGTGCTCATCGGTTCTCGGCTTGAACTTGCTCTCGTAATTCACGCAATAGCGGCGCGTATCGGGGTTCTCATCGCGAAAGCGCCAAGACTCCGTCAGCCTGAACTCAGCATGATACTTTCGCGGCTTCACCGTTTGCGTGCTCTTTTGTACATTCTTTGCCTTTGGCATTATTTACATCCCCCATGGATTTTCGGATTGCCGAATATGTTTAATAAACAAATGTCTTTACATACATTTTTTTTACATATATTGATACAGTGATGTTAAAAAACAAAATAAAAGGCGGCTTTCTATAGATATAACCGCCAATGATAAATATGCAGTTATCGAATGCTTCTAGTCCATGATGATATCATATCCCCAGAGACGCCCAAACTTGATTAGCTTCTGAAGGCGCTTCGACGGGTCCTTCTTCGAACTCCTGCCTCCGAGCAAATCATTGATTACCCACGTCTTCGTGTTAACGATGTCATGCGTCATTGTGAACGAGGCGGGATCGAGCTCGGTGCTTTCCTGACCAAGCGCATACCCATTGATCATCTCTGATGGTGCCCTGTTGTAGTAGCAGAACCAATCAAACAGGATATAGTTGAAGTGGAAATCGTTGAACTCCTCGCGCCACGTCGATTCCCCGCGCTCGATGGTATGATGGCAATCATGGAAATGAATCGGAATGAGTTCCTCTCGATTAATCGTCTGACTATTGGATTGTCGTTGCGGTGCGGCGTTGTTCGTATCAGACATTCAGCTCCTCCTCTACATTCGATATGACGAAATGCGTTTATAAAAGAGTATCAGGTATATTTCATTCCTAATAGCTTGTTAGCCCTGATAACCGGATGATACCCATGCAAAACTCAATCGATATCTGCTAAAATGCATAGAGAACCGTATCTATCAAGGAGACAACACCCCTATGACCATAGAAGAGAAAGCAATTGCCGGAGAGAAGTCGCCTACCGATGACGCTATCGATAATCCATGCCAACAGGAGGTATCGAGCTCATCAGCATCTGCCACGGACTCGCCGTTCCTCAAGCCGATGACCTCATCGGAGATCGGCTCGGTCGTGGCACGCAACGTCATCGCAGGAGCAGTCGTGCCAGAGGAGGATTCCGTCCTGCTATACGACAGGCACAACGCACGCCGAATGAGGATAGCCGCCGAACAGTTTGAGGAGAATGTCGCCGGCAGCGCGATTACCTCGTCGGTGCTCGCTGCGCGACGAAAAGCGATGAGCGACAACGATTCGGTAGCGGCGGCTCCCGCAGCGATCATCGCAATTGTCGCTATAGTCGCAGTCATCATGATTGTTCTATCCGTACCGCGCAATGCGATGGCATCGGTTCTCGATACGGACCAGGTGCAGGGAAAGACGTACATCGACCTCGGGGTAGACCAGTCGAAGTTTCCCGACGTGAACGCCCCACGCGGTATCCTCGTCGACTCCGACGGGAACGTTATTTGGTCGCGCTCCGCAGATGATCAGACGAAGATCGCGAGCACGACGAAAATCATGACCGCGATCGTCGCACTCGAGAACTCGGACTCAAGTGCCATCGTCACCGTGAGCCAAGCCGCCGCATCAGTCCCGGGATCGACGGCGACGCTCAAGAACGGCGACACGCTCGCTCGAGACGACGCCCTCAAGGGGCTTCTCGTCCCGTCAGGCAACGACGCGGCAATTGCCATCGCGGAAAGCGTCGGCAAGCTCATCGACCCGAGCTCGTCCGACCCATACGCGACGTTCATCGCAAAGATGAACGAGAAGGCGGCATCGCTCGGTTGCTCGAACACCGTCTACGGGAACCCGCACGGATACGACATCGGGCAATACGCCGGCGACTACCACAGCACGGCCTCCGATTTAGCGAAAATCGCTGCTTACGCGATGAGGAACGAGACGTTCCGCTCAATCGTCGCTGGAGGCGACACGACGATTACCGCAACCGGTCAGGATGGGCAGCAACGGCAGATACAGCTGAAATCGACCGATGTGCTTCTCGGCTCGTACGACGGCGCGGAGGGTGTGAAGACGGGCACGACGGATTTGGCGGGGAAGTGTTTTGTCGGTGCCGTCAAGAAGAACGGGAAGGAATACATATCTGTCGTTCTCGGCGACCCCGTGAATTCCGGTCAGCTCGTCTTCCAAGATACGAAGGCGCTGTGGGACTGGATCGGCAACTCGTACAAGACGTACAAGTTCGATACGGCGAGCCTCGACAAGGAGAAGGTGACGATCGGCGCGACGGAGACGCAAGTGCCGATCGTAGCTACCGTAGGAGACACGGCTCGAAATAACAGGACCGTCCGAATCGGAATCGCAAACACGAGCAAAGAAGCGAGCGTCCTCGACTTCACAGGAAACGGAATCAAGCAGAACGTCGAGATTTCCGACGTAAGCGGTGTCGGACGCGGCGAGAAAGTCGGAAAGATAACCGTGACGAAGGACGGAAAGGAGCTTTTCAGCAGTGACCTCGTTGCAGTAGACGATGCCAGCAAGCCGGGGATACTTGAGGGTATATCGATTGGATTCGAGCGATTGATGTCGTCATTTACAGGGAACGTTTCTGTTCCTGCAACGAAGGTATTCTCTGCTATCTAAATGGCGAGTTACAGGATATTTGATATTTGGAACATATACACGAATGATGAACACAGGAAAACGAATCGGGAAGAGCGGAAAGAAAACTCGGAAGAAAACAACTAAAAGGAATACAAGCGAAGAACAATTCGGCGTTCTTGCGATGCGACGTCCATTCCAAAACAAGCAGGTGATTTGCCTGTTCGTGTTCTCATCGGAGGCTGACGCAGTCGAGTTCGCTGCACATGAGCTTGGAACGCTGACATATATGCAACGAATCATCGGGAAGGGGAAACCGCGAATGCGGTCATGCTTCGTTGACATATCATGGGATTCTATACATCACGAGCATGATCGATATATGTATATTAATGATGCGATTGGCGAATCTGTTACGATTGTATGTGATGCAAGCGGAACAGGCATGTTGACTCGTTTAGATAATTAACATATAATGTATTAAGAGTATCTATTGATTCAATAAAAGGAAAAGGCAATAACTCGAACATGCCGACTGCGCAGCTTACATACAATGTGACGAAGGAGTACGCCGAGGAGCTTTTCGGGCTGCATAACGCATACACTCTTGAGGACTTGCGCGGAGCTTTCAGGGCTCTTGCTGCTGAATGCCACCCTGACATGGCGAAGAATGAAACCGATTTGATTGAGCGCGAGGCTAGATGTCGAATAGTAAATATGTCATATGCTCGGTTGAAACGGCAGTTCATTGGAAATGGCGACATAACTGTCAAAACCATGGACGAGATAATTAGAGAATCCGCGAAACAATCCTATAAGTCGAACATGACAGCGAATAAGGCGGTAGACGATATTCTCGATTTCCTCGACGATATCGATGATGACATTGCACCTACCACTGGCACTATTCCATCATGGATGCAATATGCAAACAATCATATCGATGATATAACGAATCGAGTGAAATCATCGGAACAACAATATGCTCATGTTGATTGGCAACATGATTCTGCGGACATCGAGCATGAGAGCAATGACGACGTCGTATATTCTCTGCCGCCGTTCTTGAGAAGCAAATATCTTCATAGAACGGAAAAGTCATATCAGAATATGGACAAGCATGAGTATGGAAATCAACCGAGTGATGGCAGCCCATCCAATTGTGGTGCACGAACGAAGATGAGCGAATCCGTACATACAAGAAAGAAACCCGAACCGAATATAGAATCCGAGGTCGACAAGATTATGGCAAAGATTCTACATGACGCGGAACGCTATTAATCGCTTTCTGCGTTAAGTTCTATTCGCTTGCCGTCTCGCTCCCGTTTGACGTTGTTCCGCTGAAATCTGTCGATGGGTTGTCGCCATTTGATGGGGTTGGCTGTTGCGTACCATCGCTTCCTGATTGGTTTCCACCATTGCTTGAGGAATTGTTTCCATTTGGCTTTGATGAATTGGCATTCGAGCTATTGCCACTATTCTCAGTATTCGTATCGCCAGTTCCGCCATTCGATGTCGTATTCCATTTTCCCGTATCAGATTTATCGGATGATGAAGGCGCATTCGATTCGTTTGTCTTCCCCGCCGTATCGGTAGTTGAACCGCTGTCGTCTGAATCTTGTGTTTTCTGTTGCTTTCCGTCGAGCACCTTCTTATTGTCAACCATTGCACTAGAATCAGAATCCAGATGCTTATTGGACGGAGTTTTCGCGATAACGGCGTCATCGTCGGAGTCTGTCTTGTTTACCGAGACTGATGATGACGGAATGATAATCGGGTCGGTCTTCTGCCCGATGCCCTCGCCGCCGGTAAACGCACTGATGAGAATAGCCGTCACGGCTACCGCTATGAGGGATACTACTATTGAAAAGATAATCAATCGATTCCGCAGCTGCCTCTTATGCCTTTCCGCATTCTTCTCGATAAGCTCATCGGGAGCGATACGTAAGGCATTCCCGTTATCGATGACGTTCTCATCAAAACTACTAGTCGGCGTCGATTCCGTACCGTCTTGCGAATCGAGATACGATTTAAGCGGATTATCGATTATAGTCTTGTCGAGTGCATGTCCGCTATATCCAGCTGAGCCGATATATGCGGCGTCTGCCCCGTCATGTTCCGATCCCCCGAACACGCTGGCGTTCTTCAAGGCATTCGCCGAGTTGTTCAGAATGTTCTTATAGACTGTCGATGCGACGGTCGAGACGACGGAACCGACGGCGACACCGATGACCGAACCTGCGATACCGATTTTGCTCGACAGCAACATCGAAGTCACTGATGCAAGAGCACCTGCAAGAACTTGAGCCTTGCTGATACCATCGAATAGTCCAGCCTTATCGGAATCATTATCGGTATTAGAGGTAGTAGATACTTGCTGATTTTTCTGTGATACAGACTTATTTATATTATCGCTATATGGCACCTTACTAGTGCTAGACGAATATGACGCTCGTGTCATCGTATTTAGAGACATGCCGTCATCATGGATATTTTTGTTTTCACCTTGCATTCTTTACGTTCCTAACTTATTAATCTGGCGTTTTCTAAAAACAGTATATAGCACAATAATCGCAGGTATAAGCGATATTTTGACATTCCTGAGTCGATTTTCAGCACTAAAAAACGCCATCAGATTGAATCCGACGGCGTCGTAATGTTTGGTCGCGGTGACAGGACTCGAACCTGTGGCCTCCGGGTTATGAGCCCGACGAGCTGCCTCTGCTCTACACCGCACTGTGTATAAATTAGTATATCATGTAGTAACTGCATTGCAACTATTATTTCACATTTTTCTGATATTTTTTAAAAAATTGCTATAATGATAAAAAGATAAGCTCAAACTATTTAGTGCGGTACGATTCAATTCACGATAGCGGAGATTATATGGCGGCAAGTATTTCCAAGCGCGATACCGGATTCCTACTGATTCTGTCAGGCCCATCTGGTGTTGGAAAAGATACCGTCGCAAATGCTCTGCGCAAACGCTATTCGTTCTCCTGCCCGAAATCCTATACGACGCGCTCACCGCGACAAATGCCAGACGATACGAACTATATATTCGTCACGGAAAGTGAATTCGATAACAGAGTGCCTGATATGATTGCCGTTACGAAATCCCATGGGAAACGTTACGGTATCAGCCGCAGTGAGCTCGAACGTGATTTACGTTCAGGCTCGAATATAATAAAAGTTATCGACATCAGCGGCGCGGATGAGATGAAAACGCTATATGGGAACGCATGCCTGACGATTTTCCTGCTTCCGCCGTCAATTGATGTATTGATGGAGCGCCTATCGAAGCGCGGGTCAGAGGATGATGAGACATTCAGACGCCGCATGGCGGATTCCATTCGGGAGATTTCAGTATTCAATGAGCATATGTTCGATGAGTCCGTTACCGTATATGACACACATCAGGCAGTCGATGCGATTTCCAATTTAATTAATTCGCAACTATTGCTTGATTGAATTATATTTAAACAGATTATTTATATATACAATTTAATACTGGTACGTTCCATTAATCGAAACTAAAAAGAAGGTTAATGAATGAAACGGCAGGCAGAATAGTCTATCGAGTGATATTCGATATTCATGGCATGGGATTAGAATAATGGAATTGATAACAGCAGTAACTGGGCTACTTCGCAACCTAATCATCATATTGCTCATATTGATTGTCATATTCGCATTTACCGTCAAGTTCCATCAGGAGTACGTGCTTCTTCAGACTGGCTTGGACGGCGCAAACGGCGAAATAAAGAAGTACCGTAAGAGCAGGTATCAGCTCGTCAAGGATATGATAACGACGTTCGGACAATACGCAGATTCCGATACGCGCAGTAAGCTGATGAAGATGATAACGGCATACCCGAAGCTCAAATCGTCGAAAACGGAAGCGGAATGGGAGCGAAAGTGGTCTCCAATCATGGCACGCTTCATGAAGCAAGTTGAGTCGAACGTCCCACAAATGATGGAGGCGCCGTTCTCAATCGCGAAGAAGTCGTTCAGCGAAAACGAGAAGAGCTTATCTTTCCAGCGCGAGATGCTCGCTGACGTCAAAGCCGATATGGCGGTATTCCAATCAAGCAAGATTAAGATGTTCTTCGCTAACCTGATGAACTCATTTATGAGCTTCAGCAAGGAGAGCCACGAGCGCGTCATCCAATATGAGAAGGAAAAGGCTGAGCATGACGAGCAAAAAAACGCTGAGAGGGAACGTGCCGAGGAACAGAAGAAGGAACAAGTCACGACGCTTCACGGGGCAGATACGGGAGATAATGATTTGTTCATCTCATCTCTCGACGAGCTTGACGAGACGGAACCGCTTGACAGCGAGTTCACCGAAAGCATAGCCGAGCAGCCTGAACAGCTTCGCCGCCGCGATGACATACATAAGGTGGCTCGTAGAAATGCGAAGGCAGCAGAAAAGGCGGAACGACGCGAATCGACTGATGATAGAACGCAGCGAGTCGAACGTAAAGAGTCCAAGTATCGCGAGAGTACGAGAAGCACAAGCGGCGCTGGTTCATGGGATTAACCTACATAATCGAAACTAAAAGAATGTCATTATTATGACTATTTTGCATACATTGACATTGCTCAATTGGTATAAAAACGATTCGAACATTTGGTTGGTATCGGAATGGGATTAAGAGACGGGTATCTCGATCAACAGGTTCATAGGGAGCGTGGAGAAAAGATTCTCTATCGTGCCCATATGTCATGGGTTCCTGTGATCGTTAGCATTGCACCGAAGGCAATGATATTTTCGGCAGCTTCAGGTTTCGTATGGGGCGCAACAGAAAACCCATTATTCGGGATAGGGACGGTTACGCTTGGTGCAATCGTTACGGTCGCCTCACAGATTCCTCGTATCGTCACAAACATCGGAACTGATATCATCTTGACTAATCAGCGTATCATGGCCAAGAAAGGGATTATCGCAATTAAGGACGATCGTGAGGCTTCGCTCGGGCGTATCGATTCGACTGATATCGATTTCAACAGCCTTTGGGAACGTCTCTTTAAATATGGAGACATCGAAGTAAAGACCATTGGCGATGATAACTTCTTTCCATTCAAGGAAATCGCTCACCCGCTTCAGTTCAAATGGGCTATTCAAGAGGCAAAGCAGCGATATGCCCCCGCTGAGGATTTGACGGCTGATATTGTATCGACGGGCGGTCGTCGTCATAGGAATCGTCAGAGAAGGAGGGACTAAAACATGTATGAACAGTTACCTCCAATGCCTAATATGGGCGATGGGCTTGTTCCATATCTATATCTTCCCAGCAAGGCAACGCTTTACGGGTATCGCAATGGGAATCTGAACACTTGGGTACGTGTCGTCTCTGATGGCGTAGGAGGCTTCACAACTTCCATTGATTCGCCCGATGGGAATGGCACAGATGTGGTTGATACAATCGAGGTATCGCAATTCCTAAAGCAAATCAGCTTCGGCAATTCCGTGCTAGTCGAGCTCGCTATATGTGGATTGAAGACTGGAATAGACTTGACAAGATTCAATAGGCAACTTCTTAACCAATCAGTCATGCGTAACTATGAGGCTAGAGCATTGACATTAGTCGACATAGCGAAGAAAAAGAAAGGTAGCATCGTTAAAAGCCCATCGCTTCCGACGCTCGTAGCAGAGCTTGACGGAGTGATTATCAACTGGACTCAGCTGATGAACACTGGGAAAATCAGTGCAAACCTATGTTTACAAAGGGAACATGACGGGAGACCGATTCCATACAGCGGCATTCCTCTACGACAGTTCGAACAGAGCGTCGAGGAGCTGCGAACTCGTATGTATTATATGAATTTCAAGAACTGCCAATATAAGATGTCCCAGAGAGAACGCACGAATATGCTGCGGTCATTTGGTCTGGAGTAGTCATACATGCGTGAACTATCATACGAAGAGGCTTTCCAGATACTCGGCATACCGCCGACGACTGATAAGAAGCTAATCAACAAGGCTTATAGAACTCTTGCAGCAAAATATCATCCAGATAGATGGAGTGACAAACCAGAAGATCAGCGTAAGAAAGCCGATGAACGATTCAAGCTTGTCGCAGCTGCAAAGAAGATAGCCGATAAGGGACCGCAAGCCGCCCCGCATCAGCAACAAATGCCGTCACAATCTTCGCAGAGACAGACGACATCAGGATACCAGCCGGGGTACGTACAGCCGCAATCTAACAAGAATGCGACGTGGAATGCACCAAGACCGCACTCGTATCACAATCCGAGCCAAGAGTATTCACCATATGCAACGGATAATATTCCAGCACAACCACAGAAACAGGCGCCACAGCCGCGAGTTCCGTTCAGTAACGGGCAGACGCCGACGGCACGTGCGCAACATGATTTCGGCAGCACCGTGCCTGACCCACAGGAAACGGAGCTTCGTGTATTCTATTCGCAAACGGCTAACAGTTTATATTCAGGTGGCAGCGATAGTCTGAAATGGTCGGTATCGATGCTATCAACGGCAATCCTAATATTGGCGCTTTTATATCTACTGTTCGTCGGGGCAATCCCGGCAATGGGGTTGTCATCGATTATTTCCCTAAACGTATCCGACTTGAGCGGTTTCGGAATTGCCTTGATATTTCTACTTATCAAGCTGCTATATGACATGCTTGTCTCATGGCGTTTTGCCATGAAGATGAAGCGACGTGGAAGTGGATTGATTGTGGCTGGGATTGACGGAATGATAGCGGCGATTGTATGCTATGTAATTCTTCCTCAATACGATATAACCGGTGGGAATATAATGCTACTGCTTGCGGGAATGTTCATTGGATTGAGCATTATCGGAGCAATCATATTCGCATTATCAAAGCCGAAGAGCATTCCGATAAATGAAACGAAGCCTGCATCGACGATTTAATTAAGCACAAAATATATAGAAATATGGGCGGTATCATTTAATCTGATGCCGCCCATATTCATTGTATATGTCTTATTTAATTAATTGCTGCTTCTACTTGGCATGATATTAGTGAAGTGAACATCAGTGTTCGCGTATAAGTCGGTCGTATAGTCCTGCCACTTCTTCGATTGCTTATCATACTGCTCGCTATATTGTGCATAGGCAATCTTGTATGCCTTTACGCACGTCGAATAGGAAGCCGTCTTTCCGTCAAAATCCTCGTCCTTTAGAGCCTCGTAGTAGTCGCCGCTCTTGTTCTTCCACTCGTTCTTATCGGCATCGTAATCATTCTTGATAATACTCATCAGATATGAGCCGTAGTCTTCTGTCTTGTTCGTATAGGCTGACGAGTCACTTGTATCGGACGGTGATGTCGGTGCATTCGGACGGTCTGGGGCATAGTCGCCTGTGATTTGCTTGTAAAGCTCACGAACTCGGACTGAACGCTTGATTGACTTCTCGACTACGTTCTTATCTACGTTATATTGAGACGCTAGCGAATCGAAGTCATCGGAACCGTAGTTATCCTTAGCGTATTCCTTAATCTGTTTGTCGCTCGCCTCGATTTTCTTGTCGTCCATCTCCTTCGTTAGAATCTTGTCACGAATCGCAGCGATTGTGTCCTCTGTGGATGGAATATCATATGTCTTGTCTTTCCCTGATGAGTTCTCGTTATCGTTCTCATTCTCATCGGACGACGAGTTCGATTCATTCGAATTGCTATTGGAATCGCTATCCTTACCGTAATCGATTCCCTCATAATCGGCAACCTCAGCCGCCGTAATCGTGTACGAATGTCCCTTAAAGTTGTAGGTCGCAATGACCTTGTCGAACTCGCTTGTCGTGAGCTCCGACTTCCCCGCAAGCTCCCCGGTTTGGATACGAGGAATAAGCCAATATCCGCATGATCCGCCTAATACCAATCCTGAAACGCATGCGATGGTTGCGATTTTTTTAGCCTTATCAATCTTATGTTTCGGCTTCTTCATATCTACTTTTTCATCGCCATCGGATGTTGATTGAATATCCGCGGCTTTCTCATTATCGAATTCCTTATCATCAGAAGCTGATGCCGGTTCATTGGAATCAGATTCCGCATGCTGCTTGTTATCATCGTTTTCAGCAATGATGTCAGCATCGTGAGCTACGGAAGCATCAGAATTAATGCCATCATGAGCACCATCATAGGAGTTATTCTCATTTACCTCATCGGTATGCTCATCGTTTGATGGCTTATCGACAGCACATCTATCGGACTGAACGTCGGCGTGATTCGCGTTATCATCGATAGTAACAGCGTTATCCTCATTGGCGGACGAATCGTCTTGTTTATCATTAGCATTAGTCATGTTATCGGTTACATCAACGTTCACATCATCATAATTGGTATCGGATGTCTCCGTGCCAACGATACCTGTAACGCTCTCGTTGTCCTGCTTGTCGATTGTCTTATCGTCTTTATCAGACATTTAATCCTCCGATATTCTACAATCAGCTGCTCAGTCTGTTGCATCAGCGCTTATTAACATATTTTACATTTGAATATATCGCAAAACACAAAATAAGTGTAATGAATTAGACCTGACTTATAATATACCAAGGGCAGGTCTAATTCAGATAATTGTGATATTCAACCGCTTCTTATTCGGCGATTTGGCGTACGAGCGTCTTTTTAACGTCATCGAGGTTCTTCGGGACTGTGACCATTGCAACGAAAATGCATTTACCTCCGGTATATGAACCTCTCGATACATTGAACTTCGTTCCGGAATCAGTCCCCGCAGGAATCGTGATTTTCACCTTGCTTCCATTTGCAAGCTTCGCTGTCACCTTCCCTCCGAGTGCGGCGACGATGAACGGGATTTTCAACGGTAATACGACGTCGTCCCCATCTATTCTTACATCTTCCGGTAAATCGATTGCGATATCTGAAGTTACGCTATATCCGGGGATACCGAGCGTCACACCAATTGTATCGCCATCGTGTGATTGTGGCGGAATCTTGACCGTTGCGTTATGAGGCTTGTTCCCATCGCCTTGTATCGTGACCGTCATGTTAACGGACGTTCCGTTTATCGCATCGGCGAGCGAAACGTGAATCGGGTCGAGATGGGCACGTCTGACGTTCCCTTCTGAGGTCTCTCTTCCCGTCGATTGCTGCCGATATCCGTTCCTAGCTTTCGCAGCTCCTCCGTACATATTCGAAAAGATGTCTCCGAACGCCCATGGCATCCCGCCGAATATGTCAGCGAAGTCGACGGGACCGTTATTACTTCCATACGAGTAGTAAAAGTCGCCATCTCCGTTATTAGCAGCATATCCGTTTGCAGTATTTCCGAATGGGGAACGTCTCATCGCATCGTATTCTGCACGCTTCTTCTTGTCGGACAGCGTCGTGTATGCCTCGTTTATCTTCTTAAAGGTTTCCTCGTCGCCGCCAGCGTCGGGGTGGTTCTCCTTCGCTTTCTTCCTGAACGCTTTTTTGATTTCGTCGTCTGTTGCGCTCTCTCTGACGCCGAGTATATCGTAGTAGTTTTCGCTCATACCACTATCACTCCAAAGGAATATGCATCGGGTTCATGAAAAATGCCGATTAGATAGGCTCTAACCGGCATTTCCATATATCATCGGCTAGTCGAACTCGACGATATAGGCGATGTCGGCATGATTGACAGTTATCATCGAGTTAACATGATACGGACACGATGGCGTTACGCACTACCTTGTCTCCGCACTTGTAGCCGCGCTGATGGACGGTGCAGACAGTCCCAGCTTGATATTCGGTACCGGGGACGTTTGCAATCGCCTGATGGGCACGCGGGTCGAACTTCTCACCGATAGGATTCATCTGCTCGATTCCCTCGGCGTTGAGAACCTTAAGCATCTGCGTATAAATTGCTTGATTCCCGTCGGCTAGCGCAGCACCGGCCTCGCCATATGAGCGGGAATGCTCAATCGAGCGCTCGAGTGCATCCATGATGGGCAGAAGCTCTTTCGCTACCTTCACGCCGGACTCGGCGACCATACGCTCGTGTTCCTCGGCGGTGCGACGCTTGAAGTTCTGCCAATCGCGCTTCGTCTCCTCCTGACGGCGGAAAAGACGCTCGTTCTCGGCACGCATATCTGCGAGTGCGTCGGAAAGCTCCTCGTACGTCGGTTTGTCGGACTCGTCGATTGCCTCGTCGAGTTGCTCGAATGCCTCTTCTTCGTCGCTCACATCGAAATCATGGTCGAGGCTTGCCGCTGCGTCGTCGCCATCGGACGCGCGCGTATCCTGCCCAGCTGCGGGCATAGGGGTAGGTGTGCCATCGTCATCGCAGACAACCTTCGTCGGGACGTTCGGGTCGTTGCTGCTGAACCAATGGCGACGTGGCTTCTGAGCCTCGTCAGCCTGCTTCTGGCTGTCATCGCCCTCGATATCGACGATCACGGTCTGCCCGTCTTTCACGTTATCTTCCATAGGAGTCTTTCCTCTTGAATCGTTCCTGTCATTGAAGATGCTGAACATCGGCATCGCACCTTTATATTAACAAATATTTATTCAGATATGCGTTTTCCATAAAAAACGCATATCTTCTTTTAGTTTAATCGAGTTGATGTTGAAGATTTCAGCGCTATTCACTATAGGAAAGCCGGGCGCAGGTGCGTCAAGCCGATGCCATCTGCTGCTGCGTCCGGTTACCCGATTCTATCGTTAGCTTAGTTGCTTCAATGCTGATAATCGCCAAATACGATTCAGACTGTCGACGCCATGGGACTAGTCATCATCGACTTCGTATTCAGCCTCCTCCGTGCTGTTGCTCGTGCCGTTCGACGGGGAGTCGGAATTGATCGAATAGGCGATTTCTGACACTTTGTGAGCGACGTCGTTGAGGCCCTGCTCACAGCGCTTCACTGCTTCAACATCGTTGGAATCGATGGCCTTCTTTGCCTCCTCGACTTTCGTATCGACTTCGTTACGGAGGTCGGACGGAATCTTATCGCCTAGCTCCTTGACGGTCTGCTCGACGGAATAGGTAAGAGCGTCGACGCGATTGATGGACTCCTGATCCTCCTTCATGCGACGGTCGTCCTCGGCGTGCGCCTCGGCGTCCTTGACCATGCGGTCGATTTCGGAGTCGGATAACGCCGTTGAACCGGAAATGGTGATTGACTGTTCCTTGCCTGTCGCCTTGTCCTTAGCCGACACATTGACGATTCCGTTTGCGTCGATGTCGAACGTGACCTCGATTTGAGGGATGCCCCTGCGTGCGGCGGGAATGCCGGTGAGCTGGAACTTGCCTAGTGACTTGTTGTCGGAAGCCATCTCGCGCTCGCCCTGCAGGACGTTGATTTCGACGGACGTCTGGTTATCGGCGGCCGTGGAATAGATTTCGGTCTTGCGCGTCGGGATGGTGGTATTGCGGTCGATCATCTTCGTCATGACACCGCCCATCGTCTCAACACCGAGCGAAAGAGGCGTGACGTCGAGGAGCAGGATGTCGTTGACATCGCCTGTGAGAACTCCACCTTGGACTGCGGCACCCATGGCTACGACCTCATCAGGGTTCACGCTCATGTTCGGGGTCTTACCGGTCATCTCCTTGACGAGCGCCTGGACAGCTGGCATACGGGTAGAACCGCCGACGAGCAGAACGTCACCGATGTCGGATGGCTTGACGTTCGCATCCTTCAGGACGCTCTCATATGGCTTCTTGCAGCGGTCGAGCAGGTCACGTGTGAGCCGTTCGAACTCCGCACGTGTGAGTGTGTAGTCGAGATGCTTCGGTCCTGTTGCATCGGCTGTGATGAACGGGAGATTGATTTCCGTCTGCGATGCGGCGGAAAGCTCCATCTTCGCCTTCTCTGCTGCCTCCTTCAGACGCTGAAGAGCCATCTTGTCGGAGCGGAGGTCGATTCCAGTCTCTCCATTGAACTTGTCGGCGAGCCAGTCGATGATGCGCTGATCCCAGTCGTCGCCGCCGAGGTGATTGTCGCCGCTGGTCGCTAGCACTTCGAACACACCGTCGGACAGCTCGAGAAGCGAGACGTCGAGCGTGCCGCCGCCCAAGTCGAACACGAGTACCTTCTCATCTGGGTTCTTCTCAAGTCCGTAAGCCAATGCAGCAGCTGTCGGCTCGTTCACGATACGCTTGACGTTAAGACCGGCAATCTTGCCTGCATCCTTCGTCGCCTGACGCTGGGCGTCGTTGAAGTAAGCTGGGACGGTGATCACGGCTTCGGTGATTTTCTCGCCGAGTTTCTTCTCCGCATCAGTCTTCAGTTTCTGCAGGACGGCGGCGGAAATCTCCTCTGGAGTCAGATGCCGTCCGTTGGCGTCCACAAGGTTACGACCGTCGCTTCCGCGGCTCACATGAAATGGAACCTGATTGCGCTCGTTAGCCGTCTCGTCGTACTTGCGTCCGATGAATCGCTTGATCGAGTAGATGGTATTATCTGGGTTAGTCACTGCTTGGTTCTTCGCAGGCTTACCGACAAGTCGCTCGCCGTCGGAACGGTATGCCACGACGGACGGGGTTGTTCTGTCGCCTTCTGCATTCACGAGAATCTCAGGCGATGAACCCTCCATAATAGCCATGGCCGAGTTGGTTGTTCCCAAGTCGATTCCGATGATTTTTGACATGATGAAAATCTCCTTTGCTTCGTGCTCGACGACTGCTGCTCGTTTTACATTTTGTGAGTAGCCGCAGTCGATCGTTTTTTATCAAAATCTAATATGCCCAGACTGAGATTTTCTTATACAGATAAACTAATATTTTTTTTATTTTTTTTAATTCAACCGTCTTATCGAGAACACTGATTTCTCTGGTATTTCCCAGACGCATGCTTGGGTCCATTCAGGCATCTCCCCGAAAGGCGTTTCTCTATCAACGATGCAGGAATGCCACGTGTCCATAATCGATTTCACTTCTATGTGGCTGGCTTCTTCGTCTATATATCTGTATTCATCATCGATTGCTATACCGTTTAGTGGCAAATGCCATAAGTCGAAGTCCGATAGAAGTACGTTGCCCCTACTCATCGCAAATCCAATGAGAGCGTTTTTGCAGACGTTCCGCTCGCCTCGAAAAGTCATATATCTTAAATCAGGCTTTGTTTGTCCAATTCCATTATTATCAGTCCACTTTGCCCATGCCCATATAGGTCGACTGGTTTCATCGACATATGACGGGGACGGCTTGATTGATTCGCGCATGACGTCAGATATCCATTGATAGCAACGCTTGAATGGGCTGCTATCAATCCCTGATTGGTTGGAATTAACATATGATGCTCGTGAATCGTCAGTGGCGTTAATACCCTTTGAGTCAAGCAATCCGCCGTACGTCACGAGGAACGGGCAGCAACGGTACGGTTGCCCAGAACGCCATGCAGTAAGAACGTCTTCCATATTCTGGAACGTCCATAGCACGATTTCATCGTTGCCCATATTGAAATCGCTCCAATCGACTCATATCTCTGCGTAACGATATCATTCTCGCTGTTTAACGTTTCGTGCTATATATGAGAGTCGAGCCGTACCGAATGCATCGGGCGCGACGCGACTTATCGCACACGCCACTCTGCTGTTTTATGCAGCTACGGCTGCCGCTCCAGAATCAGTCTGCACCTTCGTAGGCATCAGATTTCCCGTATCAAGCACCTCTCGAATGGTGCTGACACCGTTCTCGTCCTTCTCGACGACGTATGTATAGTCTGCCATGTCCTTGATATCGTCGATATGAGTAATGCACAGGATTCTCGACAGTGAGCCACCAAGATTGTTCAAAGCCTCGCATGCGGAAGCCTTGCGTTCGTCATCCAACGCACCGAAAATCTCGTCGAGCACGAATGCCTGCTCTCCGGCACCTGTTGATTCGAGAATCATTTTCGCAATGGCAATGCGGATACAAAGGGACACGATGTCCTGCTCTCCGCCGCTCATCATGGCAATCGGCCTGTCACCCGCCTCTGTCATGACGGTTACGTCATATTCCTCGTCAATCTCGAGCATACTGTAAGCACCGCCGGTCGCAATCTGTAGCAGGCGGGAAGCCTCGGCGGAGAGCTTCGGCGCGATGCGGCTTGGAAGCTTCTCACGTAACCAGTCGATGACGCCTCGTGCGGCGGTATGCGTCTCTAGCTCGCGCATGATTTTCGCCATGTCATCGCGCTGACGCTCCGCTGTCTCTAGTGACGCCTCGTATGACTTGATGGACGATTCTAGAGCTCCCTGCTTCCGACGCATATCCTCGACGGCGCCTCGGTACTTCGATAGCGTAGCCGTTGCCTCCGACAGCGTTCTCTCGCAATCGGTAAATCTGCTCTGGACGTCGGCGTTTGCTGCAAGAGAAACAGACAACTCCTCGACTGATTCGCCGAGTTCGGCAATTTCTCCTGTTAACCTCGCCTTCTCACCTCGAAGACGCTTCGCTTCGTAGAACGCAGCCTTCATTGCAGACTCGCGGCGGCTCAAGTCCATGAGGTCGGCTACCCTCTGTTCAAGATTCATGACGTCGATGGAAGACATGGCATCGGATGCATGCTCGGTTAGATAGGCTTTAGCGTTCTCGATTCGCTGGGCGCTTTCGGCGAGAGCTTGTTCCCCCGCCACGACGGAAGATTCAAGACGAGCCCTTGTATTCTGTTGCGACTGCCAGGTAAGGAGCATCTGCCGAGCCGAGACGAGTTCCGACTCCAACTTGCTGATGTCCTTCTCAATCGCTTCGCGTTCCGACATGAGCCTTGTCCGCTCGTTTATCGCTTCATTAAGCTCGCCTTGGAGATGAGCCTTGCCGCTCTCGCTCGAGATGTCGCTCCCGCATGTCGGGCACTTCGCGGCGTCACCGGCCTCGACCTGCGCGATGAGCGACGAGAGGGACGAGACGGAACGTTCGACGCGGTTCAGCTCCGCGACTTTCGCTGAGCGATTCTCCTTAGCCATCGTCAGTGCGTTCTGCGGCACATCAAGGGAAGGCTGCTGTGCGTCGGCCGGGCCGAGCTCAGCCAGCTTCTGCTTATCGGAATCGATGAGTAGACGCTTGTCGTTGTACATGCCCTCGAGCTGCTCGATCTCGCTCTTGTGCATGGCATATGAGCGAGCCTTTTCCAGCTTTGTTTGGCTTTCCATCAAGTCCTTGTTGACGTTCGTCCCCTCATCGTATCCGTCGGCGATTCTGACGTTATCCGCGAGTTTAGCCTCATCAGAAGAGAGTTCTGTCTTCAGTGCAGCAAGCTTCCCAGACTTCTCGGCATATTCCGATTGCATCGTCTTTGCTCTCTCGGCGGCGGACATGAGGGAGTTGTACTCGGACTGTGCCTGCGCCTGCTTCGTTTCCGCATCGGTTATGAACTTCGTCCCGTTCGTTATTCGCTCGTTAATGGTGGCAAGCTCAACCTTCGCATTAGCCAAATCGGTTAGGAGCTTATCCTTGTCGAGAGACTGCCTTCTGAGAATGTCAATGGCGTTCTGTCGGTCACGAACTTGCTGGGATTCCTGTTTCTTGATGTCGTCGAGCCGGTCATACCCGATTTGCTTTAGCAGGAACTTCTTCCGGTTCTCGCGAGTAAGGTTCACAAGGGAATCGAGCTCCTTCTGCTGCGCCACGAATGACGCACAGAACCCGTCGTAGGCGACGCCGAGCAAATCCGTGATGGCATTCGTGACGCCTGTTGTGCTCGATGCGATCTCCGTGCCGAGTCCCTTGTCGAGCTCTGCCGGATTTGATTGTGCGAGCAAGCGCTGATACTCCTCATCAGTGTACTTGTACAGGGATGCCATGACATTGAGCTTCCTTGTCATGTAGCGTCGGCAGCGGTAATGGGCGCCGTTAACGGTCATATCGACAATCGTCATGGTAGGCTCGTCGTCTGACGCGCCGCTGCGGCGGATAGTGTCGTTCTTGGTTCCAGCTTTCGTCTTCCCATACAGGTTGAAGTCGAGTGCCTCGATTGCCGTAGACTTACCAGTCCCGTTCTTACCGCACAAGACGGTTAATCCGTCGCGGAACTCTATAAGCCCGTATCGGATTCGCCTGAAGTTATAGATATACAGCTTATCAATCATATGTTTTAGATACCTCAATCGCCGGAACGCTTACAGCATATAGCTACTCATTATCATCGAAAGGAGATGACATAATCCCAATTATAGCAAAAAGCGAACGACACTCGCGAAAGTTTTATCGATATAGCTGTTTATGTTCTCATTTTGTGTATCTCGCAATATCGGCGAAACTAAAAAAGGGTGTTAAATAAATATATTCTAAAAACTATCATTATACAGGGGATTCGATGATTAATCGCCATCGAAAAATCGGGAATAGGCAGGTATTTGCCTTATTTGTGACGATTCTTGTCATGTGTGCTGTTACGGTGATGCCGAAAGCGCTTGCAGAGCAAGGAGGCGGTGGTGGCGGTTCTGGCGGCGGAAACAGCGGAATTATCAGCAGCGGAAGCTATTCGATAAAGCAATAGAGAAATCCAATGAGGCGATTGACTCAGGCGACCCAGAGCTAATCGAGGAAGCACGAAAGGCAGTGGTTAGCGCGGGAACTTCGACTATTGATTCGCTTTCTGCTAGCGCAGCAACGTCCGACGAGATTCATTACGCTCCAACTGTCGTTAAGATACGGGTCAATAACGCCTATAGGAATATGTCCACATTGCAGAATACGGCACACGTCGATGCATATAGGAACGGCGGCGGAGAAGGATTAGAAGGGCATGATGACGATACTGTTGTCCAGAAGCCATCATCCGATAGCGACGTGAATAGCGACCTCGTACAGACAGGAATCGATAATCTTCCGTATATTGTTGCGATTGGATTGGCTATTGGACTTGTCGCATTCATTCGTAAGGCTCATTTGATTAAGTAACGATATAGACTAAATAGAAAATACTTAAATTGTATTTTGGCATACCGTAATTTGTATATACGGTATGCCTTTTCTTCCAAAAAAAATTTTTAGGAAATACGTCTTTTTATTTTTTTTCATTGAAAAATTGAGAAATAGTTGATACTATTAATTTGCGCGACGTTCTACAGCAGCGACCGATGCATTGCAAATGCCATTCAGGGGAATCGGTAGCAGCCATTGAATGCGCGGTATGTAAAAGGATTCCTCATGGGCGAGGAACGGACACAAGGTAGGAAATAAACATGGCTGTCAACCACGTCAATCTCATCGGTAATCTTACTCGAGATGCTGCTCTGCAGAATACAAACAACGGCACCCCCGTCATGAACTTCACGCTTGCTTTCAGCGAGCAGGCTCGCCAGCAGGATGGCACCTACAAGGCTATTCCTCAGTATGTCGACTGCGTCATGTTCGGTAACCGTGCTGAGAAGGTCGCACAGTATTTCAAGAAGGGCGTTAAGATTGGTATCGACGGTTCGCTCCGTTATCATAACTGGGACGATCACTTCTATGATGCCAGTGGTAACGAAATTCAGGTCTTTACGCGCAACGGTCAGCCGAAGTCAACCAAGCGCAATCAGCTGCAGGTTATCGTAGACGAGTTCGAGTTCTGTAATTCTCGTAACAACGGTGGAGAGAACGAGCAGAGCAACGGTGGATATCACCAGCAGCCCTCTGCCCCGGCTCATTCCAGTGCAAACGGTTATGATGATGACGTTCCGTTCTAATAACGTATAATCGGATAGAGATAATCTTAAAGAGGGCGGCAGTTATATACGAACTGCCGCCCTCTTTTAAATATTGATAGCATGAATGCACTATTACTTTTTTAGGGGTATGTTAAATAAGTGGTTGTATTTTGTATATATTTTTAATAAAACAGCAGGTAATTAATCTGCTATCAATCATCTCCAACCAGAAATTTTACATACCCATTTTTAACCACTATTAAGATTAACGCTTTAACGTTTCATTGATTTTTTTTGGTTGCAATGATGTTGTTTCTTGTTGCTTCGGACCCATTATCGGAAAAATCGAATCCAATACTTCCATCAGCCTTTATGTAGAGCCAGCACGAAAAGCCCTTACCTTTCTTACTTACGAACCCATCAAGTTTTGCAGTCGATTTACCCGTTGTACATAAGCTTTTCACTTCTGCCTGCGTAATTCGTTTTTTCGCAATATTCTTCCAAATGATAAACCCGCACCCATTCTTGCAGACGAATGATTTCTTTGTATCACCGATATCGCCACCGCAAATTGGACATCCTCCCTTGACAATGACTTTTGCGTCTGCAAAGCGAGCCGTGTCTGGAATCTTCGGCATTCCCTTTAGGCGAGTGATATCTTCGTCGACCATTTGCTTGACTCTATTCTCGACTTTGCTGGCATCAAGTTTTCCCTTAGCTACCATATCGAGGCTTTGTTCCATCTTCGCTGTGAGTGACGGGGATTTAATCCATTCAGGAAGCGTATCGATTAAGCGTTTAGCCTTGTCTGTCGGAATCATATAACCGCTCTTCATATCGACATAGCCGCGTCGCTTAATCGTGTCGATAATCGTATCACGGCTCGACTTCGTACCAAGGCCGGCTTTTTGGCTCTTCATGATTCCCTTGAGTTCCTTATCATCGAGAACGCGGGTGATATCGCGCATTACCTCAAGTAACGTTGCCGTTGTATATTGTTTCGGCGGTTTAGTTTCCTTCGACTGCATAGAAGACTTTACAACGTTATACACATCACCGACTGCAAGCGGCGGCAAAACTATATCTGCGGTGTTCTTACGTTTCTTCTTCCCGATAGCTGTGAGAACGTATTTTTCGAATGGTAGGAAACCGGGGATCCGTTCAATAGAGCCGTTAGCGGTGAACTCCTCACCGGCAATATCGACGAGAACTTTCGTCTTCTCAACTACGTTATCAGGTAGACATGAACATATCATTCGTTGTGTGATGAGCAGGAAGATGTTACGCTGTTTATCATTGCTCCGAATCTTCGTCTGATAAGCCTCGATACCTCCACGTGTTGGACACAAGCCAGGATGGGATTCCTCTGCGTCATCCTTATCGACTGCCTTGACGATTCTATCGATATCAAAATCTACGGCGTCATACTGTCTCGGATTCGAGAAAACATCTTGAGTTGCCAATACGAGCAACGGTTCGACATCATCACGGTCATCAGGCGTGATTGTGTTCGAATCGGTACGAGGATATGTCATGTATCCGGCTTCGTATAGCGACTGGCATATAGCCATCGTATCTTTCGGCTCATAACCGAACAGCTTATTTGCATCGGCTTGTAGCTGCGTCATATCGTATAGCAGTCGGTTTGTATGGGCCTCTTTGCTTTCTATACTTGCGATTGTGCCGTTCTTCCCCCTGATTCTTGCTTTAACGGCATTTGCCTTAGCAAGGTCCATATATTTAGCTTTTGCATCGAACTCCTTTTCGCCATCGACAAGATGAGCCGTAACAACGCCGTATTTTTCTGGAATGAAGTTCTCGATTTCGCTGTTTCTATCGACGATAAGTCGAATCGTCGCCGACACGACACGCCCGACATTCATGGTCGTATGGTAGTAATCGGTATAGGCTCTTGTCAGGTTAAGCCCATAAATCCAGTCCATATCTTGACGAAGCTGTGCAGCCGCTCCGAGATTGTCATAGTCATGTAGCGGCTTTGCATCCTTCATTGCTTTTGCTATTGCGGAATCGGTGACTGTTGAGTACCATACACGCTTTGCCGGGATATTCTCCGCATGGCATTCACGTAGAAGTTCTCGAACAATCAGTTCACCCTCGCGATCGGAATCTGCGGCATGATATACTGTGTCGATTTTTCTCTTCGTCAGCAGTTCTTTGATGACGTTGAATTGAGCTTTTGAGCTTACCTTACCATCTGCTGGCTTGTATTTCCATGGGTTTGGAAAAAACGGTAAATCGTTGAGATTCCAATGCTTGTATTTATCGTCGTACTCGTCCATCATGCATGCCTGCACGAGATGACCTGCGCACCATGTGACAATCCACGTATCGCCGCCATGCATTCCTTCCATGTATCCGACGTTTCCGTCTTTCATGAACTTGACATGCGACTTGTCGGTAATTCCGAGATATTTTGCGAATGGTAGGGCTGTGTTTCGCTTTTCCGATATGAGAAGATTCGTTGCCATATAGAGAATTCCTCCATGTATATTAAGCTGTGCTCATAATTATAATGGCGGGGCGGGAGCTTCTCATCCTCCGCCTCGCCATACTGAATACTTTTCTGATTGTACTATATGATATATTTCTGCTACTTCGATGTATTGTTGTTATTCGTTGTTATCGTCTGTCCGGTTACCTCTGATGTAGGCTTATTCCAGTTATCAGGATGATGCCCATGAACTGAGCAGCTATATTCGCCAGTAACCGGGTTCCAGGTATATTCACCACCGCTTGGGCATTTCATGTCATGCTCCGAAAACGTCGGGATGTCCTCGACGTAAGCCGGATATGACGAAAACCCGTTGACCGAGAGATAGTTCTTTGCAAGCTCCTCGATTTCCATTTCGTGATTCCAGCAAGCAGCTTGCTTTCCTCTGACCGTGTTATTGTAGAACATGTAGTAGCCAACTGCACAGAGCACTGAGATGAAGAACATCACAATGGCGATGACTTGATATTTTCTCGCTCGGCGAAGACTCGTGACGTCAATGTCGAGGGCGGAATCGCCAATTGACGTTCCGCTTGTCATCTGGCTGCTGTTGCCTCGAATACCGGCTATGGGGACGGAGGAGCCGCCTCGCGGGTCATATCGTGTGTCTATCGGTACCATTCTATCCAATCACTTCCATACGACATTGATTAGTTGGCATCGCTGCCGAGCTTCACCTTGAACGTCATTTCCTTGCCCTCGCGCAGTACTTTCAGCTCGACCTCGGTGTTTATTGGGAGTGCGCGAACCTTGAATTGCAAATCTTGTGAGTTCACGACCTTGATTCCGTTGAATGTCGTAATGACGTCGTCATTCGTGATTCCTGCGATTTGCGCGGGGCCGGACTGCGTCACATTGGTAACGATTGCGCCTTCACTTGACTTGAGTCCGAACTTCGTAACGGTCGAATCAGGCACGTCGTCAATCGATACGCCGAGCGAGGCGTGAGCTCCGTCCTTGTCATTGAGGAGGTTCCTCGCGATTGACTTTGCGTATGATGCGGGGATTGCATATGCGATGCCAGTGCTACCGGCCTGTGCATTGCTGTCCTGTTGTAATACTGCATAACCCTGCTGTTCGACCGTCTGCTCACCATCTGTCTGCTTATCGGAAGTCTCTTCTGAATTAGCGTTATCGTTCCCGTTATCAGCGGTATTCGAATTTTGATTGTCGTTTATATTCGAATTGTCGTCATCGGCGGTCGCATCGGTTATCCCGCCATTTTGATTTGTGTTTGAGTTCGCATTGCTGTTCGCGTCTTTCGTGCTCCCCTTCGAGTTCGCCTTCGAATTGACGTCGGATGTCCCGTCGGTTGCGATGATCGTCATGATTCCGACAAGCTCCCCCTTCTCGTTGAATAGTCCTCCGCCAGAGTTTCCTGGGTTCGTTGATGTGTCTGTCTGAACCATGTTTGCGTACATGATTTCCTGTGTGCCATCACGATAGAGAATGTCGCGCCCGAGCGCGGAGACGGTACCGGTTGAGAGCGTATCGTTGAGCCCGTACGGGTTACCGATGCTCATCACATATTGGCCCTGATACAGTGAGGTTGAATCTCCGAACGTTACCGTCGGAAGGTTTTTCGCCCCGTCGCAGAGAATGACGGCAAGGTCGCTGGAAGCGTCTCCGTGGAGATAGTCGGCGTCGTACTCGATTCCGCCGATTGTGACCTTAATCGATTTTGCGTCCTTGACGACATGTTCGTTCGTCAGAATGGCGCCGTCTGAACGAATTATGATACCGGCTCCTGATACTGTTTCTGTCGCGCCGTTCTTGATGCGCGTTACCGTGATGTTAGCATTCGGTCCTGTTATCTTCCTCATCGTGTCGGTTGTCGGTGACAGGTTCACGACTGCTTGCTGCTCTTGGAGCATCTGCTTCTGTTGCTTCAGTGCGGAGTCCACATAGTTCGTGACGTTGGAATCTCTAATCATCGAGTAGAATACCAATCCGCCACCGGCGATGAGGGTAACACCGATAGAAGCGACGACGCCAAGCCCGAATGCCTTGCCACTCGTCACATATTTCTTTCTCTTCTGTTGCTGTTGTTGCTGCTGTACAAGCTGCTGCTGCGGTGCTGTTTGTTGCTGCGGTTGGCGTTGACGGCGTCGTGGTTGCGAGTTCTGCTCGTTGTTATCAGTGCTCCCGCCTAGCCGATTGTTTTGTTGCATCTTCTTCAGTTCTCCCGAGATCGTGGCGTCTTTTAATAAGAGTCTGATTGATTTGGTTAATGATTACGTGAGGTCAATCGAGTAAATCTTGTTATTTCCTGACAAGACGTTATCCGATTGCGTCGGGTTTGCGTTGTTGTCTGGCGTGATGATGATGAGTTCCAAGTCAGTGACGTTCGTGGAAACTTGAAAGACGATGGAACCTTTTTTTGTGTCAGAAGCCTGCGGCAAGTCGCTCTTTATCAAGTTGTAGTCCCATTGCTGGTTCAAGGACAGCGTCTGATCCTCTTCAGTATCAGGCGTGATGATTGTGCTCGTCGTGTAGAGTTCCCCGTATTGATCCTTTCCCTGTATGTACATTAACTTACCTGGTTGGAGCACATCTTCAAGAGACGATGGGATTGTCGTGCTTGTACCGCCGGCGTTGGTCGTGTTCGTTGTATACGTGTTTGGGTTCCACATGTATGAGAAATCTATCTGCAGTGCGACATCGGTGGTCGATGTCGTGCCGACGGTTCCCGATGAGCTACCGCCTGTATCCGATGATTGAGTCGTCGAACCTTGAAAGAGCGATACGGGGCGTCGCTGGAAGTCGAGAACGCTCAACGTGACGGAATTGTTGAACATTTTATTCTCGGCGCCCTTCTTCATAGTGATTTTGGTCGATGATGTGACCATCTTCGCAGTGTTGGAATCAACTTGTGTGCTGCTCGATGAAGATGATGAACCGCCGATTCCGAAGCACCCAGTCAATCCGAGACCAGCTGAAATTGCTAAAACGGAAGCCATTGCAGTTGTTATGAGTTTACGTGTCGTTTTTCTACAACGATTATTTTTTAGATGCGTTGCATCTCGGCGGCTATGATTCATATGATTCATTATTCAATCGCTCCTATTCGACGTCTTCGAATTCGGTTTGTGGGGTGTTAGACAATCGTTCCTGCTCAGCACGCAATGCGTCAGCCTCTTCTTGTTTTCTCTTTGCTTCCTCAGCTTGTGCTTGGGCAGCGGCTTCTTGTGCGGCTGATTCCTCTGTGGACTGCTCGTTTGAATTAGCATTATTCTCATTCGCATTGTCGTTCTCATTCGTCTTGACTTCTTGCTCGGCATTTTCATTGACGCCTGATTTCAGGATTTCAGAGGCGTTGGCGTTCTCTCCGTTCTCATTCGAGTCATCAAGGGATGAAGTCGTGTTCTCGTTTTTGTCTGCGTTCTTGTCTTCCTCGGACATCGACGTGTCCTTGTAGTAAATCGGGGATAGCCTGATTGACCTTTCCTTCGTATCGTCTTGCTTCTCTTCAAGCCATACTACCTGTTCACCGCGAATCGTGTATGAAAGGATACTGATGTTGTTGTCATTGCCTTTGCGTATGATTATGCGTCCTGTTAGGGCAGTTCCCCTATCTTCGCTGGTATTATCGTCTCCGACGGAGCTGTTTAGATTCTTGCTGCTCTTGCTCTTACTTGATTTATTGCTATTTGAGTTGGATATAACGCTCTCGTAATCGTCTTCATTCCTGGTATTATTTGCGTTGCTGTTCTCGCTCGAATTGCTATCTGTGCTCTCGTTATCGTCGCTATTTTCGTTATTAGCGTTATCGTTGATCGAATCGTCATCGGTATCCTCATCTGCTGCCTGACGATATCTGATATTCGCCTTACTGTTATTCGCTGCTAGTGTTATCCTGCTTGCTGAATCGACATGATAGCTCGTAAGCGTTATGTCGCTGGAATCGGCGTTTGAGTTCTTGTTACTGTTCTTGTTCTTACTACCGTCCTTATTGTCATTGGAGGAATTAGAGGACTTCGACGATGTTTTGTTCTCCCTTTCCTCTCGGAGCCTGTCGATTTCCGCCTCGTTCAAATCCGTGACCGTATCGGCAGAGTTCGAATCGGTTCCTCCGCCGTTATTGACCTCGCTCGCTGCCGTTGTCATCGTGTAGCATGGCTGATAGATGAGGTCTCCTGTTTGCGCAGCGATGAAGACGATTCCATATTCGACACCTCTAGACGTCGTTATCGTCATCACCTTATAGTGGCATGATGGCTTGACCGTTTCACCCATCAAGTCCGCGGTATGCTGCTCGTCTCTTGTAGTTGAGGCACGCATGTCGATGACATCGACGATTTTAACGGGGTTCTCCCTCTGAATGGTTCTCTTATTGTCATCAACGTTTGCGGAAATCTTCGACAAATCGACCACCCAAATCGCCCCGCGCTGCTCGTAGAACAGCTTATCGCCGAAAAGCGTGTAGTTCGTTATAGGGTCGGAGTTACCCGTGATATCTGACGTGGAGAACGTGTTCTCGTAGTCCTCCATCAGGATGTCGCTGTTGTTCTCGTAACGCCTGATGAAGAATCCTGTGTCCCCGTCTGATGTCTCCTTCATGTAGCCGATCCAATAGGTAGAGCCGTTCGATGACGGGGATTCCGACACGACGGGGTTGTAGTAGTTGTTGTCGAAATCCTGATAGTTGAGTTGGACAGCCTCGAGGCTCGATAGGGCGTCTGACGAACCGGACATGACATCCTTGACGTTGAACACGGCGATTCGGCGCATAAGGTCGCTTTTCTTTAAAGAAGCATCCTTCGTGTACCAGTACGAACCGACGATGACGTTACCGTCGATGTCGCACGAGTCGAATCCGTTCCATGATTCCTGCATGCTCCCGCCCGGTGTATCGCTGCTGCTTCTTGAGGAGCTTGCGTTGTCTGTTGCCGCCTGTTGTTGCTGCTGCTCGATGTTCTTCGCGGTCGTGCTCGCCGATGTGTCCTCGTACTTGTCTGGGGAAGCGATGATAATCGTTCCCAAACCTGCGCCGCCAGCCAATACAAGCTCATTTGCCGCAACGCCAAGCGAGTTTCCATTCGGGTTCTGCAGATAGACTCCGGTTTCGCCGCCAGTGATGTCGTTCGTCTTGATCGCCGTCTGGTAGAACGTCTGCTTATCGTATATTAACGGGCGAAGGTGCAATGGTTGCGTCTTCGAGACAGAAGGGGTAAACATCGCGTTCTCCTTGATGGCGGAATCCCCACTCGTCTCCTGCCCGTTCTCGACGATATTTTGATCTGTCACGATTCCGTATGTCGTGCTTCCGCTGCCCATCGCCTCGATATAGGTCGAATCGGACAGCGAAGCATGTGCTATTCCGTAGTCCTGCCCTTCCCCTGCAATCGTCTTCTCCGCCTTCGCTGGCTCAGGTGCTGGAATTGATGCGATGAATACCGTCGCTACCATTATGCTGCAGGCGAGAACCCAGAAAAGCCTCGCAATATGGACCTTGCGCTTGACTTTCGCATGGATTCTCTTGTTACGGTCCATTTCCTCAGTTCGCTGCCGGTTTTTGATTCGCTCGATTTCCGCATCGTGGATGCTGTTACGGCTCTCAGTTAGGACGCGGATGTAGTTGATGAGATCCGTCTTCGCGCTTTTCTGATCGCAGACGATTTTATCCTGCGCGAGCATCGTGGCGACGTCCTCGGCGGACAGACGGGTAGCTCGTCCGCGACGTCCGACTGGTTTCTGGAAGAACTCGTTCGAGCCTTGGTCGACTGACAAGCGTCCGATTTTCACGCGTCGGCCAGATTCGGTGTCCTCGTAGATATCACCTATTTCGACCTTTCCGATGCTTTGATTAGCCATTCGAGCTCCAAGAGATAATGCTATTTAGACGGACGACTTTATATGATGTTTAAAGACGAAACCGTTATATGCGAAAAGACTATTCGTAGATATTAGTATAAGTTCATCGTATTCTCGCCTTTTGCCTGCGGATATATTGTATTGGTATGATTCAGGACATATGTTTTCGATGCAATGTTGGTCACTTCATACGAATACATCACGCATTCATCGCAAAAACCGTGATAATATTAATATATCCACGGCGATATATGAAACGAATGCGATTAACGAATTAACGACTTCGACTAGCAAATTGAGGTATTGGATATGCCAGCATATAACGATTCGAGACATGCGTTCTCGCTGCTATCAAGAGGAACGCAGCAATGGGTATCGAAGCAGGGATGGGGTTCGTTCCGTTCGATACAGATTCAATCTATAGAGATGCTTCTCGGCTGTGATGATGATAAGCGCCCGTCCCTCGTGATATCGGCTGGCACAGCGAGCGGTAAGACAGAGGCGGCGTTCCTACCATCCGTATCGATTATCCAAGACTACATGGAGACTAACAGGGACGCTTCCGACGACCACGTGTTCATGATATACGTCGCGCCGCTCAAGGCGTTGATCAACGACCAATATCGCCGTCTCTGCTCCATGACATCATATGCGGGAATCCCCGTATACATGTGGCATGGCGACGCCCCAAGCGGGCAGAAGAAGGAGCTGCTGCGGAACCATAGCGGAATACTCATGACGACTCCGGAATCGCTCGAATCATTCCTGATGAACCGAGGTCAATGGTGCCAAGAGTACATGACACCGTCGATTATCGTCATCGACGAGTTCCATGCGTTCATCGGGGAGGGGCGCGGCAAGCAGCTCCTGTCCCTGTTATCCCGAATCGACACGATATGCGATGCATCGGGCACGCAGCGACCGACCCGTATCGGACTTTCCGCCACCCTGTCCGAGCTAGACCGAGTCGGGCTCATCCTGTCCCCCGATTCGCCCGTCGCAGTGATTGACGGAACGTCAGCAGGCTCGGACGAGACGCAGATAACAATACAATCCGTCCAGCTCCCTAAACACGGTAAGGAGAGTGGCCAGAAAATCAACTTCAATGAGATATCCGAGACAATCGTCATGGAATCAGAGGGGAAGAAGACGCTGACGTTCGCGAAGAGCCGAAAGGACGTCGAAACGATGTCAGCATCAATCAACGACTACTGTCAGGAGCACGGCGTCAAGAGTCAGGCGTTCCCGCACCACGGTTCACTGTCGAAGGAGACACGTGAGGCGTTGGAGCATAGGCTCGTATCGACGGACAAGCCGACGATGGCCATCGCCACCGTCACGCTCGAGCTGGGAATCGACATCGGGGACATCGCGGAGGTGTTCCAAATCGGCCCGACGAATTCAGTCGCATCGCTCCGCCAACGCGTCGGTCGATCGGGCAGGCGAGACGGGAAGCGGTTGCTGCATGCGTTCGCCATGCTGTCCGACGATCCAGCTGACATGCAATGCGATCTCACGACGATGATTGCCGAAGTCGAGCTCATGCGCTCCGGTTGGTTTGAACCTCCGAGAAACGGGATAAAGAACGCGTCGGTTCTCGTCCAGGAAATCTTGTCGACATTGACTCAGTTCGGCTCCGCGTACGACGACGAGCTGTTCGGGCTGCTATGTCGTGACGGTGCATTCCGCAACATCGACGTGGCGCTATTCGATTGCATCGTCAACGACATGATAGAGCACGAGTACCTGCAGCGCGCCGCCGACGGAATGCTCCTAATAGGCGACACGGGGTTCAAGGAGACGCAGGACTGGCACTTCTACGCGACGTTCCAAGACGAGGAGTCGTACACGGTTCGAAGCGGCGGACGGCACATCGGGGAGATAACCCCGCCAGCGACGTCAATCGGCATGCTCGCCGAGGGCGGCACGTTCATGCTCGCCGGGCGCTACTGGAAGGTCATCCCACCAATCGACATGGCTAACCACTCGATGAACGTGAAGCAGCAGCCGAACAGGGCGTCATTCCTGATTCCGACTAGCAGGGGCGGAGGAGACGTGAACGGCATGATTATGCGGAAACGCATCTCGCTGCTGACAGGGAAGGACTCCGATTTCGTTCCAGACTACATCGATGAATTGGGAACCGAGGCTCTCGACAACGCCCGCAAGTACGCTCGCCGCCACAAGCTCAACGGACTCGGCGTAAAGATATACGATGCCGAGGACAAGGGCAGCGAGACGAAGGAGCAGGTAAGCGAACGACTGTCTGTCGGTTACTCCGACGATGCCGACGCGTCCGTCGAACCGCCCGTCGACACGGCGGCACGGGACGCTATAGAGGCGATGTTCATCACGCTCGGCATGGAGCCAGGCGGATTAGCTCACATGCCGCTGTATCGAGTGCACGAGCTTTGTTCCGAGGCTATAGAGTGTGCCGACACATTCGAGGAAGAGAAACCGCTACTCATCGACGATCACCTACTCGAGGACATCGAGCAGAGGGAGAAGTACAACCATATCCTGTCTGCTGATACGCTGCGTCTCGCATATGCCGACGAGGTCATGGACGTCGCAGGCGGAATCAGGTGGATGAAAGCGTTCGAGAGATTCTGGGAGAATGGGAGAGGCGAAGCGGCTGGGAAGGTATACGAAGCGGTACGCAAGACCAATGCGGAGGAGCGAATAGCAAGACGAAAAGAGACGGAAACGATTGTCGATATGAGCATTACCGACACAACCGATATCGACGGCAATCACGATATCGCAAGCCGACCTACACATACGAGAAAGCTCGGGAAATTCGACAGCCAAGACGGTATATCGTCTATCTACAGGAACCTGCTGCACGGGCAGGACAATGGCGGTGGTGAGAGATTCATAGAAGACGATGAAATTGGCTTCTGATATTGCTTCTAATAGACAATGCACCGTATTCCCTGAATAGCAATGCCGGTATCGTAGGAAAGACGGTTAATATCCTATAATAATCATAAATATTCGAAATAGCAGCCATGCTGCACATCAATAGGAGCATATGATTATGAAGCAATACGGATGGAACTGCGAGCTTACACTCGCTGACGGCGTGACGAAGCGCCCCGTATCCGTCTCCATCGTATGGACCGCGAACACGAGGAACGCCGTGACGATTCGAGACGGGGAGAACGGCGACACGCTGGTCGAGAAGACGAACCTAGCGACACCGATGCCCGTGATGGAGGCGCTACAGAGGAAGATGCCGCTGCAGCCGGATTCTGCTAGATGGTTGTACAACGAGATGGAACCGTTGATGGATTAGCTAATAGAGTTTTATTCGTATCGGTTTAACAAGCAATTGCTAATCAATATAAGTGTTCTCCCAGTCTTTCTGATCGATTGGCTGAGAGAACACTTTTTTAGATTTATTTGTTTCAACTATATGCCATTGATTAGTCATCGACTTTGATATCGACGGGAACGCGGAAAATCTCGTCTGTCCCGACATCGATTATCTCAAGCGTATACGTCCCGCTCTTCGTAGCGGGCACCTCCAGCGTCCTCTCGTAGGTACCGCCAGATTCGATGACGGGATCCTCGATTGAATCAACTCCATCATCAAGAACCTTATCATTACGTATCATGTCGGCGAGATAGTCACCGTTCGGTCCGAAGATATTGACCCCGATGCTCGTCATCGTGTACTCTTCATCCGTTTCATTGACGGCTTTCAGCGTGACCTTGAACGTCTCCCTCCCGTTCGCTGATTTTGTTTCCGACGGCGCGACCGATGTCAGATCTGTGAACGTGTACTTGATTCCCTTATGCTCGAAGGTGAAGTCGAGCTTCTCGTCGTTGACGGTGCGTCCCTTCGCCTCCGCATCGATGCTGCTCATGTTCGTGGTATCGACAGCGTCGTCAGTTCCGGCTACAAGCGAATGCAACGGGGTAAGGTTCCATACTGCATAACCTATGCCTCCGATTGCCACGATTGATAGACAAGCAATGACGACTTTTTTCGCAATGGACATCTTTTTTGCGGTATTTTCGGCGATATTGCGATTTGCGATTTTATCGGGTGCCTTATCATGCAGTTGGCTTCGAGACGAATGATTCCGCTGCCGCGATGGCTTGCTGCTTGGGCGATTTTTCCTGTGATGCTGCTTATCATCGAATGAATCGAGCGAGTCGTCATGCTTTGATGCATGATTCGCCATATGTGAGGATTTATCGCCCCGCCTAGAGTGCTTACTGCGGTGATTATTATTCTGTTGCGTGGCGATGTCTGTCGCGTCGTCTGAATCGCCGAGAATGGCGGCGAGATCCTCGGTCCGTGCTTGGCTGATGTCGTCAGACGGCTTCTGGGCTGCTCTATGGGCTTGATTCGATGAGACATGCGTGCCAGTACCATTCCGCTGATTCGACCCGTTATTCGGCATTCTATGCCCTCCCATGACGGTATATCTGAGTGACGTACATGAATATCTTTTTTTTGAGCATGCCTTTGATGCACGCTATTCCTATCGATAACGGCAACTGGCATATCGAATTCATTTTAACGAATTACCTGATTAATCACAAAATCAGTGCATCATGGAATCATCAGAATCATGCGTACGTAAAAAAAACGGCTCCCCACCATCTCTAAACGAATGACGGGGAGCCGAACCGATGGGAAAGCTAATAGATTGGGACGAGGAGATTAGCGGAAAGTGCGCTGCTTACGGTCGTCTTGGCGTGCGTCGATGGTGCTGTCGCCGTACATTTCGCGCAACAGCGCCTGAGCCGCCTCGTCGGGCTGGTTCAGTCGGCTCGCCTTGTCGAGCGTGCGGTTGACGTTTCCTGTAGCCTCCTGTGGTTGACTGTAGCGCATGGACGCACGGGCGTTCTGGAAGGCATCTTCACTGGTCACGACACGAAGCTTCGTCTTGATGATTCCACCGATGTACTCTGCATCAATCGTCTCCTGCAGATTGCGGAACGCTTGGAAACCGTCAATCTTGTATTCAACGGCTGGGTCGCGCTGGGCATACCCTCGGAGCCAAATCGTGCTCTTCAGGTAGTCCATGTAGGAGAGATGTGCAATCCAGTTGTTGTCGATGACTCCGAGCATCATCGGGCGCTCGAGCTGGTCGTTGAACGAATCATCATCGCCAACGAACTCGCGCTTTGCCTGATAGAGCTCCTTCAACTCATCGTAGAGCTTGGCGCGAACCTGCTTGACGGTCGTGCAGCCCTTCGGGAGCTCGGTATCCTTACCCTCGACATAAGACACGAAGCGCTTGAACCCGTCGACGTCCCAGTGTGAGGCGGCACGACGCTCGCGATGCTCGAACTTCGTCTCGTTGCGACGAATCTCCTTCTCCTCCTTCTTCGCGGCGACTCGCTCGGCCTTCTCGACCTTGATTCGCTCAGTCTTCTCCTTACGCGTCTCGTGCTTCTCTGGCGGGAACGGGGAGACGATTGTCTCACCGGCGTCGGAGCGGGCGAGCAGGGAGGCACGTTCATCAGTCACCTTACGCATACCGGTCGTCTCGGAATCGAGGACGTTGATTGCGGTGTCGCAGAGCTCGTTGAGCATGGCGTCAATCGTAACGGTAAGCGAGTTGTCCTGAAGGATATCGTCGCGCAGCTTGTAAATTGCGAGACGCTGGCTGTTAACGACATCGTCGTATTCAAGCGTGTGCTTGCGCATCTCCTTATTCATCGTCTCGATTTTACGCTGGGCATTCTCAATTGCCTTCGAAACCATGCGAGCCTCGAGCGGCATGTCGTCTGGAATGCCTGTCTTGACCATCATATGGTTGATACGGTCCATGCTCCCGCCGAAGATTCGCATAAGGTCGTCCTCAAGCGAGATGTAGAAACGGGAGAAGCCGGGGTCGCCCTGACGACCTGCACGACCGCGCAGCTGGTTATCGATGCGACGGGAGTCGTGGCGCTCCGTGCCGATGACGCAGAGACCGCCCGCGGCGATTACCTTATCATGCTCGTCAGCGAAGATAGCCTCAGCCTTCTTAGTGGCTTCATTAGCCTCATCCGGAGTCGGGATGTAGTCCTCCTTACCGGATGCCTCGATAATTTCCTGCATGAACTTGTCGCGCATACCGTTAATGTTTCCACCGAGTGCGATGTCTGTACCACGACCAGCCATGTTCGTTGCAATGGTTACGGCACCGAGACGACCGGCCTCTGCGACGATTGCGGCTTCCTTCTCGTGCTCCTTTGCGTTAAGGACGCTATGCTTGATGCCTCTCGCACGAAGAAGGGCGGAAAGCTTCATCGAATTCTCGACGGATGTTGTGCCTACGAGGATAGGCTGACCGTTTGCGTGACGGACGGCAATCTCGTCTGCAATTGCATGGTACTTCGCCTCAGTCGTGCGATAGATGAGGTCTTCCGCATCTTCACGAATCATTGGCCGGTTCGTCGGAATGGGGATGACTCCGATGTTATACGTCTCGCGGAACTCTGCGTCCTCAGTGAGAGCGGTACCAGTCATTCCGCTGAGCTTGTCGTAGAGGCGGAAGAAATTCTGCAGCGTGACCGTTGCAAGCGTCTGGTTCTCCTCCTGAATCTCGACATGCTCTTTCGCCTCGATAGCCTGGTGCAGACCATCGGACCAACGACGACCTTCCATGATACGTCCGGTGTTCTCGTCGACAATCTTGACCTCACCGTCGATGACGATGTAGTCCTTATCGCGATGGAACATATATTCGGCTTTGAGTGCCTGTTGCAGATGGTTAGCTAGCGTGCCAGTAGCGTCTGAATAGACCTTGAACCCGAGGCGGGATTCAATCTTAGCAAGCCCCTTTTCGGTAGCGGCGATGGTTCGCTTAGCTTCGTCAAGAACATATTCACCAGTAGGTTCTGGCTTGTTACCCATTAGCGGGTCGAAGTCAGGCTCCTCACCGCGCTCAAGCCCCTTGACAGCCTTCGCAAATGCCGTATAGGTCTTTGCGGCCGAGCTACCGGGACCGGAAATGATGAGCGGCGTTCGAGCCTCATCGATGAGGATGGAGTCAATCTCGTCGATAATCGCGTAGGAATGCTCTTTCTGTAGCTTATCGTCGTAACGCTGCACCATGTTATCGCGCAGATAATCGAAACCGAACTCGGATGGGGTACCATATACAACGTTGCAATCATATGCTGCACGCTTTGAATCATTCGGCTGCTGGTTATAGATGTAACCTACCTTGAATCCGATTGCCTCGAAAATCGATGCCGCTTCATCATGATCGCGCTTGGCAAGATATTCGTTTACAGTGACCTGATGGACCTGCTGACCGTGAATAACACCGAGGTACTGCGGGAAGTGAGACACCAACGTTTTTCCCTCACCAGTTTTCGCCTCCGCGATGTTCCCGTCCCAGAGTGCCAAAGCCGCCTCAAGCTGCACATCGAAGGCACGCTTTCCCGTTTGGCGTTTCGTCAGCTCACGCATCAGGGCAAGTCCCTCGTTGACGATCTTCGTCTCGTCTGGCTTCTCGCCCTTCGCCTCGTCCATCAGTTCAGCGTTTGCGGCTCGGAGCTCGTCGCTCGTCATAGCCGAATACTTTTTCTCAAGCGGGTTGATGTCATTCTTCACACGCTTCTCGTATCGATGGAGCTGCTTGTCCATACCGGCGGAAAGCGTCTTGTTAAGAATTCCCATGTTCTGCTTACTCCTATTTGTTGTCTTTACCCATCGGTTCACGTGCGAATCAATTAATCACTTGAATATATTAACATATCGACAACGCTTTTTATTATTATACACGAAAAAAGCACACAAGTCCAATGCGAACTTGCGTGCATTTAAATAATCAGCATCGACGCATCTTACAGCAAGTGAGTTACTTCACTTCCGATTAGCCGTTCGTGCCGGCGTATGACGTGTTCGTGTTGCTGTTGTCGTTCGCTTCGGCAGGTGGCGTCGGGTATGTCAGGTTATGCGCCCTGATTACCTTCGCGTCGTCCTCGGTGACGTGCGAGTCGTATAGGTCGTTGTATCGCAGCCCGGTCGCCGCATCGACAAGGAGAAAGCGTTTGAACTTCCCGGCTGCATCGACGACGGAGACGTCCCCCTTCGTTACCCCAGCCTCGGTGTTCGTGTTGCTCGACAAATCCTTGATTCCGCTGACGAGCGTCGACAGCGACGGAATCATCATGGCAACGGCGAAGAATACGAGCAGACCGCCAACTAGGAGCTTCTTCGCGCCGTCTGTCATGACGTATCTCGTCTTGTGGACAGCCTCCTTTACGTCTTCCTTGGTGACTTTCATATCTGGAAGCACGGGGTCGGCGTATTCTATCTGTTCCTTTGGATGGACTGATCCTTTCGCCTTCGAGGTCGTGCGCTTCTTCGCACCGCCAGCCTTGGTGTTGTTCTGGCGGCGTCTGGCTTCCTTCTTTCGCTCTCTGTTCGACATATGCTTCTTGTACGCCTCCCCGCTTTATTCGTTGCTGTTGCTGTTCGTGTCAACGGTCGAGTCGTCGTTCGTCGCTTCGGTGCTCGTCGTGTCGTTCGAGTTGTTGTTATTATTGGTGTTGTCCTCGGCAAGCTTCATGTCGACGTCATACGGGAGCCCCTTTGGCATTCCCTTGATGTTGAGGGACGTGTCACTTACGAGCATGCTCAGGTATCTGTCCTGCTTCGTGTTGAGGTTCGCCTGCTTGACGGTGGACTTGAGCACCTCCATAAGGTCGTCTGGCATCGATGAGAGCGTCACGCCACCGGTCGAGTTGGGCATGAACTCATCCTCGCAGAAGATGACATGATAACCGTATGAAGACTCGACTGGCTCGCTAGAGTACTTCCCGACCTCGAGTTTGTCGAGAGCGTCGGTGTAAGCGGTGACAAAAGAGTTCTGACCGCTCCAACCAACATCGGATGCCTCGGATGCTGTTCCGTTGTCTACGAGCTCTTTCGCCTTCTTAGCGAACAGCGATTCATCGACGTTCTCAGATTTGTTGAGATCATCGATAAATGCCTGCGCCTTCTTCTTTGCGGCATCCATGGCTGTCGTGTCGGACGTGTCGTCCACCTTGAACACGACGTTGTACGATTTCTTGCCAGTGTACTTCTTTGCGTTCTCATCGGCTTCCTTCTGAAGATCAGAATCGCTCGGATCTTCAGCATCGACCATCTTGTCGAGGAGCTTGGAGCGGAGCATGTCGTACTTGAGGTCGTCCTTGTATGACTGCTCGGTGTAGCCCATATTTTTGATAGAGTTATCGAACAGGCTATCATCGCCGTATTGTGCGTACTGCTTTTTCACTTCGTCGTATCTGTTATTGACGTCATCATCGGATACGGTAATATTCTCCTGCTCGCACTTTGCCTTGACTGCAATCTTCTCGGCGAGCTGGTTGATAGCATTTTTGCGGATCGTCTCTGCGGTTAGATTGGAATCCTTGAGGTACTTCGCCCATGCCGTATCATCGGTGTAGGAGTTGTACTTGCGATATTGGTCGATGAAGTCGTTAACTTCCTTCTCGGTGATTTTGGAGCCGTTGAACGTGGCCGCCGTGGCGTTCTTCCAATCGGTGCTGCTGCTTGATTGCGACGTATTCTCGTTCCCGTTGTCATTAGACTTATTGCCGGAGCAGCCTGTAATCGAGCCGAGCGACATAGTCGCCACCAAACCGATTGCGACTGCTGTACCAACAGTTCTCAACGCCTTATTGCCCATGTCTCATGTTCTCCTTTATTTCGTCCAGTATGTCGTCGCATCTGTTGTTATTGAGTCGTTAGCTTTATCGGTGCGGTGACGACATTGTTGGTTGGTTCATTATATTAGCAAAAACGATTGAAAATCAAAATCAACGATTGACGCATGTTCAAGAAGCGATGCCGCTATCGATAATTCGTTTGATAATGACATCGCTTAAGAGTGCATATGTCGGTATGGTTGGTTACTTTGTTCCAGATGTATAGCCATCTGGGTTGAGGTCGCCGGAATCTGACTTTGCTGACGTACCGTCATCGCTGCCAGTCGCATTCCCGTCGGTATCGGTCGTCACGATGGATTCGACTTTTCCTGTATCGCCTGTGTTCACCTGCTCGAATTTTTCGAACGCCTTGAGCGTGAGTTGCCATTTAGCTGTGTCGAGCGCCTCATACCAAATCTTGTTCTCGTATAGTGATGTCGTCGGGGTGATCATTGAAATCATGTTGTCCATGATATCGGTCTTCCCCATCTTGCTGGCGAGCTCAGCCATCTGCTCGACTGACATGTTCGTTGCGACGTTCTTCGAGGCGGTGTTCGCGATGTTGAGGAGCTGCAGATAATTCGACTGCGAGGCTTTCTTTCCAAGCGCTCTGATTACCTCTCGCTGATTCTTTGCTCGATACGAGTCGCCGTCGCCTTCTCCGACGTTGTCATAAGCGTGGCGGGAGCGTGCGAAAATGAGTGCCTGATGCCCGTTGATTGTCTGTTCGCCTGCGTCGAGTCCCTCGCCGTTGAGATAGGAATCGCGGAACGTGAATGGGACGTTGACCTCGATGCCGCCGACTGCGTCGACGATTCCCTCGAGTCCGTCCATGTTGATTACGGCGTAATATGGGATGTCGTCGATACCTGTAAGGTTCGAGATGGTGTTTTTCATCATGTCGACGCCGCCGTAGGCATATGCCGCGTTCAGCTTGTCATATCCCTTGCGCCCAGCAATCTGGACTTTGAGGTCACGGTGGAAGGAAGTCAGGGCCATCTTGCCGTTCTTCGTATTGATATGGGCGAGCATGATGGTGTCGGAGCGGTACGTGCCATTGAACGCCCCGCTTGCGTCGCGCTCTGCATCGGAGTCAACGCCGAGCAGGAGCATATAGAAGTCATCTGGGAGCGTATCCGGGGTCTTGTCGGCAACATTGATTTGTACGCCATTTCCTGCGAGTTTCTTGTTCGTTTCGCTCATTTGATTGCCCATCAGGGCAGCTCCGACGGCTACGAGAGATGTCGCTACCATGAGGATGACGCCGACGGTCACGCCGAGAATCTTGAGTGCCTTACGTCCCTTCGTCTCCTTCTTGTACTTTTTCTTGTCCTTCTTCTTACCGTATCCTCGCGGTGCTTGACTCGGCGTCTGCGTACCGTATCCGTTCTGATATGGCTGGTAGTAGCCATTCGTCTGTGCCTGCTGCCGTTTCCTGTTTTTCCTATTAGACATACTGCTCCTGTGCCGTCATAGCTCCTTTGGATATCGGTGCTAATCTGTTGCGGACCTTATCCATCATGGCTTGCGCGTCAAAGGTTCGGCGGCAATCCAATCAATGATTTTAATACAGAACATCTGTATATCAGAATCCGAAGTCCTCATCATCGCTGTTGCTTTCAGGCACGTCGTTTCGTGTGACGACATTGACCTTCGCGCCGAGCCCGCTGGTCTTTCTCTCCTGCTTGACCTCGACACCGCCCAACGCCTGCTCGAACGGCAACTCTCCGTTGCTCTCCCTCATGCGGAGGAGGAGCATAACGAATGAGCGGATGATCTCACGCGGGGTTCGGAAGTAGTCGGCTCCGAGTGCATCGAAGTACTTCTTCAAGAATGCCTGCATCTGCGCGTCATCGACAAGCCATTCTTCGCGTTTTCCCAACGCCTCGACGTTCGTGATGTTCCCGAGCAGGACGAGCAAATCCTCCTGTGACAACGGCGCTAAGTCGATGATCGGTCCCATCATGTCGGCGTCACTTCCTGTCTGAGAGTTATTTGAGAAATCGTCTGCTACGAGACGGGAGCGGAGGGCCTCATATGAGAAGAGCCCACGGCGCGGATCGGCGACGAACTCTGGCGTGCCCGCAAAGATGAACCCGATATAGCTGGCGTCGCCCTGTCGGCATTCGTTGAAGATGCGGAGAATCTGCTCGTAGTTGCGATCGCGGCTCGCTGTGTTGTTGATTTTGTAGAGGTTGACGCATTCGTCGAGCTCGACCATCAGACCGGAATATCCGGCGTAGTGAACGAGCATGGCGATGAGCTTCAATGCATCATACGCGCCGTCATCGCCGATAGATGATTTCACACCGAGCATCTTCTTGTGCTGTATCGTGTTCTCCCCTGCGAACCAGCGGAGGCAGGCGTCTTGGATGATGAATGCGTCGCGCTCATCGGTCTTCGTCTCGGGGTGCTTCGAGCGACTCCATGCGTTAAGCACCGTCACAGCATCATATCCGTATGGAAGCTTACGGACATCGGACATGAAAGCCGAATCGCGGACGGAAATCTTATCGTCGAGCGCGTCTAGGAGATATTCGAGTGCGCCGCCGTCAGGGTGCGTGGCGCACGACAGGCTTCTAACGAGCTCTCGGTACAGCGCGTTCGCCTTTCCGTCTGACGCGTAGAGTCGGCGGTCGGGGGAGAAGTCCGCAGTCATTGTGAACAGATTTCTCTTGAGTGCCAGGCTCTTCGCTAGCGTGAGGACGAACGTGTTATGCGTGACCGTGTAGTCCTTGATGATGTATGAGTGATTGTCGGCATTGACTGCAAGGCATTGCATGTCCTGCTTACGTCCTGTATCTGTGACGCTCTTGATACCGATGCGAGATCCTGTGACGATGTTGAACTTGTACGATTTTGAACCGAACGGCTCCAGCTGATAGTAAAGACCGAGGATCGTGACCATATATCCGCAATGAATGCTCGTCTCCTTGCAGGCAGACAGTCCGAGTGAGCGTGCGATATCGGCGATGTCGGAGGCGAGACGCTCGGAATCGGTATATACGCATGAATCCGGATTCGAGCGGTGACCGATGGACGAATCGAGAATGCCGTTGAGGACGTCGAGACGCTGTTCGATGGATCCATGTTTGTAGCATTCCGGGATGTACTTTGTATTGTCGTCGCAATCAAGAAGGTTCTCGAACGAAGAGAGCACATCGAACGTGCCAAGCTTGACAGGGCGGAAGTTCTCATCGAACTCGCCAGTATCGAAAGTCCACGGTGTCTCGAACGCATCCTGTGCAGGTGTGACGGGTTTGATCTCCTGTGATACTTCCTTTGCGAACCTCTTGATGATTTCCTTGTCGTTCACCTTATCGTGCATGGTGATTGTGAGCGTCTTGCTCTTGATGTCGCCGGCTGCAAGGAATACACCCATCGCATATGGCGGTAAGTCAAGCTCGACGGCAGGCGTGTCGATGGGCGCGCAGAGGGGGATTGCCAGCGGCGGTTCGCTATCATCTTCGCTACCGTCAATCGTCTCCTTGATTTCCAATGTCGTCATCGTCGATTCACGACCAGTCGTCGTGTCGACGACGATCCAGAGGTGATCCGGTCCGGCTTCGACTACGCGCCCGTCGGTAAGCTCAATCTTATATGTCTCGACGTCGCTCTCTGGGTAGATTCCCGTTACCTTTGACAGATGTCCGTTGCGGGTATAGACCTTGTCCCCGATTTTGATGTCTCCGTTCGGCTTCCAGCCGTCTTCTGTGAGAATAGGCATGTCGAGCGGGAGGAGCTTGCCCGAGCCGTATGACGCGTCGATGATGCGGGCTGAGGCTCTCCCGTCGGTGATAGCGTCGATATCTTTGATGATGGCGCTGGTCTCGGCGAGTCGTCCGACTTGGATATGCTGAATGCCTTGGCGCGGGGTGACGCCTCCTGCGAGCGCATCGAGAATTGCGTTTCTGTCTCGTTCCCTGATTTTTGCCATGTTCTTCGATACCTCGTTTCGAATAATCGATTTACATATATTTCGCCCATGCGAACATCGCTCGTTGCATTCGAGAAATGCGCGGGAGTCGGTTCGCTGTTTTGGATTGTGCTGTACCAATGCCGTATATATTAGTTTCCCAATCTATTTCAGCATACGTTCATTATAGCACAATGCCTCGGACTTTAATCTGAACAGTGAACCGAGGCATGATTAGTATTCTGATGTTTAACTGATGCTTAATAAATTATTTAAGTAATGTTTGGACTACGGACAGAATCGGGTCACCGAGCAAGCGAACGACGATTGCTAACATTGCTATGACGAACACGGTCATGAAGAACCCGAACAGATGTTTCGTAGGGTCTTTTGTCTGTACCTCGTATCCTCGATCTGCATCGTAGTCATAATTCGGATCGTATGAGTTATCGACGCCGGCAACCAGATTCTGCATGTCCTCGTCAGATGGCGCTGGGCCTGCTTCAAGTGCGTCATAGAATTCGTTGTAATCATCATCAATCGTGATGTAACTGTCTCCGATATAGTCGATGAACTCATTGAATTGGGTCCATTTATCGAAGTCGAACATGCATTTCTGTCCATTTTTATTGACGAAAATCTTTCCGTCATCGTCAAGGACACCGAAGAAATCGCATGGGATGCCGTCAATATCGTCACCGCGTTCGATACGGTTCAAAGCCGATTCGAATAGCCTGACGGAGAAGCAGATTCGTTTACCGTGCCACATCGTCGGCACTTGCTCATCGGTCTTGAACGTTCCTATTGTAAGCGTGTTCTTCGCCATATCGCTATATCCTCGTTCTATAAGCACGGCTCGAATATATGGAGCTGGCAGAATCGAATGTATTGGGAATCAATTGTTATTGCAATTGAATAGCCCCTTTTAATGAGTATCACCTTATCTTTTAATTGAATATGAATGTAACGAAAAAAAAGAACGCTCAAAAATATATTTGAACGTTCTAATAATAGTTCAATTAGTCAGCATCACTTGATACGCTGCTTCTCGATGCTATTGATAATCTTGTCCTTTGCATGACGTCCGGTGTTGTCGACTGCCTTGCTAAAGCGGTTCAGGAAGGAATCTCTGACATTCTCAAGCTTATCAAGGAAAGTCTCTTCGTTAATCTGGCTGTCAAGCGTCTGGAACGCCCCAGTCGCTTGATTGACAGCCGAGTTGTTCTTGCTCTGCCATTCGGCAAGGAATCGTGAGTCATCAAGCCCATTCAGGTATTCGCCGCTCTTTAACGATTCGAGCGTCATCGCCCCCGTATCCATCATCCGTCCCTGCTGCGTCGGCGCAGTGACAGGCGCGAACGAGACGGGCTGGCTACCGGTATAGGTTGCGGGATTCTGATCGGGCGATGCTACCGGCTGCGTGTACATAGGGGCAGGGGCTGAGTAATCCTGCGAATCGGCAAAGCGTCGACCAAGCTGCTGTTCCTGTGGCATGTCATAATGCTGCGGTTCATATCGAGCCACAGGCTTAGATACAATGGCGGCTGCAGCTGTCGAACCCAAATTATCATAATCATCATCGAACTTGTCTGCGATGTCGATTACCGCATCGTCGATGAGCCCATTGATATGAGGACGTTTCTTAGGTTCGGTGTTCTTCTTTGCACGCGACGTTCCGCTCGTCGGGTCGTCAACTCCGAGGATAAGTGCCATGCTACTCAGGTATTTCTCTGAATCCTTCTCTCGCTTGATGGAATCTGCGAATTTCGCCATGCGAATTGCTGGGGCGGGGCGGCGCTTCTCGGTAATCGCACCGGCATTTACGAAAAAAGCGTACTCGCTCGCCGAAAGCGTGTATTGCTGTTTCATATCAGCAGATGGGCTTTGAATCTGATAATAAATCGTGCCATCGCTCTTTTGACGTTTGATGACGGCACACTTATCGAAGATGAGACTGTCATTCCCGGAAATCTTTGCGATATGCCTGTTGATTACACCGACTATTTCTTGCATGTTAGCTCCGCATCCGTTGAACGGCAGTTCATATATCTTTCCTGCCGTATAATAGTTAGTATCGAATACCGATTTACTTTTCTTCATATAATATAATACAAAGACGGCACCAACTTACATATCGCGTGCCGTCTTTCAGAATATCATTATTTCTTGATTTGAGAGTTCACCGTCTCTGTTTTCACCTTGTCAATGAGAACCGTCGCATCCTTCTTCTTGTCTGCTTCGCCCCCTATAACAATCGATGCAATTCCGTACATCTCAGAACCCTCGCGTGCGATTCGCAGCATCCTCTTGCGCATGAAGTCATACACTGATACGCCGATTGGAACATCCTTATGTGTCGGCATGGGAGGGGCATCGTCATTATCAATCGTATTGATGAGCTGACGGAACGTCGTCGGAAGGATATCGATGTGTTCGTTGTCGTCATCGTAGATGGTCGGGTTGAAGATGAGAAGGCATGCCGATCCGTCACGTGGCTTCGTGATAATCGAGGCGAAGTATTCTGCGAGTCCCGTCTCGGTATTAAACACGATGTTGTGTTTCCCCGTCTCCGTCTCGAATGCCATGACGGTGATGTAGCCTGTCGCCTTCGCTACGCCGCCGTTGACCTGCGGGAGTCTCTCACAAGCTGGACGGTCGCTCGATTCATCTGTCGGACGGTTGAACACGATGAACAACATCCCATAAGTCTTGAATGCGAACATCGGGTCGAGCGCCACCGACATCTTACCAGTCTTTGCGACGAGTGTCGTCGAATCGCCGTTCTGCGTGTAGAGCATGCATACGCCGCTGTTGTCCTGAGTGAAGTAATAGCAGCTACTGTCATCATTCGTATCGAATACGTAATCTGTAATTCCGTATCGTATTGCGCCGTCGTCCTTCTTCGATACATACGATACGAACGAGCGCTTATATTGTACGTCATACAGTATGTAATTTCTCGGACCGGTGTCCTTCATGAAGTCGATCGAGCATTTTCGGCTCTTTCGCAGCAGAGGTTTGTAAATCTCGTCCATCATCGAGTTATGTGCCGATGCGGCAGTACTGTCCGTTCGACGCTGTTTCTTCGATGTCTTCTTCCTCGTTCCCTTGAACGTCCCCATCGACTTCTTGTCGTGCTTATATGACATATTTCTATCGCCCTCCCTTCCTGCGGTTCTTTCTCTTTTTATTGGAAGCGTTATCGTTGACGTCTGTACGAACCTGTGGCATGCGAATCGTCTGCTCGTATGTCGGTTCGACTTCTGGTTGCAGCTCCTCCATGCGAAGCCATGCCCCACCGTTATCGCTTAGATTCGTTGCGTCGGGCGATGGGTCAGCGTCAAGTGTCGCCAAAGCATCGGTCGCGGCAACAGTCATTGTTCGGCTCTCGTCCCGAATCATCGACTCGTCAATCGAGAAGTGTGTCGGAACGGGCTTTTCAACCGGATTCGGTGTAGCTGCCCGAATCTGCTCGACGGTCATTGGAATGGTCACCTCTGACGCCGTACCGTTCTGCGTCGCTGGATTCGTATGTCGGCTAATGCGTGCGTCAACCTCGTTATCGGCATTGTCTGCTTGCTCGCCAGCGAGAGTCGTTTTTTTCGCAGACAGGAACGATGGAACCGCTGACGAGTTCGGTACGGAAGTCGTTTGCATATCATCAGGCGATACAGCCAAACCTGACGCGTCGTTCATCAGATTCGTCGAGTCCACCGATTCGATATTTTCCGTACCGTGCTGGTCGGATGGATTAGCTTCATCTGAGGCGTTATCGGGTTTGCCCAAGCTGTCTTTATCGAATGCTTTATCGATACCCGTGACACCGTTGTCGTCATGCCCGCCATCGTGTCCATCGATTAGATGGACTGTTTCATCAGGCGTGGGGTCATTGCCGTCGCCATCCATAATCGCCTTGATTTCGTCGGCGTCAATCGTCTCGTTCTCCAGCAACGTATCGACGATGAGGGCAATCTTGTCAGAATGACTTGTGACGATGTCGATGGCGGTTTTGTATGCGTGTTCGAGTTCACATTCCATCTCGGCATCGAGAATCTTATCGCGCTGATCGCTCGTGATATATTTGCGCGCAGCAACGACACGGACACGCAACGACCCCATATCAGGCTCGCAGAGTGGCGTGAAAGCATACTCGTCGAACATGCGGTAGGCAAGCGAGCTGGCTCTCTTGAGGTCGTCCGATGCGCCTGCCGTCTCTATATCGCAGAAGTGCTTCTCGGAGGCTCGTCCGGCGAGAAGGGCGGCGAGCTGCGCTCTGCATTGAGCTGCTGTCATGATGTACTTATCGTCCTCTGAATACGTCTGGACGTATCCCATGGCGGCGCCTTGACCGGGCATGTTTCGGCTGACGATTGAGATTTTCTGTACATCGTCGCATTCGGGGAGCAGGTATTGGACGACTGCGTGGCCTGCCTCGTGATATGCGACTTGGCGGCGCTCGGTGTCGTTCATGCGGCGCGATTTCATCGCTGGACCGGAGATTACTCGGGAGATTGCCTCCTCAAGATCCTCTGATGTGATGCGCGGTGAACTCTGCCCCTCCTTAATTGCACGTCGGGCGGCGAGTGTTGACGACTGGTTCATGACGCTCTTCAATTGAGCCCCGGAGAACCCGTACGTGTGGGCGGCAAGTGTCATGAAGTCAATCGGCTCGGCGAACGGCCTGTCCACGGCATAATGCTGGAGAATCTCGGCTCGCCCCTCCTTCGTCGGCAGGTCGATGGTGATAATACGGTCGAAGCGTCCGGGACGAAGAAGTGCGTCGTCGAGAGTGTCGCCGCGGTTTGTCGCAGCGATGACGATGATGTTGTCGCTGTTGTTGAATCCGTCCATCTCGGTAAGGAGCTGGTTGAGCGTCTGGATTCGTTCCTCGTTCCCCGTATCGGCGGTCGCGCCGCGCTTCTCCCCGATTGCATCGATTTCATCGATGAAGATGATGGCAGAGTCGTATTTACGTGCCGTCTGGAATAGCTTACGGACTCGCTTCGCGCCCTGCCCAACGAACAGCTCGATGAACTCTGAGGCAGACGCAGAGATGAACGGGACGCCTGCCTCGCCTGCCAGAGCCCTTGCTAGAGCCGTCTTACCGACGCCGGATGCGCCTTGGAGCAACACGCCGTGTGGGATCTCGGCTCCTGCCTTGCGATACACTTCGGGTGACTTGAGGAATGTGACGAGCTCAGATACCTCCTCAATTGCCTCTGGGACGCCGACGACGTCATCGAAGCTGGAATCGGGGATTTTACTGATTACTTTCGGTTCCTTATCGCTGAACGGCATGCTGTCACCCATGTCGGAACCCTTCAGCAGATACAGCATGGCTCCGATGAGAATAGCGTAGTTGATGACGGTGAGGAGCACGTTCTCGAGGAACGTTACGAGAGAACTTGGCTTTGAGAAGTCGTATTTGACGCCCTTCGTATCGAGGAATTTCGCCGTGAACGTCTCCGAGTTCGTCTGGATGGTGGATGAGAAATTCTTGACGTCGACCCCATCTGAGTTCTTGAAGGTGCTCTTAAGCTTTCCGCTCACCGTGCCGTCGCCTGGTGTGATGTGTAGCTCCTCGACGTTCCCTGATTCGATTTGAGAAATCATCTCGGAGGTTGTGATACCCTTCGTTGCGTCTGGCGATATGTTGTTGTATATGATGAATGCAGGAACGCTGATTAGGCAGAACACGATGGCGAATGCTGCAATTCTGTCCCCACGCTCGCCGTGAAGGAGAATATGGAAGAACCCCTTCAATGCCTTCTTTACTTTCTTCATGTTCCTGGTGACTCTCCTATTCGGTCGTTTATCCGTCCCGGATACCGTTTAACTTGTCATTATAGCAGATTAAATATTACTTTTCATCGTCCACTATCATTCATTGAGATATGTGATCGTTCCATCAACCTCGACCAGCCCATCGGGATATTCCGACATCAGCGACGAGTTGACGTTGTTGATGAACGACATGATTTCGGCATCAGTTGCTAGCGAGAATTCGGCTGAGATTACTGATTGGAAATCGGCTGTCTCCATCTCGTCGTTGCCGTCGAATATCCTCTTGATTTTCTCGATGGTATCGCTCGATATGTGGTTTGACTCGTTCACTTCGTTATCATCGATGGTGCCATACGTGCCGTCGCCTCCGTCGTCGATGTCCACGGGCGTGTCGTCTTCCTCGCCGTCGGTCGTTACGGTATCCGCCGACGTCTTTCCGTTCTCCTTCTCGATGATTTCAGTGATCGTCTCGTTACCGCCATCGTCGATAGCCTCGTCGATTGCTCGATGGACGTCGCTCGTCTCCTTTATCGTTGCGGCGAGTTTGTCCATGTCAATTGAGAACTCCCCCGCATCATCTGTGGACTCATGGTTGATGCGATAATCGCCGGCTCGGTAGTCGTAGAGAACCATCGACGGGTCGATGCCCTTTTTCTTGTATAGCTTCTCCAGTGCAGTCATCGCTTCGACGGGAATCATGCCGCCGTATCGAGCGTTACACCATGTGAAGATGACGCTTTGCAGATCGTTGAACGATATGCGGTTGAGACATTCCTTCACTGCTGCGTTCGACGCTCCGTACTCGTACGATGCCATGATTATCGCCATGAACGACAACATTTGCATGTCGAGCGGTGCGATAATGTTTGGGTAGAGAGAGCGGGGGAATGACTTGAGGATGTCGGAGTCGAATGAGACGCCGCATTCGCGCAGAAACCATGCGTACATGAATGCAAGCGATACCGCATTGCTCCATGTTGGTGGGCAGTTGATTCCAACATCGGTGTCGCGCTTTCCGAACACGCATGGCATGCACTGCTTTCCGTCCCTCGCATTGAACGCCATACCGCGACGCATGGCGACGATATCGGTGTCGAGCGTGATTTTCCAGAACGAGCAGATGGAGTCCTCCGGCATCGTCGTGTCGAGGACGGGTTGCCAGCCGAATGCCGACAGCAGCTTCGCATATCCGATTTTCCCATACATGCCGAGAACGCCGCGCCCAGTTGATTGAGGTTCCTGCCCGAAGGCTTCGACGTACGCCTCCCGCATGACCTCGGCTGGGATGATTGCGAGTTTTCCCCTGTCGGTGAGGTAGTCGATGAGTATCTTCGGGCGCGTCACGCAGAGTATTGTGTCGATGTTCACGTTCTCGATTCCTCGGAGCGACTTGTTACCGAGGATGTCGGCGTAGTCCTTGCACTCGTTCAATGCGGTGACCGTCATATCGGATATGTTGCGGTACGGCACGTCGAGCGATTCCAAATCGAGGCATACGCTTCGAAGGTTCGTCATTGCTGCTTTGCGGATTGACGGCGATGCCGGCATATACTCGGGAAGCGGACGTCGGTTGGAGATGCGTTTCACGTCGCTCGATGCGGGATACCCACTTTCGATGTTCATGCGGGAATGCTTGAAGCGGCGCGTCACGAGCGACATCGAGGCTTTCGCCGCATCGGTCTGGTAGAACTCCTCGGGTTGCATGGCGCAAAGCGATACTGACATGTTGTTGCGCGTCATGCGAATTCTGCAGTAGTTCATCAAATCTTGGATTGGGAATTTCACGCCGTTCTCGGCAAGTCGAGCGAGAAGCATGTACTCGTATGCGTCGGTGTTCTCGTTATACGTGAAGCGCTTCGTCGCGGTCTTGTCGAAGAAGATTCCGGTGATTTCCTCGTTGCTGTATCCCATCTTGAAGATTGTGCCGTCATAAAGCAGGAGCAGAGTCGCATATTGGTAGAACGAGCGAGAACGGGACTTGAAGCATTCCATGAGTCGGATGATTTCCCGGACGAGCTTCTCTCGTTCCTCGTCACTAACCTCGTCGGGCTTCTTGACGTCGATGATTAGACGGCGTTCAAGCCCGTAGAGATATACGAACGCATAGCCGATGTCGGTGCATGATGACCTGTCGCTTGCGAGGAAACTGATGTAGCACCAGCGCTGCTCTGGCGTCATCAGGGAATATCGAGGAAACGGCGGCAGCTTCTTGATTGCCGATTTGTCGCTCGGTTCGAGGACCTGGAAAGTTGGATCGAGAAGCGATGGCTCGTTGATTGACGGGAAGGGTATATCGGACATGTTGTGCCCGGCGTAGAACATCCCGTCCTTGATTCTGATGTTCGCGATTCTGAGCCCCTTCATCTTCCATTTCGCCTTGATCGCATCAGATTTACGACGCTGTTGCGGCTGCGATGGAGCATGGCTTTGTTGCGTTGCCAGATTCTCGATAGGCTTCTTAGGCGTTGCGGGACGAGGCGTGAAGTCATGGGAGATGGAATCGGAATATCCTCGGCTTTCCCTGATGAGTCGACGCATCTCCCTGCGTTCCTCGGAAGTCGTTTGAGAGCCGATTCCCTTCGTCCCACGTATCATGTATATCCTTCCTTCTATCGATGTCTGACGGCATTGACGCATGAATATATTGTAACCATATGCTATCGAACATTCGAGAAATGCGCCCGTGCTAGTCCATCGTTGACATTAGCATCACCACAGATAGCAGGGCATTTATATATATTTCAGTATCGACAAAATACCAACCTATTATATCACGAAAAGCGGGCTGGCGTATTGACATCAGCCCGCTAATGGTTTTTGTAACGATTATTCTGATTAATTCATATACGTCGCGATATCGTCATCGGTGACCCATGGAACCACTTCCGCTCCCGGGCATTCTTCCTCCAACGCCTCGGCGAAATCAGACGGCGCTATCGGCTTATTGAACATGAGACGGGTTACACGATAAGCTTCGTCCGCATCATTGACGATGATGTCGCCGTTGACGATTTGAGCGTTCGGCATCCCTGATGTTTGAACCTTAATCATTATCGAATGCCTCATAGGGAAGTCCGCTATTGATGGGAGTGATGTTGATAGTGGTATCGCCATCTGTGATACGCCCCCTGTTCGCATTACGGACGACGCACGATTCGATTGCACGTTTGAGCTGGTCATCGTCGATATCGAAGGCACTGCATACGTCCGCCACCGTCATAACCACATCGGCAAGCTCCGACAGCATATTCCAATACAGCTCGTCGGCGGCGATATCGTCATCATGTTCGCCGTGTGTATCAATCCACTTGACGTAATCCTTACCAGCCTCGGTCAGCTCCGCTGCCTCCTCGAGAACCTTGATGAACGTCCACTTCGACTTCGGGAGCATGCGGTCGTCAAGCGCTCGTACCTCACCGAAGTTGATGACCTTCCCGTTTCCGTTCTTGACCATATCCGCCATATGTGAAATCCCCTCTGCAATAGAAATGTCAATGATTGAGAATGCTGTAGGAAAAAGCCTTACCGGCTTACGCTTCTATTATACGGCGTTTCGATAAAGCTTAAGCGATGAATCGGTTTTTCTGATGTGCTATTTCGATGAGGTGAATTCACCGTCAGCGCAGTTTTTCCACAATCGAATCGGCTGCGTTCAATGCAGCGTCAAGCGTCCTGTCCATGTCGAAATACTTGTAGTCTCCGAGTCGTCCGCCAACGGTCAGTCGATCGATGTTCTCGACGTCCTTCTGATACTTCTCGAGTAACTTCGCGTTTTCCGCCGAGTTGATCGGGTAATATGGCTCGTCGTCGCGGTTAGCGAAGCGCGAACGCTCGTACCAGACGATCGTCTCGTCTCTCTCGATGATTTCGCGGCGTTCTGGGTTGAAGTTCTTGAACTCAATTCCGCGCGTGTATTTCACGTCCTTGTCGGAGAAGTTCATGACTGGGCAGCCGAAGTGATCCTTCTCGTCGTAGCGAACCTCGTCGAAGTCTACGGTGCGCCATCCGAGCTCGCCGTGGGTATAATCGAACAGTCGATCGATGGGACCGGTGTACAGCGTGTTTACCTTACCAAGCGTCTCGCTCGCTCCGACGGGGTTATCGGCATCTTGATACTCACAGTTCAGGCAAATCGTGATGTTTGACGTTCCCGTCATGTTCTTGAACCACTGGTCATACCCGTCCTTCGGGAGTCCCTCGTGTGCGGCGGTGAAGTAGCGGTTATCGTAGTTGAAGCGGACTGGGAGCCGTGTGATGATGTCAGCTGGAAGTTCCGTCGCATCGGTCTGCCACTGCTTCGACGTGTAGTCACGGATGAATGCGTCGAACAGCGGCTTACCGATTAGCTTCTTCCCTTGCTCATCAAGGTTCTTCGGCTCGATATCAGCGTATTCTCCTGCCTGCGCCTCAATCTCTGCCTTCGCCTCGACGGGCGTGTAATGGGCATGGAAGAACTGATTTATAGTGCCGAGGTTGATGGGAAGCGGGTACACCTCGCCATTATGTGTGGCGTAGACGCGATGCCGGTAGTCGGTGAAATCCGTGAATCTGTTTGCATAGTTCCACACGCGCTCGATATTGGTGTGAAACAGGTGGGCACCGTACTCATGGATTTCGATACCCGTCTCCTTGTCGAAGTGGGATGCGGCGTTGCCGCCGATACGGGAGCGCCGGTCGATGACGAGGACACGCTTCCCGGTTCTCTCGGTGATTTGCTGTGCAACGGTCAAACCGAACAGCCCTGCCCCGACGATGAGGTAGTCGTAGCGGGTGGTTGGGCAGTATGGCTCGTGGAGGATGAACGATCCGTCGTCGTTGATGTTAACGGTACTTCTCATGAGGTTATCGTGCATGAGGTAATAAGCCATGTTTGTTTTTTGTTCCCTTCGTGACGGAGCTCGTCGAAATTAAAATCGACTCGATATTATTGATAACGATATTATATATCGGTATAGTGTCATCCCGCTTCTAATCGAGTCGATTTCAGTAATCAGTCGTTGCATTAAAAAGAAAAAGCGGCTCATTCCTGAACCGCTCGGCTATCGTATATCTATATATTTCGATATTACTCGATGATGACGTTTCCATCATCGGAATCGCTCTTCTCGTCGTGCGACACGAGCGTCGTGACGAACCTCCTCGCGACGCCTGCGAAGCTCTTCCCGACGGTAGCTGCACCGTGGACGATGCTCTTCGCCGCCTCCTTCGCCTCATCGGCGTCGAACTCGTCGGCGGCGGCATGGGCAGCTGCTGCGATGCTCTCGCCGGCTTTGGTTACTGCATCGCCTGCGGCTTCGAACGCCTCGGCTGCCTTTTCCTTGACGGTGTCGGCAGCGGACTTGTCGGAGTCATCGACGCGGCAGGGACAAGAATCGGCCTCGTCATGCTTCTGCGTGCCGTCGAACTCCGGCGTAGTCTGCTCGTGGACGTCGCAGCAGCCGCAATCGCCGACATGCTCGACAGTAGCCTCCTCGGCAGGAGCATCCGTATCATCGGTCATATGCTTCGCATCGGTATCGCTGCAGCAGCACTCGTGCTTATCCTCGACATGCTCGGTCTCCATATCGGTACCGTCGATGATGTTCTCCAGCTGCGTGTCGGTCGTCTCGGTCATGTCTAAATACTCCTATTCGATGTCATATATAACCCATTCGGGCTGCGTTCATTAATGATTATAATATAATATAGTTTTAGGAAAATCAAGGAAAATTGACGAAATATATATGGATATTCTGCGCGTTCCTCTTGCCGTATCATCATCCCGCATGTCCGCATCAGAAAAGCGGCTCGCCATCTTGTCGTCGTGACGAGCCGCTTTTTATTTTCACGTTGTCATGCCATTTCGAGCAAATGCATCAAGCCAATCGTGTCGAGCAACGAGAAGACGCACACGAAGCTATACGACTGCTAGGGGATTGCCTTCTCACCGTTTGCTGATAGCTCCTCGTAGAGGCGGTTAGCGGCGATGGAGGCGATGTGGGCGTTCTTCTCGTCCGCCATCTGTCCTGCCATGGCAAGCTCACCGATGTTTACGCCTCGGTGCCTCGCCATGATGTATCCCTTGCAGAACTCGATGCACTGCTCGCATCGCTGTCCGTCAATCGGGGCGGACTTCAGCCCAAACTCCTCGTAGCACACGGATTGGGCGGCGACGAGCTCATCTGACAGGCGGCGGATGTTCTTAAGGTTCGCCATGTCCCTACATCAGCTCCTCGTCGGAATCCTTGAAATCTCGGTCATTCCTATCAACGCCGTCTCCGTTCAGCGCATTTACAGCGTTCTCGCGGATATTGGCGATTGCATCTGCACGCTTCTCTCGCAGGTCGTTCTCACGGTTCTTCACGTACTCACCGAGCTCGTCGAACAGGGAGTCGTAGCCGCGTACCTGCTTGATTGCGGCGCGTTCCTTCGCGCAGACGAATTCCTTACCGTTGTAGAACGTGATCTTGTAGCAGTCGAGCCCGTTCTCGTTGGTGAACTCGGTGACTCGGTCTGGGTCGGAATCGACCATCGCAGCGACGGTGTTTGATTCGTAACCGTGACTCTCCTTGTACTGGCGGCGAAGCTCGATCATGTGGTCGTAGATGTCGAGCCAATGGATAGGGGTGTCGGGGAACGTGCGGGTAATCTCGACTCGCATTGTCTCCCAATCCTTGATGAGTCGGATGGTTGCGTCGAATCCGATGACAAATCGGTCGGCGGCGTCCTTCACCATGCAGGTGTACCCACGGCGCCCGTTCCACTCCTTGATGCGGACTAGGATATCTCCGCTCTCAGCGCTCTTGATGTACTCGACGGACTCCGGGTGTGTCAGAGCGAATGCCGCCACGCTGTTCGGGGCGAAACCATGCTTCTTGATGTACTCGCGGTGGAGCTTGTTGCGCTCGGCTTCATGGTCGATGTCGACGTTCATGATGCTTCGGTTCGACTTCGACTCATAGCGGTGCTCGTCGGAGTACTGCCCGCGTCGATTCTGCGGCTGCTTATCGCGGTACTTGCAGTCGGTACGATACCCCTCACCATAATGGGAATCGCGTGGTGTCGTTCGGTTGGAATATACTGGGCGCGGCGTGCCTCGACGATTACCATTGAAATGGCGGTCGGGGCTGACGTCATCGGGAAGCCCGCTGTGCCGACCGTATCCGTTGTCATCGTAGTTACTAAAATCCATGTTAATGACTGCTCCTTCTTAACTGTCCTCATCGTATTTTTTCATATTGGCTATTGGGGAGCCATGCCCCTCTTATCGTATCATCATATCATTTTCACTGACGGGCATGACGACACAATCGAAAAACATATTATCAGCGCATATCTGAAATCACCTGGTATTCAGGCTTAATGCTTGTTACATCGCCGTCAGCACAGTCATTCGATACGGTATCGTACTCTACGATATGGCGGGTAGATACGAACTTATCGACTGCAGCTAGAGCGGCATTGCGCGAATTGAATCTCTCACGGTAAGTCTCATGCCCATATTTGTCGAACGTCCTGATGACATAGGGCTTAATGGCATTAATCATCTGAATATCTCCTTACATTCTTGATAGCGATTCCTGGGACTCCTAAAATATATTATGTCTGATTAAATTAATACATATATGGAACGTTTTGTATATGTATATATTAAAAAATGCGCAAGATTAACATAATCAAGACATTCAGAAAATCATCACGCAGCATGAGCACCTCAATTATCGTGGTATCATCATTAGCACCGATATAGGCATTAATGATATGAATTGGAGCCATAAGGTGCCGAACACAGAAACAGTAAAAATCGCCAACGTCACCATCGAGAAGTCGAACGAATATACGGGACAACCGTCTCTGTGGGTTCGAGGAACGAACGTCGTCGAGCCTGATGCGAATGGAACGAGCTTCGTTTTACGCGAAGGCGGGACATACGATTTCACGACATTCTTCAACGCACTGTCCGAGCACAAGTGGAACGAATATACAGTGGCAATGGGGTATACGCTCCATGGCTCTATCGATGGCGACTTCGACATTCGCCTGACGTCGGCCGACAGCTTCTCATATTTCCCAAGCGATATCGACGGGACTGAGAAGTCATTCCGCGGGGACAACGGAACCCATGAGTTCGACATTAACGTCCCCGCACAGATTGATGCAACGGAGCGTATCCTTGTCGGCTTCTCAATCGATGCGAAGACAGACCTCATCGTCCATAACATCGAGTGGCGAGCAAACGTGCCAGCCGGTTCTATTCGCCACGTCGAGCTGGCAATCGGAACGACAACCTTCAAGAAGGAAAAGTTCATCACACGCAACATCGACATCGTCAAGAAGCGGGTGCTAGGATCGAAAGTCGATGACATCGCCACGCACTTCACCATGCATATCGCCGACAACGGACGAACACTTGATGCAAAGGGACTCGAGACTGACAGGGTGAAAATTCATCCGAATCCGAACGCTGGAGGCGCAGGCGGATTCGCACGCAACATGATTGAGGCGATGCGACAGAATCCGAAGGCGACCCACGTAATCCTGATGGACGACGACGTCAACCTCTCCCCAGAATCTATTATCAGAACATATAATCTCCTCCGCATCGTCAAGGACGAGTGGAAGTCGGCGTTCGTGTCAGGCGCGATGCTTAACATGGACGAACCAGAGATTCGAGTCGAGGATACCGGCTATATGAACAACGAGGGGTTCTGCTGCCCATCGAAGCCGTCAATGAGAATGTGCGCATTCCACGACGTCGTCGATTCCGAAGCGTTCTCCGTGAACAATGATGATCCGCGTATCCCTGCGATGAAACAGCGCTACCAAGCATGGTGGTATTGTTGCATTCCCATGACAGAGATCGAACGCCGAGGAATGCCGCTTCCTCTCTTCGTGCGCTTCGATGACGTCGAGTACTCCCTGCGCGACGTCCCCAAGATTATGACGATGAACGGAATCTGCGTATGGCACTCCCCGTTCTACATGCGATATGACGCCGCAGTCGAGCGCTATCAGGTGTGCCGTAACGCCTTCATCATCCAGCACTCGTCAGACAGCGCTCCCGAGTCCGACTTCCTTAAGTGCCTTGAGCGTCAGGTTATGCTTGAGCTGAAACGCTTCAACTACACGAATGCCAACCTCGCGCTCGATGGATTCGAGGACTTCCTGAAGGGACCTGAGACGACCTTCGCCCCCGGCTTCGCCGAGAAGCGGTTCATGGAGACGCATAAGACGAAGGAGTCACTCTATGACCTTCAAGACATCGCCAATGACCTACTGAAGCTTGGGATTGACTGGACGAAGCTGAATATGGACTCCGTAGTCAATGACTTGCCTCGTAGCATCACTCAGCGTGCCATCGACTTCGCCACGTGCAACGGACAGCGCCTTCCGCTCCCCTATACGCAGAACGGTAAAGTAGCGATCATGGCTGACAACGGCGGAGCGTATCAGGGCGGTATCATTCGCAAGGCTGACACCATCGTGGCAATCGACGTGCAGAATCGCAAGGGAATCATTCGCCACAAGGACAAGGCGAAGTTCAATGAGGTAATGCGTCGCTACAAGAACGATTTGAACGAATACAAGAAGAAGCGCGACTCTCTTGACAAGGCGTATAAAGCTGCATTCAAGCACATGACGACAGTCGAGGCATGGGAAGAGTATCTCGGTATGAGCGACGACAAGAAAAACGCATAAAGACATTAACCACAAATACCATTAACAGATTTTTAAGGGGAAATAAGAACATGGACGAGTACAACGATTGTAACGCTGCGAGCTACAGCTCCGATACGCCATATGCCGATGCACAGCCGCAGATGATGCAACCACCGATGTATGGTGTGCCGGAAGACGACGTCGTGACAGTATCAAGCGATAGCGAAATCAAGATGAACTACTCGAACCCGTTTACAAGCGGATTCATGTTCGGCATGGGATTCGGGATTGCCATGCTCGTGCTCCTCGCCGTGCTAATCGCCATCTTCGCGGTCGTTTGGTTCGTTGTGCTAAAGCATTAATCAGCAGATAACGGTTATATTTAACCTAAAGGCGGGACGGCGTGACATATGCCACTCGCCTTTTATTATCGCTTGATCCAATTGGTATAATTTCGTCAATCAGATATTGATAACCAGCAGGAAGTACATAAAATGATAGTGTTTCTCTTGATAGCGTCAATCGTACTTATGGCAGCATCGCTCGTCCTGTCATATTACAGCAATCGAAAATACAGACACGTTGTCCTGTCGAAGCTAATCGACATCATCTTAGCTCTCTCGATTATCACCCCGTCGATGCTGCTCATGAGCGGAATATCGGATTCAGATGTCATAGGGGCAATCGTCGCGACAATCGCGCTGTTCATCGCATCGGCGTTTCGCTCGTATCGATACGATATATCAGATACGATTGACCTATATGCGATCGGATGGAAGAGCGTCGTTCTGGACGTGCTTCTCGTCATTTCGGCGGCATTCTTAGCTGACATCGCGCTTGAACTCCCGTCGAACACTGCCGTATGGAATATGAAGCCGCTCCCGTTCCTCATGGACATGATAATCGCAGTTGGAGTTATAGCCGCCCCGTTATTCGCATCGTCTGGCAGGACGCTGTTCTCGAAAATCATGTGCACTGTGATGTTCGCCATCGGAATAGCGGAATATGCCGTGCTGCAGTTCAAGAATCTTCCCATACAGCCGGGTGACCTGTTCGCACTAAACACAGCGGCCGCCGTCGGGGCTGGGGCGACGTCAGGCTATTCGCTCACAATCGGAACGGGATGCATGTACGGGGTTTCCATATTCATCCTATCGATAATCATGCTATGCCTGACGGCACGGGATCGCACCAGAATCATCGCTGTCAACGATTCGCTTGACGATGAGAGCAACGCACGTAAGCAAGAGCAGAAAGCAAGCAACAGTGACGAGACACCGAATGCTGTTGCCACCTTCGATGCAAAGGTAACGCAAGACACATACGCCAAATCGGTGTCTGAAGGAAAGGTTCCCCAAGCTAATGCGACGAACGGTAACTGTGAAGCCAGCAACGACGAGCAGAGCGGAGAGAACGATACGAAGCCGAACGATGATGAATCTGGCGAGGGCGGTATCAAAAATCGAATTATTGACATGGTTCTGAAAAAAATCGATGCTGATGAGCGCGACGACATCGAATCAATCGGTAACCGCAAACGAAAAATAGGTTACCGAATCGCCGGATGGGTCATGCTCGGACTGTTCATCGGACAGTTTACAATTCCCTATGCCAACGGACTCGGCATAACCGTATATACTTGGAAACCAATTCCATCATATCAGGACAATGGGTTCCTCTCGTCGTTCGTCTCATCGGCTCAGCTTATGATTCCGCAGAAACCGAAAGGATACAGCAAACAAGCGGCAGATGACACAGAAGATGAGCTGTCAGAGCAATACGACAAGCAGAACGGTGAGGGAAGCTCCGCGCAAGCAGCAAGCGACCAGTATTCACAGCAGAAGCCGAACATCATCGTCGTCATGAACGAGACGTTTTCCGATTTGTCGATCTACGATCAGGTCAAGGCAGCTGGATATGACGGGCCGCAATATCTGAAGAGCCTATACCAGGATTCCATTCTGCATGGGACTCTGCAGGTGTCGGCCATGGGTGGCGGTACATGCAACTCAGAATTTGAGACGCTCACAGGCAACTCCATGGCATTCATAGGCAGCGGCGTGTATCCATACGAGACATATAACATGAACATCGATAACCTTGTGTCGCAGCTGAAGAAACAGGGATACGGCACGCACGCAATCCACCCAGCAGCAGGTAGCAATTGGAACCGCGACGGTGTTTACTCAGCGTTCGGATTCGACACGTTCGACGATGAGGCGACGTTCAGCGGGGCGACAAGGTTCAGGGATCGAATAGATGACGCCTCAACATACTCGAAGGTTCTCGATTACCTTAACTCTAGCGACGAACCACAGTTCATATTCGATGTGACACTCATGGGACATTCAGGGTATGAGACGGGACTCGTCCCTGAAGACAAACAAGTCAATTACACAGTTGACGGACTTGACGAGAAGAACCAGAACAAGCTGAACGAGTATCTGGCAACAGTAAACGAGGAAGACACACAGCTGAAGACGCTCATTGATGGGGTTAAGGCGTCGAGCAAACCGACAATCGTGCTGTTCTTTGGTGACCATCAGCCGGCATTGAGTGAGGCTCTTGGAGGTTCAAGCGAAAATATCGATGACACGGAGAAGCAGTGGCAGACATGCTATACACTGTGGGCGAACTACGATGTCGCAGGGAGCGTTAAGGGAACGGAACTTGATACGAGCACTAGTTACCTATCATCTATCCTGTGCCATAGCATCGGAATCCCGATGACGAGCAGAGAGAAGGCTTCATATGTCATGATGGAGAACGTCCCTAAAATCAACGTCGTCGGAGCATACTTGGCGAAGAACTCAAAGCATGACGGTGAGTGGGAGAACATAGAGGCTTCCGTTATGAACAGCGAAACGGCAAAGGCATTGTCATATCTGCAATACAGGAATCTATTCGATACAGGGAACGGAATATTCTCGACGGATGCGAAAAAGGCAAACGACGTTTAGAATCAATTGTTATATAATTTTTAAAATTAGTGGGTGATAATTGGAAAACGGATTATCACACGATTTTAGTACATGCTTAATCTGCGTATAAGTTAGCTTTAGTTGATTTATTATAAAGTTAGACATAGTTAATTATATTTAATAACTAAAAATAACTAAAAAGACTGTAATTTAAATGAGAAAGCGATTATACTATTATTATTGAACGATGTTCAATGAGGAGAAGGAGATATCATATTATGAGCAATTTTGAGAGAATTAATGGATGCCTCGATGAAATCAATTCGAAAGCTTATGAGGATGCTCTTCGAACGCTAAGCGATAGCACCAACGGCGATACGGTCGACGTTGCGTATTGTAACCTCGGGCAACGAGAAATCAAGATGTCTCGAAGCAACAAGACAGTATACGTTGACGTGAAGTCGTTCAACGGGCATACGATAATTCATAGCTCATTCGACTACAAGAACGGGGACTATGCAACAAAAGCAGCCGAAATCAATGGATGCGTCGATGGGGCATTGAAGTGTTCGAAGACAAACATTCCATCTATATGTCTCGTCTAATACATTGAGATTGTTGGATAAGGTATAAAGCCGATACCACCAATAAAAGAGGTATCGGCTTTTCGTGCTTGAATGTGTCTCGTGATATTTACTCTTCGCCTTCGTTTGGCATGAACGTCACGATGCATAGAATCGAGAATTTCCCGTCATCTCGTTCCTTCCCAGGCTTTAGTACGGCTTGGATGACATTGCGACCGACCATCTGCTGGCACGCCCAATAGTAGTTCTCATTCGTCGGGACAATAAGATACGCCGATGCCTCATCCATAACGACGACTGGCCCGTGCTTTGCCCTCTTCGTTTTAGGTGGCTTCTCGACGAAAACAGGTTCTTTGACGGTAGTTCTCTCCCTGTCAATTCCAATCCAGCATGTTCCAGAAAGCGTGAACATAATAGTCACAGAATTAGACGGTACGTTTTTCGGATAGTCAGGCGTGTCGGGAAGCACGATTGACGGTGCGGTGTGATATTGTGCACCCTGCGCCTTGTTGAATCTAGCAGGATCTAGACGTCGAGTCCATTCGATGAGCCGCTGCTGCTCGTTACTAATCATGTTGATTTTCCTTTGATAATATTTTCCGCTCGCCATTGTCAATGACATTAATCAGTTTCGAATTAAATGTTATTCAGAAGTGATAGTCAATTGACTTTATATGATAAAATAGAGTGGATATACGAATATAAATCGATTGGAGCAACGAAGAAGTGGCTAACACATCGAACGTAGATACAGATTGCTATAACATCGGGGCACATAAGGATTTATCGATTCTCAAGCGCCTCGTGACTAAAGATTTCAAGCTTAAATACCGTCGCAGCTTTCTCGGTGTCGTCTGGAGCGTTCTTAACCCGCTGCTCATGATGCTCGTGATGTCAGCTGTATTTTCATTCTTCCTGCGATATGCCGAAATTCCGCATTACCCGCTCTACCTGATTCTCGGTAACATCATCTTCTCATTGATGAGCGATTCAACGAGTAATGCGATGTTATCAATCATTCAAGCATCCTCTCTTCTTAAAAAAGTCAAGGTCAATCGAGCGGTATTCCCCGTGCAGAAGGTTCTATTCGCTCTCGTTAATTTTGCCTTCTCGCTCATCGCTGTGGTCATCGTCATGCTGTTTCTTCAGGTGATGCCAACATGGCATATTCTCCTGTTACCCGTCGGCATCCTGCTTCTCGTTGGTTTCTGCGTCGGCATCGGTATGGCTCTCTCCGCCATCGCCGTGTTCTTTCGCGACGTAATTCATCTGTGGAGCGTTCTGATTACTGCATGGACGTACGCGACGCCTATTTTCTGGCCTGTATCGATGATGGATGCCGTTGCTCCGTGGATCAGGGATGTTATGCTTGCAAATCCGATGTACGCATATATCACTTTTGCGCGTGACTGCTGCCTTTATCAGCAGGTTCCTGATCCTAAAATATGGCTTTCATGTATCGGCTGGTGTCTCATATCGTTAATTGTCGGGTTCATTATCTTCCGCAAAAACGAGCACAAATTCATCTTGTATATCTAAATATAAAAATATACAAGTATATAAATATACAAGAATACAGATAAACGAAGGATACGTATATATCATGTCAAGCAGCAATAAAGATATCGTGGTAGATGTCGATCACGTTACGATGACATTCAATATGGCATCTGAGAATCTCGGTAGCTTGAAGGAATATTTTATCAAGGCGCTTCGCCATGAATTGTTTTTCAAAGAATTCCAAGCATTAAAGGACGTCTCATTCAGCATCGAGCGTGGCGAGACGGTTGGTCTAGTCGGAACGAATGGCAGTGGCAAATCGACGATGCTTAAAGTGATTGCGGGAGTGCTTGAACCGTCTAAAGGTAATGTTGACGTTAACGGGCAGATTGCCCCGTTGATTGAGCTTGGAGCAGGTTTCGATTCCGAGCTCACCGCTATGGAGAACATCTACCTCAACGGAGCTTTGCTTGGCTATAAGGATTCCTTCATCGAGAAAAGCATCCCGGGTATTATCGACTTCGCCGAACTCGACGGGTTTATGGAAATGCCTCTCAAGAACTATTCAAGCGGAATGATTGCGCGCATAGCATTCGCAATCGCAACGATTACCCACCCGGATATTCTCATCGTCGACGAAGCGCTGAGCGTAGGGGACGTCTTCTTCCAGAAGAAATGCGAGGATCGCATCAAATCCCTGATTGACAGCGGCGATACGACTGTCATCTTCGTAAGCCATTCCATGGATCAAGTTGCGAGAATCTGCGAACGAGCCGTGTGGATCGAGAAGGGCGTCAAGAAGATGGACGGGAAGTGCAAGGACATTATCGAGGCTTATAAAGAGTACGGCGAAAATCGATGACGAATATATATATATATATATATAAATCATATATTTGTTGCCTTTCTTGTGTTCTAATGTTTTTATTTGTTATTAAGTATAGTGGTTATTGTGTTTGTATCAATAATTGTTGAATTGTTTTATTTGGAAATCGTATTGTTTGTACGCCTTGTTTTCTTTAAGTTGTTCGTATTGATTTTATCGATAAGTTATCATAAAGTTATGCGATGCCGTGATTTCATCCCATGATTAAAACCATGGGCTTTCCCACACGGATTCCGTAAAAACAACTTATAACGATATTTTAATTCCGAAATAGGCATAGCTTTCCTCATATATGTTTAATAATTATCGACGCCCCAAACTTAAGTTTCGAGGCTTTTTAATGATTCAATATAATGCTGAATTAGAACCAAATCGATGATATAATTAAGCATCCCATCAGTTATTAATCGCATTCAATGTATGGAGAACACATTTATGGGAAGCAAAAGAAAGAAAACAAAGGAACGCCTGATTTATGAAGAGCTTTTGCGAAAAGCAAAAGCAGGGATTCTCACCGAGGATGATTTAAATGAAAACGATCAATATCTTGATACGACAAAACGGCTGAATCTCAATATGGCTATGCTCAAAGCAGAACATAACATCCGCATGGATGCTGCTCGTAAAAGTGTCCCCGTCACATCGTTCCGCGAATCATTCCCTGTTGCACGCAGCCTACATCGCCATTTCATCTTGCATATTGGCCCGACAAATTCCGGTAAAACACATGATGCAATCAAGGCGTTAGAGCAAGCCGAATCCGGATATTATCTTGCCCCTCTTCGTCTTCTCGCTCTGGAAATCGGTGAGAGAATCCGAGATGACGGAATCGATTGTTCGATTATTACCGGTGAAGAACGCGACGTAATCGATGACGCGATGCATATTTCCTCGACAATTGAGATGATGCCGCAAGACGAAATCGTAGATGTTGCAGTAATCGATGAAGCTCAGATGATAGATGATGAGCAGCGAGGTGGAGCATGGAGCGCGGCATTAGTCGGTGTCCCTGCTAGAACCGTACATGTATGTGCAGCCGCTCGAGCAGAATCGATGCTTATCAAGATCATCGTGCTATGTGGCGATGATTATGAGATTATTCGACACGAGCGCGATACCGAACTCATCGTAGAAGATAAGATTTATGATAACAAGCCGCGAAAAGGGGACGCCCTAGTATGCTTCTCGCGTAAGAACGTTCTTGGTACTGCCGCCGAGCTTGAGAAGAAAGGAATTAAGGCTTCCATTGTATATGGTGCCCTTCCATGGCAGGCTCGTAAGGAAGAAGCGAGGAAATTCAAAGATGAAAAGACAGACGTTATCGTGTCAACAGACGCGATCGGTATGGGGCTCAATCTTCCTATTAAAAGGGTTGTCTTCCTTGAGGACAAAAAATATGACGGAACGGAAGTCAGACCGCTTAACCGTGAAGAGTACAAGCAGATAGCTGGTCGTGCCGGACGCCGTGGAATGTATGATGTCGGATATGTAACGACGGCAACGGAAGAAGGCAACGAGAATTTGCGTGACGCACTTAACATGCCATCATTTCAATGTCGAACTGCATATATCTCATTTCCGCGATGGATTGGTCTTGATGAGAATCATCTCCTATCCGACTTGATTATCGCATGGGGAGAGAAGGTTCTTGATGATGATGAGTCAAAAGTGTTTGAGAAATGCCGATATTCGAACATTCTCGCAGCGGCAAAATGGCTCGACACGAATCTTCCTGAGATGGGATGTCCTAATTGCTTCGTGTCGCCGGATAGAAAATCGCGAATCGCACTTTCATTTCTCCCGTTCGATTTCGATAGAGATGAGCAGCAATTCGAATGGGCGAATCTTGTCACTAAATGGTTTATGCGTGCTCGTATCGATAATGACTCATTACATCCAATGCTACCAGGCGGTGATGAGTGGAAATGTTTACCTTCACGTAAAGAATTGCATCATACGGATCTATCAAAGCTCGAAACGATTCTCACGCAACTCGGAATTCGATTCGCATTTGCAAATGCGGTCGGAATACTTGATGATAATATGAACGAAGCATTTACTGTATATCGAACGACAGTATTCGATGAGGTCATCAGAAAGTTAAACGGACCGAAAAAACTCATTGGATCGTATTTCACGAATTACAAGCGCATCGGTGATGAATGGGATCGACGTCATAGTATGCGTTGGGAATATTACAATGATGATTTCTACGATGATGGATTCGATGATAATTGGCAAGACCACTCCGATGAACTCTTCATGAATCGATATAATACATATTAGCAAATCGAATTTTCTTTGATTTGATTATATTATGATTAATCGAATTAAATTATTCTCTAATAAAATATGATTAAAAAATTGGTATGTTAAATAAGTGGTTGAATTTTTGGTATCTTTTTAATAGAATCACAGGTAAATCGCTTAAAGGAAACAATTTCCAACCAGAAATTTAACATCTCCAAAAAAAATAATGGCACGTGATTTTTATCACCTGCCATTATTTCATTTAATAACTTATTTAACTGACGATTACTTTTCGCCGAACTTTAAGCTTCCCAATCCTTCAATTCGTTCTCCACGTGCGTCACGCTTTGTGATTTCTGGCAGCTTAAACACCTTCGTACCGCTCTTTGCAACGGGATTCTCCCCGATAAACGCCTCGGTGATTTCCGTTTCGCCTCGCATCATCGTATGGCATCTTACACCTAGCGTCCCGCGTCCCTTTGCGGGGAAGTCGGAGAGTTTAGATACCTTGATACTCGTTCCGGTGCTCGTGACGACTGACGACGATGTAGGCAAAGCGATTGCTGCCGTTATTATCTTAACTCCGCTTGCAAGTTTGATTCCAGCAACTCCTGCTGACGTACGTCCCTGGCTGTTGACAGACGATACCGGGAATATTAATAGGTTCGCTTTGCTCGTAACGAACACGAACGATTGATCTGAACCATCGACGACTGGGCACGCAGCTATCAGCTGTGCACCGCTTGCTACCTTCATGACGTCGCAATCAGGCCTGTTCGTCAGCGTAGAGGAATCGAGAACCTTTACCTTACCGTCGCTTGTAGCCATCGCAACATTGACAGGCTTTGAGCCGTTCGGTCCGAATGACGCCATACCTGCGGCGAGCTTCACGAATTTCGCATATTTACCTGATGGAAGATCACGTGCAGGAACTCTAGTCGATGAGCCGTCTCGGAAGACGACAAGAATGATATCGTTCATGTCGACGTCACGGAGCGACTGTACGGGAAGCTGCGGAGCTGACTTATCAGTTTGGCAGATTTCCCCTGCAGCGTTCATATAGACCGATGTCTTTCCTGATACAGTTAATGATGATGCGGCATTGAAAATAGTTTCGCCATCAGCATTCGCGACTGCGTCGCCATCTATCGACGCCATTGCGATTGTAACGGATTGCACCTGCTGCTCCTTCGATTCCTTGTTCGACTTTGCAAGTATCTTTCCCTTGGCTGACACGATTGTCGTTCTTCTCGGAAGATTCTGATGTTCAAGTTCCGTTTCAAGTTGCTTTTTGATTTCTTCACGAATATTCTTATCGCTTGAAAGCATCTTCTTTAATTCACTTGCTTTCGCATTCAATTTTTTCGAGTTATCTTCAAGCGAAATTTTATCAGAGCGTGTAAGTCTAGCGAGAGGAATACCTAGAATATATGCTGCCTGCTCGTCATCAAGCTTGAAACGCTTTTTAAGGTTCTTGGCAGCTGTATCCTTATTCTGGGAGCGTCTGACGATTGATATGACCTCATCGATGTCGACTAGAGCAAGCAACATGCCGTCTATCAGGTGTTTCTGCCTTAATGCTTTGTCCATCTCGAATTCAGCCGAGTTTATGATGCATGCTCGACGAAAATCGATGAATGCATCGATATATCCGATTAAGTCGATGTCGCGCGGCTTCGCGTTCGTCAGTCGGAGCATGTTCTTACGTCCCGTCGCATCAGCGATGTCCGATCTCTCGAAATCGCCTATAACGGCGCTCTGCCTGTAGCTCATCGTTTGCGTGAGCATCGTGCCCGAAGTAGGAGCAACGAGTGCCTGTGCGACGGCTTCTGCGTTGATTCCACTCTTCACCGTTACCTCGATCAGGCAGTCATGCTCATTACCGGATAGATTCTTGACATCTGATATACCATATTCCGGATGCTTATCTGCGAAGTCGCCTATCCCAGATAGAATCGACTTGTCACCAGAACGGGCGATGCCATAAGGTGTCTCATAGAAATCAATTAGGTGACGTCCTCTTGTCGCCTGTCGAATCGTATATCGGCTCGTCAAAGTCAGGTTTGCGAAACCTGTTTCATAAGCGGATTCGATAGCGGTGTCATCTCGATCGACAAGGATTCCGCCTGATGGGAAATCAGGTCCTGGCATGACTTTTCGGATATCTTTTACCGTGCATTTCTGATTCTCAAGTCGAAGTAAACAAGCTTTTATTGCTTCTGTAGGGTTATGAGGGAGCCAAGACACATTATAACCATATGCCAATCCCTTCGATCCATTAATGAGCAGGATAGGCAGACGTGATGGAAGAAGCTCTGGGAGCTTATTCTTGACATCGAATGATAGCTTCATGAACACCGCGCTGCTATCGGTATCGCGAACGCATGCTTCACCAGATTTCGATAAACGCATCTCGGTATTATGATTGATAAATCCGTTTGCAGAGAAGCTATGGCAGTCGCTATCAACCCTTACGCTATAGACTAATTCTTTCTGCGGATATGAACCGATGCTATTAACTGGGACAAGTACATAGTGATTCATAATCGATATACAATATTGAGCAACTGAGGAATCGATAAAATCAATATATTTATTTAGTTCTTGTCTAGAGAAGATATCCCTCTTGATACGAGAATCATGGCTTCTGATATATTTAGCCAATAATGGAACATGATGATATGAAGAATGTGAGACGGGTTTTCGCGGAATCTGATTAAGCAAATTATTTTTCCTGTCACTTACGAATCCTATCTCTTCTCTGTATCGAATAATATCGTCACCAGAAATAGCAAGGGTATAGCATTTACGTGCTTTATTATAAGAAATAGTATTAAATATGCCGAAATTTGTTAAGAGCATAATTTGAAGGCGCATTATTAGCGACTTGCTGTGGCTTGAATAAATTATCCTGATTCGATCTTTCGGTTTATATGGCGTTAAATCGCATTGAACGCTTCCGTCACCTTCAAAAAGATATTTAATGAATTCCTGTTGATATTCTTTAGTGCCAGCTAATACGCAAGCTGGAACTGTTTTTGTTGATGCAGATTCTGTATATTCATATTTAGCTTTAAATTCTTCAAAATATGTATTAGACGATACGACATATTCATAGCAAGCATCGTTTTGCTTTCTCAGGTTAATTGATGCACGTGTGCCAATACCAATGCGATCGAAGAATTGCTTGACTGGATAAATCATATTCTTATCAGAATTAATGATTCCGATTCTATTTTTGGAAGTAATATATCCTTCAGAAATCATGCATCCAAGCATTCTTGCTTCGACTAGATCATTGTTATTTCCAAATAATGAATTATCAGTTGAAATATCAACTGCAACCATATCGTTCTTTTTAATCGAATCAAGACGTTTCCATTCAGGCATAAAGTCATTATTAATCGTCAATACAGGGTGATTTGGGGTGCCTCGTAGCATCATGCCATTTTTAAGAGTAAGCGCCATGATACTTTGGTACCCAGAATTAAATAGCATATGTGATGTATGTATAGTTCCATTACGTGATTTGACTTTTATATCAATGCGATTATCGCTATTAGGTAAGGTATCACAAATATCTTTGATAGGAATAATGCCTTTATCGGTGTTAATTAATGTATCGCCGGTAACACAATAACGAGGAGCAGCTGGCCCGTCTTCGAAAGATGCTCCGAAGTTACCATGCCCATCAATGAGGGACGAGTTAAGCGTACATGCTCCGCATTTCGTATCATCGGCACCTGAGCGTGCAAGACCAGCAGCGGCACCATATGCGGCATCGCCTGAGTGCGGGTGAAGCGTTCCGATGACGCCACCAGCAATAGTCTGTGATTTGACATAATTCGATGTACTCTTGATATTATGATCCCACATATACCATAGAGTTGCCCTATGTACCGGCTTTAAACCATCGATATATGGGAGAGCACGATCTGTCAATGTATAGTCGATGAATGACTTCATCGATGTGAGAATCTCATCACCGAGCTGGATGACGTCCTTACCGCCATCCGCATAGTTGACTGCCCAATCTCGTTTATCGTCCTTTTTTAATGCCGATGTCTTGATGGCTTTTGGTGCTTTCTTATTCTTCCCGCTCGTCGTGTCGATATTATCGATTAGCTCATCGTCGATGTCGGCGTCGAATGTGTCATCGATCCATACACGACGTGCCTCCTTGTCCTCCTTCTTACCGCTGAATAGCAGGGATAAGGCGTATTTAGCCCGCTCGCGCGCGTCCTCTACGTCGTCGACGGTGACGATACGAACCTTTCGCGTGCGCGGGTCCAAACATGGGCGGAATTCATCAGGGTTCATCTCGCCGAGACCCTTTGCACGGGCAATTTTCAGCTGCGATACGTCCCCACCGTTACTCGTGAAGTCGTCCATGAACGTATCTCGTTCAGATTCGTCAGCTGCGAATATCGTTTCGCCCTTGTGAGGACCGGACTTATAGGTAATCGAGTAGAGGGGCGGGCAGCCGATGAATACCTTTTTGTTCTCAATCATCGATGGGAATTGCGTATAGATAAAGACAAGAAGCAATGAGGCGATGTTCTTACCGTCCTCGTCGGCGTCCGTGTAGATACCGATTCGATCGTATCGTCTGTTCTCGTAGTTGAAGTTCTTACCGATACCTCCGGCGCGCATGGAGCTGACGAGATCAGCAAATTCCTTGTTTGCAAGAATCTTTGCATCTGCGGCGCCCCATGAGTTGAGGCCTACACCTCTAACGAAATATGCTGCTTGGTTGCTAGCGTCACGTGCCTGTTTGATAGTTCCTCCTGCCGACTGCCCCTCGCAGATTAGGAGCTCCGTTCCCGGCCCCTCGTGACGGCAGTCGCAGAGTTTGGCAGGTTTACCGCCGAGTCCACCGAGAGCACTCTTGACCTTTTTCGCCGTCTCTCTCTCTGCTTTCTGTTTTGCTCGCAGTCGAGCCGATTCGATAATCGATTTGCCGATTTTCTTTGCGTTTGCAGCGTTCTTTCTAGTGTTAAACCATTCGCCGACTTTATCTTTGACTGCATCTGATACGCATGAGAGAACTTCGCTGTTCCCAAGGACGTCTTTCGTCTGCCCATGGAAGTCGCACTGGTCTTCGAGAAGCACTTCTACGACGGCGACCATGCCGTCTGTGATGTCGTCGATGTTCGGAGAAATACCTTTCTTCTCATCCTGTTTCGTCATCAGGTTTGCTGATTTAATCCAGTCACCGACGCCTCGTGAGATACCTCGACGGAACCCGTCGATATGCTTTCCGGAGCAATGTACCCCGTTTGCGTATCCCTCGATGTCTGCACCGCTGCGGTTCGTCCATCGCATTGCAACTTTGACGGCACAATTATACTCGATTTCCTCGGTTCCCATCGTTCCGTCTTCATTCTCGATGACGACGTTCTTCATATACGAGGCGGGAACGTCGAACGAAATCATAGGGGATAGGTTTACGCCTTTCTCCGTCTTTTCCGTGATCATATCGGCGATTCCGCCTGGATGGTGGAACTCTGATACCTTCGGCTTTGACTCTGTTCCATGCCCTAGTGCGGTTTCATCGATTATGCGGTATGTGCATGTCGGGGCCATATATGATTGGGCGTTTACATAATCGTAGATATCCTTCCACGGGATATCTGTTCCGCCCCAGATTTTCGGGTCAGGGTGCCAATGCACGCTTGTACCGTGGGGGAACTCGTTCTTGATTTCTGATGGGCGGTTGTCCTTCGACTTCGTGACGACTTTAGATGAATCGGTGATTGGAGTGAATTTTGAGCGAATCTTGTCACTGGCGAATACACCGGGGATTCCCTCTTTAGCACTCATGCGATATTCGTTGCCGTTGCGCCATACCGTGACGTCGAGGCGATCGGAGAGGGCGGCGACGCATGCCGCTCCGACTCCGTGAAGACCTTGGGCTGTTTTATAGTTTCCAGCCTTCTTCTCTGTACGGCTCTTGAACTTACCGCCTGCATTCATCGTCAGATATGTAATTTCGAGACCGCTTTTCCCTGTTGTTTTATTAATATCGGGTGGTACACCTCGACCGTTATCGGTCACGGTGATTGACTGATCGGCATGGAGACGAATTTCAATCAGATTGGCATATGGTTTTCCATCGGCACCTGCGTTTGTCGCTTCGTCTGACGAATTGCCGAGCGTTTCGACGAACAGGTGAAAACCGCCAGCAGTTAACGTTTCATCGGTACCTGGGTTATCGCGACCGTTTTTCGCTGATACGGCAAGTGTATCACCAATATATTGTGAAGGCGATTGGCGAATAGGCTCGAGCCCTGTTAATTCGCGCATTGAATCTGCTGTATATGCTTGTTCCTGATTTTTTGTATTTTTTGCCATAGATTTGGATGCTCCCTGGTATGACAATGCTTAATGTTTATACGATATTATAGCGAATATTTAATTTTGCTTCATATTGCTATTTACGTCATTCAATTATTGATGACGATTTTATAGTTTAAATATTTGAGGATTCAAAACCTGCTTTAATTTCGTTTTGGAGCCTCAAAATAATTGATTTATATAACAAAAGTTATATATCGGTTATAATGATATTTTTAATTATCGTTTCATTAATAACGTTCTCGTTGCGTTCAACACAGCGATAATCAGTACGCCGACATCACCGAACACCGCGAGCCACATATCGGCAATTCCGAATGCGGCCAATATCAGGATAAGTATCTTTATGGCAATTGCGAATATGATATTTTCCTTGACGATATTCATTGTTTGTCTCGCTATTCGTATCGCATTCGGTACGCCCATCGGATCGTCGTCCATGAGTACGACGTCCGACGCTTCGATTGCCGCATCGCTTCCCATAGCCCCCATCGCTATACCGATGTCGGCACGCATGAGAACGGGGGCATCGTTGATGCCGTCACCTGCGAATGCAACCTTGCCGACTGCATCGTAATGCACATCACTATGAGCATGGCAGCAGCAATCGTCGTCATCATCGTCATCATCACAATGAATATGCTCATGTTCCCCATGCATATGACAATCGCATGTATCGCCATGTTCATGTTCGTGCTCATATTCATGTTTATGATCATGTTTATTATGTGTCACGTGCTCGGAAATCAGCTTCTCGATTTCTTCGACCTTATCCCCAGGCAACATACCTGCACGATATTCGTCGACGCCAAGTTCTTCTGCCACTGGCCTCGCTGCCTCGTCCCTATCGCCGGTTAACATGATAATCTTCTTGACACCGAGCTCGTGTAGCTGCTCGATAGCCTCCTTGGACGTGCTCTTCAGCATATCGGCGACGATAATCCGCCCGATGCACTTCCCGTCGCACGCGACGAACAGGGCTGTCCCGTCAGTCTCCCCGTTCAGCTCGTCGGGTATCGACGTGTTGTTGTCTCCCAGCAGCCTCGCATTTCCGACGAGTATCTGACGCCCGTCTACGATGGCCTTGACCCCATGTCCCTTCTCCTCGATGATGTCAGAGGTGGCAGGTGACTCGCTATCAGCACTCTTATCGTATTCTTCGATGACAGATTTCGCTATCGGGTGTGTCGACATCGATTCCGCTGCAGCGGCAAATCGCAAGGCGTCGTGAGGTTCATAACCGTCAATCGTCTCAACAGATGATACGGAAAACGAGCCGTTCGTTAGCGTTCCCGTCTTGTCCATCGCTATCGCGTCAAGTGCCGCAAGCCCCTCAAGATAGTTGCTGCCTTTGATGAGAATACCGTTCGAGCTTGCGGCACCAAGACCGCCGAAGAACGATAGAGGCACTGACACGACGAGCGCACATGGGCACGATACAACAAGGAACGTCAATCCGCGCAACACCCATTCGGCGAACGTACCGAAACCGAACAGCGGAGGAAGAATCGCAATAGCCAAAGCCGAGTAGCATACGATTGGCGTATAGACGAGCGCGAAGCGGGTGATGAACGCCTCCGAACGTGATTTACGCTCCGATGCCTCCTCGACCATCTCCATGATACGAAAAGCGGTGGACGTACCGAACTCGTGCGTCGTCTTGATTCTGATCACGCTGTCTGACACGATGCAGCCAGATTGAACCTCGTTGCCGACCGACGCGTGGAGCGGGGCGGATTCACCGGTAAGCGATGACGTGTCGAGTTCCGTTTCCCCGGATTCAATGATGCCGTCAATTGGGATGCGCTCGCCGGGACGGACGGTTATAATGGCACCGATCCCCACCTCATCTGGTGATACCCGCTTAATACCGCCGTTACCATCGTCGATGTTCGCATAATCTGGAGCGATATCAAGCAAATCGGTAATCGATTTGCGGCTTTTCCCGACGGCATACGATTGGAACAACTCACCTATCTGATAAAAAATCATGACGGCGGCGCCTTCTGCGAAGTGCGGATTCGTATCGGGGAACAGGACGAGGGCGAACGCACCTATCGTGGCGATTGCCATGAGGAAATTCTCGTCGAACACGTCGCCCTTTCGGATATTTCTCCATGCCTTCCTGACTACATCATAGCCTGCAATCAGGAATGGAACGAGGAACGCCACGAATGATGCATAGACGGCGAACGAACCGAATGCCATAGTGAACAAGCCTGTGTGGTCGAGAACCATATCGATGGCAAACAGAACCGTCGCTATCAGTATTCGCTTGAATAGCCTCGATTGCTTCTTCGACAACCATTGCAGCATATTGACTCCAATCTCAAATGGATAGTATTACCGCTGTTAGAGCATAACATATGAATAGTTGCTCATATATCAATCAGTTTAATATCCACGAGTAGATAGTGCAAGTTGATTTGCGATTCTGTTTAACGAAGTCTACAGCGTAAAAGAAAGATTGCGTGGAAAGCAAGAAGCTCTTCCCGTTTATCTAATCGATGAGCGGGAAGAGCTTCTATCAGTTAATTAGTTATCTATTTTTGCTGTTGACTACTTCTTCATTGCGAAACGCTTCTTCGCCATGACTGCGATGGCTCCTGTAATCGCTACGATTGCGATATACGCAGCGTTATCGATACCCGTCTGCATGAGGTCTGATGCAAGGTCGGAAGCCTTCGTTGCCTGGGTGACGGCATCATTATCGTGTCCCTCGAGTTTGTCCCCTCCCCCGTTACGGTAGGCATCGACTTGTGCAGAGTTCTTAAGCTCGGTACTCGGCGTGTATGCGCTTGTGATTTGCATTCTGACGATAGCAGGAGCGTAATGGACTTCCTCCCCGGCCGTCGATATGCTGAGAGAGTCGACAGCCTTCTCTATTGTCTTCTGCATCGACTTGACGACGTTTGCGATAGCCTCTGGATCACCTGAATCGACTGCCTTCGATCCGTCTTCCTTAATCTTCTTGACGGATGCCCTCACATCGCTTGGCATCTGTACATCGAGCCTGTCGAACATCTTACCGAAGATCGTAAGTGCCTTGTCGAGCGTCTGCGAGTTGGAAACACTGACGCATACAGTCGAGAGATTCTCTTTCGTGGAATCTGCAACTTCATCGATGATGCTGCGAATTTCGTTCTCATCAGACGAATTGATTGCCTCTGTCAGACGTTCCTTGTACCCGTCAAACGTCTTGTCGATAGCCTCGAGCTGTTTATTGAGTTGCTCATCGGAAACATTCTTACCGGATTCGGAAATCGAATCCTTCATGAAGTCCTTTGCGATGTTGCGGAACTGCTCGACTGATGAGCGGACGGCGACCGCATTACCTGCATTGAACGTCTCGTCATGAACATATTCGATTGAGTCGAGATCGTCATGTCCATCCTTGAGATTGTCGCGATCCCATGCGGACGTGCGGGTTGTGAATCCTTCCTCCACGCGTCCATACTCGAAGCGGAATGCTGTGATGTACTCGTCGGCAGCAAGATTCAGCTCGGACACGTCAAGCGTCGTCGCGGCAGTTGTCGGGACGTCCTTTCTCCAAAGCTTCCATCCGGTGTAGTCGATTATGCGCCCGTCGCCGTCAGGGTCGTTCTTCTTCACGTCATCGCCGCGCGTATCGCCGGTAATCCATGGGTTGACGTGCCCGTCATCAGTCGTTGCATTTGCCTTGTCCTTGTCATCGGTATAGGTGTCAGGCGTCTTGTTCGTCTTATACCAGACGTTCATCTTGCCGTCGTAATCCTCGAAGCCCTGTGCTGTCGTGATGGAGAGCATCTTCGCATACCCATCATTGACACCATCGAGTGTGTCGGTGACGGTGAACTCATCAGTCCATGTATTCGATTCGTTCTTGTAATCGAGCGAATAGGCATAAAGCCCGGTGCTGCTCTTCGTCACTTGCGCCTTCTCATTCCCGTCGGTTTCGGCATTGTTCGATGACGGGTCGGCGATTTCCTGACGCTTGTCGATTCTAGCATCGATTTGCAGCGGCTTGTCGGACATGGAGACATGCTGAACATTGCCTGTGTCCTCGACTCGGAAGTCGATACGGGTGGTCTGGTCGTAGTTATTAGGGGTCAGCGTCTCGATGAGCGTATAATTTCCCGGCGCAAGTGAAATATCATGCGTCGTATCCGTCGAAGTCCAGCTGTCGATTGTCGTATCTTCCGAATCCCTGATTTCAAGAGTGGCACCAGGTATCTCATCTTCGCCCGTGACGCTCTTCTTCGAGACCTTTACGGAAATCGGCTGATCGGTAAGGCTGGTAGAAGCCTTGACGGTACCACTGAGATCGCCTGAGATTGCACCAGTCGTCTCGTCGACAGTGAAGTAGTAACGCTTACGGTTAATCGTGTAATATGAATCGTTCTGCTTGTCAGCCGGGGCGGTAAGCTCGCCGAACCCGTAGCTTCCCGGCATGAGGCACTTGACGTCGAGCTGCCCGTTTGAATCGGTGGAGAATAACTTTTCGGCTTGCTTTGTGTCAGATGGATCAATGAATGACTTACCGCTCTTAAGCAGAATTGAGGTGTAGCGTAGAACTCCGTCTTTGACCTCGGCGAATATACGGTGATCCTCCATCGCATCCTTATAGTCATTGGCGGTATCAATTGTCGCTGCATCCTTGTTGTTAAATTTAAGTGAATACTTCGCATTCGGCTTAAGTCCGATAAATGTGAAGTCACTGCCGCTCTTTGATCCGTTGATTTGACGATTCGAGATTTCCTGCGTGTTGACGGATACTGATGCCTTACCGGTAATCGTTCCCTCTTTGACAGTCAGAACCGTCTCATCACCATTCTTAAGCTCTATGGTCTTACCACCAGAAGCGTTTGAATCCTCAATCTGCTTGCCATTCTTATCAAGCACGATGACGTCATATTTACCAGCTTTCATCTCCTTTGATGTTGATGAGAGCTCCGTGACGTTATTATCGGAATCTTTCAGCTGAATCTTGTAGCCAGACGGAGCGGAAGCACTGACATAAGCGTTTTCGATTATTTGATATAAATACGAGCTCGTAGCAGAGGCATTGCGAACCATTAAATTGTACCCATTCGTTGCGTTAGAAAGACTGACCTCGTCACTCTTATTCCAAAAACCGAATTCGGCTTTACTGATAGATGTCTTATCAGTAGATGTCTTCTTCATGGTAAATTCATTCGGTTTATCAGAAAGATTCTCGCAATTCGATGAATCGACTGTCATATCTGTTGTGCCAGTAGTGAACGTCGTATCTGTTTTGTTGATTGTATAACCGTTAGGTGCCTTCGTTTCGTGGAGACGGTATGTCTTATTTCTTTTGAGCTTTACCGTAGCCGTTTTATCAGTACCTATTGTGATCGTCTCTGACGGTGTTGTATCAGAACCTTCATAAATTTCATATATAGCACCAGCAACCGATGATGTGACGGTAGCATCTGATGAATTTTTCTTGAATGTTACATTAACCTTCGGATTCCAAGTAGAGAAAACAATCGTTTGTGATTTATATCCTGGGGTGAATTTCGAATTGTTGCCTGTCAATAGCATATAAACATTGAATCCATCAGGGACAGCAGGCGCGTTCAATATATTGTTAATCACTGTTCCGGGATTATTATATCCACTGGCAGTTGCGTCACCCCATTGATACCCTAAAAGTCTGGGGCATGCCCATGTCGGATACGATGGAGCGCACCGAGCGAAAGCTTTATTGCCATCAGTCCACATCGTGTCTGCTAGGAGAATATGAGTCCATGCAACATAATCGCCGGCTGTGCTTGGTTGTCCTTTCTCGTTCGTCGACGGCCACATAGACGCATCGAACCCTGGCCCATAATAACCATAATAGATTATTCGTTTTACCTGATCGGCTGAATGTCCTGGGCGAAGTGGTTGTAATTCAGATACAGTGTATGTGCCTGATTTCGGCGAATCGACATCAGGATCTGAGCAATACGCTGCACGATTAAGGACTTCGAAGCCACCTGTTGCTGTTCCTTTATACCCGGTGTCGGATCCATAATGTACGTTCGTGAATGTTTTTGAATCGGAATCGAAATAGACCGTTTTGCCAACAAGGTTCTCGTCTGTAGCATGTCCTTCTTCGGCATGTGCGTTGATTAGGGACGTCCCCGTAACCAATCCGACGATTCCTGCAAGTAACGCAATACTGAATCGTTTCATCGGGGCATGAACTTTTGAGCTGAATTTCATATGTCTCCCTCCACTCCTCCAGTTATACAACGTGAACAAGACATATCTGCCCTTATTAGTTTCATGTATGCATAATGCGTCTAGATTAAAATGCCGCTAATTCGATTAGAATGAATTAGCGGCATTTAAGTCTATATATGATTAATTATTATTAATCAAGTTGGCATAATTTACGGAGTTGGATAATTTTATCCGTTCTCTCCCAAGTAAACTCGGGAAGCTCCCTCCCAAAATGTCCGTAAACGGATGTTTTAGCATAAATAGGTTCCCATAAGTCAAGCTGATCGATGATTGCTGCCGGACGAAAATCGAAAATCTTATCAACGGCGTCATCGATTATTCCGGCAGGAACGACGTTCGTGTCGAATGTATCGATATGAACTGAGACTGGTCTAGCCACACCGATTGCATATGCGACCTGTATCTCGCAGCGTTCCGCCAATCCAGCAGCAACGATATTCTTCGCGACATATCTTGCATAATACGCAGCTGAACGATCGACCTTCGTTGGGTCCTTACCGCTGAACGCTCCGCCTCCTACGCGACCTACTCCTCCGTACGTGTCGACGACGATTTTTCGACCTGTCAAACCCGTGTCGCCATGCGGTCCGCCGATGACGAACTTGCCAGTTGGGTTCACGAGTATTTTGTCGTTATCTGGTAGATCATATCCGTTATCAACAAGAACAGGCTTGATGACGTATTCAATCATGTCATGCTTTATGATTGACATATTGTTAATCTTTGGATCGTGTTGCGTCGACACGACGACGGTATCGATGCGAATCGGCTTACCGCTGTCATCATATTCAACTGTTACCTGCGTCTTACCGTCGGGACGTAGATAGTCAAGCGTCCCGTCCTTACGGACTGCGGTCAATCGCTCGGCCATACGGCTTGCAAGGTAATGCGGGAGCGGCATGAACGTCTTCGTCTCGTTCGTCGCATAGCCGTACTGCATTCCTTGATCGCCTGCACCGATTCGGTCGTACGTATCGGTAATTCCGTTAGCTGAATTGTTGCTCCCATCGACGCCCTGCGCGATATCAGGCGATTGGTTTTGGATTACATTTATGATACCGCATGTATCGGAGTCGAAACCGTATTTCGCCCTGTCATACCCGATACGTCTGATTGTATCTCGGGCGATGCTCTGAACGTCTACCCATCCGCTTGATCGGATTTCACCGCCGATGAGGACGAGCCCCGTCGTCGCATAGCATTCGCAGGCGCAGCGGGCGTTCTTGACGCATGCCTCTATGCCGGTATCGGGATCGATATATCCAGCATGCTCCAATGATGATTCACTTGAGATAATCGCATCGAGGACTGCGTCCGAAATCTGGTCGCAAATCTTGTCGGGATGCCCCTCCGTGACAGACTCCGATGTGATAAATTGATTTTTGTTCATATGTGCTCCACTACGTTCAAATACAAAACCTTTATAGCAACGCGATATCAATATCGTTCATATCTGGTGCCGTCCATGGTTCACCATCATATCGCATGTAAACGACTCCTGGATGTCCATGGTTAAAGTTCTGAAAATCCTCTTCCCGCCATCCGTCAGGACGGTACTGCTCGTCCCACGAATCATAGCCGACTTGTTTGAATCCAACGGATGCGTACAACGATGGCAGCACTGTATCGAAGCAATCGAGCATTCGCCCACCGTTCGCAATTGCGTTCATCAGGAGCGCTTGTACGACAGGTTTATGGGGTTCATCAATTTCCTTCTCCATCGACTTGAACTTCTCCGATGAGCTGCTGCCTTGCGGCTGCTTTTTCATCGAGAAAACGGAAACGATATCATATGTCTGTTCAGCTTCTTGCCATTTCAGTGCGTAACCGCTTCTCAAATCGTCTGAGACGAAGATTTTCATGTTTTCATATTCGTCTTTAGGATAAACGTACACAGCTGCTGCGTGTTTATTACCTGTTCGTGTCGACTCCATAAGGTCATGGAACAGCTCGGCACCACCGTCTTTTGGGGACAGCTCATACATCTGCGGATTCGCTATTCCTGCGGCTTCAAGATTGTGCATCGCGCTATCTGGAAGATTAGAAGAACGCAATATTTTAGATACATGTCCGTTAAATGAGATATCTTTTGGGTGAGGGGAATCGATTGTACCGTTTATTTCGGCTTCTTTTATCGCATCATGCAATTGCTTATATATTTTCTGCGAGTTCTTATGCAATTTAATGGTACGCTCAAGGCGCTGCTTCTGGTATTCGTATTCTCTTCGCTCATCATCTGTTTTCGCTGACTTTATCAATGATGAGATTCCACCAATCATCATCGGTGCATGGAATCGGCATGTTGTCGGCCCGCCTTTCGCACGGCATTGACTTGCAGGTATCATTTGGAAGCACCTCGTTTGTATATAGAAATAGCTGACGATTGTTATAATGAAAATCGTCAGCTATATTTTTTTTCGCTACATCCAACCGCTGTTCCACATCATTAGAACATCATCGGTGGTGAATTGATCTAACCAATCCCTCTTCATATCATCATCCATGGAATCCGCAGTACCAAGCCCACATGTAGCGTTGATGAACGCGTTCATGACTTTTGGAGTATTGACGAGTTCGTCATATAAGCCGCTTTTGATTTTTGTACCGTCATCGTTCTGGCGTTCGTAAATGCAGCTTTTGTACTTATAATTAGCGCCCTTCAACGATTCAAGAGTACTCTTCAAATCATCTGCGTTGCAATATTCTTCATCCATGATATGCACTGCTCCTTAAAATAGGTGTCAATAGAATTTTGATAATATCAGTTAAAACATTATTTATTACATTATAATTACAATTGTTGTTACAATAGTCTTTGCGCATCTCAATCATCACAGAATTAACACAATCATCATCAATAAACCGTTCTGGAATATATGCACCAGAAAATGGCTCGTTAAATCCTATAAGCCATCTATACTTATTAAGTTTATTGGACAGTAAGCTCTCATCGCTTTTGCTATTCGTCCCGATGCAGATTGCCGGTCGGAACTCATCTTTGTGTAGCTCGTACTCTGCTGGGTGCTCATCGTACGAGTGCAAGTCGATAATTAAGCAATAACCGTATTCATTACGTAATTGCTCGACAATCGATGCAACGGTATTTGAATATAGACGATATAGTATTTTACGCCGTTCGATGATTTTTGCCGGGAGCCCGTCGCTATAGATATTCGTCACGCCGTCTGCTGATGTCGTATAGATGACGCCATGCCCGATTTCATTCATCTCCTCGCGTTCATCGTCGAATCGCTCCATGTCGACAATCATGCGAGAGACATTCGACTTGATTAAGTATGGGGTACCGACATTGCAGCTGGTGCGATATTCGCTGCCAACCTCATATGCACCGGTATCAGACATTTTTATGACTGCGGAATCAAAATCAGACATAGTTAAGGCGAAATTGCATCCATCAATCAGCTCCTTCGGAATCGTGATAGAATCGTGTGGGATATGAATGAGTACAGGAATTGTGCCTGACATGATTTCAAACATGATTATTCCTCATATTATGGTGTTATACATTAATGCACATACAGGTCAATCGTACCGCTCGTCGGGCAGTAGTCATAGACCTTTCCCTTCCCGATTGGCGTATCGACTATCGTCCCTTTTGCATAATCGCAGCTCGCAAGTACTACGTACCCATCAACATCGCATACCGCGCCATTCGCGACGTGCCTACCTGGGATACTCAACGCTGTCCCAGGTAATACTGTCTCACTATAATATGTCCAGCGATGTCCGTTCCAATTCATCGCTCCGCGCGATTTGAATTGCGATACAGTCATGAAGCCGCCGCTGGAAGCTGTCGAGCTCTCGGATGAGGCGGCGGCTGCCTGCTTTGCTGCTGCCTCGGTAGCTGCCTTCTGTTCGGCAGCTTCCTTAGCGCTTTTCGCCGCGTTCTCCTTGTCGTTAATCTTGCTGACCCAGTCATCCGCCTCGCTGCTGCTCGATGCGGCTTTCGCATAGCTCTCGTATGTGTTGAGTTCCTCGATTGTTGCTTCGTCTATATATCCCTGATATGCTGCAGCGATTGCGTCAGTCCGACCGTTAGCCTGATTCCTGTGGGCGTTGAGATCTGTCATGTAGTTGTCCATGCCGTCCTTCGCCGATTTCACGACGTCGCCTGAAATCCTCTTCGCAACCGTGCTCGTTGCCTTTCCAGTCATTGTGTTCGCCTCGGCGGCCTGTGCGGGAATCGTGACGAGGAGCGGGACGGTGAGCGAAGCAGCTGCAAGGAACGTCATAATTACCTGTGCTGGCTTTGGGATTCGGGCGATTATCTGCGTCATTGACTGCATATTACGAACGGTCGAATTCGCATATGCTACTGCAACGTTCCCGATATCCGGTAAGTCCGACATCTTAATGGATGAGACTGGACGCTCAAGATGCTTCGGCGAGTAGTCTCGCGTAGCGATCATATCGGCTTGCGTCCTATCAAATGGACGCTGAGAATATCTCATATGGCGATTACTATCGTTCATGGTCGCATTTGGTGCTTGTGTAGTGCTATGCATGCATTCCTATCTTCATTCGGTGTCTTTTAATCAATCGCTGCTTAATGATTGAATTACAGTCAATGTTCAATATTATATGTTAATCAGAAGCTCGATTCTATTTTTATATAAAAAATACATAAAGTTATTCAGATAATCGAAAGAATTTAACTAATGAAGTCGCTTCTCGTTGAAATGCTTCCTGCAGAGCGACACGAAATGTCCTTGAAGTGCCGTATCAGTTTGGAGATTGGGATCGGTGACGATATTACCGTCATCGTCAAGCAATGCATTCATTTTCGCGCTTGCTCCGCACCAGCAAATCGTCTTCGATTCTTCAAGTTCGTCGGCAACCTCGAACAGGCGTTTTGAACCTTCAAACAGATGCCCGGTGTATCCGGTTCGAAGTCCGTATGCGAAGACGGGGATATTCAATATATCGGCGATTGACACGAGCCTATCAACCTGTACAGCTGTTGCGAACTGAACCTCATCGACAATAACGCAGTCGTATCCTGACAGCTCTTCGAGCGGACAATCGCATATGGATTCAAGCGATACGCATTCAGCCTCGATACCAATGCGCGACCACATCTTTTTTGTCCGCGTATCAGCCATAGGCTTTGCCAGCAGTGGGATTTTCCCCTTCTCTCGGAAGTTATATGCAAGCATGAGAGCGTCAGCCGTCTTTGAGCCGCCCATAACACCGTATCTGAAATGTAGCTTCGCCATCGAAATGCATCTCCTATCAAGCAATTAGATATGAGAAAAGCCGGTATGCGTGGTGCAGTAACCGGCTATTTTTTTCTCTGACATGTGATTTTATCGTATTGGAGGTGTTTTAGGGATGATGACGCTATTTATTCAGCGACTTTAGATGATGACGCCTTGCCCCATATTGAATGCTGAGCGTAACCTGTCAATGCCTCCTACAGCGTTTACGATTTCCCTATCTGATGCGAGCTCCTTGAATTTTCGGTTGTCTTCCGGAGCGACAAACGTGCCATAGATACCGTGGGACATACGTCCATATTCATATGCGCTGTTCAGTGCCGTCTTCGCTGCTTTGCTTGTTCTCTTCATATCTATCAAATCTCCAATGATTGTTATATCTGGTATGTATGTTTCATTTCGTTAGTTCACACTTAAAAAGTTTCTGTGTCAGCTCTTTAACGCATTAATAAGTTTAGCATTTATTTTTGAAATTACGTGGCATTATAACAATAACATAAAATGAACACATTAAAATATTAGTAAATATTGAAAATATTCCATGAATATGCCACCTCGATGATTGATTCGAGGCGGCATATTTGTTTTCCTTAGATTCCGTTAACTAATATCTTCTATCGCTTTTTTATCGTATATGCGACTAAAACCATACCGATAACGGCTATAAGAACGTATGGAAGTAAGTTAATACCGGTCTGGACGAGATCATTCTCGACGACCAAATCGTTTGCCAAGTCATCGAACTTTGGCGTCTGCGTTACCATGTCGCTATCATGCCCAGCTTTCTCACTCCACGTGGCGTTACCGTTCCCAGTGTCATCTGACGTTTCTCCGCTCTTATTCTCGTTACCGTTATTGTTTGAATCATTGTGAATCGGCTTTCCATCCGTAACACTCTCTTCCTTGCCTGCATCGGCATCGCCGCCCTGCGACCCGTTTCTCCATGCGTCGACCGTGACGCTGTTGATAAGATTCGCTTCTGGGACATATGTGTCGAGAACATGCATCTTAATGACAGCAGGTGCATAATGTATAGTCGTACCGCTCGTCTGTGCATCGAACATGCTTGTGACGGTTCTGGAGATTTCCTCGATTAGCGTATCAATCGATTCTGGATCCTTATTATCCGCATCATCGAATGCCTTGTCGAGCTTCTCTCGCGAGTCCTTGCTCTCATATACTGATAGAGCTTGTTGCATCGTCTTCTTCAACGATGTTATTCCGTCCTTGTCAAGGGACTTAATTAGAATCTTGATTTCCTCTACGTCATTCATACCGATTTCCGTTGCGATTGCTCTCACAGCGTCGATGTCGTTAGCGTCGATTGCTTCCTTCAGTCTTTCAGCCATATCACCGATTGCTCCGTAGAGGGACATATCGTTTTCGCTGTCGGTGTTGCTATCAGCATCGTCGTCTGTACCGTCGCTATCGCTTTTATCGGAGGTATCGTTATCGGAATAACCGGTGTTGTTATTGTTATCATCATCTGTATCGTATTCCTTATGGATATCGTCCATAGCCTGTTTCAGTAACGTCATTCCTGATTTTGTCGAAGTGATAACGTCGGCGTTGAACTCATCGTCATAGACATGTGTGGCTGCGTCGACATCGTCGTGCTCGTCTTTCAAATCATCTCTCATCCATAGAGACGGACGAGTTGTGAATCCCTTGTTGACGCGCCCGTACTCGAATCGGATACCTGTCACATATTCATCGTTATCAAGTTCCAAATCGGATACGTTTAGCGTTTCCGCGACATCAGTCTGGACGTCCTTTTTCCAGAGACGCCAGCCAGTGTAGTCGAGGATTCTGCCGTCGCCGTCCTTGTCCCCATCTTTCATGGCTTCCGTTGCGTTCTCTCCGACGTTGAGCGGGTTGCCGTGCTTGTCGTCGAGCGTGGCGTTAGCCTTGTCCTTATCGTCGGTATAATCAGCAGGAATCTTGTTCGTCTGATACCAAACGTTCATCTTGCCGTCGAAATCTCCAGAAGCCTGTGGAGTCGTTAATCCGTCAAGACGTGCAAATCCGTCGTTCACGCCATCAAGTGCGTCATAAACGGTATATTCATCGGTCCACGTGTTAGCAGTGTTCTTGTAGTCGACTGAGTATTCATATTCCCCGTTATCAGACGGCGTAAGATTTGCCCTGTTCTTTCCGTCTCCGTTCTCACTCACATCCTGTGCCACTGGGTCGGCGATTTCCTGACGTTTATCGACTTTCGCGCCGACGCTTATCTTGTTGTCTGACATAACGAACGTCTGTTCGTCGCCCGTGTCTGTGACCTCAATCTTCATGCGAGTCGTCTGATCGTATCCTTCTGGCGTCAGCTTCTCGATGAAATAATATGTACCTGGGATGAGCTGCGGGATGTAATGGGTCGTACCGTCGGTGACCCATTCATCAACGATGTCTCCGTCGGTAGAAGTTACCTGCATCGTAGCACCGGATACGTCACTACCTTCTTCATCTATCTTACGGAAGCGAACATCTGTATAATCGTTCTCTATCGTGTACATAGCCGAGTCTGAATTGTCGATTTGCCCGGTCGTCTTATCGACGGTGAAATATGTCACTCCTGTGTTGACGAGGTAACTCTTGTGCGTTTCCGATGTGGCGTCTCCCATGACGGGAACATCGACCTCACCGTATCCGTATTCGCCTGGGGCGATTCGCTTAATTGTTAACGTCCCATCAGTCCCGATTACGGTTTGAACTGGATAGTCCTCACCGTTGACCGTGAACTTGTCAATATAGAGAGAATCGCTTGTGAGCAGCATTCCCTGTTTCTTGTACTTATATGTCTTCGCGTCTGTATTGTAACGACCGTACAGGGTAACAGCTTTATTGGGCGTATGGAGCGTGTATATCGTCTCTCCATTGAACTTGACTCTATAATCCGTATCTTGCTTGAGGTCGCTGATTATATACGCTTCGTGCTTTTTATCTGCTGTGATTTCGTCACCATCGATTTCACTCTTATCTGTGAAAAGCGTTGTCTCGTTTTTACCTTCCTTAACCGAGAACGTGACTTTTTCACCGTTCTTGATGGTTAATTTACTTGCGCCGTCAAACTTGATATCTGATGATTTATCCGTTGAGCTGTTACCTTTTTCATCAGCGCTTTTTCTGAGAGACACGTTGTATGTCCCGTTTACTATTGATATCGAATCCTTATTTTTTATGTCTGTAGTGTTGCCAGTTGAATCCTTCAATATGATTTCGTACCCGTCGGTTGTAACACAAGCTTCTGCATTATCGTCAATACGAGTTAATTTGACGTTCCCGTCGACCTTTCCACCATCGACGCGAAGGGCATACGATACGTTATCATTTCGTGTATTGATTTTTAACTCGTCCCCACGATTCCATAGTCTGAATTTCGCATTCGGGACGGATACGTTGCTGATTGCCGCATTACCGTCAGATTTGTTAGTAACTGTTTTTTCCGTCTGAACCATGTTCGTTTCATCAGATGTCGACGGTCTTGCCGTTTGGACGATTTCCGTGTTCTGATTCTCGTATGAGACGGTGAATATCACGGGGTTCTTATTTATCACATACCCAGATGGTGCTTTAATCTCGATGAGTTTATAGCTTGTCTTCCCAGACGCGCCGATATATAGGATATTGTCTGACGTTACCGTCCCATCATTACCGGTCACAAGCGTTGCGATAGCCGTCCCTGTCGTGTATTTTTTCCCATTTTCTGTAACGACATTTCCGTTCGGCAATGTGACATCCTCATTCGGGGCGAGTCGATATATGGCTCCTGCGCAAGGAGCACCGTTTTCTGCATCATTCTTAGTCAGCTTAACGGATGTCTTGGCGATATTGTTTGTCTTGCTCGTTTCGACATTCCCAACGAACTCGGTGTTCTGATCCTTATAGCTAATCGTGAATGGGACATCCTTCCCATCGTTATAATATGGGCATGGGACGCTCTTCTCGACAAGCTTGTATGTACCGTTCGAATCGGCACCGATGTACAACGGTTTCGTCGACATTGCGAGTCCATTATCGTCTGTCGTGATTGTCTCGATGACCTGACCATTCGTGTAGATTGACTTGTTCCATAGAACGATGTCTTCAGTCGCCACGATGTCGAATACCGCGCCTTGCACGGGACCGTTCGTTGACGTTTCCGTCTTCTTTAGCGATACGGACCCGTAGGCATCATTGTTCACATGCGATGTTATGGCATTATCCAGCTTCAATATCTGCTGGTTCTTATATTTAATCGTGAATATAATCGGTGTTGTATCGATTGTCAGTGGTGCTGGGACCTTCGTCTCGATGAACTTATAGCGTCCGCTTCCCGTAATACCGACGTATAGCGGCTTCGATGTATGAGCGACGCCGTCAGCCCCTGTCTTTACGTGATCGACGGTCTGCCCCTTTTTATATATCGTCGCATTCCATAGGTTGATGTTTTCATCGGCTACGACATCGTATTCCGTATCGGGGACCAAGTCGGATTCGACCTTATCGGTCTTCGTGATTTGTGCGCTCCCGTATGCGACGTCGTTCGTTTGCTCTACGGACTGTCCCCCGACGTATTCGGTCTTGTTATCCTTATACGTTAGCGTGAATGGAATCGGCTTCGTATTGATGGTCAATGGTGCCATTACGGCTGTCTCGACGAACTCGTACCTGCCGTCACCGTCAGAACCGATATAAAGTCGTTTCCTCGTTTTCGCTACTCCGTCCTGACCTGTCGTGACATGCTCGATTATCTGGTCTTTCTTGTAGATTCTGTGCCCATTCCACAGCGTGATGTCCTCGGTCGCAACGACATCATACTCGGCATACGGAACGAGCGACGACTTTGTGCTTTCATTCTTCGTGATTTGTGCAGAGCCGTACGTGACGTTGTTCGTCTGCTCCCTATCCTCCTCTGGAAGCACCTCAGTGTCCTGCCCGGCATATTCTATTGTGAATGGAATCGGCGTCGAATCAATCGTCATGTTACCTGGCACGGCCATCTCGATAAACGCGTAGTCACCAGTACCGTCTGAGCTGACGTAAAGGCGTGATGTCGATTTGGCGATGCCATCAGCGTCAGTTGATATCGTCTCAACCGTCTCACCTTTCTTATAGATGATCGTGCCGTTCTGGAGTGTGACATCTTTCGTCGGGACAATTTTGTATGAGACGTTTGGTACCGCCTCTGATAGAACGTTATCTGTCTTCGTTATCTTCGCGGAACCGTATGCGATATTGTTCGTCTGCGTCACGTTAGCCTTCGTAAGCTGCTCGACGGTGTCGCCCTCCCATGAGAACGAGAATGGGATAGGCGTCTTGTCAATCACGACGCCAGTCGGGACGGATACCTCGATGAACTCATACTGCCCGTCTCCGTCCGCACCGATGTACAGCGGCTCAGATGTCGTCGCCATCCCGTACGTGTCGTCATCATTTGCCGATGTCGTCACATACTCGATTGGGTCGCCCTTATGATAGATGATGCTGCCGTCGATACGGTCGATGTCCTCGGTTGCCCTGACGACGAACTTCGTCCCCGGCGTCAGCTGTCCCTTGACGCTGTCAAGTTTCTTAATTGTTGCGGAGCCATATGGGAGCTTGTCGGCGACTTCGATGTTGACGACTGTGTACTCGTTCTCAGTTTCACCGCAGGAGACGTTGACGGGTTCATCGTTCTTGAGATATGGGGATGGACATGCCGTCTCCTTGACGGTGTACGCACCGAATGGGAGATTGTCGAATGTTGCGGTGCCGTTGGAATCATCTGTCGTTACCTGCGTCTGCTTCAACTTCCCTGCGGAGTCGTAAAGTTCAAACGTGAAACCGGTCTTGTCAACGGTTTCCGTCGTGACGGCATCGATTTTCTTGACGATGATTCGGCCCTTTTTCGGCGTTTCCTGAACGGACGCACTTGCCGTCCCGCCCGCCTTCACGGTCACCTGATAGACATTTTTGCTCTTTAGGTATCCCTTCGGGGCGGTAATCTCTTGAATGTAGTACGTTCCCGGCTTGACTTGTGTTTGCGTTCCGTTGCCATTTGCGTCGAGTGTCAGTCTATGTGCCAAATCGGTACAGGCGGAATCGCGGTATATACCATATACGGCGTCCTTGTACTGATAGTTGCTGTTGCCATAAGTGATTGAGGAATCAGCAGAAGTTTTATTTACCTTGATACTTCCGTATCCGGGGACTTCTGTGGAACCGACGGCGATTACGACGACTGAATAGTTGTTTCCAGTCAAGTCGTTGCGCCCCTGATTATAGATTTTTTCCCTGACGTCATCCGTCCAACCGGCGTTTGAGCTCCAGCCTCCAGTATTCTTTTTGTTGCCGCCCAGAAGCTGATCGAAGGTATTGCTGTGACGTAAACCGTACCCCGGGCCGTATGAGAACCTGAAGTAGTTGAATCCGATTGCGATTACGCGTGCTTGTGGCGAGCCTGAGCGAGCTTTCGCATTGTTGATTGCCTGCCAGCAAGCGTTACGGAAGGTGGATTCATGCGTCTCGTTGTTACTGTTCGTTCCTCGGATATCAACGGTCTTATGAACCTCATCCCACCATCGCTGAACCGATGTGCCGTCGTACCCCCAGTTTGGCTGAAAGTTACCGCTTGAATCGAACCAACCATCATCGTAGTAGAGGTGCCAATATCCTGCGGAGCCGACAGCACCGCCTCCGGTGTTGCCGCCGCCGCCGCCGCCACCACCGGTGTCTGCGAATGACGGGGATATGGCATTCACAATCGCGGTAACAAAAAATACAGCGAATAGAATCACCGACTTCGCATTGAGTATCTTTCTTTTATGTCTGCTTAAAATGTGCAATTTAGGTTGTGACGTCTGCATATCATGTTTCTCCATCTAGTATGCTTATGCTGTGTGTATATATTTCAGATAAAGAACATTAAATACGGCTAAATAAAAGTATCATGAACGATTGGTATCGCCTCTGCTGTGACTTATCAATTTTAGATAAAGAAACGAATCATAAGAAATGACGGTATATATGATATACCGTCATATCGAATCGATATGTTTTTAGCATCGAATGATTAATTTAACTTGTTAAACGACATCTCGACTGGGATGAATTGTGAGACTGGTTCGTGCCATTCGACGATGTTGCCGCTATTGTCGATTGACTTTTTCACGTCGATTATTCGTTGGTTGCTGGAACCGCGGAAGCGCAGATTCTCATCGTGCAGCTCGTTGATAAACGGGCTGTCGACTATTACATCGATGCACTTGAGCATCCTATCGGTAACGTCTGTATGTCTGACTCCGTCAATCGGATAGATATCCTTGTCGAACATATACCCGCTGTATAGCCAAATCTGCTGGTCACTTCGCAGCTCTCCGTGCACGCGCTCCAGGAAATCGACAAGCCCATGCTGATTTTCCGGTTCCATCGGCTCTCCTCCGAGCACCGTCAATCCCTCGCAATAGACCCGGTGCATAAGCGTGACGATATCGTCCTGTATCTTCTCGTCGAACGGCTTACCGGCACAGAAATCCCATGCGTCGCCATTGAAGCAGAATGGGCAGTGAATTCGACATCCGGCAACGAAAAGAGCAGCCCTGACGCCAGGACCATTCGATACGGAGAACGGGTCGACCCTCATATAGTTCATATATAAACCCCTAATCGGTTGAAATCGGTCGGAACCTCATATATCGGAACCGACCGAGATAATGCTATCTAAAGTGTATTATTATTTCAGAATAACAATACAATTAACTGCTAAGTGCATTCAGGTTACAGGTGCAGGACGCGATCGATAATGTCCTCCGTGCGCCCCTTTACCTGCTTCACCTCACATGTTGAGGCGGCAGGTAGATATCCGCATAGACGTCTGATGACGGAAAGCTGGCGCTGATTCTCCTCACCACAGTTAGGACAGTACCAGATAATCTTCCCTCCATCGACGGTCTTCGTCTTCAGCTCTCCCTGGAATCCGCATGTGAGGCAAGTATCTTGGTTACGGAGGTTCAGCTCCGCATAGAGAATCGTGTTATACATGTGCTTCATGATGTCAAGGATGGCCTCGACGTTGTTCTTCATGTTCGGGATTTCGACGTAGCTGACGGCACCGCCCTTGCTCTTTGCAGCGTATTCCGCCTCGTTCGTAAGCTTGGTGAACGCATCGACATGCTGCGTGACATCGTAGTGATATGAGTTGATGATGTAATCGCGATCGGAAATGCTTGGTACGATGCCGTAGCGACGCTGTAGGCATCGAGCGAACTTATATGTTGTGTTTTCCATCGGCGTACCGTAGATTGAGTAGCCGATGTTCTCTTCCTCTTTCCACTGATCGCACTTCGCGTTCAGGTGATTCATGATCGCCATGCCGAATTCCTTGCCGCGACCGGTGAACTGATCCTCACCAGTCATATAGCGGACGGTGTTCGCCAGCCCACCATATCCGAGGGAAATCGTCGCATAACCGCCTTTGAGGTGAGGGAGGATTCTCTCGCCTGGCTTCAAACGCAGATAAACTCCGTGCTGCCAGAGCGTAGGGGCAACGTCCGACGTGACGTTCTCGAAACGTGCGATGCGGCATTTCATGGCTGTATGGCAAATCTCAAGGTTCTTATCGAGCGTCTCCCAGAACTTGTTGAAATCGCCTCCTGATGCTGCAGCTACTTCAGGAAGGTTAATCGTTGTGACACCGAGATTGAGGCGACCGTAGGTCTGCGGCTTGCCGTCTTTATCGTAATACGGGGAGAGAAGCGAGCGGCATCCCATGGGCGGAACCATCATGCCCTTCTCCTTCATCATGACCTTTTCGCTGACGAAATCCGGGTTCATGCGCATGCTCACGCATTTCGCCGCCTCGACCGTCGTCTCGTAGTACTTCCCGTCAGGCGTGATGTTGTCGTCCTCGAGTGCATACACGAGCTTCGGGAACGTCTGCGTGAGAACATGCCCCTTCCCGTCAGGCATGCCGGCCTCGCGCTGATGGAGGACCTCGAGAATCATCTTATTGAGATCGTCCTTGTGCTGCTGATCCTCTGCCTCGTTGAGATACATGAACAATGTGACGAATCCTGCTTGACCCTGTGCGGAGTTCATGGAGAGAATCTGGTAGCTGAGCGTCTGGACGGCGTCCTTGATTTCCTGATCGACCTGCTTCTCGACGATTCTGTCGATCTGCTCATCGGTCATGTTGACTCCGGCGTCCTGCGCGTACTTGACGAGGCGGCGACGGAACTTCTTGCGGCTGACGTCGACATAGCGGGCGATATGGGCGAGACTGATGGTGATACCACCGACCTGTGAGTTGGCGACTGCGAGGATGACCTGAGATGCGACAGTTGCGGCGACGGTGAGCGACTTCGGTGTACCGATTGCAACCTCGCCTAGCACTGTGCCGTTCTCGTAGACGTCCTTGAGATTTACAAGACCGCAGTTCGTCTCTGGGATGACTGGCTGGACGTCCATGTCATGGAAGTGGATTATGCCCTCGTCATGTGCGTGGACGACCTCCTCCGGGAGCATGGACTTGCGGGCGATGTCCTTGCAGACGGCTGATGCGACGTAGTAGTGCAGCGTGCTGTTGATTTTCGGGTCCTTGTTACCGTTCTCGCCCTTTGTCGCCTCGTTCTCGTCGTTGACGATGGACATAATCTCCTTCTCGACTGGAGCGAGCTCGCGGCGTTGCTGATGCTCGTAGCGGTACACGATGTAGTGCTTCGATAGGGCGAAGTTCCCCATGACGGCAAGCTCATGCTGGACGATGTCCTGAACGTCCTCGACGCTCACGACACGATCTTGTCTCTCGCATTCCGCTACGACGGCATCGGCGATTCGTGAGATATCACCATTGGCGATCTGATCCTTTGGATTGATCTCCGAATTTGCGAGCGTGATGGCGTTGACGATTTTCTGACGTTCGAACTCGACCTCGGCACCGCTTCTCTTAACGATTTTCATCAGCAGACACTCTCCTCGTACTCTCTCATCGCCTTTCGGAAATCAACATATAGTGTGTTGAATATTCGACCGGTAATTATATGGTAATTACCGGTAGTCCATAATAAACGCTATATATTGTATTAACCTTATGGGCAACGCCCCGCATATGGTGCGGAACGTATTTGTTGTCAATAAAATAGTATAGCGATTGCCGCCGCAGTTTTATAAGAGAATGCCGATTCTGTAAGCGCGCATCTAAAGATTTTTATGAGCAACGTTAAACAGGCTTGATCAATCCTATGATTGAACCCGTCAGTGATGAAGTAATGATATGCACGCTGCTATATGATGGCAACCGCTATATGAATTCAGCTATATGCGATTGTTCCATAGTCGGTGTTCATGTCTTCGTTTTTATAAGGTTTCGTATAGTTCAGCCTTGGGAACTCACCATGCGTCTAAAGATTTTCGCTGACAATCGTTTTGCCGTTTCCGCAGGTCAATATATCGAATCAGAATTGATATATATTAAAATATAGCATTTTCTCGTTCGTAAAGGCGTCCCGATGTGATACTATTAATTCGCTGCGAACCGGTTTTTGCTTAAAGATTAGCACGCCTGAAGACAGCCTCCGTCCCCTGAGAGGATGCGAACGGCATGTGACATCCGCCGCAAGGTATTTAAGGTTTCGCACAAGGTAGATAAGGCTTTCCATATAGGAGGATTGCAACATGCCAAAGAAGGTGGCAGCACCAAAGTCGAAGTCTGCAGCCGTCGATTTCGACGCGTTCATGAAGGGAGTCCTCGGTAACGATGCGGTCGTCGACCTGTCGAAGCGTGAGGACAAGTTCTACAAACTCGGCGACTACTCGCTAGACCGCGCTCTCGGCGGCGGTTTGCCAGTCGGCCAGATTTACACGTTCTCTGGCGAGGCACAGACCTGTAAGACGCTATCCGCACTGTGCGTCTGCAAGTCAGTCATCGCTTCCGGCAAGAAGGCGATGTACATCGACGTCGAGAACAAGATTTCCACGAAGTGCCTTAAGAACATGGGGCTCCAGAACAACCCCGAGTTCATCATGATTTCCATCGGTAACCTTGAGGAGACGCTCGACAAGGTCATGCAGTTCCTTGAATCGGAGTTCTTCGGCGTCATCGTCATCGATTCCGTCGATGCCCTCACGACCGATGAGCAGGACGAGCGCGAGATTCACGAAGGGTCGAAGGTCGGTGGCTACAAGGCCAAGGTGTTCTCAGAGTGGCTCGGCAAGGTATCCCAACTCGGTGCCGGTCACGAGTGCTCTGTCCTCATGATTCGCCAGCTCCGGGATAACCCGGGTGTCATGTATGGCTCCACGAAGACCATGTCCGGCGGCAAGGCAATCGGTTATTACACGACAACAGCAATCGAGTTCTCCCGCACCTCCGCTGACCGCAAGCGCGACGTAGAGCGAGATGGACATACACTCTACTGGGGCGTCTCCGCGCTCATCACGAAGATGAACCAGGGAATCCCACCGAAGGACAAGATTCCCCTGCGCTATGCGATTGGCGACAATATGGAGTGGGGCATCGATCCGATTCAGTCCCTCGCAGCAGAGGCTCAACGTCTCGGTATCATCGCCACGCGCAAGGCGGGAAGCCATATGTACTACGCGTCTGATGAGCTCTGTGAGATGCTCGACGTCGCCCCCGATGAGCTGAAATTCAATGGCGAGGGCAATATGAACGCGGCAATCACCAATGACGACGTTCTCCAGAACGCCGTCAAGGAGCTTGTCGACAAGCACGAGAACGACGGTGATGACGGGTTCGTCCCGCAGCTCAGCGAGGATGACGACACGGTTGCCGTGGACTTCGAGGATGACGAGGAGTAGGGTGGGAAGGGTACCCTGACATAATCGGTTCGTCAATGTAATGATTGGGGCGTATCTTACCGGTACGCTCCAATTTTTATGCCAAAATGACTGTATGAAAGAAGAGAATGACATGTATTGATTCCAGATACATGCCATTTAATACAATCAATTCATATTAGAAATAGTGCTTGTCAGAACATAGGACCGTGCGGGTCATCATAGTCGCCGCTCATGTATTCCCTCGTCGTAACGCCTTGTGCCTTTCGTGCCGCATCAACAGCATCGTTGAGATAACCGTCGACGTCGAATCCATTCCGAACGTTCTTCAACACGATTTTTCCGTGCGTCGATTCGTCCATCGCGTCGATGAGGATATCTGACAATCCGAATATCCGTTGCAGGAACGAACGCGTCACCGTTGTGTCAACGATACGGAAGCACTTAATCTTCTCGAATGACTGACGGAATATCCCCTTCTTGATGATAAGTTCATCGTCGTAGAGATTATAGGTCGTAAATGATAGCGGAAGTCCGAAAAATAGGATACGCTTTCTATCGCCCCAAATCTTCGTATGCATGTGTCTGCTCTGCGGATTCGTCATATAAACGCTCCAATCGATATATAAATATCGGTTTCATCTTATTACGCCCAAAAGTCGAATATCGACTTGATTAAAGTTTCGTTAATTGAAAAGGGTATGTAAAATTTCTGGTTGGAAATTATTTTCTTTGATGTGTTTTACCTACGATTTTCTTAAAAAGAAACATAAAATCCAACCACTTATTTAACATACCCATTGAAAATTGGCTATCCATTATCTGTTTGCCTTCATCTTTGCGAACATGGTCGGGGCAACCTGTCTCACCCATTCGATGAACATTCCCGACAGCATACATAGCACAGGCGATCCGATTCGATACGGGATGAGCATAATCCTCATCTTCATGCTCCTTGGCTCGGCGACTTTTAGGCATTCCTCTATTCTTGCCGCCCTCTTCCCGTTTGTCTCGCCGTTCACCCATATCGCCCCGCCGTTTTTGAGTGCGCGCTGCTCCATAAACTTCATGCCCATGATGTTGCGAACGCTGTTCAGACGTCCTTTCATGTCCGTCGCGTTCGCCGGGCTGCACTCATTTGCGACGCACCCGACGAGTCGCTCGATGTAGCGTCGGTCAATCATCTCGACGGACTTCGGATCTGATTGCAGGCTCCAGTGACTATAAAGTTCCCGCATCCACCTGTCCTCCTCGTCACGCTTCTCTAGCATGTCGGCACGGTACTTTGCCGTCTCAGAATCGGCACGACGACGGTAGAAGCGATAGAGCGAATCCGATATGGCTGTCACGCTCTCGACATCGCGGATATAGTCGAGTACGAACGGGAAGTCGTCCCAGAACGTGTCCCGGAATTCGATATTCTCGTTGCGTATCCTATCGAGCTTGAACAGTTTGTTCCACGGGGTGTACAGCATGTTGGAATCGAATAGCTTATAGGCGGCATATCTGAATCCGATTTGGTTGTATGACGCATTGTCCACTCGCTTCGTCTCTACAAAACGATGCTGAACGGATTCATCACTTGACTTCCCTGCATCCGTATATCCGTCAAGCGTCACGATGTCGAACCCGCATATGACAAGCTGCGCATCGTCACGCTCAGCCGCTGTGACAAGCTTCTCAATCATTTCATGGTCGGCTTCATCGTCGGCGTCGATGAACATGACGTACTTCCCGCTTGCATGCCTCATCGCTGTGTTTCGGGCATGCGGAGCACCGCCGTTCGCTATGTCGAGGATATGAGCTCTGGAATCGTCACCGACAGCATGTTTGATTGAGTCGAGCGTCCCGTCGGTCGAGCCGTCGTTCACACAGAACAGCTCGATATCCTCATACGACTGCGACAAGACGGACTGAATCGCTGCCCCAACGTAGCGTTCCACGTTATAGCACGGCATGATGACCGATACGAGCGGGCGGCGGGGGGACGTGAAGTCGCTGCCTCTACTAGGCTTTGATATAGCCTCCTTTACGTTTTGTTCGCTATTCGTATCGAAAATGCTACTATTATTCGCATACATATCATCAATACCGTCGATACGGTTATGCTTATCATCGTATCCAATGCATTCCATCAAGCAGCTACCTAATGCCTTTCGCGTATAAATACATCTCATGATATTATAACAAAATAAGCATTTGTTGGCTTCGCCTATCGATAGGACTGAATCTCGATGCTTTCACAGCTGAATTGACAGATATCGACAAACAGTGTCGAATGGCGTTTTGTGCTGGATTGCTATATACATATTATTTGTTAAATAATATTGAGATGCCTCGTTTCGTCATACCGTGACGTACAACGTGGTGTATGGATTCAAACATTAGGGTGATTTAGTAATGACCTCGTCATATCGCGGAATCAAGAGAATCTTATCGACCACGGTAGCAGTCGGGGTGATAGCAGCAGGCGGAGTCACCATAGCGGTACCGATGCTATCCGGATGCACGTCCTCATCGCCTTTCGGAAAGAAGGGAGTGGCGGCGACATTCGATGGCGGCGATGTCACAGAGAATGAAGTTAATGATTACATAGCCGACTATAGAAAAGCACATGGATTAGAGGAAAGCAATAGCTGGAAGAGCTACCTCAAGCAATCGGGGAGTACCGTCGAATCGATGAGAAAGACTGCGATAAGTACCATCGAGAGTAGGGACATCGTCGAGAACGAGGCGAAGAAGAGCAACATAGAGGTAAGCGACGCGGACGTCGACGGGAAGATAAAGGAGCTGCGAGGCTATTACAGCTATAACGATGACGAATGGCAGGAACAGCTGAAAAGTCTCGGGTACACGAGTGACGGGTATCGGGCATATATCAAGGATTCGCTCCTACGAGAAAAGTTGATGCAGCAGGTCATCAAGAACGTCAATGTCAAGGACAGCGACGTCATCTACTTAGCTAACGAATACACCAAGAGCATCGACGGGGCGAGGAAGATTTCCGTCATGGCATTCGACGATAAGGGTGACGCGGAGAGGTGCGTGTCGGAAATGACCTCGGGGCAGTCATTCGATGACGAGAAGAAGGCGAATGGAGGGGACAGCAACTACGATGGCTGGGATTGCATAGTATCCGAAGACGATGCCGTTAAGAATGCCGTAAAGGGTATGGGAAAAGGGGACGTGTCGGGAATAATCGACGGTGATAGTATGTCATTCATCGTGCGGGTTGACGAAGAAGTAAACGTTCCAGATGGTGGCTTCAAGGACAAGTCGCAAATGCCTGACGAGTTGTATGATGAGTTCAAGTCATCCGTTGAATCAAACGAGAGATACAGTCAATTCAACGATTACCTAGACGATTTGATATCGAAGGCAAATATTAATATTAACGATATGCCTGATGACGTTCCATATAAGGACTAATATATATAATATCATGTTACTGAAAAGGCACCGGTTACATAGAATAACTGGTGCCTTATTTGTTATGTGTTGTTTTTGCGATTAGTTACTGCTGCTACCACTCGATTTCTTCTTATAAATAGTTGCTGACGAAATCACCCATTCACTATCTCCGCCGCTGTTCTCATTTGTAGCCTTCTTGAATGTCAGTTCGAACGTGTAACCGTTATCGGCAATCGTACCATTCGGGTTGCTCTTGCTCGTCTCGCTGGCATCGGCTGCCGTCGCGTTCAGCTTATAGGTGTACGAGTAGGCATAGGCTTGAGTCCCGTCCTGCATATCGGGTGTCGTAACGACAGGAATGAAATTGTCCTTGTCGATTTTGCCGTTGCCATTCGTCGAGATAGTCATATCGGAAATCTTGTTGTACGTGTCGGTTCCCGTTGCCAAGCATGACAAGGCGGCTTCCTTGCCCTCAAGGTTTGTTTGCGGATCGGAGCAGTAAGCGTAGAGAACCATTGCAGTGGCGAATTCCTTAGCCTTCTTCTTCATGGCGTTCTGTTCGGCAGTCGAGACGGCGTACGTCTCGGAAGCGGAAATTGATGACGTATTATCATCTTGATTCGATGTGAGAATCATCGTCGTCGCAAAGGCAATTACAATGAGGAGCAGAATCACAACGACAGCGATGATACCCCAAAATCGTTTCATGAACGGTTTATCATTCTCGTCACGGAATTGATCAACCCATGTACGTTGCTTTCCAGCAAGGTACTGGGGATTACGCTTTTGTTGTTTCTTCTTGCGTTTAATTCGAATAGCCATATCTTGTCATTTTCCTCTTCAATAGGTAAATTCGTTAATGGAGATTATGAGCTTTATATATCTTTTGTTTTAAATTATTCATAACATTTTTTAATTGACATAATTTTATTATAACGAGAAATTTTTATTGTCCATGTAGTGGTCATATCATATTCGCTAGTATAACCGTCTGCTTGCATTGGACCTTGAATTACATGATAATAAATATTAGCTTTATATATACAATATTCAAAATTATTGTCTACAATATCAACGCTATTAACAGATAAAAAATGTATCGTGGCATTATTTATCTTTAAAATGGATTTATCTGATGACGTATATAATAAATATGCTAAATTCTCAGAGTCTTTATCTAATTGACTAAAATTATTATCAATATTTTTAATTAAAAAATCATAATTATTATCAATATTAAATAATTGAGTAAACATTGTACTACTAGCAGATTTTAATTCATCGATATTAGGATTATCATGATTGAACTTATTAAATATAAGATTATCGTGATTATCATGAGAGCTATAATTATTTTGATCGTTATCAGAATTAATGGAATTATAAGCGTTTTTATTTAAACTTTGTTTTTTTTCTATATTATATTTATTATTCAATGTTATATTTAGTGAATTATCATTATTATTATTATTATTATTATTCACACATATATTAACGTTATTAACATTATTCAATGATTTTTTAAAATAACAAATAGTTAATAAAATTAATACCATTATTAATGTAATTGCTAAAATTATAAAAATTGATTTATTTTTTTTCATAAATTAACACCCTATATTTTCTCAAAATACATTGTTTGTGTACTATTGCCAACAGAATATCCATAACTGCGTAGTTTTGATTCTTCTATGGTTTCTTGTTTTCCGGTTGCTGGATTTGCATAACTTACAGTCCCATTTTCAACTTTTTGTATTACTATATAATGCGCTTTACCAGTTGCGCTAATCGTATCTTGCCCAATCATAACGCATCCTCCCGCCTCACATACTTTTTTAACTTGGTCCCAATCATTTTTCCAATTTCCTGGTTCTTCATAAACTCCTACTTGTGCACGCTTCTCGGTGACTTTTAAATGAAAAATATCCTGATGACTATTCACATAGTTAACAAAATTACTTGATAACCAATGTCCGCCTTGGCTTTCATCAACGAGCCCTTCAGATGCCATCCAAGACGGGTTGTATTTTTTGTCTTTGGCATAAGTAGATAGTACCATTGCTTCTGAAACTACACCACATCCATCATTCCATGCCGCATCTGACGAATTCCATGTTGTTGGATGTAGCTGATCATAGTAGACCCAATCACCAGTAAAAGCAGTTCCGCCACTACTTGATGTATCGGTATTACTGTTGTTGTTGTTGCTTCCTCCATTAATTATGATTTTCTTGTTCTGCCCGCGCGTCTGTTCGATTTCTGTATTGCTGTTTCCCATGAACATTGCGGCTGAGCAGCTTCCGATGGCACTCAATGACATGACACCGATTAGAATCGGTGCTAGATGCGATATCAACGCCTTTATGAGTGCCTTTTTCGCCTTGCCTTTAAGCTTATCGAGCGGTGTCTTGTTTTTCTTCTTGCTATCCTTATTGTTCGGGTCGTCATTCGTTCCGTTCCCACTATTATTGTTTAACCCCCCAGACTTGGCAAGCGAGCCAGTGAGTGATTGCTGCGGCATCTGACTTATTAGGCTTCCTGCTCCCGGCATTGTATCACCGAGATTCTTTATCGCCTCACCCACCTTGTCTTTTGCGTCTTTCGCAATGTCCTTCGATTTTGCGTTGTCTCTCAACCCATGATTGCTTCTGCTAGCAGCTGCTCTAGCCCTGTCTAATGAATTATCGTCGTCATCGTTATTATCATCACTGCTGTCTCGATTCTCCTCGTCTTGAGGAACTTCTTGATTTTCTGGCATCCCGTTTTCTTCATTTAGCGATGAAGCGTTCGGTTGCTCCTCAGAACCGTCTTGTGTATTACCGTTTTCATCGTCTTTAGATGGCACATTCGCAATACTTGACGGCACGTCCCTGTTCCTGATGTCAACGCCGGAAAGCTTCATACCACCTATGTTCCATGGTGTCTGCGGAATCGGCAATCGAGACATCATGTTGCGGATAAGAGACGGAGACTGTTGCGGTGCACTCGATACGCCTGACGGTACTGTTGGTTCAGACGTCATTCTTGATTCTGTGTGCGATGGAGCTCCAACGCTTTGTACCCTTGGCGAATTTGGCGCTGGCGAAGTTCGAGGTGTCGCACTGTGCTTTCCTGATGGCATGCCAGTAGGCTTATCGACCCCATTGCGGGCACTCTCTGCGGCTGAGTTGGCAACATCCCTAGCAGAATTAGCGTTTGATGGAGAAGCCGATGTTTTATGTGGGTTGATAGTATCTGCTGGTGCTGCTTTTTTCACATCAGTTCCAGCGTTACCAACGACAGCTTTCTTCGGAGTTGGCGTTGTGCTTTTCGTTTTTTCTGTCGATTTAAGTTTACCCATAAATAAGCGCTCTCCGTCTGGCTTTCTCTATTCGAATCAATCGTCGTCTGGTCGGAATTTAGGCTTGCTCGTCATGCTTTGAGGCTTCTTTCCCATGTAGATGTCGCGCCTGTCATTGAGAGAAGCCCCATTTTCATCCATTTCCAATGCGAGCGCGGCGTTTTCCGTTCCAAAGCGCGTCGATATCTGGTGTTTCGTCTCAGGTCTGAAGTTTCCTTGCTGCGTGTCTCCTGACAATTGATTGGCTTTATTCTGCTTGACTTCGCGCCCGTTGAGCTGGTTCCTCTTCTCTCCCGCATTCGTACCGTTAAGCTTGTTGTCTATTCCTGCACTCCCGAAAATCTCGGCATTCGCGAGCTGGTGCTCGATTGTGTATGAGCGGTTCCTGAACCTGCTGAGGAACTCCTCATCTTTCTGAGCCTGTGTCTTCTCCGTCCCGTAGTCTGGTAGTTGCCCGTCTCCAAAATCGCCCCAGATGTCGTCAAGAGATTGTCCGAGTGACATTCCGTTCTGTGATTCATTCTGATTTGGCTGATTCGGGATGCGTCCGAGAGCCATGTCGATTTCCTTCTGCGACACGACGTTGACGTCATCGATATGCTCCTGTCTGGCGTCCTTCGGTCCGCCCTTCTCCCTGATTTCCGCAGCGAACTTCTTGAGGAACTCTTCGGCCTCGTCATCGTCCATTCTGACGTTGCGCCATGTGAACCCGCTCTTGCCTTGTCCGCCGGAGATGATGTCGGCGTTTCCGGATCTGACGGCGCTGTTGTATTGCAGTCTGTAGAGCACGTCGTTGATGTTTGTGTTGATGTCCCACATCTCGTCCCAGTAGTGGCTCATGATGTTCGGGAACATGCAGATGAGACCGGCGCTCTCGATGCCTTCGAGGCGGCGGAGCATGAACGGGTAGTCGACGTCTCTGTGTGACATCCTGTATTCTGCAATCCCGTCCTCGATTTGCTCCATTCTCGTCTCGATTATCTGGGCGGTCATGTCGCTGTGTACCCAAAATACCTCGTCAGCCGATGTCGCACCGGTGCTCGAGTATCCAGCCGTGTCGCTCATTCCATTCCGCTTCATGAATATCGATGCGAATCTGTCTGCCCACTTGTCCTCTTGGAAGAGATTCGTTGCTGAATCGTTGTCTGTGATGTAGTAGTCGGAGTCGCGTCCGTCGAACCACCATCCCTCGCTTGATGGTGTGTAGGATATGACGAGGTACATCTTCGCCTTATACGCACGCGGAGCCTCGTATGCCTCCTCGACTTGTGCCAGCCCCTGCAGCAGGTTATTGTAGTCGTTCCAGTGTGCCTGTATGCAGGCGTTGGCGTCTCGGGTGATTCGCCTTCTGTTTCTTGACCTGTTATGTTGGCTGCGTGCAGTCTTCTGTGCCTGCTCTCGACGGTACAGCGTGTCGGCGAACGCCTTCTCCGTCTCGTTCCTCGCATAGTCGGATCGCGTCGCCCACTCGTCGTCTATGACTTTCTTCACGAGTATCTGGGTGTGTATCGGATCGTCGTCACCGCCTTCTGGGTGCAGCGAGTTGAGGAACGCTATCCATGCTGGGTAGACAGTGCGTCTTGCGTCGTCGTATTGGACGTTCGGGGCGACGGTACCGTTGAACTCCATGAGCGCGTCTAGGTATTCCTGTGAGAGGACGTCCTCATGCGTTTCGCTGTTTGTATGCGTCATGGATTCAGTTGTCACGCATGGCGTTATCTCGAATATCCCGCATCCGCCGAGATTCTTGTTCTTGAATATGATGAACCCGTTCGCATCGACCTCGAACTGCGGCATTGATGCCTCGGTGTCGTATTCGATTACCTTTCTCTTGAATAGGCCCATTAGATTCTCCTATGTATGCCGCCGTTTCGCATCTTAGGCGTGTCGAGAACCGGGATTTGCTTGAACTCGACGTGGAACAGCTCCGGAAAGTCCTCGTACATCTGGTTCGGATATTGCGTGTCCTGTTTGCTCGGAAAGTCTGCTCCCGTGACTCCTGAGCACGCCATTATGTATGGCTGCGGAATTGCTTGATCAATGACTTCGGCAACGGTGCTCTTGTCAGAATCGTTGTAGCATTCGAAGAACAGCTTGGCTATCTCCTCTCGTGTCAGGAGCTGTGCCTTTACTTGGCTTTCACCTGACTGTATGTTGTTGAGGTCGTTGAGGATTCGACTCGTTCTTCTCGTCAGTTTTGTCATTGTATTGCCTGGACCGAACTCGTTTTCCTTCATCGTCGCTCGAAGCTTTTCGGCATCAGATACGCCGATTTCGTGATCTAGTTCGGCGAGTGCTTTCTGACGTCGGGCGAGCGGGTTCATGTTCTCCTGCATCTTCTGGCGCCTGTTCCCCATCGTGTTCATGGTGTCATCGCCGACTTTTTCCGCATCCTTGCGGTACGTGACGATTATGTAGTAGGCGTATGAGTATGATATTTCGCTGTCGAACCCGTAAAGCATGTTCCAGTAGTCCTCGGTACGGGCCGCCATCGTGTATTTGCGTTCTTGCCGGATTCTCGCATAGTTATCCTCGGTGTCTGTAATGTATTGACGTATATCTATGGGGACTGACTTGAGGAATATCTGTATCGGAATACACTCTGTGTCGGTCACGAGGTGATCGAGCATTCGGTGGAATGAGTCTACGATGTTCTTCTTATCAGAGTTCTTCGTCATTTCGATGTCGTCGGACGTTACCTCGATAACGGCGAAGCCACCTTGTCCGTATGGGAGCATGACGAAGTTATTTCTTGTGAACGAGATTTGCGGGACGAATGACTGAGTCGAGGTCGGGACGTATATGCCGTTCTTTTTTGTTTTGTCCCAGTTCATGAGGTTATTCGCTCCGCGATCTGACATTGCGATTTTGATGCGCTGCTCGATTGGCAGGTCGCCTGTGAACATATGCCGGTTGCCGATGAAGGCGAGAGGCATGCCGAGTATGATGGCTAGAATCATCTGTGGAATCTGACCGATGACCATCTGCAGCGGCAGCGTCATGAGAATTGGAATGAGGAACGCAATGCATAGCACGATGATGTCGCGAAGCGTGAACTTCATGAACACGTACGCGTGCATATCGGAAACGTTGCTTGGTAACGGGTATGATTGGTAAAGTTCCTGCAGGGCCGCCTGCTCGCGGTTCTTCTCTGCCTCCGATTTTCCTCGTTTGATGTCAGATGCGAGATCGCTTCCGCCTTCTGCCATGCAATCACTTCCTATATCTTCATAGCATGAATGCTTTATTTCATTGATGGCATTGCTACTATGGGCATGTTTCGATATTATGATATTTGCTTATCTGTATGTTTAGTTTCGTTTAACAGAGGTACTGGTTGCAGAAGATAACAGGTTCATAATAGAATAAGCCCGATTAGATTAATCTAAATCGAGCTTATTATTAATTTAGTTAGTGTAATTATAATATATTATTTAAATAGTTTTTGCTTATCAAAACTCCATATCTTCGTAATCGACCATGAGATCATCATATGTGTTCTCTTCCTCGTCGAGTCGTTCGTTATTTGATGTCTCGTGCGTATGGTTTGCCCCGTCTGTCGTCCCGTCTCCGCTTTCGCGCTGCTTCTCGAGCAGGAACTGCTTGAAGGCTTCCTCCTCTGCTGCGTCCCTCTCTGCGTTTCTTCCTCCATGGAGTGCTGATTCCATATCGAGCCGTGCCTGCCTCTGTCCCGGTGTCTCTTTTCGTGCAGGAAGCGGTGTCGGGGCGTTTGCATCCGGTTGCACGTTGCCATGCATTGCTGCAGATTCCTGTTCCGTGAGCCCGACGGTGTTCCATGGAAGCGGTTCTTCGCCGCGAGCAGGTAGCGGCGTCGGGCCGTTTGCCTCGTCCCATGGCATGACTTCCCTGCCGTCCCTGTTCGTGTTGCTCCCGAATAGGGTTTCTACCTGATGGCTCGCGAGGTTACCGAATCGATTGTTGTCCTCGGGCACGTTCGTCTTCTCTTGATTTGATTCGTCGGTTGTGACGTTCTCCTCAATCATCTCTTTTAGATCGTCGGCGGCGGACATCATATCTTTCGGAAGATCGGCTTCGATACCGAGTTCGATTAAGTCTTCTCCCGTTATCTCGTATTCTTCCTCTGGTTCCTCATCAAATCCCTTCGAGTTGTCACATACCATATATGAGAAGCCGAGATAGCATTTCGTACGCCCAGTATGCTTCGGGGACGTTCTCATGGTTTCCGGCGACCATGTGACCCGGTCCGGTTCGAATACGGATACGCTTTCCATCTCTTGTGTAGGTTGGTAAAACATGCATAGGGCATATCCATAATCGCCGTATTCATCTGACACCCGCGAGAGCCGTATCATGTATTCTGCGGTACTTTTGTCTGGGTGTTCATCATCAAGGATGTAGACGTATATTGTCTCCGGAGGTTCTGTCCTTCCGCTCATCTTTTTCGATAGGGCTATTATGCCGTCGATGAGTGCCTGCGGGTTCTTGACAGCCGGAAAACCGTCACCGTATTGCTCCTTCTTCTTCTCGTACCACCTTATGAGGGTGCTGCGCGATATGGTTCGCTTGACGATGTCGTTATCCATCATTTTTGACGTTCACCACGCTCGTTGCTAATCGTTTTTGGTGACGGTATTGATAATCTCCTCGTCACTCATCCCGCTTATCGCATCGAACATCGCTTGCTGCTGAGACTTCTTTTTATCTTTCTTTTTATTTCGCTTGTTCTTCTTGCTTCGATTGTTCCTATTCGCCTGCGAATCAGATTCTCCGCTTTGGTCATGCGTCTCTTTTGTCTTCGAGACGGCGAACTTCAGCATCTCGATTGGGTTGAGCGACGCGAATGACGTCTCAGCAGCGATTCGATCCATACGGTATTGCTCGATGAGATTATCGATTTCGTCTTGACTTACATGCAAATCATATCCAACGAGCGTCTTGTATAAATCGATTTTGAAGCTTTCCACCTCACGTTCGACTACTTTGTCGCGTTTACGTTGTTCTTCCTCCTCATTCGTACGATAATGGAACACTGCGAATAATATAGAGATTGCGATGGCGATAACTCCGACGATGCTTAATCCGGGGAGCTTGAACGCAACGCCGCAAAAGAAAATCGCGAGTCCGACTGCAATCATTATCGTAGTTCCTAATGCGTATGCATTAATCCAGGAACCGTTCGTCTCGAGCTTAATCTTCGGTGCATCGGCAGACGCCGGCTCCGATTTATCGCCGCTATACGCAACGTCATCGCCATAATATTCGATATACGCTGCGTACTTTTCTTCCGTGATTTCTCCGTTATTGAGCATCTGTAGCATGGATTCTGATACGCTTTCCGGTTTCTCGAAATTGCGTTTGGTGCTCTCGAAGTCAATGATTTCTGCTTTGTTCTCATTATTCGACGGTGAGCTGCTTGTTGATCTCATTGTCCCTTATGTCCTCATTCGTTGAAATTAAATGTCAGAAAATCGTTATCGGCGACATATTTGCCATCAAAGGTTACATTAAAAATCGTCATCGTCTAAATCATCGTCACCGAAATTGCCGAATTCGTTTGAATTGCTGGAATCGTAATTCATGGTGCTGTCGTTGATTGGTGCCGATTGAATTGGTGCCCCAAGCAAATCGTCATCGTCTTCGTCGAATCCAAGCATGTCATCAAGCCTGTCATTCTGCGGTGTCTCAGGGCGATTGTGCTGCGGTTGCTGGACTTGCGAGTAATCATCAAAGTCAGAATCGTAAACGTTCTCATTACCTTCTTGCTCTTGCGATTCCGTCAATGTCTTCGCTTCAGCAATCCTATTGGCAGCGGCACGGGCATGTTCGGAGCTTCGCTGTACGGCAGTATTCTGTCGATCAAGAAGCAGCTCATCTGTTAGGCGGTCGTCCATGCTCATATATGGGTCGATTGGTCGACCTGCATCGTCTACAGCACCGATGCGCCCGCCGAATGCGTCCTCATTGCCCTCTCCGCTTCCGTCATATTCATCGTTCGCACTATTTGAGGCAAGAGCATTCATACCGCCCTTTACGTCATGATATGCCTTGTCAGTTGGGGTACTCAACATGCCGAGGACGTCGACGGTGTCGAACACGGACGATTGCTCCCCAACCCCGAATTCGGCACGTAATTTTGCTTCAAGTTCAGCCGCTTCCTTCTTCTGCTGCTCGATTTTTCTGTTAATTTCCTGCTTCTCTTTTTGTAGCTTCTTATATTTCTCGAGGTAGTCAGGCAGCTGATTGAGAAAATCTCCTATATCGCGTTGTAGCGTACCCAAGCTATCGATGAAATCCTGTAAATCGGTTTCCACTCGATCTTGTGCGATAAGCTCCTTCGATACGCTGACGAAGAATGGCATCAAATCATCGATTGTCGTTCTGTCAATCGTTATGCGTCGTTCTTGTGACATCGATTAATCATTCCTCGCCTACGATATCGGATAAAAACATGCTATAAGCATGTTGTATATTTGAGCGTCTTTTCTTTTAGTATCATTTTAAATATTCATGGCTTGGCAATATTAGAAATAAAAATATAAATATTGCATGTATATTGCTTAGTTCATTAATTTGTTTAGGATTATATGTTGCCTTCTGACATTCGAGGTGCTATACTCATAGATACATCGCGCGCCTGTAGCTCAGATGGATAGAGCAGGGGACTTCTAATCCCAAGGTCGCGGGTTCGAATCCCTCCAGGCGCACCAATGAACAGCAATATGCCCGATACATAAAATCGTATCGGGCATTTTTTGTTATTGCGTGATTGTTAAGAATCGCCTATCGCTGCCTGATGACTGCTCGACTCGCTGATACAAGGTCACATGCGTGTCGGTCAGCTGCCCCAGTCGTCAAATCTATCTTATGCCAGCATGCCCCCATCGCACCGTGTCTGCGTATCGATGCACAATCAGCAACGAGCACGATGCACTCATCGTTAATCGTGTCGAGCATGTCGCTGAACTTGTTCTTAATTACCTTGGCGATTCCCTTGTTATATAGCGTCATCTTCCCCCTATTCATCTCAGGGATGAACGATGACGGTTTCTGGCTCACGAGCAGTAGAATCGGTTGACGCGCCTTCTGTCCAAGGTTCGTCTTCTGGATTACCCAATATTTCATGAACGCTTCGATTTTATGGGCGATCGAGTTAGCCCTACTCGTCCCGGAATCGTATTCGAGGTAGTAATCGACGAAGTCACCGAGAACGTCGGAATATATGGTTATCAGCCCGTCTGACTTGAACCCGAGTTCCTTCATCCTCCCGTTGACGAGTGCCTTCTTGACCTCGCAGTCCTTTTCATGGTAGAAGCGGCAGATGTCGAACTTCCCGTAGTTCGTCCCGTCGCCTCCGTGCGTGTCATCGTCCATTATGTCCGGCATCTCGAATGCTGCGAACCCGTCGTCGATTCCGTTATCCTCGTTGTCAGGGATTGAGTTCTTATCATTTTGAGGATTGACGTTCTGTGCAGCGTCGTTCTCCTCGTACTCCTCATCGTCGAGAAGTTTTCCGTCACCGTCGGTTACCTGGTCGAAGTCAATTTTCCCTTTGATTGCACGTCCAAGAGTGCTTCGTGCGAGCTTCGCCCTTGTGTCGCGGACTTCCTGCCATAGCTCCTCATTCTCGATGTTAGATGCGTATTCGCAGCATTCGATCATAGAACAGAAGATGTCGTTGCATTCGGATTCATGAACGATTGAGATGAACGCAGCTTCTTGGTATGTACCGACGAAGCCGACGGTCGTGTTCGTCTTGCCGTTCACGTTTATCGCCGTGTTGACACATAGGAGTCGAGCACCCTCAAGCGTGAGATACCAGTGTCGCGTGAAGAGCGACGGAACGGTTTCGAATTCCTTCCCGCCGTGTCCCTCGATGCGATGGGACGGAACGATAGGCTCTATCAGCCCCATCTTCTGCAGCGAGTTAAGTTTCTTGAGAAGCCCTATCATCGTCCTTGTCTTGAAGCACGCCTTGTAGTCGAGGCGATTATCGTGAGCGCTGTCGCTGTACTTTTCCTCGGTGAGATAGCGCATGTACGTCTTCAGCGGGTTATAGCCACCGCCCTTCGAGAAACGGATGACAGACGGCACGACGACCAGCGTCTCTAGCTGGGAATCTGTCAGATGCCTGTGCTCTGAGATGAGCATTAAGATAAACTTATCGCCATCGGCGAGCTGCTCGTTCCAAATTTTGCGGTAGTGGCTTCGATTCGAGAAAGGTAGGATTCTCTGTTCGTTCGAACCTGTAGATCTTGTTCTCAGCCCTACGACATCGGCTCCTCTAAAGTATTCTGGGACTTTCGGGAACATGGAGTACTCGTAGTCGTTGGCATATGCCTCGTTTATCCTGTCCCTTTCGATGGCACTCGCGCTTCTCCTGCGTCCTTTCGCCTGTGATTCCCTCGGTTGTCTGTTCTGCTTCGGCATCAGCCGTCACATCCTCGTTGAGAACATGTACCGTATCGATACTTCCCGATCCGGCAATTTAATCATTTACCGCCGGAGGACGGTATTCCTATATGACATATTCGAGTTTGTCTTATATCGGGTGTTGCCGATAAGGGTCTTGATGTTGATTCAGGAATACATTTTATGAGAAACAGATGTATTACATAATCAATTTGTATGTAATACATAACATAATCGAATGTATTTGATTGAGTAGATGAATGTATTTCATTGGCGGTTCCGATGTATTTCATATGCTACTGATTAGTATTAAAATCGCAGGTAAGTGCCTATTTATACGATTACATCGACTGATTGGATCTGATGCTCTGGGCATCGATTTTATGTGCTTTCAGGAATGCCCTCCGCTCATATGGAAAAAGCGGCTCTAATTCGTTCTTCTACGAACCAGAGCCGCTGCACGATGCATGAAGATCAAAAGTCGCGGTATGTTAGATATCTTGTGACATCTTGATAAGCGTATCGAGCTTCCCGTCATCTATGATTTCTTTCACGACGGCTTGCGTGAAACCCGTTCTCATCATACGCAATGCAGCGTCTGGGATATCGCAGCTATATGTATCGACCTGGAGATTGTTCTTCTCGTTCACCGCATCGAGTAGCGAATCGAGCTTCGACAGGAATCGCCTCGCATTAGCAATCTGATTGCTGAATGCGTCATCGTCCTTTTGCTTCTCCCGGATGAACGGCTGGATGCTGTAGTGATTGATGAAGCCGAACGGCATGACGCAACTGACGGTCGGGCGTTTTCCGATCGCTTTGATGCCAAGCTCAATAGCCTTTGCGACGCTCGAATCGACCGTCACCCCGATAGAGTCGAACGCCGTCTTGACATCACCGATTGCGGCAGACGAATACGCTTGAGTCTTCCATTTCCTATCGGTACCGTATGGGTCGTTCCCCCACGTCATGCACATTGCGGCTGCGACGATTCTTTCATCGCTATCGAGCTTCAAATCGGGCAGATTAATCGTGTCGACGAACGCGACGATGTCATCTCCATCGAACTTCGTCTTGACGAGCTCGTCGACGGTGTCGACGGTTCTCAGCATATCGTGTACGTGATGGAACTTGACGGCTCCTGCAGGGAGCAGCCCGTTCTTTCTCTTCACGCTTCCGCGACGGGCGTCGAGGAGGAACGTCCAGCCCATGTTCTCAAACGTGTTTACTCTCGTGGCGGTAGTGCTCTCGGGAAGGAATGCTATTCTCTTGAATTTCTTGCCTATCTTCCCGCACCTCTGCATGACGGCAGCAAGGCTCTGCATCGAAGCGGCGAGATTCGACTTGCTCCAGTTTCTCGCCTGCCCTGCCCTGATTCCTGTTACGAGGAGCGTATCTCCGATCATGTCGGTGTCCGACGGGGCGATGTCGATTTCCTCATTCCAGTCCTGTTCGTCATATCGGAGTACGCCAGTCATGCCATCCGATACCGAGCCATTCCACCAATCGAGATTGAACGGGTTCCCCGAATCGATTGGAATGACATGGCACAGAGCCTTTTTCGCTAGCTCGACGTTTATCGACTTTCGCGGGTTTGGGCTGAGCGATGCCCTCATGCGGCGAATCTCTCGTGCCTTCGCTACGACGTCATCGACGGTAACGACCGTGCATCTGTGAGCGATGCTCGTGTTAGTGTTGATTGCCCCCGCGCGCTTCGAGGTGGACTGATTTATGGATGCGGCGATTGCCTTGACCGTAGCGTTGTCCACGGAGAGGGACGTGACGATTGCGACAGCTCCTGTGTTAGCTGTCTTACCCGTAAGGCGATACATGGCTCTTGGGTTGTTCTTTAACGTCTTAAGTGTCATGTCATCCGCATCGCATACGATGAGCACGTCGCTTAACGACAGTACCGCAGAGCATACCGCATTTGGAGCGGTCAGCATCGTCGTGCCGTCATTCATGATATCGAGAAGCTCGCTCTTCTTGATTGTGTATTCAGATGCTGCCGTTGCATATGTACCTTTTGATGAAACCCACGAGACAATTGATACCGAACTTCTCGGGACTTCGATGCCTATGCGAATGAAGCGGAAAGCGTCGTCGCCGTTCGGGAAATGCCATGAATCGACGCAGTGACGAGTCAAGAGGCTAATCGTGCTGCAGCATAAGCGAGGATCATTATCGATGCCGTTATCGATTGCGCACTTGACGATCCATGCATTCGCATTGGAGAGGAGCATACGGGATGGGCGATTTGTGTCGGTCATGTCATACCCGTTGTCGCATGCGAAGCCATCGTCATAGGAATCAAACCAGACATTCGGTGCCTTACGATATGTCATGTGGAGGGTTCCGTCGTCGCGTATCGCAATAATCGAGTTCGTGACGGACATGACGCGATATGCATCGGTGACGCTCGTACATAGCTTCACCGCTTCCATGACATAACGCATCGGGTTTAGCTTCGACAGCGCGTTTCTGACCGCCTTGTCGAATGCGACAGATACGTCGTTCTTCTTGATCTCGTCTCGGCTCGGAGTGAAGTCGAGATAGTCGGGGGCACCTTCTACGTAGACCTTGTTTGACGAGTAGCGGCTGAAACTGGAATACGGTTTTGGTTGCGAAGACAGGACGTATGGATATCCTCCGAGCACGAGGACGATTAATAGCGAGCCCGCGGCGTTTACATCGCAGAGCTTGGGCAGCGTATCGATTTGGCACCACATGCGAAACGAAACGGGCTTCCCGTCAGGCGACTTCCCGCACTCTACCCGTCCCAGCGGCATGATTGTCGAGTCGACTCGGTTCCCTCTGCAGTATGGGGAATCGGCAAGCATGCATTCATTCATCACGCCGTTGAGCTTGAACGGTACCGGTGAGAACGATGCGATTTCGTCGAGGCATTTACGCATCTGCTCGAGAATGAGTCCGGTCCTTACGATGAACGTGATTTTCGTGCCGTTATCTCGGGTTGTATCGTGCGTCTCGATTGTGTACGGGTTCTCTCCGTTGCCACGAGTGACGGTTGCGATTGTCTCCTTCCCGTCCCGCGTGGTGATCACCGTGTAGGATTCGCAGCACGTTATGTATGATTTGCTGCCGAGTCCCTTCGACCCGATTTGTGATGCGTCGCCTCGCTTCGACGAGCCGAGGTATGTCAGGAAGCACCGCTCGACAGTCTCGCGTGACATGCCGACACCGTTGTCGATGAGTTCAAACGTTCCTGCTCCGATTTTCTCGTCAAGCCCGTCTGCATGCGACAGCTTGTAGGCGATCGTCGAGGAATCGAACGAATCGTCGCTCGCCCAGATTGTCGCCTCGATGAGCGGGGCGTAGTCGGTGTTACCTGCGGCACTTTCCTGTTTGATTCGCTCGTTCACGGCATCGACGGCGTTCGAGAACGCCTCTCGTGCAGCGTATCGACCAGGCTCGCTGGACAGGTCGGATAGCAGGTCGATGAGGAACGACGCGCCGTCCTCGGCAAGACCCATCTTCCCGTTGGATATGGAATCGTCGAGCGTGACGAGTGTTGATGCGTTGCTCGTCTCCATATCGGAAGCGGAGCGGTTCCTGTCCTGTTTGATTATCGGGAGATCGCTGGTGATGTCACTCATAAACGTCGAATGCCTTATCTACTTGTCTTTGACTTTAATCTTATATCTATTATATTCGATTCGTCGATGTATCCCGTATATGGCACGATAAAATCCATTATATCAACATATAGATCCAACGGCGAGAAATGCATGCAGTATGCTCGGAACGACTCACATATCTATTGCTTTCCTAGTGGCGTTTGGTTTTATCATGCGTCTTCGTTGCTCCTAACATGGCTCTTTGCTGTTTTCGGCGAATTGCGCGGTTTCTGTGTAAAACGATTTGTTTTGCTCCCCGCTATTGACGAGGCGATGGGCGGGGAGTAGTATTCCTTATCGTAATGACGAAGAGGCGAGCTGCCAGGAAGCCTCGAAGAATGGATTAGAAAGAGGTTCCCAACATCATGAAGATCAACTACACCAAGGCTACCGACGATGGTTATATCTACGCCTATCCCACCGATTTCGGCGGTGAGTTCGGTGATTGCGCCGACGGCGTCGACCCGTTCGTCGCCGACTATCTCATCTCTCGCGGCTTGCTCAAGAAGAATGACGTCTTCTACACCCATGACGTCTCCAACGGCTTCAAGTCCCGCTCCCATGTGAAGGGTACCGACGAGTTCGACGATGTCACCGGTCAGCGCGTCGCCCGCGACAAGCTCCTCTCTAAGTACTACGCTTTCCAGAAGAACGCCCTTGCCGCCTACAAGAAGGCGCTCGAGAAGCTCCTTGATCGCGTCGACGGCGAGAAGGAGTTCGCCGAGAAGAAGGTTGAGAACGCAAACAAGCGCCTTGAGAATTACTGATTCCGCATGGGAAAGCCCATGGTTTTAACCATGGGCTGATAACGCGGCATAGCTGTACTTTACGACAACATATCGTTACGATCAATACGAAAAACATAAAGAAAACTATGCGAGCAACAAAACGTAATACGCGCTCAAAACTATTAAATAACACTTGACATAACAGTAATAAATACTATACTATATAATTAACATAACTGATTGCCCGTCGGCAATGGACGAGGAGTTGTTTAGGAGGCTGGTGCATATTTGATTGGTTAGATGGGCGGTGTCTCGTCTAATCTTTGGCTACGGAGCGTTTAGCCCACTGGGTGTAATGCAAGCTGTCCACCGCACGTCATCCCCAGAAGCCCAAGGCCTTCAGCCTTGGGTAGCTCACTAATTTCTTCAAGTTCTTTCGATAAGTAGTTGACAAAGCGAAAAGCGATGTGTTAAACTGCTTATCAGAACATGCGGGCATCGCCAAGCGGTAAGGCATTGGCCTTCCAAGCCAACATTCACGGGTTCGAATCCCGCTGCCCGCTCCATTGAGTATGATAATCCCTCGAAGATTATAATCGTCTTCGAGGGATTTTTTTGTATCCGATATTTCAGACTGCTATTATGACACGACCGCTGCGATAACGAATATCACGCAATATGCGATGATTCTTGTCGATGACGAAATCCGACGATGAATCATTTCTTGGAGCTTATCCATGATATATTGGTTGAGAACGATTCCTGCGAATAGAAGCAATATCGGCGAAGCGAAGCTATACATATTCGACAGGAAACCGATAGTGCTTAACTTCGTCAAAAATCGATATGAAAGTCGCTATTCCTCGTTAGGCTTTTTCTTTCCTGCGGATTCTCCTTTCGCTCGCTCTTCCATATATTGCTGCTGCACATATTGCATCGACTGGTTCGTCGGCTCGACTAGTTACGAGCCATATGCGATATTTGCGTCAGCATTCATCTCGTCGAGCTTCCGTAGATATGCATCATCATCAAGCCCATCGTATTCAGATGCCCTGTATTCCTGCGGTATTTCCAGCTGATTAAGTCATTAAGCTCGTTTTGGATGCCGGCGATGCGGTCGTTGTTTTAGAATTATTCGTTCAGATACTGAAAACGCCTAATACGGCTGCCCGCCTCCAAGCGGCTGCCCCCATATTCGGAACATGACGACGCCGTGCCCGGGCATGGATTCGATTGTCTGCCCGTTCCCCGCGTAAATCGCTACGTGCCCGTTCCAAAAGATCATGTCCCCTGCTTCGAGCTCGCTTATCGGTTTAACGTTACACATCGCCCTGTCTGAGGCACTTGAGTGCGGTACCTTCAATCCAGCAGCTGCATATGCGTATTGGACGAGTCCGGAACAGTCATAGGAATTCGGACCGCTCGCTCCCCATACATATGTCGTCTTACCGACTTTGGACAACGCCGCAATCAATATCTGCCGGCGCTGATCCTCTGTGACTGTACTGTTCTTCGTTGTCGTCGCTGCTGGGTTCTTCGGGTAATCGCCGCCTTTCGAGTAATAGTCGATGAGTGCCTGTGCGGCACTCGAATCGCTTGACATGCCGCCCTGCGTGTCGCTTTCAATCCGATTCCGTATGTCATCCGATAGGGAATCGCGGTACGACGATGCCTCACTGATTTTATCGTCGAGCTCATCCTTCGCTACCGTCGCCTCGCTTTCCGCCGCGCTCGCCGTCTCGAGTGCCTTGTCGAGGGCTTCCTTTGCGTAGCGCGCTTCGTTCACAGCCGCTGCCTGCTTTTTCGACACGGCTTCCGTTGCGTTAGACGCGGAGATGAGCGAGGAGATGTCCTTCGTTCCGAGAGCTATCGACACGGGGTCCATTGACGAGGCACCTCCGATGTATTCCGCTCTAATCATCTTCGATAGCGTGTCGATCGCCTCATCGTATTTCGCCTTGGCACCGTTCGCCTTCGCCTTGGCATCGTCGAGCCTCATTCGTGCATCGTTGAGCTGTTCGTTCGCCGCGTCTGATTCTATGAGGAGTTCCTGATAGCGGTCGGAAGCGTCCTTATAGGATTGTTGCAGCGTTTCCATCGTCTCCGCATGCGATATGACGGGGATCATGGCTGCTGACACGATGATTGCAATTGCAGTCGATGTTTTAATAATGTATGTGAGCGTTCTTGTCATGTCGTGATATCGAGAAATCGTCAACGGTTAATTGATTTGATGCATTTATCGTTTCTCGAAATTAGTTTGATGGAAATGTATATATCAATTAAGCTGTACAGGCTATTTTCACGTTTACATGAAAAAAAATAGAAAGCAGGCAATTCGATATCGTTCGAATCGCCTGCTGGCAGTCGTTACCTATTCGATTTTTCACGACGATTCCCGCTACGCATGATCGCAGAGCTCGACTCTCGCGATACGTCTCTTCGTGTCGTCAATCGGACAGATGACCGTGTCGATTCCGTCATCGCTGCCGTCTGGGAACTTGCTGGTGGACAGGCGGGCGAGAGCAGCGGAATCCGCAATGTATCCATTAGTCTTTAGCGTTCCCTTGTCGAAATCAGGCGACCAGTAGAACACACAGACGTCGGTAGCATCCTTCCACGTCTTGGTTTTGCGAAATCCCGCCTTCGTTCGCTTCAGTGGGTATCCGCTGCTCGCATCGATGAGCAGAAGTCTCGTCATATCGTCTGACGGGGTGACTGCGGGAATTAACTCTTGCGCGTTTGGCATCCTTGCTCTTCCTATCATATTATTGACGTTATAGTGGCATTGTATCTCGCCGGTTCTTCATTGAACGGCGTCATTCAGTATATTAACAAAAGTCATTATGTTTTAGTATATTAATTAATGATAACTTGATTTCTTCATACAAAATACAATTCTTGCGTCTAAAAAAACAATCATGTGTGGAATTCTGAAGATGTTTTCATGTTTTCGGTATATTAGTAGATTCATAATGATAAACTAATTCGAAGTGCTTTTGTTATCAAGAAGCGCGTCAAGTATCATATGTATGTGGAATTTTCATACAGCCTGTAACTGTTAAGGGATTAACTCAAATCATGGTATTTCAAGGTAACAATCATATTAACGGTAAGAACAAGTCAACGAACAAAGATAACGCAATTCACCGTATCGGCACTGCAGCTGTGAGCATGGCTATCGTAGCTGGAACCGTATTGTCCTCCTGCCCGATCGTCGCATCAGCGGCTACAGTGAAGGAGCTCAACGAGAAATACGATGAGTTGGTCGAGGTCTCGAAGGAGAAGCAAGCAGAGTACGAGAAGGAAGCCGATGAGTTGGAGTCCCTTATGGTCTCGTCATACAAGGACGGCGACCCGTCGATTCTCGAGATTCTGACGCAATCACAATCCCTTAACGATCTCATCTCACGTGCGACCTATTCCAACTCAATCCAGCAGAAGAAAGCGCAGAAGGTCGAAGACGTCAAGAAGGCTAAGGAGGATGCCGATCAGTCGGCAGCTGATGCAAAGGCTGTTCTTGAACAGAAGAAGGCACAACGCCTATCCCTTGACAATGCCGATAAGATTCACTTCGCGCAATGGACCGGTGGCGACTGGGCGAAGCGCTCCTATTGGGGCGGTACCGTCGCCACGCATGGGTGTGGGCTGTGTGCCTATACGGTGGCAATCGACATTTTGACCGGAGCAGGTCTTACTCCTAGCGAGATGCTCGACAAGCGAGGTGATTGGGCCGGCTGCGAATACTACGTCGATGGTACCGGCGCTGCATATACGGGTAGTAAGGACGGTTCGTCGCACGGCGAGTGGACGAAGAAGACGTTCGATGTCACTATGACCGATATTTCAGGTTCGTCACTCGACGAGAAGTTCGCCAACATGGACGAGGCGTTGAAGAACGACGAAGCATGCGTCATCGTATGCTCGGCTGGGAGCTACATCTTCAAGAGCAATGATGGAAGCAAGAGAAGTAGCGACGGACATTACATCTGTGTGTACAGGGCAGACGATAACGGCTATTACGTGCAGGATTCCACGTATGAGGGAGATAAGGGCACGAAGGTGTGCTATTCGCATGACGAGATGGCGCGCGTACTTGAGAATTCAAGCCATCAGATTGAGATGTGCAACTAATCGATTCGTGCAGATTTTGCGCAATTGCTAATCATGACTTGATACATTCTATTCTCGGATATAATATCTATATATCGGGTGCGCTGGGACAGCTACTCCATCTGTTTTTAAAATTGATTATCATTCTCGTCTCACATCATTCTCCGGCATATAAGGTCTTGGTTGCGTAGAGCTGTGAACGTTTCCGGCTTTACGCAACCATTTTTGTTTTAAATCAATTCTCATATATTAAAAATTGTGGCATCGTAACAAATAGTTACGATGCCACAATTCAATGTATTAGGCGGTTTGAGAGCCGATTTGAGCCGCTTTCGCTGCCGTCAGATGACCTAACCGTTACGACGCATTCCGAAGCCGTTCAGACCGCCAGAATTGCCCTGATTACCGCTGCTTCCGTTCTGCTGCTCCTCAAGGAACTCGAGCAGGCGCTGCTGCAGATTGCTATATGGGGAATCTTCGGTCGAGTTGCTGCCGTTCCCGTCAGCGCTGTTCTCGTTGTCGCTGTCGTCGGTGATTGCAGTATCACTTGTCAGCTCGACCTCGAAGTCCTGCTCCTTTCCGTCGCGCAGAATCGTGAGCGTCACCTTGTCCCCGACCTTGTGGCTGCGGATTTCGGTAATGAGCGTCGTGGACGTATCGACCTGCTCCCCGTCAATCTTCGTGATGACGTCGCCTTTCTTGATTCCCGCCTTGTCCGCCGGGGAGTCCTTCGAGACGCTGTTAACGTAAGCACCGTAGGCCCCGTTGCCGAGTCCGAGCTTCTTGCTCATCTGAGGCGTGACCGTTCCAACAGTCGCTCCGATGCGCGGGTGCTCGACCTGCTTGCCGGAGATGAGCGTGTTGGCGACGTCGATGGCGTAATCGGATGGAATTGCGAAGCCGACGCCGGCCGACGATGAAGAAGAAGACTCGATGATGGAGTTGATTCCGACGAGCTGCCCCTTCTCGTTGACTAGCGCACCTCCCGAGTTGCCGGGATTGATTGCCGCGTCGGTCTGAATCATGTCGCTGTAGAAACTGGTCGAGCCATCATCGCCGGACATCGTGATGTCGCGGGACTTAGCTGATACGATTCCCGTAGATACGGACTGCTCGTTGCCGAACGGCGAGCCGATGCTCATGACCCAATCCCCGACCTGCAGATTGTCAGACGAGCCGACCTCGATTGGAGTGAGGGTGTCGTTACCTGCATCGACCTTGATGACCGCAAGATCACTCGACTTGTCTTTACCGACAATCGTCGCCTCATAGGACTTGTCACCGAGCTTGGCGGTAATACTGTAACCGTTATTGCCGTCGGCGTACTCGACGACGTGGTAGTTCGTCAGGATGTTACCGTCTTTGTCAAGGAGGACGCCTGAACCGATGCTACCTGAGCCTGAACTGCTGGCGATGTCGGTCGTGGACGCCCCGCTGCTCGACACGGTAATCGACGCGACGGACGGGACGGCTTTTGCCGCAACCTGCGTAGCTAAGCTGGAATCCTCGTTTGATGCGGACTTGCTGACGTCCTTCGTCGAGGAGGATATGCTGCTCGTAGTCGTGTCGGACTTGTCCATTCCTGTAGCATGGTAGCCGTAGAGACCGATTCCTGTGTAGATGGCGAGGACTGCCGCGCAACCAATCGCCCCGCCCGCAATCGCCTTGCCGAACGTGACGGGTTTCTTCTGCTTCTTCTGCTTCACCTTCTGTGCAGGCTGCTGCGGATACATGGGCTGCTGCTGGGCATTTCCGTATACAGCCTGATACTGTTGCGGAGGAACTTGCTGCTGCTGCGTCTGCTGCGGTTGCACAGGGGTTGCCTGTGGTTGCGTCTGTTGCTCGTTCTTCTCCATGTTATCATGTGAGTTCGTTTTGTTGTCGCTGTCGAAATCAATCGCCATCTGTCCGTCTGCCTCCTTGATTGACTGCTCGCACGACTCATTGTCTTCATGCTCGTCATCCGCAACCGTCGGCGCATGCTCGCTGCCGGATGGTGTGTCGAATCCGGGGAGCGTCTCCTGAATCGGCTTGCCATCGTACTCGGTTGCCTGATTATGGGTAACAGGCGGCATATCGGTAACGTTCTTCGCACCGTCATCTGCGACAGGCTCATCGATGTCTGTCGGCGGCTTGACATGTTCGGCCTGCGATGCGGTAGCCTTATCAGTCTGATTGTCGGCGGGCGTTGCAACGGGCACCGCGTCAATCACCGTGTCTCCTGACTTAGCTGATTCCGTGCCGAATGCGGCGTTAAACTTTGCCATGGCGTCAACGTCGTTTGCGATGATTCTCTTGAGCCCGTTCTGCGTGATCTTGTATCCGCGCCCGGTTCCGTTCTCGTAGCGGCGAAGCTCACCATTGTCATCGACAGTGACGACGTATTCCTTTCCATCCTTCTCGTATCTGAACTTCTCTTCTCCGGTCACGTTGGCGCTCTCCCTTGTTTGGAATCGTTTGAAATGGTATGTAGAAAACCATTATATATAGGTTACTCCCTACTGTTTAATCATACCCGACAGAGTTTATCGTAGTCGTTAAGGTGTAATTAAGATAACAAAAATAAGCATATTTACCTGCGGTTTTCATATGATTATATTCATATATGGGTTTTCAGGATTGAATTAATTTAATCGAATATCTTCTAATGGATTCGCTTGCTTATCCCGTCGATGAACATCTTGAACGGGTCAAGATCGGTCTTGTCATAGAGCATCCTGCAACCGACGGCATCTTCGATTTCCCCGAGTACCCATCGGTCACCGTCGCGCAGGAAGTCGATTCCGGCGAAGAAGTCACCGAACGTCCCGATAATCTTATCAACGGCTGTAACGACGTCATCATCGAGCGAATCGACGTCTACGGTATCCGCCGTCCCTCCCTTCGTGTAGTTGGACAGGAAACCGTCCCCAGTTCGCATCATCGCGGCGATAATCTTCCCGTTGAGCACGTAGATGCGCATGTCGTGACCATTCGTGTCGGCGACCCGTTGCATTAGCCTTACGTTGCCGATCTGCCCGTCAATGGCGGTATCCATATCGAGATCGTTGTCAATCAGCTTGACGCCCTCTCCTCCGTGACCGTCATCTGGTTTGACGACGAGCGGGTACTCGATCGAGTCAACGAATGCCGACATATCGCACGTGGCATATGCTTGCATGAACGGAATACTAAGCTCGGAAGCGAGACGAAGCGTTGCAATCTTGCTATTCGCTACCGAAGCGAATCCTGCGCTGTTGAATGTTGGAACGCCCATAAACGATAGATGCTCATGGAGCATGTGGAACGGTCCTCGAAGAATCGCGAATGACAAGTCATTGCAGCTGAACGTCCTCCCATCGCTCAACGAGACGTAGCACGTGGGTTGTCTTAATCCGTCAACGCCAAATGATAAGACCGGCAGCGACGATGCATATCTCATGTCGGCAAAATCATCAATGCCCTTTAACCGGCTCATATCGACCATGTTGTCGCTTCTCACTGGGATGAGTTCGATACCGTTCTGCTTCGCCGCCTCGACCATCGTATCGATTGAAAAACGGTTCCTGATGGCTTGGCTCATCGTATAGACGAGAAGCCCAGCCTTTCCCTTACCTGACATGTTTTCGTTAATCTCCCTGATTGCCGTCGTCCATTCGAAATGATACAGCAGAAATGAAATATATTACCGCACGCATAACGCGCAGAACCGCTATGCGAATGCCCGATTGGCATATCGAATTTGAGGCTCACGACACTCGTCATATGCATATTCCATGATGGCGTCCGCCACGTTCACGCCGCATGCGTTGTACAGGTTGACGAAATGGGCATTCGAATTGACCTCGCATACGACAGGTTTCCCGTCGTCTCCGTCTAGCAAATCAACACCGGCAAAATCAAGTCCTAATGCATTCGCAGCGCTGACAGCGAGAGCGGCCTGCTCGGCCGTCGGCGTGATTCCCTTTGCCGTCCCGCCGTTCGTGATGTTCGCGCGGAAGTCTCCGTCCTTCGCCGTACGGCGCATGGCCGCGACTGCCTTCCCACCGACGACTTGAACGCGTACGTCAGTTCCAACCGTCTTCGATACGAACTGCTGGACGATGGTTCCGTTCGGGGACAGTTCCGTCAGCTTGTTGAGCAGCTCCTTACGGTTATTGGCGAGATACACGCCTGAACCGAATGATCCCTTGCACGTCTTCACGACGAGTGGATAGCCGCCGCCTCGCTTTTCGACATGCTCGATGAATGCACGGGCGGATGCTGCACTACGCTGGTATGCAGCTTCCTCATCAGGGTCGTCATTCACAATATCGTCACCATCGAAGAATCCGTTCCAATCAATCTTATGGAACGAGAGCGGAACGATGAACGTCCTCGGTTGGCGGATACCATGGGCAGAGAGACGAGCGAACGTACGCCCCTTGTCATCACATGCTTCGATTGCCTCAGCGGTATTCATGCAACGAATTCCCAAAGCCTGAAGATATTCGCAGAGCGTGATGTCCTTGTCCCAGAAGATGACGAAATCAGGGCGACGGCCGGAATCAAGCTCATCGAAAACCGTACCGTGGTTGCACGCATCGATGGACGGCGAGACGTCCGTGCCGAGGAGCGGGACGAGCTCGATGTTATGGCTCTTTGCGGCGTCGATGAGCCAGTCGTAGAGCTGCGTGAACTTCTTCCACGTGTTGAATGAATTATATACAAGCCAAGCGTGAAGCGGCTTATCGACACCAGTGTCGTTATTGTGGATATCAGGCATATCTATTGTTCCTGTTCTTCTAATCGATTAATATAGTTGCCGTAGAGATTAATCGTTCTCTGATGGGAGATGGACGGAATCGACCGCTTCATGGGCAATCGTTGGAGTCATATTCGCAGTAAGGACGTTGACGACATCTACGAGCGCATCGTATGCACGAACGGGATCGTAATCGATACGGCGATATTGTCCTTCGTCTGACATAGCATAGTCATATTTCGCGCTGTCCCTGTTGACGTCATAGTCCTTGATGAACAGGCGTGAATTCATTTCAATCTGAAGGCATGGGATGTTGCATGACTTCGATACGTCCGCCGATACGGTATATGGCATAGAAGCCGCGAATATATGGTCAACGCCTACGAGGTTGCGATCGAAATGATTCGTGAAGCAATCGATTACGGCATTTTTCATGGCTGTAGAACCAGCCGTATTCCATCCAAAACCGGTACCGATATCGATGGCGATTTTCCTAGTAGGTGCAAGCTGATGTAAATCGAGAACGCAAAGAATCCCGTGATTTCGTACATATTGCTTAAGGAACTCACGATATGGATGCGTCTCATCGAAATTAGCGTCATCATTGAGATTCGTCGTCTTGATGATAGCTGGGCAGCCGAGTTCGTCATGGAGAGCCAAGGCGATAACTCCAGCATCAGGCTCTGAATATTTGATTTTGCCATATCGGGTCTGTTCAACGGCATGCGCAGCTGAAATCATGATGGGAATATCGCCATCAAGAATCTTGAAACTATCGTCGTCCATCGTAATAAGGTCTTCGAATTTGTCGACATAACCCTGATAATAAATCGTCTTTGCATCGTCATCGCTTTTACGACGTTTGAAAATATCGAAAACGCCCATCTTCAGGTGCTCCTCAATCATAACATTCAATCGAAATAATGTTCGAATATTCGTATATATGTATGATATTCCTCTGCATACATAATTCAGTTTGCGTTGCAACGAGAGCGCAAAAAAGCCATATATACATATCAGAAACTCATAATTAATCAACATCAATGACGAGCTTCTATCAAATAACAATGGTGACATGTATATATGCATACTGACGATACGATGACGATAGCTATAATTATAGCAGCTATCTCGATAATATTGATAGCAGCAACGTTCTATATAGCGATAGCGCATCAATCTAAACGAGCATCACGACGGTACGCATTCTTTCCGTTCAGCGGAGCGACAGAATTCAATTGGGTCGATAGCACGTATGAATCGATATTCACGGATTCGGAGAAGAACGACATTGTTGCTTCGATGGATCCAAGCGCGTTCGATGGCTCATTAATGCGTCTCGAAGGGCTTCACAAAACGGAGAACGGGCAAGTCGTTGACGTATCTGAAACATCGTTTTTCGAGCTACTGACATCTAACCTACTCATGCATGGCGCCGTTGGAGTTCCAGACGAGAGCATGTACATAGCAAGCAGATTCAGAAAACAAAATAGGGACATCGACAGGAAAACGCCATCAACGATAATAGGACGAAGCTGCTTCGCGAATGGCATAGCCGTATCATTAATGATTGAGGACACCAATAACCTGCACCTCGTATCAAGACGCGCCCGACACGTTCTCGTTGACAAGAGATTCTATAATGCACCGGTCGTAGGTACAATCAATCCATCAGACTTCAAGGCTAAGAACCCATTCGCCGCTGCCGCAGCAAGAAAAGCTAAGGAACAGGTCAAGCTCAACATCAATCCAGATGACATCTCCATCGAAGGAATACTCATCGGAGCTCGAAGACTTCAACCAATCGTATTATGCTCTGTCATCATCACACCTGAAGCTATGCGCGGCATATCAGACCGCTCGAAAACGAGCATGTTGAACAACGTCGACTCCGATTATTTTTGCGTAGATGATGATGGACTAATCGAGTTAGTCCACAGCAATCAGCAAAAAACAGTCGAATGCGCGAAATATCAATTTGGGCTACATGTCGGTATGTCACTAATCGATTAAATTTTAGAAGAAATAGATTATTAGGCAGATTGCTTTGTTTCAACGATACAATGAACAAAGCAATCTGCCTTATTTTTCAAGTAGAAATGAACGAGCAATATGAAGTTGCTCCCTCGTCGTGCCGATTCTATAATCAGGCGTAATCGTCATAAATGGAAATGTTTTACACGTATCGCAAACTCCAGTAAACCCATACCCGACGGCAATATCATCATTGACTTTCGATAGTCCTGGAATAGACCCATAGAATCCGTCAAGCTCAATCCCAGAATCGAATCTCGTTCGCAATCTGTTATCAATATTTTGTAAAGCATTCTCCGCATCAAACGAGCCGGCTATAAGAGGTGCCAGATAGACGTTATCAATCGACACGAACCTGTTCGTTTCGTCAAGAACGCGATCCCCGTCATCATTCGTATAGATATCGGAACGATACAGCCTACGAAGATACTCGACCTTACCGAATTCGCCGCTATCGGAGAACCCCCTATATCTCCAATCGACATACCCGACAGTTCGATTCGAATCGTCATTAATTCCCAGTACGTCATTTAGAAGTACCGTATGAGACTTCCAGCTCGTAAGCCATAGAAGAGCAACACCATCATCAAGAAGCGATTCGATATCTCCAATCATATTCGATGATACGCGAATGCCGATATTGACCTTCCCGCTATTCGTATCGATGTCTAAACGTCTTTCGATATCGAAGTCATACGAATCGACTGACATGTCAATTGACGAGCAGAAATTATCTGATGAATCCCCACAACGCGAAGGGGCGACGTTCACGACGTCATCGAAATCAAGGAAAAGGACAGGCTGACCGCGTTTCGGCGTATCACCGACGATTATGCTCATGTTCGTTCCTTCCAACAAGCTGAATTAAATTAATCATTTTAATATTAACATAAAATAATTCAGAAATATAGATCTCATTAAAATAAAAATCGGTGTCGCTAATATGATTGAGCAATGCCGAAGAATATTTGGTGGAGATGCGGAGAGTCGAACTCCGGTCTTACCGTTTTCCTTCCCGAGAAATCGTTACGTGCGTAGCCGTCCGCATCATGTTTTCGGCGATGCTCGATCATGCGAACGGGAATCAATCGCTTCTCGCCTATCCGTATAGGAATCCCGATGAGGTCATACGGAAAGCCTTCATCTTGTCATCCCTAGAATAATACCGAACTGGCATTATGGATGCCGTGTTCTCCAGTCCGGCATGCCGCTATAGGTTAAGCGGCAAGGGTATACTGCCCGTTGAAGCTGTTGTCGTCAGTTCATTACGTCCCGCAGCTCGGTTTAACGACGCGATGAGCGGGAATCGGTCGGCACGTTTCTCGGTTCTGTAGTTACGATAATCGAAACCAGTCATCCCCAAAGAACAGAATCTAGTTTACCGTTAAATGCAGACATTAACACGAAATATGAGATGTTCCACTAAAAACACACATTTCTAATAGTCGTCATCAAAAAAGCGGATAGCCGAATTTAGGGCATCCGCTTAATATAGTGGCTATCGGTTATTCGGTCGTTTCGCTGCCGCCGGATGTGCCTCCGCCGCCAGTAGCGCCTCCACCACTTGTACCTCCTTCGCCAGTAGTGCTTCCATTGGCATTGTCGCCTGCTGCGCTACCGCCCGTGTTATCGCCAGTCGACGTGTTCGTGTTTGCGTTACCGCCATTCGTCGCACCACCCGTGCCAGAGCCGCTAATCGTGTTGCCGGAGCTGCTGTTTGCATTCGCGATAGCCTCGTCATGCCTGCGCTGCTCCTCAGCTTCGCGAGCCGCCTTCTCGTTCGCTGCCTGCTGCTCTTCAAGAGCCTCCTGCTGTTGACGTTCCGCCTCGGCCTGTGCGTCGGCTTCCTCCTGTGCCTTCGCATCCTTATCGAGCTCGCTCCAATAGGCGTTCTCCTTGTAGTCAGGCTCCTCGTCCGCCAAGTCGAACTCCTGCCGTTTGCTTCCCTCGTAGTACGTATCGGTGAACTTCTTGAAAATCGGTAGTGACGTGTCAGTCGTCTGGGCGTCAGTCCCGTGGATCTTCATAGTTGTCGAATCGTTCTTACCGCACCATACAGACACTGCCATGTCAGGGGTGTATCCACAGAACCAGAGGTCCTTGACGTCAGATGTCGTTCCGGTCTTGCCTGCTACAGGCTGATATTTGCAACCATACCCCTTTGCCGTTCCGTTCTCTACGACACCTTCCAACACCTCTGTTACAGCAGATGCGACTTTCTTATCGACGACTTGCTTCGAATTGAGCTGAACTTTGTAGAGCTGCTTCCCTGTCCGTCCGACGATTTCGCTGATACCGTATGGGTCGTTATGAACTCCGCCATTCGCCAATGTCGCATATACCTCGGCCATCTCCATCGGGGTAACGCCAGCTGTTCCGAGGACGAGAGACGGGTTCGGGTTAAGTGTGGAATCGATACCGAGTTTAGCGCCCATATCGACTACCTTCGAGATACCGATTTTCTCACCGAGATCGACATAGGCTGTGTTTGACGAGAGCTCGGTCGCGCGTGCGAGCGAGATATGTCCGTAGTTGTGGTTACCGTAATTCTGGACCTTGTACTTGCCGTCGTTGAAGTAACGAGGCGAAGTCGCATCCCATGTGCTGTCTGGGTTGACGCCCTCATTGATTGCAGCGGTTAGGGCAATCGTCTTGAACGACGAGCCGGCCTGTCTCGATGCGTCCGTCGCAGCGTTGAACGAGCCGGCTCCCGAATACTCCGTTCCTCCGACCATGGCGAGAATCGCTCCGTTGGATGGATCGAGGGCAACGACCGCAGCATTCATTCCGTCAACGCCGTTGTTAGCGGCGACGTCGGCGACGGCAGCTTCAGCATCGTCCTGCGCCTTCGGATCGAGCGTCGTCTTGACAGTCAAGCCGCCCTTGTATACTGTTGCCGAGTCGTACGAGGAAAGGAGCTTCTGACGGACATAATCGACGAAGAACTGATATTTCGTGGCACCCGTCGCACTGACGTCCTGCGGATGATAGTCGAGAACGACGTCCTGCGCTTTCGCCTCGTCTCGTTCCTCCTTCGTGATGTCGCCAAGCTCGTACATCTTGTCAAGGATAACATCACGGCGCTTCTTTGCTCCCTCGGGGTTTTTCGACGGGTCGAGGGATCCCGGGGCATTGATTACACCGGCAAGTAGAGCACCCTGGTCGAGCGTTAAGTCCTTCGCCGACTTGTTGTAATACGTCTCTGAAGCTGCCTCGATGCCGTATGCACCAGATCCGAAGTAAATCGTGTTGCTGTACATCGTGAGAATCTCGTCTTTCGAGAACATCTCCTCACACTTCGCAGCAATGTAGATTTCCTTGATTTTGCGTTCAATCGTCTTGTCGAACTGCTCGTCGGTCAGAATCGTGTTCCTGACGAGTTGCTGCGTGATGGTCGATCCGCCTTGTGAGCTGCCAGTAAGGGTTTTTATGGCCGATCGGGCGATACCGATGATATCGTATCCCTTGTGCTCGTAGAAACGCTCATCCTCGATGTCGACGATTGCCTTCAGAAAGTTATCGGAGATGGCATCTTTGCTGACGGTCTTCCTGTTCTGCAGCTGGAACGAGGCGATTTCGTTACCATCCTTGTCGAGGATACGAGTCGGCTCGGACACCATGTAGTCATCGACCGATGTGTAGTCTGGGGCGTCTTTTATCCATTCGCTCGCCTGTGCGACCATCGACAAGCCGAACGCACCGATCGCCGCCGTTGAGAGAATGGCAAGCGAGGCGATAATCGGCATGAGGATGTGCGTTTTCGCAGACGCAGACATCGTTCTATGTCGTCTTGGGTTCATACTCTGTATATTCTCCTTAAGATTGCTCTTGACTATTTTATGTTGATATCCCGTGTGCCTTTTACGAGTCATTCCAACGGCATATTGTGATATATTATAGTGCGTTATCACGTGTATTCCGATATTCTATTTCCAGTCTTTCAGCAGAATTCATGGAAAGCACTGTGATATATATTAATTTTAGAAATCCATAGAATATTCATATATAGCAGCTATATTGTGTTGATTATCTGTTCGATTGATAGTTAAAATATGTAGTTCCGTTATTCCTCTTGAATACGTGATTCCCTCCATTATTATACGAATCATACATTGGCTCCCGTACAGACGGGAATTACGAATACATGAATTCGAGAATGAACGGAAGGGTTCGGATATGGCAGAGGTTTATTCGTATAGCATCCATATCGATGCGAAACGCGATATCGATTATGTTGTAATCGGCATGGATTCCAACGGTAATCGCAGGAACGATATCGCCGCATTTAAGGACGATATCGTCGTCAATGGGAACGTCGTCCACTCCTCTCAGGGAGTGGCACTCGTCGATGACATCGAGGATATGCGTGAGGCTACCGACTTTACCGCCATTCCGAGCGCCCGTCTCATCACTCCGACGAATCATAATCCCCTGTATCTCTATGTTTATGATTTAAATGATGCTGAGCTCAACAAAGATTATACATATAGTACCCAGTGGATGTTCTGCTCCGACGAACATAAGACCGAGTCGTTTGATGCTGCGACAGGCGGCTTCGATTACTCGCTTTTCTTCGAGACCGATGACACGCATGAGCTTATCGACTTCTCCACTCGCACACCGCTCCGCCATCCGACTTATATGCGCTTCGATTCATATTGCTGGGATATCGACAAGGTGATGGATCGCCTCGGTATTGTCTTGTCGCGCAACGATGATGGTGATATGTGCTATTCGATGGACATGCCGATGCCCGCCGCGACGAGCGGGACGATGAGAGCCAGCATGACTGCACCGTCGAATCAGAACGATAACATCATCGGTGATCGAATCAACGAGGTGCTTGAAGTATGCTACCTATTCGAGCAAGCTGACTATCAGCGTCTTTACAATGAACACGGGAGCATGGCTGTTGTCAACCCGATGTCAACTGATGTCGCCGATATTCTATGCATCTCTGATTGCACGTTATAATTTGTTGAGACAATTAACTTTAAAGCTAATCTGAACGAATCGTGCGAAGAGTTATATCGTTCGGATAGCAATAGAAGTCGTGCGTCGCATTCCTCCAATAGGTGCGACGCACGACTTCGTTTTATGTCATTCGATTAGAGCGAATTCCCGATAATAGAATCAGTTACTCTTCTTATCTTTCTTCTTCTCGGAATCCTTATCTTCCTCGAAGCTGTTCGCCTCATCAAACTCCTTGTACCCCTTAACGTTCGGCATAATGAGAACCTTACCCTTGATGAATAGGAAAATCACAAGGACAACAGCAGCGACGAGGCATGCGATGACGCCTGGGAACAGCTGTGCATTTGCGCAATACCCTACACCACCGAACAGGGCATATAGGGCAATCGAGACGAGTGACGTGAGCAGGATGCGCTTCCTATCGCCGCATACGCGAACCATGAACAGGCGACACACGATATGAAGGACGCAGAACACGATGAGCGTGATGAGCGGGAACATGAGCATCGACAGATACTCGCTGCCGATTGTCACGTAGTTCGTCGCCATCCCGATGTTCATGCCGAGGCATACCGTCACAATCAGCGAGAGCACCGTGATGACATAGTAAGCAAGCGAATAGTTAGAACGGGTGAGCTGCTCATCTGTCGCCTTCTTACCCCATCCGAGTTCGAATGGGATATGCAGAGGATTCTTAACCTTCACGAGAATCGTGAGCACGACGAATGCGGCAGCGACGGCATATGCAATGTATTGTGTGTACGTCGTCATGACGGATGTTGCCGCACATAGGACGAGGACGCCGAGCGCATATGCGATAGAAGTTAAAATAGAGCGAACGGCAGGCTTGCTCTTATATGGAAGACCATATTGCGAAAGCGTCGCTGGACGGTATTCGTCCCAAAGCTCCTTCGCATCTCCCCAAGCCTTAACGCCGGAATGTTTCTCCACATCGTTGATTTCGATTTCTCCACTGTCCTTTGCAATCCAAGCATCAGCGCTCTTGTTCACGAGCTTCATCATAACGATATAGACGATCGATGCTACGACGGCATATCCTGCGGCGACTCCGATGACGGACCAGAACTCGTTACCGAGACTCGCCACGTCGACACCGGAAAGGATCGACGGGACGTATGACGGGAACTTCCAGAACGTATAGCCGCATACGAGTACAACGAGAAGAAGGCTCAGATAATAGAGAATCTTGATCGGCTTCGTCTCGATTGAATCGGCAACATATGTTACCTTAGCAAAATCAAGCTCGTCCTCATTCAGATACACACGGTCATGGAACGTAAGCTCCTTACGAGATAACTTACGCCGCTTCTCAAACTTGAACTCGACAGGCTCACGCTTCTTCTTCGTCTTCTTGTCACCCGCCTTCTCATCGGCGGAACCGGGGGCTGCGTTCGCGTTCTCCGGCACATTTACCTTAATCTCTTCGGACATCAATCTACTCCTTTTCCTCGCTGTAGTTATTTAAAAGAAAGAAGTCCGAACCGAACCCGACCAGACGCTATTGATGAGTGCCTGCTGGGAAGGTCATTGGTGATAATACAATTAATTCATTGAAAAACAAAATAGGATATATGACAATTAATAATTAATTGGAGTCTCAATATGATTCGATGTCTCCCATAGAAGGACGGTTACACGTTCGATCTTGACGGCAATCGCGATAACGACAACGACTATGAACGCAGCAATCATCGACATGGCGATTACACTGACACACGGTAATGACGACACCTTCACGAGCCCATCACCGATACGCTTGATTATGCCTGTACTATTAGAAAACAGCATCGTTGCAACAGACGCTAGCAATGATGACGAGAACGAATCCATATCCAATCCAGTATCCGTTCCATTGATGAATGACATGACATATACGGTGAGCGGAATGCAGAACAGCACGAAGAACAGCGCAATACGTTTCTTGAACCCAATTGTCTTCGTGTCATTCGAGTACTCTCGAAGCGCCTGCCACCAATGGAAATTTCCGTTTCCGACCTTCGCTTTCATTGTATCCTGCGTGTTCAATGAATACACCTCATGTAGCTGATGCCTTAATGCATATATCAGTTTTGTTTACATATGATTATATGGCTTAACCAGCAATATATTTAATCGCCCGATATAATTGGTTTTAGCTGGCAGCATTTATGGAAACTAATATTGGATTTGATACATAATCTAATCAAATTGTATATACGAACCAGATAAACTCGATAACGCACATTGGAGACAACAGAGAAATGATTAAGATAGTAGATGAATACGGATACGAGCAATTCGTTTCAATGATTGGGAAAGGCTTCGATATAGGGTTGGACGAGAAGCTGAAACCGAAGAAGGGGCATGTTGAGACGTTCGTCGTTCAGATGATCAGTGAGGACTGGACGAATAGAACGCAGGGATTCGCCATCGTTGAAATTCAGGATAAAAAGGATGTGCTTTGCGGCACGATTCGTAAGCTTTGGATTAACACGGACGAGTTCGGTGATCATGCAGACGAATATTCGATGGCGCTCATCATAAACACCGTAAACATCATTCGCGAGCACGGTGCGGAAATCATCTCAGCCGTTGCCGACGATGATTCGGTCGATTGTTTTCTGCATGCCGGATTCGAGACGAAGAACAAGGGACGAAAGAACGCAGACGGGAAGCGCATCGGGATTCAGCTCACATTCTAATCTCTACCTATATGAATATAGGCATGATAATGGGACGACTCCGATTTGGAATCGCCCCGTTTCTCTTCCCGCCTCTCTACAAGCGGAATCATCAGCTTTCTATCTTTACGCGTCAACGATACGTCAATCGAATCGAGCTAGCCATGTTGACGTTATCAGCTCATTGCGTATATCATTTACGTACGTGATCTGCATGTCGCTATTCATTCTGAAGACTCTATTTATCATCGCGCAAGTCGCTCGGCTCGTTGTCGAATATCTCATCGATTTTCTTACCGATTCTCGTGATGACAGGCACAACGAGCGCGTTGCCGACGCAGAACATGCGCTGCCTGTCCGTCATGCCATCCGTATGTCCGTCGGGGAATCCCTGGATACGCTCTCCCTCGACCGGTGTGAGAAACCTGATACGCCCCGTCTTTGGGTCTCTCACTGTATGCGTAGTTCGCGACACTCCTCCCTCGCTTGTGATGATTGTGCGGGCCGGGCCGTCTAAATTGTCGGGGAACGGGCACGCTCCCTGCGAGTAGACATACTCATGTCCAGTCTTCGACACGCGTGGCACCTTCATGGCACCCTTCAGCTTTTTGAACTGAGCGAGCTGCGAATCCGTTAGATAGAATCTCTCATCGACATCCGATTCGAGCAGCGAGCCGAGCGTAACTGGCTTCTCATAGACAGGCGTTATCTTCGTCTCGTAGACACTACCTTCCGTCATATATCCGGCATTGCCGAAGCGATATGCGAACGTTGTTCGAACCATCTCGATGTTCTTGTAATCGATATCGACATGACCGACTGCGTCCTCGTCAATAGGTTGGACAGGGAACGATGAGGCGAAGAACCCGTCGCGCGACAGGACGTCGAACGGGGAGATTGCTGATAGAGATTTTTGGAATCTCGTCCCGTTCTTATAAGCGAAGATGTATGTTCGGCGACGTTTCTGTTGCATTCCGTAGTCGGCAGCATTGATTACGCGCCATTCGCATGAATACCCAGATGCCGCAAGCGATGCAAGAATCATGCCGAAGTCTCGACCAGGCTGGGCGTGAGGAGAGGCAAGAAGGCGGTCTACGTTCTCGAATAGACCGAATGGTATTTTCTTTGCGTTGAGCGTGTCGAGCAGCTGATACCACAGCTGCCCCTTTGCCGGGTCGTCCATGCCTGTCGACAGGGAGAGCGGGCGGGCTACGGAGAACGACTGGCACGGGAAGCCACCGGTCAACAGATTCGTCGCTGGCAGCAGATTTTTGTCGACATCGTTGATATCAACGTTCGTCAGCTCCGGATGCACGATGCTGTCAAGCCCGAAGTTGCGGACGTAGCAATCATATGCGAACTGGTTCTTTCGACCAGGCTCATATTGTGAGAAGAACATCGTCTTCCATGATGGGTCGGCTTTCTCGAGTCCGATGCGGAATCCGCCGACGCCGGCGAAGAACTCCGTAGTCGTTTTAGGTATAGACATATGTTATGGCTCCACTCCATTGTCTGATGCAGGTATTTTCTATTGGTAATACGTTCAAATTGACGTTAATCGGTGCCAGTTGAACCGAAACCTCCGTCCCCGCGCTCCGTCTCACTGAACGAATCCGTCTCGACGAACTCGGTAGACTCGTATCGCTGAACGACGAGCTGGGCGATACGGTCGCCGATGGAGATATGGAACGGTTCGTGTCCGAGGTTGATGAGGCATATCTTGATTTCACCTCGGTATCCTGTGTCGATAAGTCCCGGGGCATTAACTATCGAGATTCCGTGTTTCGCTGCAAGACCTGAGCGCGGCGTAACGTATCCTAAGCAGTGTGCTGGCAGTTCGATCGCTATTCCGGTCGAGATGAGCCGTGATTCACCGATGCCGAGTGTCACGCTTTCGATGCTCGCCAAATCGGCCCCAGCATCGTCTTCATGCTTGCGCACTGGTGCCTTTGCCTTCTCATCAAGCTTTATAAAGCGTATTTTCGTGTTATCTGACATGTGTATTCCTTTGGACGTATTTCATGTATTGTTCTCTTTAGTTTTCTATACATTGACATTCATATCGTCATCGTTAGATGCGTCATTATCACCTTCATCGTCGTCCGGCAAATCGTTCTCATCGAACATTAATATGAATCCAAGCGACCCCTCGTCATGTAATGGAGTTCCTATTTCATGGAAGCCATCACCGTTTAGCGTTTCGTTCACCATGGCGTGAAGCTCATCGCAAATCTCATCGTAGGAACGGATTCCGTCGGTAATGCACATTAGCCTATCACCGACGCATTGCTTCCCGTCATCAAACACGGACTTACCGATATCGGTCATCCCGTTCATCGTATAGAATGACGCACGACGTCGATTAATCGAATCTTTCTCCGTACTATCATATCCCTCAATGTCTGCTGCTACGATTCGAATACCTGCTCTGTACGCTTCATCCTTGATGTGTGAGAGAAGCATTGTCCCGTACCCCTTGTCACGCACGTCTTCTCGTATGACAAGGCACATGACATATGACATCCAGTCGTGCGTTATCGTGTATGCGAAGCCGTAGACGTCGTCTCCATCGATAATTGCCTCGATAGATACCTCTCGATAGTCCCCCTCAAGTGAGCGCAACATGTCGAATGGTATGGCATTCTCGAATGCGTCCTCATACATCTCCTCCATCTGTAACAGGATATTTTTGCTGTCGTGCTTATGAATCTTGGTAATCTTCGTCATGATGTTCTCCTAACGTCGCACGGGCTATTCAAATGAATTAGGGCGATGGCTTCCAATCAAAACGCCATCGCCCTATAATTATACTGATTTCTTCATCGTCAGTCGATTAGGCTTCGGTATCGTCGTCGCCCCTTCTGATTGCTGCCGGAATATCTACATTTTCATCGGTCTGAACAGAATCGTTACCTAATTCGTCATCGTCATCGATTTCATCATCATTTACTGTGACAACGACATCGTCGTCATCATCATCGATATCGATATTATCGATTACTTCTATAACTTCATCGATTTCCGTGTTATCGTTATCGTTTGTCTCGACGATATCCTCGATTTCGATTACCTCATCATCATGATTATCTTCATCGCATACCGTTCCAAACACGATAAGTGAATCCTGAACGACTGTATCGCCATTCTCGACGACGACTTCGACGCAGTCATCAGGCTGACGTTCGGTTCCAGCACGTGATACGCAATATGACATATAGGAATTACCGTTGTCATCGAATGCGTTGGCATAGTCGGAGCCGTCTGCATCGGTTGAATCGAACGACACGAACCACATGTCGTACGTGTGCGTCGGTACAGGCATGACATCTGAATACATCTCGTTGTCGCTCACGGTAACGCTTCCACCATGACGCAGGAACGCACGGCAGCCATAGCGCTTGTGGATGAGCAGTCGCAACATAAGCGCATCGGGGAGCGAGCGGCATGGAACGCCTGACGAACGTGGGACCCCACCGAGCGGTGCGAAGTCCTGGCTGTATCCCTCGAGGAACTTGTCGAGCTTGTCGTCGTCGAGAAGCAATGCACCGACGGGTATGCCGATCGCGTCGGATGTCCAATCGACACAGTACTCGTCTGGGACGATTCCACCGATTTGACGGCTTCCCGCCAACGGCCCGTACATCTGCGCGACCTTGTACGCGAACGTTCCATCATCATGCGCCGTTCCGGAGAACCTGGCATGTTCCATGTCAGGTGTCGTCACCGTGCGGATTCCGACCTGCTCAGCCTCACTAGCCATCGACTCGATATGACGTAGGAGTAGTAAGTCATTCGACACGCGGCCGTCAGCGTCAAAATCGATGTCGGTCGAGCGAACGTCATCTATGACGTAGGTAGATGACGTCCCGTTCGATGCATAGAGGCCGAGGAGCCAGAGCTCGTAATCCGTGAAGTCGGGCGTGTCGAACAGCTTGTCGACGTCGACGTTCGGTGAGCACACGTAGTCGAATGATGGTGGCTCATCGTCGTTATCGTCGGCAACGTGGAATGGCGGAGTCGGGATTCCATCGAACTTGACAGCCTTCGGGGACGTCAGGTCATGCGGGCATCGATGGGCGGTCGGCTCGAGTGACATCACGCCGCGGTCGTTCTTTGCGAAGCGAGAAGCTAGGATCTCGTCCCCTGACAGCTGGTGGCGCTCGTCGTTTCCGATGAGGATGGACGCGCAGTTGAGCGGGCCGCCGTTCCCGACTTCCACGACTGGGTGAGCATGTCCATCGGAATCGATGGTGAAATCGCCCGTATGGATACTTGAGGCCGGCTTGAATCCGTCTGTCGTGAGCACGAGTGAGTGTGCCGGTAGCGTGAATGAGTTCTTCGCCATTTTCTTCGTCCTTCTTGATTGGAATCCGCTTATGAGAATAGATATGCGTTCTTGTTCCCCGCATTTACGGGTGCCGATTATGGCATTTTCCGCTATATGATACGCCTGATAAGGCGTATTACCTAATTAATTGGATATTCGTCGATTCAGACAAAACGTAGATCAATACGAGAAACGCCTTCGAATCGGCTGGTGAGACGAAGGCGCTTCTTGATATTTGATGAGCTGATGGTTAATGCGTCTTTACGAACCCATAGAACCCGTATGGCGCGGCATAGCAGCTGACCCTCCCGGGCGTCGGGCAGTGATACATTCCACCAAAACCGTCGCTTGCGGCAATGACTGCGTGATGGGCTGAAGTAAATACGATGTCACCGGCTCGTACTTGACTTCTATCGGTACACCACAATCCTTTCGACTGGGCAGAAGCAATCATCGCATAGGTTGACCTTCCACTTACCGGCATAGCGACACCTGCCCTGTTGTATGTGGCGATGACATAACCGGTGCAATCGAGGCCAGTCGCGGGATTGTTCCCGCCATAGACATATGGAATGCCGAGAAGGCTCTGAGCTGAAGAGAGAATCGAGTTTCCGTTTGCGTTCGGTCCCCTATTAGTCGTGCTGGTTCCTTCCGAAGCAGCTGTCGAGTCTGACACGGCTTGAGCGGCTGCTTGGTTTTGCCGAAGTAGTTCAGCTTGTTCCTGTGCCGTGAACTGGTTAATGATGTTTTGAATTTTATTCTGCTGGCTCTTAAGGTCGGAAACCTTTGCGTTCGCTTCGTCGACCTGTTTCTGCTGCTCGTCCTTCTGATTGGATAGCTGCTGGTTCTTCTGTTCGAGTTCTGTCTTGGCGGCCGTAATGCTACTGATTGTGTCGGCCTTGTACTGCTGGATTTTTGAGTTAGCTGTCAGGTTGGACACGATTTGGTCGAGGCTCGATGATGACATGATGACGTCAATCAAGGAGTCCGCCTTATCGCCCTTGTAGTCGCTCTGGATGATGTTCTCGAGGTTCGCCTTGTTCTGATCGAGTTCCTCGGTCTTCGTCTTGATGTCGGATTCGGTCTTCTCGATGTCGCCTTTCGTCGCCTCGAGTTTAGCTGATAAGTCATCGAGTTCTGATGAGGCGGACTTGTACTTCGCGTTCAAGTCCTTGAGCTGTGCCTTCGCCTCTGATTTCGTGATTGCCGATGCATGGATTGGATTCCCGAATATTGATGCTGCACCGATACCTGCCGTCAGTACGATTGCGGTGCCGATTCGCGCAATTCGATTATATTTCTCTGCATATACATCAGTTGCCATAATTGCGATATACCTCTCACATCGTTAATAGCTGTCATGCTTTTCTACCGCATGATATACAGTCGATTCGATTTTTTAATTAATCAACTGACAAAGTTCGCACGTTGATATAGTATCGGGAATATGCTGTTATATGGCAAAATCCAGAAGGCTGATATTCAGGAAGTGATATATTTAGGTATATTCTTGTTTTAACGTATCTTTCATATCGTTTAATCGTGCATATCGTACTAAATAATGATAATATAAGATTAAGTAACCGATTTCAAAAATGATATTGAATCGGTACGTATCTTAGGAGTGACATATATATGGGTATGTACAACAAAATCGCCGTATTCCTCGACGGGACGGAAGCTCAGGACATTGTCATGGATAGGGCAATCGAGGTTGCGGCTGAGAACAACGCCAGCTTGACCGTCTGTCACGTTATCGATTCCACGGCGCTTGAATCGGCGTCTTCCTACCCGTCAGATCTCGTAGCTGGGCTTGCCGACGCTTTTCGCAAGTCGATAAGCGATAAGCTGGACGAAACGAACATGAATGGTCGAATCAAATCTGTCAACGTGCAAATCGAGTTCGGGCGCCTTCGTGAGACTATCATGGATGACATCATCAACCCGATGAATCCCGATTGCGTTATCTGCGGAGCCCGCGGCCTATCCGCCTTGAAATACGCGCTGCTAGGATCCGTATCGACGTTCCTCATCCGCCAATGCCCATGTGACGTTCTGGTCGTTAAGAACAAGATGCTCTAAAAGTAGATAGCCGCCAGATAGCAAAAATCGGTGCTCCATCTTAATTAAAGGGAGCACCGATTTGGTTTAAATTGTTTTTTGTTTTTAAACGGCGACGTATTTCTACTCTTGCTCATCGAGAGATGGAATCATTGTTTCAGGTACGATACCGAAGTATGACAAGACGCTTCTCAGCATGAGCTTATGGAACATGTATTCGTACTTGACATTCGCATCGACGATTTTAGTCGTTTTCGAATGTTGGTATATGCAGTACTTCCAGTCATATACGTTCCCATGGTCGATATCATTATTCTGCTCCGGTGATGGAACCATACCGAATGACGATGTGATATCAGGATAATTTGAATCACCAGAAATCTTACCGTCATCGGTGAACTGGTGCAGGTCGAACATGACGCTCTTCCCGTTGATTCGCATCGAGAATTCAGCTCGTCTCCCGTTGCACATGTCTGCAATCTCATTAACATTAAGAACAGGCCTATCGATGAGCATCATCGCTCCGCGTTGCGTGTCGGGGAATGATTCTTGAATGCCCGTATCGTCTAACGTGAACGTGTATACGGAGTCCCTTTCGTTCTTGAACCGGTTTATCAAAACGGTCATCGAGCGGACGTCTCCTAGGTTCATTGAGAACTCGGAGATAATATCGATGCCGTTGTATCCGGACATCGCTTTGCTGGTGCGTTGCAGGATTCCGCGCCTATCTATCATCGATGCGGCTTTTACCTCTTGGAAGGTAATTGAGCCTGCTGCGAGAAGAAGCTGATCCTTTTGCGTGAGCTGCTTCGTCGAATAGGCCGGGACGGGTTTCAAGACGACGCTCCTATTGGTATCAGCGGTAAACGGTTCGCCTCGATATCCTCCCTCAAGATGTGCGTTCTCTACAATCGTCCCTATTGTGAGTTCGTAACGTTCGGATTCCTTTTCCGACTTCTGTGTCTTTCTCGGCATCCCGAAATATCCCCTTAAATCGTATTATGCTCTCCAGCGAAAACGGCATTAACGCATGCTGAGCAGGTAGATATGTATGTCTAACTTAAACATGATATTCGTTGCCATAGGCATCGCCTAATTAATCGATATTAGATAAGATATGGCATTCAGATTTATTCCTTAGCTGAAGATAAAGGGGCAATAAGTTCTGCGCAATGGAGAAAATAGGGAATATCATTAAAAATATCGATATGTTAGAAACGATTTGATTCATTAGAGACAACTTGGAGCATCCTTTACGATGAATGATAACGATAACGCGCACCGGCCTAGGATCCTCATAGCAGATGACGAGAAATCGATAGCGAACGCCATCGCGGCGATGATGGAGATGTCCGATATGGAGCCGATTGTCGTCAACGACGGCAACGAGGCAAACAACGCGCTGATTACCGGTGAAGCAGATGCCGCGATATTAGACGTCATGATGCCGGGGATGAGCGGATTCGACGTATTGAAAGCTGCTCGCTCGCGTGGAGACAAGACGCCTATCCTCATGCTGACTGCCTTAACGACCATCGACGACAAGATGAACGGGTTTGACTCTGGTGCAGATGACTATCTGCCAAAGCCATTTGACATGAGAGAACTCATCGCCCGCGTATCGATTCTTGCCAAGCAACAGCCGTACGCATCTGGGAGCATGAACATCGGCGGCGTAACGCTTAACATGTCGAAGTCGATGTTAACGAACGAGAACGGGGCATCGCTACCCATAACTGATACGGAGACATCAATCATATCTTACCTATATGCCCATCGCCCCGTCGTCCGCATAGCCAGACTCGCCGAAATCGCCTCTACGGCATCTGGAAACGATGTGTCGGATGGGAGCATTGAGCTGGCGGCAGCAACGGCGACATCAAAGCTGAGACAGATTGGAAGTACCGTATCTATCGGTTCGAGCGACGGGAAGCTCATGATACATGACGTGACCAGCAAAGAGGAAAACGACAATATAGACGCCAACGCTGATAGCGGCAGTCAGGTGAACGTCGAGGGAAGCAAGCAGTCGCATCGGTCAGGCCGTATATCAGGACATCGATCAAAGCCGTCGTTCCCATGGAGAATCGGGCGGTAAATTATGGATCAGATATCCCATCTCCGCATACGAATAATAGGGATAGCGACAGCCGTTCTCGCAGCGGTAATCGCGACGGTGATCGCCATCACAGCGGCATCTGATTATGCGATGATAGCCGACACCGCCGACAAGCTCATCGACTCATTGCAGTCGAACGCATGGTCGCTCCCAGAAAACGGCGACTACGATACACCGGAGACGCCTTACGAGACGCGCTACTTCACGATAACGATCAGCGACGGCGACACCGGCGAGAACTACGACATGGGGCGCATAGGAAGCGTCAGCGTCGATGATGCGACGAGGCTTGCCATCAAGGCGTTGAGGTCGAAGTCCCAGCGCGGGTTCATCGACACGTTCCGGTACAAGGTTATCAACGAGAGCGGAAACGGCGACGCGACCATTGCGTTCCTCGACCGCGGACAACAGCTCTCCCACTTAAAGTCATTCATCGCCATGTCAACGTTCGCCGGAATCATGGGGACGGTCATAGTCGCCGGTATGACGATGCTCCTCAGTCGTTCGATCATCGCGCCCGTCAAGTCGGCATACAGGAAACAGCGATCCTTCATATCCGATGCGGGGCACGAGCTCCGGACGCCTCTCGCCGCCATACGGGCCGATGCCGACGTAGCTGAGGCAACGCTCGGAGAGAGCCGCTGGATAGATGACATCCGCGACCAGGTTGACAGGCTGTCATCGCTCACAGACGACCTGATATGCTTGGCGAAACTCGAGGAGAACCCGGATACGGCGACCGACGTCGATATGTCAGGAATCGTCAGGAAGAGCATATCGTCCATCGAATCGAGATGCCTTACGAACAGGCAGATACTCGACGCGAGAATCGACGACGGCGCGACATTGTTATGCGACAGGCGGGGAGCTGAACGGATAGCATCGACCCTCACCGACAACGCAGCGAAATACACACCGAGTGGCGGAAAGATAACGATATCGCTCGTGAAATCGAGGAAGTCTGCATCATTCACCGTCGAAAACGAAACAGAACGGACGATGAGCGAAGAAGACGTCGCGAAGATGTTCGAGAGGTTCTATCGGCTTGACGATTCGAGAAGCAGCGAAACGGGCGGGTACGGCATGGGGTTATCAATTGTCAAGGCAGTATGTGAGCGCAACGGGTGGAGAAGAACTGCGAAGTGGTCACAGAAATCGAAAACTTTAATAATCCGTATAGACATGCCGCTTGCAAGAGAGAACGCGCACAGGCATCAATCGAATGCGGCTGAAGGGAATTGATAGCAAATGAGCAGGAGAAAATCCATCGACATGGGACTCGATAGGGAAAGGGCGCTAGCAGTCATAGACAGCGTCGAGGATACGGTCGAATACTCGACGTACTATGGAACGAAGACATACATAGAGATGCTCCGGATGGAAGCAGACATAAGGGACATTATCGGAGAAGAGGCCTCTCGATTAGACGCCACGGGGAACGGGCTACCAGCCGTCGTCACAATCACGAGCAGGATCAAGTCGCCTGAGAGCATGAAGAGAAAGATGGAGAAGCGAGGGCTTGAGACGGATTCCGCAACGGCTCTCTCCTCGACACACGATGCGGTAGGACTTCGCATCATCTGCCCATTCGTCAGCGACGTGTATCGCATAGTCGATGCATTGGAGCGAAACGGGAGACTCGAGATCGTCGCGAAGAAAGACTACATCTCGAAGCCGAAGCCGAGCGGTTACCGATCAGTCCACCTCATCGTAAGGCTCGACGGGGATCGACACGACGGAATTCTGTCAGAAATACAAGTACGGACGCTGGCGATAGACTTTTGGAGCTCGCTGGAGCATCAGCTCAACTACAAGAACGGTAATGTCGAGAACAGCGATGCGATACGGGCAGAACTGCGTCGATGTGCGGACGACGTGGCAGCTACGGACTTGAGCATGCAGACGCTGCGCGATGTAATCGATGCGGCTGGAAGGAAGCAGACGGATTAGAACAATTCCATCATCTTGATTTTCAGCATGCAGATAAAAACATAGACCTTGCGAAAACGTAATATATCATATGGGCGTATGGCATTTTAACTTGTGCTCATTCCTTTTACGGAGCAATTGAGCATACCGACATATATCAACATTAAACGGAAGGAGAAGCGCCGATGCTGATACCGACGTTGCATTGGTTTGTACCGTTCGCGATTCTGTTCATCGTCGCGCTCGTCTCATCACTCATCACCGTCCCGCTTGCCTCACGTATCGCTTGGCGCGTAGGCGCAATCGATCGCCCGTCGAAGCGCCGCATCAACACGGTTCCAATCCCGCGTATGGGAGGCATAGCCGTGTTCATCGGCATAAGCGTCGCCGCTGTTGCATACAAGATTGTGACTGAGTTCCTCGGATGGACGCGCGTGTTCAAACCGCTGCCGGAAATGCAAATCGATTACTTTTTCGTGGCTTCCGGCGCTGCCATGGTATTCGCAACCGGCGTCGTAGATGACGTCAAGTCGCTTCGCCCGACGCAGAAGCTCATGGGGCAGATTCTCGCCGCTATTCTGGCAGCTTCAGGTGGATTGGTTATCGGCAACATCGTCAACCCGTTCGGCGGCGGCGAAATCGATTTGGGCCGGCTATCATACCCGATTACCGTCGTCTACATGGTTGCGTTCATGAACATCATCAACCTTATCGATGGGCTCGACGGGTTGGCCGGCGGCATAACCGTTATATCGTGTCTGACGATGTTTGGGCTGTCCGTCATGTCAGGTCGCCTCGATGCAGCGATGACGGCTATCGTGACAGCTGGTGCCGTTCTTGGTTTCCTGAAATACAACTTCCATCCTGCGAAGATTTTCCTCGGTGATTCCGGATCGCTTCTGCTGGGATTCATGTTGGCGGCGATATCACTGATGAACGTCACACGCGTCGCAGGATTAACCACGATGCTGATACCGCTAGTCATTGCGCTCGTACCTATCACGGACACGCTAGCAGCGATTATCAGGCGAGAGCGTGAGCACGTAAGCATTATGTCCCCAGACAAGGGTCATATACACCACAGGCTTTTGCAGGACGGGTTCGATCAGAGAACGGCGGTAATATTCATATACCTTTGGACGATGCTGCTATGCCTCGGCGCGGTCATCATGACGCAGGTCGGCATGTACAAGCGTATCGTCGTGTTCGCTGTCCTGTTCATCGCCTCGTTCCTCGTTGCTCGGAAATTAGGCTTGTTCACACCGGTTCTCAAGCACAGGGACAAAAGTGAAGACGATGAACACGACTGACTCAAATATCGAGCAATCGGTTAATGGCGAATTGCCGCATCAGATATATAGAACCGACACGGTAATTCTTCTTCGTTAACGGTTGATGATTGAACGATACGATTAATCTGATTAGATGATGATAAGTTCCTCGCACTCTGGGAACGCCTTCTTGAGTCTGTCTTCGAATGCGGCTGGAAGACCATTTGAATCCGGAAACACATACACATTCCTTACGGCACGATTGACTCTTACTTTTCCCGTCATGAGAGACATCATGTCGTAGCGCCTCATCGATAGCGTCAATGCACGCCACAGCGTATCGCTGATTCCATCACCTACGATGATGACCTGCTCGTCGGCATGACTAATTGCGAACCTCGTTCCGCACTGCTCCCCGTCGTCTGCATAGCGCTTCGACGCGGACATGACGGCAACGCGAGAGTCATTCGCTATTACGCCCATGATCGTACCCTGCTCCGACTTCATCTTGAAGTCCATGGCATCTTGAAAGCTCTTCACGAGGTTATCGACGTCAGGCTTCGAATGGCAGAACCACCTAATCATCGGGATACTCTTCGGACGCGGCATGACGAACTCGTACTCGACGGCTATCGGCCCGTCCATCGGAGCGGATTCCGTCCCGTAAGCGTCCTTGAAGAACCTGCGGACGGACTCCTCGTACTTCCTCGTTTTTGCGTCCGTGTACGTTATCCCGTTGCCGAATCGTGGGCGTCCCTTCGGGACTGGGGCAATCGGACAGAACCCCGAGAAGGAGCGCGGGGCGGGAAGCAGCGATGAGTCGTTTGCCATGTTCGTATCTCCTGCATATGGCGAATTGTGGATATTATATGTACGTTTTCTATAGCCGTTGATTACTATTTTAATTCATTATATATTCTAATCGTAATGGAAACAGCAAACATTCATTGATACCTTTTTAGGCGATACTTGAATAAAGCGTGTTTTCACTAAAACGAAGTCATTTAATGATTGCCGGGGAGCGAAAGAACCGGCAATGAGACAGAAGAAGATAGGAGAGCTTCAGCATGTCCAAGATTATCGGTATCGATCTCGGCACGACAAACTCGTGCATGTGCGTCCTCGAGAACGACGAGCCCACCGTCATCGTCAACTCCGACGGAAAGCGCACAACCCCGTCCGTCGTGGCCTACACGGATGACGGCGAGCGCATCGTCGGCTCCGCCGCGCTCAATCAGCAGGCCGCGAACCCGAAGAACACCGTCTATTCCGTCAAGCGCTTCATCGGCCGCACCTACGACGAGCTGACTGAGGAGGATCTGCGCGGTCTCCACTATGAGGTCAAGCCCGGTCAGAAGGGTCGCCCCGCCATCTGCGTTGCTGGGCAGGAGCTGCTCCCAGAGGCTGTCTCAGCTGCAGTCCTTTCCCGTATGAAGGCCGATGCGGAGAAGTTCCTCGGCGAGCCTGTCGACAAGGCCGTCATCACCGTTCCCGCCTACTTCAACGACAATCAGCGTCAGGCTACCAAGGACGCCGGTAAGATTGCAGGTCTTGAGGTCGAGCGCATCGTCAACGAGCCTACCGCCGCGGCCCTCGCGTACGGCTTCGGAAAGGGTGACGACGATGTCAAGAAGGTCATGGTGTTCGACCTCGGCGGCGGTACCCTCGACGTCTCCATCCTCGATATCTCCGCCGACATCATCCAAGTCGTGTCCACCGCAGGCGACAATCACCTCGGCGGCGACGACTGGGATCGCGTGTTCTGCAACTACCTCTGCGAGCGTTTCGAGAAGGAGAACACCGGCGTCAAGCTCGACGACGGCACCGACAACGCCGCTATGACGAAGGCACGTATCCTTGAAGCCGCGCGTGCCGCAAAGGAGGACCTGTCCACCTCGTCCAGCACTACCGTGAATCTCCCGTTCATTACCGTCGGTCCGTCCGGTCCGCTGCACATGAACTACAAGATTACCCGCGAGGAGTTCGAGGACATCACGAAGGAGCTCTTCGAGCGCTGCAAGAAGCCCATCAGCGATGCCATGTCAGGTTCTCCCGAGAACCCCATCGATCTGTCCTTCGACGAGATCGATTCCGTGCTTCTCGTCGGCGGTTCGACGCGCATGCCGTATGTCCGCACGCTCGTCAAGGAGGTCACCGGCAAGGACCCCGAGCAGACCGTTAACCCGGACGAGGTTGTTGCTGCAGGCGCTGCAATTCAGGGTTCCATCGTCAAGGGCGATTCGAAGGGTATCCTCCTGCTCGACGTCAACTCGATGACACTCGGAATCAAGCTCGCCGACGGCTCCGTCAATGCGATGATTCCACGCAACACGCAGATTCCCGCAGAGGCGACCGACACCTACACGACCAGCTCCGACAACCAGACCAACGTCGAGATTGTCGTCGTCCAGGGCGAGAAGCTCGACAACTTCAAGGATCCCGCGAACAAGATCCTCGGTTCCTACAGCATGGACGGTATTCCGCCTCAGCCGAAGGGCGTTCCCGTCATCGAGATCAAGCTCTCCTACGACGTCAACGGCATCGTCAACCTCGAGGCTATGGAGAAGACCAGTGGCAAGACGCTGAACATCACCATCGAGGGCAACACGAAGCTGAAGGACGACGAGGTCAAGTCGCTCGCCGCTGCTGAGAAGAAGACGCTCGCCTCCAGCAACTAATCTTGAAGAATCGATGAATATCTGGTAGTTGAATAATTCGCTCTCCTAGTTCTCCCCGTCGTTCGATGAGAATGGCGGGGAGAACTTTAATTTTGGAAACTAAGGGTATGTTAAATAAGTGGTTGGATTTTGAGCATCTTTTTAATATAATTGCAGGTAAATCGCTTAAAGAAAATAATTTCCAACCAGAAAATTAACATACCCGAAACTAAATGAATAAATATATCGTATTCACATTATGCGATATTCAACATTTTTATTGATTCTGCAATCGTGGCTCTTGATATGAAAAAAAAAATTACCATCCCCCATAGGCATATTCCATTCGTAAAAGCATTCGCCCTATTCATTGCGATATGTGCATATGTCGCTGTTAATCGAATAATTCCGTCTCGGGCGTCAACGATATCGACGGTCGTTCCGCCTGGCGCGACGATGGACATGTTCGATTATTACGTTATGGGGAAGGACATCGACCAAAACTATGAAGGATATGCACACCCCGAAATAGCGACAAACGGAATAAATGCTGGTCGTCAATTGAAATTCCTGTATAACAATCCTGTTAGGAATTGGTCATATGATGCGACTACGGCAAAATACATGAAGTCAGTCGTCAATGATTACGTAAGCAATTATGATTCGTGTCATGATTACACAGTAAATTCAATGGGATATGGAAATCCAAAAGTCGATAGCGGTGGTTATCCTCATGTCGTTGATTCAGGTCATATAGATTCGAGTATTGATTACCTATTCGATGGAAGCAGCCAAAACGGGAAAATATCGTATCGGAATGTTCAACCGAATATATTCAAAAAAAACGCAGACGGAATGTATTCATATAACTCTTATAATAATTTTGCTCAATTTCATACCTCTACTAAGAAATTCTCGCTTGAGGATAAAGCAGGCGATGGATTTTTCCCATATGACAATATATCGACTTCGGATATGAAATGTAACCATTATTTTGGTATGCATTTAACACAGCCATTTTATATTCCTGCGAATTTAAAGACGGAATCTGGTAAAGAATTAGTGTTCAATTTCAGTGGCGATGATGACGTATATATTGATATTGATGGCGCCGTTATATCGTTGAACATATTTTTGTCATTGCATAACTGCACTATTAACTTTACAACAGGACAGATATCCACAGATACTGGTGATTTTAAAGCGAATTATACAATTAAGGATTTATTTACGAGAGCAGGAATAACACCTGAAAACGGTTTTAGCGGAGATACACTATCAGGTAATACATACCATACGCTAAATTTCTATTATCTGGAACGTGGTAACTGGGGTAGCAACTGCATTATCAACTACAATATTCAAACGAAACCTATTACTGTGTCATATGATGGTAACGGAAGTGCCTCTGGCGATAATAAAAACGTATCGTCACATGTTGATGAATCATTAGTAATATCAAATAACTGGTTCAGCAAAACTGGGTATGACTTCAAGGAATGGAACACGAAAGCTGATGGCAGCGGAACCTCATATAGTGGAGGCACTTCGACATCGTTCGGTTCCGACGTAACGCTCTATGCGATATGGACTCCTCGGACATATACGATAGTCTTTGATCCCAATGCGACGGGCATCGAAGGAACGATGTCGTCGATACCGATGACGTATGGGCAGACGAAGAACCTAACGAAGAATGCCTATAAGCGCATAGGCTACAAGTTCGTAGGTTGGAAGATGAATAACGCTTTGACTGGAACTTCTTACTCAGATGGTGCTTCCGTCAGCAACCTGACGACGACGAACAAATCAACCGTCACGATGTACGCCCAATGGAAGGAGATATCGTATACAATCAGGTTCGATAAGAATCGTGCCGACGCAATAGGCACGATGCAAGACATTCCGATGAAATACGACGAAGAGAAAACGCTGACACGATTCAGCTATTCATCTGTCAGCGGAAAATTCACAGGCACGTGGAACACGAATCCCGATGGAAGCGGAACGGCATATGAGGACGGGCAGAAAGTCATTAACCTAACAGGGGATAATAGAACCGTCATCACGCTATATGCGCAATGGGCTACCAATACGTATGACGTCACGTTCATCGATGATCACGACGGTACGACGCTTAAAGTAGAAAACGTCGAATACGGCAACGACGCCACGCCGCCCGATAAGCCGAAACACACAGGATACACCGCTCTTGACTGGGATGACGGATACAAGAATGTCACGGAAAGCAAAGTTCTTCGATTGGAATATCGCCCGAACAGCTACACGATAGCGTTCGATTCGAACGGCGGAACGGGCGACATGCCCAATCAGGCGATGAAGTACGACACGAAATCCGCCCTGAACGATAACAAGTTCACACGTGATGGGTACACATACTGTGGTTGGCGTCTCGAGGACAAGGACACCGGCACCGGATATGCGAACGGCGAGGAAGTGGAGAACCTGACCGACGTTGACGGCATCACCCTCACAATGTATGCGCAATGGTCGACGAATGGATACGAAATCTCCTTCGACAAGAACGCCGAGGATGCCACCGGCTCGATGTCGAACATACACATGAACTACGACGAGACGAGGAACCTGACGAAGAACTCATTTACGAGAACAGGTTATATCTTCACGGGCTGGCGTATATCGGATGCGTCATCAGGCATCGAGTACAAAGACGAGGCATCCGTATCGAATCTCACATCGATGAACAACAAGACGATCACGATGTACGCGCAATGGACGCCAATCGCGTACACAATCAAGTTCGACAAGAACAAGAATGATGCAAGCGGCTTGACCGAAAGCATGAGCATGCGATATGACGAGGCTAAGGAGCTGACTGCCAACGGATTCTCATCACCAAGCGCGAAGTGGTGTGGATGGAACATATCGAAGGACGGTACGGGGTTCTCATACTCGAACAAGCAGAGGGTCAAGAACCTGACATCGGACGATGGCGGGGTTATAACGCTTTACGCACAGTGGTCCACGAACACGTACACGGTCAGATTCATCGATGGGAGAAACGGGGACGTGATAACATCTGCAAATGTCAATTACGGTTCAGATGCGACACCTCCGACGAAGCCTCATCACAATGGATACACGGCGACGACATGGAACGGAGACTATCGCAACGTCACCGAGGACAGGATCATCACGCTTCAATACCGCCCTAACAGCTATCGTATCGCCTTCGATGCGAACGGCGGCTCTGGGACGATACCGAACCAGCATCTCGAGTACGATACGGCAGCGTCTCTTAACAAGAACTTATTCACCCGCACCGGCTATTCGTTCGTCGGATGGAAGCTCGGAAACAAGACGAGCGGGGCTGATTACGTCGACGGACAGGAGATCAAGAACCTCACCGACGTCGATGAGGACGTTATCACGATGTACGCGCAGTGGGCACCGCACGGCTATTCGATTCGATATGACGCGAACGGAGGTACCGGGTCGATGCCGGATCAAGCGATGACGTACGACGTCCCATCGAAGCTCAGCGCGAATGCATTCAAGCGCGATGGCTACTCATGGGCCGGATGGAGACGAGATGACTCAATCAACGGGGCGCAATACCGAAACAGGCAGGAAGTCAAAAACCTCGTATCCGATGACGGCTCAACGACGACGATGTATGCGCAATGGACGAGGAACTCATACACGGTTACGTTCATAGACGGCTTCGATAACTCCACGATAGGCACGATTGGGGTCGAATACGGCGACAGCGCGAAGGCACCTACCGCCCCTAGCCACACGGGATACACACCGACGGGATGGGATTCCGACTTCTCGCGTATAGCAGGCGACACAACGGTAACGATGAGGTACAGGGCGAACCGCTATCGCATAGCATTCGATAAAAACGCTGCTAACGCGATGGGCGACACACCAATCGTCGATGCGGAATACGACAAGACGACCATTCTGACGGCTAACGGATTCTCACGTGACGGTTACGATTGGCTCTATTGGACGGAAAACGCAAACGGTAGCGGAAGGCAATATTCCGACAGACAATCTGTCATTAATCTCACTGACAAGGATGGAACAACTGTCACACTCTACGCGCAGTGGAAAATCAAGAAGCATAGCGTTACGTTCATCGACGGAATGACCGGCGACGTGATATCGAGAACAGAAGTCGAGCACGGAAGCAAGGCTCAGGTACCATCAATTCCGAATCATACCGGATACAAACCAAGTGAATGGGATAAGCCGTTCGACAATGTAACTGGCGATATCACAGCAACAATCAAATATAACCCAATCTCATACAAAATCAAGTTCGACAAGAACTCTGATGATGCAACTGGAACGATGGACGACATGAGCATCAAATACGATCAGGAAAAGGTACTCACGAGAAACGCATTCACGCGTCCAGGATACAGGTTCATCGGATGGGGAAGGGAATCTAACGGTGACGTCGCATTCAGCGACGGCGATACGGTACGGAACCTCGCATCGGAAGACGAGGCTACCATCACGCTCTACGCACAGTGGGTCGAGAAGGATTCAGTCCATATAACATACAAGACCTCTCCTGACGACGGCGGCACGGTATCGAACACGGGCGACACACTCAACCCAGAAACTGGCATTGCGAATGGCAGCACGGCTACCGCATCGACAGGCTACAAATTCATCGGATGGTACGATGGCGATGCGGAAGTCACGAATAACGAGACATTGACGTTGGAGAAACCCAGTAACGGCCAGTGGATCGACGCGACATACATAGCGAAATTCGAGAAGATAAAGTGCCGCGTCTCGTTCGTCGGCAAGAACGGCGAAAAGCTGAAGGACGATGACGTCGAATACGGCGATGCTGCGACGGCACCAGACGCGCCGCACGTAGACGGGTACGAGTTCATCGGATGGGACAAGCCGTTCGATAACGTGACCGAGGACATCACGGTGAGAGCGATATACAAGGAGATACCGGTCGGTCAGCCTGCGAAAGATGACGAGCCGAAGGCGGAGGAGCCACTAACAATCGAGTCTGCCGCAGTTAATGAAGCGCAGCCGGAACTCGAGCAAACAGGAATTGAGGTTAACGGTTCAACAATTGCTTCGCTGTTCATTGGCGTCGCATCGGCAATCGTAGCAGCGGCTATGGCTGTCAGGAGACGATAAGAGGAATCAGTTCCGCAGCTGAGCTAATCGAGTGAAGCCATATATGAATGCCTTCCCGTTTGTCTTGTCGATGGACGGGAAGGCATTGTCTTGCATGTTTGTGATGAATTAATATCTTCAATATGTTATAATTGTTCGTCGATTAACCGTTCTCTATCGAAAAGAAGGTATAACCGTGCCGTATAGCAGCATCAGCCGCATGCCCAAACGCATGGGTAGCAACGGGTTCGCACGACCGAACGACATCTACGTTCCTACCGTGATTCAACAGACGAGCAGCGGCGAGCGCCAGTTCGACATCTACTCTCGCCTCCTCGATTCTCGTATCATCTTCATCACCGGCGAGGTCAGTCAACTTTCCATGGACAATGCCATAGCGCAGCTCTTCCATCTTGAGAGCGTCGACACCCACAAGGACATCACGCTCTACGTGAACACGCCGGGCGGTGACGTGCAGGCAGGCATGGCTCTCATCGACGTCATGAACTACATTCGTCCCGATGTCTGCACCGTCTGCACCGGTCTTGCAGCCTCCATGGGTTCGCTCATCCTCTCGTCCGGTGCAAAGGGTAAGCGCTTCTGCCTACCGCATTCCGAGGTCCTTATCCACCAGCCTCTCATCGGCGGGCTCAGCGGGCAGGAAACGGAGATTGCCATCGCTGCGAAGAGCATGGAGCGCTGCCGCAAGATGGTTACAGAGGTTCTCTCGAAGAACACCGGGAAGCCATACGATGAGGTCTATAAGGACACCGAGCGAGACAACTCGATGACCGCGGAGGAGGCTGTCGCATATGGGCTCGTCGACGGCATTCTCGAGCATCACGATGACAAGTGATATTTGTCTGAAATGGAATAGCCATTCGTCGATTTCGATCGGTATCATATGAATGTTTCATGTCCGAATCGGTATAATCTGATTCGGGCACTTTTATATATGCGGCATCCAAAACGCCGATATGTTGTCAATATTAACGGCATCGGATTAATAAGGAGATTTCCCATATGCCAAGCAAATTAGAAATATCGAACCCGTTTCTCGATGGCTCCGCTCTCGTGATCGACGGCATCGCTCGTTGCGGCTTCGCCGACAGCGGCTACTACAAGGTGTCATGGCATCTCACAGACGGGCGCCGCTCCACCCCATCATTCAACAGCAGCGTAGAAAACGCTGACGAGTTGGCCGAGAAGGTCGTGCTGGCGGCATCCGGCGTAAAAAACGTCAATCTCAAAGACGATTGGCAAGAGGCTCTTGCAAATGAGATCAATTCCGTGATGGAGGAGGTCCGTTAGTCGTATGAAAATCTATGATTTCGATGAGTTCGGGAAGTCAGATGAGTTCGGCATCGGTGAACCGAACGACACATACGCCGAGTTCTTCACCGGCAGCTCGTATCTGAAGCCGCTCAATCATGACGGGATTCGTCTCTTCAACGTCACGTTCGAGCCGGGATGCCGTAACAACTGGCATGTCCACAAGGCGGAAAAAGGCGGTGGACAGGAGCTCATCTGCACAGCAGGAGAAGGCTGGTACCAGGAACGCGACAAGGAGCCTATGCCCCTGCATCCCGGCATGGTTATCGTCATCCCACCGAACGTCGAGCACTGGCACGGGGCGGCAGTAGATTCGTGGTTTTCTCACATCGCATTCGACATCCCGGGAACAGAGTGCGAGACGGAGTGGCACGAGCCTGTGAGCGACGCAGAATACCCGTCCTGAGCCAATGAGAGCCGTTTTGCGGCGTATTAATCGCTTACCTCGATAAGAATGCGTACGCATAATAAAACGCCTTATAACCGGCAATAATACACGCACCAACAATACATATAGTAGTTCGTCCCGCCTGTTCGACAAGATGGGCGGGACGAACTTTTGCACTACCTGATATTCAGTAGGAATGATGGACGTTTACAATTCCTCGAGCATCTTACTGAAATCGTCCTGCTGGTTCCGTAGGGCGAGCATATGCCTGATGACCGGTTTGCACGCATTCTTCACGGCTTCCCGATCCTTCTCCCCGTGCCTCGTCCCGCTCTTCGGGCAGTCCTCTGCCATGTCGCACTCGTCGCAGTCCTCGTAGATAATCTCATCGTCGCGGATTCGCCTGATTACCTCGATGACGGCGACACGGAGCACATCGTAGCAATCGTCCATATTGAACGCCATGCGGTCATATCCGTATGGGATGAGGACGCTGATTGACAGGGCAGGATACATCTTGCGGTGACGTGCCTCCTTCGCCGTGTGCGGATACGGACCGTCGGCGACTCCGATGTACGCACTCCAGCAATCGCAGAAGCTATCGATGTCATCCCCTAGCATGTCTCGATGTTCCTTCATCAGGGACTTGTCATGCTTGATGGCAATCTCGTAAGACATTCCGTTGGCTGGGTTTCTTTTATTCGTTATTTTCTTCGAGAACACCCAATCACATGTGGTGTCACGTTCGAAGTCGTTCTCTCGAGGAAGCGATTCGAGAAGCCCGTCGAGGAGTCGGAAGTTGATGCACGTCGGTTTAAGGACGATGCAGATGCCGTCGTCGAGATCGCCGACGGTATATTCTTGGTCGATGATTTGTCCGTCATTCGTGAACGAGTTCGTCAAATCGACGGAATCAATGAACCACTGCGGTGTCTCTCCTTGAATGTGATAGCGTGGCTCTCGGATGTTGAATTCCCACGATTCGTCCCAATCCTGTGCATCGTCATAGCAACAGCTCTCATAGATGTCGCATAGTACGTCCTCTGACAGGCATTCGCTCGTACCGCCAGCCGCCTCGGCGATCGTATCGGCCAGGGCCTTGCCTGTAAGCCCATGCCCGACTGAGATGACATACCCGTTCCAAAGCGTGATGCCGTCATCATAATTGAGCGATCCGTAGCCATCGTTATCATCATCAGTGAACCGAGCGCTTCCGGAATTATCAATGATTCCGATTTCTGACGGATCGCTCTCGTACTCATTTACATAATCATCGTCATTCGCCCATGCCTCTTCGGCAATCTGCTTGGCGAACTCCGGATCGATGTAAATCTCCCCGTCTTCAACTGAAATCTTCGACTGTGCCTCGAGATTTCGAATCATCTCGCTGTACTCGCCGCCATCCTCGCCGTTGAGCGATATGCCTGACATGTCACTCAAATCGACATCGTAGATGAAGATTTTCTCATCATTGTCGATTTTTAGTTCGCTCTTGATTGCGTTGATATCCTCGTCATCCATATCGCCGGTAACTTCGTCGATAGTCGCTACGAAGTCCTCATAATCGGACTCGAGATGGAGGCGATTGCCGTCACCGTTGGAATCGGAACCATCGTCAATATTGATATATTCGAGCACGGCATCTGATACTTGGCTGAACGTCTTGAACATCTCACCAAACAAATCGGATCCGCCCTCAATGCATGCCGCGATAGCGCGAATTTTGTAATCACTACCATCGATGTCATCGATTTCGCACATCGCGCTTGAGGCAAACTCCCGCACCCCGTGTTCGTTGATGTAAATCGGACCATCGGATACCGCAGCGACAATCTCCTTGGATACTCGTTTCGATTCTGCTCGCTTGTACTCCGCCGTCTCACCTTTGTCCCCGATGACGTTAATCCCATGGCGAGCCGCCGCCATCTGCAACGGTACGTCAGACGTGTCACCAGCCCAACCGTTCATATGAGACGAGATTCCGACCATGACGATATGGCATAGGTTAGGCAGCTCCTCAAGACAGTCGTACATGCTTGGGCTTGCCCCGTCCTTGAATGAATATGCGTCGACTATGATATTGCAATCGGATCGCGGATCTGCTGCGGGTCGTGCATTGATCAGCATCAACTTATCGACGTCCGGCGAGAGCTCCTGCGGGATATTCGTATCGAGAACATACTTGTCGTCTGCTAACGCGATTGTAACGTGACTGCACTTGCGCCCGTTCACTTTAGGCGTAGCCATGACGGATTCATCGAGCACTTCCTGCGGGACGTCAGATTGCTTCATGAGATTCCCGACGACGCGGATGTATCGCCCAGTCTTGGTGCCGGAGAGACCGCTTCCGATGCCGTAGCGCTCTGGCTCCTCCCATACGACGAACTCATCACCGTTGAACGTCAGCGTCCCGTCATATGTCGATACAGGGAATTCAAGTGAATCGATGAGCTTTATGCCTGAATACGGCTTGATGCTTGCAACGAGCTCCTCGCCATCTTCTTCAGTTCCGCCGAACAGACGGCAGTATCCACTATCGACGCCAAGCTCCTCACCGAGCATATAGAATGCGTCAGCCGAACCGAGGGATTCGATAAAGTGCGGAACGACATTGCGCAAATCGTCGAGTTTGAACGTCAACCCGTCAGATAGTCCATTATCGGTATTACCGTCATCATCAATTTCGAACGTAATCATATTGCCGTTGACGGTACCGTTGATTGCATGATTGCATAACAGCGTCTCGAGCGCATTGCGGATATTTTCAGTTCCCGTGATGATTTTTAAACCTGCTGGAGCGCTATCGTGTTGATTGTCACACTGTATATCGTCATTCGGCCTGGTATTCTCCTCGATTGCCTTATCGTCAGTCTTATCCATCGGTTGCTTTGCCATATATATCCTCGTTTAATCTAAAGGGAATATTCGCTTTTATTATATCACGGGAACGATATCTGCATGACTTGTGCACAAAAATGGAGCCGATACCTAATATCGGCTCCATGAAAAAAGACATTTGCCTAATCGCTATTAGTTATGCGTCAAGACGGGCGTATCACTGGGAACCTCGTTATACACTCGCCATGCATCCGAGGCACGAGCGTTCACGCAGCCGTGAGAACCACCGCTCTTGTAGTAGCTCCTGTTACCGACTGACGTTGCCTGACCGACAGCCTTACCGGCATCTCCATCGCCCGATCCGCTGAAGCCGTATGATGGTTGCCATTCGGCCGAATGGACGAAAATCTGCCAGTCAGCCGTGATGCCGACAGCGACCGTGACATGCGTCTTATAGGTCGGCTCCCCCGTATTCGGGTCCTTCCATGGGGAGACCATCGTGTAATCGGTCTTCTTCCCGTACACCTTCGTGATTCCCGTCGGTGTCGAATAGCCGTTCTTTCCTGTGATAACTGGGAAGCCCCACTGGATAACGCCGTCTTTCACATACCAGAGGTACTGGTTGCTGACGTCGATATCGAGCCACGTGTTGCCGAACGGGTTAATCTTGTCGCCTGATACCGTCCCGCGCTGCTTGTAGCTGAACTCCCTGCTCTCCGTCTTACCATCCTTGATGTCGGCGACGAGCTTCTTCAGCTCAGCCGCTTCGTCGGTCAGCCAGCCGGTTGAGCCGCCACCGAGCTTGACCGTCTTCCCGTTTGCCGTGTGATATTCCTGCTCCTTACCGACGGTGTCCCACTTCGTCCCGACGGTTCCCAAGAACTCCTTGACCTTATTCTCGTCGAGATGCGCCTGACCATCCTCACCGATTGAAATCCAGTCCTTGATTTGTGATGAATCGACAGTCAACGCATTGTCGACGCCGTCGATGTTGTAGGTGATCTTCGTCTCGAGCATCTTGTTTGCTGACGAAACGGAATCCTTAAGTCCTTGGTCATCGCTCTTCTTGCTCGGCTTGATGTAGAACGAGGAGTCGATATCGACGGAAACCGGCTTCACGCTTCCCATCTTCCCCATGATTTCCTTGATGGCGGAATCGACGTCGATAACGTTTCCCTGAATCTCAGGCCTGACGACGTACTTCAATGTGCTGCCGTCGAAAGAGACAGTCGCATCGACGCTTTGCGTCCGCCCCTCGTTCGCCGTATCGAGCTTCTCCTTGAGGATCGTTTCCAGCTTATCTTTGTCATACGTGACGTTGATTTTCTCACTATCCGTTGTGTTTCCGCTGACGACCGTGACTGGCCATGTGAACGGGTTCTGATCCGACATCGACTTGTCCGTGTCGGTCTGCTCGACGTCGAACGAGATGTCTGACGCGTTGATTACGATGTCATCCGCCCCGTCCTCCTTAACGGTGAGCGTCCAGCCGTCGCCGAGCTTCGTGGCGTTCTTCGCTTCCTTCGATGTCATGCCACCGACTGCGACACCGTCAATCGTCGTGTTCGGATAGAAGTGACCGCTGTAGTACCACGCACCGGCAGCATACACGGCTCCAAGCAGGATGACGGGAATCCCGATTGAACAGGCGATTTTGAGAGCCTTCTTGCGCTTACGCTTTGCTTCCTCATCGATGTCCTCGATGGGCTGGGAATCTGCAGCATATGCCGTTGCGACTCCGTTCGTCCCGCGCCGATACTTTGACTGGGTAATCGGATAGCCCGGCTTGTTCGGTTTCATACCGTCATTTTCACCGATTAGAGGAATCGTCTCCGCTGTAATCGTCGCGTTCTTATTGTCAAGCGATGCGATTGCGGCTGATGCCCCATCATCGCCGTCATCATCCTTACTGCTCCTCTTTATAGCAGCTGAAGGACTGACCTTCTTACCATCTGCGCCGTTGCTGATTGTAAGCTCGGCGTCACCGTCATTACGTCGGTTATTCTGGTTATCGTTGTTCGATACCTTCACGTTCACGTTCCTCGCTTTTCGTGACCAACATGAATATCATTGGAAAGCGCCGGCTGTCATGTTCGACGCATATTTGTTATTTATCGGTCGATTATATCAATGTTCATTATATTCGACTGACCGAATGTTTAAGCGATTATCTCATCGCCTGAATGAATAAGCTATCTGACGAACTTGCTGCTGCTGCCGAAGTATCCTACCTTGCCGTTCCTGTTTGAACGAACGGTCTGCCATTTAGTCCAGTCCTGGAATGATACGGCTTTGTTGAGTGAGCCATATTCATCAATGATATATACACCCTCCCCATTCGGGCCGGTTGCGTCGCTAACGGCGACTCCTACGTGATTTGCATATGAATCCGTTCCAGACCCATAGACAAGGTCCCCGGCTCGTATTTTACTTGGATCCGTATCTGTACAGTTCGCGGCGAAGTCATCGTATGCTGTACCGTATTGCGGCATACTGATGCCGGCGTTCCTATAGACGCTCTCCGCCCACATCTCACAATATCCGCCGCCCTTGAAGCCTGTCTTATAGGCGGACTTGACGACGCGTATCTGGGCATCCGTCGTTCCCCTGATATTGCTGACGTAATCGATGATGGAAGCCGCCTGCCCTGTTTTGCTATTATCTCCGAAGCTTGAGTTGAACTTCTCCGTCAGCTCCTGCAACTCCGGCTGTATCGCCTCATACTGCTGCTCGAAGTCAGCCTTCTTCTGGTCGGCCTCTTCCTGTGCCTTCTGCGCGTCCTTGATTTCCTGTTCCTGCTTCTGTTCGAGTTCTGCGATGTCAGCGGTAGCCTTCGCCTTCTTCTGGCTGATTAGGCTCGTCGCATTTGCGGTACGGCACAATCCTGATATGTCCACGCCGCCGAGGATACTCTCGATGAAGCTCGTTGTTCCGATATAGTCTCCTTTGACAATAGCCGATAGCATGTCGCGTGACCTCGATAGCTCGTCCTTCGTGTTCGCCAGATTGCTCTCCGCCATTTGCTGCGCATTGACGGCATTGACGTATTCAGTCTGGCATGATTCGATTTGATCTTGAATCTCGTTCGCACGGCTGAGCAAATCGCTAAGCTCATCGGCACGAGCCGTAATAGGATTGAAGAGAACGGAACACGAGAGAATCGCTATACATGCGATTTCTGCCTGTTTAATAATCGAACGAATCCTATTCATGCCTGAATTGATGTTATGGCTATCCACTGCATATGACAACTGTGATGCTCCCATTCTCGGGCATGAAAGAAAATCGTTCAATGTCCCGGTGACAATTCAAAACTATTGACATATCATCTACATAGGCAGGATGATATGAATATTAACCAATATATATTATATATGCCGATGTGATGTCGCAAACGATTACAACGTCAATTTTTCAGAAGAAACAGCAACAAAACTATCGGCTACGAATGCGATAGCACGGAACTTGAACGGAGACAGATATGAAGACATTCATCTTGAATGCGACAAGTCGCTGCCATGAATATATTGTTACTAATATTGAATCAGCGCTAAAGAACGAACATGAGACGACGGATGACGACTCCCCGCTTCTCGCTGCGATTTGCGTACCGCTCGTCCCGAAGATGCGATTAGCAAAGCTGATAGATAACGACGATACGAGAGACGAGGCGATAGCCGCTCTAGTAGTCATACGGCGAGAGAAGGTCGGGCAGCTGCGAAGCGGAATCGTCAAAAATAATGAGGCTGCAATCGTTGCCAGCTGCTATAAAATCTGCGGGAATGGATTCGACTCGTTCGGCACATCGGGAATCGAAGAGCTAAGCGGGAAGATGATGGCAATGGCGAGCGTTGTGTCCAGCCCGTTCGCGTGGCATATAGGGAACGTCAACGATGTGCTGGATTCTTTCGCCGGTCTATTCCCAAACGGAAGACCGAAGTTCGTTTAAAGAAAAAACAATTAAGGTCGGCATCGAATTGATTGAAATCGACCTTAATTGCTTAATTCTTATATGGGGACTCGTTCTAGCGTCGCTTACGTCCTCGCTTCAAACCGCTGTCGAACGGGTTGGGATTCGAAACGCTGGCGGAATCCTGCCATTTCTTCAATGCCCGCTTCTCCTCAAGCTGATTGGTAAGCGTTTTCTGATGGATTTGCATCCATGCAGCGAACAGTGGCAGAGCATATGTCAGATAGCCATGCCCCGCAACGTCCAACATACCGCAATCGATAAGACGGGCACGATATCGCGAGAAATCGCCCTTCGACATGTTCGTGCGAGCGAGAATGTCTGATACCTTGCTTTTGCGCTCGTCCTCGTTCATGGACAATATTATGCATTGCTCGACGTTAGGCAACGCAACGAGCGGTGGCTCTAGGACCTCATGCTGATAACGCCTATATGCATCATCGACCGCACGTTTAGCATTCGCCGCCGTAAGCGTGACGATTCTGGCACTCGTATCGTTCGCAATCTCATATGCTGAGCTTCCGATGTATTGCACGAGCATCGGGAACCCGAACGTTGCCTTTGCTAAATCGTCAGCGACCTTATATTCGATTTGCACGCCGGAATCTCGCAGAGTCTCTCTTATAGACAGGGCGATTTCTGATGTGTCGAGAAGCGATAGCATCGATGATTCCATGTCGCGAAGGAACGAGAGCCTTGCATCAGCGATTAGCTTCTTCATCTCGTAGGGCGAGGCGGTAACGACGAGAACCGTGCGGCATCCTCCTACATTCAACGTGGTTATGGCGTCACATAAATCGCTCATTTCCTGTGCCATGTATGGTTTCGCATCATCGACTATCACGGCGATTCCCGATTGCCCGTATTCGTCATCGTCAGACGATACGAGCTCGGTCGCGGCATCGATGAATTCCTGCACCATCTCCTGACGCTCGTCATCGCTCATGTTCTTAATGATGCCGTCGTCTTCTACACCCTGCAGCCCGCTCGTGAGACGATGTAATATCCCCCCTGCGTTCCCATGCGTGAATATTGGGCACCATCCGTTCGTATATGCAACGTCATCGAGAGAAAGGGCGAGCGACGTCTTCCCGGAGCAGCGAGGACCGGAGATTCTAAGCCCATTCGGCGAGTATTCCGCCGATCCGTCAAGGATGTCGGTGAAGACATCAATCTGCTTCTGCCGTTGAATCAACGCAGGCGGTACCCCGCCGCTACGAGGGGTGAACGGGTTAGATAGACTTATCCCCATAACGCTCATGCTCCTTAACGATTTCCCGTTAGTTCCTTGTTAAGAAGTTTCGACTTATAGATATATGTATAAATTGTATATATGGAATGAAAAACATCATATGATATAAAGATATTAAATATATAAAAGATACAAGAATACAAAACATACGAATATATGAAACAGCGATTAATGCACAACGCAAAAAAAGCGGGCGCCAGCCAACCTGACGTCCGCCTATCCCATCGGGAGAGATGGCTATTTGAAAATGCCGTTTAGGCCTTGAGATATCTGCGCATTGCGAGCATCGAGACGAAACTGCCGACGAGTACGCCTCCGGCGGTGATTCCAAGATATGTGAGAATAATCGTCGGAATCGGGATATCGATATTGAGGAACTGAAGATTAGAAGCGAGAGCTGGAAGACCGACGTTAATCGCAATCGTGAGAACAATCATCGCAAGAATCGCACCGATGAGCGATTCGATGATGCCCTCTGCGAGGAACGGTCCGCGGATGAACCCGTTCGAGGCGCCTACAAGGCGCTCGATCGCAATCTCACGCTTACGGGCGGAGATGGCGAGTCGAATCGTGTTGTTAATGCACACGAACCCGATGACGCCGAACACGATGATTGCGGCAATGGCACCGATGTTCAATGCATTAGAGAATGCGAATAGCGGTTCGACGGTTCCCTGTCCATATTTTACGGAGCTTGAGATGTCATCCTTGTCGTCTGCAATCGCCTTAAACGCATCCGACTTCATAATCTTGCCGGCTACCTTCTCGACGTCCTGCGGATCCTTCGTCTTCACGACCAGCGAGGCGGGAAGCGGATTACGGTCGCCAAGGGCGTTCACCGCATCGACCTGTCCCTTGTTGTCCTTGATGGATTCCTGGTACTCAGCCCACGCCTCATCCTTCGACTTGAACGAGACGGAATCGACCTCGTCCCAACCTTGGAACTCCTTCTTGCATGCGTCGATCGGACTTGTGTCCTCAGCCGTAGACACGTCATCTGCGATAAATGCCTGGATTGTGACCTGCGACTCTATATCGTTCGTGAGATTGTTCACGAGGACGCCGAGGAAGATGACGCAACCGACCATGAGCAGGATTACAGCCATCGATAGGCTTGCACCGACACCGGTGCCGACGTTTCTCGACAGATGCTGCGTTGCCGACTTGATTGAATACTTGATACGGGTCATCTATCGAATACCCCCAATCTGCGAGATATTGCCTTGAGAAGCCTGCGTGAGCCCACCCGTTCCGTAACCGCCGACGGAATCGCGCGTCATACGGCCATGCTCGAGTGCGATAACTCGACGCTGCATGCGATTTACGAGTTCCTGATCGTGCGTGGCCATGAGGACGGTAGTTCCGGTCTGGCAGATTCTCGTGATGAGATTCATGATACCCTGCGATACGACAGGATCGAGGTTACCGGTAGGCTCGTCGCAAATGAGAAGAGGCGGTCGGTTCACCATGGCACGGGCAATCGACACGCGCTGCTGCTCGCCGCCTGACAGCTGGTCAGGGTAGACGTTCAGCTTCTCGCCGAGTCCGACGAGCGTAAGGACATCAGGAACCTGTTTCTTAATCTCGTCCTGCGGCTTACCGATGCACTCGAGGGCGAACGCGACGTTGTCGTAGACGGTCTTGTCTGGAAGCAGCTTGAAGTCCTGAAATACGCAGCCCATCTGACGACGCAGGTAAGGCACCTTGCGGTCCTTGAGCGTCGAAAGGTCGTATCCTGCGACGCGGATAACGCCTCCGGTCGGCTTAATCTCGCGTGTGATCATCTTGATGAAACTTGACTTGCCAGAACCTGAGTGACCGACGAGGAACACGAACTCGCCTGGATAAATCTTGCAATTGATGTCATCGAGAGCCGGCGTGTCGGGCTGGGCAGGATATACCTTCGACACATGATCGAATACGATGACAGGCTCACCCTGCTGCTGAATCGGTTGCTGCATGGTGCGATGGTTAGCAGTCTGCTGCGGCTGAATCGGAGCGAACGTCTGCGTAAATCCCGGCTGATGCGTCGGATCGGCAAACGTCGGCTCGGGGATGGGTGCTCTGTTCTCATGTAAGTCGGCTGGGTTCCATGCCGTATCATCGAACGCAGACGGTACCTGATAGCGGCTATTCGGTTGATAGCCGCGCTGCTGCTGATACGGCTGGTATCCGTTCTGCATGGGTTGCTGCTGTCCGGCGAAGTGAGCCGGTCGTGATGACTGGGGCGGCTGCCCCGTATTCCTTCTCTGCTGCATGTTTTCTAATCTCTCCCGTTCTATTAATTCGAGGTTATTCGAAAGCTCGAAAAATAAGAATGACGACCGAAAATAGCCTTTGTCGGCACGTCGAATATGAATATTTTAATGGTACTGGTCGAAGTCCGTCATGACGTTGCTGTTTTCTGAATGCGATATATAAGGCGCAACTAATTTCTAGCGTAGTGATTAGATACGTATCGCAAAATAGCAATTAAATATCTACATTTTGCCATAAACGCCTCGTGAGACTAATATTAGCTACATATATTTATCGTAATAATATTTTTTTTGGAGCCTACTAGATGTCTCAAAAACCGAATAGAAAGAAGAAGAAGAATAACAAGAGACGGAAACGGAAGGAACGACAGCGTAATGATGCCCAATTAGAGGTCATCGATGGCGGAAAACAGAAGAAAGAGAACAAAGCCGGAATAGACGCCCAAGACTTGAGCGGCTTTACCTATCACGAGTGGCTCGATGAATCCTACACATGGCAAAAAGTCAGGATTATCGTACCGATTATCGGCCTGATTCTGCTCGCCGCCGGTCTGATTGTCATGTGGTTCTCCCCGTCCATCGGTTGGCCAGCGCTTATTGCATCCACTGCCGGGAAAGCCATCTGCTCAATCGGCTCGCTGGCGGTGTGCATTCCCATGGCAATCGCAATCACATTCAGGTACCGCTACGGGGCGCACGATTCGGTGCGGGGGAAGCTCATGACGGCTGCAACGTTCATCGGATGCTTCCTATTTGCCTTGTTATCGTTCGTATCCGTCGGCTTCACGCTCCTCTGCCTGCAAGACGTGGCGGCGGGCGAAAAGCAGCAGGCTATGGCTCCTGCAACGTATGCGGGACATAACACGTTCCTCGGGACGAAGATAAAGGCTGTATCGTTGAACGCCGATGGCTCACTCATCTTCTGCCGCGAGGGGACTGAATCATACGACATGTTGCCTGATACGCTCAAGGACGGCGATGACCTGAACGTGACGCTCTACGGTAACTCGAAGACGCTCATCAAGATAGCCGTCGTCACAAAAGCTGATGAATCAAAATACGAGATAAAGAGCATAGCCGATGCCGATAATGACAACGATGTCAATTCTGATACGGCTTCATCAGATACCGATAACGCATCGAATGAGACGAATTCCGTGGCAAATGAAAATTAAAGACAGCAAAAAATCACTCAAACGCTGATTAAAAAAAATATTTAGAATCGTTAACGTTAAAAACCCAGCCTGCTTATAACAGACTGGGTTTTTCTCATTGCATTACATTATGAATGAGCATTCCGCTAAACGCAGACCCAAACGCCGCTACTTGTTTGTGACAGTATTCACGGCGTTTGAGGCAGCGTCTGTTGCAGTGTTCGCAAGATCGCTTACACCGTTAGCGATGCCGTCCTGAATGGTGGTACCGTTATCATTATCGTTCTCGGCAACGTCGGACTCATTAGCTGACTGCTTCGAAGCGTCGTCGAGCGAGTCCTTGTTATCGGTCGTATTGCCGGAATCGAGCTCGATGACATTCGTATTCAGATTACCGAGAATGCCAGCGCTGCTATGACTGTCATTCGTGTTGGCGTTCGAATTGGCATTATCATTGCTTCCGCCAAACAGTCCCTGGAACCACTTGACAATGTTCCCGAAGAATTCCTGAATGGCACCGAGAATACCGTCAGCCTTGTCATTAAGACCATCAAGCTGCCCGCTAATCTTGTCGAGGGTGTTCGAGAAGGCGGACTTGTCGTAATCCATACTCTGGACGCGCTTCACCATGTTGAGAATTGTGTCGATGTCGGAATCGCTGAGGTCGATGCCCTTTGCCTTCGCTGCGGTCTTGATAATGTCGCGAATCTGGTCATCGGTCATGTCCTTGCCGGATGACACGACCTGATCCTTAACATCGCCGATGACCTGTGCAGCGCCTTCGCCGTATGTATTCTCGAGCTTAGCCGTGTCAACCATCTCCTGAGTCGCTGCCTCCTTCTTGTCCTCGTCGAGTTTCTTCCCGTCAGCCTCGTAGGCCTTGAAGATGCCGGTCAGGGCGCCGGTACCGCTTACCTTATACGGTGCCGTAACGACGAGGTTGCAGTTCTCGATACCAGCTGTCTGGAGGGCGTTGTAGAGGGTGTTCTTCGTGATATAGGTGAGGTTCGCCGTCTCTACGTTGATGCCGCCACTCGTGGTAGGCTCGATATACGAGCAGGAAAGCGTCTGCGTGCCGATGACGGCATTGGAGACTGTTCCCTCAAGGTAGGAACGCTCGTCTTGGTTGGTGACTGTGATCACCTGCATGTTGTCGAGGTCGGAATCCTTGAGACCGAAGAAGTCGAGCACCGTCTCCTTCTGCGAATCGGTAAGGTCGGCACCGAGCGTGACGATACGACCGGAATCGGCGAACGCACTGATAGGTGCCATACCGACAGTGATGGCGAGCGTCGCCGCACCGATGGCAATCGACTTCATGAGCTTCTTTAGCATGTTTCTCCTTTTCATCCTTCTGATTAGGCGATATCGGTTGCTTAAGGCTCGATTGGATATCGCGTTTCGCGAACATCATACATGATATATGCAATTGCCATATAGTTTGACGATTATCTGGCATTTCCTGAAAAATACACAGAAAATGCATAAAATATTTGAAAGGTATTAAATACGAAATTCGTCTGCTTAATTAGATAATTACGCAGACGAATAATGTTTTTAATTAATTATTAGATATAATTGACTTTGTATATTTAATCATGTCATTTTTATATTTAACAACATTTTTAATAACTGACTTTTCAATAGCTCGAATATATTTATTCATATAATCGAAATCAATTGAATCTAGTTTCGAATCGCTTCTTTTCATTGAATCAATAGGAATCATTACTAAACGTTCCTCAATAATTTTAATGCTAAAAGATTGCTGTCCCCATGAAAAATTACTAAACGATTTGTTTAATGCATTGATTATATATATAGCAATATTTGTGTCGCATTCAAATTTTGGTTTCAATACCTTGATTTTATCTCCAGTAAAATATGGTTGCTCCTGCCAAAATATCGTTGCGGTATCTTGTCCAAACGAAAACGTCATCGCATCATTTAAGAACCGCTCATCATGATTTATATATCCTCGAACGCCGTTATTTTTTGAACTCCGAACGACATATGGATACCCTTGATTTTTCTTGATACTGATAGTATTCGCATTGAATCGCTTTTTAGGCGTAATAACATCAAATAATTCTTCTATTTTGAATTCCCTTGCTTCTTTCCAACAGCCATCGCCAGATTCCGTGCTTTGTGATTGCCCCCCCTGTTTGGTCGAGTCGATGAGCTTGGTGGTGAGAATCTTTTTATCCTCGTCGGTTAGCTCGTAATCGTTCAATCCTGTTGCTGTCAGGTATGCTTCCAGCTCCGCTATCCGCTCCGCTTCCAGCTCCGCTATCCGCTTCTCCATGTACTGCCAGTCGATTTCCTCCGACTCGATGACGGGGAGCTTTATCTTGAGTTCCTTGACCTTCGACCAGTTCGCCTTGTTTGACCAGTCGAAGTTGCCTCGCAGCCTCGCACCGATAATCGACGCGAGGAACAAACCGCATTCCCTGTTTGGTATGTCCTTTCCGATTGGGCGTATCGCATATGCGTCCTGCAGCACTGCGAACTCGTCCTCCTGATAGAACGTCTCACCTGCCGCCCCGTTGGACGCAATGCTGATGACGTTCGACAAGATGGTCGGGCAGGCGGAGCGAGGAGCAAAGCGGGTGAGCCCTTGGTTTGATGAGCTGCTGGTCAATAGAGGAATGTCATGCTCAGCGTCCTTCTCAGTTGGAAAGTCGCCGGCTTTACCGTTAATCTTCTCGGTCTTGATTTTCTCGAAGACGTCTCCAATTGCGAGTTCAGCCCATGTTGAGGTATCGATGCTACTCATTTCGATACCAACCCCCAACAATCAATCCGATTAGTTCGTAATCGGGCGACTGGACGGTGTGGACGGGAAGCGGGAGTTCGGTTTCATTGATGAGCCGTTGATTCCAGCTACGAGCATGAGAATAGAACGTCTTGTTCTTGTCGAGAATCGAAACGAGATATAATCCTCGTTCTTCATTTAATCGAGGTGAATATCCACAGGTGACACAGGAAATAGCATAGAACGGTTTTGGTTGGTATGTCGTATATCCAGCAGAACCGTCACCCTGCTGGATAAAGACGATTGCATTCCCGTCCATGATATCAGTTGCGGGAATATTATCCTTTGAGCACATTTTCGCAACGCCGTTGTTTGTCTTCTTCGCAGCAACATATGGAATATCGTCACCAGGGATAAGCTGTTTCGTATTCAGATGCCCCTTTGGATTAACAATCGTGAAGATATCCTTGACTTTGAATGTCTTGGTTCTCATAATTTGCTATTTCGCCTCTCTCATTAAATCGCTTACTTTATATGCAAGGAAATCCGCAACTGTCTTTTTGAAGTCGTCTTCAGTCGGCGTCAAATCGATTTTCTTATGTTGAGTGAACGTCCAATCGTTCCCATCGAGAGTAATTGTGTCCTCAATATAGCAGTCGGAAGGGAGCCATTTAGTCGGTTTCTGTCCGTTCACGACGGACTTGACGATTTCGTCATATCGCTCGGTAGCATGATCGACATTCTTGAGGTTAACCTCCTGCGATGACTTCTTCCTGTTTTGCCTGCTATATCCATCATTCGAGAAGTCATAGAATTTGACTATGTCATCCTCGTTGTGCGGTCGCCCGATTTGGAACACGAAGATGGCTGTCTGCACGCTTGCCTTCCCGCAGAAGATGTCCGCCATATGAATGCTTGCCATCAGCGTGTTCTTTTTGAGGACGTCAGCCGTGTATGGGAGTCCATTCCCAGAACCAGCATTCTCTTGAATGAGAATTGCCGCATATCCGTTACGCATTCCGCTGTCGCAGAGTGCCTTTTTGACGAAGACCATGCCCTTGCCTGGCTGCGAATACGGCGGGTTCAGGAGGAATCGATCCGCAGGGAAATCGTTGCCAGCCATCGGTGACCCGACCGGATATTTCCCGTCATATACAAGAGAATCGCCCTGAATGATATTATCAGCGTTATCGCCCATGAGAAGCATGTTGAGGACGGCAAGCATATAGATTTCGGGAAGCTTTTCGATACCGAGCAGCTGATAGTTCTTGATGTGGTCGATTTTCGCCTTGAGTTTGCTATCGCTCGTTATTCTTTTCTCGGCATCCTTCTGCATCTCCTCGAATGCTGCGACGAGGAAGCCGGCTGAGCCAAGCGTGTAATCCCAACAGTATGAGTCCATGTCGACGTTAGTGAGCTGAGCCATGAAGCGTGTAATATATCGTGGAGTCAGCACGACATCGTTCTGACCGCCATCCGGGACAGATACCCAGCTATTCAGAGTCGAGAATAGGCGTCCTGTAAAATCTATCTTGCTGTTCGTACTGAAGACGGGGAGAATTTCCTTTTCGAACCACTTGTAGAGTGTCTTGATTTTCGATTCCCCGGTATCGGCGTTCGGCTCGCACATTCCGGTATGGAGGAAAACGGTGTTGAACTGTTCGATTAGGAGCTGTTTCTTGTCGGACGGTAAGCCCTTCGCATCGAGGAAGTCGCTGATTTTGTCGACGATTCTCTTGCCGTCGTTCGATGTCTTCCCGGTTTCGCCATGCAAGTCGTTAGACGTAAGCGGACGAACTCCATCGCAGCCAAGCCCAGCCATAATCATTCCGCAAACAAGATTAACGCGGTGGTTTACGGCAACGGTAATCTCGTCCTGCATCTTCTGGTTCATCTCGCGCAGCTTCGCATCGAGCTCATTCTCGATACGGTTCGAGATGGCGATACGCTCCTCGTCCGTAAGTGCGATGTTCTTGATAGCATCGGCAATTGAGCTGGCATTCCCGAGGAAGCTCAAGTCGGAAACGTTCTTGTCGCCGAATAGCGGTTTGTTGATTGAATCGTTCTCAGTCGAGCAATAGTACGGTAGCACCTCGAAGCGGAACCCGCCATCAGGGTCGTTTCTTCCGTTGATTCCGATTGCCAAGCACTCGTTGTAACCGCTGTCAGAATCGATGATTGCATGTGCATAGTGCAACGCACCGTTGATTGCGTATTTCTTGACACTGCTCGACTTCATGTCAGGATATCCGTTAGCGTCGAGCTTGATTAGGTCTCCCTTCTTGCCCTTCGCTTCGATCATGACGGGCAGGATATCCCCGTTTGGGAGCTTAATCAGGCACTTGATGTCTGGATAGTTCGTGCCGCTGCCCCCCCCCTTGGACGGGTTCGACTTGAGTGCTGCCTCGATTGACGGGTTGATTGTGTCGGTCTTCCCGTAGTGCTTCACGCCGGCCGAATCGAGCTGACGCTTCGCCTCGTACTCGACCTTCTCCTCGACGCTCTTGACGGTTTTCTTAGCCATGTGTCCTCGCAGATAACTTTTAATTTGGTGATTAACATATTGGTTTGAATATAATCTATCAGATTATATATCAACAATATCGTCACAAATATTGAGTTTTTCAATTAGATGCGGAATTTAATGTTTAAAACTCATATAATAGTGTTATTGAAAAACTGATTTCTGCTTAGAAGGTTCCATCGTGCGCTTTTTTACATCCGACACCCATTTCAACCACTCGAAGACCGCAGAGATGCGCGGTTATCTGTTCGATGACGCCCCTCACCGCGACGAGATTGTCGATTTGATTACTAATCATCGAGCAGCACCGTTCATTCGTTGGAGCATCGACGATGCGAAGTTCCATGAGAGCATTGGCTTGCCGTATGACGAGACGGGGGACGCGAAGAGGCACGATGATGAGATCGTCTCGTCAATCAATGCGGTTGTCGGCAAGAACGATGAATTATGGATCATCGGTGATGCCACAGATGGTGACTTCTCCGTGCTCGACCGCCTGAATTGCGACCATGTCAACCTCGTCGTCGGTAATCATGACGCATGCTTCTATGACAAAAGTCAGCTTGTTAGATACAACGATGCGTTTGATAACGTGTTCGTCGGACATACCGTCCTCGATGACTTCTCTGGCTTCGAAGGGCATACGGTGAAGCTGTGCCACTTCCCGTACAAGGAGCACGACTACAAGGTCACAGGTGAACTGCCGATACCTGTATGCGATACTGATGCCCTCGTGTACGGGCATATGCATTACACGAACCACGACAGGTGGAAGAGCGAGATGGCTTACCACGTTGGTTGGGATGCGTTCAAGCGTCCCGTCAGTGAGGAGGAAATAGGGAAGGAACTCGCTGATTGGTGGTCTGAGATGCATTAGACAAGACGAGATATGTACGTTATGTGCAATTGATGAGCGGCATCCAGCGTGAATACGGTTTGTGGCTGGGAAACTTCTATGAATATGCGATAATGTATATATCGATTCTCAATATCGAATCAATAGGCATAGTGGATTCATTAATCGCCTGATGGAGGTATGCATATAAGCATGGTAGATAACGTCAACGACAACATGAGCAACGGCACCGACGATACCAAGACGGATTCAGCTTCGAAGGTTCCGGCGCCTGCGGTGTTCTCCGCATCGATGAACGGCTCGAGTTTTATAGGGCTGCAGCCGAAGCGTCTGGCTAAGCGTCTTCAGCGTATGTTTGATTCCGTCGATATTCCGAACGCCTCGTTTGACGTCGACTACATTAGCGCCGAGGCATACGGTAGCGTCTGCGAGGCGTTGGCGGAATCGTACACATACGGCGAGCAAATCAGGGGAAGCCTGAACACGGTCATCAATAGCAGTCTCGAATACGGACAGGCTGCTCGCAGGTTCTGTGACGGCTTCATGGATGAATATGACGCATTTAAGCGAACGCACCCAGATAATTCCGCTAGGGATGCCGTGTCCCGTGCCGACAGAATCGTCATCGTCAAGAGGGACTACTCGAACGAGAGCGGGCAAGAAACTGCCTCGTTCACAATCAAGGTATTCGAGATTGCGCGGACGGCAACGGCTGAGAAGCGTATGGCTGAGGCGAAGGCTATAACGTCTGGGCTTCGAGTGGCATTCGGTGTCGTTAATGGCGACGAAAATGGTATCGCCGTTACCGTATATGGAACTGTCAAGCACTCCCCGTTCTCAGCTCTGTTTAACTGGTCGGATAGGCATATCGATTCCGATCATGACGTCATCCATCTCGTCGCAATCGGGACGGGATTCGGAGCGGTTGTGTCTGCTGTAATCGGGAACGCAAGCGTGCTCTCGTTGGTCATCGTGTCAGCGATGTTCTGGCTCGCATATCATCTAGGCGATTTCGGTGGGAATGGGCTCGTGCTCGATATGATTTTCAAGCTCGATTCTGTCGGGTTGCTGGCAAGTCAGCCTCGGGTGACGCTCCGCTACTCGAATATATCGATGTACTTGCTTGCAGCCGTCATCATCCTGTCGTTTCTGTATCCGATGTTTGTCTAATCGAATATCTATAATGTAACAAAAAAAGATTGCGACGACTATCAAGGGATGATATCGTCGCAATCTTCGTTTTGATATAAAAATACCCGCTATATCTGTAGCGGGCATTCCAACCGATGTATGTCTTCCTCTCGATTAGAATGCGTTCGTGTAGCCGTAGAATGCGTACATGTGCTCGCCGGTATGGTCGACCTCGCCGCAGTCGATGCAGCTAGCATCGAATTTGAGTCCGTAGCCGGTGTGAGCCATGGACATATATGCCTTGTCTTCGGCGGCAGGCGTATAGATGTCTGACACCTTACGAATGTAACGGGCGTTGAATTTGAGGTCGGGGGCGAACCCGGAGGTCTTCGCCTTCTCGTATGCCGTCTCGGGAGACGTAGCGGTTTCGAAACGAACGGTAGGGGTGAAAGCCATATAAAATCATCTCCATTGAATATCGTATTTTCGGCTTTTCCTATATCGCATGGGATTGCGTTTTGATGTCCCATATCGAATTTGAACGATTTTATATTATATGTTCATTCTAAACAAAATAGTATAGCGCAATATGAGCTACATGAAAAGTCCATATTTTAATTAATATATTAAATTATAAGTAATTTCACAATCTACTGACTGGTATTCCCTTTTCGATCAGATAGTCTACGATCTCATCAGACGAGACGGTCTCCGACGGGAACATCGGTATCATCTGACGGGCGTTCGTCGTGAGGACGATGGAACTTTTAAGCACATAGGCGCGCGACACGATGGCATATGGAATCGTGGTCTGCCCGTGCGTATCAGTGTTCTCAATATGCAATCCGTTATCGTCGGCAACCACATGATATCCGATTGAGCCGTTCCCGGTCGTTTCCCTGATGAGGTTCATTTGCCTCTTCGTGACTGATGACGTCGCGATTGGAATCACCGCAACGAACGCAATTGCGAGCACGACAAAATATGCACAATAAGAGTAATCGCCTATAGAAGCCGTCAATGCTGCCCCAACCAGGCATATGGCTGCACATATGAACATGAAAATCGTATATTTCGGCGAGAGCAGGCGACGGAATCCGAGCTCTTTAAAAAGGTTTCTATCAAGTCGTCCGGTGGTTTCGATCATACCAATCAGTCCCCATTAAATCTTGTTCATCTCATTGACGACGTTCCTATACCAGTTTGCCGCATTTGGCGGGCAATATTTCCGTGCCATTGCAGGTGTGACTGTCGTGCCGTATCCTGCCTTCCAGCCTTGTACGTGCTTGTATATCGCTTGTTCCCATGTTGAACCCATGTTCATGGTGCCTCCGCCCCATCCCCATAGGTTCTTCGTTGATGTGATCATCGCTCTGCCTTTTCCACTTTCGATGCATGAGATTGCGGGTGATACGCGCGGGTCGACGCCGTTGTCGTATGCTGCGGCGGCGAATATCTTTCCGGTTCCGGCGATTGGCGATCCGGATAGGTACCTGTCAATTCTGGCGCCCCATTCATCGACGAATGCCGTCTTGTCCTGTGACCAGTCGACGCTGCTTATCTCCATGCTCGATTCGTCGCCCGTCGCGCTTGCCGCTGCGTTCTTCGCCGCGATCGCTGAGCGTTCGTCGTCTCGTGCCTTCGATAGCGCCTGCTGTGCTTCGTTCACCATCTTCTGTGCGTCGTCTAGCTGGGCGTCGAGTTCGCTTTTCGTGCTTTCTGCATCTGCTTTTTGCTGAGTGTATTCATTGATGGCGTCCGACATCGCCTTTATCATCTTCATGTCGTATTGTATGAGCGATGCGGCTTCCGATATGTTCCTCGCGCCGATTATATGCGATGCGAGTTCCAACTGGGCTGTGCCGTTTGCCGATCCCGTCTTGTACATCTCCCTGATGGCGTTTGCCGCCCTATCCTGCGATTCTGGGAGCTTTGCATTGATGTCGTCGAGTCGCTTCTTGGTGTCGTCTGCTGATTGCTGTATCGTCTTGAGCTTCTCGTTCGCCTCGTCGTATTTCGTCTTGGCTTCCGAAACGGTTGTCGCGTGAGCGTTCGTTGGGATGATTAGCTGGGCTATGGGCGTGATGATTACGGACGCTGCGATTGACGCGGAGATGAGCGCGGAGAGTGACGTGACGAGATGTTGGCGTACGTCTATCGTCGAATTATTGATATTGATTCGGGAATTGGTTTTTGATTTTCTGTTGATTGTGTCAGCTGCTATCATATGTATCTGTTGCATCAGTGATTCAGTCTCCGCAACCTCGTTTTCACATGCCTTTGATAATGGGCGGACTCTCATTGGGAATCCGCCCATTCGGCGTTTGCTCTATATATGTATCATTGATGATACATCGAATAATGCTTATACGAGTATGTTACCATTCATATCTGAAGGTTTGCATAGTGCGATGATCGCCTGGACGAGAGCTGCGATGCTTGGAATGAGCGTCCAGCAAAAGAGAAGATAGAGGATTCCGAGCCCGGTTTTCCCAGCATAGAAGTTATGGATTCCAATCCCGCCGAGGAACAGGGCAAGGAGGACGTATGCGACCTTGCTGACTGGTTTTTTGCCAGTCGGGGCATATTGGTAGTTGACTGATACATTGACTGTCTGAGGCTGTTGTTGCTGCTGATACGGTTGATGCTGGTATTGCTGTTGCCCTTGGTATTGCCAGTTTTGCTGCTGATACTGTTGTTGGTATGGCTGCTGTTGCTGGTTCGGTTGCGAGAACGGCTGGTTGACCGTATTCGTTCCCTGCTGCCATTGTGGCTCGTTTTGCTGGTTGTATTGATTGCTGCCGTTATCTGACATCGTTTGCTCCTATTTGATGTTAAGATTTGTTAGCTGAGTTTCTTGATGTGTGTTAATTATCAAGTTATGAATTATTTTGGGTATGTTAGATTGAAAATTATTTCTCTTTAAATGATTTACCTGCGATTACATTAAAAAAAACGTTCAAAACCCAACCACTTATTCAACATACTCATTTCCTTGTTTGGTTGAACCGATTTTAGTCGAAGAATTCCTCCCAGCCCAATGCTTTCCACTTTGCATATGGATCCGGTTCGTGTTCGTCATCTGTTATCTGTCCGTTAAGTATTGCGTTGCAGCATATGACCGTTTGATTCAGTACCGATACTGTCTGTTGCTCGTAGTCTACGACGTTCTGTATAAACCTGTTGCATAGTTCTTCGATTCGAGCGTCGGCGTTTCCTGCTGGTGAGCCTATGCCTCCCCCGTACCCATAATCGGTCATGCCGTAGTCATAACCGCCGTATCCGTATGCTTCGTCAGTGTATTCATCGCATCCGTAGCAATCTTCTTGCCCGTTCATAATGTGCTCTTCATTGTGCTGCATGGCGAGCATCTCGTTGTCGGATTCGTTGATAGCCTCATCTAAATTGTATAGGAATTGTCCGAACATCCTCATCATGTTCGGATACGGGGCTGTCGCCCATGCTATCGCTGCATGCGTCGATTGAATAATTCCATCTTGGCACTCCTCGCTTGACATGCCGCTGTTCGGACATGCGTCGAAGTCGATGTAGGCGTTACGGAATCTGCTAGTGGACGTCGCAATTGCATCAATCATGTTGCGTGCAATCTGCTGGCGATACGTTTTGTCAGCCCATTCGCTCTTGATTTGCCCCATGGCGTCGATGATCAAGTCAAGTGATTCGCTATCAGATATCTCTCCTGCGATTTCCTCTGCTGCGGTAATCGATGCAGCATATGGCATGTCGTTCCTGTTGAGTCGACCGATTTCGCCTGCGTTATGTATATCATAAGCCATGATGTGTTTTGCTCCGTGTTAGCGATGGCTAAAAAATTGGGCGTGCGCCAATCGAAAATGACACACGCCCAATGGCTCCGTGCCGTGTAGCTATAATATCAGTTTCCGGCACTTTTGTATATATGATTTAGCGTCTGGTTTTCTTAGTCCCAGAACCCGAACAGGTACTTGGCAATCAGGTAGTAGCCGTGTTTGATGCGCTGCATCGCACGAAGCTCGATAAGGTTACGATTGAGAATGGAGATGTCGTACTTGTCGCAGTACGCATCGATGATGTTGTCTCCGTCACCGATGGTGTAGAGAACGAGATGTAGCTCAAGAGCATCGATAATCGGAGCGATTACCTTCTCGTTGTACTCCTCCTCACTCTTGAACGATGCATCATAGCCGTGGGCGTTTTCCTGTAGCCACTTGAAGCGGGGGTATAGCATTGCCGGGATGTATGAATCGAGGTTCCAGCACTGACGCGTGTCGAATCCCCACTTCTCTCCGTCCTCGACGTTTCGACGGATAGCTCCGCCGTCAATAGCGAACGACTTCTTGACGTGACGTCCCTTCATGTACCGCTCGGCGATTGCCTCGTCGATTTCCGCTGCGTTAGGGTTGGCTCGGTGCTCTTTGCGAAGCTCGGACTTGGCGCCGGTCGGGAGGATTTCAGACCAGAGAAGCCCTCTCGCTTGGTTTCGTTTCCATGCGTAGTCGTCGCTGTTACTGATTGACCTATCGTAATCGGTTGCATCATGGATTCCGAGTCCGTATTTGATGCACAGCTTGTCCACAGGCTCTGACATCATGAACGGTACGGTCGAGCCGTAGGACATGAAGGCACGCATGTCAATGTTATCGGCGTAGCGATATGCCTCGCCGGTATCGTACATTGCCTCAGCTGTTTCATGACGGAGCTGCAGGGCGGCGTCGAGCATGTCGTCGTATGCCTTCACGTTGGCAGGAATCTCATCGTACTCGATGTTTTCCATCTCGTCGGCGGTTGTATGAAGAAGAAGCCGCTCATTATCTGTCATCAGGCGATGTCTATTGTCGTTATTGCCGGTTGACTCATCGCCTGTAGTCACTTCGCAATCGTCTGTTGATGTACCATCTATATTCGCGAGTATATCAAGCATGTTAAGAATCTCGTCCTTATGAAGCGGCTCATGACCACAGCAATTGTGGCTATCGTCCGTATCGTCATTACCATGGTTCAGCCAAGTCAGCTTGCCATTGCGGTTCTCTGCGCTGTTGCTAATCGCTCCATCTGAGAGATATGCGTCGAGGTCGTTGGACGTGATGTCTGGATGCAGGACGGTACCATCGGTATCATTATCATGAGCTGAATCCCCGAAGTTCTCGTCTAGAATTCCCTTTACCTCATCATCGTCGGAGAAGGTTCCATTTCCGTCGATATCGTCGGGAACATTGCCATCAACGTCATCGCTCAAATCGACAATCGGCATGGTCAGCTCGTCGATGCTCGATACGCTGTTCGTGCTCTTCTTGTTGCTCTTCTTCGACATGCTCTCGTCTATCTCCTCGATGTTAATGTTCATCATGTTCCTATATATATTATCGTTTAAGGACGGTTCCCGACAATTGAATCTGCCTCTTCGATTCCTTTCCGCATAATCTCCACAATGTCGTCGATGAGATGGCAGGCTTCCTTGTCGGTCAGCGAGCCGATATGCGGTGCTAGCTTCGTATATAGGATGATTGCGTCCTTCGCAACCTGCATAAGTGTGCGGTTCTCATCTGAGGGGGCGATACCGTTGTCGTAGGCGCGATACAGTTCGTTTTCGATAATTTCCCTGCGGATTGCGTTCTCATATGCATATCCGAGATAATTGACGATATGCATTGCGGATCGAATCATGCCGCTCGCATCTGACTTGTCATCGTCATCTGAGATTGCTTTGTCGATGAGGCTCTTCGCCTTCTGATGGGTGATTTTGTCGATTCCAAGATTAGATGCGGTAGCCTGGTAGGCTTCGCTCATGCCAGCAAGCTCCATGTATGGCATGAATGGGAGCTTTCCAGACGAATAATGAACACTCGGCATGCCGAGATATACGTCGAGGCACATTCCGGCGAGTTCGGTTGCAAGTGAACGCAGGGCAACGGGATTGCCAGTCTTGGTCTTCTCATCGCCGCATCCGTCGTAATCATCAGCGATTAGACCAATCATCATCGCCGTATGGCGTCGACGCTCGAATGGGATTCCATAATGCATATCACAAATCGGCGTATGGCTATTCGCGATATGATTCATCGCCCACGTGCATTCCTCATGCATCTCTCGTTCGTCGAACTTGTTCGCGTTGATGATTGTGATGCCATTCGGATTGATTGCATGCTCGAGCGGATACGCGATCTCATTCGAGACTTCGGCGGGGACTGAAATACCCTTAATCAAATCGTAGTCGTTCTTGATATAGTCGACAGTATTAACCGTAATCATAATTTCATCACGCTCCGCGATAACGATATCTATACAGAAATTAAAATCGGTGCCAATTAATAATACCAATGGGGTATGTTAAATAAGTGGTTGGATTTTAGGTTTCTTTTTAAGAAAATCGCAGGTAATTAATCTGCTATCAATAATTTCCAACCAGAAATTTTACATACCCATACAAAATATATGTCATGTCCCAATCGATTCATACCTAAAACATAAATAATCCATAATGGCATAGTTCTTGTGTTCGTCGTATCCGGTGAGTTCCGGTATCATAATGTCAACACATATATAAGCGATTCTACTGAATCTATGGAAAGGAATATAGGAATCATGAGCGAGAAGCCACTTAAGAAACAGCTGTACGCATCCATTGCCATGACACTCGTCGCAGCCGTTGCCCTCGGATCGTCCACTTTCGCGTGGTTCGTGACGAACAACTCCGTGAAAGCAACGACATCGTCGATTTCCGCACAGTCGAACGCGTCGTTCATGACTATCAAATATAACGGGAGCGCTGTAGGCACAGACAAGACATCCGATACCGCCGACGACAGCGACGTCTCCCTGTATCCCGCGACGTTCGGCGAACAGCCTGGCGCGACGGTGGGTGAGTTCATGACCGGATACGGTGCATCGACCGATGACGGCACGTTGAGGGGTAGCTTGAAGGTCATCGGAAATAACGGCACGCCGGACGAGGCGAACGACGCGCAATTCGCCAAGAAACTCGTTTTCAATGTCAGCTCGCGCGGCAAGGATTTGACGAACCTTCGGGTTGACAAAGTCGAGTCGAAGGACGCTGACGGCAACGATACATCGACTGACTCATCTATCAACGCAGCTCTAAGGCTGCTTGTCAAGTGCGGCGATAGATGGGTTGTCATCGATAGGGATGGAACATTTAAGCTCGGCTCCGACGGTATCGTATCCGCCGATGGGGTTCTTGCCGATAAGGTGAACGTTGACGAGGACACTGAGGTCGACGTGTATATGTTCTACGAGGGAAGCGATAAGAGCGTCTATACGAGCAATCTCGAGAAGTTGACCGCATCATCACGCCTGACCGTCACGTTCACGGCTGATAGCGGGAACGTTGAGGCATAAGGTCAATTCAATCGAATATCGGCTATTTATCGATTGGTTACAATCGATATAAGGAATATGGCATCTGCCCAGATTGATGGCGGATGCCATATTCTTGTCGCTTTTCTATGCGGATTGCAGCTGTCGCATTAGCCAATATCTTCTTTCGTCACGGATCTGCGTCTTTTGTACCAACGGAGATATACCTGCATATCGCTTCCGCTGACGGCGAAATAGCCTCCTCGTTTCCTCATGCCGAATGCCTTCGCGTACGCAGCGAACCAACGGCTCGACAAGGCGGAACGGACATCATCTATAGTCATACCCGTCACGTAATATCCTCTACCGTACACTCCCGTCCCAGCAGGAGCCTTGGTGATTTTCCCAGTCTTCCCTGGAACGAGCATGCTTGGGATAGTCACTATATCGACTGGAACAGCCGATATAGCCTGTGTCCGCGCATAGCCCCACCAATTGCTGTCATCGACGCCGGAACGTCCCATCATCGATTCCCTCATATCGTCGATCGGTCGCTTTCCCTCATCGATGCACGATTTATTGACTTCATCGAGCTGTACGAGTTTTGAATCTTCGTCATATGGAAAGAACATCGTTTGCGTCGTATCGCCGGTCGACGCCTTGACGACGTTTATCTTCATGCTGTCAGGAAATCTGTTCTCGCCATCGAGGAATATCGCATCGTTACCCGTTTGAAACCCAGTACGTACTAATACCGTTCTGTCGTCGAAGAACCCGCTCGTGATCTCGTTAAGCCGCGCACGAGTCGATTCATCATCAATTGGTATGAACTTTCCGTCAATCCATGCGTCTGCCTGCGGTATGCGGAACTTTGCGGTAGACGGTGAGCTGTATTCGATATATTCGTTTCGCCTTGCTGTAAGTACTGTCGTGGCGACGTAGACGATGATACCGTCGAGCAGCTGATCGTCATCATGATTGATGACGGCTTTGACGTTCCCGTTTCGCCGTAGCTCATCTCTCATCGCCGTCCCAGATTTCGCCATCATCCATGTCGATTGGGCGATGTATGATAGCGTTCCGTTCTCGGTTAGATGATGTAGCCCGATGCAATAGAACGCATAGAACATGTCAGTCATGCCGTTCGAGCACCACGGTATGCCACGTAGCTTGCCAATATCTCGTACGTTGTGAATGCGGACATACGGAGGGTTCCCGACGATGAAGTCAAACGTATCATTGACATCGTTAAGATATTTGATTGCGTCGCCGGTATGCCATCTGCTGAATACGTGCGTGCCATCTACAGGAACATATTCGTATCATTCTTCTAATGCATCAAGAACACGGTGCTTCGCCGTCTCCAATGCATCGCCATCGATTTCGATAGCCATGATGCAATCTGACAATGCTTCATGGATCTCTCGGTCAATCTAAGCGGAATCGCTTGGAGGCGTTCTCAAATGAATCGATTCGACAAGACGGGAAGCGATTTCGACTAGAAACGCCCCATCGCCGCATGACGGCTCGAGTACTGTCATCGATGATAAGTCTTCCGTCGGAACATATCCTGCTGCGTCGAGGACTTCATTGACGAGTTCCGGCGGCGTGTAGACACAGCCGTTTTCCTTATCTGTTTCATTGTTACTCATTTTTGCTACCCCCATATCTGCCGTGAGGCATTAGATACCGCCTATTACTGGTATTTTAGCTGTTAATGAGGGATGTTGACTAATTTCGGCACAAAAAAAAGCGAACGACGGTTAATTCCGTTCGCCCGATTCCAAACAAGCCTCGCACCGTATCGTGCGGGCTTTTCGAATTGTCTTGCAATCTGCCTATCGAACAGAATGCGTCACATTAGAAGACGTTCCAGTGATCTACGGATTCGCCGGTGATGGAACGAGCCTTGCCGTCCATGAACCGCATCGCCACCTGCGACTCCTCGAACTCCTCGTTCTTCATGTCGCTCGTGCTAAGAAGGTAGATGCCCGAATTGACGTTCTTGATGTTACCGATACGAATGCCGTTATGCCCATAGGCGATGGCCTCGTTGAACTTCATCGAGTCGAGTTTCTTCTCCAAGTGCTTGCGTTGGTTCTTATTGAAAGTTGCCATATTCATGTCTCCTTAATTTTGTGGCTTATTTTCTTAATCTATTATATAGTTTATTCGGTAAATGGTCTATTTTTACCGACGAACGGTATGAAATCGAATTTCTTAACAAAATATACACATTCCAATTAGCGCTATTTAACCTTCCTTATCATCATCTGCTGCTATAATGAAGCAGAATGTATATCAGTAGTGCAAGCATAGTGAGGATAATAAAATAGACATGTTTGAAATGCCCGATTCCCCGACGGGAAAGAAAATAAACCAGAACCTGTTCGTCCACGTCGCGGATCTCCATCTCGCCCCGCGCTCATCCTCGATTGCGAAGCGCGATCCCACGACGAACAGGCTCATTCGTGATCTCGATATGGACGTCGCTTTCGAGAAATCCGTCGACCAAGCGCTTGCATCCGACCCGCTACCTTGCGCGTATGTCATCGCAGGTGACATCTTCGACACCTACAAGGGTTCCCCAGATGCGTTCAGGACGTGCATCAAGCAGTTCCGCCGTCTCACAGATGCTGGAATCCACGTCCTCGCAATTGCAGGGAACCATGATACTCCAACGAACCTTCTCAAGACACCGATGTATGCGATGCTCGCCGAGGTATATGGCGGCATTCCCGATAAGCCAAAGGTGACCCCAGACGCCGAGGCCGTGTATGATGACGGCGATGACGCCCAGCAGCCAGACATCTCCCTCCCCGTCTCACTCGCCGTCGAGGCTACACGCTCTCGCGGCGATGATTCGCTCGTTGACCTGTCCTACTCCGATATCCGTCACGTGCGGGTGGGCGACATCGAGTTCGTCCTGCTACCGCATATCCGCTGTCTCAACGGTGACATCGAGGCTTCCGACATGACGCCTGTCACCGATGCCTCGCACCGAGTCCTTGTCGTGCATGGCGTGGCGTGCGGCGATCCGAGTCTCCAGCAGATGGACGAGCAACGAGAGGTACCTATCGCGAAGTGGATTCTCGACATGGACTGGGACTACGTCGCATTCGGGCACTATCACAAACCGGGATGGATTCCAGGATACCGTGGGAAGGCGGCATATTCCGGCTCTCTCGAGAACACCGTCGTATCTGGTCCAGACGTGTGCATGAGGCGAGGTCCTGTGTTCGTCGATACGGAGAAGAGCGGTACTGACTTATACGACCAGCGCCTGCAGCATGTTCGAAGTATCACGAACCTCCCAGACATCGACGTGACTGGCTTGAGCATGAAACCCGACCAGCTCGACGACTTAATCGTCGATACGATCAAATCAGGCGACACCGACGAAGCCATCTGCAGGCTAACCGTCAAGGGCGTGACGAAGTCGCTTTACAAGTCGCTCCCTCGAAGGAGCTTTAACGAGATCGCCCCGAATGCTCTTATCGTCAAGGTCGAGTTCGAGTTCGCTCCGGAAGTCGAGGACGAGGCGGCGCTTGAGGTGCCAACAGTAGACGGCGACGAGAATGCTGATTCGGGCGATGACGGGACGTTCATCAACAGCAGCGAGTTCCTGCCGCTCGACGCTGAGATGGAACGGGCCGTCGATGCGATGATCCTCAAGGGGGAGGTCGCCGACGGGCTTCGCGACGATGTTATCGATATCCTACATTCGTATGTCGTGTAGGGGGCTACTATCTGATTGAGACAGATATGACCGTATCTCGAGCAATCGATTCACGGCTGGACGTTCGACGCGCCGCCCAACGGAAAGACGGGCAGTGCGTCGTTTTTTTTGTTTTTTTTTGCAATTCGTTTCGGAATTGATTGCTGCTGTCTGCCGTAATGCCTGAAAAATGTTGCACAACGTCAATAATTCATTCAGGCAAACAATGCATACGTGATTTCCTTAATATTTCCAATTTATTAAAATAAATATTAATGGTTATATTATTAGTTATAACAAATAATGTATTATTCTATTTTATATAATACAGCGACTTTTCAACAAAACGCAGGTCATCGATATTGTCTTCTGAAATTAATTAAAGACTTGAACGATATGTGCTGTTCCTGTGTTATTTTATTTCCAGTGCTTGACGGAAGCGGAATATTCTCTGCTACCTCAAGCCGCTTTTATTGTATTCATGTCGGTGATAATCGCTAGCTTCACTTTATGTGATGTTGCCGGCCATTTGACGCCATCAATATGGCGATTGAGAGGTACCCTGCTGATGGTTGAAGAGTTCGAGTGGGACGGGAAGACGTACGAGAAGGATGATGAGGACGTCGTTCAGGCAGCACGCATGCTCCATCGCGAGCTGAATATGAAAATTGATGACCGGATGGATGAGATTGGCATGAAGAAATCTGATTTGACGCGATCCATCGGCGCCGATGCCCCAATGACATATAGGGCTCTTAACGAGCGTAGGAACATAACATTCACTACGGTCGTGAGGCTTGCGAAGGCTATCGGTTGTGACGTGCATATCACGTTGACACCTACAAGTGAGTAGAGCAGATACAAAATATCGCTATTAGAAAGAATTGGTCGATACCGTTTGAATCGTTCGGTATCGACCAATTTAATTTTTACTTCTTATGTCTATCTGCCTGCTTCTTTTTCTTTTCTTTTGTCTTCTTCGATTTTTTCTTCTTCTTGTCCTTCTTACTCTTGCTATGACGCTTCTGCTTCGAGTTTATTTTCTTCTTATGCTTCTTTTTCTTCGAATCAATGAGCAATCCAGAACCGTTATTAGAGTCATCTGCAGCTAAAATCTCTGAATTTGTATTCGTTGATTTTATCGCTACGAGGCAACGTGAGTCGTTTTGAGGCGTTTTAACCGCATTGTCGAACGAGGAGCCGTTTATAGTTTCATAATGCTTTAAATCGCATCCTGCTTGTTTAATCGCAACATCTTGCGGACCATGACTATCTTGCTTGGCTTTGTCATTTTTTGGCGTAAGCTGCTGTGACTGTCTCTTCTTCGCCTCGGCTTTCCTCGTCCTCTTGTTATGCTGCGACGCTGCCACGCGCTTCCGATTCTCGTCGATTCGACGCTGCTCGGCATCCACAGCATCGATGACGGACTGCTGGAGCTCTGTGAACGGGATTCCAGACGAATAGGATAACGCACCAGACACTAGCGCCTGAACAGAATTCGCCCTCATTGCGCCGCGCGTCAGAATCCATGTCGACTGAGACATAATTGCGGGTAAATCGCTCACATCTTGGATACCATGGCGCTTGCGCTCGGCATTCACGACCTTCGGCGTCATTCCGGACACGAACATGCGGATAATCTTCCCGCCCGACTCGCCGATTCCGCTCGCCTTTTGATACGGGTACCGCGCGACGTTGTCTCGGAACGATTCGTTGATTTTACTCTGACCGACGACTGCGGTGAGCGCGGACAGGTAATCGAACGAGCCGTTCTTCCTGCGATGCGCCTGCATACCGGGAAGATTGGGGAGCTTACTCAGCGCCTTCTCGAACTTACGGTTCCTCTCCTTCGTGACCTGTGTGACGTTCCCCGGTTTCATCTGGTCGATAATCGGGATGCTCAACGTGACGTCGTTGAGTGTGTCTTTCATGAGCGGTGAGTAGAACTTGATTCCCGCATTGCGGGCATCCTTCGCCAGCTTGTCGACGTACTCGTTCATCGTGATTCCGCTATGCCCCTTGACGTGCGTGAACGTGATGTCGGCGTATCGACTGGCCGCGCGCAGGAACGAATTGAAGCAGCATTGCGTGTCCGTGCCTCCCGGCGTGCAAATCGAATCGACGATGCTCATGGCATCATATCTGACTTCAATCGACTTGTATCCTCGGCAGATGGCCTCTCTGATTCCGCTTGCCGCAGCCATGACCTCCGCGTCCGTATTGGAGGCGGACGTATCGACATACGCCCCCGAATACCCATACCGCTTCTCGTCACCATTGTCATCGACCAACGAGAACGCATACGCGATGCCGCAGGATCCGAAGGCAATCGCCCCATTCCCCGTGTAGGCCTGCGAACCGTCGCTCCACAGGGTTATCTCATTAGTACCGCGCTGCTTTGCCGTCGGTACTCGCCCGCTATGCACCGGTGCCGACATCGTGTACGGGAATGCGATCTTTCTACATGTCATCGACATACCATGCTTCTTAAGAAGCTCCCTGTCGATGGAATCGTGAAGCTTCACATGCGACGGTATCCCATTATAGGTTCCATGACAATATAGGAACTTCGGCTCACCTTTACCCGGCAGCTCGTTCTTGAGGACATCTGACGTCTCAGCATCCAACTTTGCGGGCGTCGGAGTCGGTAGCTTGTCACACTCACCGCTTTCATCGTCTACGATGGACGTCCTCGTGTATTTCACCAACATATCAAAAAATGCCCTTCGCTCTAACCTATGTCGCCGATTCCACTAATATATTGGCATTCGCTCAGGCGACTGAATGCAATGTTAACCGATTGGTGCTGGAATATGCCAATCGATGAGCCTTCAAGATGAAAACGCCCCGCCCATCTACACGACGAACGAGGCGAGGTATCGAACGCTAATCGGTAAGCTCAATCGGGAAGATGGCATCATCGCAATTGTCGTAGAGCTTCACGGAACCGATAGGAGCCTGCTCGGCGGAAATCGAACCGCCGTAATAGACATGCCCGCTGATGACGGTCACGGCGCCGGTGTCGCACAACCCCATCACATCGGCGACCGTCATTCCCATATGCAGGCTGGCGATGACGTGCTTAGCCTGCTCTGACGAGGAATCGACGTAATCGTCCCACTCGTTCGATGACGGAAAGCCATAACCATACATGATGTCATCACAGTCTGTGATTACCATAAACGGTACACCGTCACGGAAGTCTTCCTTCGCATAGCGGCTATTGATGGTAAGGTCTGAAGGAGTCAGCACATCGTACCCGAATCCGACAACGACATCCATGCAGCCTGCGATATATCTATCGTAGACATTCCCAGCATTATGCTCATAGGGAGCATCGTCCCAGTCATCTCCCCAATAGTCGGAGCAATCGGTGGCACCGAGATACAGGCGGACGAGATTGCCCTTCTGCGACCAGTCGATGACCTTCAGATTCCTGAACTCTTCAGTATCCATAATCGTTGAATCCTCTCTAATGCAACATCACATATCTTTTCATATATATGATATACGAGATTAAGCTCTGCACAGCACTATACGGAACGACTACACGAAAAACGCGCAACAATTGTCTCCATATATATCGTACTATTCATCGATGACCGCCGAGAATCTGTCGAACCGCTCGTCGTCGGGAATCGATTCGAGTCTCAACGCATGCGACATCATGCATGCGTCGGCGGCAGATGACGGATCGACGCCACCATGAACGGCAACGATGACCGTAACGATCCATTCACGAAGCCAATTATCGTCCGTCTCATCGGCATCAGCATCAACGGGGTCGACAGCAAATGCCTGCAGAATGCCATTCCCGTGCCTCGCCTCGTCAAGCGTGTCGGAAAGCGGGGAGCGAAGATGACGCTCGATGTCGGTTCTCGTCGCATGAACCGAACACTGGGTAACACCGTAACGAACGTCCCCGATGTTAGATTCCGCCGCTTCCGTATCATGCGCGACGAACGAGAGATACGCCTCGTCGTATACCTTCATCCCAATGTCATGCCAACGCATACCGTCGCCATTATCGACATCAGCCAACATCCTATCGTATACACTCTCGTATTCTCTCATCGGATTGCGCATATAACTATCGTCTCCTCATCGTTATGCATGATGATATCAGTCACCCACGATGCTACACACAATCAACTAATAATCGATGAGAAGTGAAAAAATAGCATCAAAACAACATATCATTTCAGAAAACACCACGACGATATGACATGTATGCATTCCGATATAAGATATTTGATTGTTATTCGAACATTGATTTATTGATACAATGCTCGATTCATTGATGAAAGAGATTCATTAAAACCGAAAATGCCAGACTGAACAGGGCATAAAGAGACGAAGGGGTTCCCGATAACATGAAGGCAATCATTCCCGCAGCCGGTTTGGGCACGCGATTTCTCCCAGCGACGAAGTGCGTACCGAAGGAGATGCTCCCGCTTCTCAACAAGCCGACCATCCAGTACGTCGTAGAGGAGGCCCTTGCCGTGTCCGACGAGGCTGTGATCGTCACGAGCCGCCAGAAACCGCAGCTCGCCAGTTACTTCAGCCGCGACGAGCATCTCGAGGAGACGCTGCACGGCATGGGCAAGGATTCATGCGTCGAGAAGGTCAAGGACGTAGCCGACCTTCCAGTCACGTTCGAATACCAGGATGCCCCGAAGGGACTCGGGCATGCCGTCCACTGCGCGTCCACCGAGACGGGAGACGATTCGTTCTTCGTGCTTCTCGGCGACTATGTTGTGCCGGATAAGGAAATGCTCCCTCGCATGCTCGAAGTATCGCGTCGCCACAATGGTGCCTCCGTCATCGCTGTCGCCCCATGCCCGAAGGACGAGGTAAGCCGCTACGGCATCATCGCGGGCGAGTGTGTCGAGAACCATGATGGTACCGATGCGCCAGCCGACGAGACGCAGCCCGGAGCCGTATGGAAGATCGACACGATGGTCGAAAAGCCAGCCGTCGAGGACGCCCCGAGCAACCTGTTCGTCGTCGGACGGTATCTGCTCTCCGCTCGCGTCATGAAGCTTCTCGAGACGCAGGAGCCGGGAGCCGGCGGTGAGATTCAGCTCACCGACGCCATGCTCCGCTCACTCGAGGACGAGGAGATGTATGCCGTCGTCATCGACCCGGAAGAGGGACTCGATACGGGTACGCCTGACGCATGGGTGCAGTCGAATTACGAGATGATGAAGCGGGTCGAGGAGTAGCCCATGGCTGCTGATTTGATAACAATCGGGAAAATCATTTTCTACACCGCGATTTTTCTCTCGTTCATCGGGCTTGTGCTGTCAATTGTCTGTCTCTTAAAACAGGGAAAAGAGAACGACGATAGCGGTGTTATCAGACATGAAAACGTGATTTATCTCGTTTCCGGTCTTCTTTTCTTGTTGTCAAGCGTCGGATATTATGTCGCAAACGACCGTTTCCTCGTGAACCTTACGCAGATTACATGGATATTGCCACTCGTGTGTGCGGTTGTGTTCATTATCGTTGGAATTATTATGACCATAAAAAAGAAAAGAAAACGGAAATTGAACAGGCAATAAGCGTTAAAGCAATTAATTAATCAATATATTAAAATGGCTCCCAATAATTAACGTTGGGAGCCATTTTTAGTTATCTACTTTTATTTTATTTGCATAATGTCAATTATTAACTAATTTTTCTTTTTCATGACGATGATAATAACTGCTGCGGCAGCAATAATGCCGATGATGATATACGGTAGATTATTGATACCAGTTTGAACAAGATCGTTTACAACATCAGAGGCGACATCGCTGTATTCCTGCTTCGGGGTTTGCGTTACCTTGTCGTTGTCGTGCCCCTGGAGCTTCTCGCCGCTGCCATTACGGTATGCATCGACATAGGCGCTGTTCGTGAGATTCTTACCCGGGACATACTGATCCGTCACATGCATACCGATTAGAGCAGGCGTGTATTTGACGCTCGTATCGCTTTCGCGGACGTCAATCGCCTCGATAGCCGTATTGATTGCAGCAGTAAGGTTCTTGATGTCATCTAAAATCATCGCCGTCTGCTCATCATCATCCGACTTTATATCCTTCTCAAGTTGCTCAAGCGCCGCATCGACTTTCTTCTTATCGCTCGCATCGGTAGCCGATGAGAACTTATCGTAAGCCGAGCTGATACCCTCGATGATTTGCTTCGCAGTATCGATATCCGATGGGTCGATTGCGGTAAGGCGTGAGTCGAGATTGTCCGTAACGAGCTTCTTGACTGATGGAATCAAAGTATTGAGGGCATTCTCATCGTTTGAATTGATGGCCTCGACAACCTGCTCTTTTAGTAACGCCGCCTCATCAGAATCATTCTGCGTGTTATCGCTCGTATCATCGATTGTATTGTCAGAATCGCCATTACTATCCGTAGCACTGTTATTCGGCTTGTTCATAGACTGCATGAGTGCATTTAGAATTGACTTCTTCAGGTTGAATGATGTCTCCTTGAAGGATTCGCTACGAATATATGCAACAACATCGAGGTCGTCGTGCTCATCCTTCAGGTCGTCGCGATTCCATGCAGACGTGCGGGTCGTGAACCCCTTCTCGACGCGTCCGTATTCGAAACGGAACGCGGTGACGTATTCGTCTTTATCAAGATTCAAATCTGACACATTGAGCTTTGATGCGGTTAGCGTCGATACGTCTTTTGCCCAGAGCTTCCATCCGGTATAGTCGATTATGCGCCCGTCACCGTCAGGGTCGTTCTTCTGCGAATCCTCGCCACGCGTATCGCCTGTGATCCAAGGATTCTCATGCCCGTCATCAACAGTAGCATTAGCCTCCGCAGCATCATCCTTATAATCAGCAGGCGTCTTATTCGTCTGATACCAAACATTCATCTTCCCGTCATAATCGTTCATCGCCTGAGCCGTCACGATATAATCAAGACGGGCAAGACCGTCACCAACACCATCAAGCGGATCATAAACAGTAAACTCATCAGCCCACGTATTCGACGTCGACTCAAAATCCAACGAATACTCAAACGAGCCACTATCGTTATCATGTGCATCAGCCCTGTTCTTACCATCACCATTCGGGCTAGTCTCTGCAACAACAGGCTTCGCGATTTCCTGACGCTTATCAAGCTGTGCGTTAATCTCAATCGGGTTATCCACCATCTCGACATGCTGCACCTCGCTCGTGTCCTTAATCTCGAACTCGACACGAGTCGCCTGATCGTACCTATTCGGAGTCATCTTCTCAACCATCACGTACTTACCAGGAGCAAGACGCGCGATGACATGTGGTGTATCGGTAGACGTCCAGCTATCGATCACATCACCATTCTGCTTCTGAACTTCAAGCTCCGCACCGGGGATTTCCGCACCGCCAGTAACCTCAACCTTCGAGAAAGTCACCACGGTATAGTCGTTTTCAGTACTCGTCTGGAAGTCATTGACGTCGTTGATGCGGCCAGTCGTCTCGTCGACCGTGAAGTAGCAGATATCCGTGTTGATGAGATACGATTGATCGGTTTCCGGCAGCTTATCTCCAAGAGCTGGAACGTCGGTCTCGCCGATTCCGTATGAACCTGGGATGATATGTGTGAAGTTGATTTCACCGTTCGTGTCAACCTTCGTCTGGACTGGGTAGTCCTTACCGTTGATTGTGAACTTGTCGATGAACTTCGAGTCACTCGTAAGCAACATCGGCTGCCGCTTATATGGATAAACAGTAGCAGTTGTGCTATAGCGTCCGTAATATGTCTTACCGCCCTCATCGGAGGTCTTGAAGGTATACACGACATTCCCGTCAACCTCTACCTGATAATCCGTATCGAGCACCAAACCGGTTGCGATATACGCACCGTTTTCCTTCTTGACATCAGCGGTAACGTCCTCGATGTTCTCGGTCTTCTCGGCAACCTTTGCCTCACCACTCTCATCGTCGATTGTAACGGCATAGACAGCGTTCTTTCCGCTCTTCAAGTCGATGTGCTTATCGCCATCAAACGAGTCAACATTCACGCCTTTCGAATCGATGATCGAGACGGTATATCGTGCAGGGGACAAATCGATGGCGCTGGTGCCTTTGATTTCGTTTATGTTTCCTTTCTCGTCTGTAAGGACGATTGCGTAGCCATCTGCGGAATCCTTGGCGAGCACAGCTTGTGCTTTGTCTGTGGTTTGCGCGACGGTCACTTCGTGTGCCATGTTACCGTTGTCTATGCGCAAGGCGTACGAATCGCTTCCATCCGTGACGCTGACGGGGAGCTCATCCGACTTATTCCATAGACGGAACGTCGCATTGGGAACGGTCGTATCGGTAACGTCCGTATTCATATCCTTCGACATAACCGACTTCATAAGCTTGAACGTGTTCGGCTTGTTCTTGATTGACACGGTCTTATTGTCTTGGATTTTGATGTTCTGTCCCTCGTATGTGACGGTGAATTCGGCAGGTGTCGAATCTATGACGTAGCCTTTTGGGGCCTTGACCTCTACAAATTTATAGCTGCACGAACCGCTCGCATCGACTTTCACTACATTAGTGTCAACGTTGAATTGCCCTGATGAATCTGTCGTATACGTTCCTATCACTTGGTCTTTCTTATATATGACGCTGCCGCTTTGAGTCTTGATGTCACTGTTCGGGGATAGTTCGAATACGGCTCCATCGACAGGTGCGTTGTTCGAGAAGTCAGTCTTGTTGAATTTGATTTTGACTGTTTGAACGTCATTGTCTTTGTTTTTCTGTGCTGTTTTTTCGATTTGAACGTTTTCGGTTCTGTCATCGATGTAGCTGATTGAGAATGGAACGTCAACCCTATCGTTGAAATATGGACATGGGGTGAACGTCTCGACGAATTTATATGTTCCCTCACCGTTGCTACCAACATAAAGCGGTTTAGAAGTAGTCGCCACGCCATTTGAGTTTGACTTGATATGATCGACGACTTGCCCGTTCTTATAAACCTTGTTACCGTTCCAGAGCTCAATATCCTTCGTCGCGACAACATCGAATTCGGCGCCTGCGATATTCGTTCCGTTTGTCGTTTCGGTTTTCTTGATGGAAGCAGAACCGTATACGACATTATTCGTTTGCGTGACTCCCGGACTATCGAGATTGGCATCATTTTGGTTCTTATATTTCACTGTGAACGGAATAGGTGTCGTATCGATTGTGATTCCGGTTGGGACTTTCGTCTCGACGAATTCGTATCGACCGATGCCGGTAATACCAGGATAATACGGCTTCGTCCCTTTGGCGTCTCCGTTTGAATCGGTCACTACATGCTCGATAATCTGTCCTTTCTTATAAATCACGCCGTTCCACAGGTTAATATTCTCAGCAGCCCTGATGTCATATTCGACGCCTGGAATGCCGCTATGCAATACGTTATCGGTTTTTGTTAGGCTGGTAACCGTATATGGGACTCTGTTCGTCTGATGGGTATTAGCCTCACCAACATTCTCAGTATGGTTGTCCTTATATGTGATAATGAATGGAATCGGCGTCTTATCAAGCAGGAGTGGTGCTCTGACAGCGGTTTCTACGAATGCATATTGCCCGTCGCCGTCTGAACCGACATAATAGCGGGCACTCGTTTTCGCTATGCCATCTTGCCCTGTTATAACATGCTCGATGATTTGGTTCTTCTTGTAGATTCTGTGACCATTCCACAGTGTGATGTCTTCTGTCGCGATGACATCGAATTCAGCATACGGAACGTTCGACGAGATGACATTATCCGTCTTACTGATTTGAGCCGAGCCATATACGATGTTATTGACCTGCGTCAGTTCCGTATTCCCAAGGACTTCTACGTTCTCGTCCTGATATGTGATCGTGAATGCAATCGGATCGGTCTTGATCGTTGCTCCGGTCGGTACGCTCGTCTCTGTAAGCGCGTAGTCGCCGGTTCCGTCTGTTCCGACGTAAAGCCTTGTCGTAGTCTTCGCTTTGCCGTTCTCATCGGTAATCAGCGAATCGACTTTTTCGCCTTTCTTGTAGATGATCGTGCCGTTCCAAAGCTTGATGTCTTTGGTTGCTGTAACGTCATATGTTGTGTTCGGGATAGCCTCATTGAGGACGTTATCCGTTTTCGTTATGGAAGCTGAACCATAAGCAACGTTATTGACTTGTGTCGCATGTACGGTATCGATTTTCTCGGCATGGTCGCCTGCATATGCGATCGTGAACGGAATAGGAGTCTTGTCAATCGTAAGAGGAGCAGGAACATCCGTTTCTACAAATGCGTATTGCCCGTCTCCGTCAGCACCAATATATAGACGGTTATCTTCAGCGCCGTCTTTTGTTGTTGCCGTTCCGTCCTCTCCTGTGACTAGATGCTGGACGACATCTCCTTCATGATACATGATTGTTCCGTCTGGGTGGTCTATATCCTCTTGTGCCACGACATTGTATCCGACACCGGGGACAAGGCTCGATTTGACGTTGTCTATTTTCTTGATTTCAGCATTTCCGTAGCACATTTTATCGGAAATCGACGTGACGAATGTCTTTGCACTCGATGAACCGTCGTCGCTTACTGATACTGCTACTGGTTCGTTGTTGAGAGCAAATGGCGATACGGCTGCGGTTTCTTGCACGTAATATGCTCCGAATCCCAAGTTATCGAACGTTACCTGCCCATTATCATCGCTGATAAGCTCATCGCGAACGATTGTTGATTTGTCTGATGCGAGCAGGCGGAATTTGAAACCTGCCTTGCTGACGGCTGAATCTGTAACAATGTCTTTCTTTTGGACGGTGATTTTTCCGATGCGCGGAGTGTCATAGACGACGTTCCCGTTGACTCGTCGATTCTCACCTGCGACTACCTCAACATGATACCAACCGTTGTCGTTGTACCCGACGGCATTGCCGTTCTGCCCATGAGTCGTGTCAAGCTGATACCCCTTCGGAGCGGTAATCTCATGAACCCAATACCAACCGGCGTCAAGCCCATCGATTTTCGCATAGCCATTCGAATCGGTGACAAAAGAACGCCCTGTGCTGCTAAAGTCATTATTCCAAAGTCCGTATGTCGCGCCAGCAAGAGAATAGTTGCCGTTGCCGTTTGTAACGCTTGTATTATTAGACGCCTTCTGAATATCCAATGATCCTTGGACGATATAGGTGATGTATATTTCCCCCATATTCTGCGTGCCCTTCATAGCACCAGGCTTGAAGACGCCTGCGTTGGAACCTGCACTGGTGCTTGAATATACGGTGACGTTATATCGCCCATTTCCTACATGCTTCGCCGTATAATTATACGTTCCGTCATATGGAATCGCATATGCGATGCCCGATATGCAATGTCCATACCCGACAACTTGAGCGCCATTAGGTAGATTAATCGTCGCCTTGCATCGTGCCGTCTCGTGGTATGCTCCGGTGCAGGCGGCTCTGTTCGTGATTGTTATGTACGCTGTGCCGCTGAAACTGCCCGGCTGCGCGGCGTTCGCACTGATCTCTGTCGAGAAACCGGAGAGCACACATAAGAATAGGGCGACGATAATGACGTGAAGTCGATTCGCATACCCCATTCGTTCCTTGCGTCGTATTCGTTTATGGAATCCGTTGTTATTCGAATTCCCATGCTTCGAATAATTCATCCCCCCCCTCACGCCCCATCCCATCAATCGTGATATAGGCGTTATACTGCAAATTACACCATAATAGTTTAATAGTTCATGAACAAAACGATATGATTATCGTATTTATTTATATTATACAAACACTGATAATAGATAAAAAAATCGGGTATGTTAAATAAGTGGTTGGATTTTGTATATGTTTTTAATAAAACAGCAAGTAATTAATCTGATATCAATAATTTCCAACCAGCAATCTTACATACAAAAAAAATCGCCTCGTTCCATCGTACAGTGGAACGAGGCGATTTACGAAATCATTGGTAGCGGTACCGGGAATTGAACCCGGCTTTCCAGCGTGAGAGGCTAGCGTCCTGAACCGATAGACGATACCGCCGATAAGAGATGAATGGTAGCCTCAACGGGGTTCGAACCCGTGTTTTCACCTTGAAAGGGTGACGTCCTGACCGATTAGACGATGAGGCCATATGAGAATATATTCACTGCTTGAATTGCATCAAAGCAGATAGTAGTTGGTGGACGATACGGGAGTCGAACCCGTGACCTACTGCTTGCAAAGCAGTTGCTCTCCCAATTGAGCTAATCGCCCGTTATACATGGTGGGGGTGGAAAGAGTTGAACTTTCGTCTGACGATTATAAGTCGTCTGCCCTAACCGTTGTGCTACACCCCCATAGCCATAAATATATTCAAGGCGTCTTATAAAAACGCCGTGAAATCGAAATGGTGCCGGTGGCGAGATTCGAACTCGCACGTCCAAGGACAAAAGATTTTAAGTCTTCGGCGTCTGCCATTCCGCCACACCGGCAAATATAATAATGGAGCCAGCGGTCGGAATCGAACCGACGACCTCCGCTTTACGAGAGCGATGCTCTACCTACTGAGCTACACTGGCGTTCTGGTTGACCGACCGAGATTTGAACTCGGGACCTCACGATTATCGGTCGTGCGCTCTAACCGACTGATCTATCGGTCAATATAAAATGATTGGCATGTCTGATAAGCTCCGGGGGCGGGAATCGAACCCGCAAGCCTTTCGGTTAACAGCCGAACGCGCCACCAATTGCGCCACTCCGGAGCTTATCAGACACATAAAATTTATAAGCGACTATATTAATGCCCATTCGTTATCAGTGAAATTATCAATTTCTTCTCTATGATATGGTAACTTATATGTTTTGCACCATTTCCTAATTGCCGAATCTGTGCAACCATATATTCTTCCAATTTGTGTGAATGGCATGGAACGAATCATTTTCTGCAATTCGTCTCTACTAGGACGTTCAACTTTTCTACTTCTTTTATGATAACATTCGACACATAACCCCGTTTTAGCGAATTGTGTAATTAAAGCACCACATTCACTGCAATATCTTGTGTTACTATTCATATTTTTACGATTAATACTCATGCTTTTATATAAATCACTTATATTATAATATATATTCTGATATGTTTTATTCATTTTAACTTCTAATGATTTTTTCGCTAAATTATAATCATAAAATTGATAATTCCATAAATTATAATTATCATATAAATCAGAATTATGTATCTCTCGATGACAGTTAGCACATACGAGAATGCACTTTTTAGCTTCTTCAAGGTCTTTTTCAAGTTCATGACAGTTGCCAAATGATAATTGATAATTTTTGTTATCTGGATTTATATGATGAAATTCTAAAGAAGCAGCACATCGTGAATATCCGCATAATGCACATTTGCCACCAAGTACTTGTATCAATAACTGTCTACGTCGTTGACGATGCCTCGCAACTTGTTCTGCATTACTCATTTATATAGTCACCACTAAATAATAAAATGGAGCCCGATGAGTGAGTCGAACACTCGTAGCCACATTACAAGGGTGGTGTTCTGCCGTTGAACTAATCGGGCATATATGGTGCTGCCTGTGGGGGTCGAACCCACGACCTTGGGATTACTTTACCGCATTGCTTTCGCGATTGTGGTCTGGACTTTCTCTTCTTCCACGTGGGAAGTCCCGTGTAAAGTCTCTACACATAGCATCTTATTTTAAAGATACCTTGCTCGGGATTAGCATATGTTTCCACTTAGCTTTCCCCGAATTAGCGGGATTTTCACTTATATATTACTATATAAGGCTCCTAATTGTCAAAAGTCCCCTGCTCTACCAACTGAGCTAAGGCAGCATATCGTTCAGCGGCGTTCCCGTCGCTTCACGGTTTAATATCTTCTCATATCTCTATTCACATGTCAAGCTACGTTATCGATGTTTTTCTCGATAAGATAGGTCGCCTTCCGTTTCCCATCCTGCGGTTTCGAAAAGGCGACCTGTTGCCTTCTTTTCCGGAAACCGTTGCTTTATCATATTCCGATTTCCGTCTATGTCAAGAAGTTTTTTATTCTTCGTTCGGGAAAGCGGGCAGCGATTCTAAGCGTTCTAACGCATTATTGCGTTTCGCATTCTCTATGCGTTCTGTCGCTTCGATGATCGTCATTCCCGTCTCACCTCATGTCTTGGAAATCGGTTCAGCCGTTCGGCTTTTCCGTTCGGCTTGTTGATATTAGTATCGCTGATGTCTCGTGCCTTGTCAATGAGGAATCTCATCTGCGCATTTTCTACACATTCTTCTGAAAATCGTCTTTCGCGGTATTCATCAGCTCATCATGCTCGTTTTTGATGTCGCCGTCGATGACTGTGTTGAGAAGGTGCTTCAGCTCAGCACCGATAGCCGGTCCCATCTCGAATCCGATTCCCATCAGGTCGTTACCATCAATCTCGAGCTCCTTGACGTTGAGCGTCAGCCCCTTTGCGTCCATCTCGTCGTAGAGTGACTTGATTGCGTCGCAGCATTCTAGTCCTCTCGACTCGCTGTGCCATGCCTGCTCGGAATGGGCGAGTATGTCGGCGCGTCTTATCTCGTACCACCCGTTGAACGCCTCCCGACCGCCGAGTCGTGCGATCATACGTCTGACGCCCTTCTCGGTGATAGGGTACGTCATATCGTCATGGTGCCGAACGAGGTTTCGGACAGTTTCCGCTGTTCTCTTGTCAATTCTCAGCCGATTGCAAATCTCGCCAGCGATTCGAGCCGATTGTATCTGGTGCCCGTAGAAGTGCTGCCGTCCGTCCTTGTAGACCTCGGAGCACGGCTTTCCGATATCGTGCAGCAGGGCTGCAAGTCTCAGCGACTTGTCCGGTGACACGCCGCAGCATACCTCGACCATGTGACGGTATACGGTGTAGCAATGCCATTTCGTGTATTGTTGGAACCCGATGCATGGGAAGATTTCGGGCATCACCGCTGCGATGACGTCCTGGTATTCAAGAAGGAGTGCACGCAGATAACATGAATCCGCTGTGAGAAGCCTTACTAACTCGCTTGCCTGCCGCTCAATCGCCGTGTTCTTGATGAGGCGGCAATGCTCATGAATAGCCTTCGATGTCCCATAGTCGATTGAGAAGCCGAGCGTTGCTGCCTGTCTTACTGCCCGCAGGACGCGCAGCTCGTCTTCCTCGAACCGTTTTCCCGCATCGCCAACCGCTCGTATCGACTTCATCGATATGTCGTGCAGCCCGTTGAACGGGTCGATGATATCGCCTGTTGACAGGTCGTATGCTATAGCATTGATGGTGAAGTCTCGATGGAGCAGGTCGGTTTCGATAGTGCGTTCCGAACCGTTTTCGGTTCCTCGATATTCAGTCACCTCGTATGACGTGCCGTCATCGTATACGGAAGTCACCGTTCCGTGCTTGAGTCCGGTTTCCTCGACTCGCATGTTCCCGCATAGTGACAGGACGTTCGATGCTTCGTATATGTCCATGGAGGTGGTGATATCCCAGTCATGAGGCTCGCGTCCGATTGCGATATCCCTGATGCATCCGCCAACGAGCTGCACGTTAACTTCTCGATTCTCGTTCTCGCCGAAGCATAGCAATGTCGATGCGATGTGCCTTACGCCGTCAGGCATTGAATGATTGATTTTCGATGCAAGCTCGTCTTCGTTGATGTCAGTCATGTCGTTTATTCGCCTTCTCGTCGTTAATCATATTCGTATTTAGTGTCGTGCCATGAGCGATTCGGCGAGAGACACTGGCAGAATGGCTTCGTCCGTCACTTTATGGATTCGCGCTTCGTTGCATCGAACTCGCGGATGATGTCGGCAGCGTTTTCCTTCGTCCCGTCCATCGATTTGATGAACGATCGGTTAGCCTTGCCGATTCTGTTCTCCCCGTCTCTCTTGTCGATGTACGGTGTCGGGACTGTCCGCCCGACAACTCTCATGAGCGTCCCGCGATATGCTCTCTCGTCGATTCTCTCATATTCCGTCCCGATGAGCATCTCGCGTCTCTCATCGGTCGTCTTGTTGAGCGTCGCCTTGTGTCCGAACAGCGCGGTCGATGCCGCTGATACGGCGTTTCGCATGCAGTCCATCCGCCGCCACGTGAGGTATCTCTCGATGTCGTCGGCGTTCTCAAGCTTGAATGCTCTGCAGTCGAACGTCGGCACCATGAGACTCCTGCGACATGGCATGGACGATATGCCGAACGGGTACCACGGTCTCGTGTATCCGTCCGTGTCGGCGTTCGCATAATAGTCGGCTCCGCTTAAGGAAAGAGACCGGTCGAAGTAAATCGATGCGTACGATGAGACACAAGCTACGATTTTCTCTAGACGTCCACCGAACGGTATCGTGCCGGCGATGACGCTTTCCTTCGGAATCCATGTGATGACGGAAATCTCATCGGATGCCACGTATGCGCACACGATGTCGAACCCGCTGAGCGAATCGAAGACGGAGCGGCAGGCGGCGAGCATCGCTTCGATGAAGCGGTCGTCGAATGGTTTCTTGTACCTTGCCGTTAGGGTATGGAACGCGCGCCCGTCGAGGCGGAACCCGATGTAGCATCCGTCGCGCTCGATGCGGCGGTCGTATTCGAGTTCAGCCTTGCGATATTTGTCGCCGAGGGATGTATCGACCATGTTTTTTCTTTCTATCGTAACATATCTTTTTATGTATACGATTATTTTATCATTGATATATTATTTCTATGATAAAACATCGAAATCACATATTTGCTTGCGTATCCCATATGGACGAATGCCATTTTTCGTAGTTTTTCGGAGCATCTCCGAGGAATATTTCCCCTGATTTGACGATGAATACGGGAACGGTGATTATTCTTGATTCATTCGTTCCGCTGTCGGTTAGAACACGAGGCTCCATTCTCAACGTGAACGTTCCCATAATTTTCTGGTCAACCGTCAGCCCGTTTTTCTTGAGGTAATCGACGTCATCGTTGAATGCAACGCAATCAAGGAATTGAAGGGTATCCTCCCATTGCCGAGTTGTTGGGTTGTATTGACCGTCATCGACTCTGATGGTAAACCTAACCCATTTCGTTCCGTTTGGCGATACGCCATAACGTGGAGTTCTCTGCACGCGTCCGGAAAACGTGCATGAGTTGATCGCATATCCCATGCATAGCCTCCAGTCTATGTGCACGTACCTACTAATCTCATCGATATCTCATCATATCATGTTTTAGTTGGTTGTTGCAGCAGCTTTATTAGGGGAATCAATCGAAATCGTCGTATTGTCGATATCTATTCCTCATTTCCGCATCTCGTCGGCGCTGTGCCCGTCCGGGACGGTTATCGTCGCCGTATCTTGTCTTTAATCTGAGCTGATGTTCTGATGTTGCATCGTTATCTGCGATATCGTCATATGAATATGATATGTCAGATATATCGTCATAGCAGCCATCGTCGTTACCTGACGGTAATCCCTCTGATTCGATCATATCGTTGATGGCTTTTGCCATGCGCTTGCAGAACACCATCGAGTTGCCTTTAATCGGAAAGTCGTCCTCATGTACCTTGATGTATCCTGGGATGTCCTCTATATGTGATTTCGGCGATTTCTGCTGCATAGCTGATATGCCCTGCATGAATACCTTGTATATCTTGAAATCGATTGACTCTCCATTGCAATATTTTCTAAATGCAGCTCTTACTTCCTTGATGTCTTCATCGGTATAGTCAGATAAGCACTTGTTCTGGTTAATCATCTATTAAATTGTCTCCAAAGAAATATTCGAATGCCGTTATTTATTATTATCGCATATTTGCATGAATAATGGGCAATTCCTGTTATATTGGAACCACCCATTTTAATTATATCAATGCATTTTAGTTTATTAATGTGACGTGTTCGATTCCTCGTTATTCGTCTTGTTGTCGGTTTTCAAGTCTTGGACGTATTGGCTTGTGTCGCCATTCCCGATCATCTTGACGTATCCGTTCGTATCGACAATATCGGTAAGTGCCCATGACCCGCTTTGGGAATCCTCCGTGAGAACGAAGCACGCGCGCTGATGGTCACCTCCGATGGATTCCATGACGACGTAGAGCTGTCCTGCCTGCTGCCTTACTTCTCTTACGCGCCCACCGAACATCGAGGCGTAGAGATCCTTGTCGGTCACATGCTTGCGCTCCTGCTGGACGAGCGTGTTCTTGTAATACTGCAACAGCTCTGCTTTCTCATCATCTGTGAGATTCTGTCTCACCTGCGACAAATCGGCATATGAGATTGCAATCTCACTTGAGACGTTGTCAAGTGCCACCATCTGCGTGAATGAGTTGACGTCGCCTTTGGCAATAAGCGACCTAATCTGCTTCATGAACCCGTCGGCAATCTGCTTCTCCGCGCTGCTCGCCATCGTGTATTTCTTGACGGCGTCTTCGGGATCGAAGTCGGTTCGTTTGATCGAATCGAGTCCGCTCGCCGTCTTGACGTCCTCGTTCTCGTTGTTACCGTTCTGGCTATTAGCATTGTCGTTCTTGTTGGCGTCTTGCGTCTGCTCCGTATTCTCGTTCTTCTTGAGCAGCTTCTCATCAATCTGCCCGTGGAATATGTTCTTCGCAACGATAAGCGAGCCGAAGAACAGGACGAGGCAGATAAGCACCGTCGCGACGACGAACACGAACAGTGGCCCGCCGACGTGCCCCCTGTCGTCCTCCGGATTCGCTGACTTAGATTTCTTGCGACGCGGGCGTTGCTGCGTGTCGAAGCTGGCGTCGTTATCGTCGTACTCGCTGAGCTTATGGCGAGTACTTCGTCTGTCGTCGCCGTCGGGGGTTTCGTCGCGTCTCGTGTCTATGTCGGCGAACGGATCGACGTCGTCAATCTCTTCCTTCTCGGAATCGGCTTGCTTGCTTGCTTGCTTATCGGCATTAGCTGGAGCACCACCGTTCGGCTTGTCCTGCCCACCGTTCTGCCCGTCAGACGAGGAGCTGCCCGGTTGAGGGCGATGTCTGCGTCTCCTTCGAGGCTGCGGCGTGTCGCCCTCGCCTATTGCGCTGACTCCGCCATGCCCGTCATCTACGATGTACCCTTCCTTCTCGTATTTGCTGAGCATCTGGTCGACGGTTGATTTAGTGCTCCCGTCGGCATTGTGTGATTCGGTGTCGCCTGTTTCTGGGTCCACCTCATTTTCAATCTCCTCCAAATGCTTCGGACGGAGAAGCGTGACCTTCTTCTCGGAGATCATCTTCTTGACCTGCTTGAGCGTCATCTTCGCCAGCGGGTGGTCTTCTTCCCCGTCTTTAACTAAAACGAAGCTCGATCCGCCAACGTAATATACGCTGAGGGGCATTCCGCCCTTTCCGTTGCCAGACGCTATCCTATCCTCACGGCGAAATGCCATATCAGGCACGCTCCCCATCACACGAAAGAAAATACGAGAATCCTGCTCATGCCCTGATTCCGTTGAACGCGCACGGAATCGGCATTTAATCATCTGTTTACATCAATTAAAAGTATGGATTATCCACCGAATCCGATATATTAAAGAACCGTCAAGAAGCCTTCCGCTGTCACGGCTCGCCCGTCGCCGCCAATAGTCTTGATACGGGCGGATTCCATTGCGCCGCATGGTATTGCATCGATGATTGCCGAGCTCGAAACATCGAAGCATTTGGAATCCATATCAGTGACCGAATCGGTTGGCTCCTCGTCTACTCTGGCCGCGATACGGACCGAGTAGACGCAATTATCCGGAATTAAGTGCCTGTCTTTCGTTAATATCTCGAGATATGAGGTCGGAAAATCGTCTGTGTAACCGGATACTGCTATCTCATCGTCTCTGACGATGCGCGAGGTCGCTATTCCAGCCGTATGGGCGAGATCGTATATATATGACAGCTTTCTAAAGTCGTCGAATCCGCAGCTGCGATAAATCGGATAACCGTCATCGGATATCGAGATGTCAAATTCTCTGCATTCAGCTGCGATGATTTGCAGTATCGCTTCACGCTCGTCGTCGGTCGACTCGATGTACGGGAAACGGAAACGATATTCTCCGTTGGTAGTCTTGATGCCTTCCTTAATCATCTGAGCAGGGGTCGTTGGGATTAGACGTCCTATCTTGTTCGATATCGTATCGATTATCTGGTCGGACAGCACGACGGATACCTGCCCGTCAGCCGTGAATATCGCATATGCGTCCTTTACTGCCTCGTCATATGATATCGATGAGATCGTAGCGTCGTTGCCGTGCCCATCGAGAATCGTATCACCTATTGACAGTTCCTGTAACGTTTTCGGCATCGCATTGCCGTCCTCGACGACTTGGAACGTTGTGACGATTGCTAGTTGGTTCCCCAACCTGTTCAGACGGTTGTTCAGCATTGCTAATCTCCTCTCAGAAGTCTTGTTGCAATTCGATTTCGCCCATGCATAAGCGTAGGGGCGAGGCTCACGTCCCATTCTCTGGAACGATTGCCTCACCCCTATGTCAGGTGAGCTTATGAGCGCGAATTATATATACAAGTTTGCTACTCAATCTCGATGACATCATGCTCGACAGCGGCGACGTGACGACCTCGCTTCGCCTTCGCACCATCGGAACGACGCTTGTCGATGATTTCGGTCTTCGTGCGACGCATCTGACGGCGAATGTCGTCATAGCAACGGTCGATTGCCTTCTTGACGCTGCGCGAGTGAGCCGACTTCGTAATGGTACCTCCGTTGAATGTGATGTTGATGTTACACTTCTGGACGGGGTCGCGGTCGTTGCCCTCGGTACGGAGTGTCACATTGGCGCGGATAGGGGAAATATCGAATACAGCGAGTGCGTCCGTCACCATGTTCTTCGCATATTCAATGGCCTCAACTCGGTCGAGATCGGCAGCGTTTGCCGTATTGGGGACAAGGGAGGAGGCGTTAACCGTGACGTCGATGTTTGCCATGTTCAGTTCCTTTTCTGATTGAATCCTGTAGGACAGTTATTAATATACCTCAATTCGGACATTAATATCGCGAGAAAGGCGACAAAACGGCGAGTGGTCGTTATTGAGGCGATTAATCAGCATTTTCGATGACGTTCTTCACGTACTTCGTCGGATAGCTTGCAGTTACCGTCCATTCGACGACTGCACGTGCCTTACCGTGGTTGTCGCAGGTAATCATCGTGAACAGCTTATCCATGGTCCGTCTGTTGTTCGCAGCGTTATCGTCCTTGACCTTATCGCATCTCTTCAGACGCTTGTCGAGATACGTTTGGAAGTCATCGGCACTGCCGAACTTGACCTGTCTCGTCTCGTATTCGTCAGGATTTACGTTATACGACCCAACAGGCTCAAGCACATATGTCGTCTCAGGCGTCTCGAAATACGCAAGCTTGTGAGAGTTGAAGAAGTCAGCCTCGACGTATTTCTGCACCTCAGTGAACATAGCCGTCCATGGGAGGTGATGCCCATATAGAACGATATGCTGGTCTGTGTTCAGGTCGCTGCTGTTCTCATAATCGGTGAAAATCGACCCGTTCGTTGAGTGATTCCCCTTGTAATCCTTGCGCAGATACTTCGTCTGATCTGTGCTCGTGAGGACGGGATAGTTGATTACCGTTCCCGGGATGTATAGCCATCCGGAAATCTCATTGTTTATCGCCTTCAGCCCGTCGAAATCGACGATTGGAGGGAGTTGGCTCGTGTCCTTCGCCGTAGGGGCGGCGATTTCGGTGTACGTCTCGGCAACGTCCGTCAAGTCGTTCGATTCCTGCATCGACGTCGTATATTGATAGACGATTATGCCCATACATACGACTGCGATGCTCAATGACACGAGCATGACGAGATTCGTCCTGAAGTTATACCATCGGTTTTTTCTCGTGACGAGTTTCCTGTCGAAGTCGCTCACAACGACCGATGACAGTACCTCGTTGCCATTCGCCTTGCGCCCGAACATCCCGGCCTCACGGAACGACTTCTGGATTCGCTTCGAGATTCCACGACGATTCGGGATCTCCTCACCGTAGCCATGCTTTATGCTCCTTGCACGCTTGCGGCGTTCCTTCTTTGCGCGATTAATCTCATCGGAGATTTCTAAATCGACAGGTTGAATGCCCTCGACGATATCGTTTCGTCCTGCATGTCGCTTACCGAATTGATTCTCTACGACAGGTGTTTCTCCAATATTCCGTTTCTGGGGGCGTGAGACGGCTTCTGACGGCATGTAACGGTTGCTCGGCATACCTTCCCTATAATCGCCGTTCATACGGTCATATGGCGTCTCGCTATATGTTCGAGCGAAATTATCAACGTGTTTTCCGTTACGTCTGTTAACGTTCCGTCCATCGCCGCGCTCGTCATAGAGATAAGCAGATTCCGCCTCTTCGTATTCACGTATAGCGGAGCGTGGAGCCTTCGGACGAGGTTGTATCCCGTTTGTTCCGCCCCTACTCATATGATTATTCCTCCCCATGGGGAAATTCCTCCGGTTCTCTATTAGTCGTCTTGCGAGTACCTGTCGCCAGACGAGCTGCCGCCTGTCGACGAGTTCCCGTTAGTGTTCTTGTTCTTGTTGCTCGATGACGAAGAGGAGCTCGTGTATAGGGTCACTGATGAGCCGGATGTCACGACGCTCCCGCCAGATGGTGACGTGTATGTCACCGTGTCAGAGCTTGAACCATCATACCGCACATTGAACCCCAAGCTCGACAGAATCGTCTTCGCCTGCGAAACCGTCACGCCGCGCAGGCTAGGCACGGTCGCTTGGTCTGTGCTCGTCTTTTCCGTCTGCTGCTGCAGTACATCGAGCTGGCTTTGCAGGGAGTCGCTTTTCTTCTTGTATGCGTCACGCTCGCGAGACAGCAGTGTCATGGCGCCGTCGGTATCCCTGACGGGAACCTGCTCTGTTGTCTTGTCGGTGCTCGTTGCGGGGGACAGTATCTCAAGCGTCAAGGTGATCGATGTGCCCTTCGTGACGACGGTCGAGGCGGCGATTGACTGGCTCGTTATCGAAGGGGTCGACGATCCTGATTCGACGTATTTGACATCGTATGTGACATCGAGCCCATCTGATTTCTTATAGACGTCCGATGGGTCGATTTTCGTGAAGTCGGGTACGACGACCTTGTCGCGGGCAACTTGAATGCTGACGTCGCTTCCGCGATTGACGAGCTGTCCAGCGTCCTTGACGCCGATGACCGTATCCTCCTTCTTGTCGGTATCGCCAACGTATTCGACCTTCGGGTTAAGCCTCTTTGCTTGGACGAGAGCGATATAGTCCTCGATTGATTGATCTTTCCCGATTTCAGGAATCTCCGTCTTGAATTGCGGCTTCTCGAACTCCGCCTTCGGATCATCCTTTCCAACCGCCGACATGTAGTCGGAGAATTCCTTGCAGGCGGTAGGTGTCGTCGTCGGTACCTCGACCTTTGCATCTCGCCCGCCAATCCATACGACGACTGTCCTCGTCGTGTCGAACCCGGAGCACCAAAGGTCTGTCTTATCGTCTGTCGTTCCCGTCTTCGCGGCAATCGTCCAGCCTTGCTTATCGAATGGAATGTTATACCAATCCGTTCTCTGATCGACGGCCTTCGTCATCGCATCTGTCAGCTGCAGCGCCACCTCGGATGACATCGCATATGACTCTTTGTCATCATGCTTGTATATCGAGTTACCGTATGAGTCAGTGATGTTCTTCACGCACCATCGGTCCGTTTCCTTTCCTTTATTGGCAATAGTGCGATATGCGTTGGCCATGTCGAGCGGTGAGAATCCGATCGTCTGCCCACCGATGATTGCAATCGTGTTGTCCTCTAGATCTCCCTTGATACCGCACTTATGGATCATGTCGTTGATGCTTGACATGCCTGCCGTCTCGGCGCCATGGATGGCCATTGCGTTGTCTGACATGATGATACCGCGCTCGATGCTAGCCGACTTCCCACCGATATATGACGTGATGACATGCGCTTTTTCCCCATCAGCCGCGACGTTGACCGGTTCGGTGGACACGTTGTCCGTCGTGTAATAGCCTTGATTCTCCATCAGCGTGGCGTACATGAACGGCTTGAGCGTAGAGCCTTGCTGAAGCGTTCCCTGCGTGGCAACGTTGAACTGGCTTGCGTTGTAATCGGTTCCGCCGCAGAACGAGTTGATCGCCCCCGTCGCGTTGTCGATATCGACGATGGCGCTCGTCACGCCCTTCGATCCGTACCTCTGTTCGACTGACTTGACGAGCTTCTCTGCCGCCTCGCCGTCCTTTATGGATAGCGTGGTGTAAATCTGCCAACCACCGCCTTTGATTTCTTCCTCGCTGTATTTCGCCTTCAATTCCTTCATGACGTAGTCGTAGTAGAATGGCTGGTTGATGACGCGCTGCTTCTCGGTAATATGGATGACGGAGTTGATATCCGTCCTCTTAATTTCCTGTAGCTGTTCCTTCGTCATGTCGCCGGTCTTCCCGAGAGAGAATATCTTGTCGAGTACGAGGTTCGCGCGCTCTGCGGTGTTCTTTCGTCCCTCCTCCGTTGCAGGGTTGTAGATGGACGGAGCGTTCACGATTGATGCTAGAATCGCCGCCTCGTAGTAGCTCAGCGTCTTGACGGAATGTCCGAAGTAGTATTGCGATGCCGCCTCTACTCCGTAGTTACCGTTGCCATAATAAACGGTGTTGAGGTATGAATTGAGGATGTCATCCTTGCTCATGGACGATTCAAGCTCAGCCGACAGGATCATCTCGGTCAGCTTACGACTCACCGTTTGCTCAGTGCCGACCTCGTTATATGCGTTGCGGACGTACTGCTGCGTAATCGTTGACGCACCTTGGCTCGTGCTGCTGCCTCCGCTCCTCCATGAATCGAAGTTTGCCTTTAGTGCGCGGGCGATTCCGTAGAAGTCGACGCCTTCGTGGTTATAGAAGCGCTCGTCCTCGATTCCGACCGTTGCGTCCTTCAGCTTCTGATCTATAGAGCCGAACGACACAGGTTCCCTGCTCGAAGTCGATATCACACCGATTACCTGACCGTCCGCGTCGTACATCGTGGAGTCCTGCGGGGCGGCGATGAGTGTGTAATCCTTGAGCGATGGGAGCTCTCCGAGCGACGTCGTGAACAGGAATGCGATACCGATTAATGCGACGAGCCCGATTCCCGCTGCCGCTACGGCCATATACACGATTGCCCGCCATATGCTGCGGAACAATACAACTACCAGCCTGCCGATGAGTCTAATCGCCCCGAGCAGCACGCTGATGACGGCAATGATCTTCGAACCGGCATGCCCAGGACGCTCGAACTCCGTCTTCGTCAAGTCAATTGTCCCGCCGAACTCCCCATATGCCGCCTTACGTGCAGACTTCGCCGAGTAGCTCCTATCCCCAAATCGCTTGCGTCCTGCGAACGTTGAAGCAATGTCATCGGTTCCATATTCATCCGCATTATATTCGCGTGGATTCTGACGCGGTGATGATTCATCGTTAAGCGTTACAGGGAACGGATCGCGCTTCGGGTCATATGTCCTTCGCTTCTTCTCATTTTGAACGGCTTTTACCGCATCGTCATGGCGTTTGCGAGCGCCTTTTTTAGCAATTTTAGCTTTCTGTGATTGGATAGTCGCCATTATCGCGGATTTTGATGGATTCGACGAGTCGCTCTTTTTATTTGCACTGACCTGATTACGCTCCGATGCCATGCTGGCGTTCTCGACAGACGAATCTGCTGGAGTCTTCTCCCCGCCTATCTCCACGGAATTCGACGAGTGGGACGGCGACTTTGATTCATCGTTTTTCGCATTTCGCGAATTCTCAGCATGAAGTGTTTCATGTTTCGCGTCATGCCGTACGGATTGCCCCTCATCTCGAGTTGCTCCGTTCTTATCGATTGTCTTGTCTGTGCTTTTGTTCCCTATCTGCATTGACTGAAGCCCCATCGATGTTGGTATCGTTTCTCGTATCTAATAGTGTGGATTGAATCATTCGTTTAATTAATACCCCAGCCATATTTGACGGGCATATCTTCAGACGAATTATCCTCATTAGTACGTTGGTATGATATGACGTTTCGCTTTATTAAAGAAATCGGGACTTGCATTCATGAGCAAATCCCGATTTATCTTTCATCTATTGATTTAACGTTAAATCCATTCGGCTGGCGCAGAAGTCATCTTCGGCGGGCGAATTCTGCTGTTGCCCTTCTTTGATTCTTCGTTAGTCGAGTCATTCCTCGATCCGCCATCGATGATGTCGCTGACATCGGAATCATCACCATATGATCCACTGTCCCCGAACCCGCCGTAGTCATCGGAATCGTCGATTCCGAACGATGACATGTTCAGGTCGCTGACGTCATGGGATTCGCTGAATCTTGATACGCTATCGTTGAAATCGTCAACGTTCGATACGTTCTGCTTCGGCTGTGCCGCGACAGGGGGGAACGAGTCCGTGAATGACACCTGCGCCGACTCGTCAGGTGCATCAATGTCCGACATGTCGTCACTATCATCGAGGTCAAGCCCGTCATCACCAAGCAGCGCCTCAAGCGCCGAATTGGAGGCGTTCTGACCGTTATCCTGTGCAGGCTCAGCCAAGCTCGACAAGTCAGAGGAATCATCATAAGGGTGAGAGCTACCCGTGTCGTCAAGAATAGCTGACAACGTCTCGTTATCAAGCCCGCCAGTCATGCCTGGCTGAGGCTTATCCTCTGGGACGTCGAAGTCCTGATACCCATAGTCCCCCAATGAGAACGTCGAGAATTGTTCCGCCTCGATTTCGCTGATAATCTGCCTGATTGATCGCTGCATGTCCCTGATGTTGCTTCCCTGCTGATCTACCTTCCCGGACATCATGTCGTATGAATCGAGCAGGTGCTTTAGAAACTGAACAGCGCGCTGCTTTTCATGCCCACGAGTGTTCTCGAGCTTGCGAATGTCTGAACGGACTACCTGCGTGTTAGAATTGATGATTTCCTGGGCATCAGATTTTGCCTTCATCAGCACGTCATCGGCTTCCGCCTTCTTGCGCTGATAGTAGCTGTTCGCTTCGTCAACGATTCGGCGCCCCTCGTCACGTGCCTTCATGAGCTCCATTTCGCTGGCGCTCTTCTGGTTGTTCGAGAGGTTGTTGATAACTCGGTTCTTCGTGTCGATTTGGGACTGCAGCTTGGTAATCTCATCTTGGAGCTTGCGAATCCTATTGCCGGCCTGCTCGATGACCTGTAGCTTAGTCATCTGATCGACTTGGGTCTGTAGTGCTTCCCTTCGGTTATCTGCCACCTTGTGCACCTCACTTCTTATAGTCGCTTTGCGGCGGCAGAGTCGCCACAACTGCTGAACCGCATATCATTCTGCTAATCGGGATATATAAATCCGAATATATTTATAGCTATCGCTTTTTATAGAGTATCGCTTTTATCGGATCAGCAGCTTTGATTTCCTATCAGATGATACGGCATTCAACGTTCTTACCATATACATTAAAAGTTAATACATTGAATATTTTTCAGAATCTATAATAAAAATGACCGAGCGTTTTAATCTGCTCGGTCATTTTAACTTTGACTATTCGAATCGTCTAATTAGTTCTTCTCGATTGCCTCGACGATTCGCTTCCTGATTTCCTTCGAGACTTGGTTCCAGACTCCGCGGACGCCGACGGCATCTGTATCGACGCTTTCGATGATCTCATTGACGATATCGTCGAACTTGCCGTCGAGAATCACGTCGACGTCGAGTCCGAGTCGGAGCAAGTATTCGCTTCGCATCTCGTCCTTGTGAATACGACACGCTTCCCTGATGTCGTCGTTCGTCAGGCGCTCGAACACGACAGTCTTGTCGATACGACCCATGAACGGAGCCCCGAAGCGCTGGTTGAGTCCGTCGAGAACGTCCTTCTCGAACTCCTTCGACATATCATCAGCCGACTTCGTATTGAACCCGACACCGTTGTACTCCTTGCCGGTCATAAAGCCCTGGTTCGTCGTGATGATGAACGTCATGCCGCGGCAGTCGATATGCTCCTTCGATGAGGAATCGAGGAATCCGGTGTCAAGAATCCCGAGGAACAGGTTTGAAATCTCCTGACAACACTTGTCGATCTCATCGAGGACGACGATACCTGACGGATGCTCCATGCAGAAGTTCGTAAGCAGCCCGCCCTCCGTGTAGCCGACGTAGCCGGGTTCCGAGCCGAGTAGGCGTGAAGCAGTCCACTTCGTCGTATAGGTGCTCAAATCGACGACAAGGATATCGGTCTTCGGGAGAGACAGGAAGTTGAGCATCTGACGGGCGGTTTCCGTCTTGCCGACGCCGGATGGGCCTGCGAACATGAGAACGCAACGGGGCCGATCCTTCGGCGTGAGTCCGAGGCGGGAAGCGGAAAGGGCATCGACGATTTGCTCCTTCGCCTTGCGCTGCCCAGCGACGGACGGGAAGGCGTTGTCGACGGTCTTCTTTGCATTGTCGCCGCCGATGGACTTCGCCACCGCCAGCATCTCGCTCGTGCTCTTGATTGACGGATTAGCGGTGAGGATGCGGACAGCCTTGAACACCTCGCGCTCACCGGCGGATTCGAGCCCATCGTTATGGGCAATTGCACCGGTCATATCGAGAACGTCGAGCTCGCGATCGGGAGAATGTTGCCCAGCTATATAGTCACTTGCAGCATTCGCGATGATCTCACATAAACCGTCCTCATACGTAACGTCGTGAGCCTTTTCGTATTCAGGCATACGTGCCTTGAGGATTTCGAGCGTATCGGCAAATGACATCTCTCGAATGTGTACCGGCGTCAGACGGCGCATGAATGCCTTGTCCTTGCGGAGGCTGTTGTTGAACTCAGCCTCTGTCGTCGAACCGATGAAGTGAATCCCCTCACGCGCAAGGAACGGCTTCATAGCGTCTTTCGCTCCTTGGACGTTATCAATCTGATGGAACTCGTCCATGAAAATGATGACGTTCGTTCCGTGAATCTCCTCGGCGATGTTCTCGAATACGAGTGGAATCGGCATGCCGGATTCCGCCACGCCGCCCATCGTGAGTGACATGATTCTGGCGTTCTTCAGCTGATTCGGAACGACGCCCTTGACGATGCGTCGGCAAAGCTCCTCAACGATTGCCGTCTTGCCGACTCCACCGTCACCAAGGAGAATCGGGTTTCCCTTGTCCTTTCGTGACAGCACCGTGATGATTTCGTCGATGCTGTTGCTGCGCCCGATGAAAGCAGGTGCGGTACCGTTCGTTACCTGATCGTTCGCAGCCGCTGTCATGTCCGTGCATAGCCTGCTGGTGAGCCTGATACGGGAATCTGGGAGCGGTGCCCACTTTGCGTTCGACTGCCGAGAAGCGGGATGCGATTCATCATGCATCTGGCTGGAATCCACGGGAGAAATCCATGACACACCGCTATATAGCATGTCCTGGACGACGCCGGATGCCTGGTTGATGCCGTCGAACGTCCCGTCATCCGTGTAGCTGAGAATTGCATGGACGATAGCGAGAGCCATCAGCTCCGCGAATGCGTACACGCCCCTCTGCCCGTGCTTCTCGACCATCTCCCTGTACTGCTTACCGTTGGAATCGTGGTTCTCGATTTCCGTAGCGAGATACGACGTCAGGCGCGTGATGAACGGCTGGGCGCGATAGATTCTGGTCTTCGTGTCGAAGATCATCGCGTCGGTTCCGTCGACCACCTGCTTCATGGCATTGATGACCTCGTTGATGGCAACGGAAACGATAATCGTCTCGCTGTTTCCAGCCGAATCGTCGTCATCACCGAATACGGCTCTCACGATGTTGCCCGTGTACGGCATCTCAGAGAGGTCGAGCGACTCGCCGTCATCGAGCTGCACGCACTTTCGAATGGGCGACATGAACGCGTCGACGGGCGACATGTTCCCGCGAACCTTCTGAGGAGTCGCATTGGGGATATCGGACATGTCGAGCATCGGGGCAAGTAGCGCGTCCTCGCCGAGCGTCGAACCGAGAACATCGGACGGAAGGCATGCGAACGCCTTGCAGTCCTCTGGGTCGACGTCACCTGTGAGGTCATCGTAAATCGAGCATACCGCCGTGTTATGGATCATTACGGCAGCAACAACATCTCTCGTGCCGATGTCGATGGACGTCCCGTCCGCCTTCCCGTCAATCTTGTCGGAGCGAGCCTTCAGCAGTGCAGCAATCGCCACGGCGAGCGGAGCGCTTGCTGCACCGAACGCACCGAACGTGTAGAGCTCGGCTACCTGATAGTCATCGTTATCGAACGTCGACTTCATAAGCGAATCGCGCAGCACCTCGACCGGCATGTCCCAGCCGTCGGCGGCATACGCCTTGGCAAGCTCGTTGTCGCATTTGAGGCATGAGCACAGCATGTCCACGGAATGGACGCGGAATGGTTGGTACCCGTCATCGTCAGGCTCCAGATCCGAATTCGCCCACGCATCGTCAGCATCGTCCATGAGGAGCATGGATTCCTGCAATGCGGGTGTCTTTGACACGATGATTGACGCCTCACCGGGTATGCCGTCGTTGATAGCCTTGGACGCACGCGCAGAGAAAGTCATGAACGAGCGCATGACATCTGATGCGGATGCCATGGCGGCAGTGCCGTTCTCGACTGCTTCCTCGATACCTTTGTCGTCGAGCGTCTCCGAGTCGGCGATGCAGCGCATGATCGTCAAAATCACGGAGAAGTTCGTCACTGGGGCTGGGATGCGCCCGCCCATGGAATCGAGCACGACGAGCATGACGTCGATAGAGTACTCAACGCTGGACTCCCCGATATACGGTCTGGGGAGCATGGAATCCGCAGCGACGAAAGGTTCGATATCCTCCGGCATGATGTCGGCGTCGAATGAGTCGAGGAACACGAAGCGAGTCTCGTCCGTGTCAAGCGCCGGAGAGATGCCAGTGCCCTTGAGAACGTCGCGAGCTCCGGGTGTATCGCGCAGGAACTCGTAGAGCGGAGAGAAGTCCTGCGCCTTCGACATCCATTCCCAGACGTCGTCGAGCGTGATGAATGACTGCCCGTTGTACCCGTTCCACTTCGCGAGCATCATCGAGAAATCAGTGTAGGACGGGAGCGAGATGCCGGAATATTTCGCCAAGCAGTCGGGGAAGAACACGGTCTGGAACGAGTGATCGAACGAAGCGTAGTATGAAAGCAGCACGCTGACGACAAGCTCATCGTCGACGTCATCGCTGTCGGCGAATCGCTCACACGCCTGTAGGAACTGAATGAGAGGGATTCGAATCTTCTCGTCGCCTCGCTCGGCGAGCGACATGATGGCGAACGATCCGGATACGGTCTGTGTGACCTTTCCGCCGTTCTTCTCGGTTCGAGCCGCATCGATGATTGGTTTGTACGTCTCGATGTTGCCGACGCTGCTGTCGGATTCGACGTCAACCGTCATCAGCGTGTCGGCGAGCGTCTTCACGGACACGCACGGCAGGGCGTCTGACTTTCGGGGCCACTCGCCGCTTCCGTCGATGTCAATCGGTGCGTGCAGCCAATCTCCGTCGCCGTCGCCTCGCACATCTGCGAGAATGTCCTGCGGCGTGAACTCGTCGTTGCCTGCGGCGATGCGCGAAGCCATGCAATAGACCGACTTCGCGAACATCCCGTATGACTGGCGCTTCGTAAGAATGCTGCTGATGCGGCTTTCGGTGAATTCGATTAGCTTCTTTGAGGTATCTGCCAAGGTTCGTCTCCGCTCCCCAACGTCATGCCCTGTCAATCGAAGATGACTAAGGCGTATGTACTGTTTAAGGTGGGAACGCCCGTGTGCATGGCATTCCCGCCAAATAATAATAGCACAATGCAGTGCCGATTTCGATGGAAAACGTGCGCAGCTCTCCGCTACGCTACAATATGTGACATCAAATCGGGGAGCGTTGCTATGACTCCGTCGCCGAACCCATAAAGCGCAAGCATTCGATTTATCATGTACGAGTTGAGCGATGCGTAGCGCTCGGTGCCGCCGGTCGAGTTAGCTATCGACCGTATTCTCGCCTCGTTGTGGTATGAGTTCCCGTGCCATCTCGCATCGGACGTTGCTGCGAGCCATCGCGCGTTCGGTGTCGTGTCGAGGGAAGCGTGAAGCAGTTCGCTTACCGTCGAGGCGAGTCTGAGAACGAACGTTCTGTCACCTGATGAGTTGTCAGGTAGGGAACGGCGGATTGATATGAGTTCGTCGATTTTCTTGTAGGCAACTGGATTTCGTAGATTCGGGATTTTCTTCTTCGACTTGCCGTAGTTGCTCGAGAGCAGCGCGATCGATGGTTTATCCATCGCTAGGATTCCATCGCCGAGCATATCGACGAGTTCGGCGGCTCGCCTCGGGTTCCCGTCGCATGCATCTATTGCATTGATTGATTGATCGACGCTCATGCCAACGCCGACGGTCTTCGCATGCTCCACAAGCCACATAGCCGTCTCATATGGAAGCGATACCTCTCGAATGACACCATTGACTGATTTTGATATGTTGGATAGTTCCTCCATCTGCTTCGCCGACTTCGGTGAAGGTATCCCGACGATGACGTACGATGAATCCGGAAGTTCTTTAACAAGTGTCTTAAGCTCCTCCAATCGTGATTTTGATTCCTTGTCGGCTTTGATGAAACCAGTACCATCCTTGCATACGCATGCTACGGTTGAGGCAAACAGCCCTGAAGCATGAAGAACGCTGAGCATTGATTGCGCATCAGGAACGATATCGGCTGTAATCCCGTTCTCGTTGAGGACTTCGGCGAAACGTTTCAGCCGAAGCGATATTCCAGACAAATCGTCTCCGTATAGGACGGTTAGTTTCCTGATGTGATTTATCTTAACTGATAACGGATTGAATCCTCTTAGCTCTGGTTTCGATGCTGCCATATTGTTGTTCCCATTCGTTAATCATTAATGCTTCTATCGATCTCGATATTGCGGTTCATTTAATTGCCAAAAAACGGTGACATACGATTATGTCGATGCCACCGCGCTAATTCGTATTCTAATATTGTATCACGAAAGACGATACCTATTCGTTTGATTTCCCGGCCGTACTCGTATCCATATGTGCCGTTACGAAGTCGTGAATCATCTCTGCCTTGTCAGCCAAATCCTGCTTCTCTTTTCGATCATTCCAAGCATAGTAAATCGTGAATGCCGAGATAATCGACAACAGGATTATTGCCGCCACAATCATCGTCGTCGAGAACGAATCACTGATGGAAATTAGGATTGAACCGACTACGAATATGGCGATGCAGACGATGAACACAGAAAGCTCGCTGGTCCAATATCCAACCTTCCCGCTTATCGGGTTGAGGTACTCGCCGAGCGTCACATACTCGTATTCGTCTTCGGAGCCGTTACTGCTATCATCGGCGTTGCGCTCCAGATTCCTACGCAGCTCGTATTCTGCGGAATCGTTCTCTGCAATCGCAGGTGGATATTCTATTCCCACGCTATGCGGCTTCCCGCTGCCAGAGCTTCTACGCATGTCCTATGCCCTCTATATCATCACATCAAAATCGATACGCTCGATTTTTCATTACAGTAACATCGTTTAGTTTCGATTGCCCCGTATCAGATTGTCGGGCGTTCTATTACTTTCCTCACAGCCGACGCAGGGGCGACAGTGCAGTTACCACTCCGCTCATCGGTGATAATGACCTGTGGATTCGATGCGGTGCCGTCCTTCTTGAATATGACATCGCTCACAATCCATTTCCGTTGCGAGTACTCGACGATATCGCCGCGCCACAACTTGTTATTTCCGTAATCGGTTACCCCTTTCGCAAGCCGGCGCCGTTTCCAATCTCGCTCGATGTACTTCATATGCTCGCGTTCAAGAGCCTGCACTATTCTCGCAAGAACATATGAGCGATTGATTTTGCATTCCATCTTACGGGCGGCACGCTTCTTGACGACGTTCCCGTCAGGCTCGATTACCCAACAACCGACGCCGTCCTCGATATATCCACGAACATCCATCCAAAGCGACGATGGGATAACGTAGAAGTTATAGTCACCGATGAACGTCTTCTTCGCATCGCTCAAGAAGTCTGATTTCGTTATCTTGAGCTCATAGCACCGTATCGTCCTGTCACCACCGAGCTCCTCCGTTATGTAATCGACGATGCCGTCGTCACCGAGGCCTACCTCCGCACAGCCGATTTGCCCGACCTTCCATGTGGCGAGTGTAATAATCTCCTCCATCCAATATGTTTTCTGCGATTTCAACGCTATCTTGCCTCCATCGCCAACCTTGATGACACGTCAAGCAGCTACATAATAATTCCATCATTTAATAGCAGTTTCTGAGATTAAAAATAGTGACGGAATGTAGTAGAAACTAAAAATATGGTTGAAGCTAAAAATATACATCATATATGAATTTTCAATAGCGTCGATATCAATATCCAAAACGAGTATGGCTTCGATTGTATCAAAATTACAAAATCAGCGCTCGTTCAGAGGACGGTTCCATAACAATGAGTGACAATAAACCGACAATCGTCGTATACATCGCATCGACAGAAAGCGGTAAGGAGTTCAAGAGGCTCATGCACGGGCGTGAAGAGATAAGCGCCGCAACAAAACCCGGCATCGAGGAGCAGGGAACCGACTATTTCAAACAGCTAGGACAGATGCTGAGAAAGTCATCATCGGGAATCGACTTGCTGATTTTCGACAACAAGTCGATATCGCAGCATGTACGTCCAGACATACTTCTCCGCTACGTCATCTCCTACGCAAAAGACGGTCTCGCGAAGACGATGTCGATTGTCATCATCGATACGGAATATGGAATTAACCAAGGCGGGCGCGATTCCCTGTCGAAGATGGGCATCAGGGTTCTAGACGACTTAGGGGAGCTCGGCCCGCTATACCGTCAAGACGACGACCCGAGAAACGCCGAAGACGATTCGGAAGGCTATGTATACGATGCAACTGGTCATAGAACGCTCAAACCGGAAGAAGACACGGAGCACGAGCAGAATCAAGTCGCAACGCCGATTGGTCAGCGTCTTGGGCTAGTCAACAATTCCGAATTTTCCATAAACAAGAAGTCGATAGAGGATCCATTCAACGACATCAAGACGGATTCCGAGACAAGCGGGCCGTTCACCATGTTCGGCGACATGAGCGACAGGCAGCAGGACGAGCCGAAAGACGATTTATCAGAATTTGATGTAGACCCGCTCAGCGGATTCGACGCCGACCCGCTTGCCGATTTCGACGGAGACGACGGATTGGAAGCCCGAATGGATCCAAACGACCCATTGAACGGCTTCGGGAACGAAAGCGGCAGCGACTACGACGAGGAAGACGACCCATTCGACGATGTCGACACCGATTACTACGATGACGATTCAAGGCATAACGATCCGTTCGCCGACGTCATCGAAGGTAACGACGACACAGGACTTGAAAGATACGACGGCAGCGGTACAAGCGGGGGCGCGAGACACAACGGACACAATCCGTATGGACTCACAGACGACCAAGTCAATTCGCTGACAGGCGGATACAGCGGGACGGTCACAGAGCACGACATCGAGCGACTCATCGAGATGGGCGGGGAACCTAAATGGGACTACTCGCAGATGAACGAAGGGCGCAGCGGCGGAGGCTTGTTCAAGGGGCGGAACCAAATCGGCGAGGTCGACGAAACGTCGCTCATGAGCTCCGCCTACATCGATGACTATATCAGAAGAATGGGAACGCCATATTCCGCCCCAAGCAAATGTAAGATCATCGATGCGTTCAGCCCATCTGGCGGAGTCGGAAAGACGACGATATCCTCAATCATAGCCACGCAGCTCAACTGGTATTTCAACAGGGACTTGATGATGGGCAGAACAAGTTCCCACGCCTGTCGTATCCTTGTCCTGTCCCTTAACGAGTTCGACGATTTAGCGAACCATAACATCGGATACCAACAAGTTATCGGAAACGATAACGATGGACGCAACATCGCAGAACTCAAAAAGAGAATAGACGAATGCGGCCGAATAGAGGACATCAGATGGGACGACATATCGCATTGTTTCGCCTGCATTCCCGAGAACTCCGTGTTCTACGTTCCGGCGATGTCTCTTACCGAGAAATTCAGTACGAGGGTCGAGATCACAAAGGACGACTACGCAAAGGTAATCGCCGTATGCACCCGCTTCTTCCAATTCATCATACTCGATACCCCAGACCTTATTTACGATCAGCGCGAGGGAATCGTCGAATGGGCGTTCGAGAACTCCGACCTCAACGTGTTCGTCATCGAGCCTGACCGCAAGAACACTATGCATCTCCTGAACCTGTTCAACGGCTGGAAATCAATCAATAACGGTAGAATGCCGATACCTCCGAGTAAGATGATGCTCGTCGTGAACAAATACATCGCAAAAGGAAATCCATACGTCCAATATACACCGCGATACCCGCAGATTCCTCTTGAAGAAATCAAGCAAACAATGTATAAGGATTTCAACGAGATAATCGCCATGCCGATGACTGAATACCGTGCACAGGGTTCGATCCTGTTTGGAACCGACCCAACAGTCAAGCAAGCCGCCGCCGACATCGCCGACGCATGCCTCGAAATGATAGATGCGAACGATGCGATGCAGAACAGGCGGCATCGTGCCTGATGGGGGAAAACCATTAAATCTAATGAATCGACTACAATCTATGAGCTTAGGAGAAACTCACCGATTATCGTATAATACAAAGCAATCATGAGTCATAGACGATTCGATAAAAACGCATGCAATAGAAGGCAGACCCATATCGAATCGTTATATCAAGAATACGGAGCAAACAAAAGTGCCATCCCGTAGAGAAAACGAACACAAAAACAACGGACGAGATGCAAACGGGCAGCGAAGGCGACCAGCTCCGAACAGCACCAAACGTCCAGCACCTCAACGTGAATATCCGACACACCCAAATGGCAGATACGCAAGCAGCCGACGAGCGACGCAGCGCGTCGGGCAAGAATCCGTCGACACCGTGGACGCAATGACATATGACAGGGCATCACACGAAGAAACGAAAGCTGACGAGCGACTCCGCACCCGTACTGTCGTACCGAAGAGCGCAAACGAGCCGTTTGGCCTGCGACGCGCAGGACTCGTTCGCAATAGAATTCTCGCCGCAATCGCCGGCATTGCCGTCGTAGCTGGGCTTGGCACTTACACGGTATTCGTCATAAAGCCATTCAAGCAAGCAAATCCGGTGAATACAATCGCCGCAACTGATGATGGCGAGGACGTGGAGACCGCAGCACCAGATTCAGTCGAAGAAGCCGACAAGTTCATTGCCTCGTACTACGGGTATCTGGCGAACTCAGACGCCGACGGACTGCGAAACATCGGGAACGATGCCGCAGCGAACGCAGTGCAGAACAAATGGACAGTCGGAATCGACTACAAAGTCGATAACTCAGCCCAGCCAGACGCGAAGAGCATGCCAACACCAATCGGGAAATACGCAGGCTGCAAGCTCTATAACGTGTCCGATTTCTTCTCTAACCCACCAGTCAACAGCGTCCACTCTACGATAACCGGTGACACCGGCTATCAGGGATGGGTCTATTACGACCAGCTCGAGACGAAGTGGGTCATGGTTGACCCAACGATACCGACGTCCGTGCAGGTCCCGGAAAGCGGGCACGTCGCTAAATCGTCAGAGGATCGCAAAGCGACCGTCGAGATGACAGGGCCGGGGGCATACTCGAACCCATGGTGGGCATACACGATGCTGTCCGTCGACGTGACGAGTTCGAGCACTGACGCATCGGTGTCGGTTAAGCAGAAGACCCTTGACAGCGGAATCACGATATCTGTGCCCGACACGCTCACGGCAGGGCTCAGCCCGATTACCGCGCAGGATAACGGGCAGCAGAACGCGCAGCAGAACGCGCAGCAGAACGCGCAGGGCGACGAGAACGCCAGCGATACGCAATCGACATCGACTGCAGCGGCAAAGGCTAGCGGCATCTGCATCATCTATCGAGGAAGCACATCGAATTTCACTCCTGAGCGCATAGGGCAGCAGGCATTGAGAATCGACGGGGACATAACGCCTGTAACCGTGTCATGCGGAGATGAGGATATAACGCCGATATTCGCAATCGGCACATCAACGGCAACTGACATACAGAAGCTCCTCGACTCCGAGCAGATGTCGAAGTACAACGTCTCATCTGAAAGCGTGGAGAAACTCGAAAACGAAGTAAAGAACATGCCGCAGCCGAACGACAATGAGAACGACGACACGACGAGCGAGGAGTAATCGTAAGACATGCCTAAGAAGAAGGACAACACACTACTCCAGAGAAAGTCCGACGAGCTTGCTGCTGACGAACGCAAGCACGCGCGCGAGAAACATGCGAAATCGAGTAACGAGCAAACGCCAGAAACGCGGCATGATGAAGAAGATTCCAACACGGAAAACAGAGATTCAGCAGAGCCGACGAAAAAGGACGAATCGGAAGACGAGGCTGAACCAGATTCCGTAAGTAGCAATGGAGACAAGATTCGTCCACGCGCAAAGGCGAAGAAAACACGGAATAAGCACGAGCACGAGAAGAAGCGCCAGAAAAAGAACGGCAAGACCACCGAAACAAAAGAACGCGAACGACTTCAGGCAGCGGAACGGCGTGCCGAACGGAAAGAACGGTGGAAGAACAGAAAGCGGCTAAAAGACGCTTGGCATGAGTACAGAGACAAGGTTAAAGAAAAGCACTCCAACCCTGAATGGCTACCGCTATCCGCGAAGATATTCAACAGATTCATACCAGCACGAGCCGATATGCCATATACGTCTGAGCAGAATAAGCAGCATTCCGTTATCGTTAGAACGCTCATCACGATAATCGTAACCGTCTTAGGTTTCTGCGGTTGGAGAATATACGATTTCTATTCATATAAGACGTCATCTGAACTACTCATACCGGCAACGATATATACTCCGGCTCAAAAGGAAACTGTGAAAGCGGAAATCAAGAAGCAAGGGTTTACGAATGTCACCCAAGACAAACAAGGTACCCATGCGAAGGGAACACCAGAAATGGTGCAGGCATATAAGAACTCATATAAGGAGAACTTAGTCGATCCAGCAGTAGAAAAACTTGACAACGTCAAAGACAATGGAACAGTAAAAAACCTCATATCGATTTACGTGTCGAAGGACTATAAGGCAATCGCAGTTAATACTGAACTGATGAGCGCGACGTCGACGGAATTAAACAAAGTTCTAACCGACTCTAGCGATATAGAGAAGGCAATCAATACTATCATCTCATGGAATGCGATGAACGGCACAGAAAAGACGCATGTATCATTCTGGCATCTCACGGTTAAGTCCGATGCCGACCAAAACACTGCAAGCACCGATGATGCTGATACGAAGGAGTTCTATTCATGCGAGGCAACGTCATGCTCTGATATAATATCTAAGCTGGAAGCGAAAGAACATGAGGAAGCAAACAAGAATAAGAATAATAACAGCAACGGTAATAAGAATGTCAACAGTAACGATAGCAAGAATGAAAACGGCAATACAGATAATGCAAATACATATACATCAAACGATTAATCTGAAAAAAATAGACTAAAACATATATTTTAATTGAAAGCTGGGGAATAAGATAATTATTCCCCAGCTTTTTGTGCATTTGCCTATTTTCAGGTTTCAGGAAATGCTATCAATAAATTAACAACCGATAAAACGATTTCTCATATGTTTTCTCATTTTGTTATAAGTTATTTGATGTGTATCATGCATATTGCTTAAGTCAATTATCGATATTTGCTTTTCAGGAAAAATTTGTCTTTCAGAAAGCAGCAAACTTTAATTGTTTGTAGATTAAAAGAAACGAGCCAACACCGTCGACATTGGAAAGCAGGATACCGATAAGCCGAAAGAAAGTGAGAGCTTGAAACGAAGAGGTCATTACCGATGCAAGAGAAGCAGCCAGAATTATCAGAGCACAAACTCAAGCAACAACAGCGTAAGCATGAACTGAACGAAAGCAGATTAAAATTCTTCGAGATGTATATGCGTTCAGAGCTACCCGAGCTAAACGAAATGCATATCAGTCAGAACAGAAGTGAGCTGCTGAACAAGCAGGAGCAATTCAAGCTCGGGAAACTGATACAGGCCGGCATCACAGCGAAGATTATCCTTCGCAACAGCGATGACTACCCTACCGGAATAATGCAGGATTCAATCAAGAACGATGTCTCTGACATGGATCAGCAGCTAAAGGAGCACGGATGGCAGCTCAATCGCATGTCAGACGAACAGGTACAACGTACAAAAGAGATTTTCGAGCAGGCTTCAGAAGGTAGAAAACTGTTCGCAGAAAAGAACCTCGGCCTTGTCAATAGCACCGTCAGCAAGAAAATGCGCCAAAAGGAGAACGAGCGCGGACACATGCCTGACATCCTAGAGGAAGGCAATGTCGGTCTAATGCGTGCAATCGACAAATACAATCCAGACAGAGGTTATCTGTTCTCAACCGTCGCAGTGTTCTGGATCAATCAAGCGTTGTTGGCGTACCTTGATTCGAAAACGAAGCTAATCAAGATGCCTACGCACATGAATGCAATTTATAAGGACATGCAATTCGCCGAGAAAGAACTACGCCGAAACGTCGAGTTCGGGAAGTTGAACGATGAGGACGTCACCGATGAAGAAATGGCGAAGTGGCTTGCCGCCCACAATAGAAAAACTACATTGAAGCAAATCAAGCAAGCACGATCTATGAGACGCGAGACGATATCATTCGAGACATCCACCGGTACCGATGAGAACGAGAAAACGTTAGCTGACACATTCGAATCTGAGGAGGATATCGAGAACGAAACGGTAAGTGCAATGAGTGCCGATAACGAGTTTGCAAACATTTTGAATCTCATCAACGACCATCGTAAGCGAGAGATTATGCGAGATTGGTACGAAAGCGACGATGAACGAGAGAGCACAATCATGTCAAACGTCAGCAGGAAATACAATCTCAACAAAGAGCGCGTCCGCCAATTGAAGGCGGAAGCCGAGAACGAGCTTCGAATGAAGCTGATGAACAGTCCGCTCGCTGCGACTTATCTCCGAGGTCGTGAGCAGAATCATTAATGTATTTTGACAATTGATATGAAAAAAAATGGGACGGCAGATTAATATCTACTGTCCCATCATTATTGACAAATCGTTGAACTGATCCTACTTGATATCGTTCATAATCCTATTAACGTCCTCGTCGGAAACATTTGAGATATCGGCATTCTTACTGGTAGCAGGATCTTTCCTCTTCCCGTCCGTCTCCCCGTCTTCCTCGTTGCTAGGCGAATCGACATTACCGGAGATGAAATCGGAATCGCCATCGGAAAACTTATCGTCGCGTTCCTTATTCTCATTGTTATCGGCATTGCTCGCCTCAAAGATGGCGTCGAGATTGACACCGGCCTGTTTCAGCTTTGCGATGGTATCGCTTGCCATGAACGTTCCGGTAAACGACTCCTGCTTCGACTCGTCAGGCTCGGGAATGGTTGCGATATCGATATCGTCAATCGCATCGTTCCCAGCGCCGGTATCGTCGAGCGAAGCGCTGACGTCGGCAATGAGCGTATCGCTTGCCGGAGCCTCATCGGGGACATTGAAGATATCCCCATCGTCGTCTTCCTCCTCATCATCAAAGAACGTATCGAGCTCATCGATATCGGAATCGTCCTCGGCAAGATGGGATGGTGCAGCTACCGCCGGCTCGTCGAATCCGGGAATATTCGCGATTCTAGCCCTCAAATCGCTTGCTGCATCATCAGTCGTCGGTGCGCTGAGGTGCAACGCCTTTGCTGTGTCCAAGTCGACGTCTTTGACGGTTCGTCCGACCATATGCGAATAGTCGAGCACATCGTGCAGACGCGAGGTAATGCTGCGAATGTCCTTCTTCGACATGAACATTCCGCTGCCGCTTGTCGCCTTGTCGATGCGGTCGAGCAAATCCTTGCATCCGTCATGCTCGACTGCGAGCTGCTGCAGGGCTCGATTCTTGTCCCTAGTCAGCGCATTGACGCTTGCGGTAAGCTCGGCGATACGGGAATCGCGGTCGGCGATGAGTTCATTGAGTGAGCGCTTCTCTCGGTCGGCCTTCATCCCGTTCTCCTGCACGGTCTTGCGGAGAGCGTTGACTCGATTGACCAGCTCGTCGCGCTCCTCGGTAAGCGAATCAACCTGCGATGACAGGGTCTGAGACTTCACGCTCATCTCGCTGGACTTCGCGGCGAATGCCCTCATGACCGTATCGGTCTGGGCATCGAAGTTCGCCTTCAGCTGTGTCACCGCATCGTCGTGGTTTCGCTGCATCTCGTCCATCTGGGACTTAGCGGCTTCCTTCGCTCGCTTGATTTGCGATTCGCATGAATCCTTGACTGCTCCAATCTCGGTCGCACAGGATTCGCGGATGGAAGCGATAGTCTGATCACGTTCCGTTTTCACGGCGTCGACGCGAGCTTCGTACTCCTGTCGACGCTGCTCCGACTGCCGCTTTAGGATGTTGACCTGCTCCTCAGCATGGCGGACTCGGGCGTTCTGTGCGTCAAGCTGGCTGCTCGTGTCCTCGAGTGCCTTGCGGATATCGGCTGCTTTCTGCTTCTCTCTGGAAATCTCGGCGTATGCGTTGTCCTGAATCTGCTTTAGCTGCGCCTTTGCATCGTCGATGACTCTCTGCGCCTCGTCGCGGCGCTTCGTCCCGTCGGCGATGATATCGTCGAGCTGCGCGTGCTTCGAATCGAGCTCGGCGACGCGTGAACGGTAGTTGTCGATGGTCTCCTGACGTGCACGCTCGGCAGCGATTCGGCGCTCGCGCTCGTCGGACACGATACGAGCCGCCGCATCGACGGACTCCTGCATCTTGTCGATTTGCTCCTGCGATTCCTTCAGGACCTTCGCGACGTCGGCGCGGGCATCGGCGACGAACTTCTCAGCCTTACGTTGCGCTTCCTTGCTGAATCGAGATTCCTGAGCCAAGTCGTCGTAGTTCGCCTTCATGACCTTGATGGTCTTCTGGTTGTTTGCGACGGTAGCCTTCATCTCCTCATAGCGCTGCTTCATGATGAATAGGCTACGCTTGTAGTTGATATTGCGTTCGTTAAGGGTGGCGATCATGCCGCTGAGTGCCACGACCTTCTGATGCTCGGGCTGGTCTGATACGAGAAACTTACGCACGAGATTGTTCTGAACCTGCGTGCGGTTGTCGGACGACTTGCTCAGATCGGTAAGCTCATCGAGCATGCGGGTAGCCTCGGCTTCAAGGGACTCGCGACTCGGTTTCCTATCTGTCGGAAGCTTACGCTTTGTGTATGTCGGACGGTTCGCCTCGATTGCGTTCATCTCGGTCTTCATACTTTGCAGCAGGTTGTCAAGTTGCGCGAGCTTCCCACCGAACTCGTCGACGTTACCCGTCTCGTCGCGCGGGACGCTCAAGTCACCGGGATTCTTGATTTTTACGTCATCGAGCTGCTGCTTCATCTGGGCGAACTGCGTCTGGTACTTATCGATTTTCTCCTTGAGAATGCCGAGATCGTCAAGGGAATCGTCGATGTCGATGGCGTTACCGAGGCTGCTGACCGTCTGTGCCGTCTCGCGGGCGGACGTGTCGCTAGGCTTGTCGCCAGGTGACCAGATTACGTGCGGGACGTCAGGTTGCGGTGTCTGGGCATTCACGGCGGCATTGCCGTTAATCGGTACGGTGGCGACGGTTTTACCATTCCCGTTGATGGTATCATCGACGGCGAATTCGTCATCGATATCATCGAACATGTCGTCGAAGTCATCGTTATCAACGTCGATACCGTCATCAAGCTGACCGAAGTCTCGGTTTACCTCCGGAACATGCGGGATTTCCTGTCGGATTTCCGGCACAGGCTGGGTCGGCTCATCGAGATCGAGGGGTGGATTCGAGTTTTGTGCGGGAACGTCATCATCGGTGTACTCCTGTTCGATCTCTGCTTGGATGCGCTGGAACTCCTGGGACTCGCCGTTCGCGACGTCATCGGGGACGATACCGAACGGGTTCGTCCCATTGACAATCTCGACGGTCTTGATTCCCGCCGCATCGGCGAGATTCGTTGCGATATTGAAGAAGTCGATGCACTGGTTCACGTCAGGCTCACCGTCGGAGTCGACGAACGATTCGACGTCGGCGATGCACAGGAGCGATATCTCACCGCCCGTCGGTTGCCCAAGGATTCCGCTGTAGTCGATTGATGACTTGCATACGAGCTCGATGATGGCATACACGCTGTCAAGGTACGAATTCGATTCGATTATCGCGTTCGACGGAATCTTGACAAGACCTGTCGTAGTCTGGTCATCGGATCCGAGGACGCTGACGTTTAGTGTGTCCGTGGAAGTGTCGTAAGCCAAATCTGCGGTTCGCAGGTTGTCCCCGTCGTCGATGCACTTCTGGATTTCCTCCACGACGTGATCGGTACCGGAGGCAAAGCCGACTCGCTTCCCTGACCTGTGAATGAATACCTGCATATATTCTTGCTCCGCTCCTGCCATCATGATTGGTTGAGACGCCTGTAATTACTATGGAAAACGAGCACATGATAATATGTGCCCGTATAATTTATGCCGATGGCACCATACAGAAAAGATGCTATCGACATTTGATGATATACATTTAATTATAATGCGTCAATAGGTTCTGCCGATTTTTCTAATCAGAAATCGGTATTTTCTGTGCAGCGACTACATACGCGATACCATTATAAGGCGATTCCGACACGTTTTAACCGAGAATGTTCTTCAAGTCGTCGTCGTACTTGCCGCTCGCGATTTCTTTCCGCTCATCCGCCGCCTGCAACGCCGATGCGACCGCCATCTTCGTGTCATCATCCGGCTCCTGGTTGAAGTCGAACCCGCTCAAGTCAACGTTATCCCCTGTCAGATCATTAGTCGAATCGGCGGTAGCGATTGCGTCGGCTATCAGCGAATCGCCGTTCTTCCCGTCGAACGGCGTGTCATCGCCTACCTTCGACACGGCTGCTCGGATGGATTCCGTATCGACGGGGCGGGAAGCCGGCATCGCATCGTCATCGCCGAGAATAGCCTCAACGAGATCGAGGTTCGTGTCGTCAATCGCCTCGCCCGTGTCGGCTCGCGCGGCAATTTCTATTTCGCTGATGTTCTTCGCTTTGATTCCGTCAATCTCGAATGAGCGCAGAATTGATAGAATCTCGTCGATTTTCGGGGAATCTGGCGACACGGTCGGCATCATCTGCTCCGACGGGAATTCGTTCTGCTTTTCGCTGATGTCGTCGAGCTTTTTCGACAAGCCGTCGTAGGCTCGGGAAATACCAGTTCTGGTAATTTTTTCCTCTGACTTGATTGCTGACGTCATGTCCTTCGTCAGCTGGGCGAACAAATCGCTATCGGTGATTCTCGTGTCGTCGCCTGTCATCTGTGAGGCTTGATGTGCCTGCATGATCGCAACCTTCGGGTCGGCTCCGTTCTTAATGGCAAGCAATGCGTAGTGATCGGCAACGAGAGATTCCATGATTGCGGGGAACGAATCGTTCTCATGGGCAGCCATGAAGTCGCGGACTTGCTTCGACGTCTTGTTAGACAAAGAATATGTGTATTTGCGTTGCGGTGTGCGTGCCATCCTTATCGCTCCATCAGTTCCATTTCATATCGTGAATCCGCTGCCGGCTGCTTTTCGCCCTTTAAATCAGTATCAGGGACGGGAATGCTTACTTGTCTGTGTGTATCCTAATCATCTTCATAATCACGTCAATCGAGACTGCGTCCGAGCTACCGTCCTTCGTATATGTAATCGTCGCTTTCTTATCACCTTTCGTAACGAGGATTCTCGCCTCGACTTTTTGAGATGAACCGTCCTGCGTGCTCGTCGCGTATTCGCTCACGTACCCGAACGCACCGTTACCGAAGTCGATTGTGTATCCGGCGAACTGTGTGTCTCGGTCTGCCTGTCTATCTGCTGCCGACGCGCTTGCTGCGACCGTCTTGTTCCATGCGTTGCGCAGTATCTCCGCTTGTCGCTTGTCAGGTATGCTGTCAGGATGGGCATCCGCAGCTGAGGTGTTTACGCTTATCTCGCCGTTCCCGTCCATCGAATACTTGCGATCGATTGTGGACGCACCGTCATCGACATCGCTCTTATATGATTCTGTAAAGCCGTCCGGGCAGTGGAACGAGAATCCGTTTATCAGGCTGACGTCCATATCGTCAGCCGTTTCAAGATTGACTTTTTGCATATCCATGCCGTCCGTCTCCGTCGGGGTTCCGTCCTTGACGCCATCGGATAGTGGCGATGTTACTTCATTCAAGCTGATTTCGACGCTCTTGACTTTCTTGGTGCCGTCGTCATTAACTGCGATTTTGGTATTCACGGTCGCGTCATCAAGCGAATACGATACGTATTGATTTGAGCCGTCAGTAGATACGCTAATCGAATCTTCTTTCAAGCTCTTCGCATTATCACGCCATGATGCTATTTCTAGCTCTGTCCCGTGCTTGATTCCGTCATTGCTCGCATATTTCACGAACCCTGATACGGTCGGGTTATTGCCCTCATCGCTTGCGTATTCTTTAATAGCCGATACGACGGTTATCCTGTCGTTTCTCGCATTCGCAGGTATTATCACGGAAGCAGTGGCGACTCCGATTCCGACTATTGCTATAGTGATTATCCCAATCCATCTCATCCGGACTTTTGCGTTATGCGGGGCGTTCTTGACAGCATGCTTGATTTCCTTTGCGTATTTACCGTAATTCTGAAATGCTTTTATTCGCTGTGCAGGAACAGTTTTCTGTGTTTCGTTTATTTGAGTCGCTGTATCTGATTCATCATTGTCTGATTGTTTCCCGTTTCCGTTGCCGTTCTTATTCACATCGTCAATATTCGCACTTCCCGGTTGTACAACCGTGTCAACCTCATTCGCTATAGCGCGGGCGGTTCGCGCTGTCGTAACGTTATCTATAATGCAGTTCCCCATGATATCGTCGCGAGCCGTAGCCGTCGGTGACTGCCATCCGCCTAAGTCGATGCCTAGCTGCTCTTCCAAGAATTTAATGTTCTCACTTGGCTTTAAAGACGCATGAGAGCTATCCTGCGGGGCGTTTATGCCATTGGCGGTATCCGTACTGCCTCCATTTATATTAGAGCCAAAAAATCCGTTGGACGCCGCTATATTCGATATATCGCCGTTATTCCGATTATGCTGTGATTGTTGGTTCATTAGGTTCGCCGCCTGATATCAATCGCCTTAATCGTTTCTTGACGAGAGAAGCTCCTCGGCATCCGCTGCAGTGATACCGAGAGAAGAGACTTGTTTCCTCATTCGTTCGATTCCCTTCTGATATAGTGCCTTCGCCTCGCGTGGAGCGATTCCGAGCTTTTTCGCCACATAATTAAGTGACGAATGTCCCGTCTCATTGATGTCGGCATTGAATCCCAACACGCCTTCGACAATCGAGCGTTCGCTTCGGGGGAGCGTGTCGAGGAGAGAGACGATTTCCGACATAGTCTTTGAGTCAGCACTTGCCGATACGTCGCGTTCCACGTTCTTTCCGCTCTCAATCATGTCTGGAAGGAACATCTCACTTCCATCGGCACCGCGCACGTATATGCTCTGCGTTTGGAGCTGTGGTATGGTCATACGTTCTTCGACTGTCTTAAGCGACATCCCCGTTAGCGAATGGATTTCGAATGCCGTTGGCTCCCTGCCGTATCTATACCTGAAGTTACATTTAACCTGCCTTATCACGGCAATCTGTTTCTTCATATTCGGTTTGCCGACGATGATTCCGGCGTTCCCGTCCTCTGCATTGACATAGTCATATAGCTGCCCATCTATATGGTATGCGGCATATGTCGAGAACTTGTTTCCAGAATCCGGGTCATATTGCCGCGCCCCGAGTATGAGTCCGACGTTCGCCACGCCGATGAGCTCCGACATTCCGATGTCGCGTGCCTGTGAGCTTCTTCTCATGACCTTCCCGACTCGACTCATAGCAAGCTGCAGGTTATGGTTGACCATGTCCTCGAGAGCCTCATCACCTATCTGCGATTCGATTGTGAGCCGCCTGATTTCCGATTCGGTGAATTGGTGTGACTGAACGAACACGACGTACCCAGTGGACATGGCGTCAAGATTCCGTGTCATTGCGTCCGTGATGTCTTTCGGAACCTTTCCGTTCTCCTTGAGGTCGATCGTGCGTGAGCGATAACCATCTATGATTTTCTCTTTGCAATCCCTGATGTTTTGCTCGGACCAATCACCGCTTAGTGCATCGTCGATGTATGAATTCATGTCAAGCTTGATGCTGGCATTTCGCCCCCTGATGAACTTGCGACTGACTGCCCTAAGCTCATCGTACGAATATGGCTGATATTCAGATACGATACGCTGATATGTTCTTATATCACTCGTGTCCCCGGCAGATACGAAATCATCTTGCTGCGAAATACGGTTGTCGCCGCTCGTTCTATTCCTCAATTCCGTTCGCTCCAATAAACGATTCCGCCGATACGGCGACCAAGTAAACATACAAAATGGCAGCGATTTTCTTAATCGCGTCCCGATTATGAGTATAAAATCATTACTTTATGAATATTTTTTTTCTAAACTTTATATATTTAACAAAAACGCCGCCAATCATATTAACGATTAGCAGCGTAATCAATTTCATTAATATTTAGTTTCAATTAAGGTACTTGTCCATAATCGGCAATAATGTCTTCTTCTCATCGATAGCAGCCGACAACGAGCTTGTTCCTCCGGAAGCAGTATCCATATTCTCATGTTGCGTTTCAGATGATTTGGACGTTTCATTTGGTATTGTCGTCGTTCCGATTCTCTTGAACAGAGCATACCCGCTGCCGTTGCATACATCGACGTAATCACGATTAGATAGCAGCGAATCGTATAGCGTTGTGTCATCGTTCACGATTAGGAAGTCGAAAGCATATCTGCTCAGCATGTCGTCGTAACTTCCCTTCCCGATCGACGTATCGACATATTCTTGGTAGTAGTGCTTATCGACACCCGTAATCGCAGGTTCGAATAGCTCCGGTCGCGCATCGATGAACGTCTTATAGCCTCGCCACTCGATATATCCGCCGGAGTTGAAATGGTTGAAAATCTTGGCATCCTTTGATACGTTATTATCGACGAGCCAGTTCATCGCGCATTTCGGCGTCGATGTGCTGTCTCTATCGATGTTGATGTCGACCGTCGCAACCGATTCGGAGACGCACGACAATACGGCTACGGCTGCGAACGCGCTGCATATGATTCTCCACATGGCGGAATCAGCGATGATCGGGTCAGGGTTGTCACTATTCTCCTTATTTCCGCATCCGACATTTGCGAACGCTTGGAATGCGATAGGCAGCGTTAGCAAGGCACCGAGCCAGACGTTGCGCACATGTTGATAAGACAGCACGGTGCAGATGATGAGAAGAACCGTTCCCGGAAAGTTAATCTTACGTCTGTTCCTGCCGATTGCGATGGCACCGATGAACGTCATCAGAACCATTCCCATACCGAAGTCGGAATTCCACGGAGTGAGGGTTCCCATCTCCTTGATGTAGTTGCCGTAGTCGGCAGCCCCATACGATGAGACGAGATACAACGCACCGTTTATGCCATACGGATTGATGAGCGTAGCAAGACACGTGATGATGAGCGCGACAAGCAGCGGCATCCTAGCATAATCGGGACCTCTCAACGAGTATGTGAATGCCGGGAATATACTCTTGATGCCCTTCGTGAAATCTGGAATCAAATATAGGAAAATGGCGAACAGATCGAACGGAGCCATTGCCATATGACAGTTGACGTGGACGATCATCGTGATTGGAAGACCGACAAGCCATCTCCAATCATTCGTATGTCTATATGCCTCGAGGAAGATAAGCGTCCACGTGATGCCGATCATCGTGAGAATCTGCGGGCGAATCGAGATGTACGAACCGAGTGCCGGTATCGATGCGGCTATGAGAACAAGCGACGTCTCATACGGCATCTTCCCGCCACTCGCCTTGTTCGACAGGAAGACGAGCGATAAGACCAATGCCGCGATTTCAGCGGCGACGAACAGACAGATACCAATCATGCCGAAGTTCGAGTACGTGAGATAAGTCAGAACATCCGGAAGCCACTGCTGTATCACCGTTGACAGGTTCGGGAGCCATGTGAACACGTTATCCATCGGTATTCCGTGCTCAACTATTTCTCGACCGGAGGCGATGATGAACCACATATCGTTGTCATATGCTTGTGCAGCGTAAGTCGATGCGAATGCGATGATGACTGCGATGGCGACGATCATCACGCTTACGTTCGAGCGGCTCTTGCACGGACGCGTAAACCTGTCAATGAATGGGATTTTCTTCTGGAACGGTTTCGTCTTACCAGACTTATCATGACCTGCTGCTTTCAAATTATCGCTCTGATTGCTATCGAACACGCTATTGCCAGATGAGTCCTGATTACCGATGGAATCATCATCGAAAACGCCATCGCCATCAATACTGGAATCGGACTCAACATTATCTGCTTCAACCGACTTATCGGCTTCCTTATCGTTCGTATCTGCACTCTCGTTTAGCGACGGCGCGTCGCTGTCATCAAGAGTCATGATATTGGCTGCTATCTTGTCATCAACAGGCATCAATCGCTCCAAATGTTATTTGAAATCATCTCTATATCGTCTATTCCAGCTCTCATATCTGATTGTATATGAAATAGATATATCGCACATATATTAGGCGATATACACATATTTTGCCAAACAGAAATTAAAAACGCGGTAAGCATTAATGCATTATTAAGCTGCTTCGACAAAATTCGACAAAAAATCTTCCCGCTCAGCTCATCGTTTATCACGATAAGCACGGGCGGGAAGAAAAGAGGAAGGCTATCTGATGCGCGTTCCTGGATATTCGTTTAACTGGATGACGGGAAAGGATGGTTATCTATACGATGCTCGTGCCGTCTCGCTGCGTCGCTTTGTCTCGGCTAGTCGAGAGACGGGAAGACTGGCTCGTCGGGCGTCTCGCCGACAATCGTGTCAACCTCGCTCTCGATGTTCTTTTCACCGGTGTTCATGTCCTCGAACACGGATGCGGAATCTTGCTTGAAGCGGTTGAGGACATCGACGTACTCGGCTCGGAAGCGATTGCGTGACTCGCGCAGGCGGTCGATTTCGTCGAGCTCCTTCTTCTTCTCGGCGAGTACGGCGCGCATGATTGCCTCGCCCTTCTCGTTGGCGTCGTTCACGATGCTCTCGGCCTGCTTGTTGGCCGTGTCGACAATCGTGTCAGCAGTTCGCTGTGCGGTGATGAGGGCAGCTGAAATCTGGCGCTCGGTGGCGGAGACGGGGAACATTCCGTTCGCATCTCCGCCTGCCGCCTGAAGCTGGCTTTTGAGACTCTCGTTCTGCTCGGTGAGCGACTCGATGGTCTTCTCTACCTCGTCGATGAATGCATCGACCTGAGTCGGGTTATATCCGATTTCGGGGGATGCGGTAAAGGCAATCTTCTTGATATCCTCGACAGTAATCATGATGCGGTGGTTCCTTCCTCTTCGAGCATGTATCTAGATACTTACGCTTGGATGCTCGACCAAACGTTTTCTTCTTTGATCCGCCATTCCTATACGGCAACACTTACTATAATATAATATAATAGACTTCGCAAGATGCTTTTGCGATTTTTTTAAAAAGAAAATCGGCTTTTTCGATTCCTTTTTAGTTCGCTGGCTTTTCTGCCTTGAACGAGACGGTGAACGTTGTCCCCTTGTCTATTTCGCTCTCTGCACTTATTTCGCCGTTCATGTTCTCGACGAGCTCCTTTGCCATCGCAAGCCCGAGCCCGTATCCGCCTTGACGCAGGCGAGCCTTGTCTGAACGGTAGAACCTGTCGAAGATTATCTCCTCGTCTCCCTTCTTGATTGACGCTCCGAAGTCGTTCACCCTGATGATGACGTGTCTCTTTTCGCTATGGGCGCTTACGGTGATTTTCGTGCCGCTATCGCTATATTTGCAGGCGTTGTCCAAAAGAATCGACATGATTCGGTTGAATGCCTTCTCATCGACTGAGGCGAAGAGCTTCTCATCGATGCCGTCCGAATCTATGAAGCAGGTTTTCTCGATGGCGATCGAATCGAACGACATGCATGTCTTCTCGACGAGCTTGGAGACGTTAGTCGTCTTCATTTGCAGCCCCTTCTTTGAACTTGATGTGGCGAAATAGAGCATGTCGTTCACAAGCTCGTTCATTCCGTCTATCGCCTCGACTGACGCGTCGATGTACTGCTGCGATTCTTTTGGAAGCGATGTTGTCCCACGAAGGACGTCCATGTTCGCCTTGACGATGGCGATAGGCGTTCGCAGCTCGTGTGATGCGTTCTGGATGAACTCCTCCTGCTCCGCCCATGTCTTCTCTATCGGGTCGGACAGGCGGGACGAGACGATAGTCGTTATGCCTATAAACAGTACGATGACTACTGCGTATGTCATCACAAGCGTCTCGATGATATTGGTCATGTAGTCGGTGAGGTACTCGCTTGGCACGAATGCGATGCGCTGCCCGAAATTGGTCGACTTCTTCATGGCATACATGCCGATTGAATCTAAATCGACGATCTTCCCGCGCTCAATTGACTGGACGGCGTCCTCGGCGATTGTCTCCTTGTAGGATGACATCGATTGGGAACCTGCCACAACAGACAGTGAACCGTCGAAATCGTCAATTGAATACACATATACGAGATATTGACCGTGATATCCCCGCGTCCCCGTGGAATCGGGGTTGTAGGGGTTCCACGGAGACGTGTTTAGTAAGAGGCTGGAGCTCGCCTCGATTTGATATGGGGAATCCAATGCGTCGTTCATCGCATCGTTGATAGTATCAAGACGCTGATTATACATCGTGATTCCGAGAGCTATGAACGTGACCGCCGCCATGAGCATCATGATGACGGAAGCCATAAGGGTGAACTTCAGGCGCAGCCCGAATATTGTCTTTTGCTTTGAGTAATGCATGCTATTGCGTGTTTTCGGTCCGTCGGTGATAATGAGCTAAATATCCTGATTATTCGCTGTATTGCAGAGTCGGCTAAACCTCATCGATGGCGAATTGATAACCAACGCCTCGGATTGTCTTGATTTGAACATCGGATTCGAAATAGCGGAGCTTTTTGCGCAAAAATGATACGTACGCCTCGACGTTGTTCTCATCGGTGATGTTCTTATCCCCCCACACGCGCTCGAGCAAATCGTGCTTCTTGACGATCCTGTTGTCCTTGCTCGGCGCACGATATGCACGAGCAAGCTCGACGAAGATTCCATGCTCGTTATCGGATAGGGTGATGCTGTCGCCCTTGCATGACAGCGTCTTATCCTCCTCATTATACGTGAGATCCCCGATGTGAACGAGCCCGTCGTCGAGCATGCTGTTGCGACGGATGAGTGCACCGATTCGGGCGACCAGCTCGGTCGGGTAGAAAGGCTTCGGAAGGTAATCGTCAGCTCCTGCGTCGAAGCCTTTGAGCTTGTCGTCGAGCCCGCCGATTGCCGTGCACATGATGATTGGTGTCTCGATGCCGTCCTGACGAAGCCTCTTCGTGATCTCGATGCCGTCCATCTGCGGGAGCATGATATCCATAACGATGGCGTCGTAGCGATTGCGGCGCGCCGTCTCGTATCCTTCGATGCCGTCGATGCAGGAATCCACCTCGAAGCCGCACTGCTCGAGCTTGTCCTTGACCGGTGACGTAATCGACTGCTCGTCCTCGACGATTAGTACCTTCTTAGCTGCCATTCTGGAATGCTCTTTTCTCTTCTGCATGCGACATGGTGTTCGATATCGCATATCGCCGCTATCACAACGTCATTACGATTGCAATGGGGATATCTCCGTTTTCATGGATTATCCGATAAGGCATTCAGAAACAGCCCCATACGGAACCCCATCAACCGATATGATAATCGACGAATGACCGTTTTTCAATAGCAAAATCACAAAAATATTTCATAGCATCACTGTCATAATTCTGAATTCCGTCGATATCGAACCTTAAAACTCGTATTATATATGGAAATTAACACGTATCGGCGGAATGTGTCGTTCGTGTCAAAACAAGAACGAGAGGTATTCGATTCAATGACAAAAGGCAAATCACAGGCACAAGATGGCATCGTGAAAATCGTGAATGAGGCGTTCCCATATGCGTACGTATCGGAGGAGACGCACATCAAGGTATTGATCGAGCGGCAGGGATACACCGTCGATGAGATTGCGCGCGAACTCGGGCATAAGCCGCATCGCATGTTCGTCGACATTACCATCCGCGATTCAACTGGGACGTATTGCATCGAGTACGACGGGGAGCAGCACTTCAAGCAGGTCGGGAGCATGACAGCAACGGCATCCGCATTGAACCTCAATAAGGAGCTGGATCGGGAGAAGTCATGGATTCTATCACGTATCGGAATACCACTCGTTCGCATCCCATACGACGCATATGTCGATACATCGGTAATCTCCGATATGATTGACGAGGCAAGCATCGAATGTGAGAAGGAACAGCATGAATACTACGTCTGCGATCGATGCGGTCGCAGATTCCCTGCTAACATGCTCGAGAATGGAAAATGCAAACGCTGCCTCGAAGAAATAGCAAAGGAGGAAGCCGCAGCGACTGAGGAATCTACATTCGATGAGATTGATTATGATGCTGATGATGACTATAAATCGAAGGTGAAGGAGTTCAACAGGCAACGTCGGAAAGAAGCTCGCGAGCGATACAAGAGTTCCCCAGAATATCAACAGCAGAAGGCGGAGGCGAAGCGTCGTCGTAAGGAGATGTACCGAGAGATGAAAGCAAAGAAGAAGCGAGGAGAAATCGAGTGAGCAGCTATCGGATTAACGTTCTCTCACACTGACAACTTTAGAATAACTCATATATACGAAATGGTGGGCAGTTCGTATCGAGCTACCCACCATTCCTTTTCGATTATCGATTAACCCGTTGATTAACGATATTAGTAGTCGTCGTCCACATCGAATGAGAAGCCGTCGTCGATGTCATCTGGATGCGGGGCTGGATCCGCCCTATCAAGTGAATCGTCGTGCACGTCGCTGTCGAAGTAATCGTCAAGAGAGTCGTCGTGCCCGCTGCCAGCACCATTGCCGTCGAAGTCATCATCAAGGCTTGAATCGTGGTTCGGATCGTCGTCGAATCCCGTCAGAGGCTCGAATGCGCTGCTCGAATCGAGGTCATCTGATCCAGAGTCATATGACACGCCGCCGAAGTCGTCGAGGGCGTCATCTCCAATCGCATCAAATCCGCCTGTCGATCCTGGGTCATCTAAATCGCTTGACTCGTCTTCATTCTCGCCGGGGACGTGTAGCCCTTCCTCATCAAGCAGGTCGCCGAGATAGCGGATATCTGGGTCGCTCGTGTCTCCGTTGACTCCGTCGGCAAGCATGTATGGATCGAGTTTGACGTTCTCCGCAATTTCACCGTCGTAGATGACGGCCTCATTCGCCGCGACGACGAGCAGCCTGTCGCTGACCGCATCTGCAATCTTGTTGAGGACGAGATAGTAGTCGAACTTCTTGTCGGGTGAGAACTCGATATGCTCGCTGTCACCGTCATCGACAATCTCCCACGGACCGTTCTCCGCCTTGTCTTCCCACATGCTCTCGGGGATTTGCGATGCGTCAGGGCACCAGACGATGGTTGGCGCGTCTTCCTCGTTGGAGAGGACGCCTTGCATAGTTGCGATTTTGCGCTGATTGTCATCGGTGTACCCGTCATCGTAGTATTCGATGAGCTCGCATGTGAACTGGTCGTTGGTCTTTTGCCCCTTCGCAGCCTTCTTCACGCCCTTCTTCTTACTCTTCTTGATGATGGCGGCGATGATTCCGATCAGGGCGATTGCGCCGGCACCCGCAGCGATTGGGATGACTGGGATGCCGTTCTTGTTCGCAGCTTCTGTGTCGTTCCCGCCAGAAGAATCTGTTTCCGAATCCTTCTTACCGCTCTTCCCCGTATAGACGTCCTCGTCGTTACTATTGGAATCGTTGCTGTTAGAGTTCTCGCTGTTCGAGTTCGAGTTCGTATCGTTACCATCGAATGAATCGAGATCTTCGAACGTCGCCGTGACGCCGGAGTTTGGCTGACTCGAGGATGCGGCCGGTTCGGACTCGTATGTGGCCGTCATCGACCAGTCGCCGCTCGATGCACCACGCGTCAGCGTTCCCTGATAATATGCGGTGACATTGAAGTGATCGAGCTCGTCGTAGCTGTATGACGCCTCGTAATGTGCCGTTGCCTTGTAAAGGGTCGTATTCCCGTAGGAATCCTTCGCGGCATCTTCCCACGTCACGCTTTTGCGCTGCAGCGTATGCCCGTTCTTATCGACCGTGGCTGGAAATTGGTTATCGTCCTTGGTCGTGAAGTTCTGTACGCGATCATCCGTTTCCGTTTTCGTCTGCGGCGTGTAAATCGGCGTGTAGTCGATCTTTACGCGGGCGATGTCCCCGTCGTATCCGCCTTCGCTCACATGCGTCGTAGCAGGTACAAGTGAAGGAATCGAATCCTTTTGATCCTTCCCGACCGTCATGTCGATCGACTTGTTGAATGCTTGGGATGTAACGTTCGACACCCCGGACTGCTTCGGCTGGCTCGTGTTCTTGAGCTTCAGTTCCTCCCCGTTGACGTTGATTGTCTGGGGAACCGTCGGCTGTGCCTCTCCGTTCTTCCATGTAAAGACACGAGTCTCCTGGGCGGCCTGAGCTTGCAGCGGATTCATGACGCCGACCGTCGCCCCGGCAACTGTCAATCCTGCAACGATTGCGAGCCGCGCCCCGGTCACCGCCATGGACTTATGTATCTTCCTGTTTCCTTTATCAAGCATGTTCGACGTCCTATGTCTTCTTGTTTCCTGCATGAATGCCGTTCGATGAATATCAAGCCGGTAGCAATCGATGCAGGCGCCTTCTCCATGGAACACGGTATTCTTCGCATGCCATATCGATCGGCGTGACCGTCACATGACAGCTATTCACCTTTATTTTAGTATCATCTTATGAGTGCAAATGCGTCGATTAATGTATACGTTTATTAGTCATTTTAATGTTCAGGAAAAGGAGAATCTGGTACATGACAGTTAAAATGTTGTAACCTTATATATCGATTAGGAATATCGCCTGCGTTTGGAGGACGGTTTGAAATACACGGTAGAAATCACAGAGCTGAAGAAGTCACTGGCTGCGATGAGCGGCCTCATGAAGAAGATGCCGGGGGAGATGCAGAAGGCGACTGCACCAGTCTGCCTGTTGAACGACAAGGGCGGGAACCTCATGCTCGTCGGATGCTTCGATTGGTTCTCCGCAAGTATCCCGTTGAAGACGATGCAGCTCGTCGGCAGCGGCGGTCTCGACGAATATGACGGCGGCGGCTCGATTGCCCGCGAGTGCATGATCGGTATCGTCGGCTACGACAAGCTCCTCACAGTCCTGTCGAAACTCGACTCAAAGAACGGTGCGACTATCGATATCGTCTACGAGCACGATGATCCATTCCTCACCGTAAAGAGCCAGGCGAATGGAGCCGAATACCAGTTCGACGTGTCCGATGCTAACAAGGTCATCGCAATTTGGCCTGTGCTCGCAACCGGCGACACGGTAAGCACTATGTCCTCAGACGAGTTCGCCTCGTTCTGCGCCGCAACACAGTCTATGTCTGAAATCGTCGTCCCATCGGTGCAGAACCCGGCATTCGGCTGCGTATGCGTATCGACCGATTCTCGCGGCGTCGAGAAAGACGCTACGGGGAAGAACCTGATTCGAGTGAGCGGCAATTCCGACTCCGAGGGATTCTCCATCGCAGTCGAGACCGATATCGCTGCCGACAAAGGCTTTAACCTGTTGCTTCGCAGGGAGCTGGCGAGCGGACTTGGCACGTTCCTCAAGCAGATGGGCGGAATGCCTGACGGGAACGTCGAATTGAAGACCCGCAACGTCGACGGGGCGGCTCAGGCTTCAGATATGCAGATCGAATCCGACGTGTTCTCTCTGTGGCTGTCATGCAACACCGATGCGTTCCCCTTCGCGATGGTCACGAAGATCATCGAGGCGTGTGAGGGCAAGTTCGCTGCGTGCACGCTTGACGTGTCACTTCCTGCCGTATCAAAGTCACTCGATCGCGAAATCGCAACGGTTCGAGGTAAGGACCCGGTGACGGAACTTACCGTGACTGATGGCGGGGCAATAATCCTGAAGCAGCATAACGGGTACGTCCACAGCATCCCGACGGCAGAGGAGCGTCTCGATTGCGGCGTGTCGTCGTTCGATAAGGGACAGACGGAGATGAGCGTGCTACTTCGCACCGATATCATGAAGAAGATTCTCACGCAGTACCCGTCAAGTAAGGCGGACGTGTCGATGACGCTGAAGACTCAGACAATGAGCCCGAAGCTGCATATCGCCGCAGCAGGCGATGGCATCAAATACGATGGCGTCATGCTTGGTCTTCGCGGGTGAAGGAACTAGAAATATCACAACAACAGATATCGTGTTATAATCATATATATACGGTTTCTCATGAATCGCCTCGTTTCGCTAATCGAAAAACGGGGCGATTTTTATACGTGTTTTTGCTATAATTTGTATTCGATATGTGTTGATTTCTCTATATCGTCGTCACATCGAAACAATCGATTTCGACATCAATAGAAACAGCCATCATATCAGATATCGAATTGCAATAGGCCGTCGATAGACGCCAATATGTCACCAGGAGCAAGTAAGATATGCCTAAGATTTCACAAGAGACGATAAGAAAGGTCAAAGAGACGGCGAAGATTTCCGATCTCTTCGAATCTTACGGCTCACGCATCAGGCATAAGGGGACGAGTCATGCTAGAGCCTTCTGCCCGTTCTGCGCTGACTTCGCTTCGAGGAATCCTGGCTGCGCAATCGACGATGATGCCGGTTTCTATCATTGCTTCGTGTGCGGACGAGGCGGCGACGTCATCGATGCCGTCCGAGAACACGACGACAGCACATTCAACGAGGCAGTGGAGACGCTAGCCAAGCAATACAACGTGCCGATCAAGTATGACGATGGCAGCAACGAGGAAGCGGAATCGAGAAAACGCCGTTTGTCGGAATGCCTGCAAAGGGCGAACGAGATATTCATCGCCCAGCGGAACTGCCCGGACTTCTCGTCGTTCGTCGAGAAGAGGCACCTCTCAAAATCGGCAGTCGATGAGTTCGAGTTCGGCATCTCGCGCGGCGTGTTCTGGAAGAAGGCCGTTGAGCGTCTTCTCGAGACGTTCACTGAGGATGAAATTGTAGGCTGCGGTCTTTGCTATAAGACGGATGAGGGGGAACTCGTCCTACGTATGAGAGACAGGGTGACCATTCCCATCTACGCCGCAAACGACCGTCTCATCGGATTCGGTGGTCGCGACATCACGAACAAGTCCCCAGCGAAATACCTCAACTCCCCAGACACCGATCTGTTCGACAAGTCATTCGTCCTATTCGGCCTGAACAAGGCGAAGAGGGAAATCAGGCGTAGGAAGTCTGTCATAATCTGCGAGGGGTATATGGACACCATTGCCCTGCAGACGCATGGATTCCGCAATACCGTCGGCGCGATGGGCACAGCCGTCGGGACAAGGAACCTAATGTTCCTGTCGAGAACAGCTGACACGATTTACATATCCCTAGATGCCGACGAGGCGGGAACGAACGCCGCGCGCCGCATTATCGACAATTTGCCGAAGGGTTTCTCAGCGAACGTGAAGGTCGTGAGAATCCCAAGGAACATCGCCAAGGACCCAGACGAGTTCTTCAATCAGGCCGGACGGACGGAAGGCGATTTCCAAGCGCTGCTCGACAGCGCCCAGCCGATACATATGTTCTGCATCGACAGAGTCATCGAGCATGAGGTCAAGGCAATAGACGCCGCATACTCAGCCGTCGGCGATGGCGAGAAGATGTCAGATGAAGTCCAGCTCTCCGTCTCGAACGCACGCGATGAGGCGCGTAGAAAAGCGACCGATCTCGTGGCGCCGCTCTACTCGAAGCTCGACGCGCAGAGCAGGAAGCAGATGGCCGACAGACTGACGGAATCGATTCGTCTAGTCGAATCGTACGACGACGTCGACGCGGAATGGCGGGCAGCCGCTGGCGGGGCGACGAGGCGGAAAGAGGAGAAGGACTTCGAATCGCGCATATTCCGCAACGGTCCCATCTCGAGCAGCGAGACGGAAGACGAGGACTCGCTTATCGCAGCCCTATATTGGCATCCGGAAATCAGACAGGCGGTGCGCGACGAGATTCCCGATGCAAGCGCCGTACTGACAAGCGACACGAGGCGATCGATATATGCGAAGCTCGACGGGGCGCTGTCGAGGGGCAGGACGTCTGCCGAGGCGACCGACGCGTTCAACGATCAGGAATCCGCGGAATTCTCAAGAATCATCTCCGAGCCTGGTGTGGCAGGGTACAAGGAGGACGTTGGGAAGAACGTCGTCGACGGGTTGTCCAGAAAGCTGAAGGTCAAAAGTCTCGAGCATCGTCTGCAGGAAGTAAGCGAATCCGCGATACCTGACTTAATGGAGATTCTGCGTCTGAAACAGGAGCTGTCTAAAATACGTGATTCAGAATAGTTCCTATATCATTGTCAATTAAATGAACGTTGGAAGGTATATATTCCGTTCGCTACCGAGGAGCCATATCGTGCGGGGTTAAGGTTCGTCGATTAGCGTTACGAGGAGACAGGCTGGGAGATAGACGATTGTTCGCTTCTGATATCGTTTTGGACAAGGCAGAGGACTTATCTAACGGAACGTCCGTTGCCTATATTGATGGTGTAAAAGTCGATATCGAATATGATGGGGATTCGAAAACATGCTGGCTGGCTGATGATGCCCATCGTATGCCAATCAACCCATCGGATGTGATGATTGAATTTCTTTAAGATTTGTTTTTTAGCAAAATATGCATAAGAAAAAGCCCCGGAGTAATCTCAACGGGGCTTATTGAATATGCTGACTTGAAGTGCTAACAGCCTAGCTCATATCAGATGGGAGCTGCTGTTGCCAGGCCTTTCCGTTAATCGTTCTCATAGCCAGCCGAGGAAATCGAGGATAAAAAGCATTACAAACTTTGATACCTTAATAAGTATATTGTTCCCGTTCAGGCATTACCATATACAATAAAAATCCTTCAAACCATAGATACCGATTTTATTATGAATACGAATTAAATCAATGCTCCCACGCTTGATTTGCTGTAATCCGTTTCTCGGTATCTGGGCTTGTCTGATCCCATTAGGGGGGTGCTCGTTCAATGGAATCAGATAAACCCAGATTTTCGTCGTTCTCAATACAGTGAAAATTACTTATATGGTAATGGTGATTTAAATACTCGATGAATAAAAAGGGGATGGGATCGGGTTCCTGTTTTTCCTTTCACCCATCCCCATTGGTGTTATGTATTAGAAAATCGCTTTATTTTCTCTTGTTCCTCCGTTTCCGCAATTCCCGAATAAGCGTCATATCGATGTCGTTGCAGATTAGTTCCCGCCGACGTTCGTGCCGCTGAAGTTATAAACGATGGCGAAGTACCAAGTCCCGTTGTTGTTATAGACACCGACGGCAGCTTCGGTAGCTGTAGCGCACTGCATCTGGATTCTGTGCCCTTGGCTCTTCGACCACTTATCGACTGCGGTGTTTCCATCCATCTTGTAGGTGGCATATTGGAGGATGTCTGAGAAGCGGTTCTGGCATGCGGCAGGAATGCCGAGACGGTGAATAAGCTTGCCCTGTGCTGCGCAGCCCTTTGCCGACTGATAGCCCATATTCGCGCAATCCTCAGACCATGCAACTTGGCTCAGACCCTTGCTCGCACGGAAGCGGTTATAAGCGGCGAAGATGTCCTGTGCTGCGGCACGCTCCTCGGCGGTCATACTGTTCTGAACCTGACCGGAGCTAGCGGTCGAAGCGGCAGGTGCAGCTTGCTGCTGTTGCTGTGCAGGAACGGTCTGCTGTTGCTGCTGAACCGTCGTCGTCTTACGGGTGACTGCTCTACGTGGTGTGGACTTACGGGACGTCGTTGCAGGCGCGGAGCTCGTAGCGGCCGAGTTGTTCGTCGTAGCCGCAGGGGCAGGCGTTTCGGCAGGCTTCGGAATCTCGTTGAAGGTTACGCTCACGGTGCCGTAATCGCTTGTTGTATCAAGTGTAATCACGCCATTGTCAACGTTCATATCGCCGGTGTTGCTGTTAACCTTGACTTCATAACCGTCATTTGCGGCAACCTTGAAGCTCGCACTCTTTGTCTTATCCTTGAAGGTAAGCTTCCCGTCGGCTATGACGCAGTTATCTTCGGCTTCGACGGTTCCGTTTGCGGAAGCATTGATTGCGATGACGCGCGGTGAGATATCGCTCTCGACCGTAGCCATGTCAGTAGCCTTCCCGGCATCTACGAACGATGCCTTGAGATCGCTGTTATCGCTCTGCTCGGTCTTCGCCTCAGCGTTGATTTCAGCAGCGTTTGACGAGAGCATATTGAATCCCATCATTCCGCTCGGGACGGCGAAAAGCGTAAGGGCAAGCGCCGCGGTGATCGCCGGGTGACGGTGCGCGAGGCTTGGTTTCCCGCCATTCTTCTCGTCTGCCTTATTGTCGATAACGGTGTCGAAGCCGTCAAGCATGTCGTAGTTCTCGTTGAAATCGTTCTGGTTGTGTAGCGTTACCTTCATTTTTAATGCACCCCTGCATTGATAGTCGTTTCGGGAAAAGATGATTGCGTTTGTATATTTACAGAACGCCAATGCCTCCGCTTACGAGTGCGATGGCGATTGGAACGACGAACATCGCAGCTGCGGCTACTACTTTAACCGCGTTGCTCTTCGCCGTTGCCGTCGAATCATATGCGACGGCGTTGATTGCCATGGTTGACTGCACTTTCGTCTGTGCGGTTGCCTTCGGCATTGCAACGGCTACTGCGAAATTATCCGTCATCGCATCGTAGCCTGTAATACTCTTGGAGCTCATGATCGCGTGCCTCCCCGGCTTCCCGAAGTTCGCCATTTCGTTTTGTCTAATGGCGAAATCTGATACGAAAACGGACGGCTTATCATTTTTGCTTGAGCTTAACTAAACCAATGGGTATTCTCCCTTTGGAAATTAAACTATTTCGAAGTCATTTTCGGCTTTTATCTCTAAAAATCGCTTTATTTAATCGATTTTGTATCGAATTCATCAACTCAGCCTGCATCCGGTAAGAATAAAATTAAGTAATCGTCAGGCGATTAGACGAATTTTCGATTAATCTGAACCGATTATCGAAACGAATTCAAGATTTTAAAGCCTTAATACCTTCAAAACGATATGCGGTTGTCCGTTGTGACTTCCAGCAGCTCCCAAACTTCTTTCGATCACGCCATTAAAGTATCGTGATTTTTTCGAAAAATGCGCACGAGAATATACACTTCTAATATTAAGCCTTGTACCTGCGGAAACGTTCAATTATGCTGTGATTTTCATCGTTCTTTTGCTTTTTGCAGGAGGTTCTGGTATGTATTTTTGCAACTTTTTGCAACTTGAAAATACGGAAAATAATCGTACAAAAAATCGTTCCGTCATTCTTATCGAATAACGGAACGAGAAATAATAATGGGTATGTTAAATAAGTGGTTGGATTTTGAGCATCTTTTTAATATGATTGTAGGTGAGATGCCCAAGGCTTAAGTCCTTGGGCTTCTGGCTATAGTTGCCAGATATAGGTTATTCTCCATAACCTTGATATGTTTTGAATGAACATATCATAATTCGTTGTTATTTTTAACGAATATTATAATTTAAATATTTTTTGGATTGCTTTGCCTTATTAGGCACGCATTTTACGTGGACACCATTTTTATCCACAACCGTATATGCAATAATTTTCAAGGTGCAGCAATCACAACTAACATAATACCAAAACAATCACAACAACAAGAAAAAAAACAGACACTCCACCAAAAAAATATTCTCATAGCATACATTAAGATAAAACACATATAGAAACCACAATAAGCTAACATAAAGTTATGCGATGCCGTGCTTTCATCCCATGGTTAAAACCATGGGCTTTCCCACACGGATTCCGTAAATCGCTTAAAGAAAATAATTTCCAACCAGAAATTTAACATACCCATAATAAGTTATATGAACGATTTCTTAAGTTAATCAATTAATCGAAATTTTGATTTAATTGAAGATTCGATCCCGGTAATATCCCTTTTCGAACTTTTCAAGGAACGCCAGCTGTTTCGGGTCTCTATAGATGTTAAACGATTCCTTAATCGCACAGATAGTAACGATAAGATAGACGGCTCCGACAATGGCGACCTGATAGCCGTCAGCCATCATCATTGGGATATCGACGGATGCTGCGATGCATAAGATTACCGTCGGAATGATAAGCCCCGCAATTCCCTTTATGAGATTATCGAGTTCCGTCTGATTGTCACTCGCCCCGTGTTTATGGATTAGAGCGTTATACCCATATGCGACGTCCATGAAGCGTCGAATTGCGTAATACAATGAGCCGATAGTCAAGCACACAATGATAGTGGACATGATAAGCATGATTATGGCTTTGAATATGCCTGAAATCACGCCTAAAAAGCTCATCGCAGCACTATTTAAATCAGTTATTGCCGATAATGAAGCAATCAGTTCAATCGCTAGGATGCATACGATGCCGATTAACGTCGCTATCTTCCTCATATACCGTTTCATAGAGCAAAAACCTCTCGATTCTCGATAATATCTTCTAAACATGATACATGTTTAGCATAGTATATAGGCGTATTCATGAAAGCATTCAGGATATCGCAATCTATTTGACGAATTCCTTCTAATCAGAAGTGATTCGCTTCCTACTCGAATCAATCCCATCATCGGTGTCATCACAAACGTCATGAGACGTATCATTAGATACATTCTCTTCCGTTGCTGGAACGGAACTATTTTCTACGCACTTCCTCGTTGAGGATATGCCTCGATTGATGAACACGCATGCGGCGATAGCTGCCTCGGCGACCAGCAGATAGACAATTGGGAGGTTCCGTTTGAGGAACGCCTGCCCCTCGTTAGCCGTACTGTCGTCCTTCGCCTTCAGCTCATCCATGCTTCCTTTGAAGAATCCAGCCTCGCTCGCGCCGCACGAGCAGTACCCGTTTCCCTGATCGTCCATGAACTCAGCGAAAATCGTCGTAGTGCGCAGCGTCGGGTCTGACGGTATTTCGACTTGGATAACCTTCGTCTGGGCGTCCCACTTCGGCTCGTGCATGCCCTTCTCGTCCACCCATCCGACGAACGTGTAGCCAGGGCGAGCGACCACGGAGGGGAGCGGGACGTTCATCACGGTTCCGTCCTCGTACTTCTTCGCCTCATCTGTTGACAGCCATCCGTTATCGAGCGATGACTTTCCGTCCGGTCCAAAGCAGTAGCCGACGTTATCCGTGTCATATCGGGCACCGCTAGTCCTCGAATATATGTCAGCGAACGCACCGCCGACTCGTACGTTCACAGAATAGCCGTTGTGATATGCGTTCGTAGGTTCATCGCTCACGGTGTCTTCGGCAAGCGTCGATGGCAACGGTCCGCCTACTGCCGCGACGGCAACGACCACAAGCATTGCGACTGCTGCTCCTACTTTGACGAGCGACTTCCGTCCGTTCTCATTGCTACTCACGAAAAGCCCCTTATCCGGCTGACGTCTCATTCATATTTTTTCATTATAGCAGACGTGGTACCGAATATCGATTCCCGATGCCACATCTTTGCGTCATCAATCAGGAATAATATGATATCTATCGGATGCTCTGCTCATCCTTATAGTCATTGAACAGGTTTCTCTGCTTCGCATCCGAATCGAATGCCGACAGGGCGCGCGATGTTATCTGACGACGCATCTCTATTCGGTCGAGTTCAGTCTGTATCTCGTCTAGAAAGTCACCGTACAGCTGATATGCGGTCGCCAACGCCGGATACCTCCACATCATCCATGCATTGCGCTTCGACTCGGAACTTCCCATGTCTGATCCGTACTCTTGGTTCGCCTGTGCGTAGATGCGCTGCCATTCAGAATTGACGTCCGAGTATTCGCTCGTTACCTGGCGTTTTTTCGTCATGACGACATCAACCGCCTGACCTATGCCCATGAGGAAGTTCCCCATAAACTCGAATCGCGACTTGATACGAGGGTCTGCCAGCGGATTCGACAGATTGTACGGGGACGAGTCGTAGAGGTACTTCTCCGACTCATCGAGTTTCTTGAGCGCGGCGTCGCTCTCATGCATCAACGGATACTGCTCGATTTGCAGACCGAACGCGTCGCGCCGTATCTGCTCGAAGTGCCCGCGCAGCCCATCAATTGTGTACGACTGCCCGCGTACAATGACGTAGTCGCGGTTCCTGACTTGTCCGAACATCGGCTGCGCTTGGCGTACCTGTTCGCTATATGTGTTGCCTGAACCGTTCTGCGACATCGCGTCCGATATCGATTGAATGCTGTCGAGTCCGGCTTTGATGGATGAATCTTGATTTTCTGCGTTATATGGTGTCGGCATCTATATCTCTCTATCGAATCGGTACGTCACTATTAATTTCATTATAGCAGTTTCTAATTATTTTTTTTCATTGATCAATATGCACAAGCAACAATTCACGTATCGAATATAGATATGTGAACATGCTTGTTAAAGATTTATGACATAAACACTTTGGTTATCACTTTAGTTAATAAAAGTAATATCGGCAATTGCTTTATTCAGCTGCAGTTTTACTCGGTGGATATCAAAACCGCAGCTAAATGTATATAACGATTATATGAACAGACGGAAACACCAGTACAATTAAAATTGCAAAAGCTTCCTTTCTGCGGTAACCTTATAGATAAGGAAACATCTTAGAAACAATTCCGGGGGCACAGGAAATGACGGATATCAAGGACATGATTCGAAAGCACGACGATTGGCTCAGTGGGAAGTCGAACGGGAAGCGGTTCATCGCTGACGGCATGAATCTAAACGGTGAGGAATTCAAGGGAGCAGACCTACGCCACGCCATATTCCGCAAGTGCGAGCTCAACGGAGCGGACTTCGCAGGCGCAAACCTATCCGATTCCGTCATGACTGACTGTGCAATGGACGGTGCTGACTTTTCGTATTCCGTCATGAGCGGATCGAACGCAGCCGGCAGCAACATAAGCAAGGCGCGTCTCAACGGCACTGTCTTATACGGCATACGGCTTGCGTGAACGGAAAGATTGGTGCGAATACGCATCAAAACATCCAATAGCGATTAAAAACCGCCTGTTCATCATTCGAATAGGCGGCTTTTAATATATCAGAGCAAAATGCGATATAATCAATAACGGAAACTAACAACTAACGATAACATCAACAGCGAAATAATGAAATGCCGTTATATTCGTTACCGATATGCATGCAGAGGGGACATAAGCGATGCCCGTACCTTCAATCCTTCGAAACGACAAGAGATTCCGGAAGGAGGTTCTCGATGAGGAGAGCGGAGAGCAGCTCATCTTTGGAGGATGCGCCGATGGAATCGTCAAGGTGTATAACCGATACACGCAGATGTCGACTGATGACAAGCGCAAGGTAAAAAGCCGTCGTATGACGCTTTTCCCTACGAACAGACGAGTCGTTGCATATGCGGCAGGCGGGTTCCTCACGAACGACCGATATGCCCAAATCCCGCTCGACATCCTGTCAAAAATCGTGTTCCAAGCGTGGGCTGACAAGGGGCGGGTGCAGCTCGTCACGGACTTCGTCGCGCCTGACGATTCGGAATACCGCAGCATCTCGTTCATGATGCCTGTACCTGACTTGAAGCAGTTCGAGGCATTCCGTGCAATCGTCGCAGGCGTTTCAAAGACGGCTCGCGTCCAAATCGAGGATCTCACCGATTACAAGGCATTGCAGGGAATGCTCGACGTAGTCCCAGTCGTCAAGCAGAAGCCAATGAACAAGATGCAGTTCCCCGAGAATGACAAGAAAAGTGCGAAGTCGAGAAACTCCTGATATACACTGATATATAGCGACATGGAATCACTATCGAGCGACGAATAGCTGACGGTATACGAGGTCGGCTTTCGTCGCTTTTTATTATGAGAGACAAGGAACGATTCCATTAAATATCAGGTGCTACAACTGGAGATACGCTAATGGCAAGCAACGCGGACAAGTTCCTGGACGCATACCGCGAATACGAGACGGTGCTTAGGGCAAATGGACTCGACTACAAGACAATCGAGGATGGTGCCGATGACCTCACGCAGAATCGCATGAGAATTAATCGCCAGATGAGAAACTACCTGACTCACCAGCACGATGCTGGTTTTCTCGCCGTATCAGACAAACAAATCGCGTACCTTGAAAAGGCGTCGACAGAACTGAAGCAGTCGATGGACATCTTGAAGAAACACATCAAGAGCGCAAAAACATCAGGATGCACGAGAAACGACTTACTCGAGGACACGCTCATGAAGATGATGAAGGCTAAGACATGGGCGCTCCCGTTATATGGCGATGATGGGGTCGAGGGAATCATCACATGGGTCGATGTCACGAAAGTGCATCTTGCGGCGAAGAGACCGAAGACGGCGAAAATCGGTGATTTGAAAGTTTCGAAGATTAAGCCCGTGTTCATGCGCCCTGATACGCTGATGAACGGCGTGTTCGCCAATGGAGCGACAATCGTATGCTGCACGTCGAACGGCGAGGCAGACGGAAAGTTCCTAGGTGCTTGGTTCGCTGCGTAATATTTTAATTGAAATCAAAATAATAGCTAATGATAAGTAGGTCGCCCCGTCTTTCTCATTAATTCACAGGACGACCTATTACATCGTTTTATAATAATATAAAAAAAATAATTGATATATTAATCATATAATCAACATAATCGAAAATCTGCTACAGCTACATAAAGCAAGAAAAGCGGGTATGTTAATTTTCTGGTTAAAAATTATTTTCTTTAAGCAGTTTACATGCGATTATATTAAAAGATGTTCAAAAAAAAAAAACAACAACTAACATACCCGAAAAAATAACAATTCAATCAATCAATCAATAATTAACCTAGTAACGCGTTTTTCTTAATGTGATATAATGCAAATGATCAAACATTACTGCTGCTTCATATCTCCCTTCCGGCAGCATCGAATATATAGCTTATAGCGAGCAAGGAGTCTACAAATTGCCTGATACGACCATGACACAGCAACAGACGACAAGCCTGTATAACAAGTACCGCCCGCATTGCTTCGAGGAGGTGATCGGGCAGTCGATTCCAGTCCGAACGCTGGAGAACGCCGCAAAAAGCGGGAAAGTCGCGAACGCCTATCTGTTGAGCGGCACACGCGGAGTCGGGAAAACGACCCTCGCCCGCATCTTCGCTAGAGCCATTATGTGTACGTCAGAAGAACACGGAATCGACAGCTGCGGCGAATGTGATTCCTGCCGTGCATTCGATTCTGGAAACAACCCCGACTTCATCGAAATCGATGCCGCCTCGAACAACGGCGTGGACAATATCCGCTCTCTCATCGGTTCGCTCAGCCTCTCCCCACGCATGTCTCGCCGCAGAGTCGTCCTCATCGACGAGGCTCACAATCTGACGGGCGGGGCGGCCACCGCCATGCTCAAGGCACTTGAAGAGCCTCCTGCGCACGTCACGTTCATCTTGGCGACAACCGACCCGATGAAGCTCCTCGAGACGATTCGCTCGCGATGCATGTGGGTGAAGCTCTCCCCGCTGCCCTCCCCGCTCATCTCCGCGCATGTGACTGACATCGCCTCGCGAGAGGGCATCACGCTCACGCAGAAGGCGGCCGATATTGTGGCGGACGTCGGACGCGGCGGAATGCGTGACGCCCTTTCGACTCTCGGTGCACTCATCGAGTCGGGTGTCCGTGCAGACGACGACGACTCGACTATCGACGAGAAGGCGGCGCGGGCGTTCTTCGGGATGCTCCCCGACGAGATTGTGACGGGGCTAGTCGAGGCAGTGGCGTCTCGCGACGCGGGGCAGGTGCTCGGTTTCTCCGTGAGGAACCGTAACATCGACCCGAAGGAGCTCATCATCGGGTTCGCGGATATCGTGTCAGCGGCAATCGTCATAAAGGGCACGAACGGCTCGTCGAGCGTGTCATGGCTTGTGAAGCCGAACATGGTTGATTCAGTTAGCCGCCTGTGCGATGCATACGACCTGTCGTGGCTCGTCCATGCGCGCGACGTCCTCGAGCGCCTAACGTGGCGTCTCGATAACAAGTCGCTCGATAAGACGAGCGTGTTCAACGACATCATGCTCATGGCGATGTTCCCAGAGCTCGACCCGTCATGCTCGGCGTTTGGCGGCGCGACGGGCGGGAAGAGCGTAGGTACAGCCGTTAGCCATAAAAACGCCGCAAACGGGCTTACAGAGGCTCAGACGGGCATTCGCGACGAACTGTCGGCAATTGCAGACAAGCTGGCGGAAATCGACGAGCGGACGCAGGGCATGAACCGTGCGGAACGCGGAATCATCGAACTTCTTAAGAAGATGATCGCTGGCGGAAAACAATAGTTAATCGTCTTTTCTTATAGAGCTATCATTAGCCAATAGACAGAATGGTGCCCCTGAACCTTTAACAGAATCGGGGGCGCCATTACGTTTATCAATCAGTAACGCTATCTACATCATGCGATTACTCGCTTTTCTTTTTGCGGTTGATGGCTATTGCAGCACCGGCGGCGATGACTGCGGCACCCGTAACACCTGCCACCTCGACGCCTGTTTGGGTGAGGTCGGTCGGGTCGTTTCCGAACGAGCCGCTGTCAATCTTCTCCTCCGCGACATAATCTGCACCGAGGAACTGGACGTCCTTCGATGCGGTGCGGTATGTGGCGTTGTCGGCGTGCGCGACGACGTTGTTCGTGATGGTCGTCTTGAGTGCGTTGTCAGCGATCTGCTCAGTCGTTCCCTCGTAGGTAATGACAAACGCGTTGTCTACAATCTTCACGTCTGTCTGTTTCTCGACGACGGTGAGCTTCAGCTCGTAGGTGCCCTTCTCGTCGCCAGACGGGACGGTTGCCTTGATGGTGACCGTACCGGGGTTGATAGCCTTGATCGCACCGGTACTGTCGATCGTCGCGACGTCGTCATCGCTGCTGTCGTATGTCGTGCCAGAGGGCGTAGCGATGAGTGTGCTGTTCTTGTCGTTGAACACGATGGAGTCGGTTCCATTGACGAGTAGGGTGGTGGCGCCGGACTTCGTCGAGATGAACGTCTTGTTGTGCTTCTCGTCGTTGCCGGAGTCGTCCTTGTTCTTCTGAACTGCCTGCAGCCCGTCGTTGAACGTCATCGTGAATGAGCCGTTCTCGTCGTTGTACTTGATGTCCGACTTCGAGGTGATGTCGGCTGTCGAACCGTCTGAGCGTATCGCGGTAGCCTTGATGGTCGATGTGTCGATGGCGTAACCGAAGTCCTTCGCGGACTGGTCGATGGTGTCATCTACAACGACGCCCTTTGCGATTGAGTTCGCATCGTCCTCGACGTTCTTGACGGTGATGGTGTACTTGATGCGTTCCTTACCGGTGATGGTCGCCTTGTCGGCTTCCTTCGTTAGGCTGAGTGTGGCGTTTGCAATCGAGAACTTCGCGGACGCATCGGCTGGGGAGTCGAAGTTGTCGCCCTTGAGCGATGCGGTGTTCGTGACGTCCTTTCCGCGCATCCTGTCGTTGCTCGTGTCGCCGGCCTTCATCTTGTAGGTGATGACGATGCTCTGCGTGCCATGCAGGTTATTGGTCGGGACGACGGTGAATCCTACGATGGCATCCTTGTCGAGTGGAGTGTCGGAGCTGCTTGAGCCGTTTGCGTTCTTGTTCTCGTCGCTGTCATCGGCTGTGTTATCATTCGTGTTGGTGTTCTCGTTCTCGTCGCTATCGTCAACAGTCTGGTAGTCGGCGTCTTCTGCGGTGATTCCCTTGATGGTGAACCCGTCGAGAGCTTTTCCGCTCTTATCGGCGATAGTCACTCCGTCGGTGTCGATTTCGACTCCGTTGTATGCAGCGTTCTTGTCGAGCAGGTCGGTGAGGACGAGATTTTTCGAGACGGCGTACGCACTGGACTGCTCCGCAGTGATGGTGTATGTCATGTCATCGCCGTTGTTCGCGACTACGTTGTCGACGGTCTTTGATATCGTCCACTTCGGCGTCTGGACCTCCATGTTATGGGTCTGGCTGGATGACGTGGCGTTCGATGTGTCGGTGTCGATGGCGATTTGAGCCTTGAGCTTGGCTCCGTTGTACTCCTTGCTCGTGTCCTCGCCGATTTTGTGTTTGAATGTGATGACGATATCGTCATTTGGTGTGAGGTCTGCCGTCGCCTTGAAGATGACGTTGCCGTTCGAATCGGTTGTCTGCGTCATCGGGAAGTCGTTGCCGTTGTTCTTCGCTGCGAAGTCCATGATGTTTGACGTGCTGCCAACGTTGGCGGCTCCGGTGACTGACACGGAGATTCCGACGTTGTAGGCGATGCTGTCCTCGACCTGCTGCTTAACGGTCATGGTGTATGAGTACACGTCGCCGGCTGACGGCTTGGCATCTGCGAAGTCATCTGTCGTGTTGGTTGTGTTCTTGACCACCATGCTGCTCGTCACCTTTGGTGCGGCGACGTAAATCGACGGTGCGTTGAGCGTTTCCTCGGGGAAGTTGTCCCCGGAAGCCTTTGCGGACATCGTGATGGTCTTGCCGACGAGCCCTTTCGAGGTCTTCGAACCGAGCTTGAGATCGAACGTCACGACTGTCTTGGCTCCATTCTGAATATCGGTTCCCGCATCGACAGTCAGGACGTTGCCGTTGACGCTGTGGTTGATGCTGGCGTTGTTGAGCTTCACGTTCTCGAATGTGGCTCCTCCATTGGCGATTTCGGTTGGAATTGTGAAGTTGGTGATGTGCGGTGCGAATAGAACTGGGGAATCGGCTGATGTGGCGATTGTCGCCGTGTAGGAAATCGTGTCCCCTGCGTTCGCCGTCTTGTCGCCTGCGGACACGTCGACGGTGCTTCCCTCGACGCTGATGCTTGTCGTAGCTGCTGGCTTGTTGATATCTACGGTCGGCGTCTCGTTTGCGGATACCCATACTGCCTTGTTGTTTTCATCGATGAGGTTGTCTGCTGAGGCCTTGGCGGCGTTGACAATTGATTTTCCTGGAAGGAGAAGGTTCTTCTTCGAGCCGAACGTGACAGTGTAAGTAAGTGTCATCGTGTCGGTGCCTGAGCCGAACGTGAGGTTCATGCCGGTGTTGACGGTGATTTCGGTTCCGTTCTTTGTTGGCGTCACGTCCTTGCTCTTCCCGTTCGCCTCGACGTGGACCGTGCTGATCATCACGCCTGCTGACTCGAGATTGAAGCTAGGCGTTGTCTTCTCCGTGAGACGATCTTTGACGACGATGTTCTGTGCCTGCGAGTTCGTCTCGGTGTTTTTAACGGTAATCGTGTATGTGCGCGTGTTGCCGACATTCGCTTTGTCGGCGCTGTTGATTTTCTTCGATACCGACAGCCCGGTCTTATAGACGCAGAGCTTGATGCCTGAAGGCTGAGCCGTCTCGGAGAATGAATCGGCAGCGGTTTTTCCTGAGATGAGCCCGTTGACGCGCCCAGATGTCAGAATCGAATAGTAGTTGTCGACGCCGTTCGCGTCGAGGCCATTGAGGTCTGCGACGTTGCTCTTGACCGTTAGGCCATACGTCATCTTGATTTCCTGCCCGTCCATTGACGTGTTCATAAGGAACTGCGGGGAGAACGTGACGCGGATGCGCTTCTTCGTCGTGTCCTTGTCGTCAGGCTCGTTGCTGTAGCTGTAGTCGCTTCCCTCAGTCAGCTTCGTCGTCCCGTTATATACGGAAAGGCTCTTGCTCTTGTAGTCGACGCCTCGCGGGTCGTATAGTGCGTCCATCGAAAGCTCGCTGTAAGCGTCCGCTTTTCCGGCATTCACGACGTTCGCCTTCAGCGCGTATGATACCGTGTCTCCCAGATAAGCGGTGTAGTTGGCATCATGCGTTCCCTGTACGACGGCGATGGTAGGCGTCTTCTCCAGCCCATCGCCTGATGTCGTGTCGGCTTTGGCCGCAGGGTTTAGCATCGCCATCCCGCCAGCGACAAGCGCCGTGAGAGCGGTAACGACTGCGGCTTTCCCGAACCGTCCAGTCTTGAATCTCCTCATCAGCCTCTCCTGATTGATTCCTAATCGGTCAGTACCGCAATTCTCGTCGCGATGACTGCCATTCGATTGACTCCCATATAAACCGTCATTTCGCCGATAAAATGGCTATTGACGCATTAATGGCATTCTTATAATCAGTATCATTGTTAGACGGAAGAGGCATGTATATTTCATGCTATTAAGCTATACATGTTTTTAGTATTTGCGCTATTCATGAAACAAACTCAAATTAACTAACAAAAAAAAATGCCGCCCAGCTCTCTCGTCGTCAGAACGTGGAGCAGGACGGCACAGCATATCAATATGCCTGCGACCTTATTAAAACCGATATCGACACGAACTAACAGCACGCAACCGTTGTGGAGCGAATCGATTCCGTCGTTTTCATTATCGCTTCGGCTTGTCGCCGACAAATCTCTTGAACTTACGGATTTGGTTCATGTTCGTCACGTATCCCCAGAAGCGGTGCTTAACGGAATCACCCTTGCATAAGACGGGGGACTCGTCTGCGGCATTCGACAAGGCATAGTCCTTGTCATCTCCGTCGGCGGCGTACCTCCTGATGACGCTGTCCGGCACCATCTTGAATGCGAACGGCCTGATTGCATGCTGCGGCTGCGCCACGTCCTCAGACCCGTATGTCTCCACGACGCCCTTACCAGTAGACGGCGCAATCCAATGGTCGATAATGACCTTCGGGAGGTCTATTCCGGCAAGATTGAGGTACCACGAGTTGCGCCCGAGACGCGCGTTGACCTCGAGAAACTTGTATGTATCGTCGCGGGAATCATGCATGACGTCGAAGTTCGCGAAGCCCGTGTAGCCTATGTGCTCGAGGAACCGTTTAGCATCGTCTAGAAGCCTTGCCTTCCATGATGGCATATCGGTGTCGCCGACGATGACGACGGGGTTGCCGATGGCCGACGGTGCGTGGTCCTGCAGCAGGACATGCCCCAGGACGGAGAACTCGACGCACCCATCCCATGCGAAACAGGTTATTGAGTATAGTGACTCGTCGAAGCCTGGAATCATATCTTGAACGAGCAGATCCTTGTCATAGCAGGAATCGCGGAGCGTACCGTAGATTCGGGCAAGCTCGTCTGGTGCGTCGATGGTCATGATCTTCGCTTTCCCATCGAACTCGACGTAGTGCCAGGCGGCTGAGTTCGACGGCTTCGCGATGACCGGGTAGTTGAACGGGCAGGCGGACGGGGAAACCGCCTCGACGGACTTGTCGCACGGCATGGAGTACGTCGCCGGGTGTTCGATACCGAGCTCATCGCAGATGTTCTGGAATATTCCCTTCTGCGTGATGGAGTCGAACAAATCGTATCCGCAATATGGGTTCGTGTATCCCCATGAACGGAGGACGTCGGCGTTCTTCGAGAACGTGCGTGCATACCAGTCGCCTGTGCCGAGGACGTGCAGTACTGCCTTGTCGCTGATGACGTCTGAAATCGACTTAAGGGCTCCGAGCAGCGTCTCCTCATCGTCTGTACCCTTGACGTACATGATTTTAGCGAACCTCGTCGTCGTGACGATTTTCACGTCCTCCGCAATGAGGACGAGCGGTTTGATTCCTGCGTTCTCGAAGAACATGCGGCACATCGAATAGACGAACAGGTCGCCTCCGACGATGACGGGGACGATGGGCTTGCCGTCGGTGTTTGTTCGCTTGTCGACGTTCTTCATGGCGAAGTCGATGAGTTCCTGCTGCATCGAAACGTCGATCGGGTAATCCTTGAACTGAACTACATCCTGCTGCATACTATTGCCCATGCGGTTTACGTTCTCCTCGTGTATATCTGCCCGTCTGCCTACCCGTTTGTCCGTTGATGCGTCTCGCTTCGCTATGCGTTATGTCGCGTAGTGCCGTTCGCATCGTTCGATAGCCAACGGATAGATTAGTCGTCGGCTCGTTTCCTTGTATTCCGTTACATGATAGCACATGTGGCATGCAGAAAATCACCCCGCTGGGCGACGAGTCTGGCGGGGCGCAGAAATAACATATTTTGCTTGAATACAGATTGTATATACAAATGTGCTATATATTAAGCGGTTTCGAATTCGTGCTCCTTACGCTCGGTTTCCTTCTTGAAGCGCTTGGTTGCCTCTCTGCGATCGGTTGTGAGATCATCCCATATCGGCGTTCCGAATATGAGGCTTGACAGACGAAATCCGACGAGGGTCATACATATCGAGTATGGGAACCATATAAGGTTCATCGGGTGGACCATGAGCATGATCGCTATAGGCTGGGCTACGGTATCGATGAGGATAACAGGCATGACTGACACGAAGAACGCCGTCATCATCGTAACGAGCCCGTTGGCGAATGCGGTGAAGCCTTCCGACCCAGCCGCTTCTATAAGCCCGTTCCGCCTTACCGATACGCTTGGCGAGACGCTTGCCGATGCATTGTATCTAGCGCCTGTCTGCATCATCTGCATTGGCTTGACGCTGACATAATCGTCGGGATTCGATACACCGGGGATATCATCTAACTCGGTGAAGTCGTCATCGTCGTCGTCTCCCCAATCGATGTTCGCAGTCCCTGGCGATTGATGGCTTTCGTTACGCTTTGAAGCTGCACGTTGTGTAGGTACCCTATTGAATCCTGGGACCTGTCTATTAGCCGCAACAGCATATGTACTACGGGAACTCGTATGAGTTGGTACGGAATCGAAAGCATCCAAATCATCACCATCTGTTTGTTCCCCGTCGAATCCGCTGTATTCCGCTGTACCGCCGATTTCTGCTGACATCGACATGTCGCTTTCCTGCATCGTGGTTCTATAGGCTTGTGTCCTACCCCATTCAATTGTCTGTGAACCGAAAAGTGCCTCCAAATCTTCTTCTCTGACTTTGGATTTCGACTTGCTTATTGTTGTCATTAATGCTTCACCTGCCTACGAGAAGCCGTCTTCGGAACGCTAATCTTAAGTTTCCCGTCCGCAGCAGCAGCCTTTGTCGGTGCTTTCTTATTCGTCATATTCGATTTCACTCGAGGCGTTTTATCGTCATTGCTATCGCTTGAATCGCCTGCGTTAGCGCTCTTGCTCACATCGCCAAAGTCGGGTATCGATTCCCGTATCTCATTGAGCGATTCAGTCGCCCATAGCCGCATCGACGTCGCCGCATCTATCACAGATTCGATTCTTCTGCCTTGCCCATTGCCAGTTGGACCGTCGAGAGCGTCGCGCAGCGAGCATACCTCGCGTTCAAGCTCCTCGTCCCCGTAGAAGTCAAGCATCGCCAGATCGCGTATCATCGAGTAGGCTCCGATTGACGCTCGCCCGACGAGACGCCCGTTGTTCTTGTCGATTGACTCTAGAATCGCAGTACTCCCAGCTATTGAGCGGTTCCGTAAGTTTTCCATGATTTCAAGTGTAAAACCGTTTAGAATTGCCTTTGACTGGTTTGTCACCGATATCGCAACGTCGCGCTCGACTTCTGTTCCGTCATTTCTGTTTCTCATAGCGAGCTGAACGGTATCGTTGTCGAGAAGGTAACGCGGTATTCGGCGCAGGAACGTGTTGTATTGGAATGAATCGCAAAGCTCTGACTTAGTCGGGAGCTGTGAGCACACGCCATCGACGAATTGACGGACAAATCGTGTCCGAGAGATTCCATCAGTCGGCGTTCTCGCATAGAGTCCTTCGGCGAACGTTTTGTACTCGCTGCGGAGCTTCCTCATGAGCGAGTCGTACCCGTCTATGATTTCGTTTCGTATGGCGATAAACTGACGACGATACTTCTCGTTCTCCATCTTGAACGTCTTGTATGCGTTGTCGGGCACGAACTTCCCCTGAGAATCAAATGACGAACAGTCGAACGAATGCGCGGAAAGATTCTGCCTTGCAAGCGTCTCAAGGGACTTCAGCTGCTTCTCCGCCATCGGAGGTATGAGCCGTCTTTGCGCGAGCTTGATATAATCGCTTTCCGCATCACCTGCATCGTCGTACTCATCTGCAGATGGCATCGACTTCTTGGAGCTATCGCCTCTGTATCGCCTTATTTGGAGATCTACTATGACGCCCCTCTGTAGGCATACCGACCAGTCGCACGCGTCGGTCACGGGGTTCCGCCTATTTAAATTGAGTGCCATGTGCTGATTCCCGCTCTAATACGCATACACCATATATCGCAAATACGACATTCAAACGGAAGTAATCATTTTGTCGTTGCGATTCTTGATGTTATTCTAAAATGTTTCCATACACATCTTTTAGTTTAAACATATCGCTGTATTCCTCGATTTGATAGTTTCCATCGAGCCGATTGCTATTCATCGCAGTACGGTACGAATTAAAATGTTGATATGCTAAACCTTTGGATACATATAAATTAGTATCAACTGATATATACAAAGGCAAAGATATCTCCCCGCGTATCCGTATCGGACGAACAGCAAGATACCTTTACTTCTCTTTCGAATATTCGATTTTCGTTGCTTTAGCAATTCGGTTAAATGTAGGCTACAGGAACCTGTATTTGACTGTTCTCAGCCCCCAAGCATTACATGTGCTCGCCCCAAGCGCCTTGAACACGCCTGGCTGTAGATCGAGGACTCTACTGCCTCCGCCCATTCCTCCGCAGTCATTCACGGTAGCAATGACCGATTTACCGCCGTACGAGATTTCGACTTGCCGCCCGAGATACGATCGGTAATTCGGCATTGACATCGGAACGGCGACACCCATCGAGTAGTCGCTCACCGTCGCGCCTGTCGCTGTCCTCGTGCCGCATCCCGGATCGCTCGAGCCACCATACGCAGAGGCGGTGCCAGAAAGCCATCCTGATGTGTCGCCAGTGGCAAACGTCGATGCTGTCGATGAGGCCGTTTCTGAAGCCGTCTCGGCAGCAGCTGCAGCCTTTTGAGCCGCTTCGGCTTTCTCCTTCTTCAGCTTCGTTACCTTCTCGGAGAGTTCTTTCTTCTTCGCTTGCAGTTCGTCGAGCTTTTTCTCCTGCTCGTCCTTCTCTGCGACAATCTCAGAATACTCCGACGAGAGCCTTTCCTGCTCGCTTTTCTGCTCGTCAATCGCGTTGTCGTACATGCTGGATATGGTTTCCGCGTACTTCGCCATCTCGATGAACTGACTTATGGAATCGCTCGACAGTGCCATCGCCACGAGGCTCATGCTGCCCCCGGACTTGTATGACTCGCGGACGTGCTTCGACAAATATTCCTGCAGAGCCGCCTGCTGCTCCTGCCCGTCTGATATCTTCCCGTTCAGCTCCTCGATTTTCGATTTCGATTCGTCAAGCTCGTCGCTTATCGATTCGATGTCGTCTACCAGTTTGTTCGTCTCGTCGATCGTGTCGGATAGCTCGTCTGCCGAGACGGGTAACGGGATGAGTAGCGGGGAGACAGCCAATGACGCTGTGAGCAGCGCGGCAGGAGCGAGAAAGTGTCTTCTATGTTTTTTGCGTATGTTGATATCGTTTCCGTTATATATCATGTCTAACCTGTTTTCATGAGTTAATTGCCGATCATATTCATGAACGACATTGCCGTGTTCATCCCATGAACGGACTTCTTGATTGGTGCTGTCAATGTATCGATAACGTTTTTGATAGCATTCTTTATATCGATTTTACCGTTATCAGTATTATCATCGCTTGAATCGCTGTTATCTGAATTGACGTTATTCGTATTAGCGGTATCGTTACTATTACAGTCTTCGAACTCAGCCGGTTCATTGGAGTCGTTTGCATTATTTTTTGGCCATTGTTTGTTTGATAGAGTGCTCTCGTATGCTTTCTCAACTTTTAGCGAGTCGTCATCCATCGTGACGTTCTCAAGAAATTCGTCTTGGTCTATAAGGCATGCGGTGAATAGCGCCGATGAATTGCGTTGGTTTTGCTGCACTTGCTCGAACGACATGCCTTCCATGGAATCATGATATGTAGCAGTACCACTTGTGCAATCGCATACGAGCCATTTCTCTCCTGACCATATGACGTTCCATGCGTGAGCCGTTCCATCAGGTATATGACCGCTTGCGATAAAGTTGGGGATACCATGCATATCACATAAATACTTCAATGCATTGGAAAAACCGTAGCATTGAGTCTTTCCATTCATGAGCGCTCCGTACAAGTCATTGTAATGTATGCTCAACGGATTCTCATCGTAAGTGTCGTTAGATGACAGCCAAAAGAACGCTCGCTGAATAAATGCCGTAGTGTTTTCACCGGAAGCTTGCCATAACTCGTTGTCTATCTCTCGTGCCTTGTTAAGTGCTACGGTGCATTTTACCTTTATCTCGTCTGATCCTTCCTGAGTCGTCGCAGGCGTATCCAACGCATATGATGTACCACTCGAGTGAATCAACGATGACGAGCCTCCAGTAGCATATATCGACAGCTCCGGATTGTCATAAATGGCGTATTGCCATACTCTGACTAAATTATCCATATCCATTGCCTTATTGGAATCGATCACGCTTCGCGGCATTTGAATCCATGTTGAGTAATCATCAGGATTCGAGATGACGTTATTCATCATGGTCGATTTCGTCGAATTGTATAAGTCGTTCTCCCACGATTGTGCGACTATCGATAGATACGTTGGTTTAACCTGCGTTGATGAAACATCTGATTCGATTTTCTCACCGCTTGGCAATGATGAAGACTTGGAAACTGTTCCATAGAATGAATCAATAGCATATCCGCCGACGAATACAGATATTATTAGAATTAGTCCCGCATACAGGATAAACGTTAATATATCTGATAATATCTTTAACGGTTTCCTGCTCAACTTACTTCTCCGATAATGAGATATCAATTACGATATGGAGCGACATGATTTTTTGTACTCGCATATATCGTTATAGTTTGGTTCTATGTTAAGTAAAATTTAGCATGCCATAAAAATATTTTGGGGCAGTTCATCCGATTAGATAGAACTGCCCCAAAACTGGAATTGATTGATTCTATTTGAAAAGCAGAAAACCGCTACTTTTTCTTATCCTGCTTTGCCTGCTCCTTCTGAGCCATAACGATTGCCGCCGCATTGACGGTAGGTGCGAACATAAGCGACATATCGCGACCTGTCATAACAGGCGTACCAACCGGATCGGCAATACCGTCAAGTACGTTGATAATTCGGTCAAACAAGTCGGCACCAAGCTCGGCGTGCGTTACCTCGCGCCCACGGAACATGATAGTGACGCGGACTTTGTTCCCGTCGGCGAGAAAACGCTTGACGTGATTCATCTTGGTGTTGAAGTCGCCGTCACCGATACGGAGACGGAACTTCATCTCCTTCACGTCGGTCTTGTTAGCCTTTCGCTGCTGAGCCTTCGCAGCACGCTCCTTCTTCTGCTTGTCGAACTTGTACTTGCCGTAGTTCATGAGCTTGCATACGGGAGGACGGACATCGGGCGACACCTCAACGAGATCGAGCCCACGGCTCTCCGCAACTCGCATCGCACTCGGCACGTCCATCAACCCGAGCTGCTCCCCATCCTCGGCGATTAGACGTATATCGCCTCGCCAGTGGATCGTCTCGTTGACTCGGACGTTATCCTCGCTGTTCATCGATGTGTCATAGACTCTGCGTCCTATGTTGACCACTCCCCTTTAATGCCATGAACGGCATTTCTGCCACGCAGGTCTTGCCCGCGATGAATGATATTTGCAATATATATTATCATGTTCACGAAGAAATATCAGCACTAATTTTAAAAATGTCGGATTTTTTATCGATATCGTCGGACTCGAAACTGATTGACAAGAAGGAACTCATGATACAGAGGAGATAAAAGCACATGTCCGCACAAATAGCTATCATGTACGATGCAAGCAACGATGATAATTCAATAGACATCACGATAGGAACGAGTCGAGACAACGACACGGGCAATGACGTTAACCTATCGGTACAAGCCGTCAAGCTCATGATGGCTGGTGCGAAAACCAATCGATTGCCGAAGATATTCCGTAGCGAGACGGTAAACAAGAAATGGGCACCGTTCGATATCTGCCGGTAATCTGACAAAATGCATATTCGTACACAAATTGTGGCACGTCGTCCTTGGTATTGAAACGGCGTGCCACAATATTGTTACAATGAGTTAAGAGAATCGATGATTATGCGATGCACTCCACGAGAGCGACCATGCCGGACTTCCCGATTCTGTCTTCATAGAACTTAGCAATTTCATCAGAGTCATCGGACTCGAGCATGTTATACACAGTCGAATTGCTCTGTTTCATGTTATGGACGACGCTCATACCGTCCTCCTCGCGATCGAACTTGCCAGACGGATCGAAGAACATGCAGAAACAGACCTCGGGCATCACCGTAGCGTCCCATGCGATGTCACCTACCTTGAGCATGTCAGAATATGTGCCGTAGTTGTTGTTGCACAGGCGGCTCGTCTTCAAATCGATGTCATTGCTCGGCGTCTCGATGGGGAACTTATACCTATCGAACATTCCATTTGGGTTCAGGACACTATACGGGAGCAGCCCAGTCTTCTCGGACGGCTCACGCGTATCGACGTCGGCGTACTCATCGGGCGGATACGGAAGATAGACTCTGCCCTTGACCCTTCCATAATAGTTGAGAACACTTTGCGGGTCGGTGCCTCCAATAGCAGATTTAGGAGCCTTCTTGAGGTTACTGGTGTTACGCATGATGCGGGCATACTCCTCATCTGGCGACGGCGCGAACATATCGGGATACGGCTCAACGGTCACAGATGAATCCCAATAACGGAGAGCGATCTTCGCAATCTCCCACTGGTACGCATCCAAATCAGCCTTCTTGACCTTCCCGTCAGACGGCTTGTACTCCGGGACGCCGATCATTGCCTTATAGCGAATAGCCATCGCCGACACACTCCTTCCCTCGGAACGACCGAGGCGAAAAACGATTTTCTTGAGACAAAGCCATGGAAATCCGCTAATTCACCAAAAACACATAATTCATCTACTGACTTTCGGAGCAGCCCGAATCGAACTTCCCAAGCTCGCAACTTGATGACAATCTTATATGCGCAAAAACGCCCCATCAATACATTTAAAGTTAAAAAATCGTATTTTTTAAAAAATATTCCAAATAGCGTAATCACGAGAGCCACGATAGAAAACAGCAGATAAAGCGGTTATTCATATGCGATATCGCCGACAATTGAAAACAGAAACCAATAAAAACATCCGTCCAAGGCAATTAGCTCACAGAACGTCAGTTCCCGGCATCACGATAACCGTATATAACCGAATCATGGTATCGGCACATACAATATGGCGATCAAACTATAGACCCGTGTAATCAAAAATCGGTCGATTTAAGCCCGATATAAAAAAGGCATTGATTATCTATATCACGTGCGCTAATCTAATATCCGTCAATCGGCTGAAGCGCAACATTCGATGCAAATCAACCCGATATCAGAGAATCCGCGGATTCCCCCCATCGGATGCAAAAGAATAACGTACGCGCGCGGAACCGACCGAGTCTCAACGAAGGAGAAAACAGACAGTATGTCCAAGAAGAGCAACATCGCAATCGCAGCGAAGCGCATCGGCGTCACCGCCATCACCGCAGGCCTCACCCTGTCCCCGTTCGCCCCAATCGCCTCGTACGCCGACGAGCTGAACGATGCGAACACCCCGACGACCGGCGACGCGTTCGACGGCAAGACGATCGGCGAGAACGTCGGCACAGGCGCCACCGCAACAAAGCTCACTCTCGATGACCTCATCTCCCGCGCAAAGCAGCGCGTCGAGGATCAGCAGAAGGTCGTCGACGAGGCACAGACCAAGCTCGATGCCGCCACAAAGACAGTATCCGACGCCACGACCGCGACAACGAAGGCGCAGCAGGACTACGATTCCGCCGTCGCCAGTCAGAACGCTGACGAGGTAGCCGCCCTCCAGAAGCTTATCGACGAGAAGAAGCAGGCGCTCGCGGACCTTGAGGCGAAGCAGGCCGAGCTCGAGAAGCTCCAGTCCCAGCTCGACGACGCGACGAGCGACGCGAACGACAAGCAGACCGCATACATCAAGGCTCAGCAGGACGTCGCAGACGCCAAGGATGCTCTCGACAAGGCAGAGCAGGACGCCAAGGATGCGACCCCCGAGAAGCTCAACGCCGCGAAGGATGCATACGATCAGACGAAGCAGGCATACGACGAGGCAGTCGCCGCTAAGGACAAGACCGAGGCTGACCTCAACGCCGCGAAGGACGACGTGACCTCCGCCGAAAACGGCGTGACGTCCGCGAACGCCAAGCTCACAGATGCACAGGACGCTGCGGCGACCGCAAAGACCAACCTCCAGAATGCTCAGGCAGCATATGACGCCGCTAAGGCGGCATACGATGCCATCGCAGGCGACGACCCCGACAAGCTCGCCGACAAGATCGATGCGGCGAAGACGGCGATGGATTCCGCGAAGTCAGAGCTTGACGCCGCCACAGCAGCGGATTCCGAGGCTCAGTCTAACCTGACAGCCGCGCAGAATGCGGTGCCTGCAGCGCAGGAGAAGGTCAACGCCGCGAACACCGCCGTGTCTGATGCACAGGCAGCATACGATCAGGCGAGCAAGAAGCTTGCCGGGATGACCGATACGTACAATACCGCCAAGACGGAATATGAGCAGGCGCAGAAGACAGAAGCCGACAAGAAAGCGGAGTACGACCGACTCGTCGAAGTAATGCAGCAGAAGAAGAATGAGTATGATGCGGCTAACGCAGATGAGCATGAAGCGCTAAACGAATATTTAGCTGCTAATGAGACTGTCAAGAATCTTGAGCAGCAAATCTCTGATTTGAAGGCGACGATGACCGTCGATCAGGACGTTATCAATCAGGGTATCGTCGGATTTATGAACTATATTGGCGGTAACGATAATTTCACGAAAAATCAACAGAATAATGCACAGAAAGCCGTATCGATGCTTAACGGCGTAAGCGCACCGAGCTGGTATGATGATTATGTTGATTTTGACTTCACAAAAAGTAATAATCCTTTGTCTCTCGAGCAGATGCGCAACGCATTGACTTATCTTGATACCCATAATAACATTCGTAAGGCTAACGGGCAGTCAGAGCTTAGTATCAGCCTTCGCATGACAGCCGCTGCAGTATTGAATGCTTCCTATTCGTCGAATATCTGGGGACATTCAAATGTGTATTGGGATAATGCAGAGAATCTAGCATCCGGTGGTGGCGCATATACTGGTGGCGATACTATCGACACGCTTGGCTGGCCATATACTGGGCTTTATACGCAGGAAAAGGCAGAATTCGAAAAGTATGTCGCGAAATATGGCGAGGATCTCGAGAATCATCGCTACGATTCATGGTATATTTATAACAAGTACCCTGATGTATCGAACAAATGCGGGCATTATCTCAATATCATCGATCAAGATGCCGAGGCATTCGGTGTCGGAACCGGAAGCGGTAAGGGCAGCGAATCTATGGTAACTATCTTTGATTACACCGATAGTTCCAGTCAAAAGGACTTCACCGTCGCCGAATTCAAAAAGGTTCTAAATGACTATATCGATTCCGCGTATAATGCCGGTGGAACGCAAGCTCAGAAGGATCAGCTGCATAATCTACAGGAGCAGCTTACTGCGGCACAAAAAGACTTCGGCGCCAAGGGAGCAAATTACGACGCTAAATCAAGTGCAACGATCGATGCTCAAGCGAATTATGCTGCGGCAAATGAAGCCATGAACGCAGCTAAGACTGATTATAACGATGCGAAGATAGCTACGGATTCCGCGAAGAAAACCTATGCTGATGCTGTTGCCGCACTTGGCGGTATCGATATCGACACGCTGAAGTCGAACCTTGACAAGGCAAAGACCGACGCGTCAAACGCGCAGAGCGAACTCGATGCCGCAAATGCGAAGCTCTCCGATTGCAAAAAGACTGCTTCCGACACTTCCGCTCGCAAGTCGAAGGCTCAGAGCGAGTACGATGCCGCAAAGTCCGCTTACGACAATCTGACAGGAACCGACATCGCCGGAGCGAAGCAACGCCTCGACGAAACGACCAAGGCGCTCAACGACGCGAAGACCGCTGACTACAACGCGCAGACCGCCGTGGCGAATGCCAACGGCGAGCTGTCCGTCGCGCAGTCCAAGCTCGACGGCGCGAACGCCGCGAAGGTAAACGCACAGAATGCCTACGACAAGGCGGCTGCAACGGTTTCCTCGAACAAGGTCAGCATGGATGCCGCAGAGACGACATATGGCTCGCTCACCGCAGCGGCAGACGGCGTCGATGCGGCGAAGAAGACGCTCGCCGACGTGCAGAACGGCGAGTCCGACGCAAAGGAGGCTCTCGACAAGGCTAATGACACGGTCAACGCTCTGAAGACCAGCGTTTCCAACGCAGATGCTGCCGTATTCGCCGCGAAGAGCGATGCCGATGCCGCAAGTGCCATTTACGACGATGTCATCGCCAACAAGGCTGACTACATCGCAGGCACGAAGACTACCGGGGACGCTGACGTCGATGCCCTGTTCAAGTCCGTCCGCGACAAGCAGTCCGCAGTCGATCAGGCGAAGGCCGGTCTCGATGCCGCAAAGGCCGAACATGGTGAGGCGTCAGATGCTTACGCCGCTGCGAAGAAGATTTACGACGATGCAGTAGCCGAGCTGAACTCTCGTCAGGCGGAGCTCGATGCTCTGCTTGCCCATAAGCGCGACGATGAGAAGAAGGCTGATACCGGTACAGACACAGGTCATGGAACCGATGCAGTCAAGCCTGCCGCTGTCACCACAACTGGCAATGGCACTGATAACGGTACCACGACTACGACGTCGAGCACGGCGAACGGAAAGCTCGCACAGACCGGTGAGGAGCCGAACTTCGCAGCCGCCATCTCCGTTATCGGTGGTGCTCTCGTTGCCTCCGGTGTTATTCTTAAGAAGAAGCGCCAGTAGTTTCTAACCTGTCCTAATCAGTGACTCAATGGGTTCGCATCGATTTGGTGCGAACCCATTTTACGTTGTTGTTGATGCTTAAACATTTTCCTGATAAATCTTTAGACAAAAACGTCAATATCATGTTTTGAGATGTCAAATAGATTATTCCAGTATTAAACTAAATAAATGGTTCGGGCATAGAAGCCTTGCCCGTCGAGAAAAAGACTTATCCTCGTTTAGTTCTTTACTTGGCGGAATTTCGCTTCTGCAATGCCTCCAAGTCCATATGCCTTAATGTGGGAGAACCAATTCAACGGCTGGATGATATTCGCACCGCGATGATTACGCGCAGCAGGTCCATCGAGGTAAACCACTGCGATTTTGTTAAGTCAGAAGACCGGTTATATCTCATCTACCCAGCGATTCCCACGACATAACGTATTATGGACTTTCTCGAATATGGCTACGGCTACGGTTTCATTCCCGCAGCCGTTTTTTCATGCATTTAATTGTTGAGAAGGCACTACCAGCATTCTTCTCGCCACCCTCGCCGTCTTCCATATCGTCGGAGCTGACTGCCGTTTACGCATACCGGCTCGTCAGCTCGCTCGAGCAACCATTTGTCTGACAGGTGATCGCCGTAGGCTGCAGCAATACGCCAGTGTCCCTTCCCGTACCTCTCGTCGCACAGCTCGGCGAGACGGTACAGCTTTCCATATCCCTCTGGGACTATTCCGTTGACGGTTCCATCATATGATCCGTTCTCGCTGATAGCCATGTCCGTCCCGCAGAACGCATCGAAGCCTATTCTCTTCGCTACCCGCTCGGCTATCTGCGTGAACGATCCGGTGAGCAAGATGGCGTCACGCCCGAGCGATTGCTGCCGTCTGACTTCATCGGCTGCGTGTTCGGAAAGCCTCTTGATGACGTACGAATCGATGAACTCGTCGAAGAGCGGAGAGATATCATCCGGTGTCTTCCCGATAAACCCAGTGAACATCAGCTCTCGTACCTCTTCGGGGCGACGGTGTAATGAAAGCAGATATGCCAAAGACCATTTGATGATTCGAGGAACCGCCGGCAAACCGATTAGATGGCGTTTCATGGCATAGAGAATGAACAGAACGGGCGTATGCATCTTCAGCATCGTCCCGTCCAAATCGAATACAGCAACAGGCGTTTGATGAATGATTGCCTGATTTAGTCGTTGATTCCTGCATTCTATATCTACGTTCGTACTCGCGCGAATCATCCTCTTTTCGTTTTATTGGAAATATCTGTATTGATTAAACTATTTATCCATTTTTGATATGACATATATTTAGTTTCCTATTCGTTTATCGCGCGATTGATTCTGCGATAAACTTAATGAAGATACGAATATATGCAGTTTCAACTCATATATCGATATAATTCATGTATGTTAAATATATTCCTGTTGATACGCCGTAACTTTTTATTGGAGAGCACGCATGCCAGATAATAACCCATTCGATGACTTTTTCGACTTCGATGATGAACCAGAAGATAATTTGAAAGACTTCGACAAAGACGACGGGTTCGGCGGGTTTGCCGAGTATGGTAATCAATATGAAGGCAGCGGAACGACTGCATATTCGACAGCAAATAGCAATTCAGAATATGACGATGACGAGCCAGAGGAATTCTTCAACGAAGATATGTTCTCAATCGTAGATATCTGGAAGGAATATCCGAAGACAGTCCAATGGGATACGGAGCTTATGGCTATCGGCGACCATACAATAAGAGCCACAATCATGCAGCGGCAGCAGACGCCTGATTCACATCCGACATTCACCCCGAGCATTTTCATCGATAACCCATCAGCACGTGGGAACGATTCAGATAAGTGGTATGACCGTGGGGAATCGAAGCAGTTCGAGCGAGCCGATAGCATGGATGACGCACTCTATATCCTTGATTGTGAGCTGTCTGATATGAGGAAATCGTTCCTTAGTGGTCGAATCAGGACTGACGACAGCTGGGATAAGCAATTTTAATATATTATTTTACAAAATAATTATATGATTGCATTGACATGTATATAATAAAGTGAAATAATAAATATACGAGCAAATAATGTTCCAGAAAGGAATTAGTGTAAAGCAAATTAGCCAATTTTATGATATTTAGTTATATTCGTTGGCTTATTCACTTTGTTTGCTGATTGCTCAAGACAATCGAACACACCTGGCACCACGACTGTTGCCTTATGCTCATAATCCAGTTTTTTGTCTGAGAAACCCAAACGAGTTAATCAAGATGTATCCGAATGCTGATGACCGAAAAGATATGATTCGTGCGTTCCTTAATACGTTATAAATAAAAATTCCACGTACTAATTCATGTTGCGCGGAATTTTTAAATAAAAGCAAGATAATTGATTTATATGTGCCTTTATTCGCTCTATCGATTCATTATAAAACTCATCGGTTAGTTCAATTCCGATATATTGGCGTCCAGTATTGACGCAAGCAACTCCTGTTGTCCCTGAACCTGAAAACGGGTCGAATACGATATCCCCCGGCTTCGTGAACACGTTGATTAAGTGCTCCATCAATCGAATCGGTTTCAATGTCAGATGCTTGCTTTCGGCTCGTTCCTGCCCCTTCGGTTTAGGTACGTCCATGACTGTGCCAGGGAACTTTCCGTCCAGACTTTTCGTCGTGTCGATTAGCCCGACTCCATGCTCGATCCAATTGTTGATGAATGTTCCATCTTTCGGGTTCTGAGCCAGAACAATCGGCTCCGATTGCCCCTTCAGCTGCGGTGTCTTGCGTCCATCAAGCGTTTTGATGATCGCATCTTTCTCTTTCTGCGGGATCTTCATCTTCCTGACAAAATGCTCCTGTGAGAATGCCTTCGCCTGACCCTCCCTATACCAAATGAGCATGTCTCGAATCTCGAAGCCGGCGTCCTCGATGCCACATGCCATGCGATGATGCAGACGTCCCTGTGAGAATGACAAATAGAAACCGCCTGGCTTGAGAACACGCTTTGCTTCGACCGATAGCAGGTACATGAACTTTTCGAGATTTCTTCCATGTTGAGGATCGAATTTCATGCCAACATGTAGAGAACCAACGACACTTGCATGAGATGTCTTCTTGCGAAGCTTCCCGTTATCCCAATCCTCTCCCATGCCATCAATGAAGTAGGGAGGATCCGTGATAATCGCATCCACCGAGTTATCTGGCATTTCTTTTATATATCTTAACGAATCGGCGTTAATGACGACATGACTTCCGACGCCATCTTGCTCTATCGTCGTGCTTCTAATCTCATTATTGTTCTTATCCATGCTTACAACCGTCACTTGCGTGCTATTTATGCCGATGATTATAGCAAATTATGTATTTGCAAGGTTCCTGAACATCAGGTCGATGTCGCCTAGCTTATCACCCTTCTTGAACGTCAGGAGCCCGTCTGGAACGCTCGTCATCGATGGTAGCGGTCGATGTAACGACTTGACAACGCTCTCAGCAGCCGTCGCTTCGTCGGCGATATACCACAACGTCGCAATCTCGTCTGGTGACAGCATAAACGGATCGCTTCCCTCACGGCGCAGCGCCGCATTGAAGAGGCTTGGATGTGTGTTGACGATTTGGAACGAATTATAGTTGCTCATGTAGTTCTGAATGATGAGGTTCGTGAACTTATCGAGTAAGTCTTTATGTGAAGCGTATGTCCTCAACGTGCATCTGAATGCATTCGATTGAATCTTATTGAGTATCGCGTCGTGTTTCGCCTTCTCGAACGGGTCAAGAGCTTGCTTCTTGTATCCTGCGAGTCTTTCCGCCTGTTCCTCTGGGGATTCCTCACCCCTAAACATGCGTCCGATTCTGTCGAACGCCCCGATGTCCGCCTTGTAGTCTGGGTCGGTCATCTCGCGTATCTTCATCTTGCCGGGCAGGCGCCAATCAGGCTTCCCCGGTGCGACTGGAATTGGCGATACGACGGTAAGGGACATTCCGACGAACTGATCTGGTTGTAGATGCTCGAAGATACCCAATAAGTCCTGCATCGGCTCAGCTGTTCCGCTCCCCTTCGTATCCCATATGCGGATTGGGAGATAGTCGTCGTTCATCAGCGACAGCTCGTACATGAACAGGGCATCGTCCTTGATGTATCCACTGTCATCGCAGTATTCAGCTGATAGAATCTTCAGGGGGTCTTCCTCATCGTCATATACGACAGGCTTCGAGTAAAGTGATGCGATTGGCACTTTAACGAGGTCTTTTCGCTCTTCTGGTACGAAGATGTACGTTCCGGCGCCCTTGAATGAACACCCGCGATCGTTGTTTGCATGAATCTCAAGAGCGTATACCGGCGGCTTCCAGTTCTTGTCTGGATTTATACCGTGCGTCTCCCATCCATGCAGCAGGTTCTCTACTTTTCCCATCTTGTCGCGTGGCCTGTCCTTGTCGCCGATGTGAGGAAGTACTTCGACAAGCTCACCGTTTGAATAGTACCGCTTTGCGCTCTGCGTGAAGCCATTCGCCAAGAACCTCGACAGGATGCCTTTCTGAGCCACTGTCTGAACACCTCTTTATAATCAAGCGACCGACGTGAAGCCGACGCAAATATTTCCTGAAACTCATGTTTTAGTCTATTATTTTCATTATAGCAGTTAAACCGCTTAAGCGATACGCGATGAGGTCAAAGATGAATAACCAACAGGACCAGACGCCGCAGCAGTCATATCAACCGGCTCAATCAAATCAGCAGCAATACCAGCAGGTGCCGCCGTATCAGCAACAGGTGCCCTATGGATATCAGCAGCAGTCTTATACGCAATACCAGCAGCCATATCAGTCACCGTATCCGCAGAAGCCGATGCCGAAGCCGTCATATCTCACCACGGGTTGGAAGGTGCTTTATGTCATCTTGGGCATGGTTATGCCAGTCGTCGCCCTTCTCGTCGCGTTCATCAGGTCGTCCAACTCCCAGATGTGCGATGCGGAGCTTCGTGAGGCTCTTCGTTACACGCTTATCGGGTTCCTTGCCGAAATTATAATTGCGGTTATTCTCGTCATTTTCGGGTTAAGTGCGATTATCGGTATCGCTGCATTGATGTAGTAGCAGAATCATTCTCGACAACGTTCCAGACTAAATATACGATTCGATTCTATGAGGTGTGTATATGAACGAGCAGCAGCAGGGCTATCAGCAACCCAATCAGCAATGGCAACAGCAGACACAACAACAATATCAATATACGCAACAGCCGCCTGTAACGCCGCAGAGACAATCGTTCTTCTCCGATGGGCTGTCTGTCGGCGATAGAGTCCTGTATTGCCTCCTTGGCGTTTTTGTACCGATTATCGGCATCATATGTCTGTATTTCTCGACACAGAACGGGTACAACGGTATCGTTCGTGACAAGGCGAAGTGGGTTCTCATCGGTGTCGTCGTATCGATTGCCTTGAACGTCGTGTCATCGCTATGTGGTGCGTCAATTCTCCCAGGTAATTTCATCGCTAACTATGTTATCGATTCTGTCAACATCTAACGATTTAGAACTAAAAGTTCTGATTTTAATTTTTGCGAAATCTATTCGTAGCTTAATTAACAACTGTTCTTCCGACCAGTCTTGTTGTTTTCTCTCATCATCGGTCGATTAGGATTGAAGCTACCCGATAATCTCGAAGAATGACGCATAGTGGAACGGAGCGATTTTGTATTTGCGCAATGAATCGTGAAGAGAATGTGAAGATTAACGGAAATCGAATATATTTCGAGAAAGATGTTGCTTTTCTGATGTCGTTCAGTTAATATCAATCATGACATGGGCGATTGGCGCAGTTGGCGGCGCAGGTGCTTTACACGCACAAGGCCGGGGGTTCGAGTCCCTCATCGCCTACCAGTGATATATCCAATCGGCTCGGTCCCAATACGGAATCGGGTCGATTTTTGTATGTGAAAAAATCGTTGCATGATTGTGGTCTTTTCCATCACTGTATATTCGAAACTGATTAAGAGCATGAAACGAATGCATATGGAATCGCTCTTAGTCAAGGTAGAGAATGAATGCGTGACTTCGATAACGATATCGAGCTTCGATATAAGACATACGGGTATGAGACGCTTGACGGCAATGAGATGATATCGAGCTCCTGCATACCGACAGGAAAAGACGAGCATGGAAACCCCATTCTCTATAGACGAATCGTTCTTGTCCCGAAGTCAAGTCTCGACATGCTTCGTGAACAGACGGTCAAGACTCGTTATCCTGGGAAGCCGACGCTTGCTGACATGCTCGAACTCATGTACAACATCGCGTTCGGTCAGCGTGAATGCGTTCCAACGTATCAACATACTTTTCTCGACGTTCCGATAAAGACGTTCTTCACGAACTCATACCATCCGTCATTTATGCCAACGACGCAGGCGGCACACCCGATTTGTGCCTACTGCAACTATATAGAGACGAGACGCTGGAACCCGCAGAACGGGCTGGTTGAGAGGATAACGCGCGAGTGGAGATACGTCGCTGGTACGATGGCGAAAGCCGTCCTCGATGGACTCGACGCCCCACATGGGCTAAAGCATAGCGACATCAAGCGACATGCACTACGTCATCATCTCGGCACGCTCGATCAAATGACGGTTCGCAGCCTGCGCAATTCACTCGGCGAGGACGATAAGATACTGGCGTTCATCGACGGCGTAGCGTTCCTGTGCGCGGTACATGACAGGTCGAAATCGAAATCGGCTATGGGAACGCCGTTCATGCGATATGCTAGACAAAGGCGAGCGATAATCGATGGTATCTCGATGGAGCCGGACGAGTTCTACAGTGCTGTGAACGTGAAAAAGATATGCTCGCTCGGAAACCTATCCCTCGACGTCATGTATGTCATTCCGGAGGATACGGAAACATACGGTAACGATCCTATCAACATCATGGCAGATGATTGTCCAAAAATCGACGGGACGATTTTGCCATTTAACTACAGCGAATCGACGCTTCTCGATAACGATGCAATACGCATGGTACGAAACGACATCGATGATGAGTTCTCAAAAGTTAAGACGAACGAGGTGGAATATCAATACGCCAACACGAATCGAATTGATGATGACGGGGAGACAGACTTGGATAACGAACCCGATAGCGATGACGATCTGTCTGGACACGATAAGTGAGCTATCCAAAGCTGAAAACCGCGCGGATTTCGTAAAACAGCATATATTATTTAGAAAATAGGGAAGAGCAACATGGCAACAGCAGTCGCACATTTCAAAATATCATATCCTGACGCAGCACGAACGGCGTTATCATACGACCTTATATCGGCATTCCGTGAGAACCCGAACGCCCCATACCTGTTATTCATCTCATGGATTAGAAACGAAGAGGGAAAGCAATTCGGTGAGAACAAACCACTAATCCATATCCTCAAAAGTCAAGTTGATCCCCGCGCAATCACTTGCTATTGCTGCGGAAAACGATACGTCCTGTGGAAGGACGGCAGCGTATCGGTCGACACGCCTGACCAAACGGAGTCCTGCCGCGTCCAGGAACAGGAACTGTCTAGGCGCATTCGCGCCTGGGTATGCGCCATCACTGAACGCAATTTCATGCTTCTCGCAAAAAAGAAGCTCGGGGCTTCCGTCATTAAGTCGTTTAGGGCGAAAGACGATGAGGGAAACACGCTTCGGCGCGTCTCGATTCTCGAAGCGAATTAAGCAGATAGAATCGACATTCATAGCTAAAACGTGCCGTCCATGTGCTAATATAATATGGAATATATCATGTAAGCGTAGCGTACTACGAGATGGAAAACACCGCTACCTGCTGAAACGTAAGAGGGAGGAAAACACAGGGAATGTCAGTCGATCAGGAGAACATAGGGACATACGAGAAGGCCCTTATCGGCTTCATTATCATGGAACCGGATCCGAAGATGGCTGACGTACGCGACATTCTCAAGGACGAAAGCAACTTCGCCGACCCGCAAGCACGTGCTACCTACAAGGTGCTTTGTGCCATGCAGGACAACGATGCAATCCCGTCCGACATCACGCTCATCATAGAGACGATGTTCAAATACGGTAAGTCACCAGAGCATCGGCTCATGGCGACGAGCGTAGACGATCTTACCAGAACCATCATCGGATGGACTCATATCGATGTACAAGGAGGTTTCCGCCCAAGCCAATACCTCGAATACGCGAAACGCATCAAGTGGGCTTCCGATAAGCGCACCATTCGGCAGACAATCTCCACATACAACGGGCGTCTTGATGACGTCCCATTCGACGAGCGCGAGAAGTTCGTATCCGAACTCGAAAGTAGCCTCGGGAACATCGCCCTCGGCGTTCAGGAGAACGAGGGACTTCAGCATATCAGCAGCGCATTCGACGATGCGATGAAGGACATTGACCTACTCCACGCAGGAGAGAACGTCGATACGGGGCTGCACGTTGGAATTCCCGCCCTGGACCGTATCACCGGCGGCTTCAGACCTGGCGAAGTAATCGTCCTAGCAGGTCTCACCGGCGGTGGCAAGACGAGCGCGGCGACGGCAATCGCAGAAAACGTCGCGATTTTCCAGCACAAGCCAGTCATGATTTTCTCTCTCGAGATGATGCCTCAACAGCTCGGCTCACGTATTGCCGCAAGAGTCGCCCATGTTGATTACGAGTCATTCGTGAGCGACATGACAAAGCTCAACGCCGGATTCTTCAAGGACACATACGGAATGGCAAAAGAAGACGAGATTCGAAAGAAACTCGACACGCAATACCGCCGTATGAAGGAAGTCCAGAAGCACATGACCCCGAGGGAGGTGCCGCTCTTCTACTCGACGCAATCGAGCATGAACCCGAACTCAATCAAGACGGCAATCGTGAGGAAACAGCGAGAACTCGAGAAGCTGAACCTAGGGCAGCTAGCCCTCGTCCAGATTGACTACCTGCAACTCGTCGAGTCAGTCGGGACGGGAGCAACCGATTCGGCAAGCCGTTCAGAACAGGTCGCAATGACATCCCGCAAAATCAAGCAGATTGCAAAGGAACTTCAGGTGCCTATCCTCCTGCTGGCACAGCTCAACCGCGCCTCCGAGCAGGACGGAGAGCCTGAGCTCCGTCATCTCCGCGAATCCGGCGCAATCGAGCAGGACGCCGACAAGGTCATGTTCATTTGGTGTAAAGCTCGTAAAAACACTAAGGATGACTACGCGAAGGACTATCCGACACCAGAGCAGCAGCGTCACGCCCTCCTCAAGGATCGCATGAAGAGCATTATCAAGGTTGCGAAGAACCGTCAGGGCAGCGTCGATTCCTGTGACGTCATCTTCGACAACTTCTATCAGAACTTCATCAGCCAATCCGACGAGTACGCCATCGGCAAACAGGAAAGCTTCGACACGTTCTTCGAGAAGTACTACATGAAGACGCGCTCAGGCGATGACCTATTCTGGCCGCTTACCGATAAGGAGCTGCCGAGCTACCTGCATAAATACCGTTCAACCGACGGGTATGTAGAGAAGGAGTACATGCTCCCCGACGGCACCATCGTCCAGAAAAAGAGCGATTCCCCGAAAGCGGAGCTGATAATCCAGCAGAGGGCGCAACAGCAGATGAAACCGCAGCAACCGTCCATGACACCGCAGCAGGCGGTGACGATGGCAGTCGGTACTCATCAGGGTGATCAGCCACCGTTTGCCGTTCAACAGACAATGCAGCAGCAGTATCAGCAGATTCCGCAACAGCCGATTCCCGAGCCGACGACAACGCTCCCCATCGACGAGCCGAAGCCGGACATCATCGACGACGTCCCGACTGACTACTCGGAGAACGATACGAACGGAAATAACACAGCAAATGACGATGAGCAAATCAACATCGATGAGCTTGCATTCCTCGACGACCTTGCCAATGGGTTGAAATAGCAGAAGCAATTATCGAATTGACATAAAAATTGACACAATATGTCGTCTGAATGATTCTCAACGAATATTCAGGCGGCATTTGCATCTATGCAGCTTAACCGATATATTTTAAACGATATTATATGTACGGTCATTGCAATTCCGCTATGCTTTGATACCGGTAGATGCATGTGGCTTGGCATTCTGGAGTAATTAATGCAAGTAGCATCAGAAGCTGCTCAAAGTAGCATCGCTAAATTAAAAAACGATACCGATTCTATAAGAAAGTGGCATTTCAGATGTGACGATACTGCCGTATTCAAAGGGCTTGCAATCATCCTGATGCTGTTGCATCATGCGTTTTTCTTTCCAGACCGCATTGCCAAAGAATTCTATCAGATATCATACATACATGTCGGAGATATGTCCCTGATGAGCTTCATCTCGGGGAACGGGAAGATTTGCGTCGCGATGTTCTTCTTTCTAAGCGGCTTTGGGCTTATCCGCTCCTGCAAGAACGGGCTCGGAAACCGAATAATCAAAACACTGAAGAAATTATACCAATCATATTGGAAAGTTCTTTTCATATTCGTACCAATCGGTTTCATATTTTTCTCGCATCAGATTCCGTGGTGCGAGAATGAGATGATTCGCAATGCATGGAACGATAAATCCATTAAGACAGCAATCAGTGCGTTATTCGGTTTCTCGGAAGAATACAATCACGAGTGGTGGTTCCTGCGTGCATATATCATCACGATATTGACAATGCCAATATTTAAGAAATGCCTCGATAGATGCAAAACATTCTGGGCAGGCTTCTCACTCATAATGTTGATTGAAATAATCTTAACAGTACTAATTCCATTTATGCAGTCAGAAACATGCCCAATAGCATTCAAGAGCAGCTTCATTATGTCTAATATCATCTTTCCCCTTAACTTATCGGCACCATTTTATATTGGTATGTTAATGGGGAAAGACGAGTATCTGGAAAAAATGCACGATAAGCTTGACGACAACGGGCTTGGAACCGTCCCGTTCGCAACAGTCCTATTCCTCGCCGTGTTCCTCATTAGATACACGCTAGGCGAAGGCAGTGATATTCTAACTGTCCCTATATTAGCAATCTCCGTAAAGACGATATGCGATGCAGCAAAGCCATTGAAACAGATTCTTATAAAGCTCGGCAATCATTCAACGACAATGTGGCTCACACATACGTTCCTAATCTACTATTACGGAAAAACGATGCAGGGAATAATCATGTTCCAGCATTGGTGGATTATCACGGCAACATGGTTCGTCATCGTCTCGTTCATCATCGCACTTATCTTCGATAAAATCATGTCGCTTCCTTCCCGTCTATCGGTCCGTAAAACAAGCAGCAATAACGATAACGAGAACATAACGAATCGCGATACGAACATTCATTCGAATAAACGTGATGATGAAGCCGATAGCATGGCGAACTCATCAATATTGATGGCAGTTCATCTTAAACGGTGCCATATCAATACGAGCTTACCAAAAGAAATCGAAACCGAACAATAACTTAAAATCATTCAGAGACAATTAAATATGTTTAATTCATGTATATAACTATTATTAGACGAAATATAGCAATAACTCGTTTAATATCAATTAAACGTATTGATTCGCATTAAGAAACGATTGGTACACAATATGCCCATCAAAAAGATTGATGTCATGTCCCGTGCAAGTGCCATATGGCTGTTTGGACGCCAGTTCACGGAGCAGATGAATCCTCTAAAGACCGCGATGATATCGATATCAAGTCGGGATCAGCAAACACCTGACTTCAACATGGACGGCTCAAACGGTCTCATCAAGACATGCTTGATGTCATTCGACGATGAGGAGCAGGGAACGTCCGGATGCATCGAGCAAAAGGACGCAGAGAAAATCGCCGACTTCGTCCGCTCAATAGAGAACGATAACGAGCTTGAACGACTCGTCGTGCATTGCGGTGCCGGTGTCTCCCGTTCCGCAGGTGTTGCAGCCGCATGCTCACTCTACCTTCTAGGAGACGACAGCGAGTTCTTCAGCTCGCACTATTGCCCAAACCGAACATGCTACAGAATGGTTCTCGACGCCCTTTTAGTTCCCCTCACCGACGAACAAATAGATGAACGATTCGGAAGAAACAAGAAGGAGTACTGGGCGAAGAGACGGGAAGAACTCGGAATCGATTGAGGCAACGGTCATTAATCTCGGTTGCGATTCCGATAATGCGATGCGATATAGATATCGGAAAGATAAGCTACAAGTTGAACTGCTTGACAGTCGGGCAGTTCTATATCTCCAATATAAACTTTAATGTATAATAGATTCTGTATATGATTATCATCAGGCAGCGGACGCTCCAACAAATGCCCGTTGCCTATATTCGTATTAGTTAGGAGAATTGCCATATGGGACGTTCAGGCGGTGGCGGTGGAAGCGGCTTTAGCGGCGGAGGCTCCTCATCAGGGGGGTTCTCTGGCAGTGGACAATCCTCGGGCGGATTCTCTGGCGGCGGTAGCGGCGGCAGATCAGGGGAGCATTCGTATGACGGCGGGTTCGGATTCGGCAGCTCGCACAGCAGCTCGTATATGCCACCATCATGGGATTATAACAGGCGTCCACCTATGCCTCGTCCGCATATCAACACGCCACCAGTAGTCATTGTAAATAACAACGGGCGCAGAGACTATTATGGCGACTATGATCGACGTCATCCGATTCCTGTGCCAACGAGAACGATTAATGGCAGTGAATTTTCTGTCATATCGACTGTACTGATAGTCCTGATTCTCGTTGCCACACTCATATTCATCGGATCGGCAATGAAAGGCAGTGGTATAGACAGCGACACGCGAGCATACTCGACGGAGGTTCGCACCGCCCTCTCATCGTCAGCCGTGTCGAAAACCTCATATTATACCGATGAGGACGGAGATTGGATTCATTCTCCGTCCAAGCTGACGAGTGGTCTTGAAGATTTCTATAAGCGAACCGGCGTGCAGCCATACGTCTATATCCTCAAGAACGGTTCCATGACGGACATCGACAAACTTACGGATAAGTCAAAGGAGCTGTACGGGAAGCTATTCAAAGACGAAGGACACTTCCTGCTGGTGTTTTGTGACGACGGCAACGGCTCATACAATTGCGGATACACTGCTGGAAACAAGGCTCGGCAGGTCATGGACGACGAAGCAATCGGAATTCTACAGACGAATCTCGAGACGGCATATGCAACGGCGGACAGCGATGAGGAGGTATTCTCTGATGCATTCCGTGAGACGGGAACCAATATCATGCATGCAGCCGACGTCAAGAAGAATGGCAACGAGACATCGAACGTCCTAAAGACAATCGGGACTGTATCAGGCATCGCTCTCATCGGCATCGCAGGGGCAGGCATCGTCATCTACATCCGTAACAAAAAGAAAGAACAGGACAAGGAGCGGCAGGAAGAAGTCGATAAGATCATGAACACGCCGCTTGAAAAGTTCGGTGATACGGACGCAAGCGTCGAAGCCGCTGCGGCAAAATACGAGAACGATGATAATGATGACAAGAAAAAGAAAAAGAAAAAGTAGACGAATCAGGCATATCATATATCTACTAAAAACACCGTGGAAAGCGTAACTTCCCAATACGATTATCGCGGTAAACGGATATAATATACAGTAATCAATTATCGATATCACGCATAAGGCGAGTATATCGAAACATATGACAAGGAGAACAGGACAATATGGGAATCCTCAACCGCTTTACGACCGTTATGAAAGCAAACATCAATGCGCTTCTCGACAAGGCCGAAGACCCAGCAAAGATGGTCGACCAGTATCTCATCGACCTCAACCAAAGCCTCGCAGAGGTAAAAAAGGAGACAGCAAGCGTCATCGCAGAGGAGAAACGAACCGCTCGCCTAGTCGAGCAGAACGCATCGGAATCGACTCGCATGGAATCGCTGGCGAAAAAGGCGCTGCAGGCAGGGAATGAGGACGACGCTCGCACGTTCCTAACGAAGAAGCAGCAAATCGATGCAACAGGGGAAGAGCTGAAACGAACTGCAAACGCGGCACATGCGAACGCCGACAAGATGCGACAGATGCATGACAAGCTCGTCAGCGACATCGATAGTCTGAAGACACGTCGAGAGACCATCAAGGCGAAGTCCGCTGTGGCAAAAACGCAGAGCCGCGTCAACGGGCTTATCGGTAACGACCGTGCTGATGGAGCAATCGACGCATTCAACCGTATGGAAGCTAAGGTCGATCGTGATCTTGATACAGCTACGGCAATGACGGAACTTAATGAGCAGCCGGTCGATGAGGCAGAGGCACTTGAGCACAAGTATACAGATGCCGCAGACAACGCCGCAGTAGACAATGAGCTTACCCGACTCAAGTCTGAGATGGGGCTTTAAGCAAATCAAGGAGCTATAACGAATGGGGAAGCTCCATAATACCATCGTCGCTATCGCATATTAAATTTGAACAGGGTAGATTCCAAATCTTCACGTCCAAGCTCACTGATTAAACGATTAGAGAAACGGGGCGTGAAGATTTCATTTTCTGATATAATGAAACAATAAACAGGAATAATCAATTATCAGGTTGGTAGCTGCATATGCCAAATGACAGTCTTGCATTCGACGGCTACAGATAACTTCCCATTGATGAAACAGTGTCTATCAACCGATTCGTCAATTGAATCTCCGTTATCATCAGTAATAGTAAGCTGAACGTCATCACCCTTTAAATCAACGATGTCAATAGAGCTAGAACTCTTCGTATGAACTTTTGCCAACTCAACCCAAATCATATGGACGAGATTCTCGACCGTTTCACCAGAGAACCTACGTAAAGCACCGCCACCGTTTACTGACTTCGCCATCTTTTTCTCCTCAACAAAACGCTGAAGAACATAGGTATATGTCTTATTAGTGACGTCATCGATATACGACATAATGAGCCAATCGAAATAGAATTATTAATGACTTATATTAATTATAATATATATTTTCACTATTTAATAAATTATGGTATGTAAAATTTCTGGTTGGAAATCGTTTCCTTTACGCCATTTACCTGCTCTTTTATTAAAAAGATGCTTAAAATCCAACCACTTATTTAACATACCCCTAAATTAAATAAAATTTCGTAATATATACATAAACATAAAAACTCTTCGCCCATCTACTCGCCTAAACAGGCAGATTTACGTATCGAGTTTTATGTTGCTATATAATGACTATACACACAATATATCAGATTATTCGATAATAAATTGTTATTGGTAGCTTCTAATCATCATAACCCGCTACTCGTCGAGCAGCTCGCCTAGCGAAGAGAACAACCCATGAAACGAATCACTATCACTGATAGTATCGGTCTTCACGCTCGAATCGCCATGCCCATGCGTTCGACAAGCACGACCGGAAACCTTCTCATCGGCTATCTCAACAGCGGATTCCTCTCCGACAACCGCCGCGAAGCCTTGGTTTCCGACATCGATTGAGTTATGAACGTCCTTCGTCCAACCATACCCAAGTTCGATTGCCATGACGCCCTGCTTCTCGCATTCCTCCCGCACACCATCCTTCAGCTTCGAGGCAATCAAAATGGCATGCGGGTTCTCAATGCTCGACGTCGCAACGTGGAACGCCCCCTTAGATTGAGTAGTCGTGACCTCACGCTCGCCCATCGACACGGCGTACTCATAAAGCTCCCTCAAAGCCGTTTTATAGCGGAATACCTGAAAGACATCGTTCCGCTTTGCTATACGCTTGACCTCGATAAGCATGACCTGCCCGTCGGACGAGTCGAAGCCGAGAAGATCGACGTTACCCTTACCTGTAAACCATTCACGAGTGAGAAAACGGCACCGCTCGCCGAACGTGTCCTCGAAGTTCTTGTCGATTGATAGCCACGCCTGAAGCTGCTTCTCCGTTCCCTTACGCTTGAGCTCCTTATCATCCTCGGGGAAATCAAGCTCCAGGTCAAAGTAAATCTCGAACATGGAAATATCGATTGTCTCGGTCTTCGAAGAGACGACGAGATGATGGATGGGGTGCTCATTATCGTTTCCATTATTGCTCAATTTGACGTTCGCCACGCCAAACGAATCGTACTCGTCTGTATCCTTGACGTTCGTCATATAGTTAATCGGCTTCAGCCCCTTGTCGCGGTGGATCATCACCGAGCCGTCTGACTTGACGATGACGAGACGAACGGACGGGTCGAAGACGGTATCGCCGCGACCGGAATAATGAACGGTACAAAGAGTCTGGATAAGGCGCATGATATGAGAATACTTCCTGATAGATAAATGCTATTGATGGTTTTTATTATATATTATATTTTGATTAATTACATGAAATGTATCGAGAAAAAATTCATCAATGCTGAAAGATATTGCTATTTGTTCATACTTTATCGGGTATGTTGAATAAGTGGTTGGATTTTGAACGTCTTTTTAATGTAATCGCAGATAAAACGCATTAAAGAAAATAATTTTCAACCAGAAAATTAACATACTAACTTTATCATCACAAAAAAAGACCGACATACCAAAAGGCATACCGGTCTAAAGAAGTAATCGTCATATCTTACTGCCCACTAGGCGTGTTAGAAGGCGTTCCACTATTCCCGTTCGCTCCGCCATTCACATTTAAATTGGAATTCGAATCGCCGGTATTCGATGCAGTCGGTTTCGGTCCGTTACTAATGACAAGTGTTACTGTAGTACCTGCGACGTCTTTACCAGTCTTGTCCTGACTGATGACGTTACCCTTCGACACGCTGTCTGAGTACTCATAAGTATTGTTTGGGACGAATCCGTTCGCAATCAGTTTGCTACCAGCATCGTTGATTGAAAGACCGACGCAATAGGGAATGGAAACCTTATCGCTTCCGCTCGACACGGTAAGCGTAATGGCACCGCCAACGTTAACCTTCCCGACATGATCCTGGCTGATGACCATCCCAGTCTCCACCGTATCGCTCGCCTGCTTAATCACCTTAACGGAAAGTCCCAACGCCTTGATTGCCGCCGTTGCGTTCTCCTCGCTCTGCCCAGCGTAGTCGGAGACGTTCACCGTCTTCGCCCCAAGCGACACCTTATACGATACCGTCGTCCCCTTCTTCACGCTCGTTCCGGCAGCAGGTGACTGGTCGAAGATGCCACCAGCCTCGACGGACGTGCTGTTCTCCTCTATTGGGGAGGCGGTAAGCCCCAAATCCTCAAGCTGCGACTTCGCCTCGTCGGCGCTCATCGTCGACAGGTCAGGGACGTCGACGGTTGGTTCCTTGCCCTTCGACACGACGATATGGACCGTTGTGCCCTTCTTGACAGAATCGCCGCTCTTCGGATCCTGCTTGATAATCTTGCCCTCCTCGACGTCATCGGAGTATTCTTCATCATACTTCGAGTCAATCGATAGATCGGACTTCTGCAGCAACGCCGTTGCGTTCTCCACGGTCTTCCCAGTGATGGACGGAACCGATACATCGGCATTTGCGGTGACGTTCACGATAACGGCGACGATTGCGATAATGGCGACGATGACCGCTGACACGACGCCTACAACAATCTTCTTCCTTTTACTTACGTCCTTGTCGTCCTGCTCACCGTTTCTCGACACGCCGGTCTGCCCGTTGCCTCGCGGCATAACCTTCGTCGTCTGCGATGACACGTTCGGACGCGACATGACCGCCGTAGCCTCACTGCCGAAACCGTTGCCGTTGTTGTCGAGGTAGTCGTTCAGGACGTTCAGCAGCTCGACGGCAGACTGGAAGCGATTCGCAGGATTCTTCTGAAGAAGCTTCATAACGATATCGTTGATGTACGGGTCGACCGTACTCTCCCCGGTCTGCGGGTCGCGCATCTTCTCGATTGGCGGTACGGGCTGCTCGTTCACCTGCTTCGTAGCGACGGTCACGGCATTGTCCCCGTCAAATGGGACGTTTCCGGTAAGGCATTCGTACATCACCACGCCCAGCGAATAGAGGTCAGTCGCCGGGGTCAGCTTACGCCCGCATGCCTGTTCGGGGCTCACGTAATGAGCTGTACCAAGCACCGTGTTATCCGTGGTGAGGTTCGAATCGACCGTGTGGGCGATTCCGAAGTCCATCACCTTGACCTCGCCGTCGCGGAGAATCATGATGTTCTGCGACTTGATGTCACGGTGGATGATGTCATGCATATGGGCGTTCGACAAGGCACGGCACACTTTGGCGGCAATCTGCGCGGTACGACGACCAGAAATCGGGCCGTGGGACTGAATCGCCGCCTTGAGGTCGGTTCCCTCAAGGTACTCCATAACGATGTAGAGGATACCGTCGGTGTTCCCGAACTCATGAACGTCGACGATATTCGGAGAGGAAAGACCGGCCGCGGCCTGTGCTTCCTTCTCGAATCGTGCGGCGAATGCTTCATCATGAGCATACTGCGGTAGCATCACCTTAATTGCGACGACACGCTGTAATCGACGATCGAATGCCTTATATACGGTTGCCATGCCGCCAGACCCAATCTTCGATTGAATCTCATATCGATTATCAAGTACCTGGACAGGCATAGAGACGTTTCGATTGTTCAATAATGTCTGGTTTTCCTGCATTATTATGGAACTCTCCAAATCGTCATACAAATATCTGATATTTACAATTACGCATTATATCATATCCATAAAATAAATTCACGAATAAGTATAACCTGATGATGGACGAATGCTTGAAAGTATTCGTCCATCATCCTTAAATACATATTAAAGTATTACTATAAATTATTTATAATGGTTTTTTAGAAGATGTCGTTGTCGAAACTGGTGCGCTTACATGTAAGCTATGTAATTGGTTTTCGATATTCGTTTCGTTATGTTGAGCATTTGTTAATTCAGTTTGTTTATTAACTTGTAAGCTTTCTAGTCTAGTAATTTCTGCGCTAGCGGCTTTCTGTTCATTAGCATCTGCGTCGCTAAACGCTTTTGCGTATCGTGCACGTTGAGCACTAAGTTCTGTTGTAATAGTTGCTAATTCTGCTGTTACTTTTCTAACCTCTGCACTTGCAGCAGTTAAATTATCATTGACTGAATCGCTAATTTGTTTTTGTAAAATCTCGTAATTTGGTTCGTATCCTTGTAATTCTCTAAATGCTTCTTCTCCTGATGAATACGTATTAGTAGACATATTAGCAAGTATTCCGTTCTTAAAATCATCGTTATTCTCAAAAGCGCTATTACTTACTGTTGAATATATATTTTCTATAGCAGCTTTTACTTCAGCTGGAACAATACGCCCTGCTGATTCCTCACTTTGCATAATTGCGTCCAAGTCATTACGACTGATAGCTCGACCTGAGTTGAATAAAGCATTAAATGGTGAAGCTTGCATTGCTCGTTCGAATTGCCTTCGTTCCCTCCCTGCTGGGAGCGCATTAATCATTCGAGTTAACTCATCATTATATGCTGACCCTGCTATTTGGTAGTTATTAGCATAGTTTTGATAGTCAGCTACATTTTGTAAAACCTCTTTAGCATGTAATGCGTCATGATTCAGTAATCCATTATCAATTTGAGGCAAATAATAACGGTAACTGGCTTCATTCAACCCCTTTCCTTTTTCTAATATTCTATCGCCAAGTTGTCCATTACCGATATTATTGTTTTGCCTAAATAATTCAAGGCGTACCAGGTCTTCTGACTGAATTTCTTTACCTTTAGTAATTTCAGATGCTAAGAATCGTGCTTCATCGGATGACATCATCGGGCCATGTTGCGATTGTATTTCAGAGATAGCATGCACTCGTGCTTCTGACGGATCAAATCCTCTCTGAATGTAAATATCACTTAATTTATCAATATGCGAATCTAATGTATTGCGAATACCACTTACATCGGTAGAAGTTGCTACGGCAGTCGGTAATATCTGATTTATGGAATCGTTAACGCGTCCGAGTTCCCTAACGGTAACATCATTCGCATCTCCATCATATCCAAGATGGTGTGCAACATCTCTAGCCGCATTATGCCCAGCGTATGCTGCATTTGAAGCAGCATCTTCAATTCTTGTTGCCCTATCACGTGCGGTAGTCGTTCCTTCAAGCAATTTTGCTGCTTGAACATCATTTAACGAATTGACATCGGTATTATATCCCATAAATCTACTATAATCAGCGAGCCTTCTACGTGCATCCCTCTTCGTTCTACTATCAGCATTCGGGTCGAGAAGCGTGCTACTCAATACAGCGGCATCTTCAATACCTGCTCTCTCAAGTGCTCTCTCTCTAACCTCAGCTGGGCTAACGGCATCGTCGCTATGCTGGAGACGTCTATCGATACGATCTTGAAGCGATTCCGTTCTATCATTCAGCCTATTCTCAATGCGGTCGAAATCAGAAGGCCTAACATCCTGTTTCAGTTGTAGGTTATGACCGTTACGGCTCTCCTCAAACAGTTGTGGCGCATACTGCGACAGACGACGCTTCTGTTCAGGAGTCATTCCATCTAGGAGTTCCTGTGCCTTCGCGATATCGTTGGTTCCGAGAGCTGCCTTTAATGCCTTCACATCGTCATTCGTCCCACTGATACGCTTTAACGTGTTCATTTGATTAGCGGCTGCATATTCATTGAGTCGGCGGTTAATTCCACTAACGCTTTTCCTAAATCCGTCAGTGAGATTCTTGTCTCCGCTTAGATATTTACCAGCATTCTGCGAAGCCGTCCCCACCTTGCGAGCAGCATTCGCACCATGGCTACCAAGGGAACGTGCCCCATTAGCAATTTGATGTAGCTTCCCGCGAGCGGAAGCTTTCCCGAATCTATCGGCTGCATTCCGCGCTGTATCAGCAATGTTTTTAACTCTGTTAATACCTTCAGCTGCGTTTGCCCCGACTTTAATCGCCTTTGCGGCTGAGCCTAGAGCACCACCAACAAGCCCGCCACGAATAGCTCCTCCTACAGCTGATACTGCTCCAAAAGTGTTGAACAATGACTTCTTGAACATGCCACTTGCCATTTTAATCATTAGCATGAATACGACGACTGAAAGCAATGCTGCGATAAGCATACGTCCCCAAGCCGGTATCGGGAGGATTCCGCTGTTCAAGATACCGTCAGCATGGGCAATACTTGCCGATGCATTATAACTACCAGTCGACATGAGCACTGACATCGTATATGAGGATTGAATTGAGGCGGCATTCGCCAAGGTAGCGGTATTACCAGTCGTGCTAGACGTATCCCCTGTCGATATCGTCCCAGTAATCCCTGTAAATATAATGGTCACAGCCCAGAATATCACAGCCCAGACGACATTAAGCATTGCTGTCTGGCAATAGCATTCAATCATGCCTTCAGGTGCCTTGTTCCCTACTCGACCAGCCGTCCATGCGACTTTCATCTTCGACGTTAACTTAGCTATAAGTCCGTCAGGCTTCTCAACCTTAGAAGTTGTATCGTTATACGGCCATACATATAGTGCCCAAAGCAGTGGTCCTATGAGATAGAATGAAATCAAGATGAAATCCATAATATATACGGCTATGGTGCCTACTATGAACATGACACCGATTACTAACATAGCTACGCCATAAGCAAGATAGTCTCCGAAGTTGGGGTTATTTGACAACAAATCAGCGCCGGTATTAAGCCACAGATTCATCACAGATTGCCCATTAAGGTTTATGAACACATAAGAGATTTGATTGAATATAGATGAGAGCATCTGGAGAAGTAGGAAGTTTCCCCCTTGGAAACCAGTCCCATTTCCCATCGGCGGCAAGCCAATCATGAACACAGCGATAATGGCGCGCGGCAGAACAACCTTAAGCTGCGTTGCTGCAAGTATTTTCTTCTCAGCAGCTGTTGACTTCCTCATCGCGTCATCTTTATCATCAATCGAAGTCGCCGCTGCCGACGGCTTCGTGTACTCATAGAAATTCTTAAATGCGATATATAAAAGTGATATAAGAACAAGAACAAGGGCTAAGGACTGGATAAGCGTGTAAATGCTCTGCCCGCCAGTCGAGGAGAGAACCCACATAGAACCTGTGCGTTCTATGTTACCGGTACCATCGTATTTCTTCGTCTGTATAGTCCCACTATCTGTCTGGTTATCAGATGTTGCAACTTTAGCAGCACTGTCTTTATTACCGTTCCACATAACATCTTCAAACATAGAACCAGTTAAGTTTGCAAAGCCGGATACTGCTTCAGCTATGATACCGCCAATCGTACCAAGAATATTCAAGAAATCTGGCAAAGCACCATAGTTGGGATTCGTGATTGAAACAACCTTACCATGAACACGTGTAGCCAAATCGCCAGAGATTCCGCTAGCAATACTGCTATAGTCAATCACATGTGCTTGTAATAGTGCATATTGATCAGCTCCGCTACGAAGACGTCCAGAACAGATATTATTATAAGGATATGAAACGCCTGAATTTTGCATTGAATCAATTCGTGCAATAATAGCAGTAATTGTATAGCACGCTGGTTGAACAGATGAAGTCCACGTAGACCCTTCAACGCCACGTTCCATACGTGCTTGGATTGCACTATTTGTTGCACCAGTAACTGACTTATTTATTTGAACGCTTCCATCATTCTCTAAATGATATCCAGCTGCTGTTAGCGATGGAATTCCAGTAATTGCATCAGCTTTGTCATAATCATCACTGGCATCAGTATCTGTTTGCTGAGCTAGATTAATATCAACAGTATCGGTAGGATCAGATTGATATTGCCCCTCAGAATCTGACGCATTTTGATAATCTGCCCAAGCAAGACAATTTTGCATTTGACTCGGCATTGACTGCTGGATTAATTGCATATTTTTAGCGGTATTAACTAAATCTTTAAACATTTCTTTACAAGCATCGTTTAGTGCTTTTTTTACTTCTTTTGCATAATCTTCTTTTGTTGCGTCTTCTGTTATTTTTACATATATTCCACCGCCTGATGAATAGCCAACTGTATAGATAGAGCTGCCTTCATCACTAACTAGATTACCAACATCAATTGATTCATTCGTGCCAGAATTACTCTTTTCAATTTCATGATAATCTCCCCAATAATATTGTCCTGATTCCTGAATAATCATTGAATTAACTTTTGTTAAATAATCATTACTAATTATTAAATCAGAATTTGTTTGCCAGTATACTGGACCATATGCTGCATTATCACTCTTTACTGCAACTGCGTTTATTTTTAAGTCCTTACTACCCCACCAGCCTTGTCCAGTACCTAACCCTAAACTCTTCGTGCTACCGCTTCCTTTAAAGCCAATTAAGGTCGTATCGGCAGACGGAAAGAAATTCCCTCCACTTGCCATTTCCCCTTTTTTAGGGCCATCAGTTGCTTGCCAGTAAATCCCTGTAATTTTAGGAGTATTAGCTTTTGTTTTCCCGTCATCACCGATTATATACTTATCCTCGTCGCCCGTTTTTTGAGCTGTTTTGAGAACTCCTTTAATTTGTGAATTCCAGATTTTAATTATCGTTTTCTTATCTTTACCAGTTTCGTTTACTAGTTGATTAATAGTACCGCTAGGCGTTGATGCGCCTTTTCCTTCGTGTTTATACTGTGAGTCTGAGGGTTTTAATTCTTTTACCTCATTATAAGTTGTTGTATATAATGAATTTATAACCACTTCATCATAATTTACCTTACCTTCTTCACTTCCCTCAGTAATGAAGCTTCTTTCCTTCCCATTAGATAAATCATCATAGCTGCTTATACTTTTCTTCCAACTCCAATTATTAAATTCAGGATTTGCTTTAGGCGTATAATCGTGTCCATCTACTTTATGTTTGCTATCGTTTCCCGTAATATTACCTTGTATTTTATCAATATAATTTACACCGAAATTATTATTAAACATTGCTTTATAAACGTCATCATAAAAAGTCTTAACGGTGTCCATATTAAGCATTCCATTGGAATCTTTGCCATAATTTTTCATTGCATTCTGAAGTACTAATGTTGCTATATATCTTTTCGCTTCAACAAAAATTGTCTTCATATTTTTCGCCATTGTATCAGCAGATATGGAATTATCATCTTGCAAATCACTTACTGCCTGATCTGCTTTGTTAATAGCATCTTGTGCTTCTTCTACTTGAGGAATATTCGTTTTACTTGATAATGTTTTAATAAATCCTTTTTTATAAAAAGCTCGTAGCTCATAATTTAATGACCCATAATATGTATCACTTGCCGTATGTGAAGCAAAACACGGAGCAAACGATGGAATCGAAAAGTAATCAAATGATACATTAGATGTACTGCATGATGAATCAACTTCAGCACCTCCGGCATTCTCATATCCATTAACAAGCAGTGATGGAAAATATGTTGTTACTGCTGGAGTTACTCTAGTAACAAAAATATCTTGGTCATCACCATCTGATTTTATAGGATTGAAAAATCGATAAAATGTTTCAATTTTCCCATTAGGAAGAGCGCGCATAATGTCGACTAAATCGTGGACATTATCGCTTGTCATGTTTCCAGCTGAGAAACCTAAAAGCGCGGAATCAACACGTTCTTGTACCGTGTCTTCAGTTGCGGCATCTTGATCAGTTCCAGTATCAGTGCTATTATTATTATCCGGCGAACATACAATTGATTTTGTTGCATCATATGTTGATAAATCTAATCCTGTATCTTCATCGCCTGAGTTATATTGATCAACTAATTGTTGTAATGCGGTTTTTTTACTTCCGTTTTCAAATGTATCTGTAACGCTTGTGAAAGAAGACGTAAAATTTGAAGAATAAGATAATGTAACGCTTGCTAAATGAACTGATTGATTCATATAATTGATTACTGTAGTGTATGGAATATCGGCTAAAATTGAGAAACGATAACTCTTTTCGTTATCAGGCATTTTATGCTGTTGAATAGGATAATATACTGGAGTATATATACCTGCGTTATTAGAATTCTGTGAAAGTCTCTTTTTTTGTTGATCAGCGTTTAAATTATTAATTTTATCAAGAATCTCATTTGCTTGATGCATTAGATTCTTCTCGTTTCTTGGATTATCTCCTATCTGACTTATTTTATCTTGATACTCCTGCTGATATTTATTCAATTGTTCAGTATATTCATCTGAAGAATTGTCTTCCTTATACCGTGGAGTTAAATTTGTTCTGCGATTAAAATTTTCTTGCTGGTTCATCCCAACCATAACACCAGCAACATATGTTCTTGCGCCATCAGTTGCACTATTGGTATAGCCAAATACAGATAAATTATCCATTATTGCATTTGTTTCGTCAAGATTACAATCGCTATTTGCAGCCGCACTGGCGGAGTATTTTGCTGCAACGTCCCACATTAAAGTTGCATAAGTTACTTTTTGGAATTCAGTGTTTTCAGGTACTGCTGCAGTTGCAAATACATTTTGCCATTGTCCAACTTCGCTGCCGTCTGACTTTCCGCGAATGTTATTTGGCTCGGACATTCCAACATATCCGCGCGTTGCGTCTTGTGGCAATGCTTCTTCTAAATATGATTCCAAAATAGATAAAGCAGCAGTATAGTACCCAATTTGCACAACGGTAACTGCATCTGGATTATTAGAATTCAGATTATCTGAAGCACTATTAATTATACTATTGTATTCATTTTTAACTTGTAAATATTTTTGATATACAACAGTTGGTGAAAAATATACGTATGCTTCACAATTTTCATATATACTTGAAGTTATTGTTTGATTCGTGACAGAATCATTGGTTGAAAACACCATTGTATAAGGATATGGATTAAACGCTTGATGATTATTAACAGAATTGTTTTTAGTACCATTTAAATTAACATAATTAGTTCCACTTAATAAGTTGTTTGAATCATCATTTACTAAAGATGTTAATAAATCAGGCTTACTAGCAATTGCTTTAAACAAATCATCAAATGAATGATATGAATCGTCGCCCATAACCTCGCTATATTTATCCATTAAAGTTTTAATTGATATATATATAGGATATGCTTGCGAATATACTTGATTATTATTATCAGTTGCAATAATCGAATCTGAGCTTGTATCATCCAATGATTTTACAATTGTTGCTTTTCCGTCGCTATTTTTTGAAACAACTATAAAATCAGGCATTAACGATACAGTTATATTTGCATCATTACTGCTATTCGATGTTGGAATTTTTGAATTCCAGTAATTATAATCAGTTATTGTACGAACTGGAGATACGTTATCTATTCTCTGATTCTGAGATACAGATGATGAACCGTTCGGATTATTGTTTGTATAATTCGAAACCCCTGTAAGTTGATGCCAACCTGCCGATTTATCTGATGTATTCGACAATCTATCTGTAGTTAATTGAGAACTAACAATAGCTTCACTATTATCTTCGTTAAATTGCTGTTCAACGTCCCGATAATTATTTGGCAAATTGTTCGTATTCCAAATTCCATAGTTACTTTTAATAAATGTTGGTTTAGAGACTTTACCCCAACTATTTAAATCAATTCCATATGCTGTTAACTCCAACCCGCCCATCGAATATCCAGGGATTACTGTTCCATTGAATGCCTCAGAGCTTGATGTGGCTGCTGCTGCCATCGATAGATATGGTACGACCATTGATGCAAGCATGACTATTCCGAGTATGAGTACAAGGAATCGCGTCGATGCACTCTTCGCGTTCGTTTGCAAGTCACTGATGCTTACGACTTTGTTGTCTATTATGACGTTATCATTGTAATGCTTGCCTATTCTTCTTGACATAACACCCACCAATAACCAATGTATTCATTAACTATATACGCACATTAAAATATATGTTTTCCATCATTTGTATAGAATTCTGGAAAACATATATTTATATTGATAAAGTATAATTGTTAGCAATTATGCCACTATTAATTTAAATCGAAATTAATGTGCGAAGCCGAGCAGTATGACTGCACCCCACATGACAAGTTGTAACCCAATCCATAGCAATGCGATAATTCCTACAGATATCCCGAACTTCTTGACTTCTGGAATCAAATGATTATGCACGATATCATAAGGGGAATCCAAATCTGATTTTCTCTGTCGCCCGCTATGCATCAATGCCGACATACGCTGATATCTCATATTTCTGAAATCGCCTATTTGAACATGCGATACCATCCCAAGGGGATCGCTTCTCATCATGAGTGGGAATATCGCTATGTAGATTACTTTCCATGCAGCAACAAGGATTGAGGCAGGTAACAGAACGCCATTCACAATGACTTTAATGATATTCGCCCCGCCATCCGCAATGTTTGACGATGCGTCTTTCCCGTCACTACCTCCTGCTAACTCGTAGAAATCGATATCGGTCATGTATTGGGAAGAATATTCATTTTTATTACTATTATCTGCGGCTTGTGCAATAGTAGCGTTACATGCCATCGTTGCAATGATGAATGACGCCGTGATGACGATTATCAATTTGATTTTTGATATAATATTTTGCTTTATCTTCATATGTCGTTACGTCACCTCAGATGTAAGATACGTTGTTTTTTTTCATACACTTTCTATATTAGAATTATTAATTGTTTAATTAATTACGTTATTTAGCGCTGCTCGTCGATTACGAGAAGTTGTCTGATACTGCATTCGCAAACATTGCGACAACAGATATAATGATTTGGAATAGAATCCAAACTCCTCCTACCCACAGGAGACCGTACCCGAATCCCTTCAGCTGCGATCGGACCATACGCATGATGTTATATGAGCTGAGGTCGCTGATATTCTTCGTTGAATCATCGCCTGCTTCCATCATCTCAAGCGGATCGACACCCAACAGTCCGACGACGAGCACGATATATATGATTTTCCACGCAGCTATAAGAATTCCTATAGGAAGAAGTAACTTATTGACGATATTCGATAAGGATTCAATCATGGACCCAAAGCCGACATCTTCAGCTATTGCCATTGTTGGAACAAAAGCAATAGCAACAATCAAAGCAATACACATGTATATTCTTATTGATTTTGTATTGATTATGTTCTCGTTTCTATCTGCGATTGCATTTTTCATTTGTTTAATCATCACCTAATGTTTTTCGATATTTCCAAACTCGGTATCTTTTATGATAGAAGCAGCCCAGCCATATATGTCTCTCCGGTCGATATGACGAAGATAATCAACTCGACAGCTACCCATGCGAAAAGTATCCAGAAGAACCCGACGACTATATCCTTTATGACAGAACTCATCGGACGTCTTTTTTCCTCATCGACGAATATATTCTTCACGGCGTTATATATGATGACACAGACAGAACCGATTGCGATGAACGGTAGCCCAATCCTTACCAGAACTATGACTATCTGTTCGAACTTACTAGTCGCCTCCTGCGGTGTGCTAGCATTCACGTTCACATCGGATTCGACCATGTCATCCGGCTTCCATCCGTTGATATTCGATGATCCGACTCTCATTGCCGCTGCTTCTGTTGGCATTGCGGCATTAGCCGTAAAACAGAGCATTGAGAACAGCCCGATTATTGCGAACATAACAGATAATATGCTTGTTACCTGCTTTTTCATGCGTTCCCTCTTGGACCCAATCAAATTGCCATTCCTACTATTCTCTTTCATTCAAATTAAATCGAACATTTAAAACAGCAATTATCTATTATCGATGTACTCTTATCTACTTGAATAGTTTATCGGTGCGAAGCATTCTCGATATAACCGCCTACGCACCGATACAATAGAAAATCAGAATTGTTATGATGTCGTGACACTCGTCCCACCGAACGTGAATGTGTCGAATCCTCCCGGATTTATTGAGAAAATCGTCGATATGACGGACATTATCACGGCTAGTATGAGCCATACACCGACCGCAAGCCCGAGATACTTGAATGATTCGAGAAGCATATCCTTGAGCCATCCCTCTTCGGCGACCGACTTGTCCTTCCCCTTATTGCCCCTTTCATGTGCTGTAAGGAAGAACGTTGGTATCTGGGAGCTTCCTTCCATCATCTTTGCGGACGGGTCGCGTTCGCATCTGTCGAGGTTTCCGTCGATGCTGCCCTCAGCATTGTCTATCATCATATTGAACACTGCCCGTCCCGCTATTCGGAAGCCTAACAACGCTATGACTATCCACAGTATAATTGTTGTCAGTGCATGGACGATATTGTTCATGGTACCCACGAACTGGCTTGAACCGCCGGTATGGTTCTTATCATATATGCTGGAGTTTTCGATGATTTCTTCTTTCCAGCCGTAGGTTCCGCCGTTGTTGTTGCTTAGAAGCTTATCAGCGTAGCCATCTTCGATTTTCCCAGCATCGGCGTATGCACATGACGGCGCAGTCGCCAATATCGCCATGAATAACGTCATCAATGCAGCGAGAATAGCAATTATCGTTCGATAAACCCTTGAATCAGCCATAGTTGATTATTCTCCGTTCCTCTTCTCGTCCTATGCTACTCGACAGGCTTTGATTGCCTTTCCTGTCGCGTTACGATTACCTGCTATATCGCATAGCACTAATTCGTTAACCGTCGAGTCACAGTACGGCGTTACGACCTGTTCCCGTTACTGTATTCTTCGATACCTTCGGCGTTCTCGTTCCCGTCTGCGCCGCTACCGTCAATGGTCCTGTTATTGTTGTGGTTGCCTTTCTTCCCGTCTGGTTTGCCCGTACTGCTGTTGCGATTTCCGTACTCGTCTATCTGGTTGTTCGCCTCCGAGTCGGCTAGCGCGCTCGTCGCCGATATGAATACAGCCGTAGTTGCCGTGCATGTGGCGATGACTACGGCGACGGCGATAGTCTTTGCTGCGATGGTTTTCGTTTGCAACGTATTCTTTCTTTCTTCGCTTGAGTCTTGCATGTTTATCATGTAGCGTTTGTCTCCATTGCGTTTTGGTTTCTTTTACATATACATTCACATTCGATTATGAATATATCTTTAATTAGTTTCATGTTTTCGGCATCGCATTTCCGTATGCCCCTCTGCACGTTGTCATGTTGTCCGGTGCAGTCAATAAAGCGCGAATTTTCCATATATTCTCGTCACATGGTTGTGATTTTGTCTTATAATATAAGCCGATTAGCGAAGCTGTCAGTTAAGCATACGAATGCATCAACGACTTTCATGTCAGCATATCGTTGTTCGTGCGAAGAGTAGAAGGGCTTTTGATATCATGTTGAGGTTCGCCGGTAAGAAGGAGAAGGACGGCATGACGCGGTACATGTATCGTACCGACATGTCCGTCTCCGATCTGTTCAAGTCGATGCGCGATGCGTCGGCGCGTAGTATGCTGTTTATCAGGGACGCCAAGTACTCCCTTCCTAACCCGGAGTATCAGGAGTGGCTTTCCGCATCTGAGGATTCGATGGAGGATGCTGGACCAGCACCGCACAAGTCAATAAACTACACATGCCAGCTCGGGAACGTCGAGGATATGGCGGAGGACCCGCGATATTCGAGCTGGACGTTCCTCGTCGAGTTCTGTACCGTCCCGATGTACGTCCGTATCGTCGCCGACAAGAACGTCGTGGCTGTCATCGTGAAGTCGCATGGAGATGATGCCGACACCGTGAATCAGCTCATTTCCGCTATTGAGGAGACGCGCATGATTCCCGAACAGGCGCAGTTTGCTGAGCCGCAGCGTTCATTTGACGATACGATTGGGCAGCACCATGCTGACGACCCGTTCGCCGGCGACGTTATCGAGCCGGTGCATGCCGGTCATATGAGTCAGGCTCCGCAGCCGTCCCAGCCGCAGCAATTTCAGCAGAATCAGCAGCCGCAGGGTCGTCGTTTCGCCCCGCAGCCCGCGCCGTCTTCCGTTCAGCCCGTCAATCGGGACTCGTCGAAGCCCGACAAGCCGCACGTGGCGCTGAAGCGTCTTCTTGCACTGTTGCTTCTCGTCCCCGTCGTTACCATCGCCGCTCTCGGCGTGAGGAGCGGTACGGCTCCGGTGAGTATCCTGCTCCTCGATGTTCCCGGTATCTTTCTTGCCGTTCTCGGTATCGTCGTCCTCGTCAAGTGCGGGGCTGCGATGCGTCTATATAAGGATGGGGACGACGAGTGCTCCGATAAGGCGAAATCGGCCCGTTCGTGGCTCATCGTAGCCTATATCCTGCTCGTTCTCGTCGTGGTCGGCGTCATCGGCCTGTCATCTCTCGGCGTGTCCGTGTCGTTGTAGCATGGGAACGGTTGTCATCTAATCTGCCTCTTCGCACGAGGGCGGGCATCGCGGCATGTTCTAAGCTGCGGTGCCCGCTTTATTGCATCTGCGTTTTGTTGCATTTTCGTCTATGTTGGTTGCGTTTATATCGTTTATTTGCGATTTCAGCAATCTTGTAGGTATTTTGCCGTTCTTCGGCTTGTCGATTCGTTAATCACTATATCGATTCTACCGCTCCGTAGACCATATTGTTTTCTGCTCGTGTCGCTTCGTCAATCGGCGAGTCGTGACGGGGCGAATGAAGGATAGGTTGCGTCGGTAGCGCATCTTATAGCAGTAAGATAATTTGGTGCGTTGTGATTCTTCCAGTCCATCGCCAAGTGATTCGTGTCGGTGTGCAGGAAGAGCTCAATCAGTGTTTTCTGTTTTCATTAATCGTTGTTATGGCATCAATCGACGTTTAGCGTGTATCGATATGCCGCTCAAAATTATTTTGTTTTGTTTTGTTTTGTTTTGTTTTGCGGGTTATTCGTTCTGTTTCGATTGTCCGTTTCTCTCTTCAGCCATCTTCGATGCCGTCTCCCAATCGAATGCCTTGACGTTGGATTCGTATGTGGCGCAGTAGTCGAGGCCTTCCGTCATCCTCACGTCACGCATGAGCCCGAGCATGTCGCCTACCGCTGCCAATATGAATATGCCGATTCCGATGAGCACGCCTATGAGCCAGTTGATTCCGTTGAGGCATGCCCATGTGATTCCCAATACAAGTCCTATAACCATCCACATGAGCATCTTCCGACTGAGCCTTGCCAGCATTGGTGGCAGCTTCTCTACGAGTAGTTCATCATGCCTCTGCCGTGTTGGATATTCGCCTCGTACCTTTACCGCTCCGCAGTTTGACATGACGTCGTCGGTATATCCCATCCCGAGGCGCTCCTCGTCCGTCGATTCGGCTATCGCGTCGTATGGCGTCTTTTCGACGGGCATTCTCGATTGCATACGCCGTATCATGGTCATCGTGTCGATTGACGGGGAGGGGAGCGGGATACCGCCTATCATCGGGGTCGGTATGCTGATGATTGTATCTTCCTTTGACGGTGTTTTGGCGGTATCGTCATCTGTCGATTCCGATTGTTTTGACGCATCGCCCGTCATATCGGAAGTGGAATTATTACCGTTATCTGTGGTGTTGGATTCGATGTCGTTCTTTTGCTCAGCGGTCATGGCTCATATCCATCGTATTAGTCGTATTGTCCTATTTGCATTCGATTTTAGCATCTGTGAAGTCGAATATATAAGAGTGCTCGACATTGAATTGAGCCGACGAATCTGCAAGAAAAATCGGGCATCGAACCGATTAAGATTCGAAACCCGATTGCCGGTCATTCAATCAATGATTGAAGAGGCTATTGATTCTGCAGATAGAAGCTACTCGATATCGATGGACTTCTTCTCAGGCTCGGTCTCCTTGACCTTGCCGACGGTCACCGTGAGGACGCCGTCAGTATAGCTTGCATGGACGTTGTCGCTATCGGCATCGGCAATCTTGAACGAACGGCTGCCGGACACGGTACTGCGCTCGCGGCAGTGGTAGGTGACGTTCCCCTCGTCGTCCTTGTTCTCCTTGTTCTCGCCGTCATCATGCTTGTAGGCGATAGTGAGGACGTTATCGCTGTTGAGGTCGACATCGATGTCGTTCTTGTCGGCGCCGGGGATGTCAACGGAAATCTCGTATGCGTCGTCTGTTTCCTTCACATCGCAACGGAACGACTTCTCCATCGAATCGAAGACCTTGCGCAGGTCGCGACGAGGAGCAAGAGTGAACGGGGCGAGAAGCAAATCGTCGAACGGATCAAAAGAATCGATGCCGAAAGTGCCGAACGGGGTGATGCCATTGTTGCGTGCCATGATTACCATCTTCCTCATGTTATCCTTGTCTAGGCGCGTTTCCTTTATTACGCTTATCATTATATCCCATATTTCAAATCTTATACATCGAAAATCAAAAAATCTTAGTCTGATTGACTTAAATTATTGCAACACATAACCACAGCTGCTAATCGATTAATTTGATACCGATTCTGCTGAAAGCAGATATCCCCATAATCCTGTTCACGTCATATTGTTCTAAAATATCATGGGATAAGAAACATATATTCGATTTAATCTGACGTTAGGCTATTCGCAATGTCACAAATCTTCTATATATCTGATACGCACTTTGGGATGAGATCGGCTATAAAGCACGACATCGACAACGCCATGCGATATGATCCGAAAGCGGCGGAGCTCTACCCATGGGGAAATACGACTGAGCGGGATTCGGGGATGATCGATAAATGGAACGCCCGCGTCACCGACGATGATCTCGTGTATTTCATCGGCGATATCGGGCCGCAGAAGTTCGGGGAAATGAAGCGACTCATGGATCGACTCAACGGTCGCAAGAGCATCATCAAGGGGAACCATGACAAGTCGTGGGTGACCGACTTGACCTCATACCAGTCATGCAAGGTCATCAGCGTCAAAGACTACGACTGTATCGTCGATAAGAACCGTAACGTCATACTATGCCATTATCCCATATTCTCATGGGACAAGCAGCGAAGAGGCTCATATCACGTTTACGGGCACGTCCATAACACGGTTGAAGATGACATTTTCCAGGAGATGGGCCGGAAGCTCTGCAACGATGAGACGCAGCAGTTCAGGGCGATGAACGCTGGGGCGATGGTAAATGGGTTCGAGCCGAAGACTCTCGACGAGCTGATCGAGAAGTACCGCCTTTAACCGCCGCTGTCATACCGCTCGCACCGCATATTGCGAATTGCGTCATTTCAACATATAATGATTTGTTAGTCTGCACGTTTTTAATTTCTATTGAGTAAGAGAGGCATACTGCGTAATGGCTTGTTATGTTACGTCAGACATACATGGTTGCTATGAGCAGTTCATACGTCTACTCCATAAGATATCGTTCAGTCAAGACGATACGCTGTACATTCTCGGAGACATTATTGACAGGGGTCCTGATTCCGTCGATATGATTAGATGGGTCATGCAGGCGCCGCCTAACGTTCATTTCATGCTCGGGAACCACGAGCAGATGATGCTCGACGACACGCACGGTGACTATCGGACGATGAGAATCGAGCCTGACAGTACCTGGGACATCAACGGCGGGGCTGAGACGGCGACGCAAATGCTATACGGGCTGTCATCCAGCGAGCGGCAGATGTTCTTCAACATGTGCCGGAATGCGAACGTGTGTGAGATAATCAGGGTGAACAGTCGAATGTTCATTCTGACGCATGCTGGGCTCGTTCTCGAACCTGGAATGACAATCAACAACATGATGCAATATCAGGATGCGTTCAGCCTCCTCTGGGCGAGAGACGAATGGTTCTGTTCGGACTCCGTCCCGCCCGCGCTGACAGTCTTCGGGCACACACCGACCGACATCATCGTGAGGAAGGCGAAGCGCTTCGGCACCCCTCGGTTGAAACCATCGCAGCTGAATGCGGCGCCTGGTAGCATCCTTATGTTCAACAACAGAATCGCGATTGACGGAGGATGCTACTTCGGACACAGGCTTAACTGCATCAGGCTCGATGATGGGAAGCAGTTCTGGGTCCCAGGTCCACAGCAATTCGATGGGTTTGACGATTTCGCGCTACTCTAGTCATCTAATCGACGATCGCTCCGTTTTTCTGTTAGAAAGGCGGAACGACTTTTTTGTTCCATGCATCGCAATCGATATCATAAAATGAATATGTAGAGAACATTCTAGTGAATATACATACTCCAATATTAACAGGCTGGTGAAGCTTAATGACCGAATATAAGTCAATCGACCTATTCGCCGGTATCGGTGGAATCCGTCTCGGGTTCGAGCAGGCGTTCGGCAACGGTATCGAGACGGTGTTCGTCAGCGAAATGGACAAGAACGCCGTCAAGACGTATCGTGCCAACTTCTCTTCTCCCACATCGCCGAGCGAAAAGACCTGCGACATCTCCGGCGACATCACCAAAATCGACGCTGCCGATATCCCGTCATTCGACATATGCCTTGCCGGGTTCCCCTGCCAAGCGTTCTCGCGAGCTGGAAAGCGTATGGGATTCGCCGACGATTACAAAGGAAGGAGTAGAGGCACGCTGTTCGCCGAGGTCGTTCGCATATGCGAGGTGCATCGCCCGAAGGTGATATTCTGCGAGAACGTGAAGGGACTTGTAGGTCATGACAAGGGTAATACGTTCAAGGTCATCATCGGCGCATTCGAGCAGATAGGCTACAAGGTGTTCTACAAGGTTCTCAACTCGAAGGACTTCGGCGTGCCGCAGAACAGGGAGCGAATATACATCGTCGCGTTCAGAAACGATATCGCCCCAGACGTGTTCGAATTCCCGATAGGCTCCGATAGCGACACGTGCATAGAGGACATCCTTGAGAAAGGTCCCGTATCGACGAAGTACTACCTTAGCACGTCATATCTCGACTTCTGCAGACGGCATCGAGCGAAGCATGAGGCGTTAGGGCATGGGTTTGGTTATATCATCAGGGATAGGAACGAGAAGGCTGGAGCTGTAGTATGCGGCGGTATGGGACGAGAGCGTAACCTCATAATCGATCACAGCATCACCGATTACACGCCCGTCACGAACATCAAAGGTGAGGTAAGCCGTGAGGACGTACGACGTATGACCCCTCGCGAGTGGGCGCGGTTACAGGGCTTCCCCGACTCATTCGTTTTTCCGTTAGCCGACACGCCGACCTACAAGCAGCTGGGGAACTCGGTAACGGTACCGGTAATCAAAGCAATCGCTTCGAATATCCGTGATGTGCTTGCGGAAACCGATATCAACAGCCATGAGACAGATATCGCCGCAAACTCATAATCGAGAGCATAATGATGGAACCGTTCGCCAAAACGAATAGTTTTCGAATATGACGAACAGAAAAAAACTATTCGCCAGAACGAATAGTTTCCAATAAGGACAACATTAAAAGGTATGAGGGAGCAACATATGTTCGGAAAAGGAGACGGGGGACTCAAGCAATACGGTGCGCGCATCGACATCAACACGAGAAACGGGAAGGTACCAATCCAGCTCATGGGCGATGGACGACATCTCTACATAGCGACAACAAAGTCGGGACTGCCGTTTCATCAGCGCGTGACGCCTGCAATCGTTCTGTGGAGCCTAGGCGAAGGCGACGTCGAATTTGACAGCGATGAGACTCGTTCAGAGCTGATGAGCGATATCGCGTCGATACAGCATGCCGACGAGCGAGACGCGGAGAGAAACGCGACAATCGCCAAAATAGCAACAGGTATCGTCGCAGGCGCGACGGTCGTTATAGGAGCGTCGTTCCTCTCAATCCGTGCGATAGCGAAGCGACGCTAGGAACGAAAACAAAGGCACATAGAATCAAAGGCGACATTCGCGCAGCATCCGAATGTCGCCATATTTGTGGCGTTTCTGTGTCAACACTGTACTCTCCATTAGTCGCAGTCAATCCGTATATATAATATCATCAGTGAAAGAAACGGCTACCGTACCGAAACAACAGATTGAGGATACGACGATGACCACTTACATATCAGACTACACCGCCCCTCTCCGCCTCACTAACCGCATTATCAATCTGGTGGACGAGAAGGATCTGAATAGCGTAGTGTCCTGCGCCAAGGGCGACCCGCTCACCTCCGCGATTCACGTGCTGCTTGAATCCGCCCAGCTCCGCTGCGAGTCCTACGACGAGCTTGACGACGAGCACTTCCTTTACGTCGGGAAGCACGACGTGCCGAACACCATCCCGCAAGACGAGAAGGGCAACGTCATCGCGATTCCCGTCGGTGATATGGTCTGTATCGTCCGCCGCACTTCGCAGCTGCAAGACGTCACCCGCAGCGTCGATTCAGACGAGCTGACGCGCGTCGACATGGCTTTGGCTCTCGCCTCGCTTTCGAAGTCGTATCTCGACGGGTTCCTGCTGCTCCGATATGACGAGATTACCATGTGGACTAACCCGCTCATCCGCGAGTTCGGCGACATGTTCGGAATCTACGGCGGCTTGACTTCCGAGTGCCGTTCGGTCGTCCTCGACGTGCACGACCTCCATGACATTCGAATCGCCTCGCTTCCGTATCACAAGTTCCGCAACATGAACGAAGTCGACGGATACATGGAATCGCAAATCCGCACACGTATTGCAGAGGCTGAACACGTAGAGTTCACCGACAAGCTCGACGGGTCGATGATTCAGATGCGCTACCTCCCCGATGCCGCCGATGTGTTTGAAGACGGCCTTCTCGTCACGTCATCTGGGTCGCTGTCGCCGAAGACGAGTAACCACGTAGTACTGGCTCGCCGATACGTCGCGGAGCACAGCGGGGAGCGATTCCTAGACATGTGCCGCGAATATCCCGAGTCGACGTTCATCTTCGAGTACGTCAATCCCCCGGAGGATTCGCATGTTGTCGCCTACCCGCAGGAGGCATGGGGCATGTATCTCACCGGAATCCGCGACGTCGCCACCGGTCGACTGCACTACCATGACGACGTCGAGCACCTGTCACACGAGTACGGAATCCGCTGCTCGAAGTTCTTCAGCGGATATAAGATTGATGACGCCTTGCACGACTGTGCAAACGATTCGCCATGCGACCGGGAGGGGTTCGTGCTCAACGTTGACGGTTTCCTTGTCAAGATGAAACTGGAGTCGTTCCTAGGTATCGCAAGGATTGTCCATTCCGTCGCCTCGTTCAATACGATTTCGCGTAATGTCGCGCTTGGTCTTATGGATGACCTCATCGCCAAGGTTCCTCCCGAGCATCGCGCTGCAGCAGAGGAGACGTGGTCCGAGCTCCGTACATACGACGAGGATGTCCGTGCCTGCATCGAGGCTACGGTTGAGCGGCTCGATGGGCTTGACATGCGTTCCCGTGCTGAAGTCATCAACTCCGCCGTTCCCAGCCAATTCCGAGGCTATGTGTTCGAGGTAGCCGCCGGCAAGGGGTACCGCGGAACGTATCTCGGTGAACGAATCGGGACGGATTCCCCGCACTTCTTCAACCGTTCTGAGTTCGAGCGCAGGTCGAAGGCCATCAATGAATGGATGTCGGATCTTGGTATCTAATCCATAGCATATTAATAGATGCGGAAAAGTCGGCATGAAAAGTCGTCCCGCTCCTCGATTAGAAGAGCGGGACGACTCATATCGATATGCTTTATTCAGCGACTATGCGGACATGTTCAAAACAGCGAGGCTACCGCTCCCGCTATCGAACGCGTTGATGAGTGTCGGCATACAGAACGCGAGCACGAGTGCAGCGATGAGTAGGACAATGGCGCTGATAATTAGCTGCAGCAGTATGAAGTTCTTCATCGACGGGGCGGTATTCCCACCGAACGCAATCTTGAGAATCAGGATGAGGTAGATGATGAAGCCGATGAATGGGATACAAGCAATCAATGAGAGCAGCGAAAGCTTAAACCAATCGCTCATTCTGATTGTAGCAGACGTCCCGTTCTTCTGAGCGAGTTTCTCGTTGTCGAACATGTTCCCTTTTCTCCTCTTGTGGTTTTCTGGCTCTATATATCGTCATTTTAACGATATTGCATTTAATGTCGATTCATATCGTTCTTATTAAAGTTTCGACTATTGTTGTGATGATTGTATGAAATCAGATGACTCATAACAAATCATATATACATTTGATATCATCATGTATCGAAAGGATTCAATGTTTAAGCAGGAGGCAATCAATAATGACGGGTAAGACTCACATGATCGTCGGAGCTACTGCAGCGGTGGCGCTTTCCGGTGGCGTTCCGTTCATATCGTTTCCGCTCGCCGTAATCTGTTCGGTAATCGGATCGCTAATCCCTGATATCGATCACCCAAACTCGCTCGCTTCGACTGCGAACCCGTTTATGCGTGTCGTCTCGTTCATCGTGCGCAAGGCGGTTATCCCAACTATCGCCGTCATCATCAATTCGATTGCGGTTGTCATCGGTCGCACGGGAATCAGCATCAAGGACGCACGTACTGGGCATCGAGGACCCATCACACACTCACCCATCGGCGCGTTGCTTTGGACGCTTCCCGTAGCACTCGTCTTCGGCTTTTCTGGTGTTCCGACAAAGTTCGTGTTCATCGGCATCATGAGCCATATCATCGCCGATATGCTCAACCCGCAAGGCGCCCCGCTTCTCTACCCGTTCGTCTCAAAGAACATCAGCTTGGCGAAAATCAGGACTGGAAGCGGCACGGAGCACCTATTCAAGATGGCTATGATTGGCGTTTTGTTCGTTGTTTCTGTGAATGCTGTATACGGAATCATCGGAATCGATTCAATATTCCCATTCTAGCCGATTAAACACATAATTTCTGTATGCCGACAAAAACGGGCTGTAACCATATCGGTTGCAACCCGTTTTTACGTTCGTTTGATTTGATTCGTCTGTTAGCCCTGCGTACCGGAAGACGTTCCGACACCGATGAGCCAAAGGACGACGCCCATGATAAGCTGGACGATGACGTACGCACCTACGACAAGAGCGAGGTTCTTGGCAAAGTTAATCCAAACCTGCTTCCACGTCACATTTGGGGGATAGGCGCCGACGACAGGAATGTCGGAGAGACGGAATCCCTGCCCTTGTGGACCTCCCGGGCCGCCAGGGCCTCCCGGGCCGCCAGGGCCTGGGCGTCCGCCCATTCCATCCATGGTATTGCCGAGAACCATTCGATCTACTGCTGTAAGAACCACGCGAAGCACGAAGATAACAACAGCGATGCCGATGAGCCAGTTGGTGATACCAGTGACCCACTGGTCGACGGTGCTGGCATTGACCGTGGTGACGTTGAGGTTACCGGTTTTACCGGCACTGGTCATCATCTCATCCGGGCTCCAGCCTACTGCCGCTGCCTCGTGCGGTGCAAGTGCAAGAGAACCGGTTACCGCACCGGTCGCCACGAGGGCAGTCTTGACCGCATCCTTGAACATTGTCTTCTTCATTCTTTCAGAAACCATCCCATTGAGAATCGATTGTTTCTTTTTCCCAATCCTATTACGAAAGTATCATATATACATCTTATGCCGTTCATATGGGCTTATATATTAAGCGATATATGCATTATCGTCGGTATCGACGATTTCGTAATCGATTTTGTATAAAAGTATCGTACTTTCAGGATTATCACTGCACCGATTGCATCGACGTGACACCGATGAGCCAAAGTACGATGCCCATGATGAGCTCGATTATGATATATACACCGACGACTATGGCGAGGTTCTTCGCAAAATTAATCCAGACCTGCTTCCACGACACGTTCGGCGGGTAGGCACCGATGACGGGAATGTCTGACAGGCGGAACCCGTCGCTCTGCGGGGTGCGAGGGGCGTTCTGCATACCGTCATCAATATTACCGAGCACCATTCTATCGACCGCAGTCATGACGACGCGAAGGACGAAACATACAACGGCGATTCCAGCAATCCATTTCGCTATTCCTATAACCCAATTGTTCGCGCCGTCTGAATTGACGGGCATAATCGTCATGCCAGCATCGCTCGCGCCGTTGCTGAGCATCGTTCCAGCCGACCAATCAGGTGCGGCCATGGCTACCGTCGGGGCGATGAGAGTGATATCTGATGCGACAATCGCCGTCTTAACGATATTCTTAATCATGTTCCTGATCATTCCTATGTTACTTGGTTAGCTTCTTCTTGACGACGACTGCAATGGCAGCGATAACCGCTACGGCACCTGCGACGATTGCCACGATCGGAGCGCTGACGCCTGTCTGCGTAATCTGCCCGTTTCCCGATTCGCTCCCGCCGACCGTTCCAGCTGGGAACTCAAACGATGCGCTTGCTGGCTGTCCATCCGATACGGTTACCGTCTGACGTGACGGCTCCGAATATCCTGACGGGACAGTCGTCGCCCTAACGGTGTACGTTCCCGCCGCAAGTCCGTTGATTGCCACGGTACCGTCGGCACCGGTTGTCCCGGATGCGACGCTGTTACCTGATACGCTGCTTCCCTGATAGACGCTGAACTGGGCACCTGATACGGGGTTGCCGTCGTACCCTTTTGCCGTCACATTGATGATGCAATTACCGTTTGCCTGTGTGGAGCCTCCGACTGTGACGGACACATCCTGCTGCGGGTTCTCCGGAACCGTAACGTCCTGGCTCGTCGGGATTCCGCTGTTCGCAAGATTTGCTGGAAGCTCGACCTGAATAGTGTAATTGCCGGCTGGTACCCCATCAATCTTTACAAGGCCTGATGAGCCTGCGGTCGTCGTGCTCTTCGGCGTTCCGGGATTCGACTTGTCGACGAGCTTGACAACGGCACCCGTGTAGTCGGTCACGCCGTTGCCCTTCAGCTGCACATTTATTGACACGGCCTTCTTCGCGGTAATCGATACGTTCGCCCCAGTCTCCGATGGGGTTCCCGCCTTTTTCGTGAATGCGTAGCCGTTCGCCTGTGCGGTGACGATGTACTTCGTTCCTGCCTCGACATCTACCGGGTCGATTGTTGCCGTGCCGCCGGCGTAGTTGATCGTCTTGACGACGGTACCGTCTTCCTTCGCAACTGTGATTGTCGATGCGGGGTTCGTTCCCGTATCGGACGTCTGCGTGATGTTCATCGGGACTGCGAGCGCAAGCGTCGGTGCGAATACTGACGCTACGAGGGCAAGCCCGGCAACCGCTGCGATGTTGGTTGGCTTCTTCTGCATATCGTTCGTCTCTCCTTGATGCGCTTCCGCTTTTTATCCGTGAATACGCATGTCGTGATTTCATCGCGGACATCTATTCGGCTCTTATTTATTAACTTGGTATATAAGACAAGACATAAAATACCGATAATCCGCCTTTTAATAAGTATCATTGCGTCGAATATATGAATGACCAATTTAATATATTTAACTTACGTCTACAAAAAAAGGGAACGATTCATGTCGAATCGTTCCCATCGAATCGCTATGATGGAGTATTAGTGTGAGCTGCTGTTTCGAAGCTTTTCCATGGCATCGTTGAATGCCGCGACTGCCGCATCGGCAGCCTCATCGATGGCACTCTGCAAATCCGTGTCATCACTGGGATTGTCATCAGTTAGAGCATCATCATCGTCAGACGTGTCAGTGCAATCGTCGTCGGCGTGGTCGTCCTCGTAGTCATCGATGGCGGCATCCCACCCGGCACGGAAGCCGTCAGCGTAGTCATCGCTGTAATCGTCGCTTTCGAACGCTTCCTCGATGTCGAGCGAGTTGGGACCGAGGAACGGATAGCCGATGGTATGCGTCTGCAGATACTCGCAGCCTGCGTCGTAGCCGTCGTCATACCCCTGCTCATATGTGCCGCCGTCGTTACCGTCGCCCTCGTCATCATCGTCGTAATCGCCGTACGTAAGGTCATCGTGCCAGCTTACGGTCGGCTCGAGGTCCTTAATCGGGGTCTTATCGAGAACCTTGAAGCGGCAGCAGCGCACCTTCTGAGAGCTGCAATCGAACGGGACGGACACAACGTCGCGCGGGTCAAGCTCGACGCGGAGCAGCCAGTCGGTACCCCAGCCGACTGCGTAGTCGTAGGTGCCGACATGCAGACCGCTGGCGCAGCCGTTTGCGTAATCAACAGTCACCTGCGTGCGGTCGTACTCGACGACGTCACCGACATGGTTCGGAACGTGACCGTTCACGCTCACTCCGTTGACGATGGCGGGGCCGGTATGAATTGATGCAGGTTCTCCCTCGGAATCTGACCCACAGCCACGGTACCCGATGATGTTACCGTCGTCGGTAAGCGTGAGCCAGTTCTGTGCCTTGAGCCACTCTACGAATCGACCTACGATGTCCTTGTTCGGGTTGGAGTAGAGCTTCTCCGTGAAGCGGCACCATGCGAGAACGTCGTGATCTCCCTTCGCATCTTCCCCAGTGCCTGCGATGATTCGGATAAGGTGATCCTCGAGGACTGGGTCGATGCCGAGCTTGTTGAAGTCGCCGTTATCGTAATAGACATGGAATCCGTCGCAGGTAATGCGGTCGGTGAGGTGGTCAATGCGGCTGGTGACGATTTCGCGTGCCTTCGCAACGAAACCGTTCTCGTTCACTCCGTTGAGCGTGGCGAGGAACACGTCGGTTTCGTCTTGCAGCTCTTCCTTGTCCGCATCTGTGCGTGCGGAGGCAAGATATGCGTGCGCAGCCTCATTGAAGCGCTCGACGGCCTTCTGCACGATTTTCGAGCCGGCTGGCTTCTGGATAACCATGCTGTTACCGTTGTCATCGATTCCCTGAATGATGTAGCAGTCCTTCATGTCTGACTCGGGGTCATGGCATGCCTGCATGATTACCTGCGTTACCTTTGCCATATCTGTTCTCCTTCTCGTAGATGGGCTTCGTGCCTCATCCGCTTCATCGGTTGCGATACCTTCCGATTCTCGACTCGTTGCCGTTAACCGTTCTTCTTACATATACATCATATCAGTTTGCGGCTTGTTTCTAAAGCCCGAAGCGGTATTTTTCCATGCGTCATCACATAATCTACAGAAATCGTTTCATGCCGATTATCTGCGTTTTCATGATTTAGTTATAAGAATTTTTGCTTGATTCCATCATAATCGATGCATATATGTTATATTATATTATATTATATTATAAGAAAGTACAACTCAAAGTACATATTCGTGCGTATGTCTATTTTGGAGCATATCATGTCTATATCAGATACATCGAATGTCCTGCTGAGCGGCATCTATGATTTGAGCGATGAGACTATTCCCGAGATCATCCGCATCTTCACGCCTGATAGCCAGTTCATCGAGTTCGGTGAACCGAACAGCGGTTGGTGCCATATGCGTATCGGTTCAATCGGCATCCCGTCTGTGTCGTATCTCACCGACCCGCTTTTCGATGCAATGGAGATGATCGCGAATCTTTTCAACCATGGCGACGGGACTCTGCAAATCGATCACGAGGGCGATACGACCGAAATATCGATGAGTGGCATCACGGATTCGCTTATCGGAAGAAGCGTTAAGGTCAAGATTGCGACCGGTTGCGGCGAGCGCTCACTCACCAATATCGTGTCGTATGATGCCATTTTCGTGTCGATTTACGGTCTCGTCGCCTCCCTCTCCGACAATCTCGCAGATTGGGCGGAATGGGGCTCTCCCGATACGGATGACGATAGGCAGGACGCCATCGACGCATACGTCGACGCAGCGAAGCGAATGATAGCCGCCGCGAGCAACCTTCTCGACAAACGCCGAGACGATAACGAGTATGACGATGAGACTGGCGGTGCGCGCTACGAGTACGTCAAAAACGTCGTTGACGTATCCTCACAGCTGATAGATATGATTGAGAAGCAGCAAAAGTAGAACTAGGTGATTAAATCTATGGCAGCTAGAATCAGCGAGAACACGAACGATAAAAACGAGCCTTTTCGCATCCTCGTCGTGTGCGGTGCCCCGCATGTTGGGAAGACCACGCTCATCGCCTCGCTATTCGATGCGGTGGGCGGGGAGAATATCATTGATGTGATTGACATGTGGCAGTTCCAGGGAGAGACGCCCGCGATGTACATGAACGACATGATTGTATCTACGTCCGTGTCGAACGCTCTCGTCGACGCATGCGTCATCAATGAGCTGGCAGACGCACCACGCAAGATTGGCGATAGGCTCGCTGGCTCGTATCTAGTCATCGAGGGGACGTACATGAAGGCGGCCCGCCGTACACCTCTTATACAGTCAATCAAGACTGGTATTTCATCGACAGGCATGTACGAGCGGCTCGGCATCACTACGGAAGTCATCGGTATCCAAGTGCACGGAAGCGACGAGATGCTTCGCCGGCATTGTCCATTCTCAATTAATCAAGTCGCGCAGACAGACGAGATGATGCTCTCGGAGGGATATGACTCCGTCGTTAATGTCACGAACGTTCCGGAGGACGGAAAGCGGAGCATCATGATTTCAGGCAGATATGATGATTTCACGGTCGTCGACTACCACGAGCCTAGCGATGAGGCGAAGCAATTCGTTGACGGGCAGAAATATGACCGAATCATGAGGGATGACTTGCTCGGGTATTCCCGTATCATCAGTCAATACGATAGACATAACTGCGATGAGCGGTAGGTATCGTTCAGAAGGGCGATTTCGAATATGAGCTCTGTATGCACTTGCGGTATCATTGCTGATATGAATGAATGCATATGACCTTTTAGTGAGAGGTATCGGCAATGAGGCAGCTCAACATATTGACGAGGGACGAGTTCATTGACATCATGAACGAACTCGACGCTTCAGAGCGTATGGGACGAGATATCAACTCCGTCATCAACGACGGATACAGGCAGGCTGGGTGCGGGGCGCTTCACGAATTTGTCGACGCCGTCGGAATCACGACCTCGCATCACGAGTCAATCGTCAGGCTGTTGCAGCGAATGTTCCTCGACGATGACGACTTCATCGGATATTTCCTGTATGAGATCGACTTCGGGCGCTCCGAACTTGCGAACAGCGTGCGGGAGGCAGATGGTACGCCGATTCCGATGTCGACGCCCGGTGACTTGTATGATTTCTTGGTTGCCCATCTCGATACGAAGTCATGCGTATCGACCGACTGCGATGTTTCGGAGGGCTAGATGGCGTGCTGCTACAAGCGAATCACGAGTGACCAAGACGGCACGGTGATGTATTGCATCCTCGATACGAGGGAGCACGAACTGAACAGATGGCTGCGTCGTATCGACTTCCAAATCAGCTTCTCGCTTGGTGAGTTTGTCGCCCCGCAATCGCCCTGGGTAATCAGCACTCCGCTCCTCGGCTCATCCGGCGAGGAGAAGTTCGTCTCGATGATGGACGACTTCGATTCGATGATGGCTGAGCGTCTCGGCGGAGAGTGGGACAAGGCGAAGGAGTGGTTCGATTCGCTCCCGTTTGAAGATGAGGGAAATATCGACGAGGATGATTCCGAATAGGTCGATATTTTCGTATCGGTATTGAAGTTAAATCCCAGTGACGGAAAAGTCGCCCCGTTCTTCGCATAGATGGACGAGGCGACTTGTTTTGTAACTCTCAATTAGATGATGACGAATTAAGCAATCTCACTTTTCGATGGTCTTCTTCCTGCTGATGAAATTGTATATCGTCACGATTCCAGTCGAGGCAAGCTTCGTCAGCCGGTAGTCAAAGAACATCATGCCGACTCCTATCGCCATGATAGCCTCGTTCATGACAAGCCCGATTGTCGCCAGCACTGCGAAAATCCCGAACTCCTTGCCCCGGCTGATGTCGTCACGTCTCTCGAAGACCCATTTCATCGACATCGCATAGTTGATGACGAGCGATATGACGAACGATATGAACGACGATACGACGGGATTTAGCCCGCCACGCTCGGTAAACAACACCATTAGAGCGAAATCGATCGCGAATGCCGTTCCGCCGACCGCTGCATATCGTCCGAATTGCTTCGACAGAGCCTTCATGGCGTCGCGATGCTCCTGATATTCAATATCGTGCTCGCGCTCGCATGCCCTCATCATGTGATTCTCTCTAATTGCCTTCGTCAGCAACACATTCACCGTCTTATCGAAAATCGATATTTGAAGCTTTCATCTTTCGAAATGATGAATTATGTCTATACATTTTTTCATCATACCACACATATTCGTATGTATTTAGTTTCGATTTTAAATATATCAGATTACTTTCTTCGCTTTTTGTGTTCTATTTATGAAGCTGCGCATATCGCTGCCTATACGAATGATTCTATAAATATAATGTAATCAAATAAAAAAAACATGAAGCCGATGAATGCATTCGACATTCAATGCGATATGTTAGGAGATTGAATCATATGAACATCAACGGGAAGGGCATCTCACCGGTATCCGATGGTAAGCTCCGCATCGCCGTCTCACCGCGTGCCCTGTTTGACATGAGCCGTGAGGACACCTTGTTCGAGAACGAGGGGCTTGACACATACCGCGACTATCAGCTCGGTCATCTTGACCAGCCCTACGGCAAGGGCGTCGCCTATAACTTCATCGAGCGTATTCTCAACTTCAACTCAATCGGCGAAGACACCGGTACTAAGGGGCACGGTTCACTCGTCGAGGTAATCGTCATGAGCCATATGGATCCGTCCACCGGCGTCCGAGTCATGCGCACCATCAAGCACTACGGACTTGACGTCTACCAGTCCGTGTTCTCCAGCGGCTCGTCCCTCACGCCGTTCATCGCGTCGATGGGCGTGTCGCTCTATTTGAGTACTGATGAGGAGTCCGTCCGCGAGGCCCTCGATGCAGGCTTCCCAGCCGGTCGCGTCATGGGTCCAATCACCGCACACGACGATCCTAACGGAGAGGTTCGAATCGCCTTCGATTTCGACGGCGTCCTCGCCGACGACAGCTCCGAGCACCGTTTCGCTACGGAGGGGCTTTCCGGTTTCTGCGACCACGAGTACCGCCACGCATTCGAGCCGATGCGCCCCGGCCCGCTCCTCCCGTTTCTCGAGTCGCTCGGGCACGTTCAGAAGGCGGAGCTTGCCTACAAGTCTGAGCATCCCGATTATCGTCGCCGTCTGAAAATCGCCATCTGCACCGCACGCGGCATGCCGTCCGACGTTCGCGTTATCAAGAGCCTCGAGCATTGGGGAATCAATGTCGACATCGCATGCTTCCGCGACGGCTGCGAGAAGGCACCGTTCCTCAAGGGATTCGACGCTTCGCTGTTCTTCGATGATCAACTTCGCCACATCGATGCCGCAGAGCAGTACGTTCCCAGCGTCCACGTCCCGTTCGGCGTGAAGAACGTCGAGAAGTCTGACAAGCGACGGATTAATGCCGCTGATGCCGATAATGATACTGCTGATATCAATGGTAATGCGGATGGTGCAGAGTCGAGCGATGCCAGCACATCAAGCTCGGGAAATCATGTCATCGTTGATTTGACTGATGGCGATAATCATGACGAGAATTATGTCGTTCTGCCCGATGGACGTAAGTTCAAAATCGATGAGAACGAGCAATTCGATATCAACCAGTTCAAGCCTTGTTTCTTCCAGCCGCACGATAAGGCAATCTATGCTGCGACGAATGATGATATCAAGACGAATCTCGGCAAGAATTGCGATGATTTGAAGAGCAACGAGCCAAACGGCGCGAAGTGCGAGCAGGATAAAAACAGGCGATTCGCCGATGTACTCGATCGCGTCATGAAGATGGTCTGGATTGATAAGGTAGAGGAGACGGACGGAATCGGTGGCGTATATTTCAAACGCCCGCAGAACGATGGGTCGTGGAACGTCGACATCGACCCAGATTCCCCTGCTTTCGGTCTTTTCAGTCCTGCATGCGAATGCGACAGCCCAAATCTCGTCCTCTCGACGGGCAACGAAATCAGCCATAAGGCATACCATTCCATCGTCAATGGAGACGTGGATTGCGTGAGTACCGGCGGTCTCGGCTCCGTCGTTCTTAGCGACATCGACAACGATGCTTGGAATCAAAATCAAGCCGTCCGAACGCTCGTTGCTCGTATCAATCGGCGAGACGTCATGCGAGCAGAACTTGCCTCAAGCGAAGCCATCCGCAATGTGGGTGATGAATTGCCTGATGCTTCAATATTCATCAGGTATTCCATGATTGATGATAATTCCGATAACGATGTTGTGACAGTCATGTTCAAGACGACGGCGCAATTCCGCAACGCCCCATGGCATAAGCTTGCGCATACGAATGCAGTTCTTGCGAAAACGAACACGGAGATGGCTGATATCATCCAGAATGCCGTTTCGTCGGCTGACATCGTCTCAAGCAATATCGAATCAGAGACGGCATATCGTATCGCAGATGCAATCATCAACTTCGATAGAACTCAGATGCGCATAGACAAGGTGCAGGAGATTGTCAATCAGGGCAACGCAGAGTAGAGCTAGAGAGAGGACATGAGTAACATGGCATATAGGAATGTGAACGAGGGCAATGACAAACTCGTCATCGGCAAGGATATCAGTAGTGACTTGTTCGCCAGGGTGCTAATCAGTGCCGAGCGATACGCCTGCGGGCGAGCCAGCTATATCGTCGGTTTCGTCACATCCGCAATCAAACGCTATTCGAGCATCCTGAGCCGTGAGCAGATAAAGGCGATTATCGACGACGTCGAAGTAAACGTCGCCGGCGATTCCTCCGGCTGGGATGTCGACGCGAATGACTGGGCGTCCCTTCTCTCCGCCCTCAAACCGACCTACGAGCTTGGCGACGAGGATATCATCGGGGTGAAGCAAAACGATAACATGACGATATCGCAAACTGACTGGCAGCTGCTCTCATGCGGTGCAGCGATTCGATACGACGAGGACGTCAAGAGCGACAAGCGCAACGTGTCGATTCAGGAATACGTCGACATCATCAAGCGCCTCCCCTCCGATCTTGCGATGTCTGCGAAGGCGACCATCGCCTCTGACATCGCCATCACTGACCAATGGGTATCCTTCACGCATGACCCTAACGTTCCGACCGACCTCTACCCCCTCCGTATGCTCGTCGGTCTTCCAGACCCATGCACGGAGAGCATGAGCTCAGACATCTATCGTCCCAACACTGCAATGATCGGGGCGTGATGAATATATGACGAAAATCACCATCAACGATAATGCCGAAAAGCTGTTCGGGCGGTTCGACTTCCCGACATTCAACGAATTCACCGACAAAGCAAAACTTAAGCAGGACGAATCCGATAGCGACCTGTTCCCATCGTCAGTCGTCTACGACGACTATTCTCCGTTCCCGAAGCTCATCAGCATCAAATGTGAGTTCGCCCGTGCCTCTGACGTCGAATACCCATGCAAGCATGAGAACGAGTACGCCGCGTTCATGACCGTCGAGCTATGCAACGTCGAGAAGTCATACGGAGAAGGAAACGGTACCCATTCATTCATGACCTACGCATACACCGACTTCTCATTCTATGCCGGTATGCCACGCGTCGACGTCATCAGGGAGCTGTACAACGAGCTCCGCGACAAGGTAATGTCCGACATGACGCTCCTGCCCATCGAGGGCACCGCTCATGAGGCGGGCATCGATGAGCTGTTCGGGACGAATAGCAACACGAGCGACGAGACGGCAGGCGACTCTAACGGTATCAGCGAGACGGTCATCATCGACTTCAACGAGAACGGTATCGATGCATGTGATGAGACGATGCCTATCGCGGCAAACACGATTATCGATTCCCATGCGACGAAACCGATTGCAATGCCAGGCACGGCGACTGATACGGTATCAGAATCCGTATCTGATGCGAAGACCCCTACAGACCTCGTTCTCTACACGAACGAGTACGGCATATCGACGATGATGTGCAAGTGTGACTACGACAAGCTCATGAACATTCGCAACGGTAAGAACGATACCGACTTGAATGGCAGCGAGACGGGCAGCGATAGCGACATCGACACGCTAAACACAAACAGCACGAAGGCAGTTTCCATCGATATCGTCAGTAAACAAGCCACAGGCGGTTACGCAATCGACAAGCTCTGCTACGGAACGTGCAGCACTGCCAATAAGACAAGCGAGGAGACTGGCTGTTCGTGCCCAGCTTGCGGGCGAGTCGACGACCCGAGCAAGGCACGAATCGGTGTTCTGGGCTGGGACGATGCGTTCATGGCCACAGCCCGCCTGTTCGCTATGCGCTCGAAGGACCCGAACACGCAAGTCGGCGCCTGCATCGTCGACAAGCACCACCGAATCCTGTCCATCGGCTACAACGGAACGCCGAACGGGATGAGCGACGGGGAGTTCCCGTGGGGACGCGACGGGAGCGACGAGCTGGATAAAAAGTACCTGTTCGTCTGTCACAGCGAGCTGAACGCCGTGCTTAACTTCCGAGGAAGCACGGAGCGAATGCAGGGAGCCACGCTATATGTCGATTTGTTCCCATGCAACGAGTGCGCAAAGGTAATTGCACAAAGCGGTATCGATGAAGTCGTTTATCTGCGTGACCTGTATCCTGACAGCGATTCCGTCATCGCATCGAAGCGTATCTTCGATAGCTGCGGTATCGCATATCGCCATTATGAGAGCGATTACGATAAGATTGAAATCCCGATGCGATAAACGAGAATACGGGCATTAAAGCTAAAAGGTGGGTGATGCATTCTGTCGCATCACCCACCTTATCTAACTTATATGCGGTAGCTAAGAACTAATTCTTACTGAACGTCCCATCGTTATAGTTGATGGTATATCCATTTGCGGTATTGAAGACTTCGATGGATTCATCGATGCTCCCGTCATCGCTTTTCATCTCTACGTAAACGGAGCGAGGGACAAGCTCGTTACCGACATATACGGGAATAGCGCAATAATAAAGCGTTCCGTCATGATGGGCATTGAGATAATTGCGGGCCTTCGTCTCAGCGTAAGCCATACCGCCCTTGCCATCGTTAGAGCCTACGTTCTGAGTACGGCTACCGGTTACGAGGTTGATTCGTTTTGCCGCACCGCCGAGCGAATCGGCAATCAAATGGCTTCGATTATACATGTAACCGTGATAGGTCTTCCCGTTTGCCATTTCGATGGCGACCTTCTCGTTGTGCCCCCATCCGCTGATTTTATCGGCATCAGAATCGAACTTTTCGCGCCATCCCTTCGAGTCCTCGACCATCTTGTAGGTGATGTTGCCGTTGACGCGCTGCGTGCGCCCGAGGCTGTCGAGGCCGGTGTATTCGATGTTACCGGGCTGAACGTCGCTGTCGATGATTGCCTTACCTGCGACGCGATAGTAGTCGGGGTACTGATCCATCGACCATTGCGTGGCGACGTACTGGGCGTTTTCGTCCTGCCCGCTAATCGTCTTGCCTGCCTGTTCGCTGCCCGAGCCGTTGATGTCGGTTCCCGTATCGTTCGTCTGCGAGCTGGTCGAGCCGTCGTTCTCATCGTTGAGGTTGTTGACGATGTCGGTGATGGTGTTGACGGCGTGCTTCGCATCTTTGATGTCCTGTGAGCTGCATCCCGTTCCGATGCCCAATGCGAGCACGGCGGCGATTGCGACTGTGCCAAGCTGGATGAACCTGTTCTTCCTCATGCGTTTCTCCTTCGTATTCGGTGAGGGTGTGGGTGGGGATTGCGTCCCTGTTTCTCTTCAGTTCCTATTAAATCATATATATGATTGTGGTGCCAGCTGAATCGCCGGCGCCACAATATCAGCGCAAATACCAAGTTTCCGGATTAGAACATGTCGTCGATGCTAAAATCCTGTACATCGTCTTCGTCGTCGAGCTTGTCATCGTTGTCGTCATTGTTGTTGAATAGCTCGTCTAAATCGTTGATTCCGTCTATGTCCTCGTCATTAATCTCGTCGAGAATCGAGTCGATCGCGTCGTCGACATCAATGTCAGATATAAAATCGTCGGAATCCTTGTCTGTTTTCTCTTGTGCATCGATTAGATTTATATCGTTGCTTCCATTGTTTTGCTGTTCGTTAGATTTCCCACCGTATTCGCTTTTCTTGTCGCCATTGCTGCCCGCTTTCGGCTGCTGCTCGTTCGTCTCAGCGTTTGTCGTAACGCCCGTGCCGTCATCGTCGTTCTCGTCGGTGTCATGTTCGTTATCGATAGACTCCTGCTCTGCGGTATCGTCGCTTTGATTCTCTGCCGCAAGATCATCGGTTTCGTCATTCGATGATTCGCTTACACTGGTTGCTGTTTGTTCCCTCTCGAGCTTCATCGTCGTGAGGAGGTCTTTGAGTCGCTGCTCGTACTCGTCATTGTCGAAGTCGACGAGCCCGCCGTTGCATATTCTCCCGACGTTATGTGAATCAAGCCTTGTAACTCTGTCGTCTGGGTCGATTGGCTTGATGAAGAACTCCCTGCGCCCGAAGTTGACGATGAGGCGTCCGACATTCGATCTATCGCCACTCGTCAGATACCGCATGACGTCGCCGATCTGCTGCGGCTTATCGCTTGATGTCGTTATGACTTCCGTTGCCCACATCGGCGGCTTCGGTTGCTGCGGTTGCTCTGGCTCGCTCCATCCGTCATGAGTGTCTTCGTCGTCTCCTTCGTACTCGCTGTCATCGCTGTCATCGTCTGATTCGTCTTGTTCGTCGTCTGAGTCGATATCATAGTCGTCTTCATATGCACCGTTGTCGACGACTTCGGGCTCGATGTTTTGAGGTGCGATATCGATGTCGTTTTCTTCTCTATCCGTCTCGTTGCTCTGCTCGTCTTTCTCGCCGCTGCTAATATAGGCATCATTATTGTCTGCATTCTCGGACGCTATCGGATTGGCGATATCGTCGTTATCTATCGCGTCATAATCATCTTTAGGTTTCTGCTGTCCATCAATCGCATGTTCCGCGCTGAACTCGGCTATGAGGTTCTTAAGCTTGTCGCTCTCGTCGGTATCGAGCATCGGGGCATCGTTTACTGCTATATCAGCAGGTACGTCGTCATCATCGCTCTCGAGATAGTCATCGTCATCGAATGCCTCATCGGAGTCGGCCTCGTCTGTCGGCTTCTCATGGTTATCCTCGTCATTAGCGTTCACCGATGCCGCTACCTGTGCGATGTTCACATCATCAGATTGGGTGCTCGAATCCACATGCTTTTGCTTAGTGCCATGCTTTTCCGAATGCCGTTCCCTATCGAACTCTTCGTACCGTTCCTGCGAGCCGAACAGAGCATTGTACGTTTCGTTGCTTTCATCGTCATCGATATCGTCGAAATCGCTTGCGGTTTCACCGCCAATATCACCATTCTCATTGTCAAACGAATAGTTCGACTCGTCTATATCGCTGTCGTCTCCATCAAATGCGAAATCGTCTTCTGTGAGATTGTCATCATGCAGTGATAGTCCATGACCATTGTAATTGAAATCGGCAATAGAATCCGGTCGCCCATCGCCATCGGAATCGATAAGTGTCTTATATCTGCCGTATACGGAATCGTCTCCGGTAGTCGGTTTCACGATGAAGTCCGTATCATCATCGACATCGAATGAGTAATCATCGCCAGAAGCATCGTCATCGAGGGCATCTGATAGATTATCGAGATTGCGCGATGCTGCGTCGAACTTTCTCATGATACTGTCGAAGCTGCCGTCATCGAAGTCGTACCCGCTAAATCTTCTCGAGCCCATATCGTCAATTCGGCTTGAACAGTCATCATGGACGATATCACCGGAATTATGCTCGTCCTGCAGCCTATGGTTTAATCTGTCAAGCTCATCGAACGTCGGCTTCCCGTACACCGTGCCGCCATACGGCCCGTCCTCATGCCGTTTCTCGTTGCTTATCGCATGGAGCTTGCCAGATGACATGGTTACGAGGATTCTCAATGCGGCAAGCGTTATCGCATCATTTACGTTCGCCTGTGCAATGAAATCATCAAGTTCATTGGCGGGGACTAGAGCAAAACCCATAGATTCCCAGCTGTGATCTGGGGTAAGATAATCAAGGCTGCTGCTTCTTGTCGCAACGATAGCTATGTCATCGTTTATTATTCCGGCATCGGCATGAATCCTCGATATGACTGTCACATCATCCGCCAGAAGCCCCGTCTCCTCGCGAAGCTCCCTACGCGCTGTCTCGGCATCCGTCTCGTTCGGCTCACCGAACCCGCGCGGAAGCTCCCAGCTGAACTCATCGGTTGCGATACGGTAGTGACGCTCGAACAGTATGGACTCGCCGACGAACGGGATGACGACAGCTCCTGACCCATGCCCACGTACCTCGAGATAGCGATTTCTCCATAATCGGTCACTACCTTTCACGGTGACGTTCGTCCCGATCACGGTGACGCCGTAACCGCCGTCGGAATAATCAATTCCCCTGTTCCCGACATGTAGTGGGCAGTCCGCATCCGTTTTCGCCTTTGCGACGGCTTCCCGCCACGTCCCGTCGAACTGCAATGAACTCAACTCCAATAATATGTAGTGGAAAAAATCGGCATGATTTACTAATCGGCTCAAACGGCAAGTACGCCAGGCAGCGTTTTGAAATCATTTCGCATTCGATTCATATATAGAACGGATCCGATTCGTATGCCTGATACGACATTGCAATCTCATAAGAGTTTCGTTTTAGGATGACAGCTATTCGCATGCCATATGTACATAATGAAATATGTGTATATATAATTTTGTGTTCGTTTTGTGGTTCCACATATACGAATCGCAAATCAACAACCAATCAAACTATAATGGCACTAAGAAAAACAAGGTATTTAACCGACCGGAAAGGTATCGCAGAAATGAGCAAGAACATGAACATCATCGACCGCAATCAAAACGTCATCGGTGGAAGCATCGACACCGAGGCTGCCGTCCTCATCGATCTCAACCTCGACAGCAACGTCGAGAACGGTAAGATGGGCATCGCCGACGGCGCTGACCAGCTCATTTTTGACATGCTCACCGACATCTCCGCAAAGCCCGGCGTCTACGCCCTGCGCGAAGCGTACTCGAACGCATATGATGCCACCAAGAAAATTGGCGACATGACCCTCCCCATCGAAATCAACATCCCAGACCATTCCGCCCAGACCGTCTACGAGCCTGGCACGGCGGCGTTCGCCGACCGGCTCGCCGCTGCAATCGGTACGGACAACGCCGAGATTGACGACGCACGAAACGTTCCGATGGTTACCGTCACAGACCATGGCTGCGGCATGTCAGCCGACGACCTCAAGTCGTACTTCATGATGTACGGCGGATCGAAGAAGCGCGGTGACTACGACATGATCGGTTCGAAGGGTCTCGGCTGCAAAGCCCCAATCGCCGTCAGCCCTGTGTTCTACGTCACCACCCGCAAGGATGGCATCGAGTGCCACGCCACCATCACTCGTTCCGACAGCGGCTCCAATTACAACCTCGTCAAGAGCCACACCGATAAGGGTAACGGGACGACGATTTCAATTCCCATCCTCACCGACAAGGTACTCGCCGATATGAACGAGTGCGTGAATACGCTTATCGATTTTAACTATGATGCGAATCTAATCATCAACGGCGACAACGTTGGCATCGGTCGAGCAATCAGCAAGAATATGTATGATATGGGCGAACTCGATATCGCTAAGACTTCCGATGATTCCGTCGTTAAGATGCGAGCGTTCATCCCTGACTATGAAATCCCGCTTAACTCCGTCGATGGATTCGTTATCGTTATCGGTGGCTATCCGTATTCAATCGGTAACTGCAACGGATTCACCACATACTATAGCGATTATATCAAGAACGGGCGCCTGACCTATAACAGCAGAAACAACAACTATTACGGTGACCGTGCCATTCTCGACGTTCCAATCATTATCGGAGAACCCGGTTTCCTCAACTTCACTCCGAGCCGTGACGAGATTAAGCGTGATGGCGCCTGCGATACTTTCAGCAAGGCAGTGAGCGACGCAATCGTCAATTGTAACTGGACGACTCCAGTCATCGAATTCATCAATAAGGCTAAGAACGAATACGAGACGAAGAAGAACACGCAATATTATGGGGACAGCATCCGTCTCAATAATTTCTACAATGCCGTTTTTGAGGGGCATAGTACATGGCTTTTCGATATCCGCAAGTTCACTTCGTTCTCCATCATAGGCGAGAGCGACAACAATTACGACTGCATCTGCAATGGAATCCGCGTAACCATTCCCAAGTCCACCATCGACGTCGCGGGCCGGAACCCGTTCCCAGCTATCTCATGGGGCAACGAGAGCCACCTATCAGATTGCGACAAGGACGGTAATCCAGATACCTCCTATCTCAACGATGGCAAGCCGCATGTTACCGCAATATCCAGTGTCTTTAACAGCGGTTCAAACTCCCGCTATCGATTCATTGTGAACGGTTCCGGTTACATCAAGAAGAAGAACGTAGTCCTCACCAAAATCAGCAGCGGTATTATGAAGCTCCCGACCATCGAGCAGCTTGGCGGCCTTTCTGATTTCGTTGCTCGTAACGGTAGCAGCATCGCATCGAATATTTTGTGGGTCGTTTATGGCTGCGGCAATGATGACTTCAAGCGTTTCTTCAATCGCTTTGCGGATTTCGAATCCGTCACCACCGACACGAACGCATCACGTATGCTTACTCTCGCCGTCTACAGCGGTACGCCGGACGATGAGTTCAATGAGGAAATCGATTTCGTCAAGGCATATTCCTTCGATGACGTCCGAGTATTGAGCGTGAGAGAGCTTGATAGCGTTCTCACCGAGGTGCGCAGCTCCCGTATGAAGAAGCGCGAGCACATCGCTTCAATCAATAACGGCATCGTCGTGACCAGATTCAAGATTAACGAAAGCGACACTTATGCCGACCTCGTAAAGCATGGAATCCGTAATATCGAAAAGGATTGTGATTTTGACAGTCAGCTTGACAAGAAAACGCTGTCCGATAACATTATCATTCTCGCTGATTGCGGCTATTCCGTCGAAAACGCGATTTGTACCTCGGCCGTAGTGTCGAAACTCATCCCCGAGTACTCGGCAACCGGTGTAATTGTCATCAACGGGGCCACCAAGCCTATCGTTACATCGCTCATCAATGACGGCGCAAAAATCATGTTCGATGTACGCCGCCGCGTTCCCACTAAAGCTCATACAATCGCCGATGACCTCGGCATCGAGCGTCTATCAACTATCCCATCCACCATTATCCCCGATTCCGAGTTTGAAAAGCTCAACGGCTTCCTCGCACATTTCTGCCTTTCCGATACCTACGATAAAACTGTTGCATATAACGTCAAAACAAATCGTATCGTATATATCAGTCGCTATAGCAATACCGAGAGCTGCTACCCGATTAAAACCATTCGAGACTCCCCAACGCTTAACATGCTGTCCAATAGCGGGAATTTCCCAGAGCTTGAGCGCTCGTTCACAGAAATCAACGATGAAGTCAATGGCAGCGTCTTACTGTCCATGCGCACGAACAGCGTCACATTCGATATGCGCGATGACAATCGCGTAAAATCTAAGGTACGCAGTATCATCAAGCCCGCAGCAGATATCTACGATATTCTCTATAGAAATGGATTGTCCGAATTTCCGTATCCAAGTTATAGCAATCGCAAGATGTCAAAAACTGCAAAGGCGGCAATCGTCAAGATGCTCACCGAATTCATCAACGAGAACAGTGACGAATCCATCAATTGCGAGCAAAATAGCGACGGAATCGAGCACCTAGTCGCATAATAACGAAGTCGAGGAATCATCGCATAGCATACGATTCCTCGACTTCTCGCAATACAATTAAATGGAAACTCATAAACAAAAAGCATCACAAAAGAAGAGGTCATCAATCAATGGCACTCACCAACGACATACCAGGTATCGTTACAATCAGATACGATCAGCTCAAAAAAGGCGACGCAGCATGGATTGAGAAATGCACCGATCCATATTCAGCAGAAATGCTCAAACGATGTGCCCAGTGGTGCATGAACTACATCAAGCAACACAGCACATCAAAAAACGGGAACATAGGAATAACCGATACGCAAGCACGCAATATGAAAGGGGAATACTACCGAGCCGAGCACGTCACCAGCGGAACGAACATATTCATCAAGGAATCAGAGAAACGAATATATCTGCTATGCGGTGACACAAGACGGTTATGGCGCTTCTTCAAAACCGAATCGAGGATCATCAAGAAAGACGGGACGGAAGCGAAGCTAAAAGCAGAGCAACAAGAGAAGCGGGAAGCATACAAACGGAAGAAGAGACGGCATCGTGCCAATTAGAATCAGAAGAGCGCATATTCCAAATTAGAAAGCGAACAAAACTATGGACAACGAAACATTAAAAAAGCACGTACTCGCAATCGACAAGGAAATCGAATACCTGCTCGCGAATGCCGATGAATACATCGACTCCGATGATTGGCGCAAATCTACATTGAGAATCGAGCACATCCTATCGAATACAAGCGACTTCCTCCGCGACTTCATGCTGATGTCAATACGCGACTGTAACGTCTCCCCGACATGCATGTTCTACGGTGATATCAACCAGACGATATACACGATACCCGACGATTCGAAGCTATCATATCTTCCGGCTCGGCGCATCGCCACTCAAATCAAGAAAATCGAGGAATCGGTCAAGGATGAGATCGGCAACGAGCCGAGCAACGAGGCAATAGACGCGGCAATAGCAATCGTCATCCTTGAGCACTTCATAAGGCAGACGAGACACGCCATCAAGGCATCATATCAACCGACGATACAGCGCATAAACAAGCCCAGCACCGATGACATCATCGCCACGGCGACGGCATACATAGCGGAAAACCCTATCAACTAGAGAATATGGATATCCTATGTATTCATATTATCATGCGATCATTCCATCGCACGTTCCAATATTATATATAGATATATAGATTAGAAAACCGATAGGAATGGAAACAGCCATGACCACGAACGAATACGACTCGCTCCTCTCCTCGCCCGATTACGAGTTCATCGATACGAACCCGAAACTCGGTCCGCACATCGACTCACTCTTCCTCGGCGGCTCAAAGGCATACGGGCTCGACACGCCAGAATCCGACACCGACATCAGAGGCTTCGCCACGCGCACGGCTGAGGACATACTCATCGGGCGCGACTTCGGCACCGTCGTCGAGAACAACACCGACACGACAATCTACTCATTCGACAAGTTCGTCCATCTCCTCGTTGACGCCAACCCGAACATCATCGAGTTCCTCGGACTCAAGGACGATGCGTACATCCGTGTCGGACAAGCCGGTCGCCTGCTCCTAGACAACGCCGACGCATTCATCACAAAGAGAGTCGGGGCGACGTTCGGCGGGTACGCGCTCGCACAGCTCAACCGCATCGAGAACGCTATGACGAGGGGCGGGGAGGAAAACGACACCCGCTGCAAGCACATGGCGCGCTCCCTCAACCACGCTGTCATGTCGTTCCCGAAGAAATTCGAGAAGACGTTCGACAAGGTCTCATTCAACGCTTCCGCAGACTTCGACCCTGTCGACGCGACGGAGATATCGCTTCTCATGGACGTGCACGGCGATAAGGTTCCCATCAAGGAGTTCGCGGCGATGAGCGCGGAGCTGTCGCAAATCGTGCGGGAATACGACAAGCTCACCAACCGAAATAAGAAGCGCGATGCGAAGCACCTGGCAAAGCACATGAGCCACCTCATCCGCCTCTATCATATGGGAACGGAAATCCTCAACGGGGAAGGCGTCATCACTAACCGAGAGGTTGCAGGCGATGCCGAGCTGCTTCGAAGCATCAAGACCGGTAAGTACATGAACGATGACGGGACGGTCGATAAGTCCTTCTTCGAGATCGTCGAGGAGGAATCCGCATCGTTCGACGAGGCGAAGAAAACGACCAGACTGCCCGACAAGGCTGATATGGAACGAATCGAAAAAATTATCACCAATGTAAACAAGAAAATTATAATTAATTAAACCAACTAGGAACTACTATATTAGGTACACTGACGTTAAACCTTCGTGCCTGTAACCGTCACTGGTACCCATCTCTTTGTTCTTGTAGATACGCTTGTACGTGACACCGACGTTGACTAACGCCTCAATCTGTCTGCTCAAGTTCCGATTGGTCGAGCGCACACGCGTATAGCCATATCTCATCATTTCCCTGTCCTTGTTTCACATTCGATTTTCATGTGAGAAAAAAATGGCGGAAGTTTTAGGCTCTGTTAAACCCTAATTGACATAGCGGTGATGTTACTTGTTCTGGTCTGCCGACCTCGCAGAATTGATTAGATTCGTGAACTCGACAAAGAGCTGATAACGTCTAGAACACGCTTTCATGTCAATCTTGGTCTAACAGAACCAAGTTTTAAGGCGAGGCTTTTGGACGCTATGTCAAGCACCTAGGAGACATTCCTTAGCGTAATTCCCCAAGCATACCTTTTGGAACTACGGTCCATCATAGCTGAGACGTATGTATCGAGCAGGAATGCATGAACCGTGACCCTGCCATACACGCTGCAATCGCGACCTGCCAAGAAAAAGGCCCAGCCATTTAGCCTGGACCTTCTAACTGACAGATTAATTGCTAACGTTTTGACGTGCTATGCGACCCACTTGGGAGCGATCACGCTGGAGGCATTGTTGTTGAAGTTATCATGATTCCAGACGTTCGAAACATCCCAGCCGGAAAGGTCCAGGCTGGTGAAACCGGAGCCGGAGAACATGTAGCTCATATTTGTGACGTTCGAAACATCCCAGCCGGAGATGTCACCGACGGTGGTGAGGCTGGAGCAGCCGCAGAACATGCCGCTCATATCTGTGACGTTCGAAACATCCCAGCCAGAGAGGTCACCGACGGTGGTGAGACTGGAGCATTTCCAGAACATATAGCGAACGTTGGTAAGACTAGAGGTGTCGAGCTTTGTAATATTTGCTTTGGTCGCGTTGTAAAAATCATAGAACCAGAACTTGGTCGAGACCGGCGCAATGCCGCCATCTACGACTTCGAATGTTTTAGCCATCTTTTCGCTATTAAACGGACCGTACTCTTCTTCAGCATCCTTCGTTTCATCGACGTCCATGATTTTCGTCACGGTCTTCCCGTTGAACGTGTCACCGATCTCAGGCTTACGGTCGCGCTTGTAGAAATCGAGCGACTGGTCGTCGGCCGAGTACACCGCGAAAGCCACGCCGTTCGGGTCGGGCTTCGGGTCCTGCTTCACGTCCTTGACCGTCGGTTCCACGGTCCACGATATCGTCGCAGCCTTCTGGGCCTTGCTCAAATCGGCGGTCACGCGGGCGATCTTGGAGTCGGAGTAGGTGAGCGGCAGCTCGTCGGTGCCGTCCTTGTTGCCGGCATATCCCATCGCCCAGGTGCCGTCGTCGGCGAGTTCGACCTGAGATTTCGCCTTGACGCCGTTCCAGGTCATCTGGATGTCGTTGTCGCTCGTGGACTGGTCCACGTCGTCCACGAGGTGGAATGGGTCCTGCGCTACTATGGACATCGTTTTGACTCTAATCGGAAATGCGGATAGATTTCTTATCGCGATAGCATCAGGTTCTGGTCCTATCAACGTACCGGTAGCAGTAGCCTTGAACGGTATCTGCGTGGGAGCTGACCACATTATATTATCATCGCTGTCATCAACTTGAATCGTGACGTCAGTCGTTCCCGATCCTGTATCATCCGCATTCGATAGAACTGGGGACGTAATACATAGCAGTCCGAACACAATCAAACATGATTGAGTTACTTTCGGGAGGAACCTATTTAAATACCCCCCCCGACAATTTTCTGAACATATTCTGTTCTCTCCTTCAATAGGGAATGAAAAATATATATGCGAAAGCAATCCGATGATTTCGCTATTCATATAGTCTAATCATCAAATATAAAATTAACACCCTGATATCAGAATTCCTGCTTCTAATCGCATTAGATTGCGCTTTCTGCTATTATCGAAACGTATCATGAATTGTATTATTACTTGAGGGAAATAGAGAGGTACCAGCATGTCCGTAGAGATTATCGGCGTATCTGAGAAGGATGCACCCTTGACGCTCATCGGAAAGATTGCCGGGACGAGCACCGACAAGTCCGACAGCGGCAATCCCGTGAAGCGAGCGAAGAGCTGCATCAAGCGCGGGCACATGTCCGTAGCTGAGTTCGTGACGGTTACGTTCAGCGTCACCGGCTCGCGCGCCATGACGCATCAGCTCGTGAGGCACCGGCTCGCAAGCTTCTGTCAGCTTAGCCAGCGATATGTCAAATTGAACACCGATGACATGGGTTGGTACGTCACGCCTCCGAGCATCGACGAGTGCGACGAGAAGACACCGTCAGGCACGTCGGCGAAGGCTGCGTTCGAAGAGGCAATGGCATCGGCCGCCTTGCAGTACAAGAACCTGCTCGCTGCAGGAGTCCGTCCTGAAGACGCTCGTTACGTCTTACCGAACGCATGCGAGACGACTATTCGTGTGAGCATGAACCTCCGCGAACTCCAGTCGTTCTACAAGCTCCGCAGCGACAAGCACGCGCAGTGGGAGATTCGCGATGTCGCCGAGGATATCAAAACGAAGCTACTGGAGTACACTTCCGATAGCGACGAGTGGCAGGAGCTCATCTCCCTCCTTCTCGTCCACGAGGAGCAGAAGTAAGCCATGGTATCAGGTGTCACCGTAAATGAGCCAAGCGAATATGCGAAGCCTAAGCCGATTCCGTTCTCTCCGCTCCCCGATTCGAAAATCGCAACGCGTGGCTTCAGAATCGATAGAACAGGTCGCCATCACCTGATTCGAGTGGCTACGTGGAACGTTCTCAACAGGCGCGTCGACTTTATCGATAGGTTCGAGCAGTCATGCCGATTCCTATATAGAGAGGATGTCGACGTATGCATGATTCAGGAGGTGCCGTTCGAGATGCATCGAGCGGCATGCGACGTTGCGTTCCGCTCAGGCTTCACGCTCACAGTGTCGTCAGATCTTCCCGATTCCGATGACGAATCAGTTGCGGGCATATTAATCAGGCGCGATTCGGACATAACGCCGCACAGCGCCGAGGCATACGGAACAAGAAAGCACGAAGCCAGTGATAAAACGGGTTCAAACCTCATGTACCATTCGCTAGCCGTCGACGTGTCGATCGGGAGCGTCCGTATCCCAGCGACGTTCGTATCGAGACACGGGGCGTGGGGAGCGACCGAACAAGCCGAACGACTCGAAGAGGCGAAGCGAATCGAGCAATGGCTTAATGAGAGAAACGGAAAATACAGCAACGGATTCACGTCGGAACCAATCGTCATCATGGGCGGAGACTTCAACGCAGAGAGAAATGAACCATCTCCCAGCTATCTGCTAGACGGGCAGAACGGCGGCGGAGCGTTCTGGGTCGACGTCCAAGACATGCGAATCGATGTCGACAGCTCATACGATTCTAACACGACATTCATACATGGTTGCGCGAACGACACCGCATCAGCCCACGGCATCGATGTAGAATACATGCCATCAAGAAGAATCGACTACCTCATGACAAGAGGCTGGAGATACGGGCGGTCGGGAGGATTCACCGATACAGTAATCAACCCGACTGACGATTGGGAGAAGCTGACGGGCGAACGGGAAGGAATCATATTAGTAAGTGATCACAAACCGATCATCGCTGATATTCTCCTTGATTAAATATTTAAATATGAAATTATATATATAATATCGAAAATAATTCTAGTGGCATGTTGATTCTTGACATGCCATTTTTCTTTGCCTTCAGTCAATAATGAACGCCGCGTATGACATCGAAACTCAATAGCAGAGGAATAAATCCCCCCCCCTACATAAAGAGAGGAATGGATATGGGATTGCGAAAATCAGCTACGGCAAACCGATTGCTTAAGGCAATAGTAGCTGCAATTATCACAGTGATATCTGTTTTTCCGATGATACGTGCAAATGCGGCAACTACGGAGTTATTCGAGACGTCGAATAACATTGAATATTCCGGTCTTTCCATCAGTGGCGGGCAATTCGCCGGAATAGATTATATGAATAACGTCACAGGGTATTTCTATCCATCAGCATCAAATCAAATACTAAACGGGTCAATCGCCTACGGCATCGCTTTCGGCGTCACGAACAGTTCCTCGCTCGGAGTTCATTATACGAACGCTGGCACCTATAAGGGTCGAACCGTAGACATGTATATAGATGTAGACGGTATCCAAACCGTTGATAGCTATAACGATTGGTGGACAACGTCAAGAGCAAACTCGATTAAAGCACAAGTCGGTTCATCGCACTTCGTTCACTTCATGACGAACATGGATCAGTCTGAGCGTCTCAACTGGAACGGAGGAGTAGCGACAGCAAGGTATACGTTCTCCTTCGCATATTCGGATGATTCTTCTCACGCTAGAATAGATATATCGAATGCCTATATGTCATGCCATAGCCTGTCCAAGGACTGTGGCGGCAATGAATTCGCTTCACCAGGACTCGGGTGGAATGGACACGCATTCAAGCGCTCAACCGATGATATCGCGATAGGTACGTTCTACGGATACACTGCTTGGTATGGCACGGTCGTGGACAACGGGCACCAGAACGTCTCATTCGATTTCAAAGGTACGAGATTCGGCATAGTAATAGGAGATACCGTCGGCTGGATTGGCTTTAGCTTCGACTTCTCACCGCTTATGTCAATATATCATGTTGATTACGATAAGAATGCAGATTCAGCAACCGGTACGATGGCGAATCAAGATATGGTCGTCGACCGTACATACAATCTGTCTGCTAATTCCTTCAGCCGTACAGGCTACGACTGGAACGGATGGAACTCATCAGCAGATGGTTCCGGAACATCATATTCCAACAAGCAGTCAGTGACAAACCTCACGACGACGAATGGCGGAACGTATACGATGTATGCCCAGTGGAACCCGCACAAATACAAAGTTCGCTTCAATAAGAACGCCGACGATGCTACCGGCACAATGCCCGACATGGATATGAAATACGACGAAGAAAAGAATCTCACGACAGTTGGGTTTAAACGTACAGGCTACAGATTCTATAGGTGGCACCGAGATAACAAGACTGATGATGCGAACACGTATTATAACGAGGACATGGTATCGAATCTCACCGATAAAGACGGTGACGTAATCAATTTATATGCAGAATGGCGACCGATCGACTACATCATTCGATATGATTCGAATGGCGGACAAGGTGCGATGGAAGATCAGGAGATGCAATACGGAATTGCCAAGAACTTAACCGCGAACTCGTTCACGCGTCAGGGATATGACTTCGCTGGATGGCGTTTCGAGGATAAAGCGGCAGGTAAGCAATACGCAGACAAGGCACAAGTCAACAACCTGACCGACGTGATGTACAAGACCGTCACGATGTACGCACAGTGGACACCGCATAAATACACAATCAAGTTCGACAAAAACAGAGCAGATGCGACAGGCTCGACAGCATCGATTGATATGACATTTGACGTTGCGAAGAAGCTCACAAAGAACGGATTCACCTCTGCAAGCACGAGCTTCAGCGGCTGGAACACGAAGGCCGACGGCAGCGGAACATTCTATCCTGATGAGGCATCGGTAATTAACTTAACGGAAACCGATGGCGATACCGTCACCCTCTATGCGGTCTGGGGAGATAAACGGTTCGTCGTAACGTTCGTAGACGGTATTACCAATTCAACTATAACCGTCGCAAGAGTCACATATGGGAAGGATGCCATACCGCCGACGAAACCATATCACCGTGGCTACAACGCAGTCGGATGGGACGGGGATTATACGAATGTGACTGAGAACAGAACAATCATATTGAACTATGACCCGATTGCCTATTCAATCCAGTTCAACGGAAACGAAGCGACTGGAGGCTCAACCCCCGTCCAACAGATGCACTTCGATGAGGAGCAGGCACTCAATGCCAACGGATTCACAAAAACTGGATATACGTTTGCTGGCTGGAAGCTTGGGAACAAAAACTCCGGTGCACCCTATTCCGATAAGGAAAAGGTCGTGAACCTCACCGACATCGACGGTGCGACCATCACGATGTACGCCCAATGGGCACCGAACGAATACACCGTCAAATACGATGCAAATGGCGGTACAGGAAGTATGGACGATCAAACGATGACATACGACATCCCAGATCAACTCCATGCGAATGCATTTAATCGCAACGGATACACATGGTCTGGATGGCGCCGTGACAATGCGAAGACAGGAACGGCATACAGACACCGCCAGGAGGTCGTGAACCTGCTCACATCAGGCTCGACTACGATGTACGCCCAATGGGATGCCATATCATATACCGTCACGTTCATCGACGGGATTACCGGTTCTACAATCGGAACGCAGACGGTTAAATACGGCGATAGCGCAGACGAACCGAACAAACCAAACCATGATGGATACACATTCGTCTCATGGGACAAACCGTTCACGAACATCACAAGCGATCTCGTTATCACGGCAACATATCGTCCCAACCGCTACACGATCGCATTCGACGGCAATGCCGCTGACGTAACAGGTAGCACAGCATCGATGCAGATGGAGTTCAACCAGACAGCAAGTCTGACCGCGAACGGATTCTCAAGAGCCGGGCACGATTGGCTCGGTTGGACGGAGAACGCCGATAGTACGGGTAAGAGCTACGCGGACAGGCAATCGGTCACGAATCTGTCTATCGAGGATGGCACGACAGTCACACTCCATGCATTATGGAAGAAGCAGAGAAGAACAGTCATATTCGTCGACGGATTCGATAATTCAGTTATCTCGCGAACAGAAGTTGATTACGGCGGCGGCACGACAGCACCTGCAGCTCCGTCACACAAGGGATATACGCCGACTGGTTGGGATAAGGAACCGAATAACATCACCGAGGACACGACCATAACCATTAATTACGCACCAATCTCATATAAGGTTCGCTTCAATGGTAACGGAAATGACGTGTCAGGAATGATGGAGCTGCAAACGACGGTCTATGACAAAGATTCCTCCCTGAACAAGAACACATTCAAGCGTCCAGGATATCACTTCGCTGGCTGGAATCTATCGAGCAATGGGACGAACGGCTCGTTCCGCGACCAGCAGGTCGTAAAGAACCTCGCCGACACCGATGGAGCTATCATAGATTTGTATGCCATATGGGTAGAGGATGGGCATGTCCTGATTACCTATTCAGTAGACGTCCCCAATGTCGGCAACGAAGTAAGCAGAGGCAGCGAATCCCTTAATCCGACAACCGGTGTCGCACAAGGCAGCGAGGCAATCCCATGCGATGCATACGATTTTAAGGTATGGTCCGATGCCAGCGGAACCGATTTGACGAACGATAGTGACTTCATACCTACCATGCCAAGTGACGGTTGGATTGAGGCGTCATACATCGCGAACTTCGCAATCAAGAAACATAACGTCCGATTCATCGATGGAGTGACGAGTGATAACATCAAGACCGAGGTTGTTAACCACGGCGGTGCTGCAACCGCTCCGAACGTGCCGACGCATGACGGGGTATGAATTTATCGGCTGGGATAAGAAGTTCGATAACGTAACGGAAGATATCACTGTAACGGCTGTCTATCGAGAGCTGAAGGTATCACCAGCGATCAAGCCGTCTGACGAGGCGCCATCAGAACCGAATGATAATCAAGTATATGAGCAGCGGCAGGAGACAGTAACACCGCAGATAGAGAACGCAACGACCGATTTACCGCAGACTGGCATCGATATAATCGGCTCGATTGTAGCGCTTGTAACGTCCGTATCGGCGATTATCGGAATCGCAGCAATCAAGAGACGAAAGTAACATCGGCAAAAATAAAATAATTAATATCTAAAATGAATGCCCAGCTCGACAAAAGAACTGGACATTCATTAGGTGAAAAATTGTTTGAGCTACCAGCACTAGTACTCGACTATATGGAATTGTTCTTGCGTCCAAGTTGCTCATTGATTCCCTGCGCCTCGATGAGTAATCGCGACAGCGCATTATACAGAACGATATGGAACTGATCGGCACTACGATGCAAGCCGACGGCAAGTACACTGGCGATTCTGTCCCACCCGTCCGCCTCGAACACACCCTGCGGCAGCTTCTCACATTCCTGGGCGATAAAGTCGTTCGGTACCTGGAACGTGACAGGTTTGTCGTCGAAATCGTGATATTGACGCACAGAAATCCCAGCACTATACAGAAACGGTGGCTCAGTCCCGTCCACGACCCGCAAACCGACCGCACTGCCCTCTACGCAGCCGAGCGTCATCATGACGAAGTACCTGTCGCACTTCCCGTCTGGCTTATCGGAAATCGACAAGGACGCATAGGTGAACTCGCCTGGACGAAACTCGGCGGGAATCGGTAGGCTCGTTATCGCCGACACCAAGGAAAGATGATTCATCGAATACGTGCCCGCGATGCGCGAACCGGCAGTGTCAATCACACCCAAATCGAGCAGCGGATCGGAATCCGATACGCGGAGCTGCTTGATGAACATGTCGGTCAGTTCGAAGGAGCTCTTCTGAACGGTATCGTCGCCATCGGACACTTGGCTATCCTTCGCCGCCGTCGTGACAATCACGGGGTTACCGCTCTTCTCGTCCTTTTCACCACCGTCGCTTCCCGATACCACATGAGGCTTTACGCCCTTCTTGATGTCCTTCTTATTGTTGAACGCGCCGAACTTCGCCATATCGCCCCGATACCTCGCTTAAAAATGGAATAACTTGTTTCAATCGAAGACATTTTGATTAAGTTTAGCGAATGACTGACGATATACCTAACTACAACCGACCATGGGAAACTCTATATTGAATAAGATATTAACTATATACAATATGACGCAGGTGAAATAAGCATTATGTCATTTACCGACAAGAGCGCACAGCAGCGAGCATACGATTTGTTCTCGAAAATGCAGTGGAATGACCGAGAGGAATGCGGATACACTCAACCTCTCATGTCGTATTCGCATACGATTAAAGACATATCATCTGTAACAGAATATACGACGAGAAAGGCGTATGATGGGGCAAGGAAATCTATCACGGTCACCACAATACTCATGTACGTCGCAATCGGCGGGGCACTGGCACTGATATCGACTGCACTGGCCCAGCGAGCATGCCTACTTCCATGGGATGGCAATGCATTGGAATACGTCCTGCTCGGAACACTTCTCGTCATCATCGCATATATGGTTTATGCGGTCAAGCGATCGTTCTCATCGACAATACGCATGTACGAGGAGAACATAAAGACATTCGAGACGCCAGACGAGCTGGTGGAGAAAATGAAGAAGCATGCAACCGATTCCTGTGAGCAACAGGCGGTTAAAAAGGAGCAGGCTGAAATCGACGAACTCGCTTCCCTTATCGCCAATGCGAAGCGTACATCAAATGCGGATATCGCCGCCCCATCTGCCTCATCGAACAATACCGAGACGTTAAGCAATATGAGCGATTCCTTCCCGTCAATGCCCAATGAATTCGCTTCAAACGATACAGAATATATCGCCACGCCATCAGATAAGCAGGGCGAAACGGTGCATAGTGAGAAGGATGAGGCGGAGACGGACGGAACGAATGACATTAAATGATACGATACGAAAAGCGAATAGACGAACAGAAAGTTATATTATATGAAAAAAAAGACTACCGAAAAGTAGGAAGCCTAAGAGCTTCAACCTTGGGTAACTCACATAAATTGAATATGCATTTCTCGTTAATCTATTGACGCCCATATTCAAATAGATTAATATATTACAATGACTTTAGCCGCAATATCATGATTCCATACTCGATATAAAGGCGATTCCATATATCATCGCATATAATGGAATCGAAGAAAGGGATTATACAGAGCATGAAGAAAATCGCATTCGGTAGAATCGCCACAGTGTCTCTCGCCGCTATCTTGTCCGTCGGCTCGGTTACCGTGTTGTCAGGCTGCACGATTCCCGATAAGGTTCAGGATGCCATTCCTGCACTCAAATCTCCTGAGCGCGTCATTCAGGAGGATTTGAAGAGCGAACTCGATACAGTGTCCGACCCAGACTCCGACTTGTTCAAGGACTTCGTCAAGGGAATGGAGGAGCAGTCTACCGAATCCTTCGAGAAGCTAGGCCTTGACTCGACGGAGTTCGGGAAGGCGTATCTGTCAGATTTCAAGTACGACATCACGTCGGTCGATGTCGATAACGATAACGGAACCGCCACAGCGAACGTGACCGTCACAAGCAAGCAGATGAACAATATCCTCAACGAGTACGCCGATACGTTCAACAGCAAAGCGAGCGATCTCGTATCGCAATCGAACGGGGACGAGACGACGCTCTACAAGTCTGTCGGGCAGCTCCTCCTTCAGTGCACGAAGGATTCAAAGCCGTCAGATACGAAGTGCGCGTTCAAGTACACGAAGAATGGCAACATCTGGGAAATCGATTCATCCGATGCGACGAAGCAGCTCACCGAGGCTCTGATGGGCAAGTCCGACTCAGACAGCAATACTAATCAGAACGCCTCAAACGCAGATAACGGCGATAACACAGACGGAAGCGATACGAATACCGATAACGCTGGAAATGCTGCTATGAACGCCCAGAACGCCTCGTAGACGGCAATTAATCGCATATATAAATGCATATATATTAAGATGAAAGCCTCGCTACATAATTAAAAGTAGTGAGGCTTTCATCTTTATTGTATTTAAAATATTAAAGAAAAGATTAACGATGTGGAATCGGAACCCTAGATGTCTCAGTTATGTATGGGCTTCCGCCACCAAGGAATGGTGTCATCCAATATGTTGCTATGTCAGTTAATTGCACGCCACCAGCGCTGCGTGCATTAATCATTTCACCGTTTCCCCAATAAATTCCAGCATGATAATTCCTATTATAGTCACATTGCCCAGCACCCCACGTCAGCGATTCATATCCAAAAAACACAAGGTCACCTGGTTTAAGCTCTGAAACATTATATTTTATTTCATTACGATCTTTAATAGCTGCCCATTGATATGATGCATCTCCTGTATATTGTGTATCCCCAGTACCATTTGTATAGCTCCAATCTGTTAGTCCATCACACACAAATTTATATGGAATTTCACCGGTTTGATATGGACAGCCTACACGTGACAGTGCATAGAGAATTGTCCGTTGCCTTCTGTCGCCTTGTGTGATATTAGGAACACTAACATCCGGGCCATACCCATTTGGAAGATCATCATATGTTGGAAGATGCCAAGATGCATTCCCGTTATGATCAAAATCATAAATACTTCCATAGCTTGATAGATATGGATCGACATGCTTCGTATCATGGAGCATCATTGCACTTGATGGATCCGTACAATGAACTGCTCCACTAATGTCAGTCCACCAACCAGTGAATCCAGCACATGTTGACAGCTGCCAGCGTTGTGTAGTGCTGCCAATATCCGTCAGGCATTTAGCTATTTCGCTTCCACTTGCCGAGCTTACAGAAAGAACCCCATTATTTACTGCATTCCTAAACATGTAGTTCCCATTTGAATCGAGCTCTGGATACCATCTCTCCGCTTCAATTCCATCCTCATGACATTGCGTAATTGCGGCTCCGCTAGTTTTAGAAGCATCTCTAACTCGTAAAACGCCCATTGGACTTTCAATTTTAACGCGATATTTATCAGCCCATGTTATACGGAATTTCTGTTCGATACCACGACCATCATCTGCGTTTTGAAGATATACCTTCGTATTATCGCTTGATTTTGCTCCATCAATGTCTAATCTGAGCTTTGTTTTTGGAACTGTTAAATTGTACCATCCTGCTTTGAGTACGTCCTGCGTAACTGGTGACGTTGGTGCAGGTATTGGTGTTGTAGGCTCTGTATTGGTATTGGTATTGGTATTGGTATTGGTATTGGTATTGGTATTGGTATTGGTATTGG